>Ga0163152_10000024_pt1 | contig 254025 bp, 267 predicted proteins | sample OliLakLV19MP8IB2_FD_148635 | JGI IMG/M metagenome (GOLD analysis project Ga0163152, IMG submission 148635) | Freshwater microbial mat bacterial communities from Lake Vanda, McMurdo Dry Valleys, Antarctica - Oligotrophic Lake LV.19.MP8.IB-2 | ecosystem: Environmental > Aquatic > Freshwater >... | reverse complement strand
AAGAGCGGGAAATGATCGAGCCCCAGGCGAAATCTGGTGACCCGGTAGGCGAAATCGCGCCGCCCACCGAGGCTGAGTTGAATCCCACAAATCCGATCCCGTTCATGACCAGTTCTTCAGACCTTCCCTAGTCCAGCCAGCGCGACTGCGGCGAACACGTTGAAGTGCACGACCTCGTGTTTCGGCCCGACACATCGGGGAATCGTCGCGCCCCGTTTGTAACCAGCATTCAGCAGTGCACGCAAATCTTCGTGGTTGTCGTCCTTTCCTTTCTTCGACCAGATCGAGTCCACCTCGTCAAAAAGAAGGCATATTTGTTTGTCTGACAGCGTGCGGAAGATCGCGGCCGGCGATGCCGATAGACTGAACATCGGCTCCGGCGTCAGCAGGTGCAGAACTTCCAGGACCCTCGTCTTGCCGCTGCCGGCTTCCGGTGACGACAAGACGAGGCGAGGCGAGGTGTGAAAGTGCGCCACAACGTGCGCGTGTGCAGCCCACAGCGCGACAGCTGTTAGCGCGTGGTCGTCCGGTAGAACGCAGAACCGTCGAACGAAGGTGCGGATGTCATCGAGCAGCTGTTCAGCGTAGATTGGCTTTCCGTATCCGCGAGCACCTGCGACTGCATCGAGATGTTCGGCGAGGCTGACGGCGCTCACTGGCGCACCTCATTCGCAATGCCGACGAGGCGACCAACCGCCGTTGCGAGACGCTTCCAGTCGGTGCCGTTGATCGACTTCGTTTCGAGAAAGTCGGAGCCCACGATGGTTATGACGGTCGCCTCTACCAGCACCAGATCGAGCACGTCACGCGCCGACCAGGGTGAGCGTTTTATCGGCTTGTGCTCGCCTAGCAGCGCGTCGAACAGGTCGCTGAACGTCAACCCGAGAGAGGCCAGCACGTCGCCCGTCGCGCATCCCGCGAAGCACTTCACCAACACCCGACCGTCAACATCGGCGATGGCCAATGATGCCGACTTTCCGCCGTGAGCCGGGCAGCGTGCACGCCATTTCGCCGGCGCGGTCTGGCGCACACCGTCGAGCAAATCGATTATTTTTAAAGTACAGTTCATGGGTCGAAGCCTCAACGTCTGCGCAGTTTCCTTGGCCGGAATGCGCGGGCGTTTTTCGTTTTGGCGTTATGCTGCGGCGTCGAGGTGGCGGCGCCTGGCGATTTCGCTGCCAGGCACGAAAGTTCGGGCACCCTCCCGAATGACGCGCAGGCGCCCTTCTCGAATGTCCCGAAAAGTAGTGGCTACGCTGTGGCGGAGATATGCCGCTGCCTCAGGGATTCGGTATCGCTGTGTCACGTCCAGCGGCGGCAAGGGTTGACGAATCTTTTTCTGCTCGGAGTTCATGGCCATCCATCCTAAGTGGGATGGTCCAGTACTCTATGCGTCGAACCGGCACGCGCAAACAATTTACAGGTTAGGAATTGCGCATCTATTTCCTAGACTTTATCGAGGGAGACCTACGATCCGTCTCTCGGATTTTCAAGAGATCGGCGATTGCCGCTTCGAGTAACAGATCTTTCGTCCAGTACTGCCAAGCGACTGCCCCATCTGACTGTCGGTAGCCGGCACGCTTATTGCCAACTCGATTGGAGATCAAGTCGCGCTACATCCAATCCGCGTAGCCGCGGTGCGCTGTGAACGCGGCCTTGACCGTTGCGGCAGACACTGACCACCTGCGGGCAACCATCGGGCGTGCTGCTTTCGCTATGTTCCCTGCCCTTCGGTGCAACAGATAGTCGAGGGCAATGTCAGGCGAGTCTGGCGAGGGAGCTCGCCCGACGGGCTTTGCCTCAAGAGTCGCCAGTGCTTTCTCTGAGTTTGCGAGTCTGTACAAATAGTTTGCCGCACGTCGCCGCTCGGCCTTGGACATCTCGCCGTCGGATATCAGCAAATTCGAGAGTTCTAGCAGGATGGATCGCGTTGAGGGTCTTGGCGCAATAAAGTAACCCGATCGCGTATAGGCCCTGCCTGTCACAGCATTGCAACTCTGGCCAGTCGCTCACGTGCCGCAGACTGCACGAACTGTCCGTAATGGCGGTCGATCATGACTAGGCTTGTACCTACAAGCCGTGCGACATCGAGTGTTGTAAGGCCGTCGGCGATCGCTTGAGTGATGAAGGAATGCCGAAGCGTGTAGAGGCAAACACCGGCAGGAAGATTCGCTCGGGCTGCGGATGATCGCACTAGCTTGTCCCAATCGCTGTGCGCCCAAGGTCTGCCATCGTCGCGCAATAGCAGTCGCTCTTCACCGGCCCTGTCACCTGCGAGGCGTATGAATAATGAAACTGCGGCGTCTGACAAAGGTACTTGCCTTGAGCCTGTCTTCCCGACAAACGTCGCAGTCTTTGTGCGACCATCAAACTGAGATACCGTGGCGTTAACGAGTTCTCCAGCACGGGCACCGGTTAGGATCGCCGCTTCGACCAAATCGCGAAGGGAACCGTTTGCCGCGTTAAGCAGCGCCCGACGCTGGGCCAGGTCCAGAAAAAGATCTCTTCGCCGTTCCTTTACCGAGAATGGCCTCACGTCTGCCCACTCACGCGCAGCCGTCGCCTGAACTAAGCGATTTCTTACCGCAAAATTTAGGGCAGCCTTTAGAGAGGTCATCGTTCGATTTGCGGTCGGCTTAGAAAGGGCCAGCTCGTCTCGCCAAGCCTTGATTTGCATTGTTCGCAGCTTCGACAAAGGCGTCGCACCGAGGCGAGTACTGTAAAGCGTCCGCTGGAACCTCTTTTCAACATCATGGGCAGTGCTTTTGCCCTTCTCCCGCTCTCGATCGATAACGTAAGCCCGGCATGCATCTGCAACTGAAACGACATCCGATCTCACGCCAGCTTCCTGCGCTCGGAACCACACCAGCGCGGCCCTCTTGGCAGACTCAAAGCCGAACTTGCTCGTAGCCTGGCCGAGCGCCTTGTAAGTTTGCCTCCCCGAATCCGCGTCGCGCCTGCGCGCGATCCACGATCCGCTCTCGGCCGCAATCTTGCGAAAGCCCAGGTACGCGCCGTTGTCCAGGGGCGCGCCCCAATACGGCTCTCTGCGCGGCTTGAGCGAATTGCGCACGCGGGCGAGATGGAGATCGTGAGACAAGGCGTTGCGCCCGTACGGAAGCTATACGGAAACACTACCATGTATCTCTATGGATTCGCAGATACTAGAAACCACGTTAAAGCTTGGATTCTTGTAGTTGTAGATATTGCCGTAGAGTGGCTGGGTGCCCTCCGAAGGCAGGGGTCACAAGTTCGAATCTTGTCGGGCGCGCCACTTTCAGCATGACTTCGCAAACCACCACGGGCTCGATTGGCCTGATGGAAAAGGCGACCGTGTCACGGCTCAAGAACAACCTGAGCGCCTATCTTCGCAAGCTGCGGGCGAGTCACCCGGTGGTCGTCTACGAACGCATTGAGGCCGGTGGCCGAGGCGATCACCGACTTGCGCTGCTGAAAGCACCGGGCATGGTTCGGCCGCCGACCCGTGCGTCTTCGATCGAGCAGTGGCGCGCCCCTGCTCGCCGACGATCGGAAGCGTGGCATGAAATCGTGCCAGGCGACGCCGTGCAGCGAACAGCCAGTCGGCTCTTGTGCAGCCACGCACTGCGGGCAGGCGACTGCGCCCCACCTAACCGCTATAATTAGCGGCTGAATCAACCGCTAACCGGACACCGCTCGTGAGCAAGCAAGACTCCCAGTTCTTCAACATCTTCAGCCTGGTGCTGGGCATTCTGGTGGCGATCACGCTGGTGCTGTTCGGGGTCGCGCGCGCGGTGGGCAAGACCACCCAGAACGAGCATGTGCTGACGGATCCGCGCTATCTCGCGGAAGTTGCCGAGCGGACCGCCTGGAAGGGTCAAGTGGCCGTCGCGGGCCAGGATAATTCGGCGCTGGTCATCGTTGCGAGCGATGACGCCCGGTCGGTGCGCCCGGCGGCAGCGTTGCCCGAGACCGGCGCGGATCTGTACCAAGTCGCCTGTGCCACCTGCCATTCCGCCGGCATTGCCGGTGCGCCGAAATCCGGCGACCGCTCGGCCTGGGCGCCGCGCCTTGCCAAGGGCTCGGCTACGCTTTACAAGCACGCGATCGAAGGCTTCACGGGCGAAGGCGGCGTGATGCCGGCCCGGGGTGGGCGCGCGGATCTGCCCGACGATCTGGTCAAACTCGGGGTCGACTACATGATGGAGCTCAATCGCTGAGCTCCGTCATGCGCTGAACGCACGGCGCAACTGGATGGCTTCTGCTGCATGGGCGGCGCTGATTTGATCCTCCCCCGCCAGATCGGCAATGGTGCGCGCAACCCGCAGGCTGCGGTGCTGCGCGCGCAGCGATAGCGCCAGCGCGGTCCGCGCGGCGGCCAGCACTTTCAGCGCCGCACTCGTCATGCCGAACTCATTGCCAGACTCGGTCAGTTCACGCGCGGCCAATTGCGCATTGAGCTTTCCCGTGCGCGCCAGCTGTCGGTCGCGGGCAAGGCGAATGCGCTGACGCAGGCCAGCGCGCGACGCCTCGCCGGCGTCGCGCTCGGCGGCAGGGTTGCGCCCGGATTCGCGCGCGGCGATTTCATGCTCAGGCACCGACTGCAGCGCGACGCGCAGGTCGATCCGATCCAGCAGCGGCCCGGAGAGCCGACCGCGGTAGCGCGCGATCTGCGCGGGCGTGCAACGGCAGGCGCGCAAGCTGTCGCCGAGATGGCCGCAGTCGCAGGGGTTCATCGCGGCGATCAGCTGGAAGCGCGCGGGATACTCCGCATGGCATTGCGCGCGCGCAATCGACACGACGCCACTCTCGAGCGGCTCACGCAGTGCTTCGAGCACGCGCCGGTCGAACTCCGGCAGCTCATCGAGAAACAGCACGCCGAGATGCGCAAGCGTGATGTCCCCGGGACGCGCCTTCGGCCCGCCGCCGACAATCGCACTGGCGGAGGCCGTGTGATGCGGTGCGCGGAACGGCCGGCGCGGGCCGCTGGCCGGCAGCATCTGCGCTGTGCCACCGCCGGCCACCGATGCGATCGTCGCCACTTCGAGGGCTTCGGCGGCAGTCAGCGGCGGCAACAGCGAGATCAGCCGTTGCGCGAGCAGCGTCTTGCCGCAACCCGGTGGGCCGACGAACAGCACGCTGTGTCCGCCCGCGGCGGCGACCACCAGGGCGCGCTTGCCGAGCGCCTGGCCGATGATCGAATCAAGCCCATCTGGCGGGGTTGGAGCGCCGTTCGCCGCCGCGGGCTCAATGGCCTCGACTGCCAGCAGAGCGTGCCGGCCGCGCAGATGCTCACAAACCGCGTGCAGCGACGCCGCTGCTGCCACCTGCGCCGAGGGCAGCAGGCGGGTTTCAGCCGCAGAGGCCAGCGGTACGATGACGGCTCGGCCAGCGGTCTGGGCGCAACGCGCGGCCAGCAGCATGCCCGGCACTGAGCGCAGCTCGCCGCCCAGACCCAGCTCACCGTAGAACTCGGTCGAGTCGAGCGGCACGGCCGCAGCCGCAGGCACCCTCACCTGACCCGAAGCAAGCAGAATCCCGACGGCGATCGCGAGGTCGAATCGGCCTCCATCCTTGGGCAGGTCGGCGGGCGCCAGGTTGACCGTGATCCTTCCGGCCGGAAAGTCGAAGCCGGAATTGACCAGCGCGGCTCGCACGCGCTCCTTGCTCTCTTTGACGGCCGTTGCGGCGAGACCGACGATGGAGAACGTCGGCAGTCCGCTGCCGAGATGAACTTCGACACCGACTTCAGGTGCCGTCAGCCCGATCTGCGCGCGGCAGTGCAGTCGGGCGACGCTTTCGCCGGGAGCTGCGGCCATTGCCAGATCCGATGGAACCCGGTCGGCGCGCCGCTCTAGGTCGGATCCCGAGTGGTCAGCGCTGCGTCGAGATCCTGCAGACGCTGCTCCATCTGTTCGAGCTTCTCGCGGGTGCGCTCCAGCACCTTGGACTGCGCGTCGAATTCATCGCGGGTCACGAGGTCGAGCTTGGCGAGGTTGGCGCGCAGCACCGCGCGGAAATTGGTCTCCAGATCTTGCTGCATACCGCGCACGGCGGGCGGCAGATTCTCGAACAGTCGCCTGGCGAGATCCTCGACGCGAAAAGTCTCCATTTCGATTGCCCTCAGTTGACGCACAACGACAGAAGTACGGCTCCAAAACGGTGCAGTGGGTTCCCTGCGCGCTGATACAAATCACGGACTTGCGGGTACCTGAGCGCTGGCATGGAAGCTGCAAAGAGGTTTCCGGACTCTGCCAGGGAAGAATACGCGCGGCGCAGCGGACGTGCAGCCGGAAAATCGCTCGTCATCGTCCAGATACTCAAAACGGAGCAGGCGATGAAGCTGATCACCGCGATCATTCGGCCCTACAAGCTGGATGACCTTGAGATGGCGGTCGCGCGACTCGGAGTTCAGGGGATGACCGTGACGGAGGTTCAGGGCTACGGCCGACAAAGAGGACACGCGGAGCACTACCGCGATGCCGAGTACAAGGTGGACTTCGTGCCCAGGACACGCGTGCAGATTGCCGTCGACGAGGCGATTGTCGAGCCGGTCGTCGAGGCGATCGCAAACGTGGCACGAACTGGAAAGATCGGGGACGGAAAGATTTTTGTCAGTGAACTACAGCAGGCAGTCCGCATCCGCACCGGTGAGACCGGTGTTGCGGCAACCTGATCGACCGTGAGTTTGAACAAGCAGGACAGGAGCTGGGAGCGCATAAAATGAAGACGACAACAATGAAGACCAACTCGATGCTGCGACTGTGGCTCTGTGCCCTGGCAGCAGCCGGACTTGCACTGCTGCCTGCTCTCGGGCTCGCAGCCGACGGTGAGCCGATCGTCGACAAGGGCGACGTTGCCTGGATGATGACCTCAACCGTGCTGGTCGTGCTGATGGTGCTGCCCGGGCTTGCGCTGTTCTACGGCGGCCTCGTGCGTGCCAAGAACATGCTTTCCGTCTTGATGCAGGTCATGGTCGTGTTCTCGCTGATCTGCGTGTTGTGGGTCGTTTACGGCTACAGCCTCGCCTTCGGCGGCGAAGGCCTGATCATCGGCACCTTCGACAAGCTGTTCCTGCAGGGCATCACGGTCGACTCACTCGCCGATACCTTCACCGACAACGTCAAGATCCCCGAGTACCTTTTCATCGCGTTTCAGGCGACCTTCGCCGGGATCACCTGCGCGCTGATCGTCGGTTCGTTCGCGGAGCGCATGAAGTTCGCAGCGGTGCTGGCGTTCAGCGCCCTGTGGTTCACATTCTGCTACATCCCGATCGCACACATGGTCTGGGGTGCTGGCGGCTATCTGCTTGACAAGGGCGCACTCGATTTCGCCGGCGGCACGGTCGTGCACATCAATGCCGGTGTCGCGGGCCTGGTCGGCGCCTACATGCTCGGCAAGCGCATTGGTTACGGCAAGGAAGCAATGACACCACACTCGCTGACGCTGACCATGGTCGGCGCCTCGCTGCTGTGGGTCGGCTGGTTCGGCTTCAACGCCGGCTCGAACCTCGAAGCCACCAGCGGTGCAACGCTGGCATTCATCAATACGCTGGTGGCAACTTCCGCAGCGGTGCTCGCCTGGTCGATCGGCGAGACGGCGATGCGCGGCAAGGCTTCGATGCTCGGCGCAGCCTCCGGCGCGGTCGCCGGGCTCGTTGCGATCACGCCAGCCTGCGGCTCCGTCGGACCGATGGGTGCGGTCATCATCGGACTCGCAGCGGGCCTGATCTGCCTGTGGGGCGTCACGGGCCTGAAGCGCCTGCTGGGCGCCGACGACTCCCTGGACGTGTTCGGCGTGCACGGTGTGGGCGGCATCGTCGGTGCGTTGCTGACCGGCGTGTTCACCGCGCCGGGACTCGGCGGCACCGGCGGCGACGACTTCTCGATCGGCAGCCAGGTGCTGATCCAGGCTGAAGGCGTGCTGATCACGATCGTCTGGTCCGGCGTGGTCGCTGCGATCGCCTACAAACTCGTTGACCTCGTCATCGGGCTGCGGGTCGACGCGGAAACCGAGCGCGAAGGGCTCGACACGGTCTCACACGGAGAGCGTGCCTATTCGAATTGATCGGGTCCCCCTCACTCAACCCGTGTCAATACGGCGGATCGTCTGCAAAACGGGCGATCCGCCGTTCTTTTTGGCGGGATCGAGCCGCAGCCGGGCTGCTAGACTGCGTCAGCGACGGTGTCTGTGACACAGTTCAATTTCCCGCCGCGCTCAGGTCGCCATAATCGGCGGGCCCTCGTCGGCAGGATCCGGAGGCAGATCGCATGCGCACCTATTTATTTTTCATGGCTCTCATGGTCCTGGCTGGCACCGCCCAGGCGTCCGGTGACGTCTGGATGTGGAAGGACAAAAATTGCGCGGCTGGCAGGGACTGTACCCACTACAGCGACGTGCCGGTCGAAGGCGCCGTGCTGGTGCGTCGCGCGGGCGTTCGAGTCACGGACCTGGACAGCGCCAATGCGGCAAATAGCGCCGCGGCAACCGCCGCGGCCACCGAACGTGAACGGCTCGCAGCCCGCACCGGCCAGATCAATGATCAGCTCGAGCGCACGCGGACCTCACGCGCTGTCGAATCGGACATTGAAAAGAAGCGCGCCGAACAGTGCAAGGAAGCCACCGAGCGCTACGAGCGATCGATCACCGCCCGGCGCCTGTATCGCGAAACGCCGGACGGCGAGCGCGTCTACCTGACCGAAGCCGAGCTCGATGCGGCCCGGCTCGAGGCCCGCACCGAGCGCGACACCGCCTGCGGTTCTCCGAACCGCTGACCCCCACAGTCAGCCCGGCGCTGTGCGCGGGCCCTGACTGAACGGCCCCAGCCCGCACCGACTGCACCGCCGCGATGCGAACTGGATTCATCGGTCTAGGAGCAATGGGTCGCCCCATGGCGCTCAACCTGCATCGCAGCGGACTGCTCCACGGCGTCTGGAACCGCACTCGCGCCGCGGCCGAGGTGATCGCTGCCGAAACAGGTTGCAAGGTGCCGGAGTCCGCCGCTGAACTCGCCGCCGTGTGCGAAGCCCTCGTGCTGTGCGTGTCGGCCGATACGGATGTGCTGGCAGTCGTCGCCGCCATTGCCCCGAACCTGAAGCCGGGATGTATGGTCATCGACTGCTCGACCGTGAGCGCGGACACGGCGCGCGCGGCCCGGGAACTGTTGACGAAGCACGGAGCCGAATTCCTCGATGCCCCCGTCAGCGGTGGCACCGAAGGTGCGCGCGACGCCACGCTCGCGATCATGGTCGGAGGAACCCGCAACGCCTTTGAGCGCGCTCGCCCGGTGCTCGCCGCGATGGGACGCACGATCACCCACTTCGGCGACTGCGGTGCCGGCCAGGCCGCCAAGGCCACCAACCAGATCATGTGTGCCGGCATTGTGCGCGCGGTTGCCGAAGCGATGGCGTTTGCACGCGCGCAGCGGCTGCCGCTTCCGGAGCTGGTCGAGACGCTGGGCAAGGGCGCAGGAAGCTCCTGGTATTTCGTGAACCGTGCGCCGAACATGATCCGCGGCAACTACCCCGCCGGCTTTCGCGTCACGCTGCACGAGAAAGATCTGCGCATCTGCCGCGACATGGCCGCGGCGCTGGGCGTGCAGCTGCCAGTCGTGGACAGCATACTGCTGGAGTATGCCGAACTCATCGCCCGCGGCTACGGCGATGAGGACATTTCTTCTGTTTTTCGTCTCAAGGCGGAGCTGTTTGAGCGCTGAGACCACACATCGGCGCGCGCTTTATCTGCCGGACTTCTGCGCGCCGCGGATCGTGCTCGGAGTCGTGCTGATCGTCGAGCTGACCGCGCTCACGCTCGCGCTCGCCCGCGACAACGACCGGCTCGGTTTCTGGACCGACCTTGCGCGCACCTCACTGTTCCTGATCTGGATCGGGCTCACTGCCGCCGCGTTGCTGTGTGCGTTGCGGCATCGGGTCGAGCGAATGAACGCTGCGCAAGGATCAGCGGTGGTGCTCGGCCTGATGACGGCGCTGATCGCGCTCGTATCCGAGATCGTGCTGGCGCTCGGGCGCTCGGACTGGGGCGGTGCGAGCAACTTCACCGGCTTGTTTCCAACCGAACGGCTGCCGTTCCTGCCACGCAATGTCGCGATCGGCTTCATCGTGACGGCGATCGCGCTGCGCTACTTCTACGTCACGCACGAATGGCGCCGCAACGTCGAGATGCAGGCACTGGCGCGCGTGCACGCGCTGCAGGCGCGCATCCGCCCGCATTTCCTGTTCAACAGCATGAACACGATTGCCTCGTTGACCCGCAGCGATCCGGCGCGGGCAGAAGAGGCCGTACAGGATCTGGCCGACCTGTTCCGGGCCAGCCTGTCGGATCAGCGCTCCCAGATCACGCTTGAGGAAGAACTGCAGGTTGCGCAGACCTATGCACGGATCGAAAAACTGCGCCTCGGCGATCGCCTGCACATAGCCTGGAACACCACTGCATTGCCGCTCGATGCGACGCTGCCAAGCCTCGTCGTGCAGCCGCTGCTCGAGAACGCGATTTATCACGGTATCGAGCCGCGCGCTGCCGGCGGAACGGTAACGGTGCAGGGAGAATTCGCGAATCAGCTGGTGACCGTGATCGTGCGCAACCCGCTGCCGGATGGCGCAAGCGTGCGCGACGGCAATCGCGTGGCGCTCGCCAACATCCGCGAGCGCCTGCTGCTGGTCTACGGCGAGCGCGCCACGATCAAGGCTGGGCGCTTCGATGACCAGTACATCGTGACCCTGCGGTTCCCCTATTCCAAGACACCAACGACATGAGCCTGCGCATCGTGATTGTCGACGACGAGGAACCGGCGCGCGCCAGGCTGCGTTCGCTGCTGACCGAACGTGCGGATGTCGAAGTCGTCGGCGAAGCCGCGGACGCGGAGCAGGCCCTCACGGTCACGGATCGACTCGCGCCCGACATCGTGCTGCTCGATATCCGGATGCCGGGGATGGACGGCCTGGAGGTGGCGCGCCTGCTGGCCGATTCGCCAGAGCCACCCGCGGTGATCTTCACGACGGCTTTCGATGAGTATGCGTTGGATGCGTTCGATGCCAAGGCCGTGGCCTACTTGTTGAAGCCGATTCGCCGCGAGAAGCTCGAAGTTGCGCTCGCGCAGGCTTCCAGACTGACGCGCCCGCAACTCGCGCAGGCAGCAGCGACCGCGCGACTTGCCGAACGTCAGGTTGAGCGGCGCAGCCACATCGCTGTGCGGCAACGTGAGACCACTCATCTGATCCCGGTCGAGGCGATCATCTACTTCCAGGCCGATCGAAAGTACACGACCGTCAGGCACCAGGGTGGCGAGCATCTGATCGAAGAGAGCCTGCGCTCCCTCGAAGACGAGTTCGGCACCGCCTTCGTCCGCATCCACCGCAACTCGCTGGTCTGTGTGGCGCGACTTCAGGGGATCGACCGCGATGCCGACGGCCAGTGCTTCGTGCGACTGCGCGACTGCAGCGAGCGGCTTGCGGTCAGCCGCCGGATGGCCGGCGACCTGCGTGATCGCTTCCGGCTCTGAGAACACGTTTGACGTAATCAGGTTTTCGCTGCAGCCGCAGCCAACCCTGTGACCCTCTTCACCGTAAGGCGCCCGCGATTGCGGTGTGATGCGACGCAGTTCCCTGGGGGTCTGGATGATGCACAAAGAGCAGGATGATGCCGCCGCCGCGCGCGCCGTCGCACGGCACGAAATCGACGCCTGGATCGCCTCATCGACGCGGCGCAGCGCCGCACGGGAGCATCTGGCACCGGATGCCGCGCCGCGCACCGAAGTGCTCTCCCGCGTCGAAGCGATCCTCGTGCACCCACGACCGCGCAGCGCCAATCGGCGCTGGATCTGCGAACTGCTGCGTGCCTGGGCGCCGCTCGAGATCCTGTTCCCGACGCGCGACTATCGCGGCACAACCGGCATCAGCGGCGAGCTGCCGCTGCATGTAAGCCTGCTGGTCGAGCGCGAGTACGGGCACGTGCTGTCGATCGCCCACAACCTGCCGGCGGCTTTCGAGCTGCTGCGCGCCGACCGCTCACGCCTTGGTCTGCAGCTCGCGGTTGCCGCTGGCCTGCAGGATGTGTTTCGGGACGAGGGGATCCCGCCGCAGGAGGACGCTGACTGGCTCGCAAACCTGCGACAGATCTCGCTCACCATGGCGGAGTATCTGCACCGCCAGGCCATCGGTCTTGCGGCCGTGATTCCGGACACGCTCGTGATGCACTACACGGCGCAGATCGCCCGGACCCAGCGACTGCTGCGCGAAGAGTGTCTAGCGCGCGGCATAGTCGAAGGAATCGAAATACAGGCGATCGCCTGACACGCCGAGCGCGGGATACCGTTCGCGCACCGCTTCGATCAGCGCTGGAGGCCCGGCAACGTATACCTCGCATTCCGTCAGCGGCGGACCGCTGGCCGCAGCCACTTCGTGTACCCAACCCAGCTGATGATGTGAGTGCTGCACCTCAGCGGTTGCCGACAGCACGGCGCGGTAGCTGAGGTTCGGATACTGCCGCGTCCACTGTTGCACGAGCTGATCCTCGTAGAGATCCAGCGCGGTGCGCGCACCCCAGAAAAAGTGGATCGGTCGGGTTGCGCCCGTCTCCAGCGCATGGCGCAGCATGCTCTTGAGCGGCGCGAAGCCGGTGCCGCCCGCGATCATCAGCACCGGTGAATCCCCTTCCAGGTAGCAGAACTGACCGAGCGGCGCTTCGATCCGCAGCAGCGTGCCATCACTGCCTGCATCGAACATCGTGGCGGTAAAGCCCGTGCCGGGCGCGCGGCGCAGATGCACTTCAAGCTCGCGACTGTCATGCGGCGGACTTGCAATCGAGAAGCTGCGGCGCCGGCCGCCGTCGAGCAGTACGTCGAGATACTGACCCGGGCGAAACTCCAGCGTCTCGACCGCAGGCAATCGCAACATCAGCTGCAACACGTCCGGCGCCAGCAGAGTTCGGCGCGCGATTCGCGCTGGCAGCCGTTTGATCGCAGTGTCTCCCGCACGAGGGATCAGCCGGGTTTCGACGGTGACGTCACTGCAGGCACGCGCCTGGCAAAGAAGAATCTTCTGGTTGGCGTGTTCGTGGGCGGTCAACCCCAGCGGTAGTCCGCGCGGATAATCGATGCGTCCCTCAACAAGCCGGGCGCGGCAGGAGCCGCAGTGCCCGGCCTTGCAGCTGTGCGGCAGGTTCAGCCCAGCGGCCAGTGCGGCATCGAGCAGGTCCTGGTCCGAGCGCGCGACGATCTGACGGCCCTGGGGCTCGATGCGAATCCGGAAGTTCATCCTTGCTAGACTAAACCAATGCAACTGCCGTTCACGAAGATGCACGGGCTCGGCAACGACTTCATCGTTTTCGATGCCCCTTCGGAAGCCGCCATCCCGAGTGCGGCACAGCTGCAGGCGCTCGCGGACCGACGCACCGGCGTCGGTTTCGACCAGGCCTTGGCGCTGACGCCGGCGCGCCGCGCGGACACAGCCGTGTACTACCGGATCTTCAACGCCGATGGCGGCGAGGTCGAACAGTGCGGCAATGGAGCACGCGCCGTGGCGGCACTGCTGCTCCGGCAGGGCCGCGGCCACAATGGCAGCGTCCGTCTGGACAGCGCAGGCGGAATCGTCAGCGCTCGCGCGGTACAGGGCGAGCTGATCGCCGTCGAGATGGGCGAGCCGCTTTTTTCGCCGGAGGCCCTGCCGTTTCTGGCGACCGTACCGGCTGCAAGCTACGCTCTGGATGTCGACGGCGAATCGATCCGTTTTGCAGTCGTCTCGATGGGCAACCCGCACGCCGTCATTACCGTTCCGTCCGCCGCCGACGCACCGGTAGCCAGGCTCGGCGCCAGCATCGAACGCCATCCGGCGTTTCCGCAGCGGGTCAACGTCGGCTTCATGCAGATCGACAGCCCGACGCGCATCGTGCTGCGCGTCTTCGAGCGCGGCGTGGGTGAAACGCTTGCCTGTGGCACTGGTGCCTGTGCCGCAGTCGCAGTGGGTCGACGCGCCGGTATGCTGGCCGAGCATGTCGAAGTCATTGCCCCGGGTGGTCGCCTTACGGCAAGCTGGGAAGGTCCGGGACATTCGATCTGGCTCACCGGTCCAGCTGAGATCTCCTTCACCGGTTCCGCACAAATCTGAGGTCCAACTACACCATGACGATGCAACCTGCCCGCAGCGCCACGTCCACCGCGATTGACGAAGCCAGCGTCGCGGAGTATCTCGAACGCCATCCCGAGTTCTTCGAGCGGCATTCCAGCGTGCTCGGGCGTCTCAAGCTGCCGCATGTGCGTGGCGCGGCGGTTTCGCTGATCGAACGCCAGATCGAGGTGCTGCGCGAGCGGCACGCCGCAATGGAAACCAAACTCAGTGATTTTATCGGCGTGGCACGCGCCAATGACCAACTCTCCGAGAAGATCCACCGCTTCACCCGGCGACTGCTGCGGGCCGGCTCCCTGCCGCAAGTGCTCGATGTGATCGAGGCTTCGCTGCGCGAGGACTTCGATGCCTTCAACTCGCGCCTGGTGTTGATTGGTGCCGAGCCTTCGCTGAGCGAGGCCGTAGGCGAGCAGTTCCTGAAAGTCGCCGAGCGCGACGAGCCGATGTTGAAGTCCTTCGACACACTGTTCGCGAGCGGCAAGCCGCGCTGCGGACAGATGCGAGACTCGCAGCGGGACTATCTGTTCTCGGCCGACTCGGCCGTCGGAATCGCCTCGGTTGCCCTGGTGCCGCTCGGCGAGCACGGCTCGCTTGGACTGCTCGCGATCGGCAGCGCGAACCCGGATCGCTTCCATCCCGGCATGAGCACCGAGTTCCTCGGACGGATGGCCGAGCTGATCACGGACGTGATTCAGCGCCACCTCTGATGGAAGACTGCGCTCGTGACTGGCTCGGGCACTACGCCCGCCACCTCACGAGTGAACGACGGCTGTCGCCGCACACCGCTAGCGCCTATCAGCGTGATCTGGCGGCCTTCGTGCGCTTCTGCGAATCCAGCGCCATCCGAGACTGGCGGGCGCTGGACGGCCAGCATGTGCGCACGTTCGCTGCACGCGAACACGCCTCAGGCCTGTCGCCACGAAGCGTGCAGCGAATGTTGTCGGCAGTTCGCAGCTACTTCGAGTATCTGATTCGCGAGGGCGTGCTGACCCACAATCCGGCCGCGGACATCCGCGCACCGAAAGTTCGCCGCTCGCTGCCGCATTCGCTCGATGTCGACCAGATTGCACAGCTGCTCGCGATTCCGGCGAGCGATCCCCTCGCGGTGCGTGATCGCGCCATCATGGAGCTGCTGTACTCGTCCGGGCTCCGGCTGGCAGAGTTGATCGCTGTCAATCTCGGCGACATCGATCTACGGGACCACACGGTGCGCGTGACCGGCAAGGGGAGCAAGACTCGGATCGTGCCAATCGGCCGCCTGGCCCGCGAGGCGATCACAGCCTGGCAGCGCGAGCGGGCTGCAATGGCCGCGTTCGATGAATCGGCGCTGTTCGTCTCGCAACGCCGCCGCCGACTCACAGCGCGCGCGGTGCAGTCGCGCGTTGCGTTCTGGGCGCGGCGACAGGGCTTGCCGATGGCCGTGCATCCGCATCTGTTCCGGCATTCGTTCGCGACCCACCTGCTGGAGTCGAGCCGCGATCTACGTGCCGTACAGGAGCTGCTGGGGCATGCAGACGTGGGCACGACGCAGATCTATACGCATCTTGATTTTCAGCATCTGGCCCGCATCTATGATGAAACCCATCCCCGGGCACGCCATTCCCAAACACGCAAGAAAGGGCCCGCATGAGCGCTGACTCGCCGCATTCTTTCAATCCGCATGGCACGACGATTCTCGGCGTGCGCCGGGGTGACCGCGTTGCAATCGGTGGCGACGGTCAGGTCACGCTGGGCAACACGATCATGAAGGGCAATGCCCGCAAGGTCCGTCCGCTCGGTGGCGGCAAGGTACTGGGCGGCTTTGCCGGTGGCACCGCAGACGCCTTCACCTTGTTCGAGCGGTTCGAGGCCAAGCTCGAGAAGCACAGCAGCCTGACGCGAGCCGCGATCGAGCTCGCCAAGGATTGGCGCTCCGATCGCTACCTGCGCCGCCTCGAGGCGCTGCTGCTGGTCGGCGACCCGAGCCGACTGCTGGTGATCTCCGGCAACGGTGATGTCATCGAACCCGAACATGACGTCGTCGCAATCGGCTCCGGCGGCCCGTTCGCGCAGTCCGCGGCGCGCGCGCTGATTGAGAACACCGAGCTCAGCGCTCGCGAGATTACCGAACGCGCGCTGCTGATCGCCGCTGATGTCTGCATCTACACGAATCGCCAGCTCACCATCGAGGAACTGGGCGCCGCCCAGAGCTGAGCGCATCTCAAGGAAGAGCTCATGACTTCAAATCTGACGCCGCGCCAAATCGTGGCGGAACTCGACAAGCACATCGTCGGTCAGTCCGACGCGAAACGGGCCGTAGCAATCGCGTTGCGCAATCGCTGGCGGCGGATGCAGGTGTCCGAAGACCTGCGCCAGGAGATCACGCCCAAGAACATCCTGATGATCGGTCCGACCGGCTGCGGCAAGACCGAGATCGCGCGGCGGCTCGCACGTCTGGCCTCGGCGCCCTTCGTGAAGATCGAGGCCACCAAGTTCACCGAAGTGGGCTATGTCGGGCGGGATGTCGACTCGATCGTCAAGGAACTCGCGGATGTCGCCGTCAAGCTGACCCGGGACGAGGAAATGGCGCGCGTGCGGGATCGCGCTGCCGACGCCGCCGAGGAGCGCATCCTTGACGCACTGCTGCCCGCACCGCGCAAGATGGGCTTCTCGACCGACGAACCCAGTGCACCCCGCGACAGCGACACCCGGCAGAAATTCCGCAAGATGCTGCGCGAGAAACAGCTCGACGATCGCGAAATCGAACTCGAGCTGCGCAACCCGATGACCGGCATGGAGATCATGGCGCCGCCCGGCATGGAAGAAATGCAGCAGCAGCTGCAGTCGATGTTCGCCAACATCCAGGGTGGCCGCACCCGGACCCGCAAGCTGAAAGTGCGCGAGGCCCTGCCGCTGCTGACCGAGGAGGAAGCGGCCAAGCTCATCAACGAGGAAGAGCTGCGCACGCGCGCGATCCGCAATGCAGAACAGAACGGCATCGTGTTCATCGACGAGATCGACAAGGTCTGCCGCCGCCAGGAAGGCTACGGCGGCGATGTGTCACGCGAAGGCGTGCAGCGCGATCTGCTGCCGCTGGTGGAAGGCAATACGGTCACGACCAAGTACGGCCCGGTGCGCACCGATCATGTCTTGTTTATTGCCTCCGGCGCGTTCCATGTCGCGAAGCCCTCGGATCTGATCCCGGAACTGCAGGGGCGCTTCCCGATTCGGGTCGAGCTGAAGCCGCTGGTGGCTGCCGACTTCGTGCGGATCCTGACAGAACCCGATGCTTCGCTGACCACGCAGTACAAGGCGTTGCTTGCAACCGAGGGCCTCGCTATCGAGTTCACTGCAGACGGCGTCGAGCGCCTTGCGCAGATCGCCTTCGAGGTCAACGAGAAAACCGAGAACATCGGCGCGCGCCGCCTGCACACGGTCATGGAACGACTGCTCGAAACCGTGTCGTTCGATGCCGGTGAACAGCCGGCAAGCTCACTGGTCATCGACGCCGCTTACGTCGAGAACAGCCTCGGCGAGCTCGCTCGCGACGAAGACGTCAGTCGATACATTCTCTAACTTGAGCCTGCAAGCAACGCAGCATTGCCGCCTGCCGCGGTCGTGTTGATCGTGAGCGTGCGCTCGATGGCCAGCCTCGGAAGATAGTGCGGCCCGCCCGCCTTCGGGCCGGTCCCTGACAGACCACTGCCGCCGAACGGCTGCACACCGACGACGGCGCCGGTCATGCCGCGATTGACATAGACGTTGCCGACAGAGGTCTCAGCGAACGCACGGCGCCAGGTACCCTCCATCCGCGTCTGCACACCAAGCGTCAGGTTGTAGCCGCTGCTGCGGATCGAACGCAACAGCGAGCCGTAGTCGCCGACCCGATAGCGCAGCACATGCAGGATCGGGCCGAAGGCCTCCTGCCGCAGCTGCCCAAGGTCGTGCAACTCGAGCAGATGCGGCGCAAAGAACGAACCACTTCGATGCCGTGCTTCGAGCTTGCAGGCATGCAGGATCCGCGCATGCTGGCCCATGGCCGCGACATGCGCGTTCAGCGCAGCGACTGCGGCCGCGGAGATCACCGGACCGACATCGGTGGCCGGATCGGCCGGATTGCCAATGACCAGGGTGTCCATCGCGCCGCGCAACATTGCCAGCGTGCGCTCGGCGATGTCGTCCTGCAGGCACAGCACACGCAGGGCCGAACAGCGCTGACCCGCACTGCCGAAGGCCGAGTGCAGCACATCGTCGACGACCTGCTCGGTCAGCGCGCTCGAATCGACGATCATTGCATTGATGCCACCGGTCTCCGCAACCAGCGGCAGAATCGCACCGTCGCGCGCCGCGAGCGCACGGTTCAGGTGCAGTGCCGTCCCCATGGAGCCCGTAAAGACGACCCCGGCAAGCGCGGGCTGAACCAGCGCTGCAGCACCGAACTCGGCGCCTGCCATCGGCGTGAGGAACAGCACTTCACGCGGAACGCCCAATTCATGCAGCACGGCAACGAAGGCCTGCGCAACGAGTGGCGTTGCCTCCGCCGGTTTGGCGATCACGGCATTGCCAGCTGCGAGGGCTGCGACGACCTGACCGGCAAAGATCGCTAACGGAAAATTCCACGGACTGATGCAGGCCATGACGCCTCGGCCCTGCAGGGACAGCAGGTTCGTCTCGCCCGTCGGCCCCCGCAAAACCATCGGCGCGCTGAACAGTCGGCGGGCTTCGGCGGCGTAGTAGCGGCAGAAGTCGACGGCTTCACGGACTTCAGCGACGGCGTCGAAGAGCGTCTTACCGCCCTCGCGGACCAGCAGCGATACAAAGCGAGCGCGTGCGAACTCGATCGCATCGGCGGTGCGCTCGAGCAAGGCCGCACGCTCGTCGGCCGGCACTGCGTTCCAGTCGGGCTGAGCTTTCGCGGCCGCAGCAAACGCCGCGGTCAGCGCATCGCCATCGGTCATGCTGACGCGCCCGATGATTTCGTCGCGTTCGGCAGGATTTCGGATCTCGAGCCCGTCCGCGTCATCCGGCGTGGCCGGTCGCAGCGCCACCGCGGCACGCAGCGCATCGAGACTCGCGGCCAGTCCCGGATCGATGCCGTGTGAATTGCAGCGCGTCGCGCCATACAGATCAATCGGCAGCGGCAACGCCGGATCCGCAACCCGATCGATCGCGGCCAGCGCCGTGATCGGATCTGCGACGAGCTCGTCGACCGGCACCTTCGCATCCATGAATCGATTCACAAACGACGTGTTGGCGCCGTTCTCGAGCAGCCGCCGCACGAGGTAGGCCAGCAGATCGACATGTGGACCGACCGGCGCATAGGTTCGCACCGGCGGCATCGAGTCGACCTGTCGCTGCGCCTCATCGTAGAGCAGGCCACCCATGCCATGCAGCCGCTGGAACTCGCAGCTCGCCCGTCCGCGCAGCGCCCGTCCGAGCATGGCCAGCACCGCACCGATGGTGTGCGCGTTATGCGTCGCGAACTGCGGATAGAGTCGCGGCGCGGCATTCAGCAGCAGCCGCGCGCAGCCGAGATAGGCGACATCGGTACAGACTTTGCGGGTATACACCGGATAATCAGCCAGCCCGCGTTGCTGCGCACGCTTGATCTCGGTATCCCAGTACGCCCCCTTGACGAGCCGCACTGCGAGCGTTCGACCCGTGCGGCGCGAAAGCGTCTCGAGCCAGTCGATCACGGCTGGTGCGCGCTTGCCATAGGCCTGCACCGCGAGACCGAGTCCCGGCCAATCGCCGGTGACCGCATCGCCGGCAAGCTTCGCGAACACCTCCAGTGTGATCTCGAGACGATCGGCCTCTTCGGCATCGATGGTCAGTGCGAGTCCGTGCCGAGCCGCAAGGCGGCTGAGTTCGAGCGCGCGCGGCAACAGCCGCTCCATGACGCGCTCGCGCTGGGTCAGCGCAAAGCGCGGATCGAGCGCCGACAGCTTGATCGAGATCGATGACAGCTCATGCGCCCCGACCCCGGCGTCGCGTGCAGCGCGGCTGGCCTCGGAAATCGCCTCGATCGCGCCGCGGTACGCGTCGAAGTAGTGAGTCGCCTGCGAGTCCGTGCGGGCCGCTTCGCCCAGCATGTCGTATGAACACCATGCCAGGTCCGGATGCTGCGCGGAGCGTGCCAGGGCGGCGTGGATGTCGCGGCCGACGACGAACTCGCTGCCGATGATCCGCACCGCGCGCCGCAGGGCCTGACGAACCAGCGGCTCGCCGGTGCGTCTCGTGAGGCGGTCGAACCAGCCGCCGGTATCACGCTGCAACGAGTCGGGGAGCTGGATCAGTCGGCCGGTGAGCATCAGCCCCCAGGTCGACGCATTGACGAACAGCGAACCGGATCGCCCGGCATGAGCGCGCCAGTCACCGCTCGCGAGCTTCTCTGCAATGAGCCCATCGGCGGTGTCATCGTCGGGAATCCGCAGCAGCGCTTCGGCGATGCACATCAGCGCGATGCCTTCCGGATTCGACAGCCCGAACTCCTGCAGGAACGCATCGAGGTAGGGCCGTTCGTCCGCGCGCGCGCGCGCGCCAGTCACGAGTGCGCGGCCGATGCGTAGCGCCTCGGCCCGCTCGGCGTCGCTGAGCGCTGCCGCGAGCGGCGCCAACACCATAGCTTCGGAATCCGTGGACATGACCAAACCCGCCGCAGCCAATCGAGCAGAGCATACTGCAGCGCGCTGCGGTAAGTTGCCGCCCATGAATGACCTCGCTCTGGGCGCGATCCTGCTGATGCTGGGCGCGGCGCCGCTGTCGCTGCTGGCGCTCGCGTTCACTGACCTGATTCGTTTGCCTGCCGTATTGCGCAGCGGCTGGGCCACTGCGGCCTGCGCGGTGCTGTCCTTGCCGGCGCTCGTCTGGCTCGGCCAGTCTGTCTGGGGCTGGGCTGGTGCCGCACACTTGGGTCCACTGTGCGCGGCCTACGGTAGCCCGGACTATCGGCCCATTGACCCGCTTGATGTGCGCGTCGCAGCACTCGATCTGCGCGGCGACGCCGTGCCTCCTTGGGCGAAAGCACTGACTGCGCCGAGCGGTCCGCTGGATCGCTATGTGCTGGCCGGTGCCGCACCCGTGACGCTGCAAGTACGCCGGGTCACGCACCACGAGAACCGCTGGTTCAAGGTGCAGATGGATCGCTTCCGCGTCATTGACGAGACGTACGGCACGGTGCGCGCGGAAGGTGACGAGCTGTGGATCGAAGCAGGCTGGCGGATCTGGCGCTGCGGACTCGAAAGCGGACCGAAGGCGACCGATGAGTCGCGTTACCCAGGCGGCGATGGCATCGCGCGCTTCGTCGAGCGCGCACTGCGCGGGCCAGCGAGCGCTAGATCATGAAGCCGAGGTCGCGCTGCGTGAAGTTGCCGAGGTTCGGTGCGACCTGCGCAAGCTGCGAGTCCTGCACGCCAAACCAGCGCGCCAGCGTCGCTGCGTACTGGTCGGCCGAGATCGTCGGAATGATGCGCCCGCCGCCCACGTCGTTTGGGCTGTTCAGCGACAGCACCGGATAATTGCCGTAGATCTGCTGCCCGCGCACGGCGCCACCGACCACCAGCTGCACGCCGCCCCAGGCGTGGTCCGAACCGTCGCCATTGCTGGTCAGTGTGCGGCCGAAATCGGAATGTGTGAACAGCGTGACGCTGTTCTCCATGCCCATCTCGGTCAACGCCTGGTAGAAAAGGCTGACCGAGTTGCTGATGTTACCGAGCAGCCCCGGCTGGTCGGCCACCTGATCGTCGTGGGTGTCGAAACCACCGGTCGACACAAAGAAAATCTGCCGCGACATTGTCAGCTGTTCACGCGCCCTGATCATCTTTGCGACGGTGCGCAGCTGGGTCGCCAGCGACGACAGCGGCAGGCCGGCATCTGGTAGCGCGACGAACGGCTGCGCAGTGACAAGCGCTGCATTGACGCGGTCGGCGAACTGCACCGCGCGCCGCTGCACGGTCGCGAAGCCGCGTTCGTAGACGGTGTTGTAGTTGGCATTCAGCACGGCCTCGAATGCAGAGCGTCGCGCGAGGTTGGTGCCCGTGCTGCCGAATCCCTGAAAGGTCTGCGCGCCGGTGGCGCCCATCACGTAAGGAGAGGCGACCTCGCCGGCCTGGAAGAAGGTCTGGCCCGCCAGCGACACATTCAGCGACAGTTGCTGCGCACCGGTCTGGCTGTTCAGCACATCGGCAACGCGCCCACCCCAGCCGGACTTCAGGACCTGCTTGCCGCGCAGGCTGTGCCACTGGTCCTGCTGGTCGTTGTGCGAGAACAGCTGCGGCGGCAGCGGATGGTTCAGGTTCGTCGCATTCTGGTACTGCGCCTTGGTCGTTGGCGTGATCAGCGGTCCGACGTTCGCAATGACCGCCGCCCGACCCGAGTTGAACAGCTGCTGGACGCCGGGCATCGAAGGATGCAGCCCAAAACTCGCGCCGCCCATCGGGGGCGCCAGCGGGTTCAGCTGCAGCAACTCGCTCTGCGGAATCGCAAGACTGGAAGTTGTGCCCGCGCCGCGCGCCGCTGCGTAGGCATTGTACTCGGCGGTGCTGTTCGGCACGACCATGTTCCACGAATCGTTGCCGCCGAACATGAACAGACAGACCATCGCCTTGTAATCAGCGAAGTTGCCGCCGCCGGTCATCTGCGCGTGGACGGTGCCAGGCGTGCGGCCAAAGGCATAAGCCATGCCACCGGCAGCAGCGGCACGGAGAAACTTGCGGCGTTGACGATCCATGGGTCTCTCCAGCTCAGCGCTGCAACACGAATTCGGGCGAGGTCACAACGAAATAGACCGCATCGGCAATACGGGTGTTGACGTTCCCGGCCGTCGATGATGGCGTGCGATCTACCTGGGCGCGCGCCTCGGTGCGCAACGTCGCGGACATCTGCCCCGCGCCGCCCAGCAGCCGCTCCGCGACGCGATCCACCAGCGCCGCGGAATCCGCCACAACGGCAAGTTCCTGGGCGGTGTCGATGAACATCTGGTTGGGGTTCAGGTTGGCCTGGCGTGTGGTGTAAAGCAGCGCCTGGCGCCAGAAGAAGTTCGTGACCTGGGTATTCAGGAACTCGGTCGCGAGCTGCAGCTCCGGTGCGACCAGATTCTGGTTGGAGATCTCACCCGGTGGCGCATAGAACGGGCTGAAGAAATTGAACACCGAGGGGCTTTGCGACGGACCCTGGCCGAAAACCGCCGACACGCCGCCGGCGAAGTTCGGCGCCTGCGTCGCAAACACGCCACTCGCTGAACGGGCGTTGTAGGCACGCCAGAACTGCGTCAGCCGCAGCAATGGTTCCTTGACCTTGCCGGCGGTCGCCGCCGCGGGCGCGCCGCGGGCTTCAGTATCGAGCAGCACGGCGTACACCACCGCAGCGAGGTTGCCGCGGCGACCCGTGCCGTCGTTGTTGAAGCGCGTTGCGACCCGCTGCACATAGGCCGGTGACGGATTGCTGGTTACGAGCTTCTGGATCAGCTGTCTGGCGATGAACGGCGCAACGGTCGGGTGATTGAAGATGTTGTCGAGCGCATCGCGCAGATCCTGCTCACCAGTCTGGTTTGCCGGGATCGTCGCGTTAGGCAGCGCGACGCCGGGGTAAGTCAGCACCCGCTTTGTGCCCGTTTCATGCTGTGCGGAATACAGCCGCATCGGCTTGATCTGGTTGTAGCCCGCCACCGGCGTGATCTGAGCGCGAGCGTTGTTGAACGTGCAGTTCGGCACGTTGGTCGGGCAGTCCCACCTCCAGCCCGTGAACACGCGCGCAAAGCCCTCGATGACTTCCTGGTCGTAAGTCGGCAGGGGCTGGCCCTGCGCGTCCGTCCGCACGCTGCCGTCGAGGTTCAGCTCCACCAGACCGATCGCGAACAGCTGCATCAGCTCGCGCGCATAGTTTTCGTCGGGCCGAAGGTTGGTGCCGGCAATGGCGCGCTGGTTGCCGAGCATTGACAGGTAAACGCCCATCGCCGGATGCAGCGTGACGTCCTCGAGCAGCTGCCGGAAGTCGCCAAAGGCGTCGCGGGTCAGCATGTCGTAGAAGTCGGCAGTCGCGAATGGCAGGTTCTGCAGCGCGCCAATCTGGGACACCACGAAGATCTGCGACAAGGCGAAGGCAACGCGCTGGCGCAGCTGGTCATCGCCGATCAGCGCATTCTCGAACCATTTCTCGACTCGCGGAGCGTTGACCTGGCCGATATTGAAGTTCTGATTCTGCGACAGCGTTGCATAACCCTGCTCGACATATGGCAGCAAGCGCGAGGCAGGCTTGGCCAGCTCGGCGTCGAGCCAGCGCGAGTAGGCGTTTGAACTGTCGCCGAGAGCGATCAGACGCGTGGCCTCGGCTTCGGTGGCGCCGAACGTCGCCTGGTTCAAGAATCGATAGGCATCGGCCTTGGAGACCGCAGCAGGCGGTGGTGGCGGTGGAGCCGCAGGCGGAGGCGTTGCCGTCGGTGGTGCAGGGCCGCTGCCGTTGCCATCGCTACCGCCCCCGCCGCAGGCCGTCAGCAAAGCTGCCGCGGCGGCGACCCACCAGCGAGTACGTTTAGACATGACCTGGAAGCCTCCGGTATTCGACGGATCGTATTCCGTGGTCAGTAAGAACGTCTAGCGCTGCAAATCGTTGACCTGAGCCAGCGTGAAACTGCTCTCAACCCGCCGCGTTTATGTCCAATCGACGCTCGAAGTCGAGTGTCGAAGGCAGCACCAGGCAGCCGGCGGGCAGCGCGTCCGCCGTGATCGAGCGAGACGCCGACCCGCCAATCCAGACCTCGCATTCGCCGCGCAACGCGTGCGCAAGCTCGGCAATCTGCTGTATCGCAGCGACTTCGTTCTCCGGCATCACCATCGAGATCAGCACCGCCTTGGCGTCGACCTCAAGTGCAAACCGCGCGATCTCGTCAGGAGGGCAGTCGATGCCCAGGTAGTGCGTATGGTAGCGGCGCGCGGCAGCGAGCCAGCTGCACAGCAACAGCCCAAGCTCGTGTCGCTCACCCGAAACAGTGGCCAGCACCAGGCAAGGGCCATTGTCCGCACGCATGTAGCCGCGCGAGGCAGAAATCACCAGCCGACGAACGATGTCCGTGACCATGTGTTCCTGGGCAATCGACAGCTCACCGCGGTGCCAGCGCTCACCGATCTCGCGCACCAATGGCGTGATCACTGCATGGATCACTTCGTTGCTCGGTAGCATCGCAATCGCTGAGGTCAGCACCTCTTCGACGCCGATCGGATCCGAATGAACGGCCGCGTCGAGCGCGCGTTCGACGTAAGCCTGGCCCCGTGCCTGCGACGCCCGGGCGCTGCCGCCCGATTCAGCGACCAGCTTGGCGAGCTCTGCTTCGCCCAGCGGCGCCAGCCGACTGATGGGATGGCCTCGCTCGGTAGCCGCCCGCAGCAGCCGCAGCCGCGCGACATCGGCGGCTGTGTAGGTGCGGCGGCCTGAGCTGTCCCGATCGGGCTTGACGATTTCGTAACGCCGTTCCCAGGCGCGCAGGGTCTCGACGGTCAAGCCGGTGGCCTGAGAGACCGCCTTGATCGAGAAATGACTCAGGTAGCCACTCTGGTCTGCCGGTCTGTCCATACTTTGTCCACTTATAACCTGTACAAAAGCTTGACAGACTTCAGGTCGGCTGTCACCCTGCGCTTCGTCATTAAGGGAATACGCAATCCGGCCTTGGGCCCAGCGGTTCCGAATAACCGCCGAAACTGGAGTTTTAGGATATGAACGTGAAATCAATTTCCCTGATCAAGGCAGCCCTGGCTGCGACCGTCCTGGCCGCCAGTATCAACGTTGCGAATGCGGACAGCTACAGCAGCACCGGCAAGGACGTGCTGTCGGTTGCCAAGCAGAGCGGCAACTTCAATACGCTCGCTAAGGCGATCGAAGTCGCCGGCCTCAACGATGCGCTGACCGCCCAGGGCCCCATCACCCTGTTTGCCCCGACCGACGCGGCCTTCGCCAAGTTGCCGGCCGCTGACCTCGAAGCGCTGCTGCAGCCCGAGAACAAGGACAAGCTGGTCAAACTGCTGACCAACCACGTCGTGCAGGGCCAGGCCCTGGAACAGGACCAGATGAAGCGCTCGCGCGGCACTGTCGCAGCTTCGGGTGAGACGCTGAAGTTCGACCTGGTTCGCGGTCGTCTGCGTGTCGACAACGCCCGCGTCACCGGCGACCTGCACGGCTCGAACGGCACGATCATCACCGTCGATACGGTTCTGATCCCGAACTGAGTACGGAAGCGAACCGAGCCCACAAGGATTGAGGGCTCGGTGTCCGGCACACGGATGCGCCGGATTCAAGGACGATAATCAGTCCAGGGATGCCGGGGCCGGCGCGAGCAGCGCCTGCCCCGGTGGACTCTCCGCCGCTACTCTCGGGTAGCATGCCGAGGCATGTTCGAATCAACGACCGTTGGCAGCCTGCCCAAACCGGACTGGCTCGCTGAGCCCGAGCGGCTCTGGGCGCCCTGGAAGCTCAAGGGTGGCGCACTGCAGGCCGGTAAGGAACGCGCCGCCGTAGAGTGGCTGCGCGAGCAGGAAGCGTCCGGCATAGATATCGTCGGCGACGGTGAACAGTTTCGCGTGCATTTCGTGCACGGCTTCCTGGAGCAGATCGAGGGCATCGATTGGGCCCGCAAGACCCCGATGGGCATCCGCAACAACCGTTATATCGCCGAGGTGCCGACCGTCACGACGGCCCTTTCGCGTACAAAACCTGTACACGTTGCCGATGCCGCCTTCATGCGGGCCAACACGAGCCACAGGCTGAAAATCACCCTGCCGGGCCCCATGACGATCTGCGACACGATCGCGGATGGCCATTACGGTCGGCGTGCGGACATGGCAATGCGCTTTGCGGAACTGCTGAACGAGGAAGCCCTCGAGATTGAAGCCGCGGGCGCCGACCTGATCCAGTTCGACGAGCCGGCTTTCAATGTGTTTCTCGAAGAAGTCCGCGACTGGGGCCTGCCTGCGCTCGAACGCGCCGTTCGCGGCCTCAAGGCCACCACGGTCGTACACATCTGTTACGGCTACGGCATCGAAGCGAACATCAAGTGGAAGGAGACCCTCGGCAATTCCTGGCGCCAGTACGAACAGATCTTCCCGTGGATCAACGCCAGCAGCATCCAGCAGGTCTCGCTGGAGTTTGCCGGCTCGCGGATTCCGCATGAGGTGCTGCGACGGCTGCCGGACAAGCAGCTGCTGGTTGGCGCGATAGGCGTGCTGCCGGATCAGCGCGAAACGCCTGAGGAAGTCGCGGCGAACATCCTCGAAGCCTCACGGCATGTCGACTCTGCCCGGCTGACGCCCTGCACGAACTGCGGCATGGCGCCGCTGTCGACCGAACTCGCGCGCGCGAAACTTCGCGCGCTCGGCCAGGGTGCGGCGCTCGCGCGCGCCGCGGTCAAACGCTGATGGATCTGCAGCTGCAGGATCGCGTCGTCGTGATCGCAGGCGCCACCGGCATGCTGGGAGCCGCTGCGGCGCACGCCTTCGCCGCAGAAGGGGCGCGTCTTGTCCTGCTCGGCCGCTCGGAGGACAAATTGCAGACTCTGCAAGCCGCGTTAATGACTGGCGGTGCAACGGCCGTGCACTCACAGCTGATCGATCTGGCCTCGGCGTCCGCGACCGACGCGGCCATCGCCGCCGTGCTCGGGCTGCATCAGCGCATCGACGTGCTCGTGGCCGCCGCCGGCGCCGCCCAAGGTGGCGTGTTCTGGGAAATCGATGACGCCGAATGGCAGCGCAGTCTCGATCTGAAATTGCACGGCACGGTGCGGCTGCTACGCGCCGCGCTGCCGTCAATGATTGCCGCGCGAGGCGGCCGCATCGTGATCGTCGCGGGCAATGCGGGTCGGCAACCGGAACCGCGGATGCTGCCGGGCGCCGCCGCGAACGCCGCGCTGCTGGCAATTGTGCGGGGCCTTGCCGAGGAGATCGGCCCCCACGGGGTGGCGATCAATGCAATCAACCCGGGACCCGTGCGTTCGGCTCGCTGGGACAACATGATGCAGGCGGCCGCCAGACGCGATGGCATCACGCCGGCCGAAGCACAGATCGCCTTTCTCGCCAAGGCCGCCCTGCGCCGCATCGCAACCCCTGAAGAAATCGCAGCGCACATCGCATTCCTCGGGTCACCACGGGCGGCGCATCTGACCGGCTCTGCGGTGACCGTCGACGGCGGCAGCACCAAGACCATCTGACGGGTTCATCAGGGAGCACAGAGCAACGTGGTCGATCAACTGGGCCATCGCGGCCGCATCGGAATCGTCGTGCCGTCGACCAACACGAGCTGCCAACCGGAATCGGAGCGCCTGCGACCTCGCGGTGTCACGAACCACGTCGGGCGCATCAGCATCAAGGAGCGGCCACTGACGACCGAGCAGGCTTTCTTGGACCACGTACAGGCGATGCGCGAAGGCATGCGCACCGCCATCGACCAGGTCATGACCTGTCAGCCGACCCACGTGATCATGGGCGTCGCGCTCGAAGCATTCTGGGGCGGTGTCGCAGCCGCTGACGCGCTGCAGGCAGAGCTCGCCACACGCGCCGGGGTCGGCGTTTCAATGGGCTCGACCGCCACGGTCGCCGCGCTGCAGCGCTTTGGTGCGAAGCGCATCGCGGTGCTGACGCCGCATCAGCCGCGCGGCGACGAACAGGTACACCACTACTTCACGGAAGCGGGCTTTGAGATCCGTCGCCTGACCGGCCTCGAGTGCGCATCGCCAGTGCTGATCGCGCATACCACGGCGCAGCAGGTGATCGATGCGCTGCGGGCACTCGACGGCGACGATGTCGACGCCATCGTACAGGTCGGTACGAACCTTGGCGCAATCGAGCTGTGTGCCCAGGCAGAACGCTGGTTCGACAAGCCCGTGCTCGCAATCAACGCCGTAACCTATTGGGATGCGCTGCGCCGCAGCGGCATCGACGATCGACTGCACGGGCACGGCCGCGTGCTCGAAGAATTCTGATCGCGTGACGCAGCACGACCGGGTGATCATCGCGGGGGGCGGCCCGGCAGGCATGGCGGCGGCGCTGTTCCTGACCGCGCGGCAAGTTCCCGTGCTGGTGCTGGAGCGCAGCAAGGTCGGCCACGCTGACCCACGCGCGGCCACCTATCACCCGCCGACGCTGGAGATGCTGGCTGAATCAGGCGTCACCGATGAGCTGCATCGGCGCGGCATCGTTGCGCGGCGCTGGCAGTTCCGCGATCGCCGCGCCGGGCTGGTCGCGGAATTCGATCTGGGCGCATTGCATGCCGACACGCCCTACCCGTATCGCCTGCAGTGCGAGCAGCACAAACTGGTCGCGATGCTGGCCGAGCGGGTGCGTGCCTCGCCACTCGCAGAAATCCGCACCGGTGGCGAAGTCGTCGGTGTCGAGCAAGCGGAATCTGGCGTCACCGTGACCATCGATCATGACGGCATACAGAGCACCGAAAGCGGTACCTGGCTGATTGGCGCGGATGGTGGCCGCAGTATCGTGCGCAAGTCACAGCAGATCGACTTCGAGGGCTTTACCTGGCCCGAGCGCTTCCTGGTCATCACGACCGACTTCGACTTCGAGTCGCTGGGCTACGCCTACAGCAGCTACACGATGGACCCCGATGAGTGGACGGCGACGTTCAAGGTACCGGGCGAAGACAACTCAGGGCTGTGGCGTTCCGTGTTTCCAACGCATCCCGAGCAGGATGAAGCGGAACTGCTCGACTTCGGTGCTGCGCATCGGCGACTGGTTGCACTCGCGCCCTCCGCGCGCGACGCACGGATCGTCCATACGAATCTGTATGGCGTGCATCAACGCGTTGCCAGCCGCTATCGCGAAGGCCGAGTGCTGCTGGTCGGCGATGCCGCGCATGTCAACAATCCGCTCGGCGGCATGGGACTGAACTTCGGCGTGCATGATGCGCACAGCCTGGCCGCCAAGCTCGCCCAGGTCTGGCACGGGCAGGCGCAACCACAACTGCTGGATCTGTACGACCGGCAAAGACGCGCCGTCGCCGAGCAGTTCCTGCAGTCGCAGACCATTGCGAACAAGCAGGCGCTGGAGGAGCGCGATCCACGCCAGCGGGCCGAACGACAGCAGGAGATGCAGCGCACGGCCGCAGACCCCGAGCTCGCGCGCCGCTACCTGTTGCGCACGTCGATGATCGAAGGACTGCGCGCAGCCGCACGGATTGCTTAGAACTACGACTCAGGCCAGTTCAGTTCAGTTCAGCGCGTTGACGATCAGCAGCACGCCGAGGACAAGGATGACCAGCCAGGTCAGCAGGGTGCCGTAAAACCGGCCCGGCGTACGGTCCGGACTGCTGCTGAGGCCGAACGCGTGTCCAAGTCGTGCCAGCACCAATGTTGCGCCCGCCGCATGCAGAGCAAGCGCTGGCGCCGCCGCATTCAGTTCGGCAATCAGCAGCAACAGCAGCGCGATCGGTGCGTATTCCACCAGGTTGCCCTGCACGCGTATCGCCGACTGAAGTTCGACGACGCCCTGGTCGCCGATGCCCACACGGCTCTTGAGGCGCAGTTTCGAAACACGATAGCTCAGTGCAATCAGCAGCACCGCGATCAGCCCGGCATAGAGACCGGTTATGCCTGCATTCATGGAGCCGCCTCAGTACCCGCGCGCCGGATCAGCGACTGCGAGCATACGCTCGCCGGCAACATAGCGACGCAGGTTCTCGCGCAGCACGCGCAAGCGCATCTGGATGTCACCGACCGCGCTGCCGGACATGTGCGGAGTGATGATGATGTTCGGTGCCTGCCAAAGGGGATGATCTGCCGGCAGCGGCTCCGGGTCCGTGACATCCACCGCTGCGCCGCCGAGCCGGCCACTTTGCAGGGCCGCAATCAACTCATGGGTATCGACGGCGGCTCCCCGCGCGACATTGATGAAAATCGCCCCTGGCTTCATCCGCGCAAACATCGCACGGTCAAACAACCCGCGCGTCGCCGGCGTCAATGGCGCGGTATGCACGATCACGTCGGCAGCGCCGATCAGCGCCGGCAGCTCATCCGCCAGACCCACGTAGTCGACGAACTCCGGTTTCGCTTGCCGGGTCGCGCGCGTGGCGACCACGCGCATGCCGAACGCGTGCGCCCGCCGCGCGACTTCCATGCCGATGCCACCGAGGCCGACGATCAGCATCGTGCCGCCCTCGAGACCCTGCAGCGTGACACCGGGGTAATCGTCGTCCCAATTGCCTGCGGCCTGACGCGGAATCGACACATGCAACCCGCGCGTCAGTGCCAGCAGCATGCCCATCGTATGGTCTGCCATGACCGGACCCGCCACTGCGCGCATATTGGTCAGCAGGATCGAGCGATCCGCGAAAGCCGCCTTGTCTCCACAGCCCTCGATACCCGCGCTGTATACCTGAACCCAGCGCAGCGCCGTGCCCGCAGCCAGCACAGCGTCGCTGCAGACGATGTTGCGGCGACCGATGGCCACCTCCGCTCCGGCGACGGCCTGCGCCATCTCTGCGGCCGAGCGGACCGCAACGATCTCGGCCTCGGGCGCAGCCTCGCGCAGCTGCTCGACGATCTGCGGCAATACCGCGTCGACAACGATCCGGCGCGGCGGTTGCCAACCCGGCCGCGTCGCCATGGCGTCGCCGGATTCGGCTACGCCGTGTTTCTGCAGCCAGGCGTCCAGCTCCGCGTCCGCGGCTCGTGCGGGCATAGCCGCCCAGGGAATCAGCAACAGCAGGATCAGGGCGCGCGACATCGAGCCTCCTTCAGCCGATCGATGCTTGCGGCTTCCGTGCCGCCTTGTACTGCATGAACATGTTCGTGAACTCCGGCCAGGGCTCGGGACGCCTGAACCACTGCGGGTGTACACGGCGGATCATCTCGATCTGGGCCGCTGGCGCTTCGTCGAGCGAAAACAGCTTCTTGCCGGATTCGGACCAGATCAGCTGCCCAGGCGTCTGCCCCATCAGCATCCACGGCAACCAGCTCGACGTGGCGCTGTAGGCGAAGTCGGCCGGTGCGCTGTCGACGCGCGAGTCCTGCACGTCTGTGAGACTTGATCTGAGACTTGAATGCGTTGCGACGATCAGCTTTTCGCCCGACGACTCCAGCGGCCAATCGCCGGGCTGCAGCCAGTGCGGTGCTTCGATGTAGCTCGACTTGGTCATCCAGATGTCGCCAGCGACGATTCGCCACGGATAGCCGAACGGCTTGCCGGTCCGTGGCAGGGGATCACGCGATCCGAAAATCCGCGGCTCTTCGTCGGTGAAGCGCCACCGAACCGGACCCTCGATGTAGTGCAGGGGCTCGATGGCACGGCCGGTATGCGGATTGACGACGGTTTCGCCGGCAGTCAGATAGCGATCCTCACCGATAGGCCGGTACAGGGACGCTTCCCAGTCGATGACATTCCAAGCGAGTGGCCCCAGGCGCTCCACCCGCCGCAGGATCAGGCTGTCGACATCGATGATCGGTTTGATCGACTCCCCGGGTACCGCGAGATCAAGTCGGCCGGAGAACCAGAAGAACAGGTCGCGCGTCTCGACGCCCGCGCGCATTTTCAGATAGGCGGTGACATTGTCGGCGGGCACATTAAGGTCAAGTTGACGCGCCGGTACCGCGACGCGGGTCGCCGCAGAAGTGGTCGCGGCCCATAGGCTGGCCGCTCCCAGAAACGTTCGGCGGCTAAAGTGAGCCATGGCAGTTCTTCCCCGCAGCGCCCATGCATCCGATCAGATTACGCCAGATCGGTCGCGGTGCAAGCGCTACCCGGCGACAAGACATTAGAATCGCGCCATGAAGAAATGGCTCAAGCGGCTCGGCTGGACCATCGCTGGTTTGGTGTTGGCGCTCGCGATCATCACATTCGATTTCCTGCGCCATGGCGGGCAGTTCAAGACGCTGACGGCCGTCAACGCCGAGCTGTGCACGCCATTCGAACTTGCCGCCAGCGCCGAGGACATCCAGATCGATCGCGCACGCGGCGTCGCTTATCTCTCTTACCTGGACCGACGCGGTCAGATCGAAGGCAAAGCGGTGCTCGGCACGGTCATGCTGCTGGATCTGAACCTGCCCGAGGCACGGCCGCGGCCCGCGCTTGCCAGCGACCCGCCGGCATTCAGGCCGCATGGCATGAGCCTGTATCGCGCCGGCGATGGTTCGCAGCGGCTGTTCGTGATCAGCCATCCGCCGGCCGCCGGCCACACCGTAGAAGTCTTCGACCAACTGCCCACTGGCGCTTTCTCGCCCGCGCGCACGATCCGCGATCCGTTGCTGGTCGACCCGAACGCCATCGTCGCGGTCGGGCCCGCTCAGTTCTATGTCGCCAATGACTCAGGTGCGCGCAATGCATTCGATCGCGTCACCGAAATGCTGTTTCGGCGGGGCATGTCCGCGATCGTCTATTTTGACGGCCAGACACTGCGCGAGGTGGCGACCGGACTGAAAGCGGCTTCGGGCATCGCCGCGAGTCCCGACGGTAGCCGGATCTACGTCAGTGAGACCGCCGGCAATCGTCTCGCGGTGTTTGGACGCAACGCCGGCACAGGTGATCTGACGCTGCTCGAGCACGTGCCGCTCGGCAGCGCACCGGACAATCTCAGTGCCGAACCCGACGGTACGGTATGGATCGCCGCTCATGCGCAAGTGCTCGCGCTGGTGCAGCATTTCGGCAATGCCGGTAAACCCGCGCCGACGGAGATCTTCCGCTGGCGCCAGGGCGGCAGCCCTACGGTTGTCTACCGAGATCTTGGCACGCAGTTGTCGGCGGGCAGCGGCGCAGTGCGTGCCGGCGACGAACTGCTGATCGGTTCGATCACGACACCGAGGATACTGCGTTGCAGACTGCCCCCGGGCTGAGTGCCTACCGCGGGCTCACCGCTGCCATCGCCGCAAGCCTGCTGCTGAGTGTTGCGATCTGGGCCGCGAATGATTCGCTGGCCGGTTGGACGCTTGCACAGCGCGAACCAGGCGGCCCGCGGATCTATCCCTGGCAGCTGGCAGATCCGACCTTCTGGAGCCGGACAACGGCTTGGGCAGGTTACTCGCTGCACCAGATCAGCATCTGGGCCTGCATCGCCTACGCCCAACGGCAGGCGCTGCGCTACACGACCGCGTTGAAGCCGGTCAACTGGTTCGCGCTCGGCGTCTCGGCGCTATTCGTACTGCTGCACTTCGCGCAGACCCACCTCTTCTATGACGGCTTGGCGCAGGACGTGCCGGAATGGACGCCGATGTGGTCGGTGATCCTGCTGCTGCTGACCGTCATGCTGATGGAGAATCGCCGCCGCGGCATCGCATTCGGTCGCAGCTGGGGCGGCTTCGTCGCGCAGGCGGGAGATGTGGCGCGGCGCTATCACGGCTACTACTTCGCCTGGGCCGCGATCTACACCTTCTGGTATCACCCGATGGTGTTCACGTCCGGGCACGCGCTCGGGTTCCTGTACATGTTCCTGCTGCTGATCCAGGGCAGCCTGTTCTTCACGCGCGCGCACACCAATCGATGGTGGACATTGACACTCGAGCTACTGGTGATCGTGCACGGCGTCATGGTGGCGATCATGAACGCCGACGGGAACTGGCACATGTTCGGTTTCGGCCTGGCCGGGATCTTCTTCGTGACCCAGAGTTTCGGGCTCGGCTGGAGGCGTACGGTGTCGTGGAGTCTGCTGGGCCTGTACGGCGGCGCGGTCATCGTGTTCTACAGTCAGTGGGGCTGGGCGGATTTCCCCAGTGTGCTGCGGATCGCGCTTGGCTACTACGTCGCGATCCCGCTGCTGGCGTTGGTCATCTTCGCCGCGTGGCGGCTCACCGCCCGCCAACCGCGCCGTTGAGCCGGGGCTGCGGACGAGCAACGCAATCCGGCTTGCACGCGCGCTCTGTTCGCTGTTAGCTGTCGATCGATAGATCAATGCCCAGTCCCGGATGCGCCCTACGGAGCCGCCACACAATGAGTCTTTCGCGCCGCCAATTCGTCGCTTCCACCGCCGCCCTGACCGCTGCTGCCTCGCTGCCGCGCGTCGCGTACACCGCCGCCGCCGGCGAGATCGATGTCATCGTGATCGGCGCGGGATTGTCGGGGCTCGAAACCGCCGTGACGCTGGAAGAAAACGGCCTGCGGGTCCTCGTACTGGAAGGTCGCCAGCGAATCGGCGGGCGCATGTTCACGCTGTACGACGTTCCCGGCAATCCGGAGGCTGGCGGCAACTCGATCGCCAATGCCTACGGGCGCAGTATTGCAGCAGGCACCAAATACGACATCGAAGTCGTCAACATGGCACCGCGCCTGTTCGGCACGCCGCTCGGCCAGGAACTGTACGTGGGCGGCGAGCACATTCCGCTCAAGGACTGGCCGACCCACCCGCGCAATCCCTTTGCAGGGGATCTGAAAAAGCTTGCGCCCTGGGCCTGGGGCGACGCGATGTTCAAGCAACATATGCCGTTCGAGGACCTGCAGAACTGGTACAGCCCGAAGTACGCCGAGTACGACGTCTCGGTACACAGCTTCCTCGCCTCCAAAGGCGCGACCGAGGCAATGCTGCGGCTCGGCTACGACGTCAACATCGCCTATGGCACCACTTCGCAGGACGTCTCACTGCTGACCCAGGCATTTGCCGATTACTGGATCAATACCAATCGCGGCGCGTTGATGGCGTTCTCGCGCACCGGCGCGCAGAACGTTCCGCCCAGCGGATCGGTGCCATCCGGATTGCTGATCGGGGCCTACAAGGGCGGCAACCAGAACCTGCCGATTGCGATGGCCAAGCGCCTCAAGGGCGATCTGCTGCAAGGCAAGCGCGTGGCGGCCATTGATCTGACCGACACCGGTGTCACGGTGCGCTGCGCGGATGGCACCCGCTACCGCGCCCGCGGCGTCGTCTCATCGATGCCATTCTCGACGCTGCGGCATGTCGCGATCGATCCGCTGCCACAGGGTGCGCAGCAGCGTGCGATCCAGACGCTCGGCTACATCCCGATCACCCAGTTTCACCTGGTGCCCAGCAAGCCGTTCTGGGAAGTCGATGGCCTGTCGCCATCAATGTGGACCGATGGGCCGCTGGGCATGGTGCTCGCGCAGCGCTTCGGCGCTACCGACACCGAGATCACGAGCCTGACCGTCTGGTGCCGCGGCGCGAATGGCAATTTCATCGACCGATTCGGGCTCGAAGCAGGCGGACGCATGATCATCGCCGAATACGAGAAGCTGCGGCCGGCCGCCAAGGGACTGCTGAGGGTCGGCGGCGCCCATTCATGGAGCATGGATCCGTTCTCTGCTGGCGACTGGGCGATCTTCCAGCCAGGCCAGGTCCGTGACTTCCAGGCCGAGATGGCCAGACCCCACGGGCGGATGTACTTCTGCGGCGAGCACACGTCGGTGGGCAGCAGGGGCATCGAAGGGGCTTTCGAATCCGCCGAACGCGTTTCGCTGGAAGTACTCAATGCGCTCGCTTAAACCACTGCTTGCCGCAGCACTGGGCGGAATTTTTCTCACTGCCGGGCCGCTGCTCGCTGCAGACACCGGCACGGTACTGATCACCGGCAGCAATCGCGGCATCGGCCTGGAGTTCGTCAGGCAGTACGCCGCACGCGGTTGGACCGTCATTGCGACTGCGCGCAATCCGGCGGGCGCTGACGAGCTCAACGCATTGGCCAAGGCGAATGCGCGGATCCGCGTCGAAGCACTCGACGTCGCCGATGATGCGTCGATTGCGGCGATGGCTGCGCGTCAGCAGGGCAAGCCGATCGATATCGTGATCAACAACGCAGGCATTCTCGGCGATGTGCCCGCGCAGACGATCGGCAAGCTCGACAAGCTTGTGTTCGACGAAGTCATGCATGCCAACACCTTTGGCGCGCTGAAGGTCTCGGAGGCGCTGAAGGCCAATCTGCTCGCAAGCCAGCACAAGAAAGTGTTCGCGATGTCGAGCGGCCTTGGTTCGTCGCAGCTCACCGAGCGTCGCGGCGGCTTCTATTCCTATCGGATGAGCAAAGCTGCCTTGAACATCGGCTTCCGGGCATTGGCTGCGGACTGGCGCGAGGCAGGCATCATGGTCGGGATCATTGCGCCTGGCATGGTCGAAACCGAGCTGCTGCGTGAGTCCGGATTCACGGGCCGCGGAATCTCCACCGAAGCGAGCGTCGTCGGCCTGCTCAAGGTCATTGACACGATGACGCTCGACTCCAACGGCAAAGTCCTGAACTACGACGGGCAGCCGATCCCCTGGTGATCGAAGGCCCCGTGAGGTTGAGTCCCGGGAAATTGCTGCTGAGCAAATGGACCGCCGTGGCACCGACCCGTCGTGAGAAGCATTTTCTGGTTTCACGCGTGCTGCCGGCAACGATCGAGGGTGGACCGATCGAGTTTGTCGAACTCGAGGCCGTGCGCTCGAAGCGGGTTGCGGTGGTGCCCTGGCGCGCATTGACCGACCCGTCAGTCTGGTGCCGGGGTTGGCGGTAGGGTTCGATCCGCGCTCAGCTCCAGCTGACCTTGATCGGTACGTTGCCACCAGCGTCTCGAGGCGCAGGTTTGAGGGTCGTACGGCCCCGCCACCAGATCAGCCAGACGAAGCCGAAAAACGAAATTGTCATCCAGCAGAATTCGTGCATTCCCCAGTTCTTGACTCCGTAGCGGGCGAGCTGCTCGAAACCGATGAACGCGACCGTGAACAGTACGCTACTAAGCAGCGCCGCGAACTTCCAGCCCCGTGACCGCTGCCGCCCCCGGACCGCGAGCAGCCAGTACGCGATGATGAACAGCACGGTGTAAACGTTGATCAGCGTGAACCAGAACGGCGCCTTCTGAAAGTAATGGTTGATCCAGAACGCGCTGGCACCGATGAAGGTGATCATCGCGTAGCGCCACTCCTGCAGTGGTTCTTTGAGCAGGCTCTGCCAGCACCAGACCAGAAAGGCATACGCCGTCCAGGTACCGAACACGAGCTCCCAGAAATCCACTTCGCCTGCCCATGCAGGCTCGATCGGCGGCATCCACATTGAGGTCTCTCCATTTGCGGAATGCGCCAGACCTTAGCCAGATCGGCTCGGCAAATGCGGGCCAATCGGCGCGGCTGGCCGACTCGCGGGCAGCGACGGCAGGCAGCGACGGCAGGCAACGCATGGCGTGAGCATCCTGACGTGCGTATCCTCCGGCCATGCGCAACGCCGCCGTCACGGGCTGGGGCAAGTACCTGCCGCCCGCCATCCTCAGCAATACCGATATCGCGACGTTCCTCGATACCAGCGACGATTGGATCACGACGCGCACCGGCATCAGCGAGCGACGCGTTGCCGATTGCTCGCTTGGTGACATGGCCTTCTACGCGGCGGAGCGGGCGCTGGCCTGCGCGGGCCTTGAGGGCTCACAGATCGACCTGATCGTGTTCGGCACCTGCAGCTTCGACGATCAGGTGCCAAACATGGCCTCCGGTCTGCAGGCACGCATTGGCGCCAACGGCTGCGCGGCGATGGACGTCAATACGGCATGCACCAGCTTTCTCTATGGGCTGTCTACCGCGACCGCGATGCTGCGCACCGGCGTGGCGCGCAATGCGTTGGTGATCGGCGCCGAACTGATTTCGCCGTTCATGGACTGGCAGGACCGCGACGTGGCGGTGCTGTTCGGCGATGGCGCCGCGGCAGTCGTGCTGCAGGCCACTGACCGGGACGAAGGTCTCATCGCAGAACGCCTCGGCTGCTACGGGGATTCGCGGGAGATACTGCGGGTGCACGGCATGGGGGGCGCGTATGTGAACCAGCATCGGCACTACGGCGTGACCGACTGGCAGTTCGAAGGGCAGGAAATCTTCAAGAAAGCCGTCATGGGCATGGGGCAGGCCTGCGAGGACGTCCTGCAGGCGCAACGCCTGAGCGCAGCAGCGGTCGATCTGACCATACCGCATCAGGCCAACCTTCGAATCATTGAAGCGGTCGCGAAACGCGCTGGCCTCAGCATGGACAAGGTGTTCGTCAATGTGCAGCGCTACGGCAACATGTCGTCAGCGACCGTTCCGGTCGCCCTGTGCGAAGCCCTCGAGCAAGGTCGCGTGCAACCGGGTGCATTGCTGTTGATGCCGGCGTTCGGCGGCGGCCTGACTTTCTGTGCGCATCTGCTGCGCTGGGGTGATCGCATCCGACCGCTGGGCGAGCCACCGGCGACACCACCGTATGGCGGTCGATCCGCGCTTGAGCTCGTGCGTGGCTACCTCGACGCCAAACCGCGCGACGTAACCCGGCTGTCGCCGGAGTGACTCCGCGTGCCGTTCTCAGGCATCATCGGCGCGGACAAAATTGCGATGGAGTGCCAACGATGATCCGGATTCCAGTGTTTGCGATTGCAGCGGTGCTGCTGCTCGGAGCCGCCGCCTCCCACACCGACGTGGCGGATTGCGATCGGCTCACATCCCACCCCGAAGATCCGGACCGTGCTGTGCCTGGCGTCGACACCAAGGATGTCGATCTGCCGCGCGCGATTGCCGCCTGCGAAGCGGCCGCCGCAAGCTTGACCAAAGAAAGCCCTGCCTACGCGCGCATCCAGTATCAGCTCGGCCGCGCGTACTTCTACGATCAGCAGACCGCGAAGGCCGTACCGGCCCTCGAGCGTTCGGCCGAGGCAGGCTACCGCCAGACGCAGTTCGTGCTCGGCTACATCATCGACGCCGAACTGCAGGGCGTCGCGGCCGACCCCTGCCGCGTCGAGGATCTCTGGGTGCGATCGGCGCGCGCGGGTCGCCTCGCTGCCGAGGTCAGCTATCCGAACAATGTGATGCTCGGTCGCTTTAAGGGCTGCAAGATTCAAGCGAACGATGCCGAGATGGGCGCGTTCCTGGAAGCCGCCGGGAAGCACAAGGGACTCGATTTCTACCAGCGCCTGCTGGTGTCCGTGCTCGAGGTAAACCTGGGTCGATACCTCAGCGACAAGGCCCAGCAGTAGCCCGCAAAAAGCAATCGGCCCGCGGTGTTGCCACCGCGGGCCGCTGCCGACCTGTGCCGTTTGTCTGGCCCCGCACGCGGCACGTGTACCGCTGGAGCTTGACCCGGACTATTTTTTCTTCGAACCCGTGCGCGCAGTCGCGGCCTTTTTCGCCCGCTTCTTGCGTTCTGGATCCTTCACTCTAGTCTTGCCGAACGACCCCTGATAAATCTTTCCGCGCCGGCTTCTGCTGTCGCCCTTACCCATTTTTGATCCGCTCCAGAACCGAACGAGCCGGCTCAATGATCACGAGTTTAGCAGTTTCACGCGCCGCACGCGCTAACGAAAGCGCTGCAGCACTTGGTCGAGTGCCTGCGAACCAGGGGATAGCGCGGCAAACGGCAGCTGATTCAGCGGCCGCTCGGGCGTGCGGTTGATCGCGTGGAAATCCTGCCCATCAGGGCGCACGTGCAGCAGTCCTGTCAGGTACTCCTGCCGTCGCAGCTTCTGCTGCACGCTCGAGTGCGCGGCATCGGCATCGAGCGGATCGTAGCTGGCGTCAATCTTGCGCAGCACGATGCGGCTGCCGTCATGCATCGTCACCGAAATGGCCTCACCTTCGCCGTAGTCGACCGTGATCTCCGGTTGCCGCGGCACGAAGTCAGCCTGCACCGCCGGCTCGTAGTGCTCGCGCGTGTACTGGTAGCTTTTGGTCGAGCCTTCATGATCGTTGAAGGTCACGCACGGCGACAGCACATCGATCAGCGCAAACCCCCGGTATTGCAGCCCCGCCTGCAGCAACGGCACGAGCTGGCGTCGATCGCCCGAAAAGCTGCGCGCGACAAAGCCCGCGCCCAGTGTCATGGCCAGCAGCACCGGATCGATCGGCGGTTGTGTATTCACCTCGCCCTTCTTGGCGCGAGTGCCGAGATCCGCAGAGGCAGAAAACTGGCCCTTGGTCAGCCCGTAGACGCCATTGTTCTCGATCACGTACAACATGTTGACGTTGCGCCGGATTGCATGCGCAAACTGCCCCAGCCCGATCGACAGCGTATCGCCATCTCCGGAAATGCCGATGTAGTGAAGCTCGCGGTTGGCGGCATTGGCCCCCATTGCAATCGAAGGCATGCGGCCGTGCACGGAATTGAAACCGTGCGCGCCCGCGACGAAATAGGCCGTGGTCTTTGAAGAGCAGCCGATTCCCGACAGCTTGACGAGGTTTTTCGGCTCCAGCGACAGACCCCAGCAGGCCTCGGTGATCGCGGCCGTGATCGAATCGTGGCCGCAGCCAGCGCAGAGCGTCGAGAGGCTGCCTTCGTAATCGCGTCGCGTCAGACCAAGCTCGTTGCGCGGCAGGCTCGGATGGGCGACCTTCGGCTTTGGAATGAACGTCATGATTGCACCGCTCCGCTCATCACCGGACGCAGCGCTGGCTGGACACCCGGCGCGATGTGCAGCTCGCTGAGAATTCCCTCGACGATGCAGCCCGAGGAGATCGGCAGACCGCTGTAGTGCAACAGCGAGCGCAGCCGGGATTTCTCGACGCCTGTTTCGATCGTCAGCAACGAGCGCAGCTGCGCATCGCGGTTCTGCTCAACGACGAAAATGACCCGATGCTCGGCCAGGAACTGCTCGATCTCGCCTCCGAACGGAAACGCCTTGATCCGCAGATAGTTCACCGCGACGCCCATCGTCGTGAGCACATCCAGCGCTTCCAGGATCGCGCCATCGCAACTGCCGAGCGATACCACTCCCATGTCTGTGGTCGTGCGCGCCGCGGTCAGCACTGCGGGCGGCACCAGTCGCTTGGCGGTCGCGAATTTGCGCGTCAAGCGATCGATCACGATCTGGTACTCAGCCGGATCCTCGGTATAGGTGCCGAACTGGGTATGGCCTGAGCCACGCGTGAAGTAAGCGCCCTTGGCGTGCACGCCGGGAAGCGTCCGGTACGGAATGCCGTCTTCGTCGAGATCGAGATAGCGATGGAACTTGTCGATCTTTTCGAGCTCCTGCGCGCCCAGCACCTTGCCGCGATCAGGAACGTAGCTGTCGTCCCACTTGAGATCGGGGCACATCCAGTCGTTCATGCCGATATCGAGGTCCGACAGCACCAATACTGGTGTTTGCAACCGCTCGGCCAGGTCGAAAGCCTGCACCGCCATGTAGAAACACTCTTCGGGATTCGCTGGATAAAGACAGACGTGCTTGGTGTCGCCATGCGACGCATAGGCTGCGGCGAGCAGATCGCACTGCTGTGTGCGGGTCGGCATGCCGGTCGACGGACCCACACGCTGCACATCAAAAATGACGGCTGGAACCTCCGCGTAGTACGCCAGACCGATGAACTCGCCCATCAGCGAAATACCGGGGCCCGAAGTTGCGGTGAACGCCCGCGCACCGTTCCAGCTGGCGCCAAGCACCATGCCGATCGCGGCAAGCTCGTCCTCGGCCTGAATGAACGCGAAGTTGCGCCGGCCCGTTTCAGGATCAACCCGCAAACGCTCGCAAAAGCCCTTGAAAGCATCCATCAAAGAAGTCGATGGCGTGATCGGATACCACGCGGCCACCGTCGCCCCGGCAAACACCGCACCCAGGCCGGCTGCGGTGTTGCCATCGATCAGGATGTGTCCACGCGTGGCATCCATCGGCTCGGCACGCATCGGCAAGGGACAGTCGAAATGCGCCCGCGCATAGTCGGCACCGAGCTGGATGGCCTTCATGTTGGCGTCGACCAGCTGCGGCTTGCGGCCATAAGTCTCGGCCAGGAGACTGCGGATCTGCTCCAGATCGAGATCGAGCAGCGCAGCGAGCACGCCGGCATAGCAGATGTTCTTCATCAGGATGCGCGTACGCACGCCGGTGAAGCTCTCGTTGACCATCCGCGCAAGCGGCACGCCGAGCACGGTGACGTCCTCACGCTTGAACAGCACGGGGCGCGGCCAGGTCGAGTCGTAGATCAGGTAGCCGCCCGGGGCGACCTCGCGCGCGTCGCGCCCATAGGTCTCGGCGTTCATCGCCACCATGATGTCGACCGCACCCGAGCGCGCGACGTAGCCCTGCTTCGTCACGCGGATCTCGTACCAGGTCGGCAGGCCCTGGATGTTCGACGGGAAGTAGTTCTTGCCCATCACTGGAATGCCGCTGCGGAAGATCGACTTCATCAGCAGGCTATTGGCGCTCGCAGAACCGGTGCCGTTCACCGTCGCGATCTTGATCACGAAGTCGTTGATCCTGGGGGCAGCGCTCGACATTCGAATCTAACTGGCCGCCTGGTCAACGGCGAGCGGCCATTGCACCGTCGATTTCTGCATGTCCCAGGCCGCGGTCGGACAGCGCTCTGCGCAAAGGCCGCAATGCACGCAGAGGTCCTCATCCTTGACCATCACACGCCCCGTGTGTTTGAGCGCATCACTGACGAACAGTGCCTGGGTCAGGTTCTTTGCGGGCGCCTTCAGTCGGCCCCTGAGCTCGGCTTCGCTGCCCGGAGGAGCCATCGTCAGGCAATCAACCGGGCAGATATCGATGCACGCGTCGCATTCGATGCAAAGCTTCGCTTCGAAAACGGTCTGCACGTCACAGTTGAGGCAGCGCTGGACTTCCTCTGCGATCTGCTCGGCCGTGTAGCCGAGCTCGACTTCGATATTGAGCTTCTTGAAGCGCTCCTTCAGCGACACATGCGGCATCAAGCGTCGCTCGACGCCAACGTAATCGTTTGAATACGACCACTCATGCATGCCCATCTTCTGGCTCTGCAGGTTCACGCGCGGCGCCAACCGTTCGGTGACCGGCAAGCCGCGGCAAAGCTGGTGAATTGAAATCGCAGCCTGGTGGCCCTGCTCCACGGCCCAGATGATGTTCTTGGGTCCGAACGCCGAGTCGCCCCCAAAGAACACGCCCGGACGTGTCGACTGAAAGCTGACCGGATCAATATCTGGCACGTTCCATTTGTCGAACTGGATGCCGAGGTCGCGTTCGATCCACGGGAAAGCGTTCTCCTGACCGATTGCCAGGATGACATCATCGGCTTCGATCAACTCCTCGCCGACCACGCGCTCCGCGGTGATTTTGCCTCGCGCGTCGATGTCGTACTCCATGACGTCGAACAGCATGCCGCGCAATTGCCCACTGTCGTGGACAAAGCGCTTCGGTGAGCGATTGACGACAATCTGCACGTTTTCCTGCTCGGCGTCCTCGAGTTCCCACTCGGAAGCCTTGAAGAAATTGCGCGGCTTGCGCGCCATCACCCGTACGTCGGCGGCTCCGAGGCGCAGCGAAGTGCGACAGCAGTCCATCGCCGTATTGCCGACGCCAATGATCAGAACGCGCTGGCCGATCTTCTCGATATGCTTGAAAGCAACCGATTCGAGCCAGGCGATGCCGATGTGGATGTTGGCCACCGCTTCATCCCGACCCGGAAGTCGCAGATCCTTGCCGTGCGGCGCGCCGGTTCCGACGAACACCGCGTCGTAGCCGCCGGACTTCAGCAGCTCGCGCATGCTGTGCACCGGCACACCGAGCTGCAGGTCAACGCCCATGTCGATGATCACGCCGATTTCTTCGTCCAGAACCGCCTGCGGCAAACGGAACGAAGGGATGTTGACTCGCATCAGACCGCCCGGCTCGGCGTGCTGCTCGAAGATCGTGACTTCATAACCGAGCGGCATCAGGTCGTTGGCGACCGTCAGCGAGGCGCAGCCGGCGCCGATGCAGACGATGTGCTTGCCGTTCTTCTGCGCGGGCACGGGCGGCAGCCGATCGCGAAACTCCTGCTTGTGGTCCGCGGCGACCCGCTTCAAGCGACAGATCGCGACGGGTTTCGCTTCGACCCGCCCGCGACGGCAGGCCGGCTCGCAGGGGCGATCACAGACCCGGCCGAGAATTCCGGGGAACACGTTCGACTGGCGGTTGACCAGATAGGCGTCGGTGAAGCGCCCCTGGGCGATCAGGCGAATGTATTCCGGCACGTCCGTGTGGGCGGGGCAGGCCCACTGGCAGTCGACTACTTTGTGGAAGTAATCCGGGTCAGACGTGTCCGTCGTCATTACTCTGCAATTATCTGCGACCCCTGCGCAAATGTCACCGTGCACCGCTGGCCGTGTCCATAGACAATGCTTTGCATGATGCCCACTCCCACCGAGATCAAGCTCCGCCGGCAATCGCGCCTGCTCGAGATCACCTTTGACGACGGCGCGCGCTTTGAACTGCCGCTCGAGTTCCTGCGCGTCCACTCCCCGTCAGCCGAGGTCAAGGGTCACGGGCCGGGCCAGGAGACGCTGGTGCTCGGCAAGCAGGCCGTCGGCATCAAGGCCATGGAAGCCGTGGGCCAGTACGCGATCCGGCTGGTGTTCGATGATGGTCACGACACCGGGCTGTACAGCTGGAAGTACCTCTACGAGCTCGGTCGCGAGCAAACGACCCTCTGGCAGAAGTATCTGGATCGCGTTCAGGCGGCAGGATCGCGCTGAAACAGCGATAATCTCGGGCCAATCGCCTGAGCCTCTGCCGTGCCCGACAAGCGTTCGACCCAGACCACCGACTTCGGCTTCGAGAAGGTCGCCGCGACCGACAAGGCGCGACGCGTCCGCGGCGTGTTCGACTCGGTGGCGCCGCGCTACGACCTGATGAACGACCTGATGTCGGCGGGGCTGCACCGGGCCTGGAAGGAATTCACGCTGTCGCTGACCCAGCTGCGCCGCGGCCAGCGGGCCCTCGATGTGGCCGGCGGCACCGGAGACCTCGCCGCCGGACTCGCCGAGCAGGTCGGGCCGAAGGGCCTGGTCGTGTTGACCGATATCAATGCCCAGATGCTGGGCGCCGGACGCGATCGGCTGATCGATGCCGGGGTCGTCGCGAACCTCGAGTACGTGCAGGCCAACGCCGAGTGCCTGCCGTTTGCGGATCGCAGCTTCGATTGCGTGACCATCGGCTTCGGTCTGCGCAACGTCACGGACAAGGCTGTGGCGCTTGCTTCGATGCGTCGGGTGCTGCGGCCAGGCGGACAGCTGATCGTGCTCGAGTTCTCGCGGCCGACGCTGCCCGTGCTGAAGCCGCTCTACGATGCGTACTCCTTCCGCGTGCTGCCGCTGATCGGTCGCGCGGTCGCCGGAGACGAGGCGAGCTACCGGTATCTGGCCGAATCGATCCGGATGCATCCGGACCAGCAGACGCTGCTGCAGATGCTGCGCGATGCCGGGCTCGAAGACTGCCGTTTCCACAACCTGGCCGGCGGCATCGTTGCCGTGCATCGCGGCTACCGCTACTGACACCAACCATGCTGACGGAAGCGTTCGAGAATCTGCTGAACCGAAACCTGCGTGACTCTCCCCGGGCGCGCGAGTTATGCACCGCACTGAAGGGACGCCGGATGATCGTAATCATGGACGGCACCCCGCTACGCGTCGCAGTCGAGTCGCTGGGCACGTCACTGCGCTTTTCGACGGGACCGGACGGCGATGCCGCCGCACCGGAGGCCACGGTCCGCGGCACACCGGTCAATCTGCTGGCGCTCGCAGGCTCCGAGCCCGAGGCGATCATCCGCCGTGGCGATGTCACGATAAACGGCGATGCCGAGCTGGTGCAGCGCTATCGCGATCTTCTGAAACTGCTGCGCCCCGACGTCGAGCATGAGCTTGCGCGCTTTACCGGTGATTCGGTCGCGCGCAGCGTATCGCAGGTTGCCGCCAGCGTGCTCGGCTTTGGCGAACGGTTCGCGACCACAGCCGTGCGCAACACCGCCGAGTATTTCGCGCACGAGAGCCGCGACCTCGTGCCTCATGCCGAAGCGCACCAGTTCCTGACAGGCGTCGACGGGCTGCGCGAGCAGGCAGACCGCTTCGAGGCACGACTCGCCGCACTCGAGACACGATTGCAGACACCCGCGAACGCAGGCGTCACTGACGTGGCGGACGATCCGCGGTGAAGCTGCGCGTGCTGAAGCGTCTGATCGAAATCCAGCGCGTGCTGGTCCGACATGGCCTGGACGAGTTCGTCCGCGAGACGCATCTCTACCGACCGCTGCGGTTCATCTTTCTGGCTTCGCCATGGACCTGGTTCGAACGGCGCCGCGAAGCCAGCCGCGGTGAGCGTTTGCGGCTCGCGCTCGAGGAACTGGGTCCGATCTTCGTCAAGTTCGGGCAGGCGGTCTCCACCCGTCGCGATCTGCTGCCGATCGATATCGCCGATGAACTCGCCAGACTGCAAGACCGCGTGCCGCCGTTCGATGGCCGTGTTGCAAGGCTCGCCATCGAGAAAGCCTACGGCCGACCCATTGCGGAGATGTTCGCGAGCTTCGACGAGACGCCACTGGCTGCGGCATCGATCGCGCAGGTCCACGCGGCCACGCTGCCAGACGGCAAGGAAGTCGTGGTCAAGGTGTTGCGCCCCGGGATGCGCGCGATCATCGAGCGCGACCTCGAAGTACTGCATGAGCTTGCGGCGCTCGCGATCCGCAATTCGAACGAGGCGCGCCGCCTGCGTCTGTCGGAGATTGTCGACGAGTACCACAAGACGATCCTCGATGAACTCGACCTGATGCGCGAAGCCGCGAATGCCTCACAGCTCAAGCGCAACTGGGCCGGCAGCGACCTGCTGTACGTGCCGGAAGTCTACTGGGACTGGTGCCGCGTCGACGTCATGGTTATGGAGCGGATCCACGGCATCGTCGTCAACGACATGGAACGGCTGCGCGCAATCGGTGCCGACATCCCGCTGCTGGCCGAGAACGGCGTCAAGATCTTCTTCACGCAAGTGTTCAGGCACAATTTTTTCCACGCCGACATGCACCCGGGCAACATCTTCGTGTTGGCCGATACGCCTGCGCGCCCGCGCTATGCCGCGATCGACTTCGGCATCGTCGGCACGCTCGATCCACGCGACCAGCATTACCTCGCCGAGAATTTCCTGGCGGTGTTCGACCGCGACTACCGCCGCGTCGCGGTGCTGCACGTCGAGTCGGGCTGGGTGCCGCCGAACACGCGCGTCGACGAAATGGAATCGGCAATTCGCACGGTGCTGGAGCCGATTTTCAATCGCCCTCTACGCGACATTTCCTTCGGCACAATCCTGCTGCGGCTGTTCGATATCTCGCGCCGTTTCAACATGGTCATTCAACCGCAGCTGATCCTGCTACAGAAAACGCTGCTGAATATCGAGGGCCTGGGCCGCCAGATGCATCCTGATCTCGATATCTGGAACACCGCGGCACCGATCCTGCGCCAGTGGATGACCGAGCGGATCAGCGGTGCCGCCGTGTTCGGCAGCCTGCGGACCCAGTTGCCGGAGATTCTCGAAGCAGCGCGGGCGCTGCCGCCGCTGATCAAGGGTGCCGTGCAGCGCGCCCAGGACGGCACGCTGCGGCTGCAAGTCGAGGCGCGCGACCTCGACCACAACATCGAATCGCTGCAGCGGACGATGCGCGAATCGAATCGGCGTCGCGACGGAGTGACACTCGCCGGCGTGCTGCTGCTCGGTGGCATCGTCTGGGTCGCACTCACCGCAACGCCGACGTGGATTGGCGGTGCGCTGCTCGGTGGCGGCCTGCTGACGCTGTTGCTCGCCTATCGTCGCTGAATCAATCTGCGGCCGAGCCACGCGGCTCGATCCACAGGGCTTCCGCGCAGCCGCGCAACTCCCCATCTTCGCCATAGAGCGCCGTGCCGGCCCGATGCTTGCGACCGGCGCTGCCAAGCGCTTCGCCGGTCAGGACACAGCGCTCGCCGGGGTGCACAGACCGAACCAGCTTGACGGTGAACTCGGCCAGCAGCATCAGGCTGCCGGCAGTGGATACGGCGCAGAAGCCCGGACAGTCGAGCGCCGCAAACAGGAACTGAGGCAGCACTACCGTACCGGAGCCCGCAAGCGACCTGTGCGGTGTCCAGGGTGCTGCGACGCGCAGCGGCTCGCCCGGCTCGCTGACTCTGCCAGCGAAGATTCTCAGGCCATCACCGGGTGCGCGATCAGTGCCACAGACAAAGCAGCCAGGGAACACCGGGTGTGTGTGTCCAGAGTAGTACCGCGAGGCTTCGAGCGCTGCACCATGGCTCGGCGGCGGGATCGTTGGCTGCCAGTGCAGCGTCGCCGGCTGCGCCGTGGCGATACGCTGCGATTCAGACCGCAGCTCGACAACAGCATCGCCAACAAGCTGCAGGTCGATATCGAGCGGCGGCGGCTGCCGCAGTCGCACGGTAACGGTACCATTGACCGCTGCCGCCATCAGTCCGGCAACATAGCCGCCGTTGGCCGACTGGGGAGGACCGCGAAAGCGGCGCGCCACCCGAATGTGGTTAGCGGTCATGCCTCCTGAGGATGCCTGGGCACCGCAGCGCTGCGCAACGAGGCGCGCCAGAGCAGCGCCGCGACAGTCACCGCGGCGAGCGATCCGATCGACAACCACAGCAGCGAGCCCCCGAGCAGCGGTGCCACTGCGCCGATGATGAAAGCGATCAGGATCACGGAAATGAACGACTGCATCGAGGCCGCCGAGCCGCGTGCCTCCGGGAACATGTCGAGCATCTGCAGCGTGAGCACCGGAAAGATCAGCTGCACGCCGAGCGCCATGAAGCTGAGCAGCGTCTGTTGCAGCAGGCGCGGCGGCATGTCGATCAGGCTGTTCAGCAGCAGCGCGCCGAGCGCTGCCACCGCGGTCGTCGCAAAGCCGAGCGCGATCTGGCGATCCTGAGGCATGCGCCCCGCCATTCGCCCGGACAGGTAAGCACCCAACAGGAAGCCAGCGATGATTGGCACGAACAAATGGCCGAACTGTGTTTCCTTGAGGCCCCACCGATCGAGCACGATGGCGGGTGCCGAGCCGATATAGGCCAGCAATGAGCCAAAGTTGATGGCGCTGGCGAATGCGAGCAGCGTGAACCGCCGCGTGCGAATCACGCGCACGGCCGTGCGAAGCAGACCGCCCGCACTGAACGGCACGCGGCGTTCCGGCGGATGCGTCTCGGGGAGTGCGAGGTAGCAGGCCAGCAGCAACGCAAGGCCAAGCAGGCACAGAAAACCGAACACGGCTCGCCAGCCGAATGCCACGTGCACCCAGCCGCCCACAACGGGCGCGACGGCCGGGGCGACCGAAAAGATCATCGTCACTGCGCTCATCAGCCGCTGCGCGTTCGGCCCTTCGTACAGATCGCGGACGATCGCACGCCCGACGATGAGTCCCACTCCGGCCGTCATGCCCTGCATTGCACGAAAGAACAGCAGCGACTTGTAACCAGGCGCAAACACGCAGGCGAGTGACGCAGCGGCGTACAGCGCGATACCAACCAGCACGACCGGGCGGCGACCGAGGGCATCCGAGAGCGGGCCTTGAAACAGCGACATGAACGCGAACGGCAGCAAGTACGCCGTCAGCGTCTGCTGGATCTGAAAATCATCGAGCGCGAATTCCGCCTGGATCGCGCGGAACGACGGAAAAAATGTGTCGATCGAAAACGGGCTGATCATGGACAGCCCGGCGAGCAGCACCGCGAGGCCGATCGGCACTGCGGCATTCTCGGCGCGTGAGGTCACCCGCTGGACCGTAGCGCGCGCAGCCACGCGCCCGGATCTTCGCCCCTCTCGAGCACTTCCACCAGCGCGGAGCCGACGATCACACCGGCGACATGACCACGCATCAATTCAACCTGCTCGCGATCGCGGATGCCAAAGCCCGCACATACCGGCAGCTTCGAGGCCGCAACGACGCGCTGCAGATACTCGAGCACGGCTTCGGGCACTTCGACTTTCTTGCCCGTCGTGCCGGTCATTGTGACCGCGTAGACGAAGCCTTCGCTGGCCGCGCAGACCTCGGCCAGGCGCTGCTCGGTGGTTACCGGCGAGACCATCTGCACGAGCGCGAGTCCATGCTGATGCAGCGCGGCGCGCAGCTCCTCGCCTTCGTCGAACGGCAGGTCCGGAACGATGAAACCGCACACGCCCACCTCGGTCGCATCCGCCGCGAGGCGTTCAAAGCCGTGGTTCAGCAGCGGATTCAGGTAGCTCATCAAGATCAGCGGCGTGTCCGGCCGCTGCATCGCACCAAGCTCGGCAAGGATCCAGCGCAGTGAGACACCTTGCTTCAGCGCCTCCTGGCTCGAACGCTGAATGGTCACACCATCTGCCATCGGATCGGTGAACGGCACACCGAGCTCGATGACATCCGCGCCGCTGGCCACGGCCAGCAGATGCTCACGGAACTTCGCAGCGCTCGGATAGCCGGCGGTCAGAAACGCGACGATCGCGGGTTCACCGCGCGCTTCGGCGGCGCGGATCGCCATGGTGATGCGCTCGCGAGGCAGTGGTGTCATGCGAGCCCCGCAATGACGGTGCGTTGCAAGGTCGGCATGTCCTTGTCGCCGCGACCGGAGAGACAGATCAGCACGCTCTTGCCAGGATTGCTCGCCGCCCAGCGCTTCGCGCCGTGCAGCGCATGCGCAGTCTCGAGTGCCGGGATGATGCCTTCAATACGGCAGGTTTCGCTGAGCGCGGCCAGCGACTCCTCGTCGGTGACCGATTCATAACGGACACGGCCAGCGGCGTGCAGCAGTGCGTGTTCAGGCCCGACGCCGGGGTAATCGAGCCCAGCCGACACCGAATGGGTTTCCTGAATCTGCCCCTCGGCGTCCTGCAACAGCAGTGAATAGCTGCCCTGCAGGACACCGGGCCGGCCATACGTCAGGCTCGCGGCATTGTCACCCAGCCCGACCCCGCGTCCGCCGGCTTCGATGCCGATGATCTCGACGGCAGGATCCGGCACGAAGGCATGGAACATGCCGATCGAGTTCGAACCGCCGCCGACACACGCCATCACGGCATCGGGCAGCGAGTCGTTCAGGGCCAGAAACTGCGAGCGCGCTTCACGCCCGATGATCGCCTGCAGCTCGCGCACCAGGTAGGGGTACGGATGGGGTCCGACCGCCGAGCCCAGCAGGTAGAACGTGCCCATCGGATCCGCGACCCAGTCTCGCAGCGCTTCATCAATCGCGGCGCGCAGCGTCTGATCCCCGCCGGTCACCGGCACGACCCTGGCGCCCAGCAGCTTCATGCGCCCGACGTTCGGAGCCTGGCGTTCCATGTCGATCGCGCCCATGTAGACGACGCACGGCAGGCCGAGACGCGCGCAGGCCGCCGCCGTCGCGACGCCATGCTGACCTGCACCGGTCTCGGCGACGATCCGGCGTGCGCCGAGGCGCTGTGCGAGCAGCGCCTGGCCGATCGCGTTGTTGATCTTGTGCGCGCCAGTGTGCGCAAGATCTTCGCGCTTGAACCAGATCTTGGCGCCCCACAGTCTTGACAGGTTCGCGGCAAACGTCAGCGCAGTCGGGCGACCCACCCAGGTCGACAACTGCGCCGAGAACTCCCGCTGGAAGTCCGCGCGCGAAAGGTGCTCGCGGATGCCGGCTTCGAGGCGGTCGAGCGCAGGAATCAGCGTTTCGGGAACATAGCGCCCGCCGAATGGGCCATAGCGCCCGCGCGCGTCCGGAAACTTCCCCGCGATGGCGTCCGCGAGCAGCTTGTCGCGATCTGCGGCTGCGAGCTTGGCGCTCATGGCATTGTCATCCTTGTGCTTCCTCACTCGGTGCTGTCAGTCGTGCCAAGCGCACGAACTCCCTGATCCGCTCCGGCGACTTGACGCCGGGATTTGCCTCGACGCCACTCGAAACGTCCACTCCGAACGGCCGGACCCTGGCGATCGCCGCAGCGACATTGCCGGTGGACAGTCCTCCGGCCAGCACCAGCTCGGTACGCCGCGCCAGCCGCGCCGCACGCTCCCAGTCGGCCGGTTGACCGCTACCGCTGCGCGGCCCTTCGAACAGCACGCGGGCGGGCAGCTCGCTGCGCTCGGATCGGTCGCCGCGCAGCACCGGAAGGACTGCACATTCTGCCTGAAGCGCCAGCTTTTCGAGGTCCTCGGCGTCCGTCTGCAGGATATCGGGCACAAACTCCGCCAGGATCTGGTCCAGCAGCTCGCGAGACGGATGCAGTGTCACCGCGACACAGGCAACGCGACCCCGCGCCGGTGCGGCGAGGCGCAGTGCGGTCTGCAGCGAAACCACACGCACCGACGGCGCAAACACGAAGCCGATCGCATCCACGCCGGCATCCAGAGCGGCGTCCACCGCGGCTTCCGTGGTCATGCCGCAGACCTTGATCCAGAGTGGGTTGTCAGTCGGGCTCATGACGCTGCCCCGGTTGTCCGCCCGAGGCGATGCGCCTGTCCATGCGCGCTGCGACCCGCCTGAATCATTGATGCCGCGAGCGGTTGCGGCGAATCGCCCGTCATCAGTGCGCTGCCTACCAGCGCGAGGTCATAGCCCGCAGCGGCAACCCGCGCGGCCTGCTCCGCACTGGCCACTCCACTCTCGGCGACGCGATGACAATGCGCCGGCAGATGCTCGACAAGCTCGAACAAGCGCTCCGGCACGATCTGCAGCGTTGTCAGATCGCGGCAGTTCACACCGCACAGCAAACGATCGTGCGCGGCGGTGCGCGGTGCCAGCAGTTCCCGCAGCAGGTCGATGTCCGTCGAATCGAAGCATTCGAGCAGCACGAACATCCCCAGCTCGAGCGCGGTATCGATCAGCGCCTCGACTTCAGTGCGCGGCAGCATCCGCAGGATCACCAGCACGCCGCCTGCGCCCGCCGCGCGCGCTTCGAGCACCTGGTACGGATCGATCAGGAAATCCTTGCGCATCGCCGGCACCCGATCGAGCAGCAGCTGACGCGCTGCACGCTCGAGGTGCGTCATCGAGCCGTCGAAGCGCGTGGGCTCCGTCAGCACCGACACCGCCACGGCACCTCCGAGTGCGTAGTCATGCACGCGCGCGTCGAGGTCTACGCCTGCGACGGCTTTGAGCTTGCCGATCGCAGGCGAACGCAGCTTGAGCTCGGCGATCAGATCGAAGCCCGCGTCGGAGAACCGCAACGGCAGCGGATCCGGCATCGCTGCGACAAACCTGCGCAGATCGGCTTCACTGCGCAGCTGTCGGGCACGCTCCAGGCGCCGCCGACTGCCATCGGCCATCTGCGCGAGGAAGTCGCCCGATCCGCTCATGCCTGGAACGCGGCCAGCCGGTCGAGAAACCTGGCAGCCGTACCATCGTCGATGACCTGGGCAGCGCGTGCGACACCGGCACGGCCTTCGGTCACCGCACCACTGACTTCGAGTGCCAGCGCCGCACCGAGCAGCAAGGTGTCGCGATGCGCGCCACGATCCTCGCCGCGCAGTACCGCGCGCAAGGCCGCGGCATTGAACGCCGCGTCGCCGCCCGCAAGTGCGGCCGCGTCACAAGCGCTGAGACCATAATCGGCCGCCGAGCGCTGGCCGCGCTGCACCTGGCCCGCTGCGACATCGAACAGCACGAACGGTGCGATCGGGGTTGGTTCATCCCAGCCATTCAGGCCGTACGTGACGAAGGCTCGATGGATCTGCATGCCCGCCAGCGTCTGCGCCATCAGCTCGGCGACCTCGAGACTGAATGCACCGATCAGATGAAATGGCGGCTCGGCCGGATTGGTCAACGGCCCGAGAATGTTGAAGACTGTGCGCACGCCGAGCGCCTGGCGGACCGGTGCAATCGCCTTCATCGCCGGGTGGTAGTGCGGCGCGAACAGGAACGTGAACCCCGTTGACGCCAGGCAGGCCGCGCTCGCTGATTCATCGAGCGGCAATTTCAGCCCGAGCTGTTCGAGCACGTCAGCACTGCCGGAGCGGCTCGAGATCGAACGGTTGCCATGCTTGATCACCGGCACGCCGCAGGCCGCCACCAGCAGCGCCGTGCCGGTCGAGATATTGACGCTGCTCGACGCATCGCCACCCGTGCCGACAATATCGATGGCGCCGCTGACCGAACCGATCTGCGGCCGCCGCGCAAGCTCGCGCATCGCGCGTGCAAAGCCGCGGACTTCATCGGCGGTGACGCCCTTGGCGCGCAGCGCTGCGAGCATCGCGCCTGCAACGGCCGGTGGCAGCGCAGGATCCGTCAGCGCCCGCAGCACGCTCGCCGCCTGCTCCTCGTCGAGCGCCGTGCCGCCCAGCACCGTCTCCAATGGTTCGCGCAGGCCGCTCATCGGACGCCCTTGTTCTGCGCAAGGAAGTTGCCCATCAAGCGCGGTCCGTCGGGAGTCAGCACGCTCTCGGGGTGGAACTGCACGCCCTCGACCATCAGCGTGCGATGCCGCAGCCCCATGATCTCGCCCTGATCGGTGGTGGCGGTCACCGCAAGCTCGGCCGGCACCCGCTCGGGGGCTGCAATCAACGAATGATAGCGCCCTACTTCGCAGGGCTGCGGCAGACCGAAATACAGCTCGCGTGAGTCATGATTGATGAAAGACGTCTTGCCGTGCATCAGCCGATCAGCGCGTACGACCTTGCCCCCGAAGCATTCAACAATGGCCTGGTGACCCAGGCAGACGCCGAAGATCGGCACGACCCCGGCAAACGCACGGATCATGTCGATCGAGACGCCTGCGTTCTGCGGCGTGCCGGGGCCCGGCGAAATGCACAGATGAGTCGGGGACAGCGCTTTGGCTTCCTCGACCTTGATCTCGTCGTTGCGGTGCACGATCACCTCTGCACCGAGCACCATGAAGGCCTGCACGAGGTTGTAGGTGAAGGAATCATAGTTGTCGATCAGCAGTAGGCGCATGCTCATAGACCCTCCGCCGCGAGCTCCAGCGCACGCGCAGCCGAGCCGCTCTTAGCCAACACTTCTTCGTACTCGGTCTGCGGCACGCTGTCGGCGACGATGCCGGCACCCGCCTGATAGCTGTATTCATCGCCCTGGAACACCAGCGTGCGAATCGTGATGGCCTGGTCCATATCGCCGCGCGCACCGAAGTAGCCGACCGTGCCGCCATAGAGGCCGCGGCGCACGGGCTCGAGCTCATCGATGATCTCCATCGCGCGGACTTTCGGCGCCCCGACCAGAGTGCCCGCCGGAAACGTCGCCGCGAACAGGTCGAACGCATCGCGCCCTTCGGCCAGCTCCCCCTGCACGCCGCTGACGATGTGCATGACATGGCTATAGCGCTCGATGGATCGGTACGGATCGACGTGAACGGTGCCGGCGCGCGCGACACGCCCAAGATCGTTGCGGGCGAGATCGACCAGCATCACATGCTCGGAGCCTTCCTTTGGATCAGCCAACAGGTCCAGTTCGTGGCGCTGATCAAGATCATGCGTCGCGCCCCGGGGCCGCGTTCCTGCGATGGGCCGCAACTGCGCGTGACGTCCGGAGAGGCGCACGAGCGCCTCGGGCGATGAACCCACCACGGTCACATCGCCGAGCTCGCAGTAGTACATGTAAGGAGAGGGGTTGATCAGCCGCAGCGCACGGTAGGCCTGAAACGGATCCAGATCGTGGCGACCACCGAAACGGACCGACAATACGAGCTGATAAACATCGCCTGCGGCGATGTGCTGCTGCGTGCGGGCGACACCCGCGAGGTACTGCTCGCGCGACATCGACGCGCTGGCGGTCGAGTAGCTGCCAGGGCGCGCGTCGGCAGGCAATCCTCCACGCAATGCAGCCAGCACCTCGCGTCGCAGGGACCGCCGTTCGGCTTCGGGTCCTTCGTGCAGCAGCGCAATGCCGCGCGTCAGGTGATCGAACACCAGCAGGGAGCGCGGTGCGACGTAGTGCAGGTCAGGCACCGGCTGCGCGATGCGCGCCCGCTGCGGCAGGCGCTCGAAGAACCGCACCAGGTCATAGGAGGAGTAGCCGACCAGCCCACCGGCCAGCGGGAAAGCGCCCGCACCGGGCGCTTCGGCGACCGGGCGCGGCGCAGTGGCAAGTGCGGCACGCAGGCGCTCGAGCAACTGCTCGCGATTCGCCGGCCGCGGTTCGTCGCGGCCGCCGACCCTGAGCGCCGTGTCATCGAGGCGAACCTCGAGCTGATCTCCGAAGCCAATGAAGGAATAGCGCGCCAGTCGCTCGCCACCTTCGACGCTTTCGAGCAGGAAGCTCGGCCGAAATGCCTTCAGCTTGATGAACGCCGAGACGGGCGTGTCGAGATCGCCCGCGATATCAAACAGACTGTTCAATCGGTCCTCGTCATAAACTTCAGGCTACAAACGCAAAAACCCATCGCCGGAATCCGGAGATGGGTCTGGTGCTCTGACGAAACTATTCGGTTTTAAAACGCAGCGCCCAGCGCCCTCTCCCTCAGGAGTGGTGCCACCACCAGATCTTGCGGCTGACCCTGCACTGCGTTGCCATCAGAGCAGTATGGCGATGCGGCGGCAACCCCGTCAAGAAAGCCGGCAATCCGGTCGCGCGGGGTGAAGAATACCTGCCATGGAACTGCCGTTTTCCGCCGCCTGCGAACGCAACCGGGACCCGATCCTGGCGGTGCTGCGCGAACACTTTGCTGATCGGGCACGCGTGCTCGAAATCGGCAGCGGTACCGGCCAGCACGCCGTGCATCTTGCTGCGGCGCTGACTCAGCTGATCTGGCAGACGTCGGATGTCGTGGCAAATCTGCCAGGCATTGAGGCCTGGCTTGCGGAGGCGCGCCTGCCGACCACACCGCCGCCGCTGCTCGTCGACGTCGATCGCGACTGGCCTTGCGGCCAGTGGGATGCCGCGTACTCCGCCAACACGCTGCACATCATGAGCTGGGAGCAGGACCAGCGCTTCTTCGCAGGGCTTGGCAGCGTGCTCGCGCCCGACGCCACGCTCGCGATCTACGGACCGTTCCGCTATGGCGGCAACTTCACGAGCCCGAGCAACGAAGACTTCGACCGCTCGCTGCGTGGTTCCGCCGCCCATATGGGAATCCGCGACATCGAAGCGGTGCTCTCGCTCGCCAACGAACACGGCTTCAAGCTGTCGCAAGACATCGGCATGCCAGCGAACAACCAGATGCTGATATTCAAACGCGAGGCTCGGTGAGATCAGCCACCAGCCGCCAGAACTCACGCACGACCGACTCCGGGGTTGCCATCTCCGGCGCGACCGCGCTTACGGCGCCTTGAAGCCGTTGCGCTTGTGCGTGCCATCGCAGTACGGCTTGTTCGCGGATGCGCCGCAGCGGCACAGCCAGGTCTGGTTGGTGCGCTCGATCGTGCGCCCGCTGCCGCTGACGATTTCAAGCGGGCCGGTAAACTTTAAAGGGCCATCGGGAATCACGCTGAGCTGCAGCGGGCCGCCACGCGTTTCGAGCGCAGGCGACTCCTTGCTTGCAGGCTCACCCGTTGCGGCGAACTCAGCCTTGGCATGACTGCCGTCGCAGTAGGGCTTGTTGGCCGAAGCGCCGCAGCGGCACAGCGTCAACCGCATGCCGGCATCCGCACCACCGAGTTGCACCGGCGCGTGCACAGCCACCGGGCCGTTCTCGTAGATCTTCGCGGTATTTACAAGTGGCGCCGTCTCATTCGCAGCGCCATCGAGTTTACTGGGCTTACTCATGCATCAAATGTACGGCTCAGACCGGCAGCGGCGCAACCTCAGCCGGCCGCCATCCAGACTCGAGCCAACCCCCAACCTGCCAGGCCCATCACGACGATGCCGACCAGCAGCATCGCGATGCGGGTGGGGATGTACTTGACGATCAAAGCGCCGAACGGCGCCGCCACCACGCCGCCACCGAGCAGCGCGATCACGAGATCGAAACGGCGCCAGTCGAAGGTGAACAGGAATGTCACCGAGATCGCGAGCGTCACGAAGAACTCTGCAGCGTTGGTCGTGCCGATTGCATAGCGCGGCTCGTAGCCGCGCGCGATCAGCGTCGGAGTCGTGATCGTGCCCCAGCCGCCGCCGCCGATCGCGTCGAGCATACCGGCGACGCCACCAAGGGCGTAGCTGGGCGCACGCGCCAACTGCGTTTCGGCGCGCTTGAACGCACGCCGCAGCACCAGCAGCCCGGCAATCATCAGGTACGCAAACACGAACGGCTGCAGCTTGTCGCCCGGCAGTGTCGTCAGCAGGTACGCGCCGGCGGCACCACCGACCATGCCGGGCAAGACGAGCTTGAAGAAGACGCGTCGGTCGAGGTTGCGGAAATACGCATGCGACAGACCGGAAGCGCCGGTCGTGACGACCTCAGCGGCGTGCACGGTGGCGCTGACGAAGGCTGGTGGATACCCGAGCGTCGCGAGAAACGCGCTGGCAGAAACGCCATAGGCCATACCCAACGCGCCATCGATCAGCTGCGCCAGGAAGCCAACCGCAACGACTTGCCAGAATTCTGGGGGGAGAGCTTCCACCGGCACATGCTACCGGGGCCTCGGGCAGGCCGCACCAGCACTTGAACGAGCCGTGCGTCGCAGCTCAACCAAACGCGCCGTGGTACGTTTGGACCGTCATGAAACGTTCATGTCGGCTCGCCGTCCTCAGTCTCGCCACCGCCCTGGCAGCCTGCGGCGGCGGCTCGGGAAGTGGCGGCTCCACCACGACTGCGGTTCCTGCGCCCACGGACCCTTTCGCGAACGTGGACCTAACGGCCGACGAGGCGTTCCGCGCCGAAAGCATCGCCGGCATGGGCCTTGCGATCTACGATCGCGACGGCCGCAAGGTATTCGAGAAAATATACGGCGACTTCTCGGCGGACCGACGCGTCGCGGTGGCTTCGGCGTCGAAGCTGATCGCAGCGACGGCAGTGCTGCGCCTCGTCGAGCAGAATTTCCTGTCGCTCGATTCGACCACCGGCTCCGTGCTCGACTGAACCGGGCCGCAGTCGGCCATCACGCTGCGCCAGCTGCTGTCGTTCACCTCCGGCTTGCCAAACGAATCGCCCTGCATCAACGAGTTTGCGGTCACGCTGGCAGACTGCGTCGCGCAGATCGCGACACGCGTGCTGGTGGCGTTGCCTGGCACACGCTTCGATTACGGCAACACGCACCTGCGCGTCGCTGCGCGGATGGCAGAGGTGGTCGCGGGCGGTCTGCGCGCAACTGATCAGCACGGCACTGATGGATGCGCAGTCGCGTGCGCCGTTTCCGAATGTGGTGGTCGGCTTCACGCCACTGCCTGGCGTCAGTTACGGCTGAGGCGCCTGGCTCGAGTGCCCGACGCCTGCGAGCGGCTGCGGCCGCAGCTCCGCGCCGCACTCGGCCGCTGACCTGCCGGCGCTGACGGCGCGCGCCACACGCCCTAGAATCGGGGCATGGCGGTCGACTACGAGAAACTGGGCGCATTCTACCTTGGGCGCGAGTACGAGGCCGCGAGTGCGGCACTGACGGACAATCTGGTCCTTTATGACTCGAAGGACCTGACCACCCACGCGGTCTGCGTCGGCATGACCGGCAGCGGCAAGACCGGCCTTTGCCTGTCGCTGCTCGAGGAAGCGGCGATCGACGGCATCCCGGCGATCTGCATCGACCCGAAAGGCGATCTCGGCAATCTGCTGCTGGCGTTTCCGGAACTCGAAGCCGCGCAGTTCGCGCCATGGATGGATCCGGCCGACGCCGAGCGCAAAGGTCTCAGCATCGACGCGCTCGCGGCGCGCACCGCGGAGACCTGGAAGAACGGGCTCGCCGAATGGGGCCAGACTCCCGAACGCATCGGCAAGTTTCGCGACTCCGTTGAGGTGTCGATCTACACGCCAGGCGCCGAGACGGGCCTGGCGTTGTCGGTATTGCGGTCATTTGCGGCGCCGCCCGCCGCGCAGCTCGCCGATTCAACGGCGCTGCGCGAACGGGTCGGCGCCATCGTCGCGGGGCTGTTGTCGTTGCTCGGCCGCGAGGCCGATCCGCTGCAGAGCCGCGAACACATCCTGCTCGCGAACATCATCGAAGCGGCGTGGCGCTACGGCACCAACCTTGATCTGACCGGCCTGATCCACGCGGTGCAGAAACCGCCGTTCGACAAGATTGGCGCCTTCGACCTCGAGACGTTCTACCCGACTAAGGATCGGCTGGCGCTCGCGATGGCGATCAACAACCTGCTCGCCTCGCCCGGCTTCGAGACCTGGATGAAAGGCGAACCGCTCGATGCGCAGCGGCTGCTGTTCACGCCGGAAGGTAAACCACGCATCTCGATCATCTCGATCGCACACCTGGGCGACGCCGAACGCATGTTTATCGTGACGCTGGTGCTGAACGAGGTCATCGCGTGGATGCGGCAGCAGTCGGGAACGTCGAGCCTGCGCGCGCTGCTGTACATGGACGAAATCTTCGGCTACTTCCCGCCGACCGCAAACCCGCCCTCGAAACTGCCGATGCTGACGCTGCTGAAGCAGGCCCGCGCCTTCGGGCTCGGCTGCGTGCTGGCGACGCAGAATCCCGTGGATCTGGACTACAAGGGGCTCGCCAACTGCGGCACCTGGTTGATTGGAAGACTGCAGACCGAGCGCGACAAGCTGCGGGTCATCGATGGCCTGGAGTCGGCGCTGACGAGCGCCGGCGGCTTCGATCGGGCCGCGCTCGACAGGATGATGTCATCGCTGTCGCAGCGCGTGTTCCTGATGCGCAATGTGCACGAAGATGCGCCGATCCTGATGAAGAGCCGCTGGGCACTGTCCTACCTGCGCGGACCGCTGACGGGCGCCGAGATTGCGAAGGTCATGGCACCGGCAAAGGCAGCACGTGCAGCGATAGCCGCGTCTGCGGCATCCGCCAACCCGGCCACTGCGCCGACCCCGACTGCCGCGGCCGGCACGACCAAGCCCGCCGGTCGCCCTGCTCTGCAGCCCGGTATCACCGAGTACTTCCTGTCCAGCGGCGACATGAGCCCGCGGTACCGCCCGAGGGTGCTCGGCATCGCGCGGCTGCACTTCGTTGACGGCAAGCTCGGGCTCGACCAATGGAGCGCACGGAGCTATCTGGCGCCGCTTTCGGACGACGGCAAACAGGCGCTGTGGTCCGAAGGTACTGTGCACGAGTCGCTCGACCCGCGCCTGACCCGCGCACCGCTCACGGGCGCTGACTTCGATGAACTGCCCGGTGCCGCGATGCGGGCAGCCAGCTACAAAGACTACGGCCGGCAACTTGAATCACATCTCTATCAGAACGAACGGGCTGTACTGCTGGTCTGTGACGCGGTGAAGCTTGCTTCGACACCGGGCGAAGCCGAAGGAGACTTTCGCGCCCGGCTGTCGCTGGCCGTGCACAAGAAACGCGACGAGCAGGTTGCCAGCCTGCGCGACAAACTGGCCCCCAAGGTGCAGCGACTGCAGGACCAGCTGCGTCGCGCGGACGAGCGGATTGCGCGCGAGCAGGATCAACTGAAGGACCGGAAAGTGCAAACCGCAATGTCGGTGGGCGCGTCGGTGCTGGGCGCGCTGTTCGGCCGCAAAAAGATATCGGCGGCCACGGTCGGGCGAGTCTCGACGGCGGCGCGCTCCGCGTCACGCATTGGCCGCGAGAGCGCGGATGTCGATCGTGCCGAGGAGAGCCGCGAAGTGCTCCAGCAGCGGCTCGTCGATCTGCAGGCTGAGTGTGAAGCCGAAATCGAGCAGCTATCGCGTGAGCTTGAACCGGCTGCGCTGCCGCTGCGCCAGATCGCCGTAACCCCGCGCAAATCCGATCTAGAAGTCATCGAAACCGCCCTCGTATGGGCCACGCCCAGCTCGCTGTCGTGAAGGAGTCGTCATGAAGGAAATGATCGATCAACTGGTCAAGCAGCTCGGCGTCAACGAGAGCCAGGCAACAGGAGGCGCGGCGATCCTGCTGCGCGCGGCCCGCGACAAGATGGGTCCGCCTGAGTTCAGCAAACTACTTGGCAAAGTCAACGGCATCGATAACTTGATCGGCAAGGCCCCGCAAAGCGGTGGGCTCGGCAAGCTGTTCGGCGGATTCGCCGCGGCGCTCGGCAACAGCAATGCGGCGATCATCGCTGGCATCCTCGCCGGGTTCACGCAGCTCGGGCTGACGCAGCAGCACGCCAAGAGCTTCGTCCCTGTCATGCTGCAGTATCTGCAGGGGAAAGCCGGCAAGACGGCCGTCGATGCATTGGAGAAAACCCTACGTGCCTGACCCGTGTCGTTGGTTGCGCTCGACTGTCTGCGCACTCTTGCTGCTTGGAGGACTGATGGCATGCGAACGCAATGCATCGGTGCAACGGCCGGCTGTCGTGGCTGAGCTGGAGGGCAACTGGCGCGCCACGCTGGCGCTGCCCGGCGGTGAACTGCCCTTCGGACTGATCTTTGCACGCGACGGCGAGCGCTGGAATGCCGAGATCGTCAACGGTGATGATCGCATCCGCGTTACGGAGATCGAGCTCAGCGGCAATGCGCTGACGGTGCAAATGCCCGGCTACGAGAACCGACTCAGCGCCACGCTGGCAGGCGAGGCGATGCAGGGCGAACTGACCATGTTGAAGCCGGGTGGCAAGGAGCAGGTCATTGCGTTTGCCGCGCGCCGCGGTGCGATGTATCGCTTCGTCAATCCGGCCGCGCCCAGCGACGCCGCTTCGGTCGGTGCGCCGGCGGACGTATCGGGCCGCTGGGCCGTGACCTTCGATGGCAACGGCCAACCGTCGCCAGCGATCGGCGAGTTCCGGCAGCGCGGTAACGAAGTCGTCGGCACCTTCCTGACACCAACCGGTGATCACCGCTATCTCGCCGGGGACGTCGTCGGCAACACGCTGAAGCTCGCCAAGTTCGATGGCGGCCATGTGTTCCTCTACGAAGCGCAGCTTGCTCCGGACGGTACGATGCAAGGACAATTCTGGTCCGGCACGGGTTACAACGAAACGTTCAGCGCAAGGCGCGATGCGAAAGCGGAACTTGCCAGTGCCTATGACACGACGAAGATGCGTGAGGGCCAGCAGCGCCTGAACTTCAGTTTTCCGGATCTCGACGGCAAGCCAGTCTCGAGTCGCGATCGCCGCTTTGCGGGCAAGGTGCTGGTCGTTGCGCTCGCGGGCAGCTGGTGCCCGAACTGCCATGACGAAGCTGCGTTCCTCGCGCCGCTGTACGCCGAGTACCGAGAGCAGGGACTGGAGATCGTGTCGCTGATGTTCGAGCAGTTCGGCGACATGCCGCGCGCCGTCGAGGCGACTGAGCGCTTCCGCGCCCGCTACGGTATCGAATACACCACGCTGATTGCCGGCACGTCCGACAAGCAGGACGCAGCTTTGCGGATGCCGGAGCTGACGGGCGTGTTTGCTTTTCCGACCACGATCTTCATCGACCGGCGCGGGACCGTGCGCCGAATACACAGCGGTTTCGCGGGCCCTGCAACGGGCGAGCACTACGAGAAACTCAAGTCCGGGTTCACGGCTCTGATCACCGAACTGCTCAACGAGACGGCCTGACCCATGCCTTCATTCGATACCGTCTCGGAAATCGATTCACACGAACTGACCAATGCGGTGGATCAGGCCAATCGCGAGCTGACCCAGCGCTTCGATTTCAAGAACACCGGCGCGAGATTCGAGCTCAAGGACTTCACGATCACGCAGAAGGCGGAGGTCGAATTCCAGTTGACGCAGATGCTCGACATCCTCAAAGCCAAGCTGGCCAAACGCGGTATCGACGTGGCGTGCCTCGACATCAAGGACGCGCAGAAGAACCTGGCCGAGGCGCGCCAGGATGTCGTGCTGCGCCACGGGGTCGATCAGGAGTGCGGCAAGAAGCTGCAGAAGATCATCAAGGAATCAAAGCTCAAGGTGCAGGCCAGCATCCAGGGCGACAAGTTGCGCGTGACCGGCAAGAAGCGCGACGACCTGCAGGACGCGATTGCGGTGCTGCGCAAGGCCGAGGTCGACCGGCCGCTGCAGTTCGAGAACTTCAGGGACTAGCTGTCGCCAGGCTGTGCGCCGTGCGCGCGCCGTCGATGACCTTGCACAGCGATTCGACTGCATCGATCGCGGTCGGCCCCATTCGATCGAGCGCCGGGTCTTCGAAGCGCGGCATCTGGTTGGTCGCCACAGCACGGATCGACGTGAACTGCGCCCAACGCTCGCGCCAGTCGCGTGCGGTGATCGGCGGCACGGACAGGATCATCAATTCCGGGTCGCGTTTGACGATCGCCTCGATCTCGACGATAGGCGCCGGGAAATCGATGTCATCGAAAATATTCCTGCCGCCGCACAGTTCGATGGCATCGGTGATGATGTGGCGGCTGCCAACCGTATAAAGCGGCTCCGCCCAGATCATGTAGAACACCCGCAGTGGCTGTGCCGGTACGGGCCGCCGCACCAGCGCTGCGACCTTGCGATCGAGCTCCACCGCCGCAGTTTCGGCCGGCTCACTCGTTCCGGCAAGCGTGCCCAGCGCGCGCACCGTTGCCGGAATATCGCTGAGCGTGCGCGCCCGAATGAAGTACACCGGCAACTGCAGCTTGTGCAGGCTCTCGACCGCGATCCGGTTGGTGAGGTTCTCCCAGACCACGATCACATCCGGCTGCAGCGCGACAAGCCGTTCATAGTCAAGCGCGTTGGCATCGCCAACACGCGGCAGCGACCTCGCCGCCTCCGGAAAGTCGGCGTACTGGACCGTTGCAACGATGCGCCCGCCGGCGCCAGCGGCATACAGCAGCTCCGTACCGCCCGGCGACAGGCTGACAATCCGCTTCGCCGGACCCTGAAGAGCGAGCTGCAGGTCCGCACCGTCGGTGACGACAAAGGGTCCACTGCCCGCGAAGCGTGGTATCTCGGACGCCATCCGATCGACCATCGGCGGCACGTCTTTGCCCGAACAGCCAGACAGCACACTGCAGCCCGCGAGCAGCACCGCCAGCGCGCTGATCCCTTGCAGGCGATGCATCGCCAGCCTCAGATCGAGCCGGGCGCTCGCATCATCTTGCGGATCTCGGCCAGATGCTCTTCTTCGGCTGCGATCTGCGTGCGGGCGTATTCCTCGAGCATGATGCTCTTGGCAGTGACCAGCTTCAGCAGCTTGCGGTACTCCTCGAGTCCCTCGTGCTCGTGCGCATACGCCTCGGCGAGGATGTCGTTGATGCTGTGCTTGTGCGTCTCGAGCAACGATCCGATCTTCAGCGACGGATGACTGCCGAGCGAGCTGATGTGTTCGCCGGCCAGAATCGCATGGTCGCGTGATTCGTCGGCCTGGGCGCGCAGCCAGCCCATGATCGGAATCCGGCTGTGGCCGAACACCATGAAGCTGTAGTGCATATAGCGCACGACGCCGGCGAGCTCGAGCTCGAGCACGCGGTTCAGCGAGACGATCACCGCCTGACTGTCCGGGTCCGAAAAGGGTGAGTCCTTCATTTTCTGTCTACCTCGTGAGACTTTCCGCAGGCGCTGCAGGGGGCGTCAGTCTTTGGGCGCCGCCGCGGCAACAGCGCCCGGACGACATAGACCGCGGCGGCAATCACCAGCAATGCAATGATGACATTCTGCCACATGATGCGCCGCCTCAGCCGAATGCCAATGCGAGCCGGTAGGTGACAAATGCCGCGGCATAAGCAAGCGCAAACAGATACGCCGCCATGATGAGCGGATAGCGCCAGCTGTTGGTCTCCCGCTTCACCACTGCAAGCGTCGACAGGCACTGCGGCGCGAACACGTACCAAGCGAGCAGCGATAGCGCGGTGGCCAGACTCCAGCTGGCGGCAAGCATCGGTGCCAGCGCCCCGGTCAGGTTCTCATCAGCCGCCGACAGCGCATACACCGTGCCAAGTGCGCCCACCGCGACTTCCCGCGCTGCCATACCGGGCACCAGGGCGATCGAGATCTGCCAGTTGAAACCAATCGGTGCGAACACGTGTTCGAGTGCGCGGCCGATCGAGCCGGCAATGCTGTATTCGATCGGTACCCCGGTCGCGCCGGCTGGCGGCGCAGGATAACTCGACAGAAACCACAGCAGGATCGTCATCGCGAGGATGATGCCGCCGACACGGCGCAGGAAAATCATCGCCCGCTCATACAAACCCATCAGCAGGTTGCGCAGATTCGGCCACTGGTAATCAGGCAGCTCCAGCATCAGTGGATGGTGGCCGCGCTGCGCCAGCAGATGCTTCATGACCCAGCCCACGACCAATGCGCTGGCAATGCCGGCAAAGTACAGGGCAAACAGCACCATGCCGCGCAGGTTGAACACGCCGATCTGGCGTGGGGGCACGAAGGCGCCAATCAACAAGGTGTAGACGGGAAGCCGTGCGGAGCAGGTCATCAACGGCGCAATCATGATCGTCGCGATGCGATCGCGCAGATTCGGAATGGTGCGTGTCGCCATGATTCCCGGAATCGCGCATGCGAATGACGACAGCAGCGGGATAAACGCCCGGCCCGACAGGCCGACACTGCCCATGACCCGATCGAGCAGATACGCCGCGCGCGGCAGATAGCCGCTGTCTTCCAGCGCCAGGATGAACAGGAACAGCAGCAGGATCTGCGGCAGGAAGATCAGCACGCTGCCGACGCCGGCAATGATGCCGTCGCGCAGCAGACTGCTCAGGGCTCCGTCCGGCAGCAAGCGGCCCACACCGTTGCCAAGCGCCGCGAGGCCCGCATCGATCCAGCCCATCGGGGCTTCGGCCCAGCTGAACACAGCCTGGAATACGAAGAACAGCAATGCGCCGAGAATCAGCATGCCGTAGATCGGATGCATCAGCAGGCTGTCCGCAGCCGCCTGCGCCCGGCTGCGCAGCGGCTCGCGGTAACCACTGACAACAAGGATCCGCTGCGCCTCCGCATGCGCCACGCGCACGTCCTCGGCAGTCGGTTCTGCCCACGCAACCGGCTCCGAGGGGTGAGTGAGCAAGGCAGCGCTGCGATCGAGCTGATCGATCAGCGCCGCGGCACCCCGTCCTTCGACAGCGACCGTCTCGACAACCGGAATCTGCAGTTGGCAGGCCAGGGATTCGCGATCAAGCGCAAAGCCGCGCCGTCTGGCGAGATCACTCATGTTCAACGCGAGCACCAGCGGGATACCAAGCCGTTTGGCATCGAGCACCAGTCGCAGTGACAGCGTCAGATGGGTTGCATCCGCGACCAGCACAATCAGCTCCGGACGTGGGACGTCGGCCAATCGACCCAGTGCGACGTCGCGCGCGATCGCCTCGTCGAGCGTGGTCGGCTTCAGGCTGTAAGTGCCGGGCAGATCGAGTACTCGTACGCGGCGACCGGCCCGCGTCGTGAAGCTGCCTTCTTTGCGCTCGACCGTGACGCCCGGATAGTTCGCAACCTTCTGGCGACTGCCCGTCAGCCGGTTGAACAGCGCCGTCTTGCCACAGTTAGGCAGGCCGAGCAGCGCAATGCGAAGCTCACGTTCACTGACAACGCTGGTGTCCATCAGCTTCCGCTGAGACGCCGGATGCGCACGACATGCGCTTCGTGGCGTCGCAAGGCAAAGGTTGCGCCGCCGACGCGCACCGCGAGCGGATCATCGCCCGGCCACATCGTTGCGATCAGTTCAACTTCGGCGCCCGGGATGAAGCCGAGCTCGAGCAGTCGGCGTGCGATCGTGGCGTGCTGATCGTCGCCGAATGATTCGCCGCTGTCGTCCAGGGCCACAATAAGTCCCCGCTCTGCCCGGCGCAGCGCGCTGAGCGGCTCGGCAAGATCATTGGCTTCTGGATCCATAACCCTCCAAATGTAAATGATTCTCGTTTGAACCGCGAGTAGGGACTTTTGCGGATCCTTGGCGGCGGACGCGACGGACGGGTATCGTCCCCGCTATGGATGGCAGTAGTGGCGACGACTCGCGGCAATTGAACGTATTCGGGGAAGCGCTGCAGGCATGCAGCCTGCAGCCCCTGACCGGCTGGAACCGCAATGGCTGTTGCGAGACCGATATCCACGATGTCGGTTCGCACACGGTCTGCGCGCTGCTGACCGATGAGTTTCTCGAATTTTCGCGCTCGCGCGGCAACGATCTTTCCACACCCAAGCCCGAATTCCAGTTTCCGGGCCTGAAAGCTGGCGACCAGTGGTGCCTCTGCGCAGCGCGCTGGCTGGAAGCCTGGCAGGCCGGCTGCGCGCCGCGCGTCAAGCTGAAAGCCACGCATCAGCGGGCGCTGCAGATCATCGATCTGGCCGTGCTGAAGCCGCACGCGGCAGACCTTTCCTGAGCAGCTCAGCCGAGGCAACTGCGCGCTCGGTCGGGCTGCGCAGCCTTCGCGATATTGGCGAAACCTCGCCGGGCATCTTCGCCTGGGGACTCGTCACGGGCGTGGCCATGGTCAAGGCGGGGCTGAGCGTGCCGCAGGCGCTCGGCATGACCTTTACCGCCTACGCGGGCTCCGCGCAGCTCGCGGTGCTGCCGCTGCTCGCGGTCGGCGCACCGCTGTGGGTCCTGTTCTTCACCGCGGTGCTCGTCAACCTGCGCTTCGTCGTCTACAGCATGACTGTGCGCGATGTATTCGCGCCCCAGACCGCGCCGCGACGACTCGGCCTCGGCTACCTGATTGGCGATATCGTGCTGGTGAAGTTCCTGGCGTTCCGGCACAACGAACCGCAATCGCCGCATCATTTGCGCTACTTCGTCACCGGCGCGACCTTCAATTGGCTGGTCTGGCAGGTCGCCTCGGTGACCGGCATTCTCGCGGCGGATTCGATTCCGCTCGACTGGGGCCTGGAGCTTGCCGGGACGCTCGCGTTGCTCGCGCTGGTCGTGCCAGCCTGCGCGCAGTGGCCGCCGCTGGCGGGTGTTGCGACCGCGGCGCTGCTGTCGGTCGTGACCTTCCACTGGCCCATGAAGCTCGGCCTGCTCGCCGCCGTCGCGGGTGGGGTTGCGGTCGCGCTGCTGTTCGAGCGGCGTGCAGCATGAGCCAAACTGCCTACCTCTGGCTTGGCATCGCGCTGCTCGCGCTCTCGACGGTGCTGACACGCTCCGGGATGCTGCTGGTCGGCGAGCGGCTGCGCCTGCCGGTGCGCTTCACGGCGGCGCTGCGCTATGCCCCGGCCTGCGCGTTGACCGCAATCATCGTGCCGGATCTGATGTTCGCGAGTGGCCAACTACAGCTGCAGCTGGACAACTTCCGGCTGATGGCGGGGATCGTTGCGGTAGGTGTTTTCGCTGCCAGTAGGAGCACGATCGGCACCATTGCCGGCGGAATGATTGCATTCTGGGTACTTCGAGCCTGGTTTATTTGACACCTGTCTAATCATTGACATCGTGTCAGCGAGTTCGCTAGCCTAATCGGCATGAACGAACTTACCGACCGCCGGCTCGAGGAGAAGGAAAGGCGTCGCGCCGAGCTGCTCGATGCCGCCGAAGCCGTAGCCGCCGAGGTCGGCATCGAGCAGATGACCATGGACGAAGTCGCGCGCCGCGCGCGCCTGTCGCGGGCGCTGCTGTACGTGTACTTCCAGGACAAGGACGACCTGCTGCTCGCAATCTGCGAGCGAGCACTCGAGACGCTCCGACTAAGGTTTGTCGACGCGGTGGCTTGGCATTCCAATGGACTCGAGCAGGTCGAAGCCTGCGGCCAGGCCTACGTCACATTCGCGCAGGAATTTCCCGTGCATTTTGAGGCGCTGGCCCGCTTCGAAGCGCACGCGGCCGATATCTCGCCAGACGCCGGCAACGAAGGTGCCTGTGTTGCCGCCGGCGATCGTGTGCACCAGATCATGGTGCAGGCCATCGAGCAGGGGATCCGCGATGGTTCGGTGCGGGCCGATGTCGGCACCCCGATGCTGGTCGCCGTGACGCTGTGGGCGTTCATGCACGGAACGATCCAGCTGGCCGCTACCAAGGCCAATGTGCTCGCCCATGACGGAGTCAGCACGCAGCAGCTGGTCAGCAACGGACTGCAGCTGTGCCGCCGGTCGATCGCCGCGAACTAGAGAATTGTCTGTGGCCGTACGACTGAAAGCCCTTTTCTCGATGCGTGCGGCGGCCGCGCTTGCGCTGTTGGCGGCAGCCAGTTGGGCATCCGCCGCCGATCGGCCGGTCGGCGCGGTCATCGACGACTACGTCGCACGCGGTCTGCAGGCCAATCTGTCGCTGCGCAGCGAGTCGCTCGCCCTCGAGCAGCGACTCGCGGAGCTCGATGCGGCGCGGGCCCGTTTTTTCCCGGAAGTTGCGCTGGCTGCACGCTACACCCGTGCGCAAGGCGGCCGACAGATTGAATTGCCGCTCGCGCAGCTGCTCAATCCAGCCTACGCGGCGCTCAACGAGTTGCTGGTCGCGCAGGGTCGCCCGGCGGAGTTCGGCCCGATTCCAAACGAGAGCTTCAGCTTCATTCGCGAGCGCGAGCAGGACACGCGCCTGACGCTGCGCCAGCCGCTGTATGTGCCGGCGGTTCCAGCCGCGCTGCGCGCGCAGCGTGCGCTCTACGACGCAGCGCAGTTCGAGCGCATTGCCCTGGCGCGGCGCCTGAAGCGCGATGTCAGTGTCGGCTACCTCGTCTGGATGCAGGCGAGCAAGGCAACCGGGATTGTCGCAGCCAGTCGGACGTTGCTCGAGGAAAACCTGCGCGTCAACGAATCACTGTTCCGCAACGGTCGGATCACGCAGGACCTGGTGCTGCGCGCGCGCGCCGAACTGCTGGCCGTTGACCAGCAGCTGCGCGAGGCGGGCAATGCGCGCGATCAGGCGCGAAGCTTTCTGAATTTCCTGCTGAACGATCCCCTGGCCAGCGAACTCGAGAGCGGCGAAATCGCCGCGGAAGTCGCGATCGTCGCGCGCGAGCTTGAAACCCTGCGTGCGGCCGCACTGGACGCGCGCCCGGAGATCTCGCAGCTCGACCGCAGCGTCGACGCCGCCGCTGCCCGCGTCGATCTTGCCCGCGCGGCACGTCGACCCACGCTCGCGCTCGGTATCGATGCGGGCATCGAGGGCGAGCGCTATGAGTTTGGCAGTGGCCGCAACTTCAGCACGATTTCGCTGCTGTTGAACTGGACCTTCTTCGACGGCGGTGCGCGCGCGGCGGAGCTGCGCGGCGCGCGGGCGCAGCAACGGCAGATCAGCGTGCAACGCGATGAGCTGGCCCGCCAGGTCGAACTCGAAGTGCAACAGACGCTCGACGCACTGCAGACGAGTGCCGACTCGCAGCGCACCGCCGCGGCGCGTGCCGAGGCCGCGCGCGCGGCGTTCCGGATCGCGAGTCGCAAGCGCGACGAAGGCGCGATCAGCCAGGTCGAGTTCATCGATGCGCGCACCGCCCTGACTGGCGCGGAGCTGAATCTGAACCTGACCCGCTTCGCGCTGCTCGCGCGCCAGGCCGAGCTCGACTACGCCACTGCTGCCGGCAACCTGCCCGCCGGTCTTGGTAACTGACTTTGGCAAATGAATAGGGACGCCACGCCAATGCGACGACCGCTGTCGATCATCCTGCTGCTGAGCCTGCCGCTGCTTGGGCTCGCCGCCTGCGCCGACAGCGAGCCGGTCGCAACCGCCGCACCGACGCCGGTGCGCGTGATGCCGGCCACCAGCGGCCCGTCGACGCCACCGATCGATGCGGTTGGCCAGATCGCGACCGGTGACGAAATGCGGCTATCTTTCAAGGTCGGCGGCGTGATTCGCCGGCTGAGCGTGCAGGCCGGGGATCGCGTCAAAAAGGGCCAGCTGCTGGCCGAAATCGAGCTCGCCGAGGTCGGCGCGCAGGTTGCGCAGGCGCGCGCAGGCGCGGCCAAGGCAGAACGCGATCAGGCGCGGGGCGCGCGACTCTACGCCGATCAGGTCATCAGCCTCGAGCAGCTGCAGGATCTGCGCACCGCTGCGGCGGTAGCCACCGCCGGACTCAGCGCCGCGCAATTCAATCTTGGCTACTCGAAGATCGTCGCGCCCACCGATGCCGTCGTGCTGCAGCGGCTCGCCGAGGAGCGCGAACAGGTGCCGCCTGGCCAGACCGTGCTCGTGCTGGGTGCGCTCGATTCAGGTTATATCGTGCGCGCGGCGCTCGCCGACCGCGAGATCGTGCAGCTGCGGCTTGGCGACCCGGCAACCGTGCGCACCGACGCCTACCCGGACCAGCAGTTCACCGGTAAAGTGTCGCTGATCGCCAATGCGGCAGAGCCCGGCAGCGGGCTGTTTCCGATCGAAGTCCAGCTCGACGCGCCGGGTGTGGCGCTGGCCACGGGCCTGGTCGCAAAAATCGAATTGTCGGCGTCAGCGGGCCGGAATGAGACGCTGACCTACGTGCCGATCGGCGCCGTGGTCGAAGGCCAGCGCGACCTGGCCAGCGTGTTCCTGGCCAGAAAATCGCGCGCCGAACGACGCAGCGTCAAGATTGCCTTCATCGCGAATGGCCAGGTCGCGATCGCCAGCGGCGTCGCGCCGGGAGATCCGATCATCACCGACGGCGCGCCCTACCTCGAGGATGGCGAAGCCATCCGCATCGTCGACGATGCAGCCGGCGCCACAGGCTGACATGTCACTGCTCGAGTTTCCGATCCGCCGCTACCAGTTCACGCTGGTGCTTTTCTTCTGCCTGATCGCACTCGGCTGGTTCACGTTCACCGCGATGCCGCGCGAGGAAGACCCCTCGTTCAAGATTTCGGGTTTCAGCATCGCGGCGATCATGCCGGGCGCCGACCCCGAGGACCTGGAGCGCCTGGTCGTCAAGCCGATCGAAGATCGTCTCGCGGAACTCGACGACGTCCGCAAGTTGGAGACCACCATCGTCGACGGTCTGGCGTTCACCGCGATCGAATTCGAGGCCTTCACCGACGCCGAGAAGAAATACGACGAGGTCACCCGCGAGATCAACTCACTGCGACCAACGCTGCCTGCCGAAGTCCGCGAACTGATCATCCGCAAGTTCAGTCCGGGCCTGGTGAACATCGTGCAGTTCGCTCTGGTCTCCGACGAGGCGCCGTATCGCGAACTGGAGGACTACGCCCGCGAACTCAAGGACACCCTGAAGAGCATCAACGGCATCCTGACCTCCGAGACCTGGGCGTATCCGCGCCGTGAACTGCGCGTCGAGCTCGACCTGCAACGCATGGCGGAGCTGCAGCTCGCGCCCGCGCAGGTCGTGCAGGCCGTGCAAAGCCAGAACGCGAGCATTCCCGCCGGCGTGCTCGATCTCGGATCGCGCAGCTTCAGCCTGAAAACCTCCGGCGCCTATACCGACCTTGACCAGGTTCGCGACACCGTCGTCAGCGCTGCAGGGGGTCGCAACGTCCGGGTGCGGGATGTCGCCGACGTGCGCTGGGATTCGCAGCAGCTGACCCATGTTGGTCGCTACAACGGCAAGCGTGCCGTATTCGTAACCGCGAACATGAAGGACGGCTTCAATATCCTCGACGTCAAGCAACGCATTGACGCAGAGACCGCCGCGTTCGGGTCGATTCTGCCGAAGCGAATCGTGCTGGAGGAAGGCTTCGACCAGTCCCGCAATGTGGCGTCGAGGCTCAATCGACTCTACATCGACTTCAGCATCGCGATCTCGCTGGTGCTGCTGACGCTGTTGCCACTCGGCTGGCGCGCCGCGAGCATCGTCATGATCGCGATTCCGCTTTCGCTCGCTTTCGGCATTACGGTGCTGTACTTCCTCGGCTATTCGCTGAACCAGCTGTCCATTGCGGGCTTCGTCGTGGCCCTCGGTCTGCTCGTTGACGATTCGATCGTCGTGGTCGAGAACATCGCGCGCCATCTGCGCATGGGTTACACGCGCGCCCAGGCGGCGCTCGCCGGCACACGGCAGATTTTCGTCGCGATTCTTGGCTGCACGGCAACGCTCGTGTTCGCATTCCTGCCGCTGCTCGCACTGCCCGGCACGGCCGGCAAGTTCATCCGCGTGCTGCCGACCGCGGTGGTCGCCACGATCATCGGTTCGCTGCTGATCGCGCTGTTCATCATTCCGTTCCTGGCGAGCCGGATGCTGAAGGAAGGTGAACCCGCCGAAGGCAGCAAGTTGCTGCAGACCATCATGGGTGCCATCCATCGCTACTACCGCCCTGCGCTGCACTACTGCCTGGCGCGGCCGAAAGCGACCGTGTGGGTGGCCATCGGTGGCTCGCTGCTGCTGTCCGCGGCGCTGGTACCCGTGGTCGGTTCGAGCCTGTTCCCGAAGGCCGACACGCCGCAGTTCGTGGTGTCGATCGAGACGCCGAATGGCTCGAGCCTGGCCGAAACCGATCGTGCCGTGAAGTTTGCCGAAGCGAAGATCGCGGCAATGCCGGAAGTTCGCTCGTGGTTCACTAACGTCGGGCATGGCAATCCGCTGATCTACTACAACCTGATCGTGCGCAACGACGCGCCGAACTACGGCGAGCTGTTCGTGCGACTCAAGGACTTCGACACGCGCCGCACGCCCGAGCGTCTCGACCAGTTGCGAGCCGAGCTCGACGGCTACCCTGCCGCACGCTTCACGGTGCGCGAGTTCATCAACGGACCGCCCATCACGGCGCCGCTGGCGGTCCGCGTGGTTGGCAATGACCTCGGCGTCATCGAGACACTCGCCGCGCGGGTCGAGAAGACGCTCAACGACACGCCCGGCACCCGCGACGTCGACAACCCGCTGAAGGTCGCGCGTACCAATCTGAAACTCGACGTGGATCCGCAGAAGGCTGCCCAGCTCGGCGTGCCGATGATCGAGTTCGATCGCGCCGTGCGCCTGTCGGTCTCGGGACTAGAGGCCGGTACTTTCAAGGACGCGACTGGCGAGCAGTATGCGATTACCGTCCGCACGCCGTTCGAAGGGCGTGCCGATCTCAAGGCGCTCGAACAGGTGCGCATTCCCACGGCAAGCGGCGCCTCCCTGCCGTTGTCGCAACTGGCGAAGCTCGAGTTCGAACGCGCTCCGGTGCAGATCGCACGCTTCGATCGCCAGCGCGCCGTCACGATCAACTCGCAGATCGAGCGTGGCTTCAACACGGCCAAGGTCACGGGCGATGCAGTGCAGCGACTCGAGCAGATCGACTGGCCACGCGGTTATCGATATGTGCTCGGTGGCGACGCCGAGGCCGGTGCGGAAGCGTTTGGTGGCATCGGGACCGCCGCCCTGGTGGCGGTGTTCGGAATCTTTGCGATCCTGGTGCTGGAGTTCGGCAGCTTCAAGTCGACGCTGATCGTGTTGACCGTGGTGCCGCTCGGTATTCTGGGTGGGCTTGCGATGCTCTTGATCACGGGCAATACCATTTCGTTCACGGCCAGCATCGGCTTCATCGCGCTGATCGGCATCGAGATCAAGAATTCGATCCTGTTCGTCGACTTCACGAATCAAATGCGCGAGCAAGGCGCGACACTCGACGATGCCATCGAGCAGGCCGGCGAGATTCGCTTCCTGCCGATCCTGCTGACCTCGGCCACCGCGATCGGCGGACTGCTGCCGCTGGCGGTGCAGAACATCGGCCTGTATTCGCCGATGGCCTGGGTCATCATCGGCGGCCTGATCAGCTCGACGCTGCTCGCCCGGCTGGTGACACCAGTCATGTACAAGATTCTGCCGCCTGCAATCGAGGCGGTGCCGGAAGACGCCTCAGGCGCGCTGCTCTAGCGGAACTGCGTGGTGACCGCCGCTGGTAGTCTTCCGATGGCCGGCACACGACAGCCCTCGACCGGATAACCCGCGACCAGCAGCAGGAAGGGCCGTTCGCTCGTTGCGGGGCGACCCAGGATCTCGCAGAGGAATTTCATCGGGCTCGGCGTGTGGGTCAAGGTCGCAAGCCCCGCCCCGTGCAGCGCCGCGATCAGGATTCCGGTCGCAATGCCCACCGACTCATCGGGGTAGTAGCGCTTGGCACGTGCCCCGTCAGATTCCACGCCGAGCCGTTCGACAAAAATCGCGATCAGCCACGGCGCGGTTTCCAGGAATGGTTTGTCGGCATCCGTGCCCAGTGGCGCAATCGCGCGCAGCCACTCTTCTGGTGCACGGTGCTCGTAGAACTCGCGCTCCTCACTCTCGGCTGCGATCCGGATCTGGCGCTTCAAGTGGGGATCCGCCACCGCGACGAAGCGCCAGGGTTGCTGGTTGGCGCCTGAAGGCGCGCTGCACGCCGCGCGCAGACAGGCTTCGATGATTTCTTTCGATACCGGCCGCGATGAGAAGTCCCGAACGGAGCGGCGGCACTGCATAAGGTCGGCAAACTCACGCGCCTGCGCCTGCATCTGTTCGCTGGGGATCTCTTTGAACGCGAGTGAGATCGTGCGCCGAGCTTCAGCCATCGTGTCCGCAGCCTCATGTAATCTAGCGCAGTCGCCATTGTCTCACAGGCCGTCATGCGCGCTGTTTTCCTCGATTACGCCACAGTCAGCCGTGGCGATCTGGATCTCTCCAGGCTGCGCGCCGCGCTGCCTGACCTGACTCTGCATGAAGTCACGACAGCGAACCAGATCAGCGAGCGCATCGACGGCTTCGATGTGGTTCTGACCAACAAGCTGCCGCTGACGCGCGAACGGATCGCGGCCGCGACCCGGTTGCGTGCGATTGGACTGATCGCCACGGGCACCAACAATGTGGATCTCGACGCCGCGCGCGATCATGAGGTCCGGGTCTGCAATATCCGCGACTACTGCTCGCCTTCGGTTGCGCAGCATGTGCTCGGCGTGCTGCTGGCGCTCACGCATCGATTCAGCGACTACGCAAAGCTCGCGACAGGCGGTGAATGGAGTCGCAGTCCTCAGTTCAGCATGCTCAATTATCCAATCCGCGAGCTGCACGGTCGCGTGCTCGGCGTGGTCGGCTGGGGTGCGCTCGGCCAGGCCGTTGGAGGAATCTGCGAGCGAGCGCTCGGGATGCGCGTGCGAATCGCCAACCGACCGGGTGGCGAGCGCCGTGAGGGTCGTATCGATCTCGATACGCTACTGGGCGAGGCGGACGTGCTGACGCTGCACTGCCCATTGACGCCAGCGACTGAAGGGCTGATCGGCGCAGCGCAGCTCGCGCGGATGAAGCGCGACGCGATCCTGATCAACACTGCCCGCGGCGGGCTCGTCGACACGCAGGCATTGGCCGATGCGCTGCGTGCAGGTCACCTGGGCGGTGCGGCGATTGACGTGCTGCCAGAGGAGCCGCCGGTCAGCGGCAGCCCCTTGTTTGCGCCTGATCTGCCGAATCTGATCCTGACGCCGCACACCGCCTGGGCGGCGCGCGAATCCCGGCAGCGGGCGCTCGATGAACTGGCTGCCAACATCGCCGACCTGCTGCAGGGCGGCAGTCGGGGTCGGGTGGTCTGAACTCGGTTGGAGACGTCATGAAACGCTGCGCATCACTGACCTTGCTGGCGGTCGGCTTCAGCGCAGCGCTTGCCAACGGAGCGGCCGCGCCGCAACCCGGCTGGAACGAAGCCAGCATCGACATCAACGGCCAGCAGCGCTGGTATCGAATCTACGTGCCGCGCCAACGCGCCGAGGTCGCGCCCGCGGTGGTGCTGCTGCATGGCGGCACGCAGAGCATGCGGCGCATGTTCGGCAAGCGATCGGGCGGCACCCGCGAATGGCCCGCGCTCGCCGAGCGCGAGGGCGTCGTGTTGATCACTCCGAACGGCACCGATGCCAACGGCGGCAACCCCAACGGCGACCGCCAGAACTGGCACGACTATCGCGAGGACTTTCGCGCCGCCAACGTCGATGACGTCGCCTTCATCCGTCGGCTCGTGATCGAGCAGACCCGCACGCGACGGCTCGACGCGCAGCGCATCTATGTCACTGGTGCCTCGAATGGCGGCATGATGACCTATCGGTTGTTGATCGATGCGCCTGAGCTTTTTGCGGCGGGCGCAGCCTTCATCGCCAACCTCCCCGAGAATGCCGATCGCCTGCCAAAGCCGCCGAGGCCAACGCCATTGATGATCGTCAACGGCACCGAGGACCCGCTGGTCAAGTGGGACGGCGGCACGGTTGGGCGCGATCGGGGTGCAACGATTTCGACGCGGCAGACGCTGGAGTGGTGGCTCAGCGCAAACGCCGCTCGAAGTGAAGTTGAGCGCCGCGAAACACTACCGGATCGCGACCCCGAAGATGGCTGCCGCCTCGAGCTGCAGACGCATGCCGCCAAACCCGCTGGCGCGCCGGTCTGGTTGTATACGGCCCGCGGTGCCGGTCATGCGATGCCGTCCATCCGGCACGCCGTGCCGGACTCACGGCTGATTCGCAGAATTGTCGGCACAGCCTGTCGCGATGCAGAAGGTGCCGAACTCGCCTGGGCGTTCTTCAAGACTACGCAGCGCTAGCGGCGCTACCAGACCTTGCCGCCGATGTACTGCCCGGCCGCCGGCAGGTGCGGGAACAACTCGACGGATGCGAACGCACCCCCTTTGAAATAGGGGTCGCCTTCCACCAGTGCACGCGCCTGAGCGTGACTCTTGGTGCGATAGCAGAACAGACTGCCGACGGTATTGAGACCGGCTTCATCGAACAGCGGGCCGGCGACGTTGATCTGCTCGAGGATCGTCTCGATATAGGCCAGATGTGCGGCGGTATGCGCTGCTCGAACTGCAGCGCCTGCGGGACCATCACGGCAGATCGCGACCCAGGCGGTGTTCGGGTACTGGTCATGGACGGAAGTCATGGCGGGAATGATACCGCTACAATCCCGGCGGTGTCGGATCTCAAACTCAAGGATCTCAAGTATCTCGTGGCGCTCGCCGATACGCGGCACTTCGGACGCGCCGCCGAGCGATGTTTCGTCAGCCAGCCAACGCTGTCCGCGCAATTGAAGAAGCTCGAAACGTATCTCGGCGTACAACTGATCGAGCGCCGCCCGCGCCATGTGATGCTGACGCCAGCCGGAGAGCGCATCGTCGAACGCGCGCGGCGCATCGTCGAAGCGACTGACGATGTTGTCGAGATTGCGCGCTCGCACCGCGATCCGCTGGCAGGCCGGTTGCGCATTGCGCTCTTGCCGACCATCGGGCCGTATCTCTTGCCGCAGATCATGCCGAAGCTGCGCAAGGCGGTGCCGCGCCTCGAGCTGATGCTGTACGAGTACCAGACCGGCCCGATGCTCGAGCACCTGCTGGCCGGTGAGATCGACGTTGGCATCCTTGCGTTGCCGGTCGATGGTCCTGGCCTGACGACACGCGCGCTCTATGACGAGCCGTTCGTCGTGGCTGCGCCAGCGAAGCATAGGTTTGCGTCGCAGGCGACGGTGCGCGTGGCAGACCTTGCCGGCGAAACCTTGTTACTGCTGGAAGATGGGCACTGCCTGCGCGATCAGGCACTCGATGTCTGCAGCCGGATAGACGTCAACGAAAAGCAGGACTTTCGCGGCACCAGCATCGAGACGCTACGCCAAATGGTTGCGTCGGGCACGGGCGTGACGCTGCTGCCGGAACTGGCGAGTCGCGGCGCCTATGCACCAACCAAGGGGATCACGGTGCGCCCGTTCTCGAAACCGACGCCAACCCGGACGATCGGCGCCGTGTGGCGCGCCAGCTCTGCCCGCACTGCCGCGATCAGCGCGGTAACCAAGGCGATTGCAGAGCACACAGCCTGAGGCGCGGCGCTTACTTCACGCCCGGCTTCTGGATCCAGCTCTTGCACCAGCCGTTGTTGGCCACGAGCTTGCCCGGAAACAGGTTGCAGGGCCGCCAGGCGTCGCCGTCCTTGCCGGTGACCTGCAAACAGTTGCCGCAATTATGGCCAGCCTTGAACGTCGGGTTCTTCTTGGCATCGACTTTCGAGGCATCCTCGACATAGCCGAGCGCATTGGCGACCGGATCTTTCGGATCCAGCTTGACGAGCGGTTTCGCCGCAGGCTTCGCGGCGGGCTTGGCAGCGGGTTTCGCAGCGCCCTGGGCCGAGGCCACCTGCACACCGCCAACGGCAACAGCTGCCAGGGTCAGGGCTGCGATCGCTTCGCGACGGGACATCGGGTTCGTCATCGACTCTCTCCACATAAGTAAGGTCAGCGAGGCTGGCATTTTACTGCTTCCACAACGCCGCTCGTCCGTTGCAAATCATTATCATCTGCCGACGTTTGAAGCGGTTTCAACGGCACGTGCCGCACCGTCGCAACTGAATCGACGATGAACGGCCACAGTCGGGCATCATGTAGCGGTGAGTCCTCCGTCCCGCGCCACGGCTGCTGCCGACATCACGCCTTATGACCGCCTCGCCTGGACCGCGCGCGAGGTAGAGGGGCTGCTTGCCCGTGGGCAGCGCAAGCGGGAGCTGCTCGAGTTCTTTGGTCCGCAAAGCTACGCCGAGCTGACGAAGCTGGCTGAGGCCGCCGCAGCGTCGCGGCGCCAAGGTGCTCGGCGCCAGCGGCGCCGCGTCTGGATCGTCCCCGGCATCATGGGCTCCAAGCTCGGTCGCCGCAGGTCCGGCGGCCAACCTGCCGATGTGCTGTGGCTCGATGCGCTGGACATCATCATTGGCCGGCTGACCGAACTGCGCGTACCGCTGCGCGCCACCACGGCGAGCGGCTCGATTGTCGCGCTGGGCACGCTGCTGCAGTCGTATCTGCGGCTGTGGCTGCGCCTCGCCGCCGCCGGCTACGAACCCGAGTTCTTCGACTACGACTGGCGAGCCGATGTGCGCGAGATTGGCGTGCAGTTCGGCCAGCGCCTCGCGAGCGACCGCGAGCCGTCGCTGATCGTCGCCCACAGCATGGGCGGACTCGTCGCGCGCGCCGCGCTGGCTTTGCCGCAGCCAGCGGATATCGCACGGCTTGTGCTGCTCGGCACGCCGAACTTCGGCGCGTTCGCGGCCGTGCAGGCGCTGCGCGGAACTTACGGCGTGGCGCGCAAGCTGGCGCTGCTGGACCTGCGGCACGATGCAGCGGAACTGGCGAGCGGCGTGTTCTCGAGTTTTCCGAGTCTCTACCAGATGCTGCCGCAAGGACGGCTTGCCGGTGACATCGATCTGTTCGACGACGCGAACTGGCCGAGCAAGGGCCCGCGCCCGGACCCGAGACTGCTCATTGCGGCAACCGGGATCGAGAGCGATCTGGCTCCCGCCAGTGAACGCTTTGTGACGATCATTGGCAGCGGCGAACATACGATCGAAAGCGCAGCACGCCGCGGCGATGAATTCTCATACACGTTTACGCTGCGCGGCGACGGCACCGTCCCGGTGCGGTCCGCCGAGCTGCCCGGCGCTACGGCGTACTATGCCAGCGCCTCGCATTCGGGCTTGATCCGCGATGCCAGCATCACGCGCGGCATCGTTGACTTGCTGCGCGATGGCACGACCAGCGAGCTTGCGACCGCGCTGCCACGGCGCGCGGCGGCACGCTTCGAACTGACGGACACGGAACTGCGCCAACAACAGAAGGGCAAGATCGACTGGGCGTCGTTGTCGAGCGAGCAACGCCGCGAGTTCCTTGAGAAGCTGAATGATCCGCCGCCGCTTGCTGGCGCAGAAACGCTCGAGGTCCGCGAGCCTCTGGCGCAGATCGAGATCGTGATCGGCGATATTGCCGAGGCCGATACCGCTGCGGTTGCGGCGAGCCTGTTCGCCAACGTCACGCCGCATGGTGCCATTGCAGCGCTCGATGCCCGGCTCGATGGCGTGATCGCCGAGTTCCGCTGGCGACGCATTCTTGGGGCCGAAGCCGGACGGGTATCCGCCGTGCCGGCCATGGGGCGCCTCGGCGATGTGCAGGCCGTGCTGCTGGTCGGGCTCGGCAGCTTCGATCAGCTGCAGGCGAGCCTGATCGAGATCGCCGCGGAAAACGTCGGCCACTACTGCGCGCGCAGTGCGCTCGATTCACTGACGACGGTACTATGGGGCGCAGGCTCGGGCCTTGCGCCCGAAGCCTCCTTCGAGGCGCAGGTGCGCGGCTTCCTGCGCGCACCACGGCTGCGGCGCCTGGTGATCCGTGTACAGGATCGGGCAACCCTGGAAGCCCTGCGCGAGCGCGCCGCGGCGCTTGCGACCGAGTCGGGCGTACAGATCCGGTTGCCGCGGGCGCAGCCCGCTTCGAAACCATCGCCGAAGAAGACCGCGCCGATCCCGCGCACCGCGCGCCGAACTGCTTATCTTTTGATGCAGGCCAACCGCGACTCTACCGGCAAGGAAGTCTGGCGGGCAGCGGTGCTGAACAGCGATTCGCCCGCCGCAATCGTTGCCGAATCGCAGTCTGTCTCGAAACGCGGACTCGATGCGCTGCTGCGAAAGCTCGATGCGCCGGCATTCGGCCCGAAAGTGCTGGCACAGATCGGCAGCGATCTGCCTGAGTTGCTGCTGCATCCCAACGTGCGGGCGGCGCTACGTGGCAATGAGGATGCGGAACTGGTGATCGTGCACGACGCGCCGAGCAGTCGCGTACCCTGGGAAACGATCCGCTTCGGCAGATGGATCCCGGCGCTTGGTAAAGGTCTGTCCAGACGCTACGCAGCCGAGCAGCTTGCGGTCGCGCGGCTCAGCGAGTCGCGGCGCGCCGATCCGGAACTGCACGTATTGCTGGTCGCGAACCCGACCGACGATCTGCCCGGTGCCGAGCTCGAACGAGAGCGGCTCGAAGCGCTGCTGCGGCCGCGCGCAGGGCTGCAGCTGACAACCATCGCTGGGCGTGCCGCGACTCGCGCACGGGTGCTGGCGGAGTTCAAGTCCGGCGACTACGACGTGCTGCACTATGCCGGGCACGCATTCTTTGATGCCGACGCGCCGGCGAGCAGCGGCCTCGTCTGCAGCGATGCCAACCTGACCGGCGCGGACCTTCGGGGCCTGCAACGCGCACCGTCGCTGGTCGTGCTGAACGCCTGCGAGTCCGGGCGGATTCGTCGGACCGAAGACAAGGGATCGCGGCGCGGCGCCGCGCGGCGCGCTGCCAGTCGCGCACTTGATGACAGCGCGGGCGTCGCCGAAATGCTGCTGCGTGCCGGCGTGGCAAGCTTCGTCGGCACGTACTGGCCGGTCGGCGATGTCGCCGCCAGTGAATTCGCGAACAGGTTCTATTCAAAGCTGCTCGAGAACCGCACGCTTGGCGAAGCCGTGCTCGCCGGCCGACAGCGCGTCAAGGCGCAAGGCTCGGCAGACTGGGCCGACTATCTGCACTTCGGAGATCCGGAGTTTCGGCTCAAGGGCCTTGCGTGAATCCGACCCTGCTCTGGTTTCGTCAGGACCTGCGACTCGACGACAATCCGGCGCTACAGGCCGCCATTGCGCGCGGCGGCGCTGTGATCCCGGTGTTCCTGCACGCCCCGGAGGAAGAAGCGGAATGGGCACCTGGCGGCGCGGCGCGCTGGTGGCTGCACCGATCACTCGAAGCGCTGCAGCAACAACTGGCCGCACTGAATACGCAGCTGGTCCTGCGCCGCGGAGCAGCGCTGCCGAGCTTGCGAAAGCTGATTGAAGAGACTGGCGCCGGCGCGGTTTACTGGAACCGGCGCTACGAGCCTGCGGTCACGGTCCGCGACCGCGAGGTCAAGCGCGCGCTGCGTGACAGCGGCACCGAGGCCGAGAGCTTCAACGGCGCGCTGCTGCTCGAGCCCTGGGAGATCCAGAACCAGAGCGGTAAACCCTTCCAGATTTTCACGCCGTTCTGGCGTCAGGCCCGACGCCAGCTCGAACCACCTGCGCCTCAACCCGCGCCATCGAGCTGGCCATCGCCGGCCACACGGCCGCGCGGCACGGCACTCGATGAACTTGCGCTGCTGCCCGGTGTTCGCTGGTTCGATCAGATCGAGGCGACCTGGAAACCCGGTACGGTGGGCGCACATCGCCAGCTTGAACGCTTTCTCGAGACCGCCTGGTCTTGCTACGATACCGGTCGCAACCTGCCGGCTATCGCCGGAACCTCCGCGCTGTCGCCGCACCTGCACCATGGCGAGATCTCGCCGCGCGCGGTCTGGCATGCGGTGCTCGCGAGCGCGAAGTCACGTGGCGTCGATGCCGAAGCGGCACTCGGCTCGCAGTTCATCACCGAGATCGGCTGGCGGGAGTTTGCGCACCACCTGCTGTATCACTTTCCGCGCACGCCGCTCGAGCCGCTGCGCGCAGAGTTCACGAAGTTCGGCTGGGCAAGCAATCCGGACTTGCTGCGAGCCTGGCAGCGCGGCCGCACCGGCGTGCCGATGGTCGACGCCGGCATGCGGCAGCTGTGGGCCACGGGCTGGATGCACAACCGCGTGCGAATGATCGCCGCGTCCTTCCTGGTCAAGAACCTGCGTCTTCCCTGGCAGGATGGTGCGCGCTGGTTCTGGGACACCCTGGTCGATGCGGATCTGGCCGCGAACACGCTGGGCTGGCAGTGGTCAGCAGGTTGCGGCGCCGATGCCGCGCCGTATTTCCGGATCTTCAATCCGGTCAGCCAGGGGCGGAAATTCGACCCGGAGGGCGACTATGTGCGGCGCTGGGTGCCTGAGCTCGCAGAGCTCGACGCCAGCGTGATCCACGCTCCCTGGGAAGCGGATGCGGCAACGCTGCAGGCCGCGAATGTGCACTTGGGTTCCAACTACCCGAACGCCATGGTCGATCTGAAGCAATCGCGCGAAGCAGCGCTCGCAGCGTATCGGGAGATGCGCGCGTAGGGAGCCAGCGGCGCTACGCCACGCGCTGGAATCTCAGGGCCAGCGATTCGCAGCGCGGTCAAAATTCGCCCGCAAGGGCGCGACAACGCAGAAGCGCTGTCCGGGGATCTGTTTCACACGGCGCGCACCGAGTTGCTCGAGGCGAGCCACTTCGGCATCGCTCCAGAAGCGCGCCGCACGGCTGAGATCATCGGTTTCGCAGTCGATGATCAGTCCGGCAAGCTGGCCGCGGTGCGTCATCGGAGCTGCTCAGGTCCGGACGAGTTCCCGGATCTGCGCAAGCTGGCGCGCATCGGGCAGTCGCCCGCTGCCGCCACCGAGGTTGTCGCGCAGGTTGCGGACCTTGCCGGTCGCCGGAATCACGCAGGTCACCGCAGGGTGCGCAATCACGAACTTCAGCAACAGCTGCGCCCAGGTCGTGCAGTCGATCTCCGCCGCCCAGCCCGGCAGCGGTCGATCCTTGACGCGGGCGAAGATCTTGCCGTCATCGAAGGCGCGGTTGATCAGCGTGGCGACGCCCCTGTCCGCGCACAGCGGCAGCAGCCCGTTCTCCGCGTCGGGGGTCGTCGCGGAATAGTTGAACTGCAGGAAGTCGAGCGGCTCGCGCTTGATCAACGCTTCGAGATCCGCATGCGAGGCGACCGTGAAGTGCGTGACGCCGATGTAGCGGATCTTCCCCTGTTCCTTCCACTTGCGCAGCGTGCGCAGCTGGGTTTCGAGATCGAGCAGGTTGTGCACCTGCATCAGATCGACGCTGTCGCGCTTCATCAACGCCATCGACTGCTGCATCTGCGCGATGCCTTCGGCTTCGCCACGCGTCCAGACCTTGGTCGCGATAAACGCGCTGCGCTGCTGCGCGGGGCTCAACAACTCGCCCAGCACTTTTTCGGCCGTCGAATACATCGGCGAGGTGTCGATCAGCGTGGCGCCGCCCGCAAAGAACGCGTCGACGACTTCGCGCAGTGGCGCAAGTGCCGCGGCGTCACTCTGAGCTTCGAACGGACCGGAGGTGCCCAGCCCGATGACCGGAATCTTCTGGCCACTCGACGGAATGGTGCGCTGGATGATGCCCTTGTCAGCAGCCTGCAGCAGCGCCGGGAAGGCACCTGCGAGCCCTGCCGCCATTGCGGCACCAGTGCCCGCCTGAATGAATGCCCGTCTTTTCATGGCTGCCTCCAGAAACGTGATGACTCAAACCAGTTCGGCGGCTGCCTCATTGATGCTGGCCGAACCACCCGCAACGATCGCGGCCAGCGACGATGACTGCGGCAGCACATTGTCGGCATAGAAGCGCGCGCCGACCAGCTTGCGCTGCATGAATTCGACATCATCGCCCGCAGCGAGCTTGCCGGCGGCGACTCCGGCACTGCGCGCCAGCAGCCAGCCGCCGAGCACAATGCCGCACAGCCGCAGATAAGGCACGGCGACGGCAAGACCCGCCTCGGGGTTCTTGCTCATCGCCAACAGCACACTCTTCGTGCTCGCGGCCAGCGCATCGACGCCCTCGGTCGTCGCACTGCGAATCGCCTTCACGGTTGCGTGATTGGCGTCGAGGGCAGCGAGATCCGTACGCACTTCATCGAGCAGCGCGTTCATGGCCTCGCCCTGGTCGCGCGCGATCTTGCGGCCGATCAGGTCATTGGCCTGGATGCCGGTCGTGCCCTCGTAGATCGTCGTGATGCGTACATCGCGCAGCGCCTGGGCGGCACCGGTTTCCTCGACATAGCCCATGCCACCATGGACCTGGATGCCGAGCGAGGCGATCTCGATACCCGTCTCCGTGCTCCAGGCCTTGACGATCGGGATCAGCAGATCGCCGCGCTTCTGCGCCGCCGCAGCGACTGCGGCAACCGGATGCTTGCCGCCGAGGTCGATCTGATACGCGGCGTACAGCGCGAGCGCTCGCATTGCCTCGACCTGCGAGCGCATCGTCAGCAGCATGCGCTTGACGTCGGGGTGATGAATGATCGGCAGCGGACCCTTTTTCGCTGCTGCGGGCGGCTTGCCCTGCACGCGCGTGCGCGCCCATTCTGCGGCGCGCTGATAGGCGCGCTCGGCGACCGCGTAACCCTCGAGCCCGACTGAAAGACGCGCCGCGTTCATCATTACGAACATGAACTCGAGGCCGCGGTTGGCCTCGCCGACCAGGTAGCCGACGGCGCCGTCGTTCGGGCCGTAGGCCATCACGCAGGTGGGGCTCGCATGGATACCAAGCTTGTGCTCGATTGAAATGCACTGCACATCGTTGCGCGCACCGAGCGTGCCGTCGTCGTTGACCAGAAACTTCGGCACGATGAACAACGAAATGCCGCGGGTACCAGCCGGTGCCCCGTCGATCCGCGCCAGCACCATGTGAATGATGTTGTCGGCCAGATCGTGCTCACCATAGGTGATGAAGATCTTCTGTCCGAACAGCCGATAGTGCCCGCCATCGGGCCTGGCGCGGGTGCGAATCTGGCCGAGATCCGAGCCCGCCTGTGATTCAGTCAGGTTCATCGTGCCGGTCCATTCACCGCTGACCATCTTCGGCAGGAACAGCGCCTTCTGCGCATCGCTGCCGACATGCTCGAGCGCTTCATTCGCACTCTGGGTCAGCATCGGGCACAACTTGAATGCGAGGTTGGCCGACGCCCAGAGTTCCTCGACGGCGGTGCCGACCACGGTCGGAACGGCTTGGCCGCCGTACTGGGTCGAGGCACGCAGGGAGGGCCAGCCGCCGTCGACGAACTGCCGGTAGGCCTGCTGGAAGCCGGGCGGTGTCGCAACGCCTTCGGGGGTCCATTTCGCACCCGCGCGATCGGCGCTGGCGTACAGCGGATCGAGCACATTTTCGGCGAACTTGGCGGCTTCTTCGAGGATCGTGGCGGTAAGTTCGCTGGAATAGTCAGCGAAGGCCGGGCAGCGCTGCAGCGCTTCAGTGCTGATCAGGTGCTCAAGGACGAAGCTGATGTCCTTCAGGGGTGCGCGGTACATGCTCAAAACCTCGTGTGCGAGGCACCATTCTACCGACTTGAACTACGAAGCCAGCGCCGGAACAATGTTTGCCGCCAGAAATCCCACCAGCGCCCGGACCCGCTGATCCTCGGCGAGTCGGGCCGGGTACACCGCGCACAACGGCTGCAGTGCCGGCAGGTCCCAGGCCGCCAACACCCGCGTCAGCCGGTGGGTCGCGAGACCCTGCCGGCACAGGAACTCGGGCAGCAGTCCAATACCGAGGCCGGCCGCTACTGACGCATGCAGCAGCGACGGGTCATTGACCGCAAGCTTCGGCCGCAGCACGACCTCCGCGCGCCGCAAACCCTGCGCGACGCGCAGCACATAGGTTGGCCCCTCGCCGACCGGCGTCAGCATGGCATGCGCCTCGAGCTCCTGGGGCTGAGTGGGCAGGCCCGCCTTCTGCAGATATCCCGGCGTCGCGCACAGCACAGCCGGTGGCACGCCGAGCTCGCGGACAATCCGCTCCGCGCCGGGCGCCCGACCGAGCCGCACCGCCACGTCCCAATGCTCAGCCCCAGGGTCGTCATCGATGCGGCCCACCTGAACATCGAGTGACGCGCCCGGGAAGCTTTCGAGGAAGCGTGGCACCAGCGGCGCTAGCAGCACCCGTCCGTAGGCCGCATCGGCCAGCACGCGCAACGGGCCCGAGTGCGCGCGGGTCAATTCCTGCGCCCGCGACCGCGTCTGTTCAACCGCATCGACGATTACGCGGCAGCCAGGGTATAGCCGCTCGCCGGCGGCGGTCAGGCGGATGCGGCGCGTGGTGCGTTCCAGCACCCGCACACCGAGCTCGGCTTCGAGTTCGGCGATGGCCCGGCTGACCGAAGCCTTCGGCACCCGCAAGGCCCGCGCCGCAGCGCTGAAGCCGTTCAGATCGACGACCTTGGCGAAAGTCGCCATGTGGGCTGGCGACCATATTGGACTGAATGCAACGGCTTTTTTTGGCGTCATTGGCCCTATTGTTTCGCTAGCGATGCAATAAGTCCATCTGCCTCCAAATCCAGAGTCTCGTGACGGAGGGCGCGCCGGCGCCGCAGCGCTTCGCGCAGTGGCATGAAGGCCGGATCGATCGCAAACGAAAAACCATCCCACCAGCCATCGCGCACCGGCACGAAGCGGCGTGGAGCGGGCAGATCGCCGGCGAGCGCCGCTTGCTTCATCAGCCGCTGGCAATGCGCGCGCATCGCCCCGGGCGCGGCTGCCGCCACGTCCGCTGCCCCGATCGCGGGCAGCACCCGGACCCCGACGACCTGCCGGTAACGCAGGGTCGGTGCGAACGGATGCTCCCAGATGCGGTGCGTGCCGGTGATCACGACCGGCAGGATCGGCAACGACAACGCATGGGCCAGCCGGAAGGCGCCGGCACGAAACTCCGTCTCGATCCCGAGCACGGTGCCTTGCGGAAACATGCCGAGGTGCTCACCGGAGGCGCGCACCGCAGCGGCCTCGCGCAGCAGCTGCCGGTAGGCACTCGCGCCGTGCTCGGGCGTCACGCCAATGTGCCGCATGCGCGTCAGCGCGGGACCGATCGTCGGCCAGCCGAGCACTTCGTCGCGGGCGACGAACCGCAACGGCAGCCCGAGCAGGCTCAGGGCGAGCCCATCCGCCATGCCTTCGTGCAGCGCGATGACGAGATGACTGCGACCGGCGCGGGGAAGATTCGGCAAACCTTCGATCTTCAGCTCAACCTGCAGGTGTTCGAACAATGCGACCGCAGTCCGCCGCTGCAGCTCGGCGCGCGCGGCGCCATCCAGATCGGCCGGCGCGCCGGACAGCGCTTGCAGCGAACGCGCCAGCAGCCGGCGACCCAGCAGCTCAAAGCGCAGACGGTGCTGCCAGCCCTCGACACGCATCCGTGGCGGGCGTGGCGGGCGCGGCGGGCGCATGCGTGTCACGGGGTCGGCTCCGCGAGTTCGCAGCGGCTGCGCAGCGCGCGCAACAGCTCGGGCAGTTCACGCTTCAGACTCGCGCGCACCAGCCATTGCGGCACGCGGAAGGCCGGCACCATGCGCACGCGATAGGTCAGGATGGTCGCCTCCGCACCGTCGGACGTCAGCTCCCAGCGACCGCTGTTCTCACGGAAGTCCCCGCGCAGGTGGCGAAAATCGATGCTGCGATTCGGCACGTAGTCGGCCCGAAACACATAGCTGACGCTCGGCATAAACCAGCCGTAATCGACCTCGTGCTCCACCACCTGGCTGCGCCCGTCCGCGGAAGTCTCGAGCACCACGCAGCGCTTCATCTTGGGCACGTACTGCAGCGCCGCTTTGCAATCGGTCATTTCACTGAAGACCCGCGCCGCTGGAGCCTTGATCCGCACGGCGGCGCGTACTACGGCCGCGCGCCTTGCCTCGCTCGAATCCGCCGATTCGTTCGCCACGACGACTACCTCGCCGCGCTGCAATGCCGCGCGCTGGGTCGCATCGAGCGCCCAGTCGGGTGCCGCAACAGCCAGCTGCGTGGCACTGGCCAGAACCGCCACGGCCAACAGCCATCTGCGGCTCATAGGTCGTTCAACGTCCAGTCGTAGTCGAGGTAACGGACCCGCCAGTCGCCCTCGAGCAAGGCCTGGGCGGCGGCGGCATCAGCCAGATGGCGTGCGACGAACTCCCGCAGCCCCTGTTCACGCTCGGCGCGGCCTGCACCGGGTGGTGCAAAGTCCTCGCCGAACCATTTGAAGATCGACGACAGCGACAGCTGCCGCCGTTCGGTATCGATCCGTACGCCGTGACGCGAGTCCGCGATGAAGTTGCGGGTCTGCTCATCGAGCTGCGCATCGAGGCGCAGACCGACGAACGGTTCAGCACGCAAAGGCGGGCAGCTGAGCGCCGCGCAGACCAGTCCCATGTGGATTCGCGGTTCACGGAACTGCGGCCGGATGATCTTGTGTTCGATCTCATCGAGCGAACGGCGGGCACCGCCCGCTTCGAACCGAGCACCCTTGAACGCATCGGGAATCTGCCAGATGCTGTTCGACGGAAAAGCGATGCCGATCAACGACTCGCGACTGAGCGGATAGTTCGCAACGACCGTCTGCAGCACGAACACGTTGTAGGCATTGATCCAGTAGGCGAGCCGCGCATTGCGGTCGAGTCTGGCCACCGCAGCCGCGTCGGGTACCGCGAAACTGGCCCCCACCTGATCGAGCTCGGCGCGCCGCGCGATCAGCCCAGCGTAATCGACACGCCCGTTGCGGACCACAGCGCCGAGCAACGCGGCGTAGCGGGCGTAGTTCGGGTCGTAGGTCGCCCCCGGACTCGCAGCAGCGGTTGCGGCAGCGGCCGAGGTGCTGAGGGCCCCGCTCAGCCCCCCGATCAACCCCACAATCAGTAGCGTCGCGCCCAGTGTCGCAATCGATCTGTTGAGGTTCAGCAATGCCATGGACAAGTGGACCGCCGCCGGGTCCGGTTTGTTTCACGAGCGACTCGTGTATCTTGCGGCTCGCAATTCTGCCCCTCGTTCAAGGAAGCCCGACCATGCCCGTTTCGCTGCACACAATGACCGTCGACCTGTTCGTACCGATGCTCGAGAACCTCGGGCGCATGCTCGGCAAAGCGGCCCAGTTCGCCGAGGCGAAGAAGCTGGAATCCGGCGTGCTCGAGGGCTCGCGACTGGCGCCCGACATGCTGAACCTGGCGCGGCAGGTGCAGCTGACCAGCGACTTCGCCAAAAACAGTGCTGCCCGTCTGGCCGGCGTCGAACCACCCAAGTTCGAAGATCGGGAGACGACCTTCGCTGACCTCGGCGAGCGGGTTGCGAAGACGGTCGAATGGCTGCGCGCGCTGACGCCGGCGCAGTTCGACGGCGCAGAAACCCGGCATATCGTCGTGCCGCTGCGCAAGCGCACGCTCGAGATGGACGGACTGCCGTTCGTGCAGAAGTGGGTGCTGCCGAATTTCTACTTCCACGTCACGACGACCTACAACATCCTGCGCCACAATGGCGTCGAACTCGGCAAACAGGATTATCTGGGCGGAGTTTAAAACGATGCAGACGCGCGCACTCGGCACCCAAGGCCTGATCGTTCCTGCAATCGGACTTGGCACCATGGGCATGGCCGGCGTTGCCGGCATGGGCGAGATGTACGGCCCGGTCGACGAGGCCGAGGCCATCGCCACGATCCAGCGGGCGCTCGACATCGGCGTGAGCTTCCTCGATACGGCTGAAGTCTACGGTCCGTACCTCAACGAGGAACTGGTCGGGCGCGCGATCGCGGGGCGTCGCGAGCAGGCGATCATCGCAACCAAGTTCGGCTTTCGGATCAGCGCCGATGGTCGCATCGAGGGCGCCGACAGCCGGCCCGAGCACGTGCGCGAAGCGATCGACGGCTGCCTGCAGCGTCTCGGCACGGACTGCATCGACCTGTGGTACCAGCACCGACTGGATCGCAATGTGCCCATTGAAGAAACCGTCGGCGCCATGGCCGACTGCGTCCGTGCGGGTAAAGCGCGCTACCTCGGGCTGTCTGAAGTCGGCGTCGAGACGCTGCGCCGCGCGCATGCGGTGCATCCGATCAGCGCACTGCAGAGCGAATACTCGTTCTGGGAGCGCAATGTCGAAGGCGCAGTACTCGACACCTGTCGCGAACTCGGAATCGGCTTCGTGCCCTACAGCCCGCTCGGACGCGGCTTTCTGAGCGGCCAGGTAGCCGGCACCGACGCGCTGCCGGCCGGGGATTACCGACGCATGGATCCACGCTATGGCACCGAACACCATGCGCGCAACCTGGCGATTGTTGCGGGCCTCGAGCGCGTTGGCCGCCGCCATCAAGCGACCAGCGCGCAGATCGCGCTCGCCTGGCTGCTCGATCAAGGCGACGACATCGTGCCGATCCCCGGGACCAAACGGCGCGCCTACCTTGAACAGAATGCCGCCGCGGCAGAGATCCGTCTCACGCCGGCTGATCGCGCTGAGCTTGCCACACTGCCGGTTGCCAGTGGCGCACGCTACACCGAGCGCGCCATGGCGATGATCGACCGCTGAGCGGGGCGCTCAGGTCTCTGCGCACAACTGCAGCTGCGCAGCCCCGAACGTGTTGATCGGCAGATCCTGAACGCGCCAGTTTGCAAGTCCACTGCGCTCGGTCCCTTGCAGCGTGGTACCGCTGGCGATCAACGACTGTTTCGCGGCGCCGAGATCGTCGACACCGAGGGATAGCAGGAACAAGCCCTCGCCATGCTCGGCCAGGTGACGGCCGGGCACACCATCGGGATCGAGCGGCTGGACCAACACCAGCCAGGTCTCGCCGATCCTGAATCTGGCGGTCCGCACACCACGCCCCGACAGCGTCTCGAGCTGTGGCTCGGGCAGACCGAAGGCACGCCGGTACGTCGCAACCATCGCCTCAAGGTCGCGGACCAGCAGATTGATGTGGTGAATGTGCGTCAGCATCGCGCGAGCCTCCGACCGGAAATGTTGGGCGGGATCGGTCGGTCTACCGGTCGTGGGCACGCCCACCGCGACCCTAACACCGACCCGCTCGCGACGGCAGTCGATCAGCCGGCGCTGTGCCGCCCGTCGCGGCCGCGCTGCGCGTCCAGGCGCAACCCCTCGCCGGTTTTGTCGATGACCGAAGTGCCCTCGATGACCCGCAAGCCACTTCGCGGCGCCTCAGTCGACTCGGCGATCTCGACCCGCTCGAGATCAACGACGCCGTTGCGGATGTAGATCCGCCGCTCGCAGCGCTCAGCGAGCTCGCGATCATGTGTTGACAGCAGAAACGTCGTGCCGGTCTCGCGCTGCATCTCGGTCATCAGCGCAAAGGCCTGGTCCGCGTTCTCGCGGTCGAGGTTGCCAGTCGGCTCATCGGCGAGCACCAGGGCGGGCTGGTTCATCAGCGCCCGTGCAATCGCGACACGCTGCTTCTGGCCGCCCGACAGGCGCGTTGCCCGGTAGTGCAGGCGGTCCTGCATGCCGACCCGCTCGAGCAGCATCGCGGCACGCTCACGACCGGCGCGGGTCTCGCGGCCCACACGGCCGGCGTGCGGGAACAACACATTCTCGAGCGCTGAAAAGTCTGGCAGCAGATGGTGGTACTGGAAGATGAACCCGATCTGCTGATTGCGGAAGTCGGACAGCTCACGCTGACTCAGCGCCGTGAGCTCGCGCCCGAGCATCCGGAAGCTGCCCGAGGTCGGCTTCATCAATGTGCCAAGAATCGACAGCAGCGTGCTCTTGCCGCTGCCGGAAGGTCCAAGCATCGCGACCATCTCACCAGTGCCGATCGTGAAGTTCACGCCCTTCAGCACCGGCGTCTGGAAGTCGCGATCGACGAAGGTCTTGCGCAGGTCAGAGACCTCGAGCAGCGGTACGGCCTTCACGATTGCTTCATTCACGGGGATATTGCTCATTTTCAGCTTGATCATTGGGAGATCGCCTCGACAGGATCGATTCGCGAGGCTGCGCGGGCGGGCCACACGGCCGCGAGGATGCTCGCCGCCGCGGCAAGCAACAGCGCGACATCGTACTGGCCGAGCGAAGGATCAACCGGCAGACGTCCGCCGGACACGTTGGCGAGAAATACGCTGAAGCCGTAGCCGAGCAGGCAACCGACAATCGAGCCGATGATGCCGATCAGCGCACCCTGCAGCATGAACACCGACAGCACGAAGTTCTCGGAGATGCCAAAGCTGCGCATGATGCCGATCTCAGGGCGGCGCCGGAACGTCGTCAGCAGCAGTGCGCTCGCGACCCCGACGACGATCGTGATCAGCGTGAACATCTTGATGATGTTGCCGCTGCTGCCCTGACCCTCCAACGCTTCCCGGAGTCGCTGGTTCTTGTCCATCCAGGCGGTTGCTTCGAGGCCGGTCGTGTCGGCGAGCTGCTTGGCGACGGCACGTGCCATGTAAACGTTCGACAGCTTGATTTCGATTTCGCTGAGCCCGTCCGGGAGGTTGAACAGCACGCGTGCGGTGGCGAGGTTGATGAACGCGAGGCGCGCGTCGAGGCTCTCGACCCCCGTGGCGTACAGACCACGCACGGTCAGGCTGCGTTCGCGGCCCTGATCGCTGGCGATGAAGATCGGCTGGCCGATCCGGATCCCGAGGTCGTTCGCCAATCTGCGGCCGATCAGTATGTCGTTGAGTCCGAGCTGCGGCTCGCCCTCGACGATCGCGTCACCGATCGGCGCAATGGCCGACAGTCGCGACGGTTCGACGCCTTTCAGCGTGACCGGCAGGGTTTGCTGACCGCGCGACACCAGCCCGGTTCCGAGAATGTTGGCCGAGACGCCGGTGACGCCCGGAATCGTATCGACGATCGATTCAACGGTGCGCCACTGCTTGATCTGCGCCCTGCGCTCCAGCGCGCGCTGCGAGACCACGAGTCGTTCAGCGCCATCGCGCGCCGGGGCAACCGCCGGCATCGGCTTGGCGGGCTCGATGGTCACATGCGAGGAGTTGCCGACGACGCGCGCGATCTGGAATTCGGCGAGACCGTTGATCAGCGCCGCATTGAACGTAAAGACCGTCACCGCGATGGCGACGCCGCCAATCAGCAGCGCCGACTGCAGCCGGTTCGACAGCAGATAGCGCAGTGCGACTTTCAGATCAAAGCGCACGTCGTGCCTCGCTGCCGCGCGGACGATCGCCGGCACCTGCCGCAGCGAGATCACTGGTCGGCTCGACCCGCTTGCCGACCAGGTCGGGCCGCGGCTGGGCGACCAGCAGTTCGCCGGGGGCGAGGCCCGCCAGCACGATCACGCGTTCGCTCGGCCATTCCAGGAACTCGACTTTCTTCTCTTCGACGACGCCATCGTTGACCACCAGCACGCGCGCGGTTTTTTCACGGCCGAGGATCGCGCTGCGCGCCACGGTCAGCGCTTCGTTGCGACGCTCGATGATCAGGTTCACATCGGCGGTGAGGCCCGAGCGCAGACCCTCGATCGATTCGTCGAGCCGCAGCCGCACCTTGGCGCCACCAGTGCGCGGATCCACCTTCGGTGAGATGTAGTAGAGCGTCGCGCCCACGGCTTGCTCGCGACCGGCGATCAGCACATCGGCCTTCAGTCCTTCGGTTACCTCGGCGAGAAACAGCTCGTCGACATCGGCTTCGACCTCCACGTCGGCGAGCGGGGCAATCTCGTAGATCACGGTATTCGGGGTGACAACCTGACCGGGATCCACGGGTCGCGACAGCACGACACCCGACACCGGCGCGACCAGCGTGTTGTCACGCAAGCGAGCAGTGACTTCGCGCGCGCTGGCATTGACGCGCACCAGTTCCGAGCGCGCCTGGTCGAGATCGAAACGTGCCTGGTCGAAGTCCTTGACGATCGCCAGGCCGCGCTCGCGCAGCTGCGCGATGCGCTCGAAGTTGCGCTGCGCTTCGGCGACGGCGCGCTGCTGCGCGGCGATGTTGGATTGCGCTTCATCGAGCGCGGCACGCGGCGCTGCGGCATCGAGCTGCACCAGCAACTCGCCGGCTTGCACGGTCTCGCCCTCTCCCTTGGTCAGACGCACGATCTGGCCAGAAATCTTCGGCACGATCGTCACCGTGACCTGGGGCCGCGTGCGGCCGGTGATCGCGAGCACCCGTTCCGCCGGGCCCTCACGCGCCTCAACCACGCCGACCGGCAGAGGTTGCGTGGAGCGCTGCCACCACAGGCCAGCGATCACCATGGCGGCCACAGCGGTGATCCACCACCGGTAGCGGGCCCAAAAGCCGTTCTGTTCGTCCGTATCAAAAGCCATCGTCCAACATCCTTGTGGGCGGCCGTGTCTGGCGGTTGAAATATCTTATAACATCTGTTTTAATTTATCAATGGGACGGACGGCGGGCGCGCGCAACGCAGATTTCGAGCTTCGTCGGACTGAGCTGATCGCCAAGGCCAGAGAGCGCCTTTCGCTGCCAGACGCCGCTCCAGCCAGTTTTCGCGAGCTCGCGCTGGCGGCCGGCGTCAGCGTCGCGACGCTGCGGCACTACTTCGGGACGCGAGAGGAACTGATCAAGGCGGTGTTCACCCACTATCTGAACAGCGCCGAGCGGCATCTGAACCGCGCGCGCTCCACCGACACGGCTCACGATGCGCTGCAGCCGGCCTTGAGCGGGTTTCTGGAGCGGATCGTGCAGGGCTGGACCCAAGGACACGTCGGCTCGCTGCACCGCATCGGCCTTGCGGAAGGGCTGCGCAGCCCGCAGACGGGAATCGATTATCTGGTGGATGTGCTCGAACCGACCTTGCAGGCGCTCGAGACTCGCCTCGCGAGCTACATCGAGCAGGGCGTGATTCGCGACTGCGATACCCGCCACGCCGGCTTGCTGCTGCTGTCGCCGATTCTGCTGGCGCTGCTGCACCAGCACGATCTGGGCGGCACGCGCTGCCGGCCGCTATCGCTGCCGGCCCTGATTGACGAACACGTCAAGGTGTTCGTGCGGGCTTATCGCTCGGAAGTCGCCTGAGGGTCGCCGTAAAGGAAGCCGAATGATCCGGGCCCAGGAAGCGAACCTGATTGCGGCCCGCTTCTTTCGCTGAGTACAGCGCTTCGTCGGCCAGCTGCACCGCGTCGTTGGGCGTCCGGTCGAGCGTGGCTTCAAGCCAGGCCACCCCGACACTGACCGTGAGCAGACCGCGGCCCGGCGCACCGCGATGCTCGACGCGCGCCTGCTCCACTGACGCGCGCAGCTGTTCGGCGAGTGCCCGGGCATGGTCGGCCGTCACCTGATACAGCACCACCGCCAGTTCCTCGCCGCCATAGCGCGCGGCCAGATCGAGCGGCCGGCGGGCAAAGCCCTGTACCAGTTGCGCGACGAGCTTCAGGCAGGAATCGCCTGCCTGGTGCCCGTAGAGATCGTTGTATGGCTTGAAGTGGTCGATATCGATCAGCAGCACCGCGATCGGCGAGCGGTCCCGCAGGCTCTGCTGCCAGACCCGCAGCAGTTGCTCATCGAACGCGCGGCGGTTGCGCAGGCCCGTCAGGCCATCGCGCTCGGCAAGATCACCGAGTGCGCCGCGCTCGAGGAACGCCCGCCGGTTCATCAGCTCGACGTCATAGGCGATGTACGCGGCGACGATGATCACGAGCGTCAACAGCCCGGTCTCGTAGGCAAGCAGCTTGGCCGGCAGTCCGAGCAGCAGGCTCGTGAATACGAAGACGGCCAGACCGGTAACGGCGACGATCGCGGCCCGCCAGAACAGCATGCCAAGCAGCATGAACACCGCGAACACGTGCAGGCTCAGGAAGGTCACGCCATTGGCGGTACCCTCGCGGATCATCAGCACGATCAGGGTCGACGACGCAACCGCCAGCAGCAAAGAACCTGCGAACAAGGTGGGCGGGTAAAGCTTCTCGAAGTCGCTGTGCCAGGCGGCCGCCAGCATGGCGGCGCACACCGGCAGCAGCACGCCGACGCGCAGCAGCGTCTCGATGTTGGCGCCCCAGTGGCCCACGAACCCGAGCCGATAAACGCCGGTCAGCAGCGCGAGCCCGCCAAGCACCGCCAACCACAGACGAGCGCGGCCGATGATCTGCAGCAGATGACGCTTGCGATACTCCTGCTCGAGGCCGCTCGGAAACTCGAGCGCGACATGGCCGCGCTGCAGCTCGATATCGTAGCGGGACAGGGTCGTCTGACTCATCGGGCGTATTTCAGCACGAATCGCCTCACCATGAGTACCGGACGCGGTACCGGACCACCGCCTCGCCGCCCTTGGCGATCCGCACCGGGAAATGAATCGTGCGGGCGTCCAGCTTCTCGAATTCCTGCGAGCGGCTGGTGACTTTCCAGTTGCTCCACCGGTATAGGTTCTCGCGCACGATCACCTCGACCGCTTCATCCTTGCGGTTGCGCAGCTTGACTTCGATCTCTTCTTCCATCCAGCGGGCCTTGCTGTCGACCGAAAAATCGACTGCGCGGCGCTCGCCGACCACATCGAATGCCGAGCCGAGCTTGACGCGCACTTTCTCATCCTTCGGCGTGTGGTCGATCGCATCCTCGCCGATGAACTCGAGGCTGCCGTCGGCGACGTCGAGCTGCGAGACGCGCACTCGACCGGCCGGAAACGGCACGCCCAGGCCCGCCTGCTTGTCGTTGTTGAACTCCAGGTAGACGTCCACCTTGGTGTTCATTGGCAAGCCAAGTTCACGCTCGGTCATCGGGGCACCCCAGCCGTAGTTGCCGACCAGGCCGTAGTAGACCAGCACCTTGCGCGCCGGAATCTGCCGCGCCTGATCGAACAACTCAATCTGCTTGGTCGCGTTGTTCGGCAGCGTGGTGCGGCGGCCGAGCGTATAGAGGTGAAATTCGAAGAATGCCTTCTGGTCGAAGCCGGCGCTGTCGTCCTCCATTGCCTTGGAAGCCATCATCACCGCGCCGCGCGGCATCGCGACCTCTGGCGTCGGGGCGCGGTGCACATCGCCGGCAATCAACTTCAGTTTCGCATCGGGATAGGTCGTGCCCGACTGATTGATGATGCTGACCCACGCTGAGAGATCCAGCAGTCCGCTATTGGCATCGCGCCCTTCCTTGAAGATCAGGTTGTAGTCAGCCCACCAGGTGATGCCACCGGTCTGGTAGGTCACGCGGGCGCGCTGCTCGCCGGCACGCGGCGCAGTGATCAGCCACTCGAGCGTGGGCCGCGTGATCAGGCCGCCGGGCAGCTCCGGAAAGCGCAGCGCCGAATAGTCGCGCAGCGAATGGATCGTGCCGTCGTTGCCCCGCAGCACCAGGCCATCCACCGCCGACAACAGCGTGCCGGTCAACTGCACCGACTGATTCCCCTGCTGCCGTTCGACCGTGATCGGGCGATCGATGTACTTCAACAGCAGTTTCTCTGAACTGACGAGATCGAACTGGAAATTCTGCTCCAGCACACGAGTGGCAGGATCCGTCAGAGACGTGAAAGTGACGGTCGTGGGATCGATCAGCCCGGCAACGTCGGCGAAGCGCAGCGTCGATCGGCCACTTGCCAGCTGCACGGGCCGCTCATGCCGGACCATTGCGTAACCCGGCACCGCCATCGCGTTCGGCGTGCCGCCGCCTGGAATCGGGCGGTACAGGTCGGGCGAAATCCCGCCCGGTCGCGCCGAACTGTAGATCGTGATGGCGGTGTCGTCGGCGGCGCTGGCGAGCCCGCTGGCAGCTCCCACGGCGAGCGCGGCGCCGGCGGCCAGAGCGCCCAGGGATCGAAGCATTGTCATGATGGTGTCAACCTGTTGTGGTGCCCTGTACAGGCAACTGTAACGCGCCCGAATCGCGGACGGGTTAACAGAGCTGAAACCCTGAAATGTGAGCCAGCACCCACCGTCGCGGGCTGGCGACTTCCAAGATAAGACAAGTCATGAACGCCGTTGCCAGTTCGGTGATCCGCACGGATATGGACCGTGCCTTCATCGAGAAAAACCAGATCGTCGAGCGCTACCTCGCGGGCAAACTGCCGCCGCGGGGTATCGTCGACTTTGAGAACTATTGCCGCGAGAATCCCGACTTCGTCGAAGGCATGGGACTTGCGAATCGGGTCAATGCGGCCGTGCGCCTGCTCAGCGCCAGTGGACAACCCGAACCCTGGCATCAGAAGCCTCAGCAGTTCTGGGAAAAGCAGCCTTTCATTGCCTCCGTGGCCGCGGCAGCGCTGATTTTCCTGATCCTGTCCATCGTGCTGTGGAGCCGACTCGGCACGGCCGAGAAGCAGATCGGCGCGCTGGAGACCGCGGTGATCGAAAAGCCGCTGGATCCGGCGTCGACGCGCCGCAGCATCAAGATCAGCCCGAGCCGCACCGGCATGCCGGCGGCCTCGATGTTCGGGATCGGTGGGCGCGACACTGAGTTCGTCGAGATGAAGGTCGATCTGTCCTGGGCCAAGACCAACAACTTTCGGGTCAGCCTGGATCGCATCGGCTTCAGCGGCATCGCGATCTGGCACAACCTGCAGCGCGACTCGAATGGCGAACTGCGGATCAGCCTGAACAGCTCGGTGCTGGGGCCTGGCGACTACACCTTGCTGATCGAAGGGCTCGACTGGCGTGGCACCGCTAGCCCGACCGCGTTCGCGCGCTTTGCGGTACGCCTGCCGCGCTGAGCGCGGCGATCAGTACCGGCGTCCGTGCTGATCGATGCCGCTGACGCGAAAGCGCCCGCCGTCCTGCGGCGCCATCGTGAAGGTCTCGATCAGGTGCGGCGCAGTCGCTCGCTCGTCCTGCGGCTGATTGCCGTCACTCCAGTCGCGCGGCACGCGATCGATACCGATCGCGAATACGCTGAGGGCGCCGCTGGCGTCAATCCGTAACCGCAACCACTGCTTGAAGTCCTCGATCCGCAGTGACGAGAACGCCTCGTTTGAATGTCGACCGAAGACGCGCAACGAAATGAACAGGTAGGCGCCGAGCACGAAGGCCCCGGCAACACCGCCGCCGACGAAGGTGATCAGCCCGGAGAGCAGCATCTGCGGGATGTCGCCGAACGTCAGCCCCAGCCAGCGTGTCGTGGCCACGATGCCCAGCCAGCCGACGCCGAACGCCGCCGCCAGGTGCGTGATGGCATGCGCGATACCGCCCAGGAAGCGGTACCAGCGCACGTGTGTATCTGTAAAGAACACGAACGCCGACACGAAGGCCACCAGCCACAAGCCGTTGAGCGGATCGCGGATCGCGCCATTGATCGCCGCCTGCAACGCCGTCGACAGCGTGCCGATCTCGTCCGCATCAAGGCTCGCGGAGGCCAGCCACGCAGAAATCACATACAGCGTCGCCGGAATCCACATGTACTTCGGATTCCACAGCGGCAGCAGCAGGTTGCGCCAGGTCAGTCTCGACGACGCTTTTTTTTCCGGGTAGCAGGCACGCTCCTCGAATCCGCCGCGTAGCGAGCGCGTGTCCGGCGCCTGCGTCGGATGCAGGAAGGCACCGCCGCCGCCGGAGACGATCTTCTGCACGCCATCGGCGTTCTGGTGACGCTTGTAATGATGCAGATCGCCGGTCAGGAACAGCGAGACCTTGCGCGCCAGGATGCGCTGCTCGAAGAACTTCAGCACCGTGTCTTCGTAGCTGGCGTAGTCCGGATAGCTCGCCTCGTAGATCCATTGCGGATCAGGCACGCACAGGATCACGTGCGCCTCGGGCGGCATCCTGGCGATGGCGTCCTGGAAATAGCGCACCTGCGGTTCGTCGAGATCCGCGCCAAGCTGCAGATCGACTGCGAACAACCACCAGTCATGCGGCAGCGACAAAGCGAAGTAGCTGCGGGTCTGCCGCGTCGGGCAATCCGCAAAGCCGCGCTCGGGACGGCAAAAAATCCGCGAAAACGCGACCAGGCTGTCGTACCAGTCATGATTGCCTGGAATCGAAAACACCTGCGGATGTCGGTGGGCCTGCGCAAATGCCGTCGCATACGGCGCCTCAGCGCGCTTCTCGTACGCCTCCTTGGACGGGTACGGATAGACCTGATCGCCGCCAAAGATCAGCAACTCCCCGCCACGGGTTGCATGGGTCTGCCCATCGGCGGATGCGACCGTGAGCTCTTGTGCCGCGATACCGCGGGCGATCGCGAACGTCGGATTCCAGCCGTCGCCGATGTCGCTGACGTAGTCGAACCAGAAGTCGCCTTCAGCCACCTCGAACGGAAATTCGCGCTGCGGCTGATTAGCCAGAGCCTCGATCAGACGGCTATCGGAGTGCCGCCCGAACAGATTCGCGACGGTGACCAGCAATGCCGAACGCGCCAGCACCTGCGGGTCGTACCAGCCGACCATGCTGAGACGCTGCGGTCGGGCGGACATCGCGTCGATCAGGGACCGCGCAGCGTCGCAATCGGCGAATGCGTAACGACCGAGCGGGTTGCGATCCAGCCGGCGCTCGCGACCAGCACGGTGCCGCCGACGAGACCTGCCACCCAGACCCAGGCGTCGAAGCTGTAGGGCACATCGAGCACGTTGCGCGCAAGAAGGAATCCGGCGACCGAGGCGCCCGCGGCCGCAAGCAGGCCGGAAAGAAAGCCCAGCGTCGTGAACTCGGCCAGCACGCCATTGCGAACGACGGCACGGCTCGCGCCCAGCGTGCGCAGCATGGCACTTTCGAAGCGCCGCTCATCGCGCGTCGCCTGAGTAGCCGCCAGCAGCACTGTGAGCCCTGCGAACAGCGTAAACAGAAACACACTCTGCACCGCCATGGCCGCCTGGTCGATGACGCCGCGCACCTGCTTCAGCAACTCTTCGAGATCGAACACCGACACGCTCGGAAAGCGCCGCACGAGCTCACCAATCGAGCGCGAGCCGCCGGGCGGGAAATATGCACTGGTCATCCAGGTGCCGGCGGTCTGGTCGAGCACGCCGGGTGGAAACACCAGAAAGAAGTTCGGCTGGAACGAATCCCACTTGACCTTGCGGACGCTGGACACTTCGGCTTCGATCGCTTCACCGGCAATATCGAAGGTGACCCGATCGCCGATCTGGAGTCCGAGCGCCTCCTGCACTTCGGTCGCGATCGACACCAGCGGCTTGCCGACATCAGCCGCTGTAAACCACTCGCCGCTGACCAGCTTGTTGTCGCGCCCCAGATCATCGGACCAGGTGATGTTCTGCTCGCGCTCGGCGAATCCTTGCGCGCGCGACGACGTGAAGTTCATTGCCGCGATCGATTCACCATTGAGCTCGGTCAGGCGCGCCCGCACCATCGGCAGCGCGCGCGAACGCTCGGCGCCGTTGTTGTCGAGAAAAGCGAGAAAGGCAGCGCGCTCTGCGGGCGGAATGTTGATGAAGAAGTAATTCGGCAGATCCACCGGCAGGCTGCGTCGCCAGTCAGCGAGCAGATCGGTGCGCACGACCGCAAGCAGCAGCAACACCATGATGCCGAGCCCGAACGCGACGATCTGCACGACGCTCTCGGCGCGGCGACGACTCAGGTTGGCGATGCCGTAGCGCCATGACACACCGACCGAGCCGCGCATCGCGGCGGCTGCACGCACCAGCAGCCAGCCACCGACCGCGAGCACGACGAGGAAGCCCGCAAGGCCTACTACGAAGCCCGTGAAGATGCGCAGATCGCGCACGACCCAGTAGATCAGGAAGACCACCGCGGCGACCGCCGGCCCGAAGGCGAGCCAGACCAGCGGCGGTGGCGGACCGACGTCCCGCCGCAGCACGCGGATGGCCGGAACCCGTGACAGCTGCAGCAGCGGCGGCAGCGCGAAGCCGCTGAGCACCGCGATTGCCGTGAGGAAGCCCAGCCCAACCGGCGCGAAACTCGGTGCCGGCAAATCCGCCTGCAACAGCTCCCGCAAGGCATTCAGCAACCATTCCTGACCGAGGTAGCCGATCACCGAACCGATCATCGCCGCGACGATCGCAATCAGCAGCAGCTGCACAAGACTCACCGACAGCGTGAAGTTGCGGGTCGCGCCGAGGGTTTTCATCAGCGCCACGGAATCGAGGTGCCGTTGCACATAGCGACGCGCCGCCATCGCCACCGCGATCGCGCACAACAGCACGCTGACCAGGCTCGCGAGACTCAGGAAACGGCCCGCGCGATCCGCGGCGTTCTTGATCTGCGGGCTCGCCTCGGTCACATCGAGCAACCGCTCGCCGCGCTGCTTGTTCGCCTCGAGCCACTGCTTGAAGGAGGCGACATCGTCTTTCGGACCGGCAAACAGCGCCGCGAAGCTGGCGCGGCTGCCTGGCTGAATCAGTCGGGTCCGTTCGAGATCCGCCTCGTTGATCAGGATGCTTGGCGCCAAATCGGCGAAAGAGCCGCCCTGATCGGGCCGGGCGATCAGCACACGGGTGATCGTGAACTCGCCCGCACCGATCGAGATCTGCCCTCCGACCTGCGTGCCGAGCGCCGAGATCAGCTTCGAATCCGGCCAGGCTTCACCAGGCCGCGGTGCTGCGACAATCTGCTCGGCTGCGCCAAAGGCTTCCGTCGCGACCGAAACCTTGCCGCGCAGCGGATATTCGCTGCCGACGGCGCGGACGTTGGACAGCTGGTTGAGGTCATCGATGTAGACGACGCTCAGAATCGACGTGCTGCGCGTCGCCTGCAGGCCCCGCGCACGCGCTTCCTCGACGTAGCGGTTGGAGAGCTCGAACGTCGACTGCAGTCGGACATCAGCCGCCAGCACTTCAGTCGCCTGCCGGTCGACCGACTGCGTGATCCGATCGACGAGGAATCCGACCGCAGTCAATGCAGCCACCGCCACGGTCAGCGCCAGCAACAGCACGCCGAGCTCGCCGGACTTCCACTCCCGGCCCAGCATTCGCAACGACAGGACGATGGCCCGCATGTTTCAGTCTCCGGTCAGCCGACCGGCATCCATCGTCAGGATGCGGCCGCAGCGTTGTGCGAGGGTTCGATCATGCGTGACGAGCATGATCGTCGTGTGTGAATCACGATTCATGTCGAACAACAGTTGCGTCGTCCGGTCACCGGTGGCCGTGTCGAGGTTACCCGTCGGTTCGTCCGCAAACAGCACCGCCGGGCGCGTCACGAAGGCGCGCGCCAGCGCCACGCGCTGCTGCTCACCGCCCGACAGCTGCCGCGGATAATGACCCACGCGCTCTTTCAGCCCAACATGCGTCAGCACGTCGATCGCACTCTTGCGCGCGTCGCGGCGGCCAGCCAGCTCCAGCGGCAACATGACGTTCTCAAGAGCCGTCAGCGCCGGCACGAGATGAAACGACTGGAACACGAAGCCGACGCGCTCGGCGCGGAGCCTGGCGCGGCCGTCTTCGTCGAGTTGCGTCAGATCCGCGCCGGCCAGCCAGACGCGCCCGGAGGTCGGCGAATCGAGGCCGGCCAGCAGCGCCAGCAGCGTCGACTTGCCAGCCCCCGAGGCACCGACGATCGCGACCGATTCACCACGGAACACTTCGAAGCTGACGCTGTCCACAATGGTCAGCAGTCCTTCGGGACTGTTAACCTGCTTGGTAAGGTTTTCGGCCTTCAGAACGGATTCTTTTTGTATGTCAGTCAAGCGCTCACTCGTCCTTCGGGGCAGGCTCCTCGGCGGAGCGATCACTGCAATGCTCATGCTGTTGACGCTGCATGGAAGCCCGGCCAACGCGAGCACGCCCGCGAAAGCCCGTACGATCCTTGTACTCGGCGACAGCCTCAGCGCCGGTTACGGCATCAAGGTTCAGGAGGGTTGGGTCAGCCTCCTCGCCAATCGCCTGCAGACGGAAGGTTACGGGTACCGGGTAGTCAACGCCAGCGTCAGCGGCGAAACAACCACGGGTGGCCTGAACCGGCTGCCGCGGGCCTTGCAGCTGCACAAGCCGGATATCGTCGTGCTCGAGTTGGGAGCGAACGACGGGCTGCGCGGGCTCCCGCTCGCCACGACTCGCGAAAACCTTAAGCGGATGATCGAGCTGTCGAAGGCGCAGCGCGCCCGCGTCGTGCTGGTCGGCATGAAGATGCCGCCCAATTACGGCCAGCGTTACACCGAAGGCTTCGAAGGACTGTTCGTCGAACTTGCGGCACGCCACAAGCTGCCGCTGGTGCCGTTTTTCCTCGACAAGGTCGCGCTGGTGCCAGGGTTGATGCAGGCCGATGGCCTGCACCCGACGGCTGAGGCCCAGCCGATCCTGCTGGCGAATGTCTGGCCGCAGCTCGATGGCTTGCTGCGGCGCTAGTCGCGAGGCTTAATAGCCAACGGATTCCGCGCTGGGGGGCGCACGATATGGACAAGTTCTGGCTGAAGTCTTACCCGCCGGGCGTACCCGCCGAGATCGACGCGAGTTCCTGCGCGTCGCTGAAGCAGATGGCAGAGGAGAGCTTTGCACAGTTCGCCGAGCGCCCCGCCTACGTGCAGATGGGCCGCACGCTCAGTTTTGCCGAGATGGAGACCGAGACCCGTGCTTTCGCAGCCTGGCTGCAGCATGAGGCCCGGCTCGACAAAGGTGCGCGGGTCGCACTGATGATGCCGAACGTGCTGCAGTACCCGGTCACCTTGTTTGGCGCGCTGCGGGCGGGCTGCACGGTCGTCAACACCAATCCGCTGTACACCGCGCATGAGCTCGAGCACCAGCTCAACGACTCGGGTGCCGAAGTGATCGTGATCCTCGAAAACTTCGCGCATGTGCTGCAGGAAGTCATTGCGCGCACCAGGATTCGCCGGGTCATCATTACCAGCGTCGGCGAAATGCTCGGCTTCCCCAAGGGCTTGGTCGTCAACTATGTGATCCGGCACAAGCGCAAGGCCGTGCCACCCTACAGCCTGCCGGGATCGATCACGCTGAAGCAGGCCCTGTCGGCCGGGCGCGGGCAAGCGCTCAAGCCCGTGACTCTGACGCACGACGACCTCGCGTTCCTGCAATACACGGGCGGCACGACCGGCGTCTCGAAGGGCGCGATGCTGACCCACGGCAACATGGTTTCGAACGTGCTGCAGTCGTCTGCCTGGATCGGGCCCACTTTCAACTTGGACAAGGCCGCAACCGTCATCACGGCGCTGCCGCTGTACCATATCTTCGCTTTGACGGCGAACTGCATGCTGTTCATGCGGCTCGGCTGGCGCAACGTGCTGATCACGAATCCGCGGGATTTCCCAGGCTTCATCGCGGATCTCAAGAAATACCCGTTCACCTTCCTGGCCGGCGTCAACACGCTATTCAACGCGCTGCTGAATACGCCCGGCTTCGATCAGGTCGACTTCACCGAGCTGCGCTGCACGCTGGGCGGCGGCATGGCCGTGCAGGGCGCGGTCGCCGAGCGCTGGAAAAAAGCCACCGGCAAACCGCTGACGCAGGCCTGGGGGCTCACCGAGACTTCACCGGCCGCCTGCATCAACCCACCGAGCGAAGATTTCAACAATTCGATCGGCCTGCCGATCTCCTCGACCGAGATCAGCATCATCGACGACTCCGACAAGTTTCTCGGCATCAATGAAGTCGGCGAGATCTGCGTGCGCGGGCCGCAGGTCATGGCCGGCTACTGGCAGCGGCAGGACGAAACCGACAAGGTCATGCTCAACGGCGAGTGGCTGCGCACCGGCGACATCGGCCGCATCGACGAACGCGGCTATGTGTTCATCGAAGACCGAAAGAAGGACATGATCCTGGTCTCCGGCTTCAACGTTTATCCCAACGAGGTCGAGGCAGCCGCCGTCACGCACGAAGGGATACTGGAAGTTGCGGCGGTGGCCCAGCCGGACGAAAAATCCGGCGAAGTGGTGGCGCTGTTCGTGGTGCGCAAGGACCCTAAGCTGACCGAGCAGGACGTCATCGACCACTGCCGTAAACAACTGACGGGCTACAAGGCGCCGAAGTATGTCTACTTCCGCGCCGAGCTGCCCAAGTCGAACGTCGGCAAGATTCTGCGGCGCGCATTGCGGGACGAGATCAGGACCTAGGCGGACTTCGCCCGCCCTGGCGACTGCGCTGGCCCGCCACCGGCGAGCGCGAGCACATCCGCGCTGCGAAGCGCCTTGCCGCCAATCGCCCAATCGCCGCTCTCGAACTCACTGATCCGCACCCAGGTCACGGGCCGCATGCCCTCCCCCTCGACGGCGATCATTGCGTCGGTGACTTTCGAGATCAGCTCCTGCTTCTGCGCGGGTGTGAAGACGTCCTTGATTACATCGATCGTAACGAGTGGCATGGTGTTGCTCCTTCAGGCTGAGAGTTTCGATTTCAGGTGAGCGATGACCTCGCCCATCGGGCCCGCCGGGCTGAACTCGACGGCTTCGTAGTCCTCGTCGACCCAGACCGTGTGTCCCGGCGGCCAGTAGTAGGCTTCACCCGCACGCACGACCTCCTCGGTACCGTCGGCGTAGCGGACGTGGATCGAGCCCTTCAGCACCGTGCCCCAGTGCGGGCACTGGCACAGATTGCCGGGCATCCCGGTCAGCAACGGCGTCGCGTCCGCGCCCTTCGGGAAGCGGATCCGCGCGACATTGAGGTCGGACCAGTCCTGGGCCTGGATGCAGACGCCGCCGGCCTCGAGCCGGATCGGCATTTCCGAGAGATGCTGTTTCATGATTGCCTACTGAGGGTTGCGTACGGTGGCCCGAATCGTCTTCCTGCTTGATGCCGTAGACTGGCACTGCGCTTCTGCCCAAGCTTGCAGATCACATGGAGAAAACATGGAGACCTGCACGTCAGCTCCGCACGGGCTCAAGTCGGGAGGCCCTTGATCTACCGGTTCGGCCAGTTCGAATTCGACATGTCGAAGATCGAGTTGCGGCTCGCCGGAGTGCGGCGTGCAATTGAGCCGCAGGTCTTCGCCCTGCTCGCGCTGCTGCTCGAGAACCGCGAACGGCTCGTCACACGCGACGCGATTATCGAGCGGGTCTGGGACGGTCGCATCGTCTCTGATGCGGCCGTCTCGAGCCGCATCAAGTCGGCTCGCCAGGCACTTGGAGATGACGGCACCGCGCAGCGCTTCATCCGGACGATCCACGGCAAGGGATTTCGCTTCGTCGGCGAAGTCGCAATCGTCAGCGGTACGCCGTCTGTTTCCGAGGCTACGGACAGGGAGCCCGAGACCGGTGCGCGACCCGAGCAAGCTTCACAGCCGTCGATCGCGGTGCTCCCGTTCCAGCTGATCGGCGACGCGGGACGCTACGCGCCGATCGCCGAAGCACTGCCGCACGAGCTGATCGCCGAACTTTCGCGGCTTCGCTGGCTGTTCGTGACCGCGCGTGGTTCTTCGTTCCGCCTGCGCGCGCCGCACGACGATGTGCGCGAGGTGGGTCGCCTGCTGGGCGTCCACTACTGCCTGAACGGCACGGTGGAAGTCACGGACCGCCGGCTCGTGATCACGGTCGAGCTGGCCGACACGCGCGATGGCAGTATCGTCTGGGCGGAGCGTTTCTCGGGAGCGATCGACGACGTGCACCTGCTGCGCGCGGAGATCCGCACGAGGATCCTGTCGGCGCTCGAGATCCAGATCCCGTTCCACGAAGCCCATCTCGCGCGCCTGTCGGTCACCGAAGACCTCGACGCCTGGTCCGCGTATCACCTCGGCCTGCAGCACATGTATCGATTCAACCGCAGCGACAACGCGGCCGCTTCCAGACTGTTCCAGCAGGCCGTTACGCAGGATCCGCTGTTCGCACGCGCGCAAGCGGGCCTGTCCTTCGTGCATTTCCAGACCGCGTTCCTCGGGCAGGCGGCCGATCTAGACGCCGAGATCGCGTTGGCCCGGCGCTATGCCGAGCGAGGCCTTGAGCTCGACGCGCTCGACCCGTTCGTGAACTTCACAATGGGCCGCACCTTCTGGCTCGAAGGCGACCTCGAGGGCGGACTCGCATGGCTCGAGCGCGCGACCTCGATCAGCCCGAACTATGCGCAAGGCCTTTACGCCCGCGCTTGGACCGAGACGCTCGCCGGCCGTGGCGCAGCGGGACGCGCTCACGTCGATCAGGCGATGCGCCTGAGTCCGCTCGACCCACTGTATTACGGGATGCTTGGCACGCGCGCATTCACCCACATGGTGCTGGGCGAGGACATCGAGGCCGCGCGCTGGGCCGAGCGCGCGGCCCACTCACCGGGTGCGCACGTGCTGATCGCGATGATCGCCGCTGCGGCCCATGCGCTCGCCGGCAACGACGCGCGCGCCGCGGCCTGGTCCACTAACGTCCGTGAGCGCAACCCGGCGCTGACCCGGGTCGACTTCTTTCGCTCCTTCCCGTTCAAGACAGACAGCGCGCGTGTCTCAGCCGCGCTCGAGAGGCTCGGATTCTGAGCCCCGCGGCGTGGCTCGCTGCGGCGTCGCACCGCCCTCGGCCGTGAATGCGAACACATGCACGCCGGCAGTCAGGCCATGGCTCCGCCGCCGCAGGCTCGCGACGCCACGCCCGCCGCGCACCGACCGGGCGCGATTCGATTCGAGCCATTCGTCGACGTTCGCGACAAACGCCGACCCCTGCTCCTGCACGAAGCTCCTGAAGTCATCGATGCGCTCGGGCAACAAGTCCCGCACCAGCGCTGCGCGCTCGATCAGCGGCTCGCTGCCGTACTCAGGCCGCAGATTCGACTGGATCGTCTGCATCAGGTTCAAAATGGCTTCGCCGACATACCCGCTAACCTCGGGACCGTACTGCCGCAGCGTCGCAACGTGATGCGAGGGCAGGTAGCGCCCGTCGCGCGTGCGGCGGATCAGTTTCTGCGTGCGTAGTGCGGCGAGGGTACGGGTGACATCGCGGGCCGCACCGGGCGCGCCCTGGACGATCAGCGCCTCGATGCTGTCGTCCTTGCCACGCAGGCGCAGCGGTCGTGGCCGGGCTGCCGCATCAACGCAGTCCGGATGGCGGTGCCATGCAAACAGGACGCTCGCCAGCGCCGCGCTGCCGCGACGCAGCCCCTCGACCTCGCCGCGCGCCGCATCGGCGGCCTCGACCGCGCGCGCAAGCATTGCGTCGAGCTGCCGGCGCGTGAGTCCCGCGTCCATCAGGAACATCAGCAACGCGTGAACCATCTGCTCGATCGCCGGACGGCGCGCGGGCGCCAGACGGCGGCGTGTGGGCCGACGCGGACTTGGGGTAGTGGAGCTCATCGATTGCTGCCTCCTCGGGCCCGCCTCGGACCCGTTACGATCACGGTGATGCCGACCGCGCACTGCGGGTCTGGCTGCCGCGCGTCGATCCCTGCCCGCCGCGCGCGGCCGCCGGCGCCAGCCTGCGGCTGCAGAGCGGCGACGGCAGCCGCCAGCGTCTGGCGCGCACGATCGGCCAGCAGCATTGCGCTTGCGGCGTCATCAACAACCAGATCGGCACGATGGGCGAACGTCAACGCGGTCGCCTGCCGCCCCAGTTGCCGGAGCAGGCCCTCGACCTGCGGCGCCGCTTCAGCGAGCGGATGATCGGCGCGGCCGGCCGGGCCGCTACGACGCAGCCGCAGTGCGACCGTATCGCGCGTGGCGCGCACCGCCTCGATGCGCTGTAGCTCGCGCAGCACCGCCGCAGGCGGCATGTCGCCGCTAAAGCGCCGCACCAGATCGGGAAAGCCATCGGGTCCGTTACGGCGCGCGAGTGATCGGGGTCGGCCGTCGCGATCGCGGAACGCGCGATCCGTCCGCCAACCGACCAGCACACGCTCGGCACGGTCGGCATGGATCGCGGTGCGCGACGTGGCACGTCGGCGACGCGGTGCGGTGGTCAGCAGACGACGCACTTCCACCCGCGTCAGCCCGGTCAAGGTCGCGACCAGCGAATGATTGACGCGCCCTGAACCCATCCGCGATCGCTCTGCCGCCGCGCGAACCAGCGACAGCTTGGCCGCTTCGGCCACCGCAGCCGGTGTAACGCGCGCATCGAGCAACAGGGGCGCCAGCGAATCGAGGATCCGGCTGAGCGCCTGCTCCAGCGACGGAGACGTCGTGTTCATCGCCCTGCGTGTTACCGGGAAAGAGCCGTGAAGGCAAGCTCAGAAATCAGGATTCTCAGGTGTCTCACGCAGCGCCAGCTCGGTGAGCTCCTCGTCGGTGAAGCACGGCTGGTCGAGCACCGCCTGGGCGCGGTGGGCCATCGTCTTCAGCACCAGCACGTCGCAGCGGCGCGCCTCGCCGAGGATGGCGGTGTCCGTGCGCAGCCGCACCGGCACGCCCTCGCCGCGCAGCCGGTCGAGCAGCACCTGCGCAGAGAGCGTGTCGTGCACGGTGGTCAGGATCTTCCAGTCGCGCGAGTCCATCTGCAGCCGATGATCGCACGCTCCGTGCGCCCGTGGCGTCTGGGTAAAGGCGGGCGGGATGCTAGAGTCGAGTCCATGGCGCAGCGTTCGAACCAGCCGGAGACTTCAATCCCCGGATGCGTCGGGTGAGGCTGCCGAAGCAAGCGCAGTTTAGCCAGCGACGATGGTTCGCCGATCCCATTGACGGTGTGCGTTCCGGATCCTGCTCATGACCCCCAGCAGCGCCGGATGCTCTTCGACGACCTCAATGAGGTATCCAAGGCTTGATTTCGCGTCCAGCAAAGCGAACCGACCTCCGAGCGGATAGGCACCGCTAAATGCGACTTCGCCGCCAGTTTCTCGGAAAGTATTCACGACGGGATCGAGCTGCTTTGCAAACACTCCGAGGTGGTGCAGCCCTACGCCAGAATCCCGAAAGGTGGAATCGATGTCGTCATGCTGCTGGATCAGCTGTATCGTCAGATCACCGGACGCAGCGAACGCGAGCGTGACCCTGGGGCTGATCAGCTGCCCATGGTAATTGGGCGTCGAAAAGCGAATATCCTTGAACAGAAAGAATGGCCCGGCACCCAGCGTCAGTGCCCAGTGCTCAACCGCGACGCTGATGTCCTTTACGACATAGCCGATTCGCGCGACCGGGCCGAAGAGACTGACAAGCGGTACTGCAGACGATGGTGCCGCTGCAGAAATAGCAGTGTCTTCCTGTTCGAGTATTTCGCCGAGCTTGGTTCCCACCTTCATGGTGTCGCCGGGCTTTGCCAGCTGCACGAGCCGACCACCCACCGGCGCTTCAATATCCTGAGAAACTTTCTCCGCCTCGATCGTGTAGATAGGTTGACCCTCAGCGACCGTTGCACCATCTGGCACCAGCCACTCCTGCAGCACGCCCGTCTGCATGGACACTGCGAGCTTCGGGACCTTCAGCGTTACAGCCATTCGATCAGGCCTTCATCAAGGCCTTGGCAGCCGCCTCAACTCGCGCTTGCGTTGGGAAATGCTCAGCCTCGAGATTCTGCGCAAACGGCACTGGAGTGTACCGAGCACCGACTCGACTGACCGGCGCATGCAAGTCACGATGCAAAGCCGAATGGATCTGCGTCGCAAGCTCGGCGCCAAAGCCGCCAAACTCGGTTGCAGCGTGGACGATCAACGCACGGCGTGTGCGCCGGACGCTGCTGAGAACTGCCTCCAGATCGAGCGGCACGATGGTTCGCAGATCGAGAACTTCCGCGTCGATCCCCGACTCCGCAAGACTGGCCGCTGCGGCCAGCGACTCCGCCATGGCCCAGCCGTAGCTGATGATCGTCATGTCCGTGCCCGGTCGCTTCACGTCGGCGACGCCAAGCGGGATCCGATAGTCACCCTCCGGCACCGGGCCCGGGGTGAAGTACAGGCGCATTGACTCGAAGAACACGCAAGGGTCTTCATCCGCAATGCAGCTAAGGAGCAGACCCTTGGCGTCATAGGGCGTGCTGGGATAGACAACCTTGATCCCGGGCGTGTGCGCAAGCCACCCCTCCAGGGTCTGGGAATGCTGCGCGCCAAAGCTACCGACGAAGCCGGCAGTCAGCGTGCGGATCGTCAGCGGCACGCTGGTGCGGCCGCCAGACATGTAGCGCAGCTTCGCAGCATGGTTTGAAACCTGATCCATGCAGACCATCAGAAAATCATTGATCATGATCTCGGCAACGGGCCGCATTCCGGCCATTGCCGCGCCGATTCCGGCACCGATGATGGCTTGCTCCGCGATCGGCGTCGGACGGACTCTATGTCGCCCATGTTTGGTCGACAGACCATAGGTTGCCTTGACCACGCCGCCGGCTGGGTCCGCGATGTCCTCGCCGAGCAGAAAGACCCGTTCGTCGGCGCTCAGCGCGATATCGAGAGCCTCCGTCACCGCCGCAGAGAATGGCAGCTGCCGATCGCCTGCATCAGCAGGAAGTTTGCTCGCCTTCGTGCGCACGGGGGGAGTCATGCCAGGAATATCGCCCGCGTCGGCGAAGACGTCTGTAAACAGTTCCTCGAGCGGCGGCGCGGCGCTTTGCTGAGCGAACTTCAACGCTGCAGCGATCTCCGATTTCGCAGATGACTCGACGGCGGCAATCTCGCTCTCGGCGACTCCAGCCTCGAGCAGGCGCGCGCGGAATGCGTCAACAGGCGGGTTGGCGAGCGCCTTCTTCAGCATCTCTTGGTCCATATGGGACTGATCACTGCCGAACGAATGCCCCTGCAAGCGCTGACATACCGCTTCGAGGAACGTTGGTCCATCGCCGCGACGCGCTCTTTCGACGGCCTCCTTCGCGGCGGCCAGAACGGCCAGAGGATCATGGCCATCCACCCGCACTCCCGGCATACCGTATGCCGCCGCGCGCGAGGCAAAATCGGACACCAGCGTGTACTCATCGAGTCCGGTGTACTCGGCGTACTGGTTGTTCTGACAGACAAAAATGACCGGAAGCTTCCAGACCGCAGCCAGATTCAGCGCCTCATGAAACGCACCGATGCTGGTCGCGCCGTCCCCGAAACTGACGGTGACGACTCTGTCAGAGCCCCTCAATTGCTCTGCGAGTGCCAGACCATTCGCAATGGGAATCCCTGCTCCGACAATACCCGTCGTCACCATCAGACCGGACTGCGGATCCGAGAGGTGCATGGGACCGCCCTTGCCTTTGGACGTCCCGGTGACTTTGCCGTGTATCTCGGCAAGGATCTCCTTCAGCGGGGTACCTTTGGCGATGATGTCATGCACACCCCGGTACGTCGTGGACATGAAGTCGTCTGGACGGAGCGCTGCTCCAACCCCAGCAGCGATCGCTTCCTGACCACCAACCGGGTAGTACTGGAACTGCAGATCACCCGCGGCGAGTCTGCGCTGAATGGTTTTATCCGTTTCGGCAATCGTGAACATCGTGCTGTACAGGGCGATCGCTGCTTTCTTGTCCGAGATGGCGACAGGCGATTGGCTCATGGAGTCCTCGGCGCTGGTGGGAATGGAGTTAGGCGACGCCGACGGACGACGCAATGATTTCTTGTCAGATCATGCTGCCGCGCGCCACAGCGCGTCAACGGCCAGGTTCTGCTGGATGGGCGGAGCGTTCAGCCTGCGGAACGTTTTTTTCCGCGCTCCTTGTCGGCCAGAAGTGGTCTGCCTATAGTTCAGATAACAATCTTACGGATCGTCGCCCATGTCCGAAGCCCCTGCCGTCAAGTCAGCCGAGCGAGTACTCCGCCTGCTCGAGCTTTTCTCTGTGGAGCGGACACCGCTCTCCGCCGCTGACATCTCGCGTCGTCTGGGATGGCCCAAGTCGAGCGCCAATGTCCTGCTCCGCAGCCTGGTCAATCTCGACTACTTGACGCTTGAATCGAACACGCTCGAATATTTTCCATCGCCCAAGGTTACGCACCTTGGCGACTGGATTCCGCACAGCCTGCTGGCCGGCGATGACGTCCTGCGGCACCTGGAAGAGCTGCATGATCGTACCGGTGAGACGGTCACCATCTCGATGCAGAACGGATTCGAGATGATGTTCGTGAGTGTCCTGCCCGGTACTTTTCCGATTTCCCTGACCATGCGCGAGGGGTTCTCGACATCGATCTTCAACACCAGCGTTGGAGTCGCATTCCTGGCAACCGAGCCGGACGATGCGGTCAGAAGGTTGGTGCAGCGCGCGAATCGCCGCCGGGCACCGCTGGGCAAGCGAATTGACGTCAACAAGGTCCTGCAAGAGGTCTACATGGCAAGGGAGCGCAGTTTCGCAGTCGCCTACGAACGCGTCTTTCCGGATACCGGCGCCATCAGCCTGGCGCTGCCGGCTTCCCCTGGCGGCCGTCGACTGGTTGTCGGGGTCGGCGGTCTCGCCGCGCGCATCCGTCGGAGCGAACAACAGATCGTCGATACGATTCGGCGCTGCTTCAGTATTCGCGTCGGACGGACGGCTACGGCGGCGTCGCGTCGAGCAGGTTGACGCTGAAGCGTCCGGCGCCGTTGAGGCGCAGCGGAATTGCCGTGCGCTGATACCGATCGCTGAACCAGAAGTCTTCGGCCGCTGCGCGCGTCGGCCAGCGGGAGATCGCGAAAATCTGTTCGTTCCATTCGCCGGACCAGGCCTTGATCTCACCCTCAGCCAGCGCAAAGACCTCGTAGTAACCGCCGCGCTGCTTCAGCATCGGCAGAATCACGTCGCGGTAAAGATCCAGCCGCTCCTGGATGAAAGCCGTGCCGCGAATCAGCATCAGGGCATTGCGCGGCTCGGGCGGACAGATCGCAACGCTCGCGACCGTCGGAATGTCCAGCATTTCCGGAAGTCCGTGTTTTGGCAAGCCGTTCGCCTGCAGGACGGTCGGCACCGAGCCCGATGGCAGCGCTCGACGTAGATGCGGAAGAATCTCTGTGGTGACCGTACGAGATAGCGCAGCGGAATCAAGCCAGGAAGCAAGCAGAAGCCCTGCGGCGTTGGTGCCGGGTTCGAGACAGGACACGCGACCGGCCGGCGCATGCGCATGCACCGTTCCGCCGCCAGCCGCAACCAGTGTTGCTACCTCTTCGAGCACCGCGACCTGATTGGCGTGCTCGGTCGGCAGCTCAACGCACAGGTACTGTGGAGTCGTGCTCACCCCAGCGCCTTGACGAAGTCGAGCAAGGAGCGGTTGAACTTGTCCGGCTCTTCCAGCGTCAGGTTGTGACCGGACTCTTCGAACTCGACGAGCTGCGATCCCGGAGTCTGCTCACGCATCCATCGGCCCACCGGGGTCGGCAGGATCTTGTTGTGCTTGGTCGCATACATGTAGAGGGTCGGCACCGGGATACGCGGTAAATAGCCTCGTACGTCCTGCTTGACCATGTCGTCACAAAGGTCAGCCACCGCATCGGTTGGCACGAGGTAAGACTCCGCGAACATTTCGTCGAGATCCGCTTCGGCAGGAGGTTTGGCAAAGCCAGTCGCGATGAATCCCTTGAGCCCGGAACGGTCTGCGCGGACTCCGGCGCCGAAGCCGGCTGCATGTTCAGGGGGAAAGTTGCCGAAAGTGGGGTGTTCCCAGCCGGGCGCGGAGACCAGCCGCGGCGTCATGTCGACGATCGAAATCGCCGCAACGCCGGCGCTGCCATAGCGCTGCAGATAATTCAGGATCACGAGCCCACCCAGCGCCACACCGACGAGAACGGCGCCGTCAAGCTTGCGCGACTCAAGGAATTCCTTGAGATCGTCCGCCAGGCCCTCGATCGAATACTTGCCGCTCGGCTTGCCCGACTCGCCGTGGCCTCGCATATCGAGAGCAATGACCTTGCAACCCTTGGACAACGGCCCGATCTGCGGCTTCCAGAAATACCGCGCCGAGTACATCAGCGCATGGATCATGACTACGGGCCGACCTTCACCGGCCTCGATGTAGTGTAAGGGCATGCCGTCGCGCAACCAACAGTAGGGCATCGTAGAGTCCTCGAATGCAGGTCTGGACTAGAAGCCGTAGCGGAAGCTTACCCCGTACGTGCGCGGCGCACCGAGCACCGCTTGAGGTACAACACCAGTTGCTGCGCTGGCAACACCCGACTCCAGTACTGTGGAGAAGTACTCTTCGTCCGCGAGGTTGTCAGCAAAGGCAGTCAGGATCCAGGTGCCGTCTGCCGACTCATAGCCAACGCGCAGGTTGACGAGCCCGTAGCCATCCTGGGCGACGATGTCGCGATTGAACTGCGTAAAGAACTGCTTCGATTTGTAGGCATAGTCGGCACGGGTCCGCAAGGTTCCGCCGCGGGCCAATGGCTGGGCAAACGATACGCCGAAGTTGCCGGAGAACTTTGGCGCGCGCCGCAGTTCGAAGCCCTTCAACTGGAAGTCAGTCGCATTCGGGCACCCGCCGGCTGCGCCCATCGGTGCCGTGATACTGCTGACCGGGTCTTCTGTGCAGAAGTCTTCGAATTCAGTGTCGAGGAAGGCGGCGCCTAGAATCAGCTCCAGGCCCTCGGTGGGCTGCGCCCGGATCTCGGCCTCGAGACCCATCAACGTCGACTCCGCCGCGTTGGTCAACACATCTGACAAGTTGACGATCTTGCCGACCTGCATGTCCTTGTAGTCATAGAGGAAGGCGCCGAAATTCGCGATGACCCTTCCATCAGCGAGTCTGGTCTTGAGTCCTGCCTCGTAACTCCACAGGAACTCGGGCTCATACGGCGTCTGCACCGCAATCAGATTGAATCCGCCACTCTTGAAGCCGCGGGTCGCCGAGACATAGCCCATCACGTCATCGGTGAAATCGAAGTCGATCCCGACCTTAGGCGTGACCGCACTCCAGCTGTCATTCAGCACATCGGGCCAGGTCGTACCCATAGGACCGGGTGGCGGCACGACGCCACCAAAAAGGTTGTAGATCAGGTCGCCGTCCTTGTCGTCACGCGTGTAGCGCACGCCCACGGTACCGCGTAGCCGGTCGGTAAAGTTGTAGGTGCCCTGACCGAAAACCGAATAGGACTTGGTGTTGGACTCACCGTCAATGACGATCGAATTGATGGCCGGCGGTGGCAGCCCGATCTGGAACGCAAGACCACTGAAGGTGGTGCTCTCTTCCTTTAGGTAGAACGCGCCCAAGATCCATTCGAAGCGCGAGCCGGCGCTGTTCGCAAGCTGGAACTCCTGAGTCAGCTGCTTGGAGTCGTCGTCCTGGAAATACGTGACGAAAAACTGATCGACACCATCGCCATCGTTGAGCCAGGAGAATTCGGTTTTGCGATAGGCCGTCTGCGACATCAGCGTCAGGGCGCCAAGATCCCAGGTCAGCTTGACGTTGCCCGCTGTAGTATTGGCGCGGCCGATGCTCGGCACCGTTCGAGTGGTGCCCGGAACTGTCTGCTCATAACCCTGCGCCACTTCGCGCAAGCTGCTCAGCGTCTGATCGGTCGGCGCCTGCCACGGCAGCGGCTGCGTGAAATATTTGAAGGCGGTTGGATTGCTGTCGTCGCGGGAGACGTCCGCCTGGACCAGAACTTCCAGATTGTCGGTGGGTTCAAAGCGCAACTGGCCGCGAACCGCCCAAAGGTCCTGGGTGTCCAATTCATCGATGCCGCGCGCAGCGGCTCCAGCGAACAGATTGCGCGTGTAGCCATCGCGGTCTGCATGGAGCACCGACAACCGGCCCGCCGATCTCTCACCAAACGGAACGTTGATGGCGCCCTCGAAGCGCTGCTTGGAGTAGTTGCCGAGGTCGAGTTTCGCGTAGCCGCCAAACTCATAAGTCGGCTTGGCGGAAATGATGTTGATCACTCCGCCCGTCGCGTTGCGTCCGTACAGCGTGCCCTGCGGGCCGCGCAGCACCTCGACCCGTTCAGTGTCGAAGAAGTCGAACACCGAAACCGAGGATCGCGCCATGTAAACGCCGTCCTGATGGATCGCGACACCCGGGTCGCTGCCAACCGAGAAGTTCTCGGTGCCGATCCCGCGAATGACCACTTTACCGATCACCTCACGCTGGACGTTGAGCCCAGGCGCGATATTGGATAGCGCCTCGGTCGAGAACACGCCGGCGTTCTGCAGATCCTCACCCGAGAAGGCGGCGATCGAAATCGGCGTGTCCTGCACCGTGCCTTCGCGCTTCTCCGCCGTGATCACGACTTCCTGCAGCCCGACCGGAGCGGCACCCGCAGTCGCTGCCTCCTGAGCAAACGCTCCCGATGCGGCGGCAACCACTGCTGCGCCCGACAGAATCGACATTGCTCTTGCGGTCAGCTTGAAAATCATCAGTGCTCCCCTCCCTTTGGCGCGCGACGCGGCACCATGCCGCAGCGGCGCGGGGCCTGCGAGCAGCGCAGGCATGCGAACTGTCCGGAGTTTCAATCTCGCCGTCTGCGCAAGTCAAGCAGGTGTGTGAACCTGTCGTTCAGCCGGCTGAACTACCGTGTTGGCAACTGCGCTTGTGCGCGCGCTTCCCCGCAATCATCATCGCGTGTGCCCAAACCGCTGAAGGACCCTTATGGCTGGCGCGATCGACATCGTCTGCAACCTCTATGATCCGACCGCCGTGCGGCTTGGCCAGACCGGCCTCGACGACGAGTTCAGGAAGCAGGTGCGGATGGACAAGCGCTACTGGCGCGGCATCCCGATCAGCCAGTACCTGCGCAAGATGGACAAGGCCGGTATCGAGCGGTCCTTGCTGATTGCCGTGCGCGCGGGCGACATCAACATCAAAGGGTCGTTCGAGCTGCCTTACGAGCGGGTCCACAAGGTCTGCCAGAAATATCCGGATCGGTTCTCAGGGCTCGCGGGCGTGGATCCCTTTCGCGGCATGGCGGGCGTACGCGAACTCGCGCACGCGGTCAACGCCCTCGGCTTCGTCGGTGCGCATCTTTACCCGCACTGGTTCGGGCTGCCGCCGAACCACGCGAAGTACTACCCGTATTACACGAAGTGCGCCGAGCTCGGCGTACCGATCATGATGCAGGTCGGGCACAACCTGATCTACTCAAGCACACGTCGCCTGCCGACAGTCGCGGATCCGATCCTGCTGGATCAGGTTGCAATCGACTTCCCTGAACTGGTGCTGATCGGTATTCATATCGGTGTGCCGTGGACCGACAACATGATCTCGATGTGCTGGAAGCATCCGAACGTCTACACCGCCGGCGACGCCTACGCGCCGCGTCACTGGCCCAAGCAATACGTGCATTACGCCAACACCTACGGCCGGGAGAAAGTGCTGTTCGGCACCGACTGGCCCGTGATCGACCCGGAGCGCGCGATTGCCGAGATCGACGCCTTCGGCATGGACCCGACGGCCAAGCGGATGCTGCTGCGGGACAACGCGCTGCGCGTGTTCAAATTACCGGGCCACCGCAAGCTGAAGCGCAACGCGGGCATGGCCGCATCACGACGCTCGTGACGCTTCCTGATCTGTACCGACCGCTGCTGCTGGCCGGCGGACTACATGCGTCGGCCGCGCGAACGCCCGCCAAGCCGGCGCTGCATTGCGCGGGCCGGACGCTGAGCTACGGTGAGCTGGGCGAGCGGGTCAGGCGCGTCACCGATGCAGCCATTCTTGACCTGCATATCCGACCCGGCGAGCGCGTCGCGGTTGTTGCGCCGAACTGCCTTGAGTATCCGGAGTTGGTGGCCGGGCTCAGCGACGCCGGTGCGATCGTTGCCACGCTGAACCCCCGCAGCACCGCGACCGAAATCACAGCCGCCTGCGACGACTGCGGCGTACGCGTGCTGTTCGCGCATGCCGGCAATGCAGCGGTGGCAGGTGCGGCGAAGTCGCGTACCGTCGAGCGCACGATCGTCATCGGCGAGGACTACGACGCCTGGCGAGACACGCCGCGCGGAGCAGCCGAACGGCCACGCCTCGCCGAGACCGATCCGTTCACGCTGGTCTACAGCTCAGGGACCACGGGCAAGCCGAAAGGCATCGTGATTTCGCACCGGTCGAGGGTGCTGACCTTCCATGCCATGGCGATGGAATACGGCTGCTATGGCCCGCAGGACTTTTTCCTCGCGCTGACGCCGATGGCACATGGCGCGGGCCTTTCCTTCACGATGGCAGCGCTGTACGTCGGCGCAGAAGTCGAGCTGCTGCCGAAGTTCGATGCTGCTCAGGTGCTCGAGCGTCTCGGTGCCGCGCCGTTCACGGGCGTGTTCCTGGTCCCGACTCATTTCCAGGCAATCTTCGCGCTGCCTGCGGAGATCCTCGAGCGACATCGCGGCACGGCTGCGCACCTCAAGGCGATCATCTCGAACGCCGCGGCGCTGCCACAGGCGCTGAAGCAACAGATCATCGCCTACTTCGGTCCGGGCCTGCTGCACGAAACCTATGGCTCGACCGAGGCAGGTATTGTCACGAACATCCGCCCGTCCGATCAGCTGCGCACGCGCCAATCGGTCGGCAGGCCATTCGCCTCGACGCTGGTCCGCCTGCTCGACGAGAACGGTCGTGAGGTACCCGAGGGCGAAGTCGGTGAGCTGTTCTCAACTTCACCGTTCCTGTTCAATGGCTACTGGAACAACCCGCAGGAAACGCGCGACTGCATCCGTGACGGTTACTGGATCAGCGCCGGCGACCTCGCCCGCCGTGATGCGGAAGGCTTTTACTACATTGTCGATCGCAAGAAGGACATGGTGATCTCGGGCGGGCTGAACATCTTTCCGCGCGAGATAGAGGAAGTTCTGCATCGTCATCCGGCCGTGCTCGAAGCGGCGGTCGTGGGCGTGCCCGACCCACACTGGGGAGAGTCGCTGCGGGCCTATGTGGTATTGCGCGATGCTGGTGACGTTTCTGCCGATGCGCTGATCGAGCACTGCCGGCAGACACTGTCGGGCTACAAGCTGCCCCGTGAACTGCACTTCATCAAAGAACTGCCGCGAAATCTCGGCGGCAAGATCCTCAAGAAGGAACTCCGCGCACTGGGCTGAGTGCCGGTCGAATCAAGCCAGCGCCGCCACGGAGCTCGACCCGCCCGCACCGCTTACGAGCATGTCCGAGCATGCCACTCCCAACCTCCCTCAGCCGTCGCTGTCACATCTGCGCAACAAGCGGCTCTTAGCATTGAACACTCAACTTCCAGATCCGGGGATTCGTCAATGCGTCGACTCTTGCTCGCAGCGATCGGCTGCACCTTTACCCTGCCTGCCGCCGCCCGCAGCGTGCCTGAGATAACGCTAAGTCCGATTGGCGTCTATGAATCAGGCCTTTTCGATCAGGGTAGCGCAGAGATCCCGTCGTTCGACGTCTTCTCGCGGCGCGTGTTCGTCGTCAATGCCGGAGATGCAAGCCTCGACGTACTGGATCTGCGCAACCCCGCTCAACCCGTACGCATTGCTCAGATCGAGCTGGGCAATGCCGGCCTCGGCGCACCGAACAGCGTCGCGACGAAATTTGGCCTGGTCGCCGTCGCGCTGCAGGCCGATGACAAGACTCAACCTGGTCGGGTCGCCATCTATTCCGCGTTCACGCTGCGCCTGCTCGCAACCGTGCCGGCCGGTGCACTGCCCGATATGGTTGCGTTCAGTCCGAGTGGCCGGTACCTCGTCGCCGCGAACGAAGGCGAACCGAACAGTGACTACACTGTTGATCCGGAGGGCTCGATCACGATCATCGACCTCTGGCGTTTCGGACGCGCTGGCTTTGTCCGCACTGCCGATTTCAGTCGTTTCAATTCAGATGCAGAGCGAACCAAGCTGATCGAGGCCGGTGTCCGCATCTACGGCCCGAATGCCAGTGTCGCGCAGGATCTGGAGCCCGAGTACATCACGATGCCCGATGACCAGACGGTCTTCGTGACGCTGCAGGAGAACAACGCCATAGCGGTTGTCGATCTGCGCAACGCCAAGGTCGAGAAGATTCTCGCGCTGGGACTCAAGGATCACTCGCTCGCCGGCAATGAGCTCGATGCGAGCGATCGGGACTCGGCGATTGCGATCGAGAACTGGCCGGTGTTCGGCATGTACGAACCTGATGCGATCGACAGTTTCAAGGTTGGCGGCAAGCGCTATCTGATCACCGCAAACGAGGGTGATGCGCGCGACTACACGGGATTTGCCGAAGAGATTCGGATCGGCAGCAGCGGCTATCGACTCGATCCGACGATCTTCCCGCCAGATGTCGCGGCGGCGCTGAAGCAGAACACCGCGATCGGGCGACTCAACGCAACGCGGTTCTCCGGCGACATCGACGGCGACGGCGACTTCGACCGCATCCAGGTGCTGGGCGGCCGTTCGTTCACGATCTGGAGTGACGAGGGCGAGCTGGTCTACGACAGCGGTTCACTGCTCGAGCAGATCACTGCCGAGGCCTACCCGGACTTCTTCAATGCCAGCAACACGGACAACTCCCGTGATAGCCGCAGCGACAACAAGGGCCCTGAGCCCGAAGGTGTCGTCGTCGGCGAAGTTGCCGGTCGGCCGTATGCGTTCATCGGGCTCGAGCGCATCGGTGGCATCGCCGTGTTCGACCTGTCGAACCCGAAGGCACCGTTGTTCAGGACCTACGTCAACCGCCGCGACTTCACGCAGACGCCTTCGTTGAACGACGATGAGGAAGCATCGAACCCTGCGGCAGGCGATCTCGGGCCCGAAGGCCTCGAGTTCGTCCCTGCCTGGGCCAGCCCGAGTCGCAAGCCGCTGCTGATTGTCGGCAACGAGATCAGCGGTACGACGACGGTCTGGGAGGTCCGCGTCGACCGCTAGCGAGAAAACTCAAGCCTTCGGCACGTAGCTCATGCACCAGCCACGGGCATCGACCAGCTTGCCGGGGAACAGGCCACAAGGGGCCCAGGCGTCCGAGTCGCTGCCTTTCCACTGCAGGCAATTCGCACAGTTCTGACCGGCCACGAACTGCCGGTACTTGGCCTTGTCGACCTCCGAGGCGAGGTGCTTGTAGGCGAGCGCGGCAGCGACCGGGTCGCTCTCCTCGAGGCGCGGCCAGTCCGCAGTGTTCTGGGCAGCAGGCGCTGCTGGCGGAGCAACCGGTTCCGGAGCTGGCGCAACGGGTTCTGCAGCCAGTTCGGACCTCATGGATTCAGGCGTAAGCGTCGGCTCCATGTCTGCGGGGACAGGCGCAGGGGCTGGCGCGCCCTGTTTGCCACAGGCACTCAGACCCGCAAACGGCACCACAACGGCCGCACCGCCGGCCAGCTTCAGGAAGCGGCGCCGCGTCGCGTTAGATTCATGATGCTTGTTCAAGGTCAACTCCTGCTAAGTGATCGATGACCCCAATTGTCCGGTCGCGGGCCGCGCGATGCAAACTGTGACCGAGTTGTGCTCGACAATCGGGCGGCGAACCTAGACTTCGTCTCTGGATAGGCGCACGCACCACATGAACCGATTACAGCAAACCGCCGCACCGGCACCGAACGCCTCGGCGTTCGCGTTCGTGCAGGAGCTGGTCGGCGAACTGTCCGCTGGCCGTATCGATCTGCCGAGTTTTCCGGATGTCGTGGTTCGCGTGCGGCGCACGCTCAGTGATGATCGTGTGACGCCGGAAATGGTCGTGCGAGTCGTGGGCTCGGAACCGGCACTGGCGGGGCGCTTGCTGCGTGTCGCGAACTCCGCCGCGCTGAACCCCGGCGGACGCGCCGTCACCGACCTCAAGACCGCCGTGACGCGGCTCGGTTTCAATGCGGTACGCAGCGCGTCGATTGCGTTCGCAGTCTCGCAGCTCAAGAATGCGCCGGCGCTCAGAAAGCTGAAGCAGCCCCTCGATGAGCTATGGCAGCGCAGCGCCCTGGTCGCCGCAACCTGCCACGCGCTGGCCCGTGGCGCACGCGGCATCAATCCGGATGAAGCGATGCTGACCGGCCTGCTGCACGGCATCGGCAAGCTGTACATCCTGACGCGCGCCCACAAACACACCGAGCTGTTCGAAGACGCGGCCAGCTATCAGCAGATCGTCAGCGACTGGCATCCGCAGATTGCCAAAGCCATCCTCGAGAACTGGGAAATCAGCGAATCCCTGATCGACGCCGTGCAGCTGCAGAACGAGATCTTCCGTGAACACCAAGGCCCGGCAGACCTTGGCGACGTGCTGATCATCGCGGATCTGCTGGCCTCGTTCCGGAAGTGGCCGCATATGCTGCAGACCAACCTGCAGGGTGTATCTGCGCTCGCGCGCCTCGGCCTTGACCAGCAGCGATTGATCGAAGTGATCGAGGAATCCGAAGAACAGATCGAAACGCTGCGCAGCGCACTGGCCTGAGGCACCGACTCCGGCCTAACCCCGCGCCGATCAGCCCCGCGCCGATCAGGCCATAAGCCGGTCGGCGATCCCGCGAGCGGCGCGCTCGCCGCTTTCCATTGCGGCTTCCATGCCGACTTCCAGCTGCCGCAGATGCTCGCCCGCAAAAAACAGTTGCTGGTGCGGCAGCGCCATCTTGCGGGTCCATTCAAACGCCCTGCCAGGCTCCAGCTGATAGCTGCAGCCCTGCACGCCTTCAGCCTGTAGCCAGGAGTGCGCGCCGACGAACTCGAGCAGACCGCGCGTCGAGGGGCGGATGCGCTCGATCTCGGCGATTGCAAAGCGGCCGCGATCGGCGTGCGACAGCGCGTCGAGCTTGACGGCGTTGTCGCTGAACGACAGTGCGCTGATCAGCTGCTGCGAGCCGTCCGACTCGATCTGCTGGCGGATCAGATTGAAGGCGCCGTTGGTCCACATCGACGCTTCAATGCCGTCCTTCTCCCAGTACGGGCCGCGGTTTCGCAGCCAGACCTGGCTCTGGTTGCCGTAAGCCATGCCGCGCACGGCTTCGGCCTGCGTGCCGGTCAGGCCGGGGCGGATGTCGATATGGCGCAGCACCGTGAACGGCACGGCCGCCAGCGCCAGCTTCGCGCGGAAGCTCTTGCCACCGGCACAGCGCACCGTGACGCCGCTCTTGCCCATCTCGACGCTCTTGACGTGCTGGCCGTAGCGCACGCGATCGCCGAGCGACGCGGCCATCGCATCGGTCAGCCGCGACGTGCCACCGACCACATGCTGTGAGGTGATCGCTGCACGCTCGTACTGGTCCTTGCCCTTCATGGTCTCGGGATCGATCGCATCCATGCCGATCTTCATGCGCGTGGCGTCCATCATCATGCGCAGCACCGACTGCTTCTCGGTCGGCCGCCCCACCGAGGTGCTGATGATCTGCCGTGCAGCATCCGAGGCACCCTGGCGACGCAGCCACTCAGCCAGCGAGAGGTCGTACGCTTGCGCTTCGGGTTGCAGCCAGCCGTCGATCGTCGTGAACGGCGAGCGACGCTCGACGTAATAGCCGCCCAGCGTATGGGGCGGCACGACGCGCTCCGCGCCGACCGTGCGGTTCAGCGGCGAAGCGGCCCAGTCCTTCGCGGCGATCAGGGTGTCGTTCAGCACGAACGAGTACGGCGCATTGATATGCGCGCCAGGACCAAGCTTGATGTTGAGCTTGCGCGCCGTGTCGAGCACCCGTGCGTAGTCGGTGCCGATCTGCGCACCGCCGAGATCGGGCGCGAGGAACCAGTTGTCTTTGGTCAGGCAGCGGCCACCCGGCCGTGAATCGAGCTCCAGCACCACAACGTTCGCGCCGAGCTCGGTCAGCAGCATCGCCGCGTTCATGCCCGAGAGCCCGGCGCCGATGATCACGACGTCGAGACCGGATTCGGCCGACCAGGCGCGGCTGGTGACCGCCGCCGCGGTAGCGCCGGCGGCGGCGACGAACTGTCTGCGGGTCAGTGGGGTGCGCATGTTCAGAAGTTGTAGCGGACGCGCACACCCCACTGGCGTGGATCCGGCACGGCAACGATGAAGTTGCGCCCAAACGTCTGCACGTTCACGAACGGGCTCACGTTCACGGCCGTATCGTCGTCGAACAGGTTGGTCACGAAGCCGGCGATCTCCCAGGCATCGGTCGCCAGACCGAGGCGCAGGTCGGCAACGAAGCGATCACCCGTCTCGGCGAGATTGGCGACGCTCGCGTACTGACTCGAGCGGTAGGTACCATCGAGCTGCGCGTAGCCGCGCCAGCCGCTGGCCAGCGGCGTGTCATAGAGGATCGAGGCCGTCGCGGCGCTGTCGGACGAATAGGGCAGCTGCTTCTTGCCGAGCGTCGAAATGCCGGCCGCGGTCGCGCGTGTATCCTGATAGTCGAAGATGCGCGCAGGCGTGTACGCGTAACCTGCCGAGACAGCGAAACGGTCGGTCAGCTGCCAGCGCAGCTCGAGCTCGGCCCCCTCGATCTCGGCCTTGCCGGCGTTGCTCGTGTAGCCCACCGTGCCGACTGCTGGCGCCGGGGGGATGAACTGCGAGTCGACCTGGACGCTCTTCCAGTCGATCTTGAACAGTGCCGCGTTGAGAACCAGGCGCCGGTCGAGCAGCGTTGACTTGACACCGATCTCGTAGCTCCACGCTTCTTCCTCATCGAACGGCAGCAGGTTGGCCGGCAGCTGAACGTTACCCGCGCCAAGTGCCGTGTTGAAGCCGCCCGGCTTCGTACCCTGTGCCGCGCTTGCATAGAGCATCACGTCGTCGGTCCACTTGAAGTCGAGCGACACACGCGGCAGCCACGCCTCCCAGGTATTCGACAGCTGACGCGGCAGGCCAGAGAAAATGAAGTCCGTCGTCGCATCGTCTTGGTTCCAGCGCAGCTCGGCGGTTGCCGTCAGGCGGGGCGTCAGGTCGGCATAGACGGCGCCGAAGACCGATGTCGAGCTGACCTTGTTTGTCTGCGGCGTTGACGGCACCTGCGCCGGCGTCAGCACCGTTCCGGTGATGCTCTGGCCGAATTCGTCGACCTTCTCGTCATAGTAGTAGGCACCGGCCAGCCAGCGCACGGGAAGTTCCGGGTTGGAAGCGAAGCGAATTTCCTGGCCGAAGCTGCCTATGTCACGATCGATGATCTGACGCAGGTTGTTCCGCAGGAAGCCGACAGGAAGGTTGGCTTCACTCAGACCGCTGAAGTCGATGTCGCCGTCGAAGTAGACCAGCGTGTTGTTGTAGGCCGTCATCGAGGTCAGCGTGCCGCCCCAGAGCTTCCAGTCCAGGTTCATAGTGAGCCATGTGACGTTGCGGTCCGTCCCGGCGCAGGAGTCGCAGTTGTGCGCGATCAGCGTCGGATCGACAGGCAGCTTGCCGACGAACCAGACCTGCGTGGCCATCGGACCGGTCTGGGTATTCGAGGGCACGACGTGCCAGGCGGACTGCGCCTGCGCCTCCCAAGAGTAGGAGCCGCGCAGGTAGGCCGAGAAGGTCTCGCTCGGCTCGTAGAGCATCGCGACGCTGCCGGCGCGTGACTCCTCGGCGCCGACGCCATCGAGGCCGGTGAGGTTGTTGCGGTAGAAGCCATCGAACTCGTTCCAGCGGGCCGAGACCGAGAAAGCGAGCACGTCGCTCGCCGGGATGTCGAGTCGTCCGCGCAGGTCGGCGAGGCCATCGCCGCCGACGAGTGCCTCGGCATAACCGCCGAACTCGCTCTGCGGACGCTTCGTGATGTAGTTGACCGCACCCGAGAGAACGCCGCGGCCGAACAGCGCACTCTGCGGCCCCTTGACAACCTCGATGCGCTCCACGTCGACGGTCTGCAGATTCAGACCAGAGCGCCACGGGACGCTGTTGCCGTCGACGAAGATACCGACCGTCGGCTGACTCGCCGCGCGGATGTTCGCTTGGCCGCGGATCGCGGGACGGATATCCAGCTGGCTGAGGCCCTCCGACCAGGTGAACCCGGGAGCGAGCTTCTCGAGATCCGCCAGATTGTTCACGCCACGGCGCTCGATCTGCTCGGCGCCGACAGCAATGATCGAAACCGGCACGTCCTGCAGGTTCTCGACTTGCTTGCGCGCGGTGACCACGATCTCCTGCAGTCCGCCGACAGCCACGGTTTGGGCATTCGCACCAGCCACCGCACTCAGCATCGCTACAATCACTGCTGTCTTTCGCATACCCATTGAACTCCCCAACCCTCGGTATCTTGTTGATTTACCTCAGCACGACGCGCTCGACAACGCGGACTTGCCGGGGACCGCCTGCCACGCTGATACTTGATCCGAGGCATTTCAAGCTCAATTTCCCGAAAAGCGGCGGAACTTCCCGGATGCCGTCCGCTATCGTGCGGAGACGACGCCAGTACCACCCGTGCAGCGTGAACGACATGGCCAATGAGGCAGAAATCAGGGATCTGAGGGTTGCCAGCGCGGCCCTGATGCGTAACGACGACGCTGCCGAACGCCGTCGCCTGCAGTGGCTCGCGTTCTGGTTCTACCTTGGCGTGCCAGTCGCGATTGGTTTCCTGCTGGGGTGGTTGCAGGTCGGGCGCGCGGCGGACTGGCCACGGTCGATATCACTGCTGTACTGGGTTGGCGTCAGTTTGGTCATGACACCGCTGAACGCGCTGGGCACGGCCGCCATTGCGCCGCTATTGCGGCGGACGCATAGCCCGCTATGGCTGACACTTTTTTTCGGGCAGCTGGTTGCAGGGTTCATCTTGACCGACCCTGCCTTGCAGGCCTATCGCCGCTGGCTGCAGGCCAATGTCTATCCTGAATTGCTGCTGACGCCAGCCACTGCGATGGCAGAATTTGCCCAGCGCCTGCCCAGCAACTCGCTGCTTTGGGTCGGCATCAATCTACTGTTCTTCTATGGACTGCGAATGCCGCGCTTTGGATATCGACCCGCGCCTGCGCCGGAGGCTGCGGTTGCACCTCAACCTGTCGCACGAGACGCCCGGCCAGCGTTGATGGAGCGGGTTCGCGCGGAACGGCGAGGGCCGATATTGGCGCTTGAGGCGGAGGGTCATTACTTGCGGGTGCACACCGATGCGGGCTCGGATCTGATTCTCTATCGCCTATCGGATGCGCTGCTCGAAGTGGCAACCGAAGACGGCGCTCAGGTGCACCGGTCATGGTGGGTGGCGGCGCGGGCGCTCTCCGATCAGCGTCACCGCGATCATTTGCAGCTTTGTAACGGTGTTGAGATACCGGTCAGCCGTTCGTTCCGCGTCGCCGCCAGGCAGCGCGGCTGGTTGGCCTCAGGCACCGGCAGTTAGTCGATCGGCGGCGCTGCCGCCAGCAACTCCTCGGCGCTCAGTCGTAGCCGAAAGTCCGGATTGAAGTGCGCAAAGCGAATGGTCCCGGCGCGGTCAACCACGAACACGGCAGGCACCGCCGGCGCTTCGCGCGCGGTCGCGTCGAATCGGTAGTCGCTGCCATCCGGATTACGGGCCACGAACACCGGCGCTTCAGTGCCGACTGTCAGCGGCTGTACCAGAGTTGGATCGGCAGCGTGGGCCCACAACGGCAGCAGCGCCGCAATGACGCTCAGGGCACTTCGAAACCGAAAAGCTTGCATGTCTGAATGCTGATAGAACGTGAACGCGGTGGCCCGAATCAACTGACCACTCCGGACTGGCGCACCAGTTCCTTGTAGCCCTGGCTCACCGGTACGTCCATGCCGTTCGACAGACGGAGCAAGAAGCCCTTGCCGTTGGCAGAGACTTTCTGCACGGCGTTCTTGCGAACCCAGTATGAGCGATGGACGCGCAGCCCTTCGACAACGCCGAGCTCGTCGATCGCGTCGGAGAGACGGGCCAGCACCAGCGTGCTGCCGAGATCAGTGTGGACCCGCACATAGTGATCTTCGGCTTCCAACGCGATCACGTGCCTGCCGATTTTTTCAGGCAGTCGATCGAGAAACGACGACGGCATCGCGGCGGCAGCCACCGGCACCGCAGCGACGGACTCCTGCTCAACAGTGCTCGACGGACTGATAGCGGTTGCCGTAACTGCGGCACGGGAGTAGCGCGGAAAGCCAGCCCAGCGATCAAACACCAGACCGATGACCACCCATGCGAGATATGCGCCGGCCCAGACTTGCAGGTAGTAGACCCAGAAATCCAGCGACAACTCGAAGCCCGGTGCGGTTTGCGGCGTCCGCCCGCCCTGCATCTGGTTCCCGAGAGCCCCAGCCGTCAGGAACACGAGGTAGCGCGCCGGCAAGCTGCCGATCACAGCCCCCGTCAGCAGGATCACCCACAGCGGCGGTTGCCAGGGGCGGAGCAGGACGCCAGCAAGCGCTGATCCGCCATAAAGGCAGGCCCACACCGCCAGCGTCGAGGCGACCCAGAACAAGACGCCGATCGACCAGGGGAAGAACTGCGCAACCCCGGCACGCGTCGCCCCGAGCATCACGCCAATCAGCAGCGGGATCACGACAAAGAACAGCACCGCGTGCATCAGGTCGGGCGACCAGCTGCGCTGTGGCCGCTCGACTGGCAATACCGTTGACCGCATGGGTCAAGGGTACCGCGATCGGCGGTTCGGTCCTAGTCGCTCAGGGCGCGCGCGCCTCGCGGATCAGGTGCTCGGCGAACAGGGTCTCGAAGAATCCGTCGACGTCGGATCGCGCGGTCGCGAGATAGGCACCGAGTTGCTCCCGTGTCGCGGCATTGGGGCAGGCCGCGAAGCGTCCCTCAAGCGCAAAGGCTGGATAGGCGATCAACGCGGAGTAATTGCCCCGATCGGCCGCCAGACGCATCCTCTCGGCTGCGGGGCAGCGATCGGCATCGGATTTCGCGGCGTTGAAGTCCAGATACCCCAGCAGGAAGATCGCGTTGGGGTCACCGGCTGCAGCGGCAGCCTCGCGGTGAAATCGGGTCTTGACCGCATCGCCCGTGTAGCCGTACAGGCGTCCCAGATGAAAGTGCAGGCGCGCGTCGCCAGGCAGGCGCGCCAGATCCGCCTCGCACTGGCGGATCGCCGCTGGCACGTCGATGTCGGCACGGACCACTGGCTTTGCGAGCCGATGGCGGTCGTACCGGCCTGACGCGAGACGATCACATTCGGTTGCTTCGGTGCGCGACTTCGGATCCCAGACAGGCGGCATTGAAGAGGCCGGCACCGGAGCCGGTGAATCCATGTCGCGGTGTATCCGCCAGCGGCCGTCGTCACCGCGCATGAACAACAGCATCGAGCGGCCGTACTCGGTGGTCGAGGGCCCTGCGCCCTCGCGCGGTGAGTAAGTCACCGCGAAGTCACCGACGAACCACGCCACATCGCCGTCAACGGTGAGCTCGCGCTCGACCACGTTGATGTCGACTTTTCGGCCTGCCGCGAGACCTCCCATCGAACGCCGCAACTGCTCGCGGCCGCTGATCCGCGGGCGGCCGCGCGGCATGACCATTGTGTCTTCCGTATAGAGATCGGGAATCGCAGCGTAGTTGCCAGCCGCATAGAGCTGCTTCCAGGTCGTGCCGATCGATCGAATCGCTTCGGCATCGGCACCCGTTGCAGGCACCGCTGCCGCGTCAGCGAAGGCAGACAGCGCACCCAGAACAAGCGCCGCAGCGAAGGAGTAGCTGATTCTCATACCACCACCACCGAAGTTGCAACATCGTGTATCGCTTCGGCGCCGTCCTTGCGGATCAGCATCAGGTCCTCGAGGTGCAGCGTGCCGCCGAGACCCGACTCCATCACCGGGCAGTCCACGCTCAGGATCATGTTCTCTTCGAGCACCAGTTCTTCAGGGGTGCGCGGCATCAACAGCGACGGCTGCGGATGATCCGTGTGGAACAGACCAACGCTGTGCGGCGTGAAGCTGACATTGAGATCAACGCCCTGCTTCTTCAGCGACTCACGGCCGAGACGGGGAATATCTGCAAAGCGCAACCCGGCGCGCAGCTGCGAACGGATGTCGCCCCAGGCGGTCGCGATCGCCTTGGCAGCGCGCTGCACGGGTGCAGCCGGTTCGCCAACAAAAATCGTGCGCGCGAAATCACCATGATAGAACCGGCAGGTGCTGACGCAGTCGATCGACAAGGCCATGCCCTCGCGAATCGGTTCGTCGAGCACTTCGGTCGAGGTGCCGTTGACCACCATGAACACGCCGAGGTTGCCGCGCAGTGCCGCTTCCGAGAAGAACTTCGAGCGCAGCAGTCGCGTGGAGCCGAGCTCGCGAGCCTGGCTTGCTGCGGCCATCGCAGCGGTCATGTTGTTCTGGGCCGCCAGACGCATCAGCCGGATCTCGACCTCGGACTTCGCCATCCGCGTTCGTCGGAGCACGTTCTCTCCCGGACGGATTGCCGCGCTGAACCCGCGCGTGCGGAGCGTGACTTCGAGCTCAGGATCGTCAATACCGACCACGGAGTGCTGCAGACCCAACTCCCGCAACGCCTTGGCGAGCGCCCAGGAGGCATCGGCAGACGTCGGTCGCGCCGTCGCCAGTGCCGCCGCACGCTGGCGGTCGCGGTCCGACATTCGGCTCTCGTCCTGAACGCGCATCGAGCGACCGGGTGCCGCCGGCGGCTCCTGGTCAGCCCGCGCCCCGGGTGGCAGCGCGCCCGGTTGCGTGTACGGAAAGACCAGGCGATCCGTGAACAGGGATTCCGGCGAATGCGTGTAGTAGTACAGGAACGCATGCATGACCAGCGCGATCGGTCGCTTCGGGTCCGCCGGGTACACGGCAATTGCCGCACCGGTCCAACCCATGCGATCGAGCTGCGGCCAGTGGTTGCTCAGATAGAACACATTCGCGGGGCGCGCGACCACCACAGCATCGAGCCCTGCCTCACGCATGAAGAACCGCAGCCGATCGGCGTTGACGAGCGGCTGGTTTTTCAGAAATGCCAGATCAGGCGGGCTCGGCTCCACCCTGGCCGCTGCGCCAAGATCTGCACTCAGCGCAGCGCCTCCCAACGCCGTCGCGCCGAGCAGAGCGTCGCGGCGCGTGACCGCGGCTGGTTTTCCATGTTTCAACATCATGAGCCTCCGCACTGCCCTCAGAACTTGCGGCGGACCTTGACCGCCCAGGTCGCGGGCGGATTGATATAACTGAAGTTGGACAGTGTCGCCTGAGGATACGTCTCACTGAAGCAGTTGTCGCAGGACAGCGCAGCGAACCACCGGTCATCGCGCGTGCGCAGCGCGAGATTGAAATTCACGACTGTGTGCGCTTCCGAGAACGACCCCAGAATGAACTCCCCGTCTGCAGCAAAGTTCAACACCCCCGAACTGCTGCGAAATGCGCTCAAATTGTTGGTGCCGACTTCCTGATCATCGGTGAACAGCACATTCAGCGACGGCGTCAACGTGGCATCCCAGGCCGCCAACGGAATCTCGTACGCCAAGCCCGCGCTGACTGTGAGATTCGGTGCACGCACCGGATCGGCCAGCTCGCCGTTCGATGAGACAAGGCTGGTGCAGGCACGCTGCGCGCGCACAACAGCCGTATTCGTATCGCCGCGTGGGGATGGCAGGCCGACGAGACTCGCCTGGCACTCCGCCTGCTGCGCCGCCACTGAGAGGATGTTGAACGAGTCGATCGCTGGTTCGTTGCGGTCAATCACGTACTTGATGTCCTGCAGGCCGACCGCCACGGTGACGGTCAAGGGTTCGATCGGTCTGGCGAGAATCTCCAGCTCGAGCCCCGTATTCTCGAGTCCCCCGAGGTTGCGCGTCACAAACGTCAGCGCGCCGTTCGCTGGATTGACGAACGCCGAGCCGGCCTGGAAATCGTCTGTTTCCTGAACGAATGCAGTGGCGTTGACGCGCAGGCGACGACCCAGCCATTCGGTCTTGGCACCCAGCTCGTATGACCAGACCTTCTCCGGTCCGAACGGCAGCAGGCTCCGTACCGCCGTGGCCCTGGCGGACTGGGACCCGGATTTGAAGCCACGAGTCGCTGACGCGAAGAACAGCATTTCGTCGCTCGGCGTGTAGTTCAGCACAAAGCGAGGCGTCCAGATCTTCGTGGTCTGCGTCAGCGGAATCGCAACGTTGGGCGTCGCCGGGTTCAGATCGACGTCCACACTCGCGAAGTTCGCACTGCTGAGGCAAGACGCGGGCAGCGGCAGCACCTGGCACTGCGGTCGGTTGTCAGTGAAATCGAAGTCTTTCTTTTCGTCTGTATAGCGCACACCGGCCGTTGCTTTCCAGAGTGACGAGAACGTGTAGTCCGCCTGGAAAAAACCAGCATAGGCCGTCGTGTCGTTCTCGACGATGCGATCCGCGAGCAGCAATGGCACTGTGGTGACGAAGATGTCCGCGAAGTCGGTATCGTTCTTCTCGTTGTAATAGAAGACGCCCGCGACATAGTCAACGCGATCATTCAGGAGACTGCCCGTCAGCTTGAGCTCCTGCGTGAACTGTTCACTCTCGGCAATGTTCGCAATCGTGAAGCCGCCGGTGGTCAGGCCGCGCACCGCCGGCGTGACATTGATGTTGCCGGTCACGTTGTAGCGCGTCGGCAGACCGGTCATTGGATCGACGCCGAAATTGATGGTCGGCGCCGCGCGGCCGTCAAAGAAGTCGATGATGTAGTCCTGTTCGGTGCGGATATAGCCGGTGATCGCGTTCAACGTGACGGCGCCGGTCTCGAACTCCAGATTCGAAGCCAGCAGTGTGAAGCGCGTTTCCGCTCCCAGCGGCAGAGCGCCCTTGCCGTTCGCGACATTGAGCGGCGCCAGCTGGTTAGCGCCGCCGTTGTTGCGACGCAAACCCGTCGAAACGAATCGCCCGCCGCAATCGGCAGGGTTCGCTGGATTGCAATCGAAGTTGACCAGATTCGCGGAGAAATTCTCGCTGTAGGTGGCAGACAGATCCCAGGTGACCGAATCCGACAGCAACGCGGTGAGCGCGAATCGGCCGCCGAAGCCGTTCTTATCATTGACGCGTTCACCAGTCGTGATGTTCTTGACGTAGCCCTCGTCGTCGTGCCAGAAGCCCGAAAGCTTGGCGAACACTCGCTCGCCGATTGGCAGGTCGACACTGCCGCGCGCGTTGCGATCATCGAAGCTGCCGAAGCCGAGCTCCAGAAAGCCGCCGCTTTCGCGCGCTGGCTTCTTCGTGATGACGTTGATCGCCCCACCCGTCGTGTTGCGACCGAACAGCGTGCCCTGCGGGCCGCGCAGCACTTCTATGCGTTCCACGTCGAACAGGGACAGATTGTTCGCACTCTGGCGCGAGATATAAATCTCGTCGAAGTACGTGCCCACCGGCGGGTCCTGGGTTGCCAGCGACTCGGTCGTGCCGAGACCGCGCAGATAGTAGGCGTTGGCAGAACCCAGGCCAGTATTGTTGTGGCCAATCAGATTCGGAATGTACTGCACGAGATCGAGTGTTTCGGTGATGTTGCGCTGTTCGAGCTCGATCTCGCTGAAGGCGCTGATCGCGATCGGCACTGACTGCACGGACTCCGCCCGGCGCTGCGCCGTGACCGTGATTTCCTCCAGTGCAAGGCTGTCCGCACGAGCGGCGTCAGGCTGCTGGGCCTGAGCGCCCGTCGCCAGAAATGCTACGGCAATCGATAGACCCTTCCAACGCAAAGACTTGGCCTGCCACATCATGCTGCAATCTCCCTGTAGTCGCTTCTTATAGGACACCGGCCGCGCGCAGACGACGCAGCTGCGCGGCAGTACTGAACTCGAGTTCCGGAAACTTCCACGGCTCATCCAGAAAACCTGGGTGAACCGAATCCACCGCACGCCTGGCGGCATCGGGCATCTCTGCAAAGCGTGCGTACTTGCGCCCGAAGCCCTGCCACAGCACACCGCCGTCAGCGCGCCCACGCATCAGCCACAGTGGCCACGGCGCGTCGCTGAGCAGGGAGACGCGCGCTGGCAGTGCACTGATGGATGAATCTGCAAAGGCAGTAGCCGAAGTGCTGTAGGTCAGCACATCGACGCTGCGACGCTCAGGGCCGGAGTACGCCCGCGGGAATTCCTGCTCGGTAATGCTGCTTGGAAAGATATTGAAACGGGACTCAGTGACCCAGACTTCGTTGCCATCGGTGCGCCAGTCGAACTGCGGCCCACGCAGCGGCGAGTCGGTCGGGTGCAGCATCCGCGAACCGAGCTCGTCGAACAGGTAGGTGTTAAGTGGCGAGACATAGCCGATCGGAGTCAGCCGGGCGCCATCGTAGGGACTCGAGAATTCGCCAATCGGCTCGCCACGCGCCAGATCCGTGTAGTGCATCGCCTCGCGTTGCTGCGTACGAAACACGCCCGGCGACTCCTCGACGCACCGGATGATCAAAGCCGAGCGAAAGCCGACCAAGCGGTTTGGCAGCGCATCGGGCGGCCGACCGTAGAGCAGGCCCTCACACAGCGTGCAGGTTTCGCCGGCCGGCGTGCCGGCCATGCGCATGAAGTTCCGCAGTGAATCGCCGGCGTTGCCGGGCAGGGTAACGGGGTGGACTCCCGCGCCCGGCAGTACCGCGGCAGCTGCCGCCATGGGCAGGGCCGCAGCACCAAGCGCGGTCGTGCACAGCATGCGGCGCGACCAGCTGGACTCAGCACGGAGGTTCATCCGCCCACCTTCGCAGCGAAGCAGCTCGCTGGGGAGCGAAAGTTCGTGAAAAGACAGCGTTTTTCGCGGTGCCAGATGCGCGCCGTTCGGGAAGGGGCATTCACGAACTCCGGCCGAGCTTACGCCTTCGTGAACTGGCGAGGCCTTCCTTCCGGCAGGTGGAATTGGCATAGTGAGCGCATCCCGCCCCGCACCGGCCATTTGCGAACTGCCGTTCGAGTTTCGTGGCTCGGGCTCGGAGTACTTCCGAATCTGGATCGTCAACCTGCCTGGGCAAAGGTTCGACGCCTGCGCTACTTCCATGGCAACACGCAGCTGGGCGGCGCGGCATTCGAGTACCACGGCCAGCCGCTGGGCAGTTCTTGCCGTTGTTCGGGCTGGCGTTGATCCCGGTTCTTGTCTTCAGCATTCCGTGGATCATCGTGCAGTCGCACAAGTTCCAGAGAACCTGGCTGGCCGACAACGGCATCGCTGCCACCCGCTTCGACGATATCCTTTGCAGGATGCTGGCAGACAACGCTGCGGGTCCCGAGGGCGCAGAGCGATGCCTCGCCACTCACCCTGACATCAACGAACGAGCGCGCTGTACGGACGCTAGCGCACCACCCAGCCGCCGCTGACCGGGAACACCTGCCCGACGAAGCAGTTTGCCGCCGCGCTGCACAGATAGGCCGCGAACTCGGCATCCTCGCGCGCCGCGACCAGTCGCCCAAGCGGCACCTCGTTGCGGAGCCGTTCCTGGAAGCGCGGGTTGGCCTGCACCTCAGCCGGAAAGTAAGTCGGATTGTCGACGAAGTTCTGCGCAATCGCATTGACCTGCACGTTGTGGCGGGCCACCTCAACTCCCACAGCCTGCACGTACGCCAACTGCGCGCCGCGCGCCGCACTGTAAGTCGACGCGCGCTTCATGCCGCGCAACGCCGCAGCGCTGCCCATCACCAGGACCTTGCCGCTGCGGCGCCCGATCATCGCCGGCAACGCGGCACGCACCAACCGCGGCAGCGGATCGACCAGAGCCGCGAACACGCCGCGCCACTCTTCGTCGCTTGCGTCAGTGACTGATGAGCTCGGTGCCGGCATCGCAAGGTTCGCGACCAGCACGTCGAACGGACCGGCCGCCGCAACGACGGCAGCGGGTGCATCCGCTGGCAGCAACGACTCGGCACTGGCGATGACCTCCGCGCCCTGCTCGGCGAAGACCTCGCGAAGCGTCGGGCCCATGAAGGCGTCGGCCTGCGTGATCAGCACCCGCAGGCCATCCAGGCGCGACGCAATCATCCCAAGGTCTTCCGTGTTTCCGTCAACCCTTCTTCGGAGCGAACAGCGACTGCACCATCTCCGCGGCAATCGGGAACACGATCGTCTGGGTCCCCTCGCTGGCGATCTGGGTCAGCGTCTGCAGGTAACGCAGCTGCATCGCCGAAGGTTCGCGCGCCAGCATCTGCGCCGCTTCGAGCAGCGCCACGGCGGCCTGCTTCTCTCCATCTGCGTGAATGACCTTGGCGCGGCGCTCGCGCTCGGCTTCGGCCTGCTGCGCCATCGCGCGGATCATGTTCTCGTTGAGGTCGATATGCTTGATCTCGACGTTGGCTACCTTGATTCCCCAGGCATCCGTCTGTGCATCGAGAATCTTCTGCACATCGAGGTTGAGTTTGTCACGCTCGGACAGCATCTCATCGAGCTCGTGCTTGCCGAGCACCGCACGCAGCGTCGTTTGCGCAAGCTGGCTGGTCGCCATCAGGTAGTCCTCGACCTGGATGATCGACTTCTCAGGATCGACAACGCGGAAGTAAAGCACTGCGTTGACCTTGACCGAGACGTTGTCCTTCGAGATCACGTCCTGGCTTGGCACGTCCATCGTCACGACGCGCAGGTCGACCTTGACGAGTTGCTGGACAAAGGGGATCACGATCACGAGGCCCGGTCCCTTGACCTTCCAGAAGCGACCGAGCATGAACACCACGCCCCGTTCGTACTCGCGCAGGATCTTGAAGGCTGACGCGAACAGCACGATGAGGATGAAAACAATCGGCAGAACGCCGGTGAGCAGATCGAACAACATGGGTGACTCCTTCAGTTCAACTTTTCAACATCGAGGATCAGCCCATCCATGCGGCTGACTCGGACTTTCTCGCCAGGACTCAGGCTTGACTGCGATCGAATCCGCCAGCTCTCGCCATGAATGTGCGCAAACGCGCCGTCAGCATCGACGACCGTCACGATGCCTTCCATGCCGACCAGCTCTTCGGCACCGCTGACGATGCGTCGCGAGCGCGCCTGCAAAGCGAATCTCCCGGTCAGTATGAATGTCGCGGCGCTGATTACGGCCATCGAGATCAGGAACGGCAGCGAAATCGTCATGCCGGGCACGTCCGTATCGATAAGGAAAAGTCCGCCGAGCACCATTGCAATGGCGCCGCCGATTCCCAGCGCGCCGAAGCTTGGAACGAATGCCTCGGCAACGACCAGGCTCAGCCCCAGCGCGATGAGCGCAAAGCCCGCCCAGTTGATCGGCAACAGATGGAACGCATACAGCCCGAGCAGCAGGAAAGTCGCGCCAGCAACGCCGGGCACACCGAAGCCGGGGCTCGTGAACTCGTAAAAGAGACCATAGACGCCGATCAGCATCAGCACCACGGCAATCTGCGGGTTCGCGATCAGACTCAGCAGCTTGTGGCGCCAGTCCTGCTCGACCAGATCGAACATCGCACCGGCAGTGGCCAGCGTGACGGTGCCTGCGCCGATCGCAATTTCGCGACCGTCGAGCTGCCGCAGCAGATCGCGCAGATCCGTCGCGACCAGGTCGACCACCTTCTGCTCCAGCGCTTCCTGGGCAGGCAGGCTCGCCGCCTCGCGCACCGCCGCTTCGGCAAACTCCAGGTTGCGGCCCCGCAGCTCGGCGAGCCCGCGGATATAGGCGATCGCGTCGTTCATGGCCTTCGACGCCGAGACATCGGTGGGCGGCGCCGAATCGGAACTGCCCGGGGTGCGGCGCGGCGCGGGCGCACCGCCGCCAATCGAAACGGGCGATGCCGCGCCGAGATTGGTCGCGGGAGACATCGCCGCAATGTGGCTCGCGTACAGAATAAAGGTGCCGGCGCTGGCCGCTCGCGCACCCTCCGGATGCACATAGGTGGCCACCGGCACCGAAGACGCGAGGATCTTCTTGATGATCTGGCGCATCGAGGTATCGAGACCACCCGGCGTGTCGAGTTCGATCACGACCAGCTGATGGCCCTCCTTCTCGGCCCGCTCGATGCCCCGCACGATGAAGTCGGCCGACGCCGGGCCGATCACATCGGCAATCCGTACCACCAGCACGCGCGGGTCGGCTGCAAACACCGCTGCACCGCAAGCCATCAGCGCCAGAGCTGCCGAAATACGCACCCATTTCATGGCTGCGAGTTTACGCGTGATGGTCGCCAACACCTATGCAATCGACGTAATCTAGGCAGATGATCCGGCTGTACAGCTATTGGCGCAGTTCTGCCGCTTATCGCGTGCGGATCGGGCTCGCACTGAAGGGTCTGCCGTACGAATACGTGCCTGTACACCTCCTGCGGGAAGGCGGCGAACAGTTCAGCGCTGCCTTTCGCGCCCTCAATCCGCAGTCTCGCGTTCCGGCGCTTGCGCTCGATGGCCAGCTTCTGACCCAATCGCTGGCGATCCTCGAGTATCTGGACGAGACGCACCCCCAGCCTGCGCCGTTGCTGCCAGCCGAGCCGCTGGCGCGTGCCCGCATACGCAGTCTCGCGCTCCTGATCGCCGCCGACATCCAGCCGCTGCAGAACACATCCGTCGCGCGCTACCTGAAGGAGCGCCATGCGTTCACGGACACTGACCTGGCTGACTGGCTGCGCGAGTGGATCGGCCGTGGCCTCGGCGCACTGGAAACGCGGCTCGCCGCGGAGCCTGAAACGGGGCAGTTCTGCCACGGCGACACGCCGACGCTTGCCGATCTGTGCCTGGTGCCGCAGTGCTACGCGTCGCGGCGCTTCGGCGTTGATCCGGCGCAGTACCCGCATATCGCCGCGATCGAGCAAGCCTGCGTCGCGCTGCCGGCGTTCCAGCGCGCAGCGCCCGAAATGCAGCCGGACGCCGTGTAACATTGACTGCTCGCCATCGGAGGTTCTTCATGGATTCGATCTCACGCCGCACCGCCCTCGGCAGCGTCGCCGGCCTTGGCGCGCTCGCCCTCGCCCCGTCTGCTGCCCGATCTGCGGCGACGCAGCTACCCAAACTTGATCTCGCCGATCCACTGACGGCGCTGCGAGCCCACGTGAAGATGGTCGGCAGCGTGGGCACGGAAGCCGTGCACACGTTCTTTAGATTGAACATCTACGGTGATCCGGGCACAGGCAGTTTCGTGCCGATGTTCACCATGAACAACATCCTGGTCGACTACTGGACCAACAAAGGCAACGACGAATACGAGATGCGCAAGTACGAAGTCGGCTTCTACACGAAGATCGACAGCTACGATCCGCTCGAACAGTTCGACAATCCGCTGACCGGCAAATCACACAACATCCATCACTTCCGGCTCGGCCCGGTGCCGCGCGTGTACACGCCCGATGGCATCATCGTGATGGGCTACAACCCGAATCCGCTACCGCTCGAGCTGATCGGCGATCGCGTGTTCCTGGCGACGCAGTCAATCGAACAGTCGGCAGACATGGTCAATCCGGGTCAGACGAACTACGTCAATTCGTTCATGACCTATTCGGCGCTGCTCGCCGACCTCGCGAACCCAGCAGTCACCTCGGCGCCGGTGCACGCGCAGCTGCAGAACAAGAACCGCTGGGCGCCGTGGATGGGCATGGGCGATCGGCCAGGCGGCACAGTTGCGCGCGGTTTTGGCAGCAAGATAGCGAACCTCGATGCACTCCCGCCGAGCGTCATGGATGGCGTCAAGCGGTTCGTGCCCGAGATCCTCGACACCCAGAACTGGACCGAGTTTCTGTTCGAAGACACCGAGTATCTGCGCGAGCGCGACGCGGCTAAAGAGAGCAAGTAAGTGCTGCGGCGCATGCTGTTGCCTGCGAGCGTCGCTGTCCTTTGCGTTGCGGCGCTCGTCGAAGGCACTCACGCACCTCGCGGCCGCGGGCTACCGGCCGATCTCGAACTTTGAGGTCGGGCTCGCGAAGCCCGGCGGTGGCTGCTACGTTGTCGAGGAGTTCTACTTTGTCGGCCCGGACAACCTGCTGATCCCAGTCGTCGTCCGACCCGAGGAGATGCCATCCATTGCGGCCATCGATCCGGCGAGCGGCTTGGGCGGCCCCGCCTATGGCGGCATCACGGTAGCCGACGTCGATCGCGAAATCGCGTTCCATCGCGCGGTGCTCGGCCTAGAGATGCGGCGGGACCTCAACCGCGAACCTGACGCTGATCGATCTCGGCGCAAAGGGCACGCGCAACGATTCGCCGATCCAGGCACCGAGTCGTGGCGCCGTGATGTGGGCCTTCGCAGTCGACGAAGAATCGTCTGCGGATCATCGGCATCGACCAGATCAACGCTCTCGTAGGACGGCGTGCCGCGGAAGTCAGTTGCCGCGCCACAAGCAGATGCGGGAAATCGGTCCGGTCGAGTCCACCTTCCCTGAGCCAGGCCTGCGTCGCCTCACGAGGAGTAGTCGTAGGCCGACTGCTGCAACGGACACAAGGGTGGCACGATGTGGGCGCCCACACAGGTGAATCTACACGGCAAGACGACGAACCGGGCCGCACCGAGCCGCTTGGCGACGGCGATCGGCGTGTCATGCGCGACGGCACCACGCCATCGCCCCTGTGCAAAACGGCGCAAACGACATGCAACGGGGTTCGCAGCTGCTTGAAATCCTGACACGGCAGCTCGCGCTGCTGCAGCGCGCGAAGGCCTGCCGCAAGAAACGGCGGCTTGGGTAGGAGACCGGCGGGGAACGTGCTTCATTTCGCCCGGTCATGAGCCATGCCACCGACGCATGGGTGGATGCTGAAACGCCATCATCTTGCATTATCCCTTCGCCAGCGTAGGCTCGCTCGCGGCTCGCGCCAAACAGTCTTTTTAGGGGATTCCAGCATGCGATCGATCAGCAGCCGCCTTGGCAGCTTTGCACTTTCCGCAGTCACGATCATGGGTCTCGGTCCGCTGGTCGGGTCCGCCCAGGATCAGGACGGAGCCGCCGATGCGAGACTGGCCGAAGTGGTCGTCACCGGCTCCCGCATTCAGCGCCGCGATGCACTGTCGGTCGGTCCGCTGACCACACTGACGGCCGAGGACATTGCGGCCGTGGCACCGACTTCGGCCGGTGATCTGCTGCAGGCGCTGCCAAGCGTCGGCGTCAGTCTGAACTCCAACGGCACCCAGGGCACCTCGTTCGGTGTGTCGTCGGTGAACCTGCGCTACCTTGGTTCGGCCGAGGGCTCCGGCAACCGCACGCTGGTGCTGGTCGATGGCCAGCGCTGGGTCAACGCCGTCGGCGGTCGCGGCTTCCGCGATTTCGTCGACCTGAACACCGTGCCGCTCGGGATCATCGAACGCATTGAAGTCCTGAAGGACGGCGCATCGGCGATCTACGGTGCCGATGCCATCGCCGGTGTCGTCAACATCCAGACCCGCAAGGCGGTCGAAGGCTTCGAAGCGAACCTGCGCTACGGCATCACCGATCGCGGCGACAACCGGAACACCAGCGGCTACGTGAACTGGGGCACCCAGCGGGAGCGCGCCTCGGTGCTGCTGTCGCTGAGCTACAACGATACCGAACCGGTGCTGACCGAGGACCGCGCACTCACCGTCCGTGCTTTTGCGCCACTGACAGCACCGCCGACGTCACCGCGTGGCCTGTTCGTCGTGCCCGGCCTCAGCAACAACGCTTTCTTCGGCACGCCGGCCAACTTCGCCGCCAACACCGCCAACGCGATCACCCGGCTGCCAGGCGTGACGGCAATTGGCGCCGGCGCCGCAGCTGACAACAGCTTTCGCGTCGCGACGCTCGCTGCCGATGACTTCAATACCCAGACGCAGGGCATCTACCTGATCGGCCCGAGCGAGCGGGTCGGCGCCTTCGCGCGCTTCGGCTTCGAATGGAGCGACGACCTGAAGATGCGCGCCGAGGTGCTGTACAACAAGCGTGAATCGAGTCAGCTTTTCTCGCCGCTCGGTCTCGACCTGCGTGGCTCCAATGGCTTTTCGATTGCCAACAACCAGGCCTTCAATCCGTTCGGCACCGCCAACGGCGTGCCGCTCGCGAACGCTGTCGCGCTGACCGGCAATGCGCTGCGGCTGCAGCGCGTGGCGACCGAAGTCGGCAATCGCGACAACGTGCAGGAAATCGATACCCTGCGTCTGGCGCTGGCGTTCGATGGCCGCGTGGATCTGGCCGGTGAATGGAAGTGGGGTTCGTTTCTGTCCTATTCGCGCAATGAGGCGACGTTTAACGCCCTCAACCAGATCAACTTCGAGAGCGCCTACCGCGCGCTGCTTTCACCGGCTGCCTGCGCTGCTGCTACGGGCTGCACGCCGCTCAACATCTTCGGCACGATCACGCCGCAGATGGCGGACTACATCCGCTACAACGGCTTCGACGAGCAGAAGGCGGAACAGTACAACTTTGCGCTGAACGCCTCACGCGAGCTGTTCACGCTGCCTGCGGGTGTGGTCGGCCTCGCCGCCGGCTATGAGTATCGCCGCGAGAAGGCAGTGGACAGTCCCGATGCCTTTGCGGGCACGCTGTCCACCGTTCTACCGCTCGTGATGGGCGTGGCCCAGAACCCCACCAGCGCGCAGTCGCGCGAGCCGACGAGCGGTTCGTATGACCTGCATGAGCTGTATGCCGAAGTCAGCGCCCCGCTGCTCGCCGGGCGGCGCTTCGTCGAGAGCCTCGACATCGACGCCGCGATCCGCTACTCCGACTACTCGACCGTCGGTGGCGAAGCCACCGCGAAGTTCGGCGTGGCGTACCGGCCGGTGTCATCACTGCTGGTCCGCGGCACGTACTCGCAGGGCTTTCGCGCGCCGTCGATCCTCGAGTTGTTCCAGGGCACCCGCAACACGAACTTCCAGGGTGTCGACCCCTGCAACGGCGGCGGTGCCGGCCGACCGGGCTGTGCGGGCGTTCCCACCACCTACAACCAGAACCAGTTCGGTGGCGGAACTTTCAATGGCGTGCTGTCCGGCAACACCGCACTTGAGCCTGAGACGGCGGACACGTTTTCTGTCGGTCTGGTGCTGACGCCAGAGTCCCTGCCGGGCGCGTCGTGGACGATCGACTGGTTCCGGATCGACGTGGACAATGCGATTGCCTCACAGACGGCAACCCAGATCCTGCAGGCCTGCGCGATCCGCGAAACGTTCTGTGAGCTGATCGACCGCGCGCCGAGTGGCGAAGTGCTGCTGCTGCGGCAAGCGGTCGTCAACCTCTCAAGCATCAACGTCAGCGGTGTCGACACAACCGCACGCTATGCCTTCGACACGGACATTGGACGTTTCGAGGCATCCGTCGATGCCAGTTACCTGCACTCGTTCCGGACGACCATCGTCCAGCCGGACGGATCGATCCAGGTCGATCAGCGGCAGGGCAAGTCCGATCAGCCGCGTTCGACTTTCCCACGCTGGAAGGGTCAGGCCGGACTCAAGTACTCAAGGGGTGAGTTCGACGCGAACTACCGGGCGCGCTACATCGGTTCGAGCTACGACGTGCCGGGCAATGCGATCAACGGCGGCAACCTGGGTTCGACGGTCTACCAGGACCTGCAGTTTGCGCTGTCCCTGGCAGATTCGAGGTACCGCCTCGCGCTCGGCATCGACAACGTCTTCGACAAGGCACCGCCGGCCTCGCGCGCGAACAACCCGATCAACTTCGACATCTACACGTATGACGCTCGCGGACGTTACGTCTATGCGACGATGTCGGCGAAATTCTGACGGTTGATCGTGAGCCGATGCAAGCAGGAGATGCGCCGCCGCGCAGGCTGACCGCACTCGACCGGATCGAGCGGCTCGGCAACGCGCTGCCCGATCCGGTCGTGATCTTTCTGTGGCTGATCGCGGCGCTGATTGCCACATCGGTGGTCGCTGCCGCACAAGGCACGTCGGCGACCAACCCGATGACCGGCGCGACGATCATCGCGCAGAGCCTGCTGTCCGAAGCGAACGTCCGGCGGCTGCTGGTCGAGATGCCGGAGACCTTCGTGCGCTTCCCGCCGCTCGGCCTCGTGGTGGTGGTGATGCTCGGGGCAGCCGTCGCCGAGCGCTCCGGGCTGCTCGGCGCGTTGATCGGCCGCGCCGTTCGCAGCGCGCCGCGGGGCCTGCTGACGCCCGCCGTGTTCGGCATTGCGCTGCTGTCGCACCACGCCTCGGATGCGGCGTATATCGTGCTGATTCCGCTCGCGGCCATCGTCTATCGCGAGGCGGGGCGCCACCCGCTGGCCGGCGTGGCCGTTGCCTACGCAGGTATCTCCGGTGCGTTCGCCGGCAACCTGCTGCCCGGCCAGTTCGACGCGCTGATCCTCGGCATTACACAGAGCGCCGCGCAGCTGCTGGCGCCCGCGCATCCGTTGAACCCGCTCGGCAACTGGTGGTTTACGGCGACGCTCGGCATCGTTCTGCTGTTCGTCGCCTGGCCGATCGCTGATCGGATCATCGAGCCACGGTTGCGCAAGACGCAGCTCGATGGCGAAGCCATGCAGACCATCGCTGCACCGGCGGCGCTCAGCGATGCACAGCGTCGCGGCCTGCGCCGCGCTGGCGTGGTCGCCGTACTGGTGATCGCCGGCTTTGCTGCGCTCGTATTCTGGCCAGGCTACTCGCCGCTGATCGATGAAACAGCGACCGGCTATGCGCGCGAAGCACCGCTGTATCGCGCGCTGATCGGTGGCTTCATGCTGCTGTTCCTGTTGTGCGGCTGGGCTTACGGGAGTGCGGCCGGAAGCATCCGCACTCACCGCGACGTCGTGCGAATGATGGTCGAGGGGCTGCGCGACATCACGCCTTATCTCGTGATTGCATTCTTCGCCGCGCACTTCATTGCAATGTTCGCATGGTCCAACCTCGGACCGATCCTGGCGATCCACGGCGCAGCCTGGATCTCCGGGCTCGAGATGCCGAAGGCCTTGATGCTCGTGCTGCTGTTGCTGATCTCTTCAGTGTTCGACCTGTTGATCGGCTCCGCGTCGGCAAAGTGGAGCGCCATCGCACCGATCGCCGTGCCGATGCTGATGCTGCTCGGCGTGTCGCCCGAGCTGACCACCGCGGCCTATCGCATGGGCGACTCGATCTTCAACATCGTCACGCCGGTCGCCGCGAATTTCGTGCTGGTGCTGGTCATGTGTCAGCGCTGGTCGAAGGGCTTCGGCATCGGTTCGCTGATCGCGATGATGCTGCCTTTCAGCATTGCGTTCGGCTTGACTGGTCTCGCGCTGATTGCCCTTTGGGCAGGCCTGGAGCTGCCGGTCGGACCGGGCGCTCCGGCGGCTTATCAACTCGTGACACCATGAGCGAGATCCCTGGCGAAATCCCGAGCGGCAGCCGTCGAACCACGGCGCGCGTGCGTACCCGCGACGGCGTGCACCTCGCCACCGACATCTATGCCCCATCCACCGGCGACGGACCCTGGCCCGTGCTGCTCGAACGCACGCCTTACAGCCGACGCGGCACCAATCACGCCGATCGCAGTCTGGCGAAACCCGAGCCGCGCTCGAAGCCGGAAGTCGCCTGTGACTTCGTGCGCGCCGGCTACGTTTACGTGGCTCAGGACTGTCGCGGACGCTTTGACTCCGAGGGGCGGTTCTCGAAATACCTGCACGAACAGTCGGATGGCGTCGCCACGCTCGAGTGGATTCTCGCCCAGCCCTGGTGCGACGGGCGCGTCGCCACCCTGGGTTTCTCGTATGGCGCACATACCCAGACAGCCATCGCAGCGGCTGCGCCGCCGGGCCTCGCTGCAATGTTCGTCGACTCTGGTGGGTTCTCGAGCGCCTATCACAGCGGCATTCGCCAGGGCGGTGCGTACGAGCTCAAGCAACTGACCTGGGCGCTCAAGCACGCGCGTCTCGCTCCCGAGACGGCGGCCGATCCGCTGCGCAGGGCTGCGCTCGATTCCGCCGACATCCGCGAGTGGATTCGTGTCAATCCGTGGCTGCCCGGGCATTCCGCGATCAGTGCGGCACCCGAGTACGAAGACTACGTGGTCGAGCAGTGGACCAACGAGTGCTTTGGTCCGTTCTGGCAGCGACCAGAGCTCTATGCGCGCGGGTATTACGCGCAGTATCCGGACGTTCCGATGGTGCACATGTCGAGTTGGTACGACCCCTACGCGCTGACCGCGATCGAGAATTACCGCGCGCTGTCGCGCGGGCGTCGCGGACCCGTGCGGCTGGTGATGGGTCCATGGACCCACGGCCAGCGCTCGGTGACATTCGCCGGCAATGTGGACTTCGGTGCCGAAGCAACGCTGGACGGCAATGTCGCACCGGATTACCAAACACTGCGTCGCGACTGGTTTGACCATTGCCTGCAGCAGCGCGCGACCACCGACTGGCTCGCGGCAAACGTCACGGTGTTCGTGATGGGTGGCGGCACCGGTGGCCGCTCGCACGAAGGCCGTTTGCAGCATGGTGGCCACTGGCTGCGAACCTCAGACTGGCCGCCGCCCGAGAGCGTCGCGACTGCGTTTCACCTGCATGCAGATGGCCGCCTCGATCGGCAGGCCCCGAACCAGGCCACACAACTCAGCTGGGAGTTCGATCCAGCGAATCCGGTACCGACGATCGGCGGCGCCATCGCCTCCGGCGCACCGCTGATGGACGGCGGCGCGTTTGATCAGCGCGAAACAGCCAGGCTGTTCGGCGCTCGCCACCCCGGACGCGCACTGCTTGACCGGCCCGACGTCGTCGTGTTCCAGACTCCGCCGCTCGATGCAGACATCGAAGTGATCGGCCCGGTCACTGCGCAGCTGTGGGTTTCAACGTCCGCGCGCGACACGGACTTTACGATCAAGCTGCTCGACGTGCATCCTGCTGGCCACGACTGGCCAGAAGGCTACGCGATGAATCTGACCGACGGGATTTTGCGGCTGCGCTTTCGCGACTCGTTCGAGCGGGCGCAACTCGCCGAGCCGGGCGAGATCTACCCGATCGAGATCACCGCGTTCCCGACCGCCAACCGTTTCATGGCCGGCCACCGGATCCGGGTCGAGATCTCGAGTAGCAACTTCCCTCACTTCGACGTGAACCCGAACAGCGGCGCGCCGGCGGGCACCCACAGCGCACCGGTCGTCGCCACCAACACGTTGCACTGCGGACCGGATCGACCCTCGAAGCTCGTGCTGCACGTCATGCCCCGGTCGACGTGAGCGGCCTCGATCTGCGTTCGCTGCGAGCCTTTCGCGCGATCGTGCGCACCGGCACCGTGACGGCCGCAGGGCGGGAGCTCGGCCTGACGCAACCCGCGGCAAGTCGCCTGCTGGCGCAGTTCGAACGCGAAATCGGCTTCGAGCTGTTTCACCGTGACCGCGGACGCCTGGTCCCGACCAGCGATGCGCTGCTGTTGTTCGAGGAGGTCGAGCTCGCGCTCGGCGGCTTCGCGCACATCCAGGATCTGATCCATGACATCGCCAGATTGCGGGTGGGCAGGCTGCGGCTGATCGCCCCACCGAGCTTCACCGAAGGCGTGCTGCCGGAAATCGTCGCGGCATTCCTGACCCGGTTTCCCGGCGTGCATCTGACGATCGACTCGCGCAGCGTCGAGACCGTCAAGACGATGATCGCCACGCGCGCCGTCGACGCAGGCTTCGTCAAGCTGCCGATCGACCGACCGGATCTGACCGGCGAAACCGTCGTCAGCAGCGAGAGCGTCTGCGTGCTGCCCGACAGCCATCCGCTTGCACGGGAGACGGCGCTGGATCCGCGCAAGCTGCGTGGCCAGCCGCTGATTCTCCTCGGACTGGGACGCCGTTCGCGCGCGCAGATCGACAGCGCATTTGCCGAAGCAGGCGTGACCCCTGATGTGCGCATCGACACGCATACGATCGGCTCGGCCTGCGGCCTCGCCGCACGCGGCGTCGGCATCGCGATCGTCAATTCGCTGCTCGCGCGAACCTATCTGCGCGATGGACTCGTGACGCGTCCGTTCCATCCGGAGCTGCGGCACGAGTACGCATTTGTCACCGCGACCGTTCCGGGCATGACAAGGCTCGCGAACGAGTTCCTGATCGAGACCCGCGCCTGGTTCAAGCGGCTCAATCTGGACGCAGCACCGCATGCTCGCCGCGCACGCGCAGCCGGTAGCCGAGTCGCTGCGAAAGCCCGGCGACGCGACTGAGCGTCGTGCGCGCCTGCGTCGCCGTTGCCGGTGACGGACGGCCTCGGGTGACGAGATCTTCCATGCCCCCCTCGCCGATACTCGCCAGCTGCACCGGGACGAGCTTCGCAGCGGCGAAACGCCCGGCCTTGAAGCGGCACTCGGCGATCAGGCTCTGCCAGTTCGCCTCACCGTAGGCGTCATCCGCCTTGCGCGTCTGGAAGATGAAGCTCGACAGGCCATGGAACAGCGGCGCGCCGCGGTACATCTCGATGCCCTGCATCAGTGGCGTGCCATGGGCCGCGAACACGCTCGCGCCAGCGTCGATGCAGCGCCGTGCGAGCGCACGCTGCCACTCGCTGGTGCGCTCGATCGGCTGCTCCCACAGATGGTTGTGCAGATACGCCAGCACCACGTCCGCGTTCCGTGCCGCGATTCGAATCGACTCGAGCATGCGCTCGATATCTGCTTCCTCGACCCCGCCCGCGGCAGCGCGGCGCAGTTCATTTACGCCGGCGCGCGAAGGCGTCGCCGCGCCGCCGTCGCGGATCATGCCGGCCGCCGCAGCGACCACCGCGAATCGACCGGCTGGCGTGTGCTGGTAGCCCGGCGCCGACGCCTCATCGAGCGACAGGCCGGTACCGGCAAAGGAAAGCCGGCGTGCGCGCAAGGCGTCGATGGCGTCGACAATGCCGCCCGTACCCACATCGAAAGCATGGTTGTTCGAGGTCGCGAGGAAAGTCACGCCAAAGTCGCGCAGGCAGTCGAGCACGACCGGGTCTGCGGTATGCAAAGTCTCCAGCGAGCGGGTTGGCGGACCTGCGCGCGGTCCGAGCAGCGCGACCTCGAGATCGGAGAAGCAGGCGTGATGGGCGCGCAGCTGCCGCGCAAGCGGCTCGAAGCCCGGCCACGGCCTGGCGCGCAGATCCTGCGTGATCAGACACTGACCAATCAGCGCGAGCCGGAACTCGCCGCTGCGCGCGGCCTGGGCGCGTGAGGTCAGTAACGGCAGCGACAAGGCGCCAAGCAGCGCCTGCCGGCGGCTCCAGTTGGTAGGCGGGTTCAGCAGGTACGACATGGTGGCAGCACGATGCGGGTCGGCCGAAGCACCGTCAAGCTCATGCGCGGCGGGCATGAACGTATGACGCAGAGGGTCTCGGCTACGACTTCATGAGCCGCGCGCGGATCTCCTTGAGCTCGCGCCGGTGCTCGGGCGTCGCCTGCGGGTAGCTCATCTTGAGGTTGCGAAGCGTCTCGAGAATCACCTGCGAGACGATCAGGCGACTGCTGTGTTTGTCGTCGGCAGGGACTACATACCAAGGCGCCTGGCGCGTGCTCGTGGCGCCAAGACAAGCCTCATACGCTTCCATGTACTGCATCCAGTAGCCCCGCTCCTTCTCGTCGGCGAGACTGAACTTCCAGTTTTTGTCCGGTTCGTCAATTCGCGCGATGAAGCGCTTGCGCTGCTCATCCTTTGAAAGATGCAGGAAGAACTTCACGATGCGCGTGCCGTTGCGGGTCAGGTGCTGCTCGAGATCGACGATCGAGCGGTACCGGTCCAGCCAGAAGTCTTTGTGCTGCACCAGTTCCACCGGCAGCTCCTGCGCGGCGAGGATCTCGGGGTGCACGCGTACGATCAGCACTTCCTCGTAGTAGGAGCGGTTGAAGATTCCGATGCGCCCGCGTTCCGGCAGGCTTCGCGTGGTGCGCCACAGGAAATCGTGATCGAGCTCGGTCTCGCTCGGGTGCTGGAAGCTGAAGACCTGGCAGCCCTGCGGATTGATACCGGACATCACGTGGCGAATCGCACCGTCCTTGCCGGCCGCGTCCATCGCCTGGAATATCAGCAGCACGGAGTAGCGGTTGTGGGCATACAGAAGTTTCTGCAGCGAGCTCAGCTCCTCGATGTGCCCGTCGAGGATCTTGCGGTACTCCTTGCTCGATGTGTAAACGGGCTTTACCTGCGTGGGCCACTTCTGAAGGTTCACGGGCCGGCCTTCCGGCACGCGGAAGTGTTCGGTATCGATCGTCATCCTCGCTTCTCCGTCTCTGCTGCGCGGGAGAATCCTGTTTACGCTTTGCGCTTGTCCGCAACGCGGCGCATCAGTTGTTCCCAGGACTTTACAAACGCCTCGGCGCCTTCGCGCTGCAGCTGTGCGGCCAGCCCGCCGACGTCGACGCCAGCCTGTGCGAAGCGCCTGAGCACCGCCTCAGCGGCCTCACCGTCTTCGTCGAGCAGGCCGCGGAATACACCGTGGTCCGCATAGGCGAGCAGCGTCGCCTCGGGCAGCGTGTTGATCGTGTCGGGCGCGGCAAGCGCATCCACATATAACGTCTCAGGCGCATCCGGATCCTTGGTACCGGTGCTCGCCCACAGCAGCCGCTGTGGCCGCGCGCCGAAGGCCGCCAGCCGGCGCCAACGCCCGCTCTCGAACAGATCCCGGTAGGCGGCATAAACCCGGCCACCGATGGCAATGCCGAGCTTGTTGCGCAATGCCGCGGGCACCTGCTCCGCAACGGCCGTATCCCATCGACTCACGAACAACGAGGCGACCGAAGCCACTTGCGGCTGCAGGCCGGCTGCAGCACGCCGCTCGAGGCCGCGCATCCAGGCCTCCGCGGCCGCGAGGTACTGCTCGCGATCGAACAGCAGTGTCACGTTGACCGGCACGCCGGCGAAGATCGACTCCTCGATCGCCGGGATGCCGGCTGGCGTGCCGGGAATCTTCACGAACAGGTTCGGGCGATCGGCCTGCCGATGGATCCGCACCGCCGCGTCGATCGTCGCATCGGTCTGTTCGGCGAGCAGCGGCGAGACCTCCATCGAGACCCAGCCATCCACACCGTCGGTCGCCTCGAACACCGGACGGAACAGGTCCGCGGCGCGACGCAGATCATCGAGCGCCAGCGCGACGAAGCAGTCCTCGTCCGACAGCGCGCTATCTCCCGCTGCACGGCTGGCGGCAGCAATTGCCGCATCGTAGGCGTCAGTGCCCGCGATGGCCTTCTCGAAAATCGTCGGGTTCGAGGTCAGCCCCGTGACCGACAGCTCGGCGATGTAGCGCGCCAGCGTGCCGCCATCGAGCAGCTCGCGGGTGATGTTGTCGAGCCACAGGCGCTGGCCGAGCTCGTGCAGCTGTCGCGTCGGGTTGCCTGATATGCTCTGGCTCATCGGCTCACCATACCTCAGACCAGCAAGCATGCAAGCGGCGCGAGGCTGCGCACCGCAGCGGCCGCGACGCCTTGCCGTCCGCACCCCTGTTCGACTCGACGAAGGTCTCGAAGATCTGCGGCGTGAATCCGTCGGCCACAACACCCGCTGCGCCAAACAGGCCCACATGTCCGTTTCTCCTGAATGCGGACTTTACGCACCTTCGCCTGGTCACTCACCGCCCCGCAGCGCGCGGTTCGAGGTGCGTTGTCACAGGCGCGGCGCACGTGACGCTCGATCACACGCAGAGTGACCCGTCGCACGGTGGCCCATAGCGCCGGGTCGCGATGCAGAAAATAGCGCAGGCGTTTAGGGTACGTCACAACCCATTGGCGCACCGGCACCCTGGGAAACACGTGCTCAACCAGATGCGCAGCCAGTGCCGCCATCCGCCACGGCCCTTGCAGGAAAGCTGGCGCAGCGATGTGGGGACGCTGACCTATCACGCGACCAGGATTCATGCAGTCACCGCGGCGGGCGGAACTTCCTACGCTTACGACGCGAATGGCAATGTGACCACGCGTTACATCGGCGGGCTGCTGGAGATTTTGCAGCGCTCAACGGTCACCAGCTGGCGCCATAACATCAAGGCCAACGGTACAACCGTCGCGATCTACTCGAGCGGTAGCAACTGGAGCGGCACGCCCTCGGCCGGTGACATGACCGCGATCGGCGATGCCACGCGGCGCGGCTTCACCGATCACTCGATGCTCGATAACATCGGGCTGGTGCACATGAACGGGCGGACAATACCCATTGCCGCAACGGGCGTTCTGGCCGCACTTCAGCGCTACTCCGAGTTCGTGAACCGTCTGCTCGACCTCGATACTGCCGGCGCCCGTGCGCTGCTGCCCGAGGCCACCGCGCGCTTCCCGCTGCGTGTCACGCGCGACCTCAGCGCCGCCAAGGCCTGGCTGCGCGCCAAAGCCCGCGGCAGCAATCGGAGCAATCGGGACAAGCATCATTCTGCGTACGCTTCAGTGCCTGTCCCGATCTGCCCTGGTCTCGAGACACAAGATTCGCGCCAAACGGGTCACCGACCAAACCGTTTCTGATCGGTGCCACAAATTGCCCTGCCGTAACAGCCAGCGACTTGCTTATGCTTTCGCTCCATTGGTCGCGTCGACGCTCGTCAGAATTCTGTTCAAAGCCAAGTTCACGTAGTAATTCGACCGCCCGACCTTCACCTTCTGCACAAACCCCGCGCCCGCCAGTGCGTCCAGATACTTGGTCGCCGTCAACCGCGACACCTTCAAATCGCGCTTCACAAGTTCGATCTTGGTATACGGGTGCATGAACAGGTTGTTGATGAGGTCCTGGTTGTAGAACTTGAAGCCCGCGCGGATGCGGTGCTTGCAGTCCAGCAGTGCGGCCTTGATTTCGGTGACGGTGCGGATGGTCTGCTGCGCCGTGGTCTCCACCGCGTCGAGCATGTACAGAACCCACTCTTGCCACACTGCGGTTGAGTCGGCCTGCTCGCGCACGGCCTGCAGCAAGCGGTAGTAGTCGGGCTTGCTGCGCATGATCTGGCTGCTGAGGTACAGCACGGGAATGTCCAGCAGGCGCTTGTTTACCAGGTAGAGCACGTTGACGATGCGGCCCGTGCGTCCGTTGCCGTCGTAGAAGGGGTGGATGCTTTCGAACTGGTGGTGCGCCACGGCCATCTTGATCAGGGGGTCGGCATCGAAAGTGCTGTCGTCGTTGATGAAGCGTTCCAGGTCGCTCATCAGCGCCACGATCTGCGTTGGGTCTTGCGGCGGCGTGTACACCACCGCGCCGGTGCTGGCCTTCAAGATCGTGCCGGGCAGCTTGCGAAAGCCGGCGTTGTTCTGCTCCAGCTCGGCCTGGATTTTCAGCATGTGGTTGGCGGTGAGAAGGCCTGTCTTTTGCACCAACTCATAGCCCACGTGCAGCGCCTGCACGTAGTGCCGCACTTCCTTGGCGGCCGCGCTGGCGAACATATCGGGGTAGGCTGCGCTGCGAAAGAGTTCGTCGTGCGTGGTGACAATGTTCTCGATGGCGGAGCTGTCTTTGGCTTCCTGCAGTCCCAGGGTGTTGATCAGGATGGCCTGGTTCGGCATGGACGCGGCCAGGCCCTTGAGCTCTGCGAGCTGGCGGCCTGCGGTTGCGGTCTTCTTCAGCATAGCCGGGGTCTCGAACGCGGCGCTTTGCAGGCGCGTGAGCGGCTGCAATGGGTGTCCGGCTAGGCTCGTCATGGCCCCGCCCCCCGCTGGGCGACGTGCATGGGAAGTGTCGATGGCGTATGCATATGTGGTTTGATGTGTATAGGAATGTAGCTTTTTCTATACACGTTGGCCAGCGTCCGCATAGCAGATGCGCATGTTTCGGTGCCTGTCCCGATCTGAACCTCCTTCTGTTTTCGGGCTGCGCGCGATTGAGAAGCGCGGAAGCCTCTGCCGCCGCCGACAGTACGCAGTCCCCGCTACCCACCATCAGTTCGGGACCCGACGTCCGCGCAGGAATCCACGATCCCACTAGATTCATACAGGGCAGGCAAGTCCTTGCTGGCCACACGGAATTGGCTTCTGTCGCGCTTCATGTCAACTTGGACAAAATGTCTGAGCCAGAAAGAGAGACTTTCACTGCTCAGGCTGCCTGATCTAACCGCTGCTCGGGTATTGCCGGTTTCTTCCCGGAATCTGTGCGCTGAACTTCGCGCTAGCCTGGCGCACCATGAGGGGCGAGACCCCTCACTCCCACTCGATCGTCTCCTGCACGTGCAACTCTCTGATCCTGCGGCACGTCGCGCGGAATCATCAGAGTTTTACCGTCAACTCCACCGGCATAAGCGGTTGTTTGGTGTTGATAGATGCCGAAACCACACGAAAGCTCTACGGCAATGCGTACCAGCTCGAGCGACCTCCGCCGTGGCGCTCGAGCAGACCCTTCTCAACCAGGCTACCGAACGTGGACTTGAGCGTATTGGGGCTTGCTCCGTGCTCACGCACCAAGTCACGCCTGGCCACCCGCCCATGCGCTCTGGCGTAGTCAAGGATCTTCACGGCCAGATGGGACGACGTGACAGCAGATTTCTCGCGCTCAACCTTGGTGGCAAGGCGACTCTTACCTGCGGGCTCACCGTTTTCCCCGCGCCACCACCTTCAGCGCTTTGATGTCGACCATCGCTTCGGCTAACAGCTTCTTGAGCTTGGCGTTCTCGCCTTCCAGTTCCCGCAATCGCCGTGCTTCTGAGACCTCCTTACCGCCGAATTTGCCACGCCACTGACTTAAAGCTCGCGTCGCTGAATCCGTGCTTGCGCCCAGATCCTTCACTGCTACGCCGCTCTCCACGGTCTTCAAAAACCCAATGATCTGCTCGTCCGTAAATCTCGCCTTCTTCATCTCCGCCGCTTGGTCCTGAAAATCAAGGTCAGATCACCGCTGCCTTGGTGACCTCCGCAAGCGCCTGCCGATTCGATCCCGGGTGCAATCACTATTCCGTTTGGTGTTTCGTCAGCTCGTTCGCAGTAGTTCGCATGCGTTAGCCATTTTTTTTAGCTGCACGGGCCACCCGTTTACCCATTTCACAGCTATCGCCCATCCGGACCGATCCCAACTCCTCCCCCAATCGAGTGCAATCACGCGTCGTCGGGAATGATGAGTGCCCCGCTGGGAAAATAGTTACGGTACCTACCGCCGTCCCTGGTCAGTATTCCACAGCCCAACACCGCTGCATGCGCACCGATTAAGAAATCCGACAGCACGTTATTTTTTTGCCGGTCGCGGCGCCGATATTGAATGAACGCTCGCGCTGCGAGGAACAATGCCGGCTTTGGCAGCTCCCGCGACGTCAGCTCCATCTCGGCCACGGCCGCGTCCAATGTCTCAACCGACTGGAACGTCAGCGACAATTCTGCGTAAATTATCGGATTGATGTACAGCTCATGCCCTTGGGCCTGCGCACGCAGCTGCTCAATCGACCACTCCGCCCATCGGGGATCATCCTGCAGCACGTCCAATAGAACGTTGGTGTCCAGCAGGAGCATGCTTATCCTCAGTCGCTTCCGCGAAGTAACGCCATCAGGTCATCGGTCTTCCATTTGATCTGAGCTTTGCCCCGCACGGCCTCAAATCGATTGCGCCGCGCGCCGCGACGGCCGCCCGTTTTCTGAACCACGACCTGCCCCTGTGCATTCACGTCGAAGTCCACGCCGTCGCCGGGATTGAGTCGCAAGGCATCGCGAACTTTCTTCGAGATTGTTACCTGTCCTTTGACGGTCATCGTCGTGGCCATTTCTGCGTCCTTATAAGTATTACCTTCTTCTATAAGGTAATACCTGCCCCAAGTTCAATGAACTGTAAGGTACTGACTTTGCCGGATATCACACTTTCCGCGCCGTGCAGTCGACAGTCCGTGATCATTCCTAATCGGACGCGTTGACCTTCCGAATTGGACGGTACGTTCGCGATCATGTACCCCCGCACGCTGGCTCCCAAAGTTCGTGAGGCCTTGCGTGATACGCCGGTGGTTGCCATCAGCGGTCCGCGCCAGTCGGGCAGCCCGTGGGAGAACGGCTACTGCGAGAGCGTCAACGGCAAGCTGTGCTGCATCAAAGGGCGGCGTAAACTGACATCAACCCTGGACCAAAAGAAGCGGGCCGGTGATGCACATACCAATCACTCGGTCGAGACCTTTCGTGTCCGCGGCGATGATCTTCGCCACGCTTGTCGGCACGATCCTGGCCTTCTGGCCCAGAAATGCGGCGCTGTGGGCTGTTGCAAAGGGCTTTTCCATCGCAGTGGATCGCTTACGACTGGTTGCGGGTGGAAATCGGACTTGTCGGGTATCACGCCGCGATCAAGGCAATCAGTATTTCGTTTCCCTCACATGCCGACGACCGCCCTTCCTCTACTGATGAGGGCCTCATATGGGGTGTGTATCCTTGGTGTGCTTGTGTTCGTCATGCGCCCCCAGGGTTCTCGCCGATCTGCGGCTCGCCCGAAGCAAGGCCGCTAGACTGGCGTGATGCCGGCAGGAAATCTCACCCACAGGCTCGCGACGAGCAACGACCTGGACGAACTGCGCGCGCTCATGAACGCAGCCATTGGCGAGCTCTTGGCGCCGTTTCTCAGCGCCGGGCAAATCGAATCGAGCCGCAAGATCATGGGCCTCGATAGCCAACTCATCGCGGATGGAACCTATTTTGTGGTGCAAGCTGGGGGTGAGATTCTGGGGTGCGGAGGATGGAGTCGTCGCGCCACTCTCTACGGTGGGGATCAGACGCCCGGTCGAATTCCAACCCTGCTCGATCCGAGGCACGAGGCTGCCAGAATCCGCGCGATGTACACGAGCCCGAAGCACACGCGGCGTGGCGTCGGCCGCCTTGTCCTCGAACTGTGCGAGGAAGGCGCCAGGCTGGAGGGCTTTCGACGTGCTGAGCTGGTGGCCACGATGGCGGGTGCGCCGCTGTATCTCGCCTGCGGCTACCTCCTGGTGGAACCATTGACGGATGATCGTGGCGGGGCTTCCGTTCCTCTCCTGCGAATGCAGAAGAACCTGTCATGACTCTGCTCTCATCATTGATCGGTCAGCGGTGCGCCAAATGGCAGGCCAAGCAAAAATGCTCTTCTCCCTTCGCAGCGTACCTGAAGACGAGCTTCGCACGATCGCTTCAGGACAGACACCTGCTGCCTATGCGTCATCTTTGGAGCTCGACGCGCTGCCGCCGGCCTTTGTCGCCGCGAACGAGCACGTCATCCAATGGCTGCGAAGTGTGGCCTAGCCGCTCGCTCGAACCGGCCACCCGGCCCGCTTCGGTTACCACGGCGCATGCCGACGACCCAACGAACCCATACTTCACGTTGGCCCGCGCAATCGCCTAACGTACCTCCCATCACTTCATCCCGCGCACTACCGCCGGCCCTGCCCGCCGAGGTCATCATCCGGCATGCGTCCGTCGGTCCGTTGTGCCTGTACGCCGGCCTCCCGGAAGGCAAGGCCGCAAAGGCCCGGCCGCTGATTCTGATCCACAGCATCAATGCCGCTGCGTCGGCCGCCGAGGTTCGCCCGCTGTTCGAGCACTACCGAACGCGGCGCCCCACCTATGCGCTCGATCTGCCGGGCTACGGCCTCTCGGATCGATCACCTCGCGTCTACGACGCCCGGTTGATGACCGACGCCGTGCACGCCTTCACCGAAGCCGTGCAGCAGCGCCACGGACCCGAACCTGTCGATGCGCTCGCCGTGTCGCTCTCCGCTGAGTATCTCGCGCGAGCCGCATACGAAGCGCCGGGCGCGTACGGATCGATCGCGCTCGTGAGCCCGACCGGGTTCGACCGAACCAAGCCTCTCGACGGACCCGCGCTCAGCAGTCGCGGCTCGGAGCGGGTGCATCGGTTTATCTCAAAGCCCCGGCTCGCGCGCTGGCTGTACCGACAGCTGACGCGCCCCGGCGTGATCCGCTACTTCCTCAAGCGCAGCTGGGGTTCCGACCAGATCGACGAGGAGCTGTTCGAATATTGTATTCGCACGACGCAGGAGCCCGGCGCCGAGCACGCGCCGCTGTATTTCCTCTCGGTGGTGCTATTCAGTGCAGATATCAGCACGATCTACCGCGCACTCGCCATGCCCGTGTGGATGGTCCACGGCGTACGTGGTGATTTCACTGACTTTCGCTACAAATCCGCACTGGCGGATCGCTCCAACTGGACTTTCGAGGTGATGCAGACGGGTGCCCTGCCGTACTTCGAGCTACCGCAGGAATTCTGCCGCGGTTATGAAGCGTTCCTGTCGGATGTGCGGACTATCCTGTCGGTGGTGAACCGCGTTCCGGAGGCCCTGCCACCGGCGCAGTGAGCAGGGGGAAGCGCTCGAAGCGCAGCAGCAGGATGCAGGAGACGAACAGCGCCGCGGCAAACAGCCACAGCGCTACGTCGTAGCCGCCAGTGCGATCGACCGTCATGGCGGTGAGGAGCGGACCGATGCCGCCGCTGAGTGAATACACGCCGTAGTACGTGCCGTAGATTGCGCTGAAGTTCTTCGAGCCGAAATATCGACCCGTGAGGTAGGCGAGCACGTCCACCTCGGCGCCGACCGCGAGGCCGACGAGCAGGGCACCGACGAGTGCGAACACCTCGCTCGCACCTAACGCGAGCAGGCCGATGCCGACGATCGGGGCCAGAAGGAACGCGCAGGCGACACGCGGCGCGAAGAACCGGTCCAATAGCCAGCCGGTGACCAGGCGGCCCGTGGTAACGGCAAAGAACAGCAACGACTGCGCGAGCGCGGCGATCATGGGCGACACGCCGCGCCCCGTGAGCAATGGAATCACGTGCACGAGGATGCTCTGCACCGACAGGCCGATCAGGAAGAAAGTGCCCAGGGTCATCCAGTAGCGGCGGGTGCGCAGTGCTTCCCGCAGTGTCAGACCAATCGCCGCGGGAGCTGCCGTTCCGGCCGGCCTCACGGGGTCGCCGTCGACGGCCTGTCCAAGCGCCTCGGGATTGTCCTTTAGCAGCAGCGCGACGACCGGCAGCGCAACGGCGGCCACTGTCAGCCCCATGACCACGTAGGCCACGCGCCAACCGTGCAGGTCGATCATGGTCTGCATGTAGACCGGCCAGAGGACACCGCCGACGCCGATACCCGAAAGCGCGATCCCCAGCGCCAGTCCACGCCGGCGATCGAACCATAGGGTGATGACACGTGCGAAGGCGACATGCGTGGTGCCGAGCCCGAACACCGCCAGCGCGACGTAGCGCCCGTAGAAGGCCCAGAGCGAATCGGTCTGCAGCGCAAAGGACGCGAAGATCAGTGCCTCGCAGCAGAACGAGAACAGCACGATCCTGCGGGCGCCAAAGCGGTCGACGAATCCGCCGACTATGGGCGCGAGAATGGCGGTTGTAAGAGTGACGGCCAGCAGTGCGGCAAACGCTTCGCTCTGCGACCAGCCGAACTCCGCGCGCACGGGACCGAGGAAGACTCCAAAGGTCGAGACCACGGTGGTCGCGATGCTGCAGGCCAGCCCGACGACGGAGACCAGCACGACATACCAACCCCAGAACGGACGGTCACGCATTACTCGACTCCTTGTTCCGTCACGTTCGCGGCGGTCTGATTGCTAAACTCGAGTGCATGCGCCCTTTCGGCCGCAGCAGAAGCAGGAGTGACGGTGTGATCTATCTCGTATACCGGATGAAGCTCTCGCCACAGGCCCAGCACGACCTGAAAGGGTTCTGGGCATGGCTGGAGAATCGCGAGTCCTGGTTCTACCGCGATTTGCAGATGGTGCGCGGCGTGCGCTGGTACCTGAGCGTGGTCGGCGAGCTCTACACGCTCGAGTGCTGGGCTGCGTTCGACGACGAGACAGCCTACGGCGCGTACCGCCAGGCACTCGCGGGGCTGAAGCGCGACTCGACCTGGGAAGGGCAGCGCGTTTCGCAGGGCGACTGGTGGGAGTTCCTCGACTCGCGATTGATGGAGGATCCACCGTGCAGCGCCGGGTTCGGAGAGATGCCGCCCGCGCGGCGCGCCTAAGGCCAAGCTATTCGGGAACACGCGCGCTCAGGCCTCGAGCAGTTCGATCCATTCGCCGGCCGCCCCGACAGTCACGCCGGCCCGGCGTCCGTCGTACGGCGAACCTGCCAACACTTGGGGTGCATGCCGCCACGGTACGTCCAGCGCTTCGAGGTCGCCGGCGACGAACGTCAGCATCGCAATGCCCGGAGGCAATTCGCCATCACGCCGCGGTCGCGGCCGCACCTGCGGGGGATATTCATCGGCTTCGATCAGGTAGTCCTTGGGCAGCTTCACGATCCCCATGCGGATGGCGTTCTCGTCCGCGAGGCCATAGGCCTCGTTGACAATCCGCACGATCACCGGCGCGGGTGCAATGGTGCGCGTGTGCAGACGCCCGGAGTAGAACGGCAGAACGTCGTCGAGATCGGCAGCGCCCAGCACCGCGATGAAAGGCTGATCGACCGGCGTCCGCGCCGGCCGGAGGTCAAGGATGGTCCGGTTCACCGGTAATGCTGTCATGTAGAGAAGCTCATTGGCGGGACCGATTACCTGCATCGCGTGGATGTCGGCATCGAAGGGCAGCGGACGCGGCGGCACCACTACCCGAAAGGGCGATCCAGCAAGCCGGACGGCCAGCTCGTAGGGATCTGCAACCAGCACCTCCATCGCATTCCAGCCCGCGGTGCGCAATGGCGCATAACCTGGCACGGTCGACTGCTGCACGAGTCGGACCACAACCTCCGACTGGCCCGGGGGACGCAGCAGCACCTGAGGTAAGCCCGCAACGCGTGGCGCACCCCAAAGCCGCGCGACTGACGCCGGAACAGTCGACAACTCGCTCATCGAGTAGCCGAACCACTCGACATAGGCGCGCGCGCAGGCCTCGATGTCCTCCGCCGTGATGGTGAATGCACGGATGCGCTGCAGCCCTGAACTTGAGGAAGGGCCCGACATGTCAGCCACGAGGCTTCCAGGCACCGAAGCAGAACCAGCGCACGCCGCTGGTGAGACGGCCGGTCTTGTCGGAATCGACGGCATCGGCGGCACAGACCGCCTCGAGCCAGCGGCGCTCGCCAAGCGCAGCACGCGAAGGAACGACGCACTGCAGGTAGTCGTCCGCCGCGAACCCGGCTTCTCGTACCAGCGTGACAGGATCTAGTGCCCGGAAGGCGCGATAGTAGGGCTCGTTGTTATAGAAGCCGTCCCAGTCCAGATAAAACGAGTCGTAAGTGGAGAGCTGCGAGTCGGGTGGTAGCTCCATGTGCAGCATCAATCCGCCTCGCCGCAGCACGCGGTACGCCTCGCCAAGCACTTTGTGGATATCCCTGCGCGGTACCTCGTGCAGGAACATGGAGGAGAACACCACGTCGAAGCTGCCATCCGGGTACTTCAGGTTGCGGGCATCCATCTGCCGGAAGTGGATTGCTCGTCCCTGAGACTGAGCGCGCGCCCAGGCATAGCGCAGGCATGGCGCAGAGACATCGATGCCATTTACTTCCGCCTCGGGCCAAGTGTCCTTCCAGGCACCGGTGTTGTGCCCGACGGTGCAGCCGAGGTCGAGCACGTTCCGCGGCCGGAAGTGCGGAAAGCGCTGGCGGATATAGTGAGTGATCGACTGCCCGATATCGTCAAGATTTGGCCCGAACAGCCCGAAGGTAGAGATCGCGAGCCGGTTCTCGTACACCGCCCCCATGGTGAGGTCGCCCTCGCCGTACTCGGTGTGGTAGCTACCAGGCATTAGATGGATGTCGACGGCCGACACCGACCGCGGCACGTCAAAGTCGTGCTGCAGAGTGAGCGAGCCTAGCTTTGCGGAGTCGGCCAGCCGCTTCGCAGTCTGACCGAGTGCGAGACGCGAGCGCTCGATGGCTGGACGGACGGTCTGGTAGAGCATGTCCTGCGAGGTTGTGCGAAGGCAGGAGTAGAAGCGGAACAGCTCGTTGGACCGGATCGCGGAATGCACTTCCGCGACGCTACCTGGCGGACGTCCGGTGCGCCGCCTCACTTCAGGCTCCACCGAGGACTCGTACTCCGACCTGAGCCGTGTTGCCAGGTCATCCATCACGTGACGCCGCAACGCCGAAGTGAAGTTCGCTCGTGCCTTCTCGTCGCGCGTCAGTGCAACACGCAGCTCATGCTGGAGCCGAATCATTCGCGCCTCCCGCGATGCACTCCAGAGACGCTCCCGCTAGGGTGCCGGGCGCGTCTCTGGCGTTGCAGGTTCAGTGCTGATGAATGGCTCAGTTGAAACGATAGCCGACGCGTAAGTCCCAGGTGCGCGGATCGCCCATATACGGCCCCACGAAGTACGAGGTGATGAACTCCTCGTCGCTGCAGTTCTTGCACGAGAGGATAGCCGTCCAACGGCCGCTGTCGGACTCGTAGCCCGCCTGTACCTGGTAAAGCCAGCGCCGCGGAACATAGGCGGCCGCTGGCGTGTTGGCAGACTGCACCCAGTGCGTGCCGGTGAACGCCGCGTCGCCGCCGACGTACATTTTGCCGCCGGCAACATCGCGCAGGAAGGTATACGTTGCACCGACGTTGCCGGTGATGTCGGGCGCGCGCACCGGCTGAGTGTTGGTCGTCACCTGCGCCTGTGGTTGCGGCGTGATGGCAGTGTATTCCGCATCCATGAGACCCAGACTCGCGTACAGGTTCAGGTCATCGGTCGCCAGCCAGTTCCACTCGATCTCGACGCCGCGGAAGCGCGCCTCCCCTGAGTTCTGAGTCAGGAACACCAGCGGCGTGCCGGGACCGCCGGGCTGCACGCTCGACACCAACTGCAGGTCCGTGGCCTCGGCCCAGAAAGCAGTGGCGTTCAATCGCATGGTGTTACCGAGCAGCTCGGACTTGAACCCGCCCTCGTAGGACCAGACGAACTCCGGACCGAAGGGCAGGTAGTTCAACGCAGCGTGCGTACCACCGCCACGGCCGTTCCAGCCGCCCGACTTGAAGCCCTTGGTGGCCGACGCGTACCACAGCCAGTCCGGGCTCGAACGATACTCGGCGCCGAACTTGGGCGTGATCTCCGAGATGCTCTGCTTGACGGGCGTACCCCCCGCGATCAGCTCCGCGGTGGAGATGTTGAACACGGCGCCCCGATCGCTGCGGCTCACGAAGCCGATGTCCTTGCGCTCTTCCGTATAACGCGCGCCGGCAGTCAGCGTCACGGCATCCGTAACGTTGTAATCGAACTGCGCGTACACCGCTGTGCTCTCGGTGGAGTTGCGCATCACCCTGTCGATGAGGAGCGTCGAGCCTGAGATGTCTTGGAAGTCGGTGCGGTTGTTCTCGTCGATGTAGAAAACGCCCGCGGTGTACCGCAGGACATCAGAGAACAGGGTGCCGGTCGCCTTGACCTCCTGGGTGAACTGGTCCGTCTTCTGGTCGTTAGAGATCGCGAAGCCGGAAGCCATGGGCACGCCCAGCGGCACAAAATCGATGATGTATTCCCAGTTCTCCTCCCGGTAGCCGGTGATGAAGTTCAGGTCGACGCCGCCGATCTCTACGGTGAGATTGGAGGCGAACATCAGCGTATCGGTAGCGGAGCCAAGTCCCTCACCGCGCCGCGCCTGGTCAAGCAGGGAACCGGATCCTGCGCGCTGGGTGAAGCCCGTGCGGTTGACCCGATTGTCCGCGCCGAACCGGCAGCTCGCGTCCGGCGCCGTCTGCCCCGGGGCCGGATTGCAGATGCGGATCAGGTTGAGCTGGCTGTTGTAGACATACTCAAAAGCAGTGTCCCAGGTGACGGCATCGGTCGGAAGCGCACGGAGCGCGATGCGGGCACCGTAACCCTCCACGTCGTTGTTACGCTCCCCGGTGACTGTGCTGCGCACGAAGCCGTCGGCCTCCTGGTAGAAGCCGGAGAACTTCGTGAGAAAGCGGTCGCTGACCGGCAGGTCAAGCGACGCGCGCGCCTGGCGTGCGTTGAAGGCACCTAAGCCGAGCTCCGCCTCTGCGCCGAACTCAGCTGATGGCTTGCGCGTGATGACGTTGATCGCACCGCCGGTCGTGTTCCGGCCGAACAGCGTGCCCTGCGGGCCGCGCAGGACCTCGATGCGCTCGACGTCGAACAGCGCATAGTTGTTGGCGCTCTGGCGGCTGATGTACACGTCGTCGACATAGGTGCCGACCGGCGGATCAAACGTGGCAACCGACTCGGTGTTGCCCAGGCCGCGCAAGAAGTACGCGTTGGAGTTGCCGGGACCGGTGTTGTTGTGTCCGACAAGGTTAGGCACGACGCGAGCCAGGTCAAGTGCCTCGACTACCTGGCGCCGCTCGAGCTCAGCGGCGCTGAAGGCACTGACCGCGATCGGGATGTCTTGCACGCTCTGCTCACGGCGCTGTGCGGTCACGATGACCTCGTCGAGCACGGCCGACGATGCAGCCTGCGACCCACTGCCCTGCTGCTGCGCCATTGCCAAAGGAATCAAGCCCAAGCCCGCGAGGAACAGCCCCCTCGCACGATTACGTCCCACCTGTTTCATCAGCTCAGACTCCTTGTTTACGTACGAATCATCTTCTCGCATGCTCCAGTAGTCTAGCCAAAGGGATCTTTGTCCGCCAACCATTCGCGCCGCGCGATCAAAGCCGTAACCATTGAGAATTCAGTGCTCGACGCAGCATCCAAATCGATGCCACCACTCGCTACAACGCGTCGAACGACAACTGCGTTGCTAAAGCCACCTTCTGACCCGGCCTGAGTAGTCTTCGAACTGCGCGCTAAACGCCGCTCGCAGCGCGCGCTCCTCCGGTTGAATCTGAAACCGCGTGATGTACAGCATGAACACGAGCGGCCCCACGAGCGCGACGCTTGAGTCCAGATAAGCGCCCCATGCCAGCAGGAACAGCACCATTCCGACGTACATCGGGTTGCGGGTAAAGCGGTAGATGCCACCGGTGACCAGCGCCGATGCGCTTTCGGGCTTGAGCGGATTCACGGTGGTCTGCGCGCGCCGAAAGGCGAGGATCCCCGCGACGTCAAAGCCAATGCCCGCGGCAATGAGTACGAACACCACTGCGAACCTGACCGCGATGGGCCATGCGAACTGTGGCCCGAACGAAGCCACGCCCCACATCGCGGCGCCCATCAGCGCGCCCACGACCGGCGGCGGAATCTTGTGATCGAGCCATGTCATTGTGGTCCTGACATGCCCTCATCGATGGCGTGGTAGATCTTGTTGCTGCAGGCGTTGGTGCCGATGCAGCCCGCCGTCAGCCGTCCGAGGCCGCGGCGCGACACCGTGCCGAACGTGCCCTGGTCTTCGTAGAGCTTTGCGTTGTCGGGCGCGCCGGGTCGCAGATTCCGCAGCACCGCGTTGCGGATGATCGTGTACGGGATGCCGCTATCGATGACCGCCTGTTCACCCTCGCCCTTGGCGCGGAACAACGCCGCCATCGACCCGAAGCGGTTCTGCGGGTACACCTTGCGGCTCTCTCCAACGCCGACCGAGCTGTGCAGGATCAGCTGTTTGACGCCGGTGGCTGTGGCCCATTTGCTGATCAGCCGGCCGCTGATCGAGAAGAACTCGATGTCGGCTTCGCTGCGGCCGAGCGCATCGACCACTGCATCGAAGCGCTGCGACTGCAGCGCGCGCTGCACATCGGCTTCGACCAACACATCGCCCTCTATATAAGTGACCGGCATTCCCGCGAGGCGGCGGCGATCCGAGGTCGGCCGGACAAACACCGTCACATTGCGACCGTCGGCAATCAGATCACGAACCACTTCAGAGCCGAGACCACCCGAACCGCCGAACACCAGCACGCGCAGCGGCGGGTCAGCGGCCTGCACAGCTGCGGCGCCCGCCAGCAGCGGCAACAGCATCGCTGCCGCGATTGCGGCACGTCTGGCCAACGAATGCGAATTCCATTTCATCAGTCTCTCCTTGGTTTGCGCCGCGGTTTCGCAGCGGCTGCACGCAGCGCGGCTTCGAACGAACGACGCGCCCAGATCGCCGCTTCCTCCGGGTCGTCGAAGATCTCTGCCGGCGCCGCGTAGTAGGACATCGCCATCAGCTTGTCGCCCTTGCCGTATTGAAACGGGCCGAGACCCCGTGCCGTGAAATGCTCGCGGTTCTGATCGTCCGCCTTCAGGAACAGCGTGTCATCGGCGACGAGCCCGAACATGCGCCCATCATGATAAACGCCATGGCCGCCGAACATCCGCCGCAATGTCACCTGACCAAACGACTCGAACAGTTCAGGCAGATAGTCGGTGAAGCCGGACACTCCTACGACCTGAACGCGGCACCCAACACCTGTGCCCAGATCTCACACTCGGTGAGACCGTTGCGGCGCCCGTCCTGGATCAGCTTGTCCTGCATCGCGATCTGCTGCTGAAGCTTGTCCTTGTCGCGCGGATTGGTGGCGACGATCTCCCGGAGACTCTTCTGCGACTCCGCGATCGCAAGCGTGCACTGCTTTTGATCAGCGGACTCCGCGGCCACTGCAAAGGGCGTCGTCAGCGACAACGCCATCAGCCCGAACACTTGAACACTACGCTTGAGCACGGGCCACTCCCTTGACTTGACTGATGACATCGCCCGCCCGGATCACCGCCGGCTGCAGAATCCGCGCACGCAAACCGGCGCGATGCACCATGTCCTTGACCACTGGGGGATCCACGAGCTTGGCAAGCTACGCGCAAGGCTCGCACAGCCGAACGCCTTGCGGCACCACATTGCGGCGAAACGTGCCCGCGCCCTGATGATAGCGATCGCCCCTGATGCCCTTGCCACGCTCAAGCTCGGTTTCGGTTATGGGCCCAAGCACTGTGGACATCAAGCCATCTCCCCTCGTCGGCTGATTCTGGCATGTGCAGCCGCCAGTAGTGAGATCGAGTAAACCTTATGGAACGCGAGCAGTGCACTGTCGCGAGATCGCGCCACCACCGCGGAACCAAAATACAAGCGAGTCGTTGCGACCGCCACACCAGTCGAAACGGGTTCGACCATCAACCACGAGCGTGTTCGGCCCGTGAAGTCCGCCAGCAGCAATTGATCCGGCGCGCGAGCTTCGACGCTCCAAGCCGCAAAAGTGTCGCTCGTGCCGGCCGCCAGCGCGACGGCATCGGCATCCGTTGAAGGCTTGGATGCCAGCAGTCTCAGAATCAGGCGCTCGATCCGAAACAGTGGCGTCGTGTAGAACACCGTGACGAACTCAGCATGCGAGATCCTTCGCCCGATCTCGCACGCGAAACAATCGGTGAAGCTGCCGTCCCGCTGGTAGCGCGCCAGCAAGGCGTTCGAGGGCAGCGGACACTTTTGTATGAGCGTCATCGGTGAGGTCAGAGTGCCACGAGCTGTCCGCGCCAGGCACTTTCCACACTCTCGGCAACGACGAGGCAACTCTGCGTGCCGCGCGCCTGCGCCACGGGCTTGCCGTCCGGTCCCCAGATCGCGCTGTCTCCGACCGAGACCAAAGTTCCAACCGAGGCGGCATGATTCGCCATCACGACCAGCCACTGATGTTGCAAAGCGAAGGCCGCCAGACGCGGTGCGTCCGCCGGATACCAGGCGGCATTCAGGAAAACCCCGGCTGCGTAGACGGTCGCGCCCTTGTTGGCATAGAGCTGTGCATGCGAGGCCTGTGAAGAATCTGCGCAGATCGCAGTGCCAATTACGTGCCCACTCGCTGCGAAGACCAGCGGCGCCGCACCGGGCGCAAAGAACTCGTGCTCCTGGGCACCGAGATGCATCTTGGCGTAGGTGCTGATCGCACCGCTCGCTTCGAAAAGTACCACCCCCAGGCTCGGCTTCATCGCACCGTTGCTGAGCGGCAGACCGAACAGGATCGACACATTCCGCTGCATCGCGGTCGAACGCAGCGGCTGCAGGCGCGGGTCATTCGGGCTCATCGCCATGCTTTCGGCGAGATCGGGCTCGTAGCCGGTCAAGGAGAGCTCAGGGAACACCAGCACCGAGATGCCATGGGCGCCCGCCACCGAGATGGCCGCTGCGTGCGCGGCAAGATTGGCGTCGAGGTCGCCGCGCTTTGACGCAACCTGTGCTGCCGCGATCCGGAACTCGGGCATCACGCCTGTCCTCGACCATTGGGCGTGCATTTTTGCACACGGTCCCTTCAAGACACTGATGGATTCTGCTAAAATTCAACGGTGATGACGAGGGCTACTTTCCCTCCCCAACCGACCCGTAATTCGCGGCCACGGTGGTTCCCCCGGCAACCGGGGCCCATGCCCTTACGGCAAACCAGTGCCCAGCCACGCACTGCCCTGCACGAACCCAACCTGCGAATCAGACCAGCGCGTTACGTCGTGCGGGCGATCGATCGAACACTTGCGAAGGAGTAAAGACGTGAAGGACATGAAACTCAATGAGGGATCCGCGGAATCGGCGACCGGACGTTACGCCGTTCTGGTGGCTGACAACTTCCAGTACATGGATTCGGGCCAACACTTCGAGCTCGGCACCTATGCCACGCTCGACGAAGCCATCGAGGCGTCGATGGGCGTGGTCACGCACTGGCTCACCGACGAGTGGAAACCTGGCATGACGGCGGAGCAGCTCTATGGTCAGTATGTGAGTTTTGGCGAGGATCCGTTCATCATTGATGGGCAGCCACCTGACGACCCTGAAGCCGAGATCGTCGCGCTGTTCTCAGCCTGGGAATTCGCCAAGCGTATGGCGCCGGTGATTGTGGCGGTCAAGAGTGCTGCACACAGATGAGCACGCTCGAGCGCGCCATTGCGCTGGCTGCGAGCTTCCATTCCGGCCAGCTCGACAAGGCCGGTGCGCCGTATATCCTGCATCCGCTGCGCGTGATGCTGCGCATGACGACCCCCGACGAGCAGATTGCCGCCGTGCTGCACGACGTGATCGAGGACTGCGGCGTGACGGCTGACGCGCTGCTCGCCGAAGGCTTCGAGCCGCACGTCGTTGCTGCGATCGTGGCGCTCACGAAGCAGACCCGCAACGGCGTTGAAGAGCCCTACGATGCGTTTATCGCGAGGGTCGCGTTGCATCCGCTTGCCCGGCGCGTGAAGCTCGCTGATCTCGCCGACAATCTCGACTTGTCCAGAATCGGCTCGCCAACCGCGAAGGATCTCGCGCGCAGCGAGAAGTATCGGCGCGCACAGCAGGTGTTGCTTGCGGCAGGCTAGGATCGAGCCGCGCCAAAGCCCGTCCACTGCAACCTGCCGGCGTACCCGGCATTGAACGCTGCCGCGTGTGGGGCGCAGGCCATGGCGTGGCGGTGGAGTTCTGCCGCATGCAGGCCGGCAGCATCTACGGCAAACATCCGCATAAGTCGGAGGACTTCGCGTTTACCGAACCCGGTCAATGGCACCAAGTCACTGCGGTGCACGACTGCGTCATGCTGCTCAGCGTTGGGCAGCCGATTTAGCGACGCCAATTCATCTCGGTCAAAGATGCCGGCGCAACGTCACGGCGAGGGCTTCGAGCTCCTGCCGACCGGGCAGCCTCGGAGCATGTGGATAGATCCGGAGCAACTGATCGTCATCCAGACGCGGATGCACGTGGATGTGCAGATGAGGCACTTCCTGAAATGCTGCCGGGCCGATCGAACTCCATAGACTGATACCTTGATTCGGGAACGCCGCGGCCACGGCCTTCGTTACGCGCGACACCGTGGCCATCAAGGCGGCGCCTGATTCTGGCTCCAGGTCGCGAATATCATTGCAGTGCGCTCTCGGGATGACCAGCGTGTGGCCCACGTTGAATTGTCGCAAGTCGATGAAGGCCACGGTCAGCTCGTCCTCGTAAACGATACTCGATGGTTCCTGATTCGAAGCGATAGCGCAGAAAGCGCATGGACGAGGGTTCCTCAACCGCGGCTACTCCGTCTTGCCTTGCAGCACCAACTTCAACTTCTTCGAGTCCACAGGCTGTTGCAGCCCGGACATGTTCCTGGCCACCTCTGGGTTCGAGAACATCTCCATGCCTGTCACGCGACCCAGCACCTCGAAGCTCAGCTGAATGGTTGCCGGCCCTTCGAAGCGGATCGCCGTGGTCGCTTTTTCCGTGCAGGCTTCGGTCCGCAGGCCCGTGAACAATGCGCCGATGGTGGCGTTGGACTTCTCCATCTCCGCAGGCGTGACGGAAGCAATCATCGACACCGCGGGGTGCGATGACGCCGCGGCGAACATCCAACGCACCGGTGCGAGCGAGGTCAATGCGGACAGCAGCAGCGTGAGACTCAGTGCGCTCATTGCCAGGGACTTCTGGTCAGGAAGATCGAAGTGTAACGAACCCATGTAGGGTTCACTCCTTGATCAAGGCTCGATGCGCCAGAATTATCATGCGGCTGATGTAATGCAAAAGCGACCAACCCAAGCATGAAGGCCATCACCTACTCCAGTTGTGGGCCGGCCGAGGTCCTTGAGCTCGAGGAGCTCCCGAAGCCCGTACCGCGCGACGATGAAATCCTGATCCGGCTTCCTGCCGCCGAGGCCACCAAGGCCGACTGCGAGATGCGCAGCTTCAGGTACTCGGTCAAGTGGTTCTGGTTGCCGTTGCGGCTGGCACTCGGCGTGCGGCGACCCAGGCAACGAATCCTCGGCGGCTACTTCGCCGGTAAGGTCGCCGCGCTCGGCAAGAACGTCGCCACTTTCGCCGTCGGCGAGTCGGTGTTGGTCAATGGCGCCGGTGGCAGCATCGGCGCGCATGCGGTGCAGATTGCCAAGGCCATGCAGGCCAGAGTCACGGCGGTCGACAGTGGCATCAAGGAAGCGATGCTGCGTGGTCTTGGCGCCGACGAGTTCGTCGACTATACGAAAGAGCGCTTCACCGCGCAGGGCCGAACGTATGACGTCATTTTCCACATGGTGCCGAGCGCTGAACCGCAACGGACGCTACCTGTGTGGGAACCCCCGGCTGTCGGTGATGCTGCGCTCGCTGCTGACGAGCGGGCTGACCGACAAGACCGCCACGTTTGCGTTTGCCGGCGAGACACGCGAGCAACTGCTTGCCCTCAAGGACATGATCGAAGCCGGCGCTATCCGGTCGATCGTCGATCGAGTGCTGCCCATCAGCGAAGCTGCGGCCGCGCATCGTCTGGTCGAGACGGAGCAACGCATCGGGGCGATCGTGCTGGCCATTGGCGGAGACCATCAGTCGCCCACCGCTGCTGCTTGAGCCACGCGCGACAGAGGGTTCACTCGCCATCGCGACGGCTCTTGTGCACCAGGCGCCCGGCGTTCGCTTCCCAGTTGCGGCCGTCGAACGGCACGACGCGCCTCCGCGGCGGTGGGGTGTCGAACGGCTTGACGCCGCAGATACGGCAGAACCGATGCTGCGCCACCCCGGTGTTGAAGCGATAGGTGGTCAGTTCGCGCTCGCCGCTGCGCAGCCAGAAGTTCGCGCGCGGCACAATTTCCACGTCTTCCGGCGCCTCGACCTCGAACGTGACTGCACCGCGATGGCAGCTGCCGTGGAAGATCATCACGACAGTAGCGTGCGCCGCGCTTCGACGGCGGCAAGGAACGCGCGCTGGATGCTGTAGTCGATACGCAACCGATCGAGCGACCAAGCGGGGCTTGACAGTGGATTGCGAGTTGGTGCGATGGACTTGATCTCGGCCAGCGGCACCTGCCAGCGGAATGGCCCGCTCTTCACCAGCAAGCGATCCGCCGTCAGCGTGTAGCGGGTGCTGGTGAAGACCCAGGCGGGAACAACCTCCGCGACGGCCAGCACCAGCAGCGCAATGACAGCACTGGCAGCGACAATCGCCACCAGCCAGAGGTCCACCTTCGAGCGGAACTGTTGATCAAGCATGGCGGGCTCCGTCGGTCCGGAGAAGTCTGGCACCGCAGCCGTCGGTTGCTAAGATCCTGAGGAATCATGCCGCAGACCGCTCCCACTCTGAACGATGGCACCGTGAGCGTGCGCGCGTGGCATCCCGCTGATGCACCGCACTTGTTTAACGCCGTCCGCGAATCCCTAAACACCGTGGGCCGCTGGCTGCCGTGGTGCGGCGAGCACTACGCCCTCGCCGACAGCCAGAAGTGGATTGCAGACTGTGCGGCCGCGTGGGCAGCGGGCACAGCGGCACCGTTCACGATCACGGACGCCGCCACCGGCGTGGTGCTTGGTGGCGTCGGCATCAGCGGCATCGACCTGGCACAGCGCAGCGGCAATGTGGGGTATTGGGTTCGGGCGTCACAGACCCGGCGTGGCATCGCCACGCGGGCGGCTCGGCTGGTCATCGACTATGGGTTGCAGGTGCGCGGACTGAAGCGGCTGGAGATCGTGACGGCCTGCGACAACGTCGCCAGTCAGCGGGTGGCGGAGAAGGTTGGGAGGAGGTTTGAGGGAATCGAGAGAGGTCGAGTATTGATCAGCGGGGAGATTGTAGAGGCTTGGGTGTAGGATGGATCGGGTAACTCTCTATCAGCATCAGCCAAGGATCAGCTGAGTTTAACGGGTGAGTAGCTCTTTCCTTTAAGTTCAAGGTAAGCGTTACACCGCTCAGATCAAGGCCATTGGTTCGGCGAGGACGCAAGGCGAGCTTTATCGCTCAGTCTTCACTCCAAACTTACGCGTGCTTGTCAACGCAATCCCGTTACGTGATGAGTCGAATCGCATCAGCGGTATTTACCGCCATGAATGCCGGCGACGTTGCCACCGTGAATACCAGCGACGTTGCCACCGTGAATACCAGCGACGTTGCCACCGTGAATACCAGCGACGTTGCCACCGTGAATACCAGCGACGTTGCCACCGTGAATACCAGCGACGTTGCCACCGTGAATACCAGCGGTGTTACCGCCATGAATGCCGGCGACGTTGCCACCGTCTAGAACTGATTGCTTCAATGGCTCCGCAATCAAAAGGCTACTAGCGCCTAGACTCGAAAATCGAGCCTGCGGTACCTTTCCATTCGGAACGATGTTCACTTCACTTGGTGCAGCGTAAAGCGCAAACGCCTGGTAGGTCCGATTTGTGCTTTCAAAACGGCCCGCTATCAAGAATGACTGCCCAATTTCTGGGCGAAGAGACCAAGGAGCGAGAGACTTCCACTCAAAGACGGATTCATTCAGCCGAAAGGTGCTGGCCAGCGGATTGACATCGGTAACCACGCCAAACCACATGTCGTTGCCAACAGCCGCCGACGAGGCGCGGCCAGCGTCATTCGCAGGTTGCTCGATCACTTCATCCAAATCGGAGGCTTCCGCAACCATACCCGTATGTCCATAGACCGCGATGAGTAGAGCAGTAGCAACTGAGATATTTCGAAATGATGAAATGGCCATATTGAAGTACACCTTCTCTCAATTAGTTTTTGTCTGAAACTATTGCCTAACGGCACAGAAGACTTTCCTAGGATGCTGATGAAGAATACGGAGTCACTGAACCACCTTTCGCACATCAAGACGGCGCTGAGTCAGCACTCCTTCATCTTCGGAATCTTCAAAGAAATACACCCCGACGCCTGGCGCAATCCCGTTCTCCGCAAAACATTTGTCATCTAGCGAAGAGATAAACGAATCCAACTCAGAAAGCGTGGTTGTGAAACGATGAGAGACTTCATGCGAGAAGCGCTCCGCGCCCTCACGGCTTAGTTTGCGATCGGACGTCATCACTAATTCCAGAAGCCCGCGGTCGATTGCTCCGTCCGCTCGAAGAAGATTTCTTCGAAAGACCTCATTGAAGGTCTTGCATACCTTACCCATGCGCTGAAGTCGGGATTTTGCCCCCAACGGCGGTGTGTACGAGCGTTTACGTACTCGAATGACGTTCCCTGGCAACTGCTTAACGCATCCGCCCTCTTCCAAAGAGCTGAGCACTGCTTCAACGTCCCGGCACGGGGCAAACTCTTCTACCAAACTCTCAAAAGTTGGCTCGTCGCCATTTTTCGAATACTGCAAATCCCGAGTAACGCCGTACATACCGCTAAAACGAGAATCTGAGTGCCAGCCGTGAAGCACGGCCGCAAGTTCTTGTACAGTTGGTTCTGATGCAGCACTCAGTCTCGCTAGTTCTTCGTAAGTCTTATAAATTTCGGCAACAGACATTCCGGCGTACATCGCGACCCTGTCTGCAGTCGGTGAGCGCTCTTCACGTCTCAAGACTTCGTCCACGTAGAAGGTGACGAGCGCCTGGTCCAAGGCTTGATGCAGATCGCTTGCAGTAAGTTCGTAGCGAGCAGAAACAGCAATTAGCGGCTGCAGCAACTCTGAAAGAGCCGACACGAAAGCGCTGCCTTCTATCGACTTCGGCGTAGTTGTATGAGTAACGTTCAGCATAGCCCTAATGTGACGCTATTCTCATTTTTGCATTATGTCAACACTTGCCGGCGTCAGCAGGACGGAAGCTGGAACCTTGAAACTCGCATCCGATGAAAGAACGTAAGATCGAGAAATGAGCCCAACCAGTTAGTTCAGAGAAGCGGTGGCTAGAGCTCAAATGACGAGCCGGACGATGCGCCGATCGCCACCTGCGCAAAAATCTCCCCCTGCACCGCTTCCGCCGCCGCTTTCGGGTCTGCGGCATCGCGGATCGGGCGGCCCACCACGATGTAGTCCGCGCCCCACTCGAACGCCTCGGCGGGGGTGACCACGCGGCTCTGGTCGTCGCTGGGGCGGTTGTCGACGGGGCGGATGCCGGGCGTCACGACGAGCAGGCGATGCTCGATCTCCTGCCGCAGCAGCCGGGCTTCGAGGCCGGACGAAACCACGCCATCGCAGCCGGCTTCGAGCGCGCGGCGGGCGCGCGACAGCACCAGCTCGCCGACATCGCACTGAAAGCCGAGATCGTCGAGGTCGCCCCGATCGAGGCTGGTGAGTGCGGTCACGGCCAGGACTTTCACGTCTCCCTTGGCGTCGGCGGCGGCTTCCATGATCCCCTGGTTGCCGTGCACGGTGCAGAACGTGACGCCGCGGCCGCTGAGCCGGCGCACGGCGCTGGCGACGGTGGCGGGGATGTCGAAGAACTTCAGGTCCACGAACACTTTCTTGTTGCGCGCGACCAGCCAGTCGAGCAGTTCGAAGTAGCCGCCAGCCATGCACAGCTCGAGGCCGATCTTGTAGAACTCGACGGAGTCGCCCAGCCGCTCGACCAGCGCGCGGGCAGCATCGGCATCGGGCACGTCGAGGGCGAAGATCAGCCGTTCGCGCGGGGGGATGTTCTTTTTGGGTTGCATCGCTGAATCTCAGTCGGGCGTGTCCCTGCAGAGCATACCGGTCTGTGATGCCGGTGATGTAGTCCGCGACTGCGCTGGCGCCTGAATGGAATTGCGGTAGAGTTCGCCGCTGTAACCCCTTTGGAGATCCGCATGACACGTTTCCGCGTTGCCGTCGTCGCTTCCTGTGCCGCAGGCCTTCTGGGGGCTTCTCTGCCCGCGGCGGCGCAGCTCGAGGAGGTGACGGTCACCGCGGAGCGGCGCGAGTCTTCGCTGCAACGTGTGCCGGTCGCGATCACTGCCTACACGGCCGAGGACCTGGAGCGGTTCCAGATCGACAGCGTCACCGACATCGACGTGTTCGCGCCCTCGCTCAGAGTCGTCAACAACGTTGCAAGCTCCAACGCGCTGAACATCAACCTGCGCGGCAGCACGGAGGCCGGCGGCGCGTTCCTGTTCTCCGAGCCGGGCGTCGGTCTGTATCAGAACAACGTGTACCGTCGGATGGCGGCCGGAAATCTGCAACTCGCCGATATCGAGCGGATCGAGATTCTGCGCGGGCCCCAAGGCACGCTGTTCGGCCGCAACACACTGGCTGGCGCCATCAACATCGTCACCAAACGGCCGGATCCGCGTGATGCGCTCTCGGGCGGCGTCACGCTGGGGCTCGGCAACTTCGATACCTACTCGGCGCGGGCCAGCATCTACGCGCCGCTATCGGACACGGTTGCGGTGTCGTTGGCGGGCTATGTGCGCGATCAGGGCGAAGGCTATTTCGACGATGTGGTCAGCGGCAGGGACGTGACCAAGAGCGACTTCCAGGGCGTCACCGCCGCCCTTCGGGTCCGGCCCAACGACGCGATGGTTATAGACGCCTCGGTTTATGCCACCAAGAACGACAGCGACGGCCAAAGCGGCCAACCCATCGTGCTGACCACCGCCGCGAACGCGCTGTCCCGCGACGATCAGTTTGCGCGGGGCGGGGCGGGGCGGTCCCTGGAAGCCTTTTCGGAGAGCGATACGCTCGGCGGCGATCTGGTCATCGAGTACGAGTTCGGGGACATCAGCCTGAAGTCGTTGACAGCCTATTCGGAGATCGACGATGCCTGGGCGGTGGACTTCACCGCCGGGCAGTTAGAAGCTGTCGGGAGCCAAGGAGGCGGGTCCTTTCGCCACGGCAACCACACCGTTCCTGTCGGATGAAGATTTCGACAAGTTCACCGGCAAGGCCGGTATCGAATGGCAGGCCAGCGAAGACGTGCTGGCTTACGCCACCTTCTCGCAGGGTTACAAGAGTGGCACCTACGATGCCGGCGCCAATGCGCTCGCCATCACCAATGTATTGGGCGAAGAAGAGAACGACACTTTCGAGCTCGGCGTGAAGGCAGAACTGTTCGGCAACCTGCGGCTGAATACCGCCTTGTTCCTGCAGGAGACCACCAATCTCGCGATTGGCCAGATTCTGGCCGGCGGCGTGGTGCGACAGAGCAATGAGGGCGAGATCCAGCTCTATGGCCTCGAGGTCGAGGCCACCTGGGCGCCGACCGATCGTTTTGTCGGTCGGCTGGCCTTCACCCTGCAGGACGCCGAATGGACCGACGTTGGCAATCAGCCGCCGACCGGGATCCTGCTCAGCGAAGCGGTGGCCGGCGTATCGGATTACGTGATCACCGTCGGCGCGGACTACACCGTGCCGGTCAAGTCGTGGGGCAACCTGACCCTGACCGCCGATGTCCGCGCACAGAGCGAGTACTACAACACCAGCGGCCATCGCGACAATCCGGTCAACCTCACCGATGCCTTCACCGTGGCCAATGCCCGCGCCGTTCTGCTGAGCGCGGATCGCAAGCATCAGTTCGCGCTCAACGGCAGCAACATCCTCGACGAGCAAGCGCACTACATCACCATCAACTTCGGGCTGAACAACACCGCCGTGCGCTATCCGATCAACCCGCTGACGGTCGATCTCAGCTACACCTACCGGTTCTGACGGGGTCTCTCGCGAGGAGCGGAAGCGAAGTGAGAGCTGCAGCCGAACAGTCGCCGACGGTCACGCCGCGTCTGCCGGAACCGACTCCTTCACCGTTCGCTAGGCATCAAACACCAGTTCCCGTTCCGGCCAGCGCATCGCGGCGAGTCGACCCTCGAACGGTCCCTGCGGTCGCTGTCGGCGCTCGACGTAGCGGGCGCCGACGCTGTAGTCGATGCAGAACGCCTGCCGACCCTGCGCAGTCGGCAACCAGTCGGCGGGCGCAACGTCCCGGAACAGCGGCACCTCGCCCTTGCTCAAAAGTATGTGGGCCGCAGGGTTCCACCATCGCCAGTAGTGGCCGAAGATCACCGGCGTCGCGGCGGGGTACGCCTGCCACCAGGGCACCCGCTCGACCATGCGCCACTTGCCACCCGCATGGAACGGCGCCGTCGCGACCTGTTCCACGCCCGAGGTGAGCACCCGCAGCGGATTGCCCATCTGCGTGAACGCCTCGTGCTTCGCCAACGCCAGACACAGCGGCGGAACACGCATCGGGTCAGCAAGCGCGGTGCGATGGCGCGCGAGTTCCTCGTCGGCGGCAGCGGTGAGCCCGTTCTGCTCTGCGATCGCAAGCACTGCGGCCTCATGATGCTCGAACCGTTGCAGGACGGAGCCCGTGCCGGTGGCGCTGCGCGCTAAGGACGCCTCGTCCCAGCACGCGTGCACGACCCGGAGATCCGCCCGCTCGAGCGCCACGGGGATCGACTCCAGGAACTCGATGACGTCGGCGAACTCGCGATCTCTCGCCGTGCCGGCATCATCGAAGAACCAGTCGTTGCCGTGCTTGCGCTGGCGGCGCAGGATGTTCAGCTCGTGATTGCCGAGCACCGTCTGCGCGAGACCGCGCATGCACAGGTCCTGGACCCAGCGCAGTACGCCCGGACTGTCAGGCCCCCGGTCGCACAGGTCACCGACAAACACCAGTCGTCGCCCGAAGCGATGCTCGCCATGCCGGTCGTAACCGAGGCGCTGCACCAGACGTTGCAGCGCCTCAAGCTCTCCATGCACATCGCCGATCACATCGACCGGTCCATCGAACAGCGCGTGGGAGAATGTTCTTTTCAGGTTGCGTCGCTCAGTCCCAGTCGGGCGTGTTCCTGCAGCGCATACCGGTCTGTCATGCCGGCGATGTAATCCGCGACCGCGCGGGCGCGGCCACTGGTGCCGCTGGCGGCCTCAGCACGCTCGGCGTGGCTCTGATGCTCGTCGGGTAGCAGCGCAAGGTCGCCGAAGTACGCGTCGAACAGCTGCTGCACGACCGCACGCGAGCGGGTGTGCATCTCGAGCACGCGCGGGTGACGGTACAGCCGTTCGCTCAGCGTGCGCTTGAGCTGCCGATGCTCGGCGTGCACGGCGTCGCTCATGCCGATCAGCGCACGGCCCTGGGCGCGCACGGCGTTAAGGTCGTGCGGTTTTGCCGCAGCGAGATTCGCGCGGCTGGTGGCGAGCATGTCGAGCACCACATGGTTGATCATGCGCCGGATCGTCTCGTGGATCAGTCGGCGGTTGAGCGGCGTCTGCGCCGCCAGCTCCGGGTACTGCGCGCGCACGGCTTCGTGCTGGCGCTCGAACAGCGGCGCGGCGGCGAGATCGGTGATGGCGATGAGCCCGGAGCGCAGGCCATCGTCGACGTCGTGGTTGTTGTAGGCGATCTCATCGGCGAGGTTCGCCAGCTGCGCTTCGAGTGAGGGCTGGGTGCGGTTCAGAAAGCGCTCGCCGAGTTCGCCGAGTTGCCGCGCGTTGATAGCGGAGCAATGCTTGAGCACGCCCTCGCGGGTCTCGAAGGTCAGGTTCAGGCCATTGAACGCGGCGTAGCGCTCTTCGAGCTCGTCGACCACGCGCAGCGACTGCAGGTTGTGCTCGAAGCCGCCGTAGTCGCGCATGCAGTCATTGAGCGCGTCCTGCCCCGCATGGCCGAACGGTGTGTGGCCGAGATCGTGCGCGAGACAGATCGCCTCGGTCAGATCTTCATTGAGCGCGAGCCCGCGCGCGATCGTGCGGCCGATCTGCGCGACCTCGATGGAGTGCGTGACGCGGGTGCGGTACAGGTCGCCCTCATGGTTCACGAACACCTGGGTCTTGTAGGTGAGCCGGCGGAACGCGTTGCTGTGGATGATGCGGTCGCGGTCGCGCTGGAACTCGCCGCGCTCTTCGGGCGGCGGCTCAAGGTGGCGGCGGCCGCGGCTGTCGGCATCATGCGCAGCATAAGGAGCAAGCGGAGTGGTCACCGGTGCAGTATACGGGGCGTTGCAGCGGCGCCGACGTCGCTCAACTGGCTTCCAGCAACAGCGACGCGGCTCGCTGTCCCAGCGGCTCATCCTCGAAGAACACGAACACATTGGGCCGGTCGAGGTCCTTCCAGCGCGTCTGGCCGACGATCCATTTGCCGACGAACTCCTCGACGGTCTGCCGCGCCGCTTCGCGCTGCACCAGGACGAGTCGCTCCGACTTCGCCTTTTCAGCGAGTCTCGCCGTGATGGACGTCTGCAGCGATGCGACGGCATCCGCGCCGGTGATCGGCGACCAGATCCCACTCGAGAACGATTCGAGTCTGCCGGTGTCTATCGCGACCGGCAGCGAAGGTCGCACGGGCGGGGCGAGCACAACCAGGGTGTTGCCTGACAGCCGGACGTTCCATTCCTTCGCCAGCGGAATGTGATAGCGGTACACCGTCGGCACGCGGATCTGCGCCACGGTCCGGCCGACGGACACACCGAGCACCGTGTGGCTGGTGGTGGAGTCGAAGCGCTCCTCGGCGCGGATCGTGCTGACTTCCAGCAGCCCGCCAGGGGTGCGCATCACGAGCATCTCGCCGGTCGAGTTGCTCGCCTGCGTCGCCGACGACCCGGTCCACACCCTGAACGCCAGCAAGGCATTCAGCGCCAGGCTGAGGACGATCGCCGCAATGAGGGTCGTTCGCATCAGAAGCCCAGCGCGATGGTCTGCTACCAATTGCGTTTGCTCCTGACGTGTCGGGAGGCATCCTGCGAATCCTTCGGCACGTAGGAGGCCTGCAGGTTCGGTCCGTGGCGTGGCACGTACTTCGAGTACACGGGCATCAGCATCTCGATCGGCACGTCAGGAATCGCGCGCGTCTGCCGGAACTGCGCGATCGGGATGGTGGCCGTGACGAACTCTTCGTTGAAGGACTTCGCCCGCGAGGCGACCCGTCCGTCGGGCGAGAAGATCGCCGTATCGCCCGAACCGGCGTACTCCGGAAACCCCGGATGCTGCGGTGAGATCGACTGGTTGCAGACCACGGTCCAGATGCGGTTGTAGCGGGAGATCATCTGCGCATCCTCGAGGCTGTAGCCGCCCGATGAAGAACTCAAGCGGATCTCGAGGCCCTTCATGGCATGCGCCCGCATCACGTCCACCTGCCCGGGAGTGATCGAGCAGGAGATGTTGCCGATGTCGGTGCGCGCGATCGGCAGCACGGCATCCTCGCCGTACATCTCGCGGTAACGATCGAGCACGTCATAGATTGATGTCGTGAACATGTCCCAGTTCGGCAGGAAGCCGCGACTGTTGTTGGTCTTCCAGTGGTTCGCGACCACGTTGCCGTCCGGCGCGATCAGTACGCCGTTCAGCAGCAGGTGACCGGGCCAGTCCTTGTCACGCGCGTAAGTGCCGAAGGAGATGTAGCAGCCGTACTGCTTTGCCTTGCGGCCGAGCGCCTCGGTCTCGATGCCCGGGACTTCGATCGCGACGCGCAGCGTCTCCTTGCGCAGCGGCACCGTCGCGTACTTGCCGTCGGCTGGAACGCTGACGTTATTCGCGCCTGGCGAAGCGCCGGTCGCCGCCGCCGCCGGCAGCGTTGATCCGAGCGCCGCAGCGGCCGCGCCCACGGTGGCGGTGGTCAGCAGTTGCCGCCGTCGAGGGGAGCGCGGCAGGTCGTCATGGGGTTCTTTCATCTTCAGTCTCTCCTTATCAGTCCAGCCGCCTGACGTGCAGCTTGCCGTCCGAATCCGTCTCTGCAATGGCGCGCACGGTGTGGCGCCGCCGCAGTTCGGCACGCCGCTGCTCGAACTCCGAGGGTTCAAAGCGTGTGCCGCGCGACGGCAGCGTGATGAACATCCGGCAGGAATCGTGACCGCTCGGCGCCTGCACGCTGAGCAGCGCGGTATCGCGATTCAGACCTGCAATGCTCATGCCCGCGCGGGTCATGCGCACGGTGCCCCAGGCGTCGATCAGCTCGCCCCGCGTGGTCGCGACCATTTCGATGCCCTCGGCTTCGGTTGTGACGCCCCGGCCATAGATAATGGCGCTCGTCGACCAGAACGGAATGTCAGCAAGCTGATCCGGCGCGATACCAGTGGAGGTCGGCGCGTCGGACGCCAGCGCCTGCATCGACATCAGCGCAAATGCGGCGCAGCCGACAGCGCGGAGGTACTGGAACTTCACCGTGGGTCGCAAAATCTGGGCGGCGTCGCTAGCCCGACAGCATCGCGGCCGCGTTGCGTGAGAGGTCCGGGTAGCGCTCGGCCACCAGCCGCTGCCACTCCGCTGGCATGTCTTCCTGGCGGAACACCTTGCGGCCGAAGCAGCGGCTGAAGTAGTGGCCGTTTCGATCGCCCATCTCGAGCCAGGTCGGGAAGTTCAGGACGTCGGTGAATACTTGGCCCGTGGCCACCGCCCCGATCTTCGGGTTGGCGACTTCCTTCAGCGAGCCCCAGTAGGTCGAGAAGTCCTCGACCTGAAAGGCCTTGCGGGTCAGGTCATCGGGCACGGCGCGGAACGCCATGTCGGAGCGGACCCAGACATCGTCGCCCACGATCCACGCCGGGCCCGGTTCGGAATTGTGCGTGACCGTCGAGCCCGGAATCGAGGGCAGGTTCAACTCACCCTTGCGACCAAAACGTTCGACGGTGACCTTTGGTTCCGGGTAACGGATCTGGTTGACCTTGCCCGTGATCGGGTTGTTGAACGTCTCGAGCAGCGCGCCCGTCTTCAGATCCGTATAGAAGGTGGTCGAGATCGAAGTGACCGCATAGGTGTCCGCATCGATGTCCTGCACCTTGAAAATCTTCGCGATCAGCATGTTCCAGAACGGCGTATAGGTGGGCGGCACTGCGGCGTAGCGAATGCCCTTGAGCCACCAGTAACCCACGGTGTCCCCCGTCGCCCACGCGAGCTTGCGATGAATCAGCGCCAGATGGTCGGGATTGGCCGGGTCGAGATCGAGCAGCGCTGGCTTCGAGCGCGCCCCGACCGCTGGCGACAGCGCCGCCATGCCCAGTGCGCCGGTACCGATCAGACCGATGGACTCTCTGCGGTTCATGATTCTCTCTGTCACTGCATCAGTCAAAACTAAACGACGCCAAGGCCCTGTGTCGAGAAGCTGACCAGCAGGCATCGCTCTTCGTGTGTGGCAGAACCGGTTCAGGGTCCTCCTCGGTTGGCGTGCAGGTCCAATGCATTCTTTGTATGACACCGTGCAGTGGCTGCATCTTGCGCCCGCCGCCGCGCGCCGATAACGTGAAACGCATGAGCACTACCGGTTCTGCCAGTCTCGAAGAAATTGCCGAGCGCTTGACCGCAGCGTTCGAAGCCTCGGACTGGGCGGCGATGGCGGCGCTCTACGAACCGGACGGCGAGATTCTCTCCGCGGGCCGACCGCGCGTGGCGGGACGCGAGCGGATTCTTGCCCTGCTCAGCGCGTTTCCCCCTGTGCATGCGCGACGCGTACGCAATGGCGTGACCGACGTGCAGCACAGCGGCGATCTGGGCTGGATCATATTCGACGTGGCCACCCGCGAGCGCGCGCGCGAGGGCGATGCGCCGGTGGAACGCGTGTCGCGCGTTGCGCTGCTGTGCCGCCGCACCGACGGCCGCTGGCATATCTGGCGCGACGTCGACGGTGCGTCGCCGGATGCGGAACGCATGCGGCAGTTGTTGGAGGGTTAGTGCCGGTGCAGACGCTACTCGGCGCCGCGAATGGGCGCACCGGTCGCGAAGTGCTGCGCGCCCTGGTCGCGCAGGGACAAGATGTGCGGGCACTGGTCCGGCAAGGCGCACAGTCGCAAGCGCTGCTTGCACTCGGTGCGACGGACTGCGCCATCGGCGACCTGCAGGATGCAGCGTCTTTACGCGCAGCCGCAAAGGGTTGCGACACCGTGATCTACATCGGCCCGCCGATGCACGCGGACGAAGTGGCGATGGCCACTTCGTTCTACGACGCGGCGAAACAAGCGGGCTGTGAGCATTTTGTCTATTACTCTGTATTGCACCCGGTCTGCCGCGACATTCGCCATCATCGATTGAAGCTCGAAGTCGAGGAGATCATCGTGAACGGGCCGCTGCCGTTCACGATCGTGCAGCCGGCCCGATACATGCAGCACCTCGAGCCACTGCTGCCCGCCATTCGCGCCACTGGCGTACACGCCATGCCGTTCAGCACCGAGGTGCGCTTCAACGTCGTGGATCTTGCAGATGTGGCCGCAGCGGCGGCAATGGTCGTCACGGAACCGCGCTGGCGCTACGGCACCTACGAGCTCGCGGGGCCAGAAGCGCTGTCGCAGACCGATATGGCCGCGACGCTGACACGGGTGCTTGGGCGTCGGGTTGAAGCGCAGCCGCTGCCATTGGCCACGATGCGAGAACGGGCCGCCAAAGCAGGTGCCTCGGCGGATCGGGTCGAGCAGATGGCGCTCATGAACGAGCACTACGACCAGCACGGCATGCTCGGCAACCCGTTGGTGCTCGAGTTGCTGCTCGGTCGGGCACCAACAGGTTTTGCGCAGTATGCAGCACGGGTCGCGGGAGTTCCGACGAGACCACCATGAACCAGCCTCTGCCGGCCGTGCTGCAACCCACGCTCGACGTGCGCTGATCTCAAGCTACGAGTTCTCGAGCGACTGGAGCAGCTGGGAGCGTCCCCCGGCTGGCGATGAGGTGGTCGTGCTGCTCTTTGGCCGCGCGGCCTCTGGCACACCGCAAAGGTGTCGGAGCCGACGCGGATGCTGTTCGTCACGCCGGGGGAAGGGACGCAGAACGCGAACTTCTGAACTGCTCCAGCCGTTCGTGCAGGTACTCGGTGAAGTAACCGTGCATCAGGAAGCGTTGCCCGAGGTTCCAGGGCCCGACCATGTAGTGCGGGTACTTGTTGTAGGCCATTTCCGTGAGTGTCGGATCGCCAATTAGCTGGCCGATCCGGATTGCGATCGACTGGTCGAGATTGAAGCCGTTGATCGCATCGCGATACTCGTCGCGGGTCAGCAGAAAACAGAACAGGCACATGAACAGCGCATGCGAGGTCTCGAAGTCCAGCACCTGCGTGAGACGGCGGGCAGGCGTGATCCCAGGGGCCGAGTTCGCGCATGATCCGGAACAGCTCCTGGTCATGGTCGACGAACGTATGCGTGAGCATGTCGTCGACCTTGCGCGGATACAGCTCGAGCGGCTTGATGCTCGCAGCGTTGCTGTTGTCGCGCAGGAAGTTCAGCAGATTCGACTCGGTGGCAAAGTGCCGCAGGATCAGCTGGTTCGCCTCGGGGCTGACGAACCGTCGGCAGAAGGCGCAGATCGTCCATTGCAGAAATCGGTGCGCGCGGAACTGTGGCAGCGGCAGCCGGCGCTCGAAATCGAACCAGGCGCGCCAGCACGACGGACTCGGCCATCAGCCATCCATCACGGTGAAGTGCAGATAGGCCACGTTGAAGCGGCCGCTCGCGGGGACCATGCACAGCACGGTCTCGGCCGGCCTGGCGCGGCCTTCGCGCAGGAAGTCGTCAAGCATGATCATGATCGAGGCGCAGCCCGTGTTGCCCTTGGTATAGAGATGGGTGAACCATTTTTCGTCCGCGACCCGCGCACCGGCAGCGAAGCGGCATGCGAGTAGCTGCGGATCCAGTCGATGAAACCCGTGATGCCCCACAGCGGCAGCAGGCCGTACAGGATCAGGTAGATCAACAGCTCGTCGGTGGTCGGCGTGGTCATAGCAACGGCCGAAGCGGCAACAGCGACCACAGCCAGGCGCGGAGACGCTTGCCGAACGAGGCGAATCGATCGGGCCGGTCGGTCGCGCTCCAGCGGTTGCCCGGCAGCATGTCGGTCTCGATGGCATCTGCGACCGCACCGGCCTGCGCCGCATCGTGAATGATCACACCGACTTCGGTGTTCAGATTCTCGGATCGCGGATCGAGGTTGTAGGTGCCGATGTAGGCCAGGCGCCGATCCACGACCAGCGACTTGGCGTGCATCGCCGCATAACGCTGCATGACCTGCTGCTGGATCTGCGGGTCCGGTTGATACTCGCGCACGTCCATGCCCATCGCGATCAGTCTCGCGCGCTGCTTGCGGTAGCCACTGAAGGCTTGCAGATTGTCGGTTGAAGCCAGCGAGTTGGTGCTGATGCGCACCCGCACCCCGCGCGAACGCAGCTGCTGGAACGCCTCCAGCGCCGCTGAGCTGAGCCCGCCGCCGCCACTTGCGGAAACGCGGCCGGGATCGCATCGATCGCGGCGCGCACTTCGGGCGCGAAATTGGCGGTGTTGGCGGCGTACTCGCCCAGCTCGCGATAGAGCTGCTGCACTTCCGAGTCGTGCACCGTGTCGTTGGCCAGCGACTCGACGGGTGCCGACAGGTCACTAAGCCAGAAGCGCTCGAAGCTGGCGTGCATCGCCGGCACTACGGCACCCATCACCAGCGCGTCGCGGTCGCAAAAGTTGTAGGCGTGAGCGTAGTCGAAGTACTCGTCCGCCATGTCGCGCTCGCCGGTGATCGCCATCTCGCCGTCGACGATCACCCGCACCTGCACGCCGCGGTCTGCCCCGCCAGCAGCGCCGTCAGCAGCAATGAGAGCGCAATCAGGGCCCGGAACATGCGGGTATCGTAGAGGCTGTTCGCGCCCCGGAATGTGATGCCGGCGTCGTTTGCGGCAGGCCGGGGCCGCTACATCCCCGCCTTGACGAACGTATCGGCGATCTGTCGCAGCGTAGCGGCCAGGTCCGGATGATTGGCCTCGAATTTCGCGGCGACGTCGCGGGCTGTCGAAGCGTGGGAGTCGAGCCGCGACAGATCGTCGGCGAGCACCCCCAACAATCGCTTCGATTCCGGATCGAGGGTCTGTGCGTGTTCGAGTTCGGTGTGCAGTCGGCGCAGCAGCTGCGGTAGTTCGCTACGGGTCATGGTTACGTTATGCGCCTCGTATCGGGTGCTGTCCAGAAGAGAACGCCTGCGGTGGTGTCGAGCAGTCCATGCGCCCATTCCATGTCCATGACTCGCTTCATGCCCTGGCTGGCCGGTTCGGACCCATCATCGGCAAGGCGACTGCCAAAGTCGGGCTCGCGCAGAAGTACGATGCGACCATCGAGTCCTACGTCCGCTGGAAAACGCTCGATGGTCTGTTCCTGATGATGGCGAAGGAACAGGCCGCCATTCGCAACAATCCGCTGGGCCAGGCGAACCGCTTGCTACGCCGGGTGTTCGGCGTAGTCGGCAACTGAGGGCGAATTAGCCGAAGTGCTCGTTGAGGGTGTTCTCGAGTGCATCCTCGCGATAATCCGCCGTGACGAGGCTGCGGCCGATGCCACTCAACAGCACGAAACGCATCCGGCCCGCCTGCACTTTCTTGTCCAGGCGCATCAGTTCAAGCGCTGCTTTGCCTGGCACTTCACGGGCCTCGCTGCGAAATCCGGCGCGCGCGAGCAGCCGCGCTATGCGCTCGTAACTGACGGAGTCGAGCAGACCGCTACGATGCGACATCGTCGCGGCCATCAGCATGCCAGCCCCGACCGCCTCACCATGCAGCCAGGTCTGGTATTGCGTCGCGGCTTCGATCGCGTGACCAAACGTGTGGCCCAGATTGAGCAACGCGCGTTCACCGCTTTCGCGCTCGTCGCGCGCGACGATCGCCGCTTTGATCTCGCAGGAGCGACGGATGGCATGGGCGAGCGCGTCGGCGTCGCGAGCCATGAGCTTCTCGATCGAATCCTCGAGCCACTCGAAAAACTTCGCATCGTTGATCAGACCGTACTTGATCACTTCAGCGAGCCCGGCACGCAACTCGCGCACCGGCAGCGTCTGCAGGGTGTCGGTATCGGCGATCACTGCGCTCGGCTGGTGGAACGCGCCGATGAGATTCTTGCCGCCCGGATGATTGACGCCGGTCTTGCCGCCAACCGAAGAGTCGACCTGTGCAAGCAGCGTGGTGGGCAGCTGCACGAAGTCCACGCCTCGCTGGTAGCAGGCAGCGGCGAATCCCGCCATGTCGCCAACCACCCCGCCGCCGAGCGCCAGCACGCAGGCGTCCCGGCCAAACCGGTTGGCGACGGCTACATCCAGAATCCGGCTGACGGTGGTGAGGGTCTTGTGCGCCTCGCCATCGGGCAGCAGCACGTCGACGATGCGGCGCGGCCCGCTGGCGGCCAGCGCCACCCGCAACCGCTCGGCGTACAGTGGCTCGACGATCACGTTGCTGACCAGCAGAAGGTCCTGCGCCGCGACGTGCTCGTGCAGCAGCTCGACGCGGCTCAGGGCCCCCGGGCCAATCAGGATCGGGTAAGAGCGGGCGCCGAGTTCAACCTTCAGGGTCTGCACCCGCAGAGTATAAAGCTGCGGTTACGCCGCCGGCTCAGATCGGCTTACACTTGTGTGCCGAATGACATCCAGACAGGGAGCCTTTGATGAAGAATGCCACCCGCCCCGCAAAGAGCCGCTTGTCCAGCGCCGTTGCCGCCGGACAGTCGCTGATCGAATCCGCCCGGGAAGCCGCCGAAGAAGCGCGCCAGCGCTGGAAGCTCGCGCGCAAGCAGCTGAAGGCCGCCCGCAAGGCGGCGAAGAAAGCGGCGAAGGAAGTTGCGAAAGACGACGCCAAGAAGTCTGCAGCCAAGAAGGTGGCTACCAAGCCGAAAGGGAAGGCCAAGCCGAAGGCCAAGGCCAAAGCCACCAAGACCCCGGCGCGAAAAACGAAGGCCAAGCCTCGCAGGGCAAAGCCGGTCGCGCCGAAGCGGCTCCTGCCCAAGCCGCAGGCCATGCCGCGTCCCAAACCCGTCAGAGCGCCCATCAAGCCCGCTGTTCGGGTCACTGATTCGCCGCAAGCGGTAGCCGCACCGACGCCGCCCGGCGTGCGGGACGATTAGTCCGGTCCTCGCGTCCTGGTGAATCCATGGACGCGACACGGTGGACGTACGAGCGGCTGAGCCGGGACGGCGCACCTTATAAAGTGCGTCCGATCCGCACCGAAGACGAACAGCGCGAGCTGCAATTTGTGCGGTCGCTTTCGGCAGAAACCCTGTACGACCGGGTCATGTACCGCCGCAAGCCGCCAGGCGCAGCGGAGCTGCGACAGCTGGTGACCGTCGACTACAATCAGACGATGGCCTTTGTCGCCACCGTCGACAGCGAGGCGGGCGAGCAGTTCATCGCCGTTGCCCGCTACGCCTGCGACCCACCGACAACCGGAACGAGGCGGCCGGCAGAATTCGCCGTCACGGTCACCGATGCGTGGCAGAACCGCGGCGTCGGCAGCGAGATCACGCGCATCCTGTTCGACTATGCGGCGCAGCATGACGTTGCCCGCTTGTACGGCACGGTGCTCGCCGGCAATCAGCGGATGATCCGCCTGCTGCACTTTCTCGGGCTGCGCACCGCGCCAGCGCCAGACGATGCACGACTGGTGCTGGCACAGATTGATTTGCAGCCGATGGGGTCCGAAAGCGGCTAGCTTGGCGGCGGCCGCACGCCGAGCGCGTCTTGGAGCGCGTCGCGTTCGATATGAGCCAGCTGCAAGCGTTCGGCGACCCGCCCAGGCGTAGGTGCGGTCATGCTCTCGTCGGCAGCCCGCATCTCCGCCTCGAGATCGAGGATCGATTGCTCGACCTTGCGGAGGCGCGCCTGCAGATCAGCCTCCGCCCGGTCGGGTTGTCGTGCGCTTTTTTCGGTCGTCATCGCGAATTACTCGTCCCGACGCATGTCTTGAGCCGTCTCGCGTGCAGGGTCTGTGCGTGCCGCCAGCACAACGGTGATTCTTGCGTTCATGCCCGGACTCCGTCTCCCTTCCTGTCAGCGTCAGGGTTGACGACCCGGCTTCGCGAACTGTCCGGCGATATCCGAGAACACGAGTTCCACGCGCCGATTCTGCTGCCGGCCAGCGGCCGTGCCGTTGTTGGCGACGGGATACGCCTCGCCGAGACCCGTTGACTCTATCCGGCTTCGCTCGATGCCCCGGGCAAGCAGCTGGTCTGCAGCGGCGCGTGCGCGTAGCGCGGAAAGCTGCTGGTTGTACATGTCCGCGCCGACACTGTCCGTGTGACCCTCGATGACAACCCGCGTATCGCGGTTGCTGAGAAGGAAATCTGCAACGCGCGAGAGCGACAGATCCGCACCCGGCTTCAAGGTTGCCGAAGCCGTATCGAACAGCACGTCGCCAAGTGTAAGGACCATGCCGCGATCGGTCGGCACGGCGTCCTTGAGCTGCACGATTTCCTGCCGCGCCGCATCGAGCTCCTGCTGCGTGCGATTTGCCTCGGCACCGCGCGCGGCCGCGAGCAGCTCCGCGTTGTTGGCGCGCTGCATCGATGCCGCCGCCTCGCGCTCGCGCGCGTCAATCAGCACAGCGTCCCGTTCGCCCTGCGCCCGCTCGATGTTCTGCTGGGAGCGGCCTGCGTTCAGTTGCGCTTCGGCAATCTGTGCGCGGCGTTGTGCGAGATAGGCGAGATGCTCCACTTCGTCGCGCGGAGCACGCGACTTTGCTGCCTCATTCGCAACACTCAGGCTGTTACGCGCAGCTTCGAGCTCTTTGCCAGCCAGCTGTGCCGCATCGGGCATCATCTCGACCCGGTTCACGGCGTCGCGGGCTGCCTCCAACTGCGGGATGCTCGTGGGCGTGCTGGCACAGGCGCCGAGCGCAAGCGCTACGGCGACGGCGACGGCTGAATTGACAATCCTCATGGTGTTCTCCTTGATTCGCGACGCAAGGCATCAACGCTGCTGCGTAGCTCTGCCTCCGCCTTCTGGGCCTTTGCCGCTCGCGTCGCCGCGAGCGCAAGTTCAGCGTCCACTACAGCCTTCTCGGCCGGGCGCAGCGCTTCCTTGGGTCGGTTGTTGTCCTGTCTGACGGCAGCCTGCTGCAGGTTGTCGCGCGCACGGCTAAGGGCGTCGCTTGCGTGCTCGGCAGCGCCAGCGGCTTCCGCCTGCTGCACCAGCGTGCGCGCTTCTGCCACCCGTTCGACGGTTTCCACCGGGGTCGAGGCGCAGCCCACCATCATGAAGGCGACTGCGGCCGGCAATGCCGATCTGTTTGCGAAATTTGTCATTCTTGACTCCAATCAGGTGGGCGACGCGGTCTGGTAGTTGCTGGACGCAAAGTCCCAGTTCAGCCGTGTCTCGATGATCTCTTTCAGATAACTTTTGCGTTCGTTCTGGTAGTCGAGGTAGTAGGCGTGTTCCCATACATCGACCGTGAGAAGACAGGTGGTGCCGTCGAATGCGGGTGAATCCGCGTTCGAGGTCGTCTCGATGGACAGCTCGCCCTGGTCATCGGCGCAGAGCCAAAGCCAACCGCTCGCGAACTGTCCGGCACCCTTCTCGACCAGTTCCGAATTCAAGCCTTGCACCGACTCGAAGGCGTGCTTGATTGCTGTTTGCAGCGCGCCAGCCGGCGCACCGCCTTTCTCCGAGAGCGAGCGCCAGTAGAAATCGTGGTTCCAGGCCTGGGCGGCGTTTCGATACAGATCGGTCTCAGCAGCTTCCCGGGCATGGCGGATGATCGCCAGCGGACTGGATGAGGAAATCCCGAGTCGGGCGACTTCGGCATTGGCCTTCTCGACATAGCCGGCGTGATGCTTGCCGTGGTGCAACCGGATCGTCTCTTCCGACACAACCGGCGCAAGCGCAGCCTGCTTGAAAGGAAGCTCTGTCAGCCTGAACGGACCCTCCGCAGCGGAACGGTTCATCGTCGACACCTCAAGCCCGGACTGCGGGCTCGTATCACTCGCGCCACGGCGCGGGGTCTCTGCCGTGGGGTTGACCACTTGACGGCCGGTACGGCTTGAGCTTGAAAGCAGGGTCATCGACGTTCTCCTCTACTGGCTCGACCGTATCTTTGCAGCAGAAGGTCCGGTGGGGCAGTGGCGGACGCCGGTAGCGAATGTCAGACGACACCGACGTGGATGAACGGCCCGCGGGTGGCCCCGCCGGTGACGGATAGTCACGTAAGATCGCCACATGGATCGCATTTTCAGCAGCGCGGCCATCGAAAAGTTCGAGACGCAGTTCATTCGTCGCCGTTATCTTTGGATTCCTGTCGTCCTGATCAGTGCTTTGCTCGTTGCGCTGTGGAGCACCGCGGAGGCGGGGCAGGCACGGCTGCGGGATGCCATGGCCGCTTCGGCGGCATCGCAGTGGCGGCAGACTGCGTTACAACAGCTGTTAACTCTGGTCCTGGAAGCCGAGTCGTCCCAGCGCGGCTTCCTGTTGATGCAGGACCGCCGGTATCTGGAACGCTTCGATCCGGCGATCACCCGCATCGAAGCCGTGCTCGATCAACTCGAGCAGAGCTATGAGCGCGTGCCATTGCAGGGGATACCTGCGGCCACCGACGATCTGAGGCGGTTGTCTGCCGCCAGGCAGGCGGTAATGAGCGCCACGCTCCGCCTGTACGGGGAGGGCTCACTGGAGCTGGCGCTTCGAATAGTGCGTACGGATTACGGCAAGAAAGTAATGGACGAGCTGCGGCAATCCGTAAGTTCGCTGATGCGCGCCGAGAGCCGCGATGCCGCAGTGCGGGAACGCGCGTGGCGGCGAGACCTGATGTTCAACCGCACCCTGCTCGCCCTCGCCAGCCTGATCAATATTTTTCTGGTGATTCTGGCCGGTACGCTGCTGGCGCGAAGGATGCGGGCGCGGGCGCGTCTCGCCGCGGTGCTGGAAGATACCAACCAACGACTGGACCAACAGGTGGCGGAACGCACCGCGGATCTGGCCGAGTTGTCGAGTTACCTGCAGAGGATCACCGAAGAAGAGAAGGCATCCCTCGCACGCGAGCTGCATGATGAGCTGGGCGGTCTGCTGATCTCAGCCAAGATGGACGTGGTTGCGCTGCGACGCAGCGTGAACAAGGAGGAGGCGGGACTGAAGGAACGCTGGGAGCGAATCCTGAAGGCTCTGGACGTCGGCGTCGATTTCAAGCGACGGGTCATCGAGAACCTGCGCCCGACACTGCTCGACAACCTGGGTTTGCTGGCTGCGTTGCGCTGGCTGATGGAAGACAACTGCAATCGTGCCTCATTGGAATGCAAACTGGATCTCCCGGAAGATATGCCGGAAGTGTCCGCCGAGGCGGGGATTGCACTGTTCCGGATCGCGCAGGAAAGCTTAATGAATGTGCTCAAGCATGCGGGCGCCAGCCAGGTGCGGGTTTTGCTCCGGTCCAAAGATGGTCGGCTGCAGTTGCGGATCGTAGATGACGGTGCGGGGATCCCTCTGGAGAGGATCGATCTGCCGCAGTCTCACGGGCTGAAAGGCATGCGGCATCGGGTGGCTGCACTGGGTGGAACGCTGGTCATCGAGCGGAACGAGATGGGGCGCGGCACGGTGGTGGAAGTCAGCGTGCCACTGGATTCCATTCTCGCTGCCAGCGGCGGGGAGAGACGAACATAATGACCCGCACTCGTGGGCTGAGGATCGTTGGCGGCATTTCCGTCCTGACGCTGCTGTGCATGACGCTCGGCGGATGCAGCGATGGGCGTGAGGCCACCATCACCGAGTTCCAGAAATATGACTCCGGCGAACCCGCCCCTGCGGCGGTTGCCCCGAGCTATGAAAGCGAGATCGCCGGCGCGCGGGCGGATCACTTCCAGGAGCACGAAGAATGTGCGCGTCGGCCAGCAGAAGTCCGGGCGCAGTGTGAGAAAGAAAGCGATGAACGCTTCGAGGCCGCCCAGGCTGAAGCCGCCAGCAAGCGGGGCGTGGGCACTTAGAACGCCTGCGGGTTGTCGTCGGTGTTCGATGCGCCAGAGCACGCGATGGCGGCTGGCACGATGCTTGCTCTGTCTCAAGCGTGCACGTGACATACACTGAAAGGAGTTCGCAATGAACTGGGACCGTATCGAAGGAAACTGGAAGCAGGCCAAGGGCAAAGCGCAGCAGCAGTGGGGCAAGCTCACCCACGATCAGCTGGACGTCATCGCCGGCAAGCGCGAGGAGCTGTCAGGCAAGATCCAGGAAGCCTATGGCTTCAGCAAGGATCAGGCTGAGAAGGAAATCGATACCTGGCGCAGCACCCTGCGCGATGACGATTTCCGCAGCTGAGCGCTCAAAGACGGCTTCTGGCTGCGGCGCGGACCGCAGCCAGAAGTTCATCGAGGTCGCCCGACTTTGCGACGTAACCTGCGGCGCCTGACGACAACGCCTGCTGCGCGAGCTGAGGATGTGCGTGGCCGGTGTGCATGATCACCGCCAGCTGAGGACAGGCAGCACGTATTCCCTGCAGTGCTCGCAGCCCGGACTCCCCCTGTAGCTCGTTGTCGAGTATCAACACCGCGGCCGCTTCGGCATTGACGATCGCGGTGATGTCAGCCAATGAAGCGGTCGCGCCGACGCAGCGCATGTCGACTTCGGCGTTGACGATCAATACAAGAAGCTTGCACAGATCGGCATTGTCTTCTGCGATCACAACGCGCGTCTTGTCGACCAACTGCCCCCCTGATCTTCAGTCCATGTTAATGCCGAAAGCATCGGACGCAGAAAGAAGCCGAAGCCCTATGCTGGGTGCTGCAGGTCGCCGCGTCGGCGAGCGGACCGCTACGCTGATCACCGATTTTTCGATCAGCTGGAACGCATCTCGTCGCGGCGCGTCTCAGCGGTCTGCTTGGCAGTCTCCAGCTCACGGTCGGCGGCGTCCTTGCAAGACTCCTGGGCCGCGCCTGCCATGGCCTCGCACTTCTCTGTGGCGATATCGTGCTGCCCTTCAGCACGCGTGATGGCGATCTCATAGGCCCCTTTCGCGGACTCCTCGGTCGCGTCCTGGGTGGCGTCGTTGATGTCTTCCGCAACGTCACGTTGCACGTCTGCGACGTCCTTACGCGCGTCCTGGCGGGCGTCAACCACATCCGCGGCGACTTCCCGCGGGGTTTCTGCCTTATTGCAGGCGACCAGCGCGCCGCTGAGCGCCACAAGGGCGGCCAAGGTCAAGCTCTTCTTCATTTCCCGTGCTCCCGAAAGGTTGTCGATCGATGAAGCAAGGTGCAACGTGCATGCCAGATGGCGCGGCAGAAACGATCGACCGCAGCGCCAGTCCGCGGATCACCGCGATTGCCCGTTGCGGGGGACCGACTGCCGGCAGAGGTAGGAGTACGCCTACACTGGCAGGCGCAGTCCGCGAGCAGTGTGGGATCGGCGGGTGCTTCATGATAAGTCCCGTGGATTGTAGAAATCCCTGCAAGGATTTCCACGACGGGGTAAATAATGCAAAACACACGCAGCAGTCCGGCGCTCATACAGATGTGGGGGAGCTCAGCTGCGCTTGGCAGGGTGCGCAATGAGATTGCGCGCGTGGCCTGCAGCGAAGCTACGGTACTGATCATCGGTGAGAGCGGCACGGGCAAGGAGCTCGTGGCGCGCGCCATTCACGAGAGCAGCAGCCGCTCGGGAGAGCCTTTTGTGGCCGTCAACTGCGGCGCGCTGCCCGCAAGTCTGATCGAAGCTGAACTGTTCGGCTATGAGAAAGGCAGTTTCACGGGCGCGTCACGCGCACATACCGGTGTTTTCGAGCGCGCCGGCGAGGGCACTCTGTTCCTCGACGAGATTGCAGAAATGCCGATCGAACTGCAGACACGGTTGCTGAGAGTGATCGAATCCAGGCGGTTTTACAGAATCGGTGGCAGCAAGGAACTTTCAACCCCAGCGCGGATCGTTGCCGCCACCAATCGCAATCCGCTGCGAGCCGTCCGCGACGGGCTGCTGCGGGAGGATCTGCTCTACCGTCTGGCTGTTTTCCCGCTGGTCGTGCCACCGCTGCGAGAGCGCGGTCCGGACGCCGGCGAGATCGCGGCGCGACTCCTGACACAGCTGAATGCCGCTCGCGACGTCGACAAGCGCCTGTCGACGCGATCCGTGCACTTTCTGCGCGAGTACCGCTGGCCCGGCAATGTCCGCGAGTTGCGCAACATCGTGGAGCGCGGCTTCCTGCTTGCGGACGAGGAGATTGACCTCGAGCCGGCGTTTGACGCGTTGCTGACAGAGGAGCCCGCCGCTGCCGACGGCAGCCGCGCCGTGACCGTGCCGGTCGGCACGAGCCTGCAGGATGCCGAGCGGGTCATCATCGAGGCGACTGTTGCGCACCTCGATGGGAACAAGGCAAAAGCGGCATTGACACTTGGATGCAGCCTGAAGACCTTGTACAACAAGCTTCGCCTTTATGCCGAGGTCGAACCCGCCGCACACTCTTGATCAATATGAGGAACCCAACATGACTCGCATTCTGATTGCGGATGATCATGCCGTGGTGCGCGCAGGGCTGCGACAGTTCCTGCTTGATGACGGCAACGTGCGTGAAGTGGGCGAAGCGGCAACGGGCCAACAGGCGCTGGACCGGCTCCGTGAAAGCCGCTGGGACCTGCTGATACTCGATATCTCGATGCCGGGCCGAAGCGGGCTGGATATCCTGAAGCACGTGCGGTCCGGCTTCCCGGACACAAGAATACTGGTGCTGAGCGGATTTCCGGAACGACAATACGCGGTGAATGTACTGCGAGCGGGCGCGGGTGGCTATCTCGCCAAGGACAGTGCCCCGGAAGAACTGCTCAAAGCCGTGCGGATTGTCCTGCAAGGTCGACGTTATGTCAGCCAGGCCCTGGCCGAGTTGCTGGTCAAGGAGCTGGACGCCGATTCCGACAAGCCGATGCATGCCCAGCTCTCGGAGCGTGAGTTCCAGATCTTCACGAAGCTGGCGACCGGACGCGCGGTGTCCGAGATCGCAGAGGAACTTTGTCTCAGCGTAAAGACTATCAGCACCTATCGGAGCCGCGTGCTGGAGAAAATGAACTTTCGCACCAATGCCGATATCACAACCTATGCGCTGCGTAACGGCCTGATGCAATGATCGAAGAAAAAGCTGCAACCACCTTCACGGTTCTTTTAGTCGAGGACTCCGTATTGCTGGCGCAGCGCATTCGTGAGCAACTTGAAGCCATTCCGGGCGTCACCGTGCTCGGCCCCGTGCCCGATGAAGACGGCGCCGTGCGCATGGCGTTCGACAGCAAGCCCGACGCGCTGGTGCTCGATCTACAGTTGCAATCAGGGACTGGTTTTGGAGTGGTTGCGCGGCTCGGTCCAACCCGGCCACCCGTGGTGGTGCTGACAAACTATGCGCTGCCGGAATACAGGCGGCGCGCGCTGGCACTCGGCATTGAGTATTTTCTCGACAAGTCCCGCGAGTATCACCTGCTCCCGGATGTCATCGACGCCCTGTCGAGCGCGCGCGGACCCTAGCGCAACGGCTGCGCTCAGCCCGCGCGAAGGCATCGTCCTACATACTCCACGGCTTCGCACCGACTGATATCCGGTCGCGACAGTCGCATGCTCCCGTGGCGGCCCGCTCTGCCGTCTGATCGGAGTTGTCATGCTTCACTACGCAGTTATTTTTTTTGTGGTCGCCATCATCGCGGCCCTGTTCGGCTTTACCGGTATCGCAGCAGGCGCTGCCGGGATCGCGAAGATTCTGTTCTTCGTGTTTCTGATTTTTGCGGTTGTAACACTAGTCATGAGTTTTATTAGAAAAGGAGTCTGAGATGTCTGCCACATTTGAATCAACCAATGCGCGGTCCCACGATCAAGACGAGCGGGATAGCGGTGAAATGAGTAAGTTCTTCGACGATGTCGAGCAGCTACTGGTTTCCGTTGCCCACGTCAAAGATGAAGACGCCGCCCGCCTCCGCACTAAAGTTGAAACCTCGTTGAACAAGGCGAAGGACACGATGGCGCGCGAGACTCACCGAATCAAGAAATCGACCAAGGCAGCTGCCCTCGCGACCGACAAGTACGCCCACGAGAAGCCTTGGAACGTGGTCGGCATCGCCGCGGTTGCGGGACTGTTGCTCGGTGCAGTGCTGCTACGGCGCTAGTCGATGTTGCAGCTACGCGAGATCGCTCGGACGGCCGTCCATCACCTTGGCGGCTATGTCGATCTAATCTTGGAGCTGGGTGACGAGTGGATTAATTTCGCGTCCCGCCGGCTTTTTGCGGCCGCTTTGGCCATGCTGCTTGGCGCTTGCGGCATCGTGGTCGGATGCGTGTCGATCGTGCTGGTGCTCTGGGAGTCCCCCTGGCGCGACGGTGTCGCCATCGGCCTCGCGGCGGCACTGCTTCTTTCAGCAGTTGCCGCGGCTGCCGTGGCCCTGCGGGACGGCCCGGCGCCCGAGATGCGCAGTCAACTGCGGGCACAGATAGAGATGGACAAGGCATTGCTTTCACGGCTCGGAGACTAAGCATGAGTGTTGGCGCCCCGGAAATCGAGAATCTCGAACGCTCGCGTGCGGAACTACGCGCGCTGATCGACAAACCCCCAGGTGAATTTCCCCGCAGCGCTCTGCTGCAATCGATGCTGGCTCCGCGTACACGCTGGGGATGGCTGCTCGGAGCGGCGGTACTGGCCGTCGCAGCCGCGCGTCTGCTGCCGCTCCGTGCTGTGGGCACTGGCCTGACGGCCTATGCGCTTTACAAGCGCGCAGGGACTCTGCGGAGCGCGTCCCACGAAAAAGGAAACCGCCATGGCCGCTAAGCCCGCACCGAACGAGAAGCCCACCGACAGGGCAAGCTTCCTCAGCGACATTCAAAGCATCCGCAAGCGTGCACGAGAAAAGATGGAACACGGGGCCGTGACCCCCAGCTACGGGGCCGATCGCAAGGTGGTACTGGATCTTCTGAACGAGGCTCTGGCCACGGAGATTGTCTGCACGCTGCGTTATCGCCGGCATTACTTCACTGCGGAAGGGGCCGTTGGGGAGGCGATCAAGCAGGAGTTCATGGTGCACGCGAAGGAAGAACAAGGGCACGCCGACCAGATCGCCGAGCGCATTGTCCAATTGGGCGGCAAGCCCGACTTCAACCCGGACTCGCTGAGCCGACGCAGTCATGCCGAATACGGCGAAGGCGAAAGCCTCAGCGAGATGCTGGAGCAGGATCTGGTCGCCGAACGGGTCGCCATAGAGTCCTACACCGAGATGATTGCCTTCATCGGCGGCGGTGATCCGACCACGCGGCGAATGCTCGAAGAGATCCTCGCGGCCGAGGAAGAGCATGCGGAAGAAATGTCCAGTATGTTGAAGCACATGAGGAGAAAATCATGAGTGGAAAAGACAAGGCCTTGCAGGGCGAAGGCAACTACGACGCGGCGCGCCGCTATCGAAAGGACGTCGAGGGTTTCGTCGAGCACGAAGACATTGAGCGTGCTGCGAAGGCTGCGAAGCCGGGCAACAAGCAGGAAGCCCGCGAGCTGGCCAAAGCCGAAGAAAAGGGACGATCGCGCGCCAAAGGTTGAGGCAGGCGGTAGCAGGGCTTGTCCTGACCAGCCTGCTCCCTGAACGAATCGATCAGTTTGAAGTCAGCTGCGGGCCGGCCACGGGAAACCTGGTGTGCCAGACGGCATCAGTAGCGGTAGATGGCGGCCACGCCCGTGTCGGTCGGCATCTGCTGGCTTTGCAGCACGATGAGCTCGCCACCCATCTTCAGCACCAGCGCCCCGAGGTCGTCCAGCGCATCATCGGTCTTTGCATCGCTCAGCGGCCGCGGCTCCACCGAACCGGTCGTCGCATCGATGCGTCCGGGGATCTGGCGGTCGCCGTCGACCAGCAGGGTGTCAACTCGGCCGGCCACCACGGCGCGCGCCACGTCGGCTAGCGCATCCGAGCCGCGGTCGCGCGCTTTCGCGGCGCCGAATCGTTCCATCAAGGCCTCGAGTCGCTGCCGCTGCACCCGGCGCACAACCTCCCAGGCGCGGTCGCACAGCTCTGCGGGTGTCAACGCGAACGGATTTCCGTCAATCCCTTCGTCAGCCAGGTATTCGTTGCGGCTCAGCGAATGGAACAGTTGTCGATGCTCGGGCAGGCTCGCCAATATCAACGGCACTCTTGCCGCTTGTGAATGGCTCGTGAAGATCGCACGATCCACCGCGCGGAAGAACCGTTCGGCGTCCAGCTCCACCTCAGACGATTTGCTTCCGTGGCCATGATGCATTGCCGACTGCTGCGATCCCACTCCACCGTACGATCCCACCGATAAGTGCGGCTCGGTCAGTTCCTCTCCCAACGCTGCTTCGAGCGTGCGGGGCACGCCAGGAGCCAGCGGTACTTCATCAAGGCCGTAGCGCGTCCCCGCGTAGAGCTTGATTTCCTGCCTGCTCAAGCACAGAACCTGAAAACGGTCCGCAGATTGGTAGGCGCGCAGCAACGGCTTGAGGTGAAAGGTCTCCGCGACAATTGCCAGCTCCGGCACGGCCTGCTGAAGTCTGAAGACTCCGAGGTAGTTCGTGGAGCGCAGCAGCGCCAGTCCGCCGAGCGAGGTGTTCCAGAACTCAGCGTCTTCGGCGATGGCCTGAAGCGGCGCAAGCAAGTCGGTGGCTTCGTGCTTGCCGACCAGAGTTTCCAGTGACGCGACGCTTGATTTGAACAGGTTACGGAACCGGATCGGATCCTGCTGATTCCCCGGGTGCGTGCGGTGCGTCGGCTGATAAATGGACAGGCAAGGCTTCTGCTGCTGGTTCAGTACTTCGACCATGGTTTGCTGATCAAACGTGTGCGTTGCAGTAGTCATCGCACCATCCTACACCGCCGCGGCTTCACGCAGCAGTCTTCCGAACCCACGAAGAGCTGCGAGCCAGAAAGCGCTGACAAGGTTTGAGCGTCTGCGCCGATGCCGAGCATTGACGCAGTCTTATAACCTTTGCGGGTATTCACAAGGAGATAACCATGACCACAGCATCAGGACACACCTCTGCCATTTGCGCCAAGCGCGTGATTGGCACCAACGTCAAGGACAAGGCTGGCAACAAGATCGGCGAGATCGAGGACATCGTGCTCGACAAGAAGTCCAACAACATTATGTTTGCCGTCGTGGGATTCGGCGGCTTCCTCGGGATGGGTGAGAAATATCATCCGCTGCCTTGGTCGGCGCTCGACTATCAGGACGCACAGGACGGCTATGTCGTCTCGTACACCAAAGAACAGCTGAAGGCAGCGCCCGCTGATTCGCTCGAAGCACTGACGCGCGACGATGGTCTCGCCTACCGCGAGCGGACTTACGACTACTACCAGACGCCGCGCTACTGGTAGCAAGTAGGCATTCGAACGATCGACAGCGAGCTGAGTCAGTGTGCTCCGTTGGAGGCAAGCGCGGTGGCCCGGCGCTGCTCGAGTTCGCTGGCCGCCGCGATGGCAATCAACGCGGCGACTTGGGCGACCAGAGCCTCGCCGTCGATCGGCTTGCTGAGATAGCCGTCGCACCCGCTTTCGATACACCGCAGCATATCCCCGTGCATCGCCTCGGCCGTCAGGGCAATGATGGGTTGCCAGAATCCCATTCCCCTCATCTGACGCGCGACCGTCCGGCCATCGAGGTCCGGCATGTGCATATCGAGTAGCACCACATCGATGGGCGGACCGCTGCCCCCCAATGTCATGCCCACTCGCTGCAGAGCTTCGTGTCCGCCTGCCGCAAGTTCCACCTGCGCGCCTGCGGCAACGAGAAACCGGCACGCAAGATCGCGGACATCGCTGTGATCATCGACCACCAGCACGCGGCATTGCAACGATTGCGCCTGCGGTGATGGCTGTTCGAATGTCCCGGTCGCCTCCAGCTGCGGTTGCACCAGGACCGACGACTCGATGCTGCCCACGGCAATGGTGCAGGTGAAGGTGCTGCCGCGATTCTCCTCGCTGGTGAACACCACGTCGCCTCCCAGCCTGCGGGCAAGGCGCCGACTGATGTCGAGCCCGAGACCAGTACCGCCGAAGCGCCGCGCCACCGACGCATCACCCTGGGAAAAAGGCTGAAATAACTGCTCCTGATGCTGCGAGCTGATACCCACTCCTGTGTCGATCACGTCGAACTGGAGAACAGCTGACTCGCCCGCAAGCAGCTGGATCACCAGCTCGACCTTGCCGTGCTGCGTGAACTTAATGGCGTTGCCGAGCAGATTGACCAGAATCTGCTTGACGCTCTTGCGGTCGGAAAGGATCTTGTCGGGAACGGCCCCTTCATACCGCAACTCGAACCGGAGACCCTTGCTGCGGGCGCGCATGACCAGCATCGAACGGACTTCAATCAACAACTCGTGCAGGCCAAACGCCGAGAGCTGGACCTCGAACTTTCCTGCTTCGATCTTCGAGAGATCCAGGATATCGTTCATGAGCTCCAGAAGATGCTTGCCATTGCGTTGGATCGTATCCAGATACTCGAGCCTCTCCGGATCCACTTCTTTGGCGGCGAGCAGTTGCGTGTAGCCGAGCACTGCAGTCATCGGCGTGCGAATCTCATGGCTGATGTTCGCGATGAAATCACTCTTGGCCCGATTGGCCGCTTCTGCATTCCGCTGCGCCTGCAAGAGTGACTCTTGATAAAGCGTCTGTTCGGTGACGTCGAGCACCGCCCCGAGTATCCGCTGCGCACGTCGACCCTGACCACTGCCCGGATGGAAGAAGGTGCGGCCCTGTAGCCGCAGCCAGCGCTGCTCACCGTCCGTGCGCAAAATTCTGTGCGAAAACGAGTATGTATCGTGCTCTGTGTCGGCAAGAATCTCGGCAACGCGCCTGGTGACCATGTCGCGATCATCGGGATGCACCAAATCCGATACCATGTCAGGCCGGATGTCGAGCGGCACATCGTTAGGCCAACCCAGAATCGACTTCAGGTTGCCGGACCACTCGATCGTGCCTCGGTCGACATCATAATGGTAGGTGCCGAACCCGGCGGCCTCGGACGCCAGCCGGATATGCGCCTGGACGTCGAGCAGGCGCGTGGCTGCGTCCCGCTGGTCGGTAATATCCCAGTTGAGACCGAACATCCGTGCGGATCCATCTTGCGGGGATTCGAGCACGTGACCGCGGGCCGCAATCCATCGAACTTCACCATCGGGTCGACGGATACGGAACTCCGCCTCGAAGCTCCCGTGCGTCCGCAGCGCCTCGGCGACGGCGCGATCCAGCGCTTGGATGTCGTCCGGATGTATCAGCTCAAAGAATTTTTTTCCTACGGCGACCCCCTGGGGCAAGCCGAGCGTCGTCCACATCTGGTCATCCCAGATGGATTCATCCGTGAGCGGATTCCATTCGAAACACCCCATCTGCGCGGACTGCAGTGCGAGTTTCAGACGGCGCCTGCTGCCGGCCAGCTCGCGCTCGCCCTGGCGTCGCGCGGCAAGATCGACAAAAACCATATAGCAACCGCGGACCTCCGCAGCATCGTCTGCCATGTGGGGGACATAGGTCGCTGCCTTGTAGGCCGTTCGGCCTTGCCCCGGTAATTCCAGCTCGAACTCGTGGCGGACCGACTTGCCGGCCAGTGCCGTATCGAGACTGTCGATCATCGAACGATGCCGGGTCGGATCCAGCAGCTCCGAAACGTGCATCCCGAAGAACGACTCGCGTGGCCGGCCCCACTCCTTCGCGTACTCCGAGTTGACGAAACGGAATTTTCGGTCTGCATCGATGTAGGCGATCATCACCGGCACGGCATCGATCAAGACCTGCAGGCTATGTTCGCTCTCCTCGAGCGCTGTCACATCGCTGAATGTCACGGCCAGCCCAGCGCGCCCGCCGTCGGCGGCATGTCATCGGTCTGCGGCATCAGCTGCGCAGCAGATTCTCGGGATGGCTGTTGGTCTGGGACAATGCACAAATGCCTGCCGCACCGGCCGCTTGAGACTCTAATCTTGAACATATTGTCTGGTAGCTTACTCCCCGTCCGGCGCTGCCAGTCTGTCGCGCTATAGGAATCTTTCCCAAAGCACCCAGAACCGCTCTGCCAGCTTCTGCCACAACGGGCGCTGCCGCCACGTCTGCAAGGACAGCGGCGAGGCCGTGCGCAGGTCCTGCTCGAACAAACCCGCCATCCGGGCGCCGAAGTCGGCGTCGATCACCACGACGTTCAGCTCGTCATTGTAAGAGAAGCTGCGGTAATCCCAGTTCGCTGAACCGACGGTTGAGCGAATTCCATCCACGACCAGGGTCTTTGCGTGAATGAATGCGGTTCTCTCCTCGAAGATCTCCACCCCGGCCTGCAGCAAAGCGTCGTAGTGCGCGCGCCCGGCATACAGCAGCCCCGAGAAATCGCTGAAGCCGGGCAGAAGTATCCGGGTTCGAACGCCACGCGCGGCGGCATCGATGAGCGCGCGTTGCAGTCGATCGTCGGGCGCGAAGTAGGCCATGGTCAGGTCGATGGACTTGTTCGCGAAGCTGACGCCCGCGAGAGCCGCCACGTAAGTCGCGAAGGCGTCATCGTCGGGAGAGCTCGCATCGATTCGCAGCAGTATCTGGCCGGCGTCCTCCGGCTGCCTCAGATATTCTGCGGCCAGAAGGTCCGGGCACTGCTGCTGCGCCCATGAACGCAGGAAAAGCTTCTGGATCACCTGCACCGCAGGACCGTCCATCTGGATATGCGTGTCGCGCCAGCCGTCCTTTAGCGTGGCGTTGCCGCTGCGAATGATGGAGCTCGATGCGCTGTCGTACTCTGCGCTGAAGTTGAGTCCCCCGCTGAACGCGCGCCGCGCGTCGACCACGACCAGCTTCCGGTGCGTGCGGCGAACGAAGTCACCGCTGCGGTTGTCCAGCGGATTCAGCGGGTTGTAGGCACAAAGCCGCGCACCCGCGCTCTGCAAACGCTCGATGCTTGCTGCTTCGAGCTCCGAAGATCCAAGTGCGTCGTAGAGAAGATTCACACGGATCCCCGCTCGCGCGCGCTGTTCCAGCAACGCGAGCAGCGAAACGCCGTCATGGATCGCGTCTTCGAAAATGTAGCTTTCGATATTGACGTGGTCGGCGGCCGTGGAGATCGCCGCAAATATGGCTGCATAGGTTTCGGGACCATCAACCAGCAGAGCGACGGCGTTGCCGGCAATCAGCGGGGCGCCGCTCACTGCTTCCGTCGCCGCGAGCTGCCGCGCAAGAAGGTCGTCGGATCCCAGCTCCGCGAGCCGAGCCGACACCCGCTGGCGCAAGCTCCCGCTGAGCTGCCCATCCGGGCCGATCATGGTCAGCGCCTTGCTATCGCGCTGTAGCTTGTGCAGGGCGCGAAAGTCGGGGTCAGGCAGACCGCGCAGTGCCGTGCATCCCGCCAGCAGCAACAACGCCGACAGCAACAGCGACAATGTCAGGGGCGTGCGCTCTATTCCCGGCATGGTGTCCTCCTGGACCCCGCGTTGGCGGCGCCGAGCATCGGTGCTCAGCGCCAGAATGAGAACAAGTGCGCGTCGGGATCGCGCTCGCCCCGCAGCTGTGTGCGGATGATCTGCGCGCCGATCATCGAGAAGGTAATGCCGTTGCCGCCGTACCCGAGCACGGCGTAGCAGTTGGGCATGCCCGGGACACGCCCAATGCTCGGCATTCCTGTGCTCGAAGCGCCAAACGAACCACACCAGCGAAACTCGGCTTCGACCTTCAGACTCGGAAACATCTGCCGCAGCTTACGCTGCAGCGTGTGCGTCTTTGAGTCAAGCAGCTGGTTGCGCAAGGACTCGTTCTCGAAGGGCTCGTCTTCACCGCCACAGATCACCCGGCCGTCCGCAGTGGGGCGAAGGTAAAGATAGGGGTCTGAAGCCTCCCAGATCATGCAGCCTGTGGGCCACAGCGCGCGCGGCTGAGGCGCAGTGGCCATTGCCCAGGTCGACGTGATGGAATGGTTCTTGCGGGGCACCCCAACGGGAATCTCGTAACCCGTCGCAAACACGAGATGGCGGGCCCGGATCTGCGGGCCTTGGTGAGTTTTCGCGACGACTCCACTGTTGTCGGTCTCAACGTCCTGCAGCAGCGCTGGCGAAAAGATCTTGGCGCCGCGCGCGCAGGCTGCGGCGAGGAATCCCGCTGCCAGCCTGCGCGGGTTTGCCGACAGGTTGTTGTATCCGAGAATTCCGGCGCGCTTGCTGATGCCGTACTCATCGCGTACAGCAGACCTGCTCATGAAACGGACTTCGAGTCCCGCACGCTGCCGCGCGCGGGCTTCGGCCTCGAGCTCCGAGGCGTCAAGAACGTTGCCTTCCAGGTACAGCGACTCGCGGACGCGGCAGTCGGCGTCGATTCCCAAGCGGCATTGCCGCTCGCGCAACGCGGACAGCGCCAGGCGGGAGCGGCGCCAAACGCGCTGCGCGCGCTCAAGGCCGATTTGCTTGGAGAGCGTTGACAACGGAGTATCGATCTCATACTGCAACAGCGCTGTCGATGCGGCCGTCGAGCCGCTGGCGGGTTTGCGGCCGTCCAGGATGATCACCGCGTGGCCGTCCTCAGTGAGCGCGTCGCCAATCATGGCACCGGAGATCCCGGCGCCCACGATCACGACGTCTGCTTTGCGGTCACGGGTCATCGGGGAAAACGGGATAGCCACGGTCCCGGGCCCCATCCAGGGAGACCGGCCGTAGTGCAGCTGCAGATCCCGGGTCATGTTCATCGGGAATCCCCAGTAGACCCCCATGGTCGCCCCGCGGGTGGCGCCGCGCTGTCGCCGCAATGCCTGTTTGTCCGTCAGACACGGCCGACAGCTGGCGCTGGCAGGGGCGCAAGCTTTGGACTGACAGTTTCAGCGCGACGGTTCGGAGACTCTCGGCTGCAGGATTTCCGCCAGGAGACAACCATGCCTACCTCTGACCTCGCGCCTGCAACGCCAACCACGCTCGAACGGGCGTCACGCGCAACGCAACTGCCGGATGCGGTTCCCGGGCTGCTCGAAACGCTGGCCAGCGGCGCCGGGCGACTGGCGTTCTACGTGGCGGGCCCGCGCGCGGGGCGCCCCCTGCTGCTGGTACACAGCGTCAACGCGGCGGGTTCAGCGGCCGAGGTCCGGCCCGTCTTCGAGCACTTCGCCAGGACGCGTCCCGTGTACGCCCTGGAGTTGCCGGGATTCGGCGCCTCGGAGCGCAGTCAGCGCGACTTCACGCCGCGGCTCATGACGGATGCGGTGCTCGCGCTGGTCGCGCACATTGCCGCTGAGTATCGCGACACGCCGATTGACGTGATGGGCGTATCGCTGGGATGCGAGTTTGTCGCGCGCGCAGCAGTCGAGCGTCCCGCCGCGTTCAGCACGCTGGCGCTGGTCAGTCCGACGGGCCTCGAACGCGAAGAGAAGCATTTCGGCAAACCTGCTGCGTCCCGGGAAATCCGTTGGCTGCACTGGCTGCTGACTCGAGATCTTTGGCGACAGCAGGTATTCGGCCTGCTCAGAAGGCCGGCGGTGGTTCGCTATTTCCTCAAGCGAACGTTCGGTTCCGACCAGATCGACGAACGCCTGTACCGATACAGCCTGCTCACGACCCGGCAACCCAATGCGTCGCACGCGCCACTGGCCTTTCTGGCCGCACAGCCCTTCGCGGCGGATATCAACCGGGTTTACCGGGAAATTTCGCAGCCCGTATGGCTCGCCCATGGCACGCGCGGTGATTTCACGCATTTCGAGGGTGCAAAGGAACTGGTCGCATCCGGGAAATGGCGGCGGACGGTTTTCTCGACGGGGGCGATGCCCTACTTTGAACAACGCGTCTCGTTCCTGCAGGAGTTCGACACGTTCATCAACAAGGCAGGCCATCCATGACGGCCGCTTACCTGTACCTGAACTCGGCGCTCTACGCGCTGTTTGCTGTTTGGTGCACGCTGGCGTCGCAAAGCACTGCAAGAAATCTGGGCTACGAAACGCTGTCCGCATCCGGGCGATCAGAGTATCTGGTCATATATGGGGGCTTGCAGCTGGGCCTGGCGGCCGCGTTCTATCTGTTCGCGCGCAACCCGCAGACCATCCAGCTGGGACTGATCTTTGCCCTGTGCCTGTACGTGCCGATCGTGCTGTACAGGATTGTGACGATTGCCCGCTTCTGGCCGGTGGCTGGACTCACGCTAGGCGTTGCTGCACTCGAAATCGCCCTGCTGATAGCGGGACTATTCCTACTCTATCGTCGCTAAGGAGCTATTCGCTGCGGCCCGTGACGAGTCTGCCGGCGGGACCCAGTGCATCGGCGATACCCACCGTGAACCGCAGCAGCGCAGCGGCGAAGGTGACTCTCAACGGCAAAGCGAACTAAATGCGTCGCGCGGCGCCAAGAGCGTGGCTGACGGCTCGCAGAACGAGGACGACGTTCACTCGGACAAGCCACCGGCGTCGCGCCGGCGGCCTTTTTTGGTTTGATCCCTGCAGTTGATTCAAGGCGCTCGCGACCTTGCACCGTTCGATCGTCTTGCGCGGCCTGGCTGCGCCATGTCTGGTAACTCGTCTTTGCGCTCGCGCAGCTCGTCGCCAAGGGCAGCCAGGTCGAGATCCGCCTTCTTGGCCTTGGGAAACATCTTCCCTTCTTCTTCCTCGACGTGGTGCGCAACGTACTCGCACAGCACCAGCACCGTGGCATTGAAATGGGAGTCGTCGGCACCCATGCCCTGGATTTGCGCGATCAGATTTTTGGCGCTGGCATGCTCGACGTCAGCGTGATCGACGATGTCGTCGTCTTCGAGAGCTTCCCGAAGGGCTGGATAGAAGATCTCCTCCTCGATGGCGGCATGCTTGGTCAAAGCGCTGCATATGTCCTGGGCCAGCTGTTCTCGTTCAGCTGCACCCGCGTCTTCCTTGACGAGCTTCTTGAATCTCTTATGCATCTTCTCGACTTCGGCGTGATCGGCCTTCAAAAGACCGATCGCGTCCGCCTGCTTGGCTTTGGAACGACTGCTGGAAGACGTGCTTTTCTTGCGTTTTGCTGCCATGACGAACTCCTCGTGTAACTGAGTGGCTAGGGAGGACTCATAGTTTGGCAGATGAACGGCCGGCGGACGCCGGACGACACCCCGTAAACCCTGCGTACCGTTCTTATAAGAACGTCGGACACAGCTGACAGGCGCGAACTGGCGCAACGCGCGTCAGGTCCTACTTGATGGTTCGGTCGTCGCCGAGGGCTGTGAAAGGCGCACTTCTCCGGCGACGGCTCTCGGTGTGGTTGTCGCGAGCCGAAGGCGCTGGGTAACCCGGTCTATTCTGGCCGCGGGGCCGCAGGACCTATGCGATCCTGGGGCCGCGACGTTTCATCGACGAACGCGATGCATCTGTAACCAGCCGTCGCGAACCGCGCCACGCGCTTCATCCCAGTTGAGACGACTCGCGCCGCGGCCGTCACGCCAGCGGGTGGCGAGCTTCTGCTCGGCATCTTCGAAGGAATGATCCGACAGCTCGCTGTGCCGCTCGAACGCGTACGAGTAGGCGGGGCCGTAATCGTCCCAGGTCCGGCTCACGCGGAAGTACGGTTGTTTGCGGAAGTTGCTTTGAAAATGCTCAAGATACTCGTCTCGATCCATCGACTCGGCGATATGCTCACCCGCCTTCGCGCCAATGTAGCCGGCCGCAGCCGCGCCAACCACTGCGCCGATCGGACCCGCCGCCATTCCGAGCGCAGCTCCTGCGGCGGCTCCAGCTAACGCTCCAGTCCCCTCGGATAGCGTGTGGTCTTCGAGCTCCTCTGGCCTCTCAGCCGGAGTCTGTTTCTGTTTCATCGTGCCTCCTCGTTGCGAGTTGTCTTCTGATTCACGTCGGAACGGTTTTTGCGCGAACGCGTCACACTAATCACCTGCCAGACGGCGAACAACAGCGCAGCCCCCGCCGTCATGCCAAACAGGACTGGAAGAAGTTCGGAAGTAGTCATGCAATTCTCCTTATATGCTCAGAAGACTGTCGCACGCCGGAGCGGCGAAACCTGCAAGACACGTTCTCTTTGCGTTGTAGGAGAAAACGCGGTTTGGGAGAAAAACGAGAGTGCAGTCAGCCTGATGCGGCCTTTCGCACGCCGCGTATGTTCATGGCGGCGAGTGCGATCTGCAGCAAGATCAGCGCGTAGGCGCCTGCATGCTGGCCCCACAGGAGCCACAGCGCGTTGCTGAGCAGGAAGATCCAGAATCCGATCTTGCGTCGCGATTCCTGCTTCGAACCGACAAACCAGGTAGCCAGTATTGTGGCGACCATGGCGGGCCACTGAATGAGATCCATAGTTGTATCTGCCGCGGTGGCGATCGTAGCGGCTCGTAAAGGCGGTGCGACGCAGGACATTCGCTCCTGAGCTTCGCCGCACCGCCGACGAGTCGGCTTCGAGCTGAACTAACTGCGCTCGCCTGCCTTGTTGCGGGACGCGTCAATCTTCAGGTTGTTGGCGATCTCGCTTGCGCCGCAATGCTCGGCGCAATCCTCGGCCAGATATTTTTCCCGCCGGCTACTGACCGATCCATTTAGAGTCGCTTCGCCTTTCGACACCGACACGGTGATGTTCGTCGCATCGATGTCATCGTCGTCAGTGAGCCGCTCGCAGATCATCTCCTCTATCTTGTCGTCCGAGCGCTTGTATGACGCCGGTCCTTTGCCGCGGTGGCTGGCTCGGTCGCTATTGGCGTCATCGGATCGATCGCCGATATTTGACGACTGTGCATACCCGTAGCCGCGATTCTCGCCGCGCCATTCCCCCGATGACCGGGGCCGATTGCCGTATCCGCCGGCTCGGCCGAAGTCCTGCTCCTCGTTGTAAGGACTTTTATTCGGGCCGGATTGCATCTGCCGATCGCCTTCGTAAGCCTCATCGCGACGGCTGCCACGCTGGCTTGGCTGGTTTCTGTCCTGCATCGTCGTTACCTCTCGTTTGTGGTCGGCGGTGTACACATCGCCGAGGGAAGGTCGGAATCTGACGGGAGCTGCTCTGATCCCGTCTCCAAAGATGGCTCCGCGACGACCCTCCATATCGCGTTGCCAACATCGTCCGCCACCAACAGGGCTCCGCGCCGATCGAGCGCCACTCCCACCGGTCGCCCGTGGGCGTTGCCGTCTGCATTCACGAATCCTGCAAGCAACTCGCGTGGCTCCCCCGAGGGCCGTCCGTTGTCAAACGGCACGTGGATGACGCGATAACCGCTGCGGGGTCTGCGATTCCATGAGCCATGCTGGGCAATGAACATGCCGGTCCCGAGCGAAGGCAGCACGGCATTCCCTGCCGCGTACGCAAGGCCCAAGGGCGCGGTATGTGTCCCGACCGCGTAGTCTGGAACGAGCGCACTGGCAACCAGGTCCGGGCGTGCCGGTTGGACGCGGGGGTCGACATGATCACCAAAATAGGAGTACGGCCAGCCATAGAAGCCGCCATCAACCACTGAGGTCAGGTAATCAGGAACCAGGTCGCTTCCCAGCTCGTCGCGCTCATTGACCACCGTCCAGAGCGTGCAGGTGCTGGGCTCCCAGGCCATGCCGTTGGGATTACGCAATCCAGTCGCGAACAATCTGTGCTTGCGGGAGGTCAGATCGATCTCCCAGATTGCCGCGCGGCCGCGCTCCGCCTGCATGCCGTTCTCAGCGACGTTGCTGTTGGAACCGACCGTGACGTAGAGCCGCTGGCCATCCGGACTCGCGATCAGGTTCTTGGTCCAGTGGTGGTTGATCTCGCCAGCAGGTAGGTCAACGATCTTGGTGCCGGGATGGGCGGACTGCGTCGCGCCGGGCCGGTACTCAAAGCGCCACACGGCATCGGTGTTGGCAACGTAGAGCCATTCTCCGATCAACGCCATTCCAAACGGCGAGTTCAGTTGCGGCAGGAACAGCGAGCGAAACTCCGCGACACCATCGCCATCGCCATCGCGAAGCAACGTGATCCGATCAGCGCTCTTCCCGCCGGCGCCGGCCCGCTTCATCACCAGCTTCATGATCCAGTCGCGCAGCCCCCGGCTGTCGCGACTGCGCTCCGGGGCATTGGACTCCGCGACCAGTACGTCGCCGTTCGGCAAGACATGCAGCCACCGAGGATGATCCAGATCCCGCGCGAACGCCTGCACGCGAGCCCCTGACGCAGGCGTTGGCGCTTCATCGCGACCCCAGCCGATCGCGGGTGCGATATCCACCGTCGGAATCAGACTCTGCTTCGGTGCGGGCAGTTGCGGATTGGCGCCAGTGCTTGCCGCCAGCGGCAACTGCGCCCGCCCAAAGCACCCAACCATGCTGACAGAGGTGAACAGCAGCGCCACGACAGCACCGATCGACCGGCGACGATGTTTCAACCCTTGCGCAACCATGCCCGACATCGTGAGGAGCAGCGCAAGTCGATCGTATAGTCCAGGCAGAGGAAATCGGGTGAGTCACTTCCTACATCTGCTCGCACCGCATGCGGCGGAATCCTACACACCGCGCCATTCCCCGCTGACAGCGTGAGTCGAGTGATCGGAGCAGGGTAAATGGGCGTACCCCGTGGCTCAACCTCGTGGCTCGAGCTCAATCAATAAAAGGGAGGCGATATGAGAGCACCCGAACGAACCTGCTGGATTCTCGCCGCGTTGTGCGTGCTGCCATGGGCAGCAGCGACGGGCGGGCGTTCCTTGCTCGCTCAGACACCGCTCGCGGTGCCGCAGACGACCACCGCCTCGGCACCGGCGTCTGTCGCCCCTGTCGCTACTGCAATCGTGCCAGATCAAACGGTCGTCGGTCCGGTCATGACCGAATGGTCTAATGCGCGCCGCTCGGCCTTCGGGCGGCTGGTCGAATGGGCTGGACCTGTGCCCATCGCAACCTTGCGCTCTGAAAGATTCAGTCGCGGCGTCCCGGTATACGCAGGAGTCAGCGAGTTCTCGATGACCATCGGCGCGGGGCATCTCAGCGAAACCAGTGCGGTTGGCAGCAACGGGCACATCGCGATAACAGCCCATCGCGACGGCACCTTTAGAGCCCTGAAAGACATGCGGGTTGGCGACACCCTGGAGCTCGAAGTCGAAGGCACACTCTGGAAGTACCGGATCAGCCGGACTCTGATCGTGGCGCCCGAGGACACCGAGATTCTCGCACCCACCCGCCAGCCGACGCTGACGCTGATTACCTGCTATCCGTTCTTCTTCGTTGGCAAAGCCCCACAACGATACATCGTCCAGGCTGAACTGGCATTGCCCATCACCGCTTCCCACCAACCCCCAAGTCGAAACCAGGAGATCTACCCATGAAGATTCTTATACCGCTAGCCACTGCCATTCTGGCTTTGACGAGCCAAAGCGCACTGGCCATAGAGCCGAACGAAGTACGCGGCGAGCTCGTGGAAATCAAGGAAGGTACGCGTGAGATCGTGGTTCGCGTGACTGAAGCCGGCGCGCAGAGACCGGCCGGATCCAGTGACACGGTCACGTACTCCGTGCCCTCGGATGCCGAGATCCAGTTCGATCTGGATCGCCGCACCTACATGCTGACGGGCGACCGTACAGGAACTCTCACCGATCTCAACAAGGGTGACACTGTGCTGCTGCGCTTCGAGCAAATGAACGACCGTCCCTACGCACGATCGATTCGCAGCGAGACAACTCTCAACGCGAATACTCGGCAGGCAATCGCCCAGAGTGGCCGTGAAGTCGCAGCGGCCGCCCGCGCTTCTTCGGCTAATGCAGTGCCGCGACCGGAGTCGCGGACAATGACTACCACTAGCGGCGAGCGCTATGCGAGTTCAACCGCGCGTCTGCCGGATTCCGCCTCGGCGCTGCCACTGCTGGCGCTCCTGGGACTGGGCTTTGCTGGTGTCGGAGGGATGCTGCGCCGATTGCATCGCTAAGCAGCTCTTCACTGACTCAAACCCCTTGGCAATCCCGAAGGAGAGGCTGCACTGCAGCCTCTCCTTCATTCTTTGGGCAATGAATGATGGCGACGAGTGTGTTGATGCCAGGTCAGCGTAATGTCAACTGCAACGCGGTACGGATCAGACTCTAGGATTCCCGGCGCCTCATCAGTAAGCTCGCAGCAACGCCGTGCACGAAGATCGAAAGCAGCACAATCAAGGAGATCACTGCCCACAATCGCTCCGAGTTGCCGAAGCTTCCATGATTGATCGCATAGGCCACATAGTAGATTGTCCCGAGACCCCGGATTCCAAAGAATGCGATCAGGAAGCGATCGGAGCTGGGCACGCCGCTGCCTATCAACGCGACCCAGGCACTGATCGGCCTGACCACGAACAGAATCAGGACGCTGAGTAGAACATCCGACCACGAAAGAGAACTCAGCACGCCTCTGGCGATGGCGCCACCGAGCAAAACCAGCAACAACATCATGAGCAGGCGCTCGAGCTGATCAGCGAACTGGTGCATGACTTCGTGAAATTCGTGAGTACGCTCCGCCGAGCGGATCGTCAGACCACAGATGAAAACACCGAGAAATCCGTAGCCGTGAACCAACTCACAGGCGGCGTAAGTCAGCAGCGTCGCGGCAAGCACTACCAGTCCATCGCCGGCGTTCGACAGGGAGAAACTTCGGCTCGAGAAGACGAGCCGACCGAACACCAGGCCCGCGAGATACCCCACCAGCCCTCCGGCGCCCAACCGCCAGCCTACGTCCGACGCGAACCAGTCGCCGATTGGGACACTCGAAACGGTGGCCGCCACGGACAAGAGTATCGCCAGATGCACAAAAGGAAACGCCAGTGCATCGTTGAATCCGGCTTCAGACGTCAGGCTGAAGCGAACTTCGTCGTTGTCGCCCGATCGCGGCGGACCGACCTGAACCTCCGCTGCCAGCACCGGGTCGGTCGGCGCCAGCGCCGCGCCAAGCAGCATCGACATTGCCAGACTGAAACCAAACCCGACCCAACCGAGCCAAACGATCGCCACAATTGTCAACGGCATCGCGATTCCCAGCAGGCGCCACGTGCTCGACCATGACCGCCAACCGAACGGGCGGTCCAGCTTCAAGCCCGCTCCCATCAGTGCGACGATCAGCGCCAGCTCTGACATCCTCTCGATCAAGGTGTCATACGTTCTGGGATTCGGATCAAACGAAAGCAAGCGGGCATTGAAGAGTAGAAACCCCAGAATCACGCAGACCATTGCAAGACTGAACGGCAAGCGCCTGAGTCCGATTGGCGCCCAGCTGACGAGCAGTACCACCGCGCCGAGTCCAAGCAGGAAGAGAATGTAGGGATCCACGGTCATGCTGTTCGCGGAACTGAAGAAGCGGCGCCGCGTACTTCCTGGGCGGTGAGTGTCTTTCTGTTGACTCTCCCATGGCCGTGATCATTCAGCCTCCGGACGTCGTTGCACCGCTCGCGCGGGAACCGGCTGCGATCGCGTATCGGCTTCATCCCAAAGGGCACGCGCCACCCGCGGAAGTCGGCAGTTTCCTACAGCGAATGTAGTCTGCTGCCCATTGGATCGCAGGGGCGCTGCTGCGACAGTCTGAGGCTCTACGAAAAATCAAGATAGGACAGCCGCATGGAAATGGAGTCGCAGAGAACCGACGAGCTCGAGCATCTTGGAAAGCTGATCAAGGATCTGCGCACGGGCATGCTGACCACACTGGAGAGTGACGGCTCCCTCCGAAGCCGTCCGCTGGTCACACTGAAGATGGATTCGGAGCCCGCTCTCTGGTTCCTGAGATCCATCTCCTCGCCGAAAGTTGCGGAACTGGATCAACATGCGAAGGTGGGGCTGACGTACAGCAACGGTGATTCCGATTTTGTTTCCGTCAGCGGCGACACGCGGATCCTGCGGGATCGCGACCTCATCCAGGGCCTGTGGACCCCGTTGGCGAAGATCTGGTTCCCCGAGGGAGCCGATGATCCGGACCTTGCGGCACTGAAGGTCTTGATTCGACACGCTGAGTACTGGGACGGTCCCGACAGCAAACTGGTGCAACTTTTCTCGATTGCCCAGGCGGCGATCTCTGGAGAAGAATCGGACTTGCGCACCGAGAGCGAGAAGCTCGAGGTGTCGCAACGTCGGTAGCGCTGTCGCAAGTGTCTATTCACGTGGCTGGTTACCCTGCAGCATATCTTCGCTTCCTTCCCGTTCTTCCCTGACCATCTCCTCGATATGTGAGTCCGCGAGCAACGCGGCACCGCGCGCTTCAGGTTCCACTGCAATGAACGGCTCTGGTGGCTTGCGCGTCACCGGTTCCGACGGCGCAAGCAGCGCTCCGATAGGGCCGTCGAGACGAACGCGATAGATCGGTTCGGGCATGTCGATTCCAGATGCATCGAAGGCGCCTTTGACGGCGACAATTGCAGCCCCTCGAACCGCTAGAAAGTCATATCGACCCTGATCAACCCAGCCGCGAATCGCCACGACCACTGAAGAGTCGCCCAGAGTCATAATTGTCGCCTCTGGGCTCGGACTCTTCTCGACGCTGACCATCGCCGAAAGTGTCCGCACGGCTGTATCCTGCGCTCGCAACAGATCCTCGTTGACACCGAGACCAATCTCGAACTCGAACCGGCGCGTCGGGCGCCGAGTAAAGTTCGTGATAACGGACTTGAACACGAGCGCGTTCGGCAGTCGGATATGGTTTCCATCCAGGCTGACCAGGATGGTTGCGCGTGTCGTCAGCCTGGCGATCCTGCCCTCGTGCCCTTCGATCTCGACGTGATCGTTCGGACAGAACGGTTGCCGCAGGGCAAGCAGGATTCCGGCGATGTAATTCTCGATCAAGTCCTTGAATGCAAAACTCAAAGCCAGCCCTGCGACGCCCGCAGCACCCAGTACGGCGCCAACCATGGATGTTGCGTTGAGCAACTGCAGCGCTAGCAGGATTCCCGTCAACACGATTGCGCCACGGAGCAGCCGCGCAGCGATTCCCCGGGAGAACGGATTGCGGCCGAGCCAGTTGGTGAGGCTGCTAGCGCGCGATGCGCGGCCCGCAATCCAGCTTGAGATCACAACGATCAGTATCGCCACGATCAACAGAGGCAGGTAGTCGACAATGTTCCAGGCCAGCTCGCGCAATTGGACGGTCGACTCGGCCAGCCGGTCGCGGGTGGGATCCAACCCGTCAAGCAGGTCGCTCGTCGGCTGCAGCATGAAGCTTCCACCTCATCGGGAGGCTTGCATTGTGGATGATCAAAACGAAGCGGCGCTTCCTTCACCGCTGCGATTGTTGTAGGAGCATTCTGGCAAGATTGACGTGGGTCAGAGGGCGCCGACTGCGAAGCAGCGCTCCCGCCTCTATGGCGCAACCATTGCCTCGTTGAAAGTTCACGCACGCCCATCAACGGCGAGACTTTCAAGAGGAAACAGCTTCCGGAAGCGACTTTGCGGAGCGGTAGCGGCGTCACTGATGGCCCTGGCCCCCGGTTCGATGATGACAACTTCAGCGTCGCTGACGTTGACGATGAGGACAACAGCTGGAAAGTGATTGCAGGGTTTCGCTTCGTCGATGCCTTCGCGGTCGAGGCCAACTACATTGACTTTGGCAATGCGACGACCCCCTCTCCCGGCATCGATGGCGCCGAAGCGAAGGCGTTCGCGCTTTACGGTGTTGGATTCCTGCCGCTGCCGTGGTTCGACCTCTTCGCGGAGCTGGGCGCGGCCCGGATCGACTCCTAAGGTGCTTTCGGCGGTATACCTTTTGACGATGATTCGACGGAGTTCGCCCATGGCGCAGGCTTGGCCTGGCGCAGGCTTGGCCTGGCGCTGGCGCGGTTTGTCGATCCGCGGCGAGTACGAGGATCTCGATACTGACGTCGTCGGCGACCTCGATCTGATCACTCTTGGGGCGACCTACAAGTTCGGCATGACTCGGTAGAGACGGTCTGCCGACGCCCCGGAGCCAAAGAGGGCCAAAGAGGGCCAAAGAGGGCATGGAAGTGGAGTTCAGCTGGCAGCTATTGACCCCGTACGCCGCCTTGATCGGCGCGCTGGCTCTGGCTTTCCCGATCGGGTGGAATCGCGAACAGCACAACGACATCGTCGGAATTCGAACTTTCCCGCTCGTCGCAGTAGGCGCTTGGAGCTATGCAGTGGCACTGGCGCTGATCAACCTGTTTGTGCTGACGGCTTTCGCCCGCTTCAAGCAGCACTCTTGACGCGTTCCCCGCGCGCGCTGCCAGCACCGTCAGCCTCGTCACCGCGTCAGCGCTTCAACGCGCTGCGAAGCGTAGTCCGCCGCGCCATAGACTCCATACTGCGCGAAGGCGCTGATCCGGAACACGCGCACAATGCCTGAAGAGGTCGTGTGCTCGCGCATCACGCAATCGGTGCGGACGCGCGTACCCGCCAGCGGGCCGGGTGGAAAGGTCATGGCGCCCGCGCTGCAGTTGTTCTGCTGCCGCGCGCGGTAAGCGCTCCATTGAAGTCCGGCCCGCGCGGCGGCGAGCGTGCGCGTCGCCACCAGATCCATCGTCACTGAATCACGCTGCGTCACAACGGAGCGCGCAGCAAAGCTTGCGAGCAGGGACGCGATCACGATGACGAAGATCACGAGGATCATCGTGCTGCCGCGTTGCTGTCGAATCACAGCAGTACCTGTAGCAGTTGCTGCCCGGCCAACGTGATCTGCTCACCGGCGCGCTGCACACTCAGTGAGAAGGTTACGACCTCGGTGCCGTTCGCAGCAGGCGCGCCGGTCGCAAACGCGCAGGCACTGACGTCGGTCGCCATCACCGCGCCGCTGCCTCCGGCAGCCACAAGTTCCGCAACGCTGTCGCGCCGGCTGCGATCCGGGTCAACTGCGTAGCCGGCAATTCGCAGCAGCCGGCGCGTGCCCGTGTCGCACACCCACGCGACGGAACCCGTCACGAGATGCAAGACCGGTGTCGCGCCAAGCGCGCTGAACGTGAACGCCGGTGACAAAGTGATCAGATCCTGCCCGAGCGCGGGTCCGGCGATGATCGAGACGCTGGTGCCGAGCGGCGTCAAGGCGCCTGCTGCATCGTAAGCCGCATCGGCGCCGAGCGCAGGATCGAACACGAGCAGCGACTGCATCGACGCGACCAACGGACGTACGAGGCCCGGCAGTTCGTTCAAGGTGCTGAACGCCGGATCAGGGACCCCCGCGTCGAGGTTCCACGCAGCCGTGACCGATGTGTCACCGGTTCGAAGCAGCGCCGAGCCGCGCGACTGCAGCATCTCGAGCGTCGCGCCGCCAGGCATTGCGGATACCCGCACGCTTCCAGGCACCGCGCTGCGCAGATCCAGCTGCAGGGCGCGCAACGCGGCGTCTGCGTCAGCGGTGAGCAGCGCGCGGCGTTGCTGGTCGCGCTGCAGATTGATCGGCGCAACGATCAGGGCGGCACTGGCGGCAACCAGAACACCGCTGATCGCGATCACGACGACCAGCTCGATCAGCGTGAAACCGCGGCTGCATCTGGAGTGGATCCGCATCGCGGGGCAGCAGTCAGCGCTGCGTCAGATAGCCGCCAACGACCGTCCGCGCGCCCGTCGGGTCGGTGACTTGCACATCGATCCGCAGCGCGTGAACGGCCGGAATGCCGGGCAGCTGGTTGGTCGGCCGCACCTGCACGGCAATGCGAAAGGCCTCGAGACCCGCGAGTGGCAGACCCCGCTGGTCGCGGGCGCCCGCGTCATTGAGGCCATCGTAATCGCGTGCGTCGTCGAAGGCGCCGCGCACGGTCTCGCCAACTACGCCATCCGGGTCGGCGAACGAGCGCGCCAGGATTTCCTCGAGGTAGCCTGCCCCGACGCGCGCGGCGCGCTGGGCAGCGAGATTGTCGCCACCTGCTTTCGCGACGGCGGCGACCGAGCCGAGAATCGTCGCGGCGGTAATGCCCAGCACCGCGATCACGATCACGAGCTCGACCAGCGTCACGCCACGTTGAAGGTTCGTGCTCACAGCACACTCGTGCGGCCGGTCTGGGCTTCAACCCGCAGCCGGCGGACACCGATGGGCACGATCACCGCACTCGGATTGGAAGCACGACCGTCGGCGCCAAAGACCATGCGCGTGTTGCCGCGAATCCGCACGCCAGCTGGCGGCACACTGTCCAGTTCGCCTCCATCGGAACGGCGCAGCGGCGTGCTCCAGTTCGATGCAGCGAGTGGCGCACAGTGGCCATTGATCGATTGCGGCATGCGCGCTCTGAAACCACGTGCGTTGATTCGGATCTCGACCGCGCAGCCAGTCAGTGTGGCGGTGCGCTGAGCCTGGCGGACGGACTCGGCGAGCTCGTCCGCATAGCCACGCTCGGCGAACACCGTACGATCGAAGAAGCGCGGCGCGGCGACGCCGACCAGGATCGCAGCGACAGCCAGTACGACGACGAGCTCGATCAGGCTGAAACCATAGCTGGACCGGCGCATCAACAGCCAGTCGTTACCGACACCACCGTCAAAGGCTGGTTCGCTGCCGCCGGCGGCGTGTAGGTCACACGACAATTGGCGGGCGTCGTCGCGCCCTGGCGCTGGAAGACGCCGTTGCCTTGGGTGTAGCGAAAGCCGGCCAGGTCGACGATCGTATCGTCGATCGTGGCGCGATTCGGGTAGCCGTTGACCATGCGGATCGTCAGCCCATCGACGACGAGGGTGGTCGGGTTGCCCGAAGCCATCCACATGCCGCGGGCCATCGTTGCGGAGCTGCGAAGGCTGCCGGCCAGGCTTTCGACCGTCGCGGCGCGAGCCCGACCCTCTAGCGCCATGAAACGCGGCACGGCGAAGGCGGCGAGAATGCCGAGGATCGCAATCACGACGACCAGCTCGATCAGCGTAAAGCCCTGTTTGTTGATCCGAAGCATTGCAGACTCCTGAACGTGTCTGAACTGAATATCGGTCTGGATCACGGCCGCTTGAGCAGGTTCGCTGAAAGCGTGACGCAGTTCACTTCAGGCGCGCGCGGCATCAGGCGGGACCTGCGACCTTGCCGATCATTTCCCACAACGGCAGGAACACGCCGAGCGCGAGCACCAGCACGATGCCCCCCACTGCGACGATCAGGGTCGGCTCAATGGTCGCGCTGAGGTTCTTCAGCGCATGGTTGACCTCGCGCTCGTAATAGTCGGCCACCTCGGACAACAGGGCTGGCAGTTCGCCGGTCTCTTCGCCAACCCCCATCATCTGCACGACCAGGCTCGGGAACATCCCGGCGGCCAGCGCGGCGCGGCTGAGGCTCTCGCCGCGCTCGACAGAAGTGCGGACGCGGTCCACCTGCTCGGCCATGAAGTCATTGCCGGCAGACCGTCCGATCACGGCGAGCGTCTGCGTCATTGGCAACCCGGCGTTCAGCGACACCGATAGCGAGCGCGCGACACGCGCAAGAATCGCCTGATGCAGCATGGTGCCGACGGCGGGCATGCGCAGCAAGGCGCGATGCCAGCGATAGCGGCCGGCATCTGTGCGGACCCAGTACCGAAAGGCCAGCCACAGGCCGATGCAGCCGGCCAGCACTTCGCGCCAGTGCTGCTGGGCGAAGCTGGAGACGGCCAGAATGATCCGCGTCGGCATGGGCAGGTCGTCACCGAGAACTCGAAAAATCGGCGCGAAGTTGGGGATCACGAAAATCGTGATCACCGCCAGCGCAGCAGCGACGGCCAGCACGACCATCGCGGGGTAACGCATCGCGCCGCGGACGCGATCCTGAACGTCCTGGTCCAGCGACAGGTATTCGCACATGCGCAGGAACGCCGTGTCGAGCGTGCCGGTGGACTCCCCCACGCGCACGATGCTGACGTACAGCGTTGAAAAGATATCCGGATGGCGGGCGAGGCTCCCGGCCAGATCACGCCCTGCCTCGAGACTGAGGATGACGTCCTGCAGCGCCTCGCGCAGCACATCGTTGTGGGTGGAGTCGCACAAGCCACGCAGGCCGCGCAACAGGGGAATTCCGGACTTCGTGATCGTGTACATCTGCCGCGAGAACATCACCAGATCCACGGTGCGCGGCCGCCCGATGCCGAGACGGCGCAGGTACACCGACAGTTGCAGCGCGCGCGCAGCGGCTGCCTCGATCACGATGGGCGTGACGCCAGTTCCGGTCAGTCGCCCCGCAGCGGCGCCCGCCGAGTCGGCCTCGATCCGACCACTGATCAGGCTGCCCTGCCGGTCGCGTGCGCGGTACTGGAATTGGGGCACTACGTGATTCCGTTAGCCTGCCAGCACGCGAACGGCTTCCGCATCGGACAGCTCCGTCGCATCGCTCGGCAGACCCGCGCCGACGGGTCCGACGCGCTCTTCTGCGCCACTCGTCACGCTGATCACCTCGCGCAGACTCGTGTGCCCGGCTGCCGCAAACTGCAACCCCGATTGCGCCAGCGTCAGATAGTCAGGGCGCGAGACGGCCCTACGACCGAATTCCTCGATGGCGCCGCGCCGGATCAGATCCGCCAGCGTGCCGTCGATCTCGAGGAACTCATACAGTGCCGCGCGACCCTGATAACCCTGGTGATTGCAGACCGGACATCCGGGTGCCTCCATCGCCTCAAAGGTTCGCGCCTTCTCGCGGCCGATCTGCGCGGCGAGCCAGGCCAGTTCACGACCGTTGGGCGCCGCCGGGCGAGCACAGTTCGTGCAGAGTTTTCGCACCAGGCGTTGTGCAACTACCGCATGCAGCGACGCGGCGACCATATAGCCCGGCGCGCCCATGTCGAGTAGACGATGCAGACTGGCGACGGCGTTCAGCGTGTGCAGCGTCGAGAACACCATGTGGCCGGTCACGGCAGCCTTCAGGCCGATGTTGACCGTCTCGGCATCGCGCATTTCGCCGATCAGCATGATGTCGGGATCCTGGCGCAGCGCGGTGCGCAATACGCGTGCGAAATCGAGCCCGATCTTCGGATTGACCTGCACCTGATTGACGCGCTCGAGCCGATACTCGACCGGATCTTCGGCAGTGATGATCTTGGTATCGGCCTGATTCAGATGGCTCAGCGCGGAGTACAGCGTCGTGGTCTTGCCGCTGCCCGTCGGTCCGGTCACGAGCAGCAACCCGGCACTGCGCTCAATCACGGCGCGGAAGCGCTCCAGCATGCCACTCGGCATGCCTAGCTCCTCGAGCGGCACGAGACTGGCGCCGGAGTCGAGCAGCCGCATCACGCAGGACTCACCGTATTGGGTTGGCATCGTCGACAGGCGCACATCGATCAGACGTTCGCGAACGCGCACGCTGAAGCGGCCGTCCTGGGGCAGGCGCTTCTCGCTGATATCGAGACCGCAGAGCAACTTCAGGCGCGTGACGAGCGCGCCGGCGATGCGGCGGCCATCGATCAGCTGCTCCTGCAGCAGGCCATCGACCCGCTGCCGGACACGCAGATGGTTGTCACCCGGCTCAAGGTGAATGTCCGAGGCGCGCACCTGCAGAGCGTCCTGGAACAGCGACTGGATCATCTTGAGGATCGGCGCGTCCGCCGAACCCTCGTCGATGCCGAGTCGATCGATGTCGACATCGCCTTCGCGTAGCTCCTCGCGGACTTCCTGCGCGAGCGAGGCGATCTCCTCGGTGCGCCGATAGACCACATCGAGTGCTCTGAGCAGGTCGCTTTCGCCCACCAGCACCAGCCGGATCGGTTGCTTCAGACGGGAGGCAATCTCGTCATAGGCGAACAGATCGGTGGGATCCGCCATGCCGAGCTGCACGCCGCGCTCATCGGTGGCGATGACAATGGCGCGAAAGCGCCGCGCCAGGGCCTCCGGCAGCAAACGCACGGCTTCGGGGTGCAGCTGCAACTGCGCGAGCTGCACGAACGGCAGTTTCAGGTGCTGCGCGAGCAGCGTCTGCAGATCATCCTCGAGCACCAGTCCAAGATCCGAGAGCACGCGTCCGAGCTTGCGGCCGGTGCGTTTCTGCTCGGCCAGTGCCGCGTCGAGCTGGGCGGGGCTGAGGCTGCCGCTGCTGACAAGCAACTCGCCCAGGCGCACGCGCTTGCGCGGCGCGGCGGATGAATCCTGGGATTTGGCAGACTCGGCCATCAGGGAGACGGAACCGACGGATCCAGCGCCCGTGCGCGACTCATCGGCTCATCGACCAGGCTGGACCACTGCGCATCCGAGTCGACCACGACGGGTCGCAACAGGATCACGAGTTCGGTTTTGCGCTCGACGTTGCGCGTACTCTTGAACAACCTGCCGAGCACCGGGATCGAACCAAGCACCGGCGTCTGGTAGTTGCTGTCAGCGCGCGAATTGCGCATCAGCCCCCCGATCACGATGACCTGCCCGGAGCGGGCCCGCACGACAGTGTCGGCTTCGCGGATCTCGGAGAACGCGAGCGGCAGCGTGTCGGTCGTGCCCGCGATCGTCAGCACCTTGGTCTGGTCGCGAACTTCGCTGACAGTCGGGTGCACATGCAGGATCACTTCATTGCCGTCGGCAATCTGCGGCGTGACGTCGAGCGCAATGCCGGAGAAGAACGGCGTCAACTCGATTTCACGGGTCGTGGTTGGACTGGTCCCCGCAATGGTGCTGGTCGAAACGTCCGTGACAAAGAACTCATCGGAACCTGCCTTGATGATCGCCTTCTGATTGTTGAGCGTTGCCACCCGCGGGCTCGACAGCACCCGCGCGTTGCCCTGCACCTGCAGCAGATCGATGAAGGCGCTGAAGTCCTTCAAATCGACGGCAAGCGAAAACGCCCCGCCGAGCGAGCGGTTCGCAAACTCGGTGACCGGGTTGCCCGGCCCGACGGTGATGTCCTGCCGATTGCTGTTGAGCAGATCGCCGTCGAAGCCGGAATCGGGCGAGCGCTGACCGATCAGATAGCGGTCCTGACCGTCGCGCAGCACCGCCGCCCAGTTGATGCCGGCCTGGAACTGATCGTTCAGTTCGACTTCGATGATCTTGGCCTCGAGCAGCACCTGCCGGGTCACCGTGCGCTCGACGATCTGCAGATAGTCGGCCACTTCGCGCAGCTCGTCGGGCATGGCTCGCACGGCAAGCAGTCCCGCCTGCGGATTCGCAACGACACGCCGATCGGCGCCGTCGCCAATCAAGGTGCGCACCGTGGATTCGAGCGTGCCCCAGAAGTCGGATCGCGAAGAGGTCAGGATCGACGTTCCCGTGACCTCCTGGGTCGAGAAGGACTGCTCGTCCCCCGAACCGGCTGAGTCGGCTCCGACAATGCCGCCGCCCACACCGGCGCCGGCTCCACCCTGGGACTCGGTGATCTGCCCCGAACTGACGCGTGTCCGCGAGACACCCTCGCGTCGCAGACTCAGATAGTTGACGCGGAACATCCGCGTCTGCAGCGTCGCGGGCAGGATCATGTAGCCGTTGCCAAGGGGTCGGTAGTCGTAACCGTAGGCACTGCGCGCCGCCTCCAGCGCTTCGACCAGCGTGACCTGCTTGAGCCGCAGTGTGACGCTGCCGCTGACGCCGGGATGGACCACCAGATTGGTGGGCGTGCCAACGGCCAGCGCAGTGAAGAAGGCGCGCGCCGGGGCACCCGCCACATCGACGTCGAGGCGTGATTCGGTCGCCAACGCGACCGCTGGTGCGGTCAGCAACAGGATGAGGCTGAGCAGGCGCAATGAGAGCGGTTTCATGGTGTCGATTCCTGGGCAGATCGATTCAGCCGCAGCGCTCTGCGACCGGAGTTGAGAGGGATATCCTGTTCGCGGCCGCCGGCCCGTATGCGGATGCCTTCGGCATGCACCGCAAGGATCTGCCAGGCACCGATCTGATCCCCGGCACGGACCACGCGCTCGTTGACGAGGGCCAGCGAATCGTCGGCACGAATCAGCACGCCGTGCAGTTGCAGACGCTGCGGAGCGGTCGCCGCACCCGTAGCACCGGTGACGCGCGGTCGCATCGGATCGCGCAAGGGCTCGCGCGCCTGCGGGGCTGCAGCCAGCAGCAACAGGGCCGCTCCGATCATCAGGGTTCTGCCACTCACGTACCGAGACCCCTGGGTTCCAGGCTGAGAGTCGCAACGACGATTCGCACCTGGTTGCGCGGGTAAGCCTCGGTCCGCAACTCGATGCGGTTCCAGTAGACCTTCCAGGGCATGGACTCGAGCGAGCGCAGATAATCGACGACGCTCAGGTAGTCGCCCGACAGCACAATCTCGAAGCTGTGGACAAAGACTCCCGGGCCGGACACCGCTGTCGCAACGCCGGCAGGCGCCGGCGCAACCAACGGACGCGATGGCAGCGCTGCGAGGCGGACCAGCGCGAGACCGGACTGACGCGCGAGCACATCGCGCAGCACGACGGGCATCCGCTCCGGTGCGATCAGCGCACGCGTCTGGTCAGAGAACTCGGCATCGAGCGCGGTGAGCTCCGCTTCCGCGCTCGCCTCGCCGGTGCGGGCCGCCTGGATTCGCGTACCGAGATCACTGATCGTGCCGGCCAGGGATTCGCCATCGGAGCTGTGTTCGCCCAGCGCCAGCAAGGCTTGCAGCGTCTGCGCCTCGCGCTGGTTCAAGGGACCGAGCACGGCCAGATCCCACAGCATGTACATCGACACCAGCGCTAACCCCAGCACGAGGCCACGTTCGCGCAGCGACAGCGCCGCGAGTCGCCGCTCGAGCAGACGCCAGGCGGTTTGCCAGGTCACAGGTTCGACTCCTCGGCGGCGTCTGCCGGCACCAGCGCCGCATCCGCCAACTCGAACCGATACGCGCCATCTTTCGCGCTGTGAATCTGCACGACATCGAAGCGTTGGCCGGTCAACGAAGCTTCCTGCTGCAGGCGCTGGATGAACTGCGGCACCAGCTCCGGGCTTTCAGCAATTCCGCGGAAGCGAGCCGACTGCGGCTCCGAGGACAGCACGATCTGCTCCAACCACAATCCGCCGACGGGACGGCGCGCCAAGGCGAGGAGCCTGTCCGAGAATCCATCCACACTGCCCACCGCGCCGCTCGCGACGCTCTTCACCGCAGCATATTGGGCAGCGATCTGTGCGCGGGTCGCACGCTGCCGAGCCTCGCTCGCCGCAAAATCGAACGGTGCTGCGTCGCCGCTGCTCAGTGCTCCGAGTGACTCGGCTTGCACGGCTTGCCAGCCTTCCAGTTGCGCAAGCTGCGCCTCGGCTCGCTCGACGGTTCGCGCTGCCATGACGGTGATCACGAGCATCGCCACAGCGGCCGCAGCCATCGCGACCAGCATGAATGAGGGTGACAGGCGAGCCGCGCCGCCGCGAACCTGCTGCTGGTGCAGGTTGATCTGCTGCGGTGCACTCATGCTGCAAGCGCCTGGGTTGTGCGCAGCGCTGCACCGATCGCCAGGCTCCCCGCCAGCTGCTGCTCGTGTGAGAGCGGCTCAGACACTTCGAACAGCTGGTTCAGGTCGAGCACGGTGATGCGCATCGAGGTACTGGCAGCCAGCACGGTGGCAAGCTCGTGATCCCGCTCGGTGCGCGGCATCAGAATCATGTCGGATGGCGGGGCGCGATCGAAGTGACTCTCGTAGTAGTCCAGCGAGCGCTGCAGCTCGAGCATCAGGCTGTCGACGTCGATATCCACGCCGTTCCCGGCAGCAAACGGCCGCTGCAGCTCGAAACGGCGCAGCAGGTACAGCGTTCCCAGTGCCGTCACTGCGGCGTGTGCATGCCGCCTCTCGAGCACCAGGGCGACACAGCCTTTCGGTGCGGGCGCGGCCAGCTGCACCAGGTTGCGGAGCGCGAGCTCCGGGATATCAATGACGTCCAGCCGGCCGCCCACGTCGGCTGCCTCGGTGACGCGCGCGACCGCCACGGGCGACGCTGCCACGGCATACAGACTTCCTCCTGTCGCCGCAGAGACACGCTTGGGCATCTCGAACAGATCGATCACCGCCTCTTCGACCGGCATTTCGACGACGCCCCGCAGACGCCAGCGAACCGCAGCGCGAAGCTCGCCGGCTTCGACGTCCGGCGCGTCGATCAGCGCCAGCTCGTAGTCACTACGATCGAGCACGGCGGCTATCGGCAGTGACTGCAGCCGGTTCGCGCCGATCCAGGCAGCGAGCCAGGCATTCGCCGCAGCAGACGACTCCGCGCTACCGGTCTGGAAGCCGCTGAGGCGTGACCGACCGCCGGCAACCGGCTCCACGTGCGCAACGACCACCTGGCCGCGCGCATAGCTGAAACCGATGCGACCGCGCCGACTCGCTGACTTTCGAAAGATGGATGGCATGGTTAGGCTCCGCAACAATTAGCGGAGCGAGTCACTGTTTCTTGAGGGACTGCGAAGGGGAGTGTGAAACAGCTCTCACAGGTGCGCCTACAATGACCACTGCGCTTCGAGGACAACGTCATTCGCCCTGCTCTCTGTCGGCTGTCAATCCTGATTCTGTTGCTGGGCGCAGCGACAGCGGCGACGACGACGACGGCAGCCGAGGAAGACGAGGCGCCGCTGTTTGCGACCAGCACGCGCCTGGATCGGATCGGGCGCGTCGTGGCTCCGGTCCTGATCAATGGCGGTGGGCCGTATCGCCTGATCGTCGACACAGGCGCGAACTCGTCAGCGCTGTCGATGGCATTGGTGCAGAAGCTCGGTCTCGAAATCGATCCGGGCAACGGGATTCAGCTGAACAGCGTCACCGGCACATCGATCGTACCGGCTGTTGCGATCGACCGACTACAGATCGGCGCACTGTCGCTGACGAGCCTGCGGCTGCCGGTATTGCTGACGAGCGTGGCCGCCAATGTCGATGGCATCCTGGGCATCGACGGTTTCGCCAACAAGCGCCTGATCGTCGACTTCCGGGCCGATGAAGTCACTATCGTCGAGGCACGGCGTCCATTTCGCCAACGCGGTCACCTGCACATAAAGGCACGCATGCGCTTTGGAGGCCTGATGGTCATCGATGCCCGGGTCGGCAACCAGAGCGTAAAGGCCATCGTCGACACCGGCGCCGAACGCTCGGTCGGAAACCTTACCTTGCTCGCGGCCTTGCGCCGACGCTCCGGCGACAACTCGGAGCTGCCGGAGTCCGTGGTGATCGGCGCGACCGAGCAACAGATCACGGGTGGGCTGCTTCAGGCACCACCGATTCGCATGGGCAGCGTTGCGGTGCGCGGGCTGCAGGTCACGTTCACGGATCTGCCGATCTTCGCGCTGTGGGGTTTTGCCGACGAACCGACCCTGCTGCTCGGCATGGATGTGATCGGTACGGTTAGTGAGCTCGTGATCGACTACCGTCGAAGCCGGATCTACGTGCTGCCGTAGAGTTGCTGCTGCTAGGGCGCGTAGCGCAGCGTCACGTGCAGTTCGCGCCCCGGTTGCGGAAAGAACGCCGCCGTCTGGTAGTCGCGGTCCAGCAGATTGGCGGCCCGGGCCTGCAGGCGCCACCGCGGCTGCAGCCGCCAGTCGGCGAGCAGATCGAAGGTCGCGTAGCCACCGAGCCTACGGGTATTGGCGAGATTATCGAAGCGGGCACCGGCATAGTGAACGCGCGTGCCGAGTCGCACGGGACCGAGATCGCGCGAGATCTCGGCGCGCAGCAGGTTCCGCGCGCGCCGCGGCAGCACATTGCCGTCGAACACATTAGCGCTGCGGTTCTCGGGGTCCAGCCACTCTGCGGAGCCGGCCAGATCAAAGCCGCGATAGCGCGTCGCGAACTCCAGTTCGAGGCCGCGAGTACGGCTGCTGTCGATGTTGATCGGGCTGAAGTTGGCGTCAATGCCGATCAGGTCCTCGACACGGTTCTGGTACACCGTCAGCGACGCACGGGTGTTCTGTCGCTGCCAGTGCAACGCCGACTCGAGCGCGAGCGAAGTCTCGGACGTCAGCGCGGCATTGCCAAAGCCGGGGAAATACAGCTCGTTGAAACTCGGAGCCTTGAAGCCGGTGCCGGCCGACAGCGTGGCCCGCCACTCGGGCGAGAGCCTGTAGCCCCAGGCCACCGAGCCTGTGGTCTCACCACCAAACTGCTCGTTGTCATCGCGCCGCAGGCTCGCCTGAAGAACGCTGGCGCCGTAGCTCCACTGCAGCTGGGTGAACGCACCGACGGTGCGGCGTGACTGCTCGTCATAGCGCAGCGCACTGTCAACGGCGTCACGTTGATAATCGAGTCCCAGCGACAGCACCGTCACAGCACCGAGCTGGGTATCGAGCAGCGCGGAGACCGTATCGCGGGTCGTGTCGAAGCGCGATACCGACAGCGTGCCATCGAAGTTCTCGCTGTCATCGGTTGCGCGGCCCAGCTGCACCCGCAGCGTCGAGCGCGTGCCCAAGCGGTGTTCGAGCGACGCGCCGGCACTGAGTTGATCGATCTCGGCCAGGTTGCCGAAGGAGCCATCGAACTCCACCCGGCCCGTCGTCATCAGGCCAAACAGTTCAACCGTCGTCGCGTCAGACAGGTTCAGTCCGCCGCGCAGTGTCGCTGAGCGATTGCGATACGCATCTGTGTCGGGCTCATCGGTAAAGCAACCGACAAAGATCGGGAATCCAAACCCGGCGCAGGCGTTGGTGCCCTCGGATTGCAGCGTGCTCGCCCCGAACTGCCAGTAGCCGCGTTCGCTGCGCTGCCCAAAGTTTGCGCTGGCTCGATGCGTCGAGTTCGTACCGGACCCCACGGAGAAATCGCTCTGCAGACCGTCCCGCGCCTGTGCGCGCCGCGTGAAAATCTGCACCACTCCGCCCAGCGCATCGGCGCCGTAGATCGCCGAACGCGGACCCCGCACGATTTCGATGCGATCGATCTGCTCGAGCGGCAGATCCTGGATCGCTGCGGTGCCGAGCGTGGTCGAACCGATCCGCAGTCCGTTGACCAGTACGAGGTTCTGGTCCGCTTCGGCGCCACGAATCAGGAAGAAGCTCCCCTTGCCGATGCCACCATTGTTGGAAATGGCGATGCCAGGCACTGAGGCGAGCGCTTCTTGGAAGGTCAGATACTGCCGCGACTCGATCTGGTTCCGATCGATTACCGTGACCGACGCGAGGGTTGAATCGAGTGCTTCCGGCAGACGGGTCGCCGTCACGATTACCTGCTCGGCCGGGCGGGAGTCGGCGGCAGCAGGCATCGCGAGCAGCAGTGCTGATACCGCGAGCATGATTCGGATTGAAAATCGCATGAGACTTCTCCACAGGACGCACGCCCGCGCCCTTTCGGACTGACAATCCCAGGACGCGATGGAAGAAGGATCAAGCAGGCGCACGTGCAGCCTGCCCGGCCGTGCCGCCCACCGCGCGCACTAGGGGTTCTGTCGAGGCCGGTCTCCGGACTCATGGATTGATCAGTGCCAGACAGGCACCGATGCTGCGCTGATCGCCTTCCCACATGCCGGCATTGCGCCGGTACGCAGTGGCTGATTGATCAGCGCCACCCATTCACCGTTGCGGGGGCAGTGCTGGAATTGCGAATGACGGATCAGACGCTCACCAGCTTCCCGTTTCACTTTGCACAACCGCAGCAGCGATCATGCAGAGCACCTCAACGCGAGCAGTCTGGTCGTTCGGCCAGACGCCGTCAAGACGGCGGTGACCGCCGGGAAGTTGCCCGCAGCTGCGCGACAATCTTTGCCGCAACCCCTTGCACTCGATGCTGATCCGTGCGGAAAGTGAAGTCGGCAATCTCGCGATAGAGCGGTTCGCGCTGTTGCATCAGTTTTTCGAGCTTGCTGGCCGGATCGACATTGGCCAGCAACGGACGCTGCCTACCGGTTCTGACGCGCTTTACCTGCTGCGCAACGGATGTCTCGAGATAGATGACCACGCCGCGCTCGCGCAGGTGCTGCCGATTCTCGGCAAGAAGCACGGCACCGCCGCCCGTCGAGAGCACGATCGCATCGAGGGCCGTGAGCTCGGCAATGATGTCGCGTTCGCGCGCACGGAAACCTGTTTCGCCTTCCTTTTCGAAGATCAGCGGAATATCGACGCCGGTACGCTGCTCGATCTCATGGTCGCTGTCGTGAAACGGCAAGCGCAGCAACCTGGCCAGCTGCCGACCAACCGCCGATTTGCCGGAGCCCATCGGGCCGACAAGGAAGACGCTCGCTGCAGATCGCACCGCGCGTCAGCGCGCGTCAGTAGACGTTGACGCCTTCGCGCAGGATCTTCGGCGTGACGAAGATCAGCAGCTCGTCCTTGTTGTTGGTCTTGCCGGTCGTCTTGAACAGCCGGCCCAGCACCGGAATGTCGCCGAGGTAAGGCACCTTGGTTTCTGTTTCGCGGCGTTCTGTTTCGAGGATGCCGCCCAGCACGACAGTCTGACCGTCGTTGACCAGCACCTGGGTGGAGATCTCGCGCGTGTCGATCGAAGGCACGTTGACGCCGCCCGACGCCACGACGACCTGACCGACGCTGTCCTTCTTGACGTTCAGGTCGAGGATGACGCGGTTGTCCGGCGTGATCTGCGGCGTGACCTTCAGTGCAAGAACCGCCTTCTTGAACTGGATCGTCGTGGCACCACTCGACGCGGATTCCTGGTAGGGGATCTCGACGCCCTGTTCGATGCTCGCTTCTCTCTGATTCGCCGTGATCACCCGTGGCGAGGAAATGATCTCGCCACGGCCCTCAGCCTGCGCGGCGGAGAGCTCGAGATCGACGATGAAATCACCGCGCAGCAGCATGAATGCAAGCCGCCCGGCTGGATTCGCTGCTGGAAGATTCACGTTGTAGCGGCTCGGCGCCGAAGTACCCGACGGCACTCCCGTCGGAAACACGGTGCCGTTGTCCTGCAGACTCTCGAGCGTTTGATCGAGCGCCGCGCCGGTGGACTCGAGACTGCCCGAGGTCACGAACAGACCCTGCTGGTTCGCACCCACATCGGCGTACTGCGAGAGGCCGGCCCGCACGCCCAGCTCGCGCGAGAAGTCGTCGTTGACGATGACAATGCGCGCTTCGATCAGCACCTGCCGGACCGGGATGTCGAGCGTACCGACCAGCCGACGAATATCGCCGAGCTTGTCCGCCGTATCCTGCAGCAGCAGCGTGTTGGTGCGTTCATCGACCGCGACTCGGCCACGCCCCGACAGCAGCGAGCCGCCCTGGGAGTTGATCAGATCTGCAAGGTCGGCCGCCTTCGCGTAATTGACCTGCAGGTACTCGCTGCGCAGCGGCGCGAGTTCCTGGATGTCTTTCTTCGCGGCGAGATCGGCCTTCTCGCGGTTCGCAAGCTCGTCTGCGGGAGCCACGATGATGACGTTGTCCTGCCGGCGCTGATCCAGGCCCTTGGTGCGCAGCACGATATCGAGCGCCTGATCCCAGGGTACGTTCTGCAGCCGCAGCGTGACGCTGCCGGATACCGAGTCGCTGACGACGATGTTCTGGCCGCTGGCGTCGGCGAGCAGCTGCAACACCGCGCGGGTTTCGATGTCCTGGAAGTTCAGCGTCAGCCGCTCGCCGGTGTAGGTCTTCTTCTCGTCAGCTTCGGCCTCCACCTTGCGTGCCGGTTGCACCTCGACGACATACTGGTCGTCGGACTGATACGCGAGCTGTTCGTAATCGCCGGTCGCGTTGATGACGATGCGCGTGCCACCGTCGGCACGCATCACATCGAACGTGCTGACCGGGGTCGCAAAATCCAGCGCGTCGAAACGACGAATCAGGTTGCGCGGCACCTCGGCGCCAGCAAAATCAACCACAATCTGGTTGCCCTGCTGCCGCAGGCTGATCGGTGTACGCGGATCCGTCAGATTCACGATGACCCGACCCATGCCCTCGCCGCCGCGGCGAAAATCAATGCTGCGGATGCCGCGGGCAATGTTCGACGCAGTTGGGGCGGAGCGGGCAGCGCCCGAAGGATTGCCGGCGGTGGCAGCCTGCGACGCACTGGACTCGCCACCGAGGCTGACGATGATGTTGTTGCCTTCGACGCGCGTCTGGTAGGGCACGAGCCGGTCCATGTTCAGCACGAGCCGGGTGCGGCCACTGGCCTCTGCCGCGAGGATCGTGTCGAGCCCCGCTGCGCGCACATCGATGCGCCGCGATGGCAGGGCCAACTCGGTGTTGGCCAGATCGAGCGAGATTCGCGCGGGGTTGTCGATCGTGAAGGCCAGCGGTTCGGCCGCAGGGCCCGACATTCGTAGCGTCAGCTGCAGCTGCTGCCCGGGCAGCGTCTGCACGTCCACGGCTTCGAGCCGGTTCGGTGCCTCCTGCGCGACAGCGAGGCCAGCATGGAGCATCGGCGCCAGCAGCAAGGCTGCGGTCAACCGAATCAAGGCAGATCGTGCGAAAGTCATTGTTTTCTCCCTGCGGTCGATCAATTGCTCAGACCGAGGGCCGCCGGGCGCTCCATGTAGCCCCCCACCCCGTCCGGAACGATTTCGACCAATGAAATCTTCGAAGGCTCGATGCCGGTCACGCGCCCGTCGCGCTGGCCGATAAAGTTGCCTGGCAGTACGCGTTGCACGAGACCGTCTTTGGTTTTGACCAGGCCGTAGTTTTTGCCCTGCAGGTTCAAGGTGCCAACCATCCGCAGTTGATCGAGCGAGAACTGCTCGAGAAACTCGCGGTTGCGATTGCTGTCCGGCCGCAGCGCCGAATTCGCGCCTGCGCCGCCCGGGCCGGCATTGCCGCCCGGTATGAACGGCGAACGCATGCTCTGCGCAACGTAAGTGAACCCTTCATACGGCCGAACTTCCGGCAGTGGCGTCACGGCGCCACCCGCTTGCTGCTTGGTCGTGGCAATGAACTGCTCGAGCTCCGAGTCCCTGCCCGCGCAGCCGACCACGAGCAGCGTTGCCGCAACGGCGCCGACCAGCAGGCCAGTGCGCTTAACCACGCGGACGCTCCTGCTTGAGCTTCGCGGCTTCCGCCTGTGCGACTTCCTCATCGTCGAGATAACGGTAGGTGCGAGCGGTGACGTCGAGAGTCAGGTCGTCGAACGAGCCGTTCTTGTCAGGCGTGATCTCGATGTCGTGCAGCGTGACAATGCGCGGCAGCGCGGCGATGCCGCTGACGAACTGACCGAAGTCATGATAGTTGCCCGTCAGCCGGATCTTGATCGGCAGTTCGGCGTAGAAGTCCTGCTTGACTTCGGGAGCGGGCTGAAACAACTGTTCTTCGAGGCCTGCAGCGAGACCCGTCTGCGAAATGTCAACCAGCAGGTTCGGCACCTCGGTCTTGCCAGGCAGCTGACGCAGCAGTGCGCCGAACGAACGCTCGATGTCATTCAGTTGCTGCTCGTAGACCGAAAGGTTCACAGCCTTCTGATGCTTGTCCCTGAACGTACTGCGCAGGCCCTGCTCTTCAATCTCCTTCTGCTCGAGCAGCGGCTTCTTGTCGCGAACGACGAGCAGATAGGAAAGCAGCACCGCCAGAAACACGAAGCCGATGGCCACCGCTGCGGCACGAATCGGCAGCGGCCAGCGGCCTGGATCGCGCGGATCCAGCGTTTTCAGTTCCTCGAGAACGTTCATTGCGGCACCGCTGCGTTCACCGCCGGCGCCGCATTCGATGCCGTGCTCGGCTGAGTTCCAGCTGCCGGCCGAGCCGACGGAGCCTTCTGCGCCTCATCGGAGTCTGCGACCGAAACCTGGTCCGCAAACAGCGTGAAGTTGGACCCCAGCGGCTGATTCGCCTTGGTTTCAACCACTTCGAGTTCCGGATCACGCAGCCACTGGCTGGCGTCGAGACTGCGCATGAACGTGGACACTCGCGTACTTGACTGCGCGACGCCCTCGATGCGGATGCGCGCACCCGTCTGTTTCAACGCTGTGAGGTAAGTGCCATCGGGAATGGTGCGGACGATCTCATCGAACAGGTGTACCACCTCGGGCCGCGACCGCTGCAGCTTCTCGATGATCTGCATGCGCGCGATGAAATTCTGCTTGCGCTGCTCGAGGTCGTTGATCTTCTCGATCTGCTTGTCGAGCTCACGGATCTCGACGCGCAGCCGCTCGTTGCGATCCTCCTGCGCGCCCATCAGGCCGTTGTAGAAGAGGTTGACAGCAAACGCGGCGACCAGCGCCGAGGCCGCCGCCGCGCCGAGCGCCACGAGGAACGCCATCTTGCGTTCGGCGCGCTGTTCTTCACGCCAGGGAAGTAGGTTTATGCGAGGCATGTCAGGTATCGAAGCTCCGCAGTGCCAGCCCGCACGCCGTGAGCAGAGCTGTGGCGTCCTTGCTGACCGCCTGGGCCTTGGCGCGCGAGGACAGTTTCATGGAGCCGAGCGGATCTCCGCGCTCGGCCGCGATTCCGACGCGGCTTGTAATCACATCCGCGACACCGGAAATATTGGCGCAGCCACCGCAGATCAGGATCTTCTCGGGTTGTTCCCGACCCGAGCCCGAGGCAAGGTAGAACTGCAGCGAGCGACTGACCTGCTGGGTCATATCGTCGATGAAGGGGTCGAGCACTTCCGCCTGGTAGTTGCCGGGCAGCCCGCCTTCCTTCTTGGCGCGGCCGGCCTCTTCCATGGACAAGCCATAGGTGCGCATGATTTCTTCAGTCAGCAGCTGGCCACCGAAAGTGAAGTCGCGCGTGTAGACGACCTTGAGGTTGCGCAGCACGCTGAAAGTCGTGCTGCTGGCGCCGAAATCGACGACTGCAATGGTGTGCTCGATACCGCCATCGGGCATCTGGTGGGTCATCAGGCGGCAGGCGTTCTCGAGCGCGAAGGCTTCGACGTCCACGATCTTTGCCACCAACCCGGCAGCCGTGACCGCGGCCTGGCGCTGCTGCACGTTCTCGGTACGGGTCGCGACCAGCAGCACGTCGATCGAGTCGTTGTCCTTGGCGGCGGGTCCGAGAACCTCGAAGTCGTAGCTGACTTCATCCATCGGAAACGGAATGTACTGGTCGGCCTGCATCTCGACCTGCGCTTCGAGGTCAGCCGCGCGCAGCGCCTTGGGCATCTGAATGACTTTGGTGATCGCGGCATCGCCGCTGATCGCGATCGCTACTTCCTTGGTGTTGGCGCCGGCACGCTTGACGGCGCGGCGGATGGACTCGCCGACCGCCTCGGCGTCGATGATGGTCTTTTCGTTCATGGCGTTGGCGGGGGTCGGCTCGGCCGCATAGGCCTCGACCCGATAAGTGCCGCCCGCCTCGGACAGCTCGATCAGCTTGACCGATGAGGTCGTGATATCGAGCCCCAGCAGCTGCCGATGTTTGCGCGCGAAGAGGAACACTAAATTCTTCCTTTTTCAGTCAGTTGCACGCAGTACCGCCCGTGGAGGGTAAGCTATCAGGTCACTATATAGCAGCGAATGGTTAAATTGAACGTGAGAAGGCTCACGGTTCCGGGACCTGGCGACGGTATGGGGTACTCGGGCACTGATTTTTGCACCGGCAACCCCGCTGTCCTAGGCATTGGCGAACCCGTAGACCGGAAGCTTTGCGTCCCCACCTTTCGGTAGGTTTGCCCACATCTCATTAACTCAAGCGCGACCGAGCTTACTATGCACAGCAGTACCTTCGTTCGCAAGCAACCAAACCGGATCCCGTGAAGCGAAATTACCTCCGTTGGCTGACCATCGGTGCCGGCAGTGTGATTGGCGTCACACTTCTTACCGCTTTTGCACTGCTGTGCACTTATGTCTACCTGAAGCCGTCGCTGCCAACCGTCGAAGCGATGAAAAATGCCGAGCTGCAGGTCCCCCTGCGCGTCTACGCGCGCTCCGGTCAGTTGATCGCGCAGATCGGTGAGCAGCGCCGCAACCCGGTCCGCTACGAAGAGATCCCGGAGCGCGTCAAACAGGCCTTCATTGCCGCCGAGGACGACCGCTTCTTCGAGCACGGCGGCTTCGATTACGCCGGCATCGTTCGCTCGCTATTGGTCAACCTCGTGTCCGGCTCGCGCGCCCAGGGCGCGAGCACGATCACGATGCAGACGGCACGCAATCTGTTCCTGAGCCAGGATCGACTCTGGCGGCGCAAGCTGCAGGAAGTCTTTTTGACCTACACGCTGGAGCGCGAGTTCACCAAAGAGGAGATCCTCGGCCTCTACCTGAACGTGATCTATTTCGGCCAGCGCTCTTATGGCATCGCCGCCGCGGCCGAGACCTATTTCGGCAAGTCGCTGGATCGCCTGACGCTGGCCGAGGTCGCCACCCTGGCACGCGTACCGCAGTCGCCATCGACGGCGAATCCGATCCGCAATCCGGAGCTTGCCGCGGCGCGACGCCAGTACGTGCTGCGGCGCATGACCGAGATTGGCTTCATCGACGCCGCCGATGCGGCCGCAGCAGGCCGCGAAACAGTGCGCGCCAAGGTGCATTCGCCGGTCTTCGAGATCGACGCGCCCTATGTTGCGGAGATGGTGCGCCTCGAGGTGTTGAAACGCTTCGGGGCTGCGGCGCAGAACGAAGGCTACCGCGTCTACACGACGATCGACCCGCGCCTGCAGGCGGCCGCCAATCGCGCCTTGCGCCTGGGGCTGGTCGAGTACGACCGACGGCATGGCTGGCGCGGCGCCGCGACGCGAGTCGAACTGACAGGTGCCGACGATGAGGCACGACTGTCCGGCTTCGTCGATGAGTATCCGAACGTTGGCAACCTGCGCCCGGCGGTCGTGGTCGAAGTGCTCGACACCAGCGCAAAGATCCATGTGCGCGGCCAGGGCGCGGCGACGATTGGCTGGGACGGCATGTCCTGGGCTCGTCGCAAGCTCGAAGATGAACGGGTCGGACCTGCGCCCAAGGCGGCGAACGAGATCCTGCAGCGCGGCGACCTGGTCTATGTCATTGCCAGCGGCGGTACCGCACAACTCGTGCAGGTGCCCGAGGCCGAAGGCGCACTGGTCGCGCTCGATCCTAACGATGGCGCCGTCACCGCACTGGTGGGCGGCTTCGACTACTTCGACAAGACACTTGGCAAGTTCAATCGAGTCACGCAAGCCAAACGGCAACCGGGCTCGGCGTTCAAACCGTTTCTGTATTCCGCTGCGCTCGAGAACGGCTTCACGCCGTCGTCGGTGATCATGGACGCACCGATCGTCGTTGATGATCCGGGCATGGAAGAAGCGTGGCGGCCCGAGAATTCGAGTCGTCAGTTCTACGGCCCTACGCGCCTGCGAGAGGCGCTGGTCAAGTCGCGCAACCTGGTCTCGATCCGGATTCTGCAGGAGATGGGACTGCGCCCGGCGATCGACTTCGCGAGCAAGTTCGGCTTTGCCAGGGATTCGATCCCCGCCAACCTGACCCTGGCGCTCGGGACGCTGCAAACCACGCCGCTGGAGCTGGCAACCGGCTACGCCGTGTTCGCAAACGGCGGCTTCAAGGTCGAACCGTACTTCATCGATCGCATCGAAGACCCGCGCGGGCAGGTGGTCTACGAAGCCAAGCCCAAAGTCGTCGACGAGCGATGCCTCGATGCCGCGCGCGTCAGCGCTCCCGAGGATCGCTGCACCTTGCCGCTCGAGCAGCAGGCTGATCGGGCGATCAGCGCCCAGAATGCGTGGCTGATGGACAGCATGATGTCCGACGTCGTTGCGCGCGGCACCGGTCGACGGGCGCTGGCACTCGGAAGACGCGATCTTGCCGGCAAGACCGGCACGACCAACGATTCCCGCGACACCTGGTTCAACGGCTTCAACCGCGACCTGGTCGCGAGCGTCTGGGTCGGCTTCGACCAGCAACGCTCGCTCGGCAGGAATGAGGAAGGCAGCCGCACGGCCGTGCCGATCTGGGTGCATTTCATGCGCGAAGCGCTGCGCGGCGTGCCGCAAAGCACGCGTCCAACGCCCAGCGGTATCGTGCAGGTACGCATCTCGCCCGACTCCGGTGCCGTGGCGAGCTCCGAAGATCCGAACGCAATCTTCGAATCCTTCATGGCCGACCGGCTGCCCACCGGTGGCATCATCGGTGACAGCGGGGGCTACTACGATGTCGGCACGTCGGCGGGTACGACGGTCGGTGGAGGGGGCGCGGGCCCGGCTGAACCGCTGTTCTAGACGCGTCGATGAACAAGAGACTGCCGCCGCGAGCGGAAAACCTACGCCGGGCACTGGCCCAGGAAGCCGCTCGGATCATGGCGGAGCACGGCGTGCGGGATTTCCTGTTCGCCAAACGCAAGGCTGCCGCACGCTTCGGAGTCGTCGATGGTGCGGTGCTGCCGCGCAATACCGAGATCGAAGCGGCGCTGGCCGAGTATCAGCGGCTGTTCGGTGGTGACGAGCACATCGAAACACTGTTCGCACAGCGCCTGGCAGCCGCCGAGGCGATGCGCCAGCTGCGGGAATTCAATCCGCGGCTGGTCGGTGCTGTACTGACAGGCACTGCAACCGCGCATCACGATGTACAGCTGCATGTGTTTGCGGACCGGCCAGAGTCGGTCGCCCTCAGGTTGCTCGACCTGCAGATCGAATACGAAGTCGGCGAGAAGCGGCTGCGAATGAACGCCGAGCGAACCCTGGATCAGCCCTCGCTGCGGATCGACATCGACGAGCAACCGATCGATATCGTGGTGTTTCCGATCGACGGCATCCGCCAGGCGCCGGTCAGCCCCGTCGACGGCAAACCGATGCGGCGCGCCGACCTCACCGAACTGCAGAACCTGCTCGCCGATCAATCATCGGCGAGTTCCTGATCCGGAAACAGCGCTTCGTTGAAGCCGAAATTGCGCAGATCGCGGATGCGCGTCGGATACAGCACGCCATCGAGATGATCGACTTCATGCTGCACGACGCGCGCATGGAATCCCAACACCTCGCGATCAATCGACCTGCCCTGTTCGTCGACACCCTGGTAACGAATGCGCGCATGGCGCGGCACGAGACCGCGCATGCCGGGCACCGACAGGCAACCTTCCCAGCCGTCCTCGAGGTCAGCATCGAGCGGCGTGATGATCGGGTTGATCAGCGTCGTCTGCGGTACGGGTTCAGCATCGGGATAGCGCGCGCTGTTCTGCAGACCGAAGATCACGACGCGCCACGGCACGCCGACCTGCGGAGCAGCGAGCCCCGCGCCGTTCAAGGCCTGCATCGTGTCGCGCATGTCCTGCAGCAGCGCCGCGAGTTCCGGCGCCCGTACGTGGTTGACAACTTCCGACACGCGCCACAAGCGCGGGTCGCCCATCCGCAGCACTTCTCTCACCGCCACATCCGCGCTCCGCCTGGGACCGAAAAATTGAACGATCGGGCACCCTGAGAGTCTACAAAGCACGACATTTTGAGTCGGCTGTTGCGGTCCAAGGAGGGCGCCGTGGACACTTATTTTGAACTCTCCCGCAGGTATCCGCCACGGGATCTTTCCGACCGCTTCGCGCGCGGTTTCACAGACTTTCTGCGATACTTCGCCGACACGTTTTTCGCAAAGCGCTACGGCCACCGGGCGGTGGTTCTCGAGACCGTCGCGGCCGTGCCCGGCATGGTCGCCGCAGCCCTTCAGCACCTGAAGTCGCTGCGCCGCATGGAGGACGACCACGGCTGGGTTCGTAAGCTGATGGACGAAGCCGAGAACGAGCGCATGCACCTGATGACCTTCATCGAGATTGCGCAGCCGAGCCGCCTCGAACGCTGGATGATCATCCTGGCGCAAGGGGTGTTCTACAACGGCTACTTCCTGCTGTACCTCATCTCGCCGAAGACCGCACACCGGATCGTCGGCTACTTCGAGGAAGAAGCGGTCATCAGCTATACCGAGTATCTCGCCGAGGTCGAAGCGGGTCGGCACGAGAACGTACCGGCGCCACAGCGCGCGATCGATTACTGGAAACTTCCCGCAGACGCGCGCTTGTCGGACGTGATCGTCGCCGTGCGGGCCGACGAAGCTGGTCACCGCGACGTCAATCACGCATTCGCGGATCAGCTCGGCCGCGCAGGTTGATTGCGCCCGATCGCCGGCACGGCGATCTTCGAGAGCTCTGGCATCGAAATGCCGTTCACGCAGTTCCTGCCCGGAGTCAGCGAGTTTTCGCTGCGCGTTCGTCGAGCAGTACGCCGATACGGCAAAGCTGATTCTGCCGGCGCACTTCCCGAGTCCGACGGCAGGGCGCATCATGCGTCGCGCTGATCGCTGGCGTTTTTCGTGGCTCGATGAGCCGGTTGCAGGTGCTGTTACCTGAGGGGAATCGAAACCATGACAATCAAGTACCTCCTGATCGCCTCCATGCTGGGGCTACTATCGGCAACGCATGCGGCGTCGCCAGCCATGGTCAATTGATGGATATCCGACTGAGCGAACTCGAGACTCGCGTACTCGCTTGCCTGATCGAAAAGCAGATCACAACGCCTGATCAATGCCCGCTGTCGCTGAATTCGATCGTGGCGGCCTGCAACCAGAAGAGCAATCGTGACCCCTTGCTCGCGCTCAGCGAGCGCGAGGTGCAGCTGACGCTCGATGCGTTGATCCGTCGCCACTTCGCAATCGAGCGGTCGGGATTCGGCAGTCGGGTGCCGAAGTATCAGCATCGATTCTGGAACACAGAGTACGGCAGTCTGAAGCTCACCGATCAGGAAGTCGCCGTGATGTGCGAACTGATGCTGCGCGGCCCACAGACGCCGGGCGAGCTACGAACGCGCGCCAGTCGTCTGGCACCCTTAGCGGAGGTCACGGACGTCGAGCAGGCACTGCGGAACCTGGGCGCACGCGTGGACGGACCGTTCGTGGTGCGCCTGCCGCGCGAACCGGGGCGGCGCGACTGTCGTTACGCGGATCGGTTCGGAGCCTACGCTTCAGAAGTGAGCATCGAGGAGGGCGACGCAACGACGGCGCCGCGTCCGCAGCAGATCTCCCGTGCCTCAGAGATGGAAGCCCGGCTCGAGGCGCTCGAGGCACGAGTCGCCGCACTCGAAGCCCAGGCGGCGGCGGCACCCAATCGGTGACACCATCGTGACGGAGTTTGGCGTGGTGATGGAGGCGTCCCCCGGTTACACCGCGAGACTTGCCCATGAGGTCGAAGCGATGGGCTTCGATATCCTGCTTTGCCCCGATACGCAGAACCTGAGTCCGGATCCATTCTCGCAACTTGCGCTGGCGATCGGCACGACCCGACATCTGAGGCTCGGCACCGGTGTGACCAATCCGGTGACGCGCGATGTTGCGGTCACGGCGAGTGCGCTGGCGACGCTGCAGGCGGAATCCGGTGGACGCATGCTGTGTGGCATTGGACGCGGCGATTCCTCTGCTGCCCATATCGGCATTCGCAATGGCACCACAGCGCAGCTGCAAACCTTCGTGCAGCGGCTGCAGGCCTATCTGCGCGGCGAAACCATCGACCGCAATGGCACGCCGTCGGCGCTGCGCTGGCTGCAGGCAGATCGCGTGGGTCCAGTCCCCGTGGATATCGCATGCACCGGCCCGCGCACGATTGCGATGGCCGTCGACACTGGCGATCGCGTCAGCTTTGCAGTTGGCAGCGCACCGGAGCGGATAGAGTGGGGATTGCGAACAGCGCTGGCCCGCCTCGCTGAAACCGGTCGGTCGCGCGAGAGCCTCAGCATCGGCGCTTACGTGAACCTGGTCTGCGATCCGGACGAAAAGCGCGCGATTTCTCTCGGCCGGATGATCTCCGGGATGGTGGCGCATTTCGCGGGCATGAAGGACGCGCCGCTCGAACATTTGCCCCTGCAGTTACGGGGACTCGCGCAGCAGATGCAGACGGGCTACGACATGCAGCGCCACGCGCAGGATTCCGGGCAACACCTGCAGCAGGTCAGCGACGAGTTCGTCGACTGGTTCTCGATCTGCGGGCCGCCGGAGAAGTGCCGCGAAAAACTGGGCAAGCTGATCGACCTGGGACTCGACCATGTCTATATCCTGGGCGGATCACCGGTCGCGCATCCGCACGGCGAGCGTCAGGCTGCAATGATCGAGCAGACGCGGCGGTTCGCCGCCGAGGTCATGCCGGCGTTTCGCTGAACTCGTAATCGAGCGCCATGACGACGGCATCCTGCCGTAGTTTGCCGGCGACCTCGACGTGCGCGGGGTCCGTTGCGTACGCCGCGAGCGCCACGCGATCCTTGAGAATCACTGACAGGCCGTGCGTGTGCCCCTGGGCGCGGTCGGTGAAGTTCTCACCAACGGAAAGATCCAGAATGCCCGGGACCCGTGTGCGCAACGACGCGAGCCCGCGCAGATGCGCGGCGATGGCTTCCTGGCCAACGCCTTCGTTGAACTTGATCCAGATCATGTGGTTGACGGGCACGCGCTGACTCCGTTGCGCCCTAACGCTTGTCGATTGCGGTGTAGCTGCGTTGCACCGGGCCGGTGTAAAGCTGGCGCGGGCGGCCGATCCGCATCGCCGGATCCGAGATCATCTCCTGCCAGTGCGCAACCCAGCCTGCGGTACGGGCGATCGCGAACATCACTGTGAACATCGAGCGTGGGATGCCAAGCGCGCTGTAGATGATGCCGGAATAGAAGTCGACATTCGGATACAGCTTGCGCGAGACGAAATACTCGTCTTTCAGTGCGATTTCCTCGAGGCGCTGCGCGAGCTCGAGCAGCGGATTGTCGGCGCGGCCCATTTTTGCGAGCACCTTGTGGCACATCTCGCGAATGATCTGCGCGCGCGGATCAAAGTTCTTGTACACGCGATGGCCAAAGCCCATCAGTCTCACGTTCGAGGACTTGTCCTTAACCTGGGCCAGGAACTTCGGAATGTTGTCGGCGGTGCCGATGGCTTCGAGCATCTCGAGCACAGCCTCATTGGCGCCACCATGCGCCGGGCCCCACAGTGCCGACACGCCGCCCGAGATCGCCGAGTAAGGATTGCAGCCCGTGGAAGCCGCGAGCCGCACTGTCGAGGTGCTGGCGTTCTGCTCATGGTCGGCATGCAGGATCAGCAGCAGGTCGAGCGCCTGCGCAGCCAGCGGGTCGATGTTGTACGGCTCGCAGGGCACCGCATAGAACATGTGCAGCAGATTGCTGCAGTAGTCGAGATCGTTGCGCGGATAGATGAACGGCTGGCCCAGCGAATGCTTGTAGGCCGCAGCCGCGATGGTCGGAATCTTGGCGACCATCCGATGCGCGAAGATCTCGCGGTGGCGCGGATTATGGATGTCCATCGAGTCGTGATAGAACGCCGACATCGAGGCGATGATCCCCGAGACCATTGCCATCGGGTGCGCGTTGTAGTTGAAGCCGCTGTACATCCGCAGCAGCGACTCATTGATCATGGTATGGCGCTGGATGCTGGTCGTGAAATCAGCCAGCTGCTTCGCATCGGGCAGCTCGCCGTTCAGCAGCAGGTACGCCACTTCAATGAACGAGCTGCGTTCGGCCAGCTGGTCGATCGGATAGCCGCGATACAGCAGCACGCCTTCATCGCCATCGATGTAAGTGATGCGGCTTTCGGTACTGGCGGTGGCCATGAAGCCCGGATCGAACGTGAAGACGCCGTGATCTTTCGTCAGGCTGCCGATGTCCAGTACATCGGGTCCAACGGTGCCGGAGCGGACCGCGATCTCGGATTTCTTGCCCGAGGCGGAGTCGATCAACTCAAATTTTCTGGTGGCCATGCGTGCGTCTTCGAGGTTAGACGCGGAAGGTTACATGCGCCGGCCTCAGAATCAAGGCGCGGCAGTGGTTCGTGACCACACGTCGCCACGAACCGGCTACTGCATCACGCCTGCCGGATGCCGGCTACTCGACGATCTTGTACAGCTGTCCGGCCTTGAGCTTCCGATCCGGATAAAGGCCATTCATGAGCAGCAGCTCTTCCTTCTGGTATTTGTCGACGGGCACGCTGGCCGCGTATTCATCAAGTTTCGTGTCCGCCGTGGCTTGCTTGATGCGCACACGGAACGGCTCGGCAAGCGGCGCTTCCGAAGGCTTCAGGTCGCGCATCGTCTGCATCACCGAACGGAACAAGCCGTCGGCCTCAGGCCTGCCGTCGCGTGACGACTTGCTGGCGCCAGCGAACACATAGGCGCTCTTGCCACGGTAAAGCACGGTCCAGCGGACCGGACCCGCGCCACCATCGAGCGGCGAGCCGGTGGTTGTCAGCAGTGAGTAGCCTTCCATGCCGTTGGAGTTGAAGCTCTCGCCACCGCGCACACTCGCGCCGCGCAGGTTGGCCAGCAGGAACTCACGCGGCGACTGTCCGGGTTTCACGGCGTCGACCGTGATCTGCATGAAAGTGTCCTTGACCGGGGTGTACGCGCGCAGGCGATCGCGCAGGTTCTCGACCGTCCAGCCACGCGGGAACGCCAGCGTGATGCCCAGATCTGCGTGGTAGAAGCGATTGTCGCGGACGATGCCCTGGACCCGACTCGAGCCATAAACCATGCCGTTGAGCGCGCGCAGGTATTCGTCGCGGTTTTCGGTCCAGCCGCCCGGCGGGGCTGTGTCGACATTCGCAGCGCCCTTCGCGGCCTGCACCGCGCGGGCATCCGGCGTCGGGTGCGAGGAGAACAGCCCGTGGTAGATCCGCGGCTCGCGGCCCTCGGCGCGGGCACGATCGAGTTCGAAGCGCTCCCCACGGCGGAACATCTCGAACACTTCGCCCATCGACTCCGGCCGATAGCCCGCCTTGGTCGAATACTTGAGGCCGAGACGGTCGGCTTCGAGTTCGTTCGCGCGCCCGTAGCCCTGCAGCCAGGCCGTCGCGCCGAGATTCGCAAGATCAGCGACCGCGCCCGAGCCGGTCGCAATGGCCGCACCGGTGGCAAGGATCGACGCCAGCACGCCACGGGTCTGGCGTCTTGCCGGGTGGCGCGCCGTGACGTGCGCGACCTCGTGCCCGAGTACCGAGGCGAGTTCAGCCTCGGAGTTCAGCTGCAACAGCAGGCCTCGATGCACGTAGACGTAGCAGCAGCCAGTCGTGAACGCATTGATCGAGTCGTCGTCGACAACCACGAACTTGAATTCCGCGTCCGGCATGTCGCTCTGCCGGGCAACGCGCTGGCCCACGGCGCTGACGTAGTCCTGGACGGCCTGGTTATCGTAGAGGCCGTAGGCGCGGACGATCTGTTCGTAGGCCTTGCGGCCCGATTCGATCTCGCCCTTCATCGATGACAGCACGACGTTGGAACCGCCGGTCGCCGGATTGCTGGCGCAGCCGGAAAGCAGCGCGCCAGCGAACAGCGCGAGCGAGGCGAGGGCTATGGAGCGGGCGTAGGACATCGACAGCATCCCGATCAGATGCGACCAAACTACCAGAAGTTCCGGCAGAAGTGCCGGCGAGCCCCTAAGGGGCAGCGTCGGAAGCGGGGCTCGAGGCGCGCGCGACGCCCGCCGCAGCACCGTATCTCTTGCGGAATTTGTCGACCCGGCCGGCGGTATCGACCATCTTCTGCTTGCCGGTGTAGAACGGATGACAGTTTGAGCAGACTTCGATGCTCAGGTTCTCACCCATGGTCGAGCGCGTTTCGAACTCGTGACCGCAGCTGCAGGTGACCTTGATGGTCTTGTATTCGGGGTGGATCGAAGCCTTCATGGGAGATGCCTGCTGCGGCTTGGCGAAAAAGGGCGCGAAGTGTATCGGCACCGCCGCGCGCCGACAAGTCCTGTGCGCCAGGACCCCGTTTGCGGTCGGGAGATCCGGCCGTTTATCCACATTTTCTGTGGATATCTCTGTGTGCGGCGCTCTGCCGAAAGCCCGCAAAGCGGCAAATCCGCGCATTAATGTGCATCTGGTCACAATTTGATCATGGTACTTTATTGAATAAAAACAAGTGCTTGCCTTACTCTTGGTGAGACCGAGTAGCGATTGTCACTGTAATTGCCTCATTCGTTGGGACCCACCGACAGGCTGTGCATAGTTCCAGGCAGCCAGCGCCGCAAATGCGCTAAGTAATTGTTGTAGATGACGATTCGGGGAGAAACTCCAGCAACGCCGTATTCAGGAACGCCAAGCCCCGTTCGCCGGGCCTGATGCGCGTCGCGGCTGCCGCCGCTCTCCTGTCGATCTCGACGAGACCCTGAGCAGCCAGCCTGTCGATCGCTGCCGCAACGCGCTCCCAACCCAGGCCGCTGCGGCGCTCGAACTGATCGATCGTGAAACCATCGGTCAGTCGCAAGCCGTTCAGCATGAACTCGAACGGCCGCTGCGCCGCTGCAACCCGCGTGCGGGCCAGCACGGCGGGCTGCTCGGCGAGGTAGCGGCGCGGCTCACGCCAGGCCGTCGTGCGCTCGATCTGCAGCGACTCACCTGCATCGATCCAGCTCAGCTTGCCGTGAGCGCCCGCGCCAACGCCCAGGTAATCGCCGAAGGCCCAGTAGTTCAGGTTGTGCTGACAGCGGGCGCCGTCCTGCGCATACGCCGACACTTCGTAGCGCTCGAACCCGGCAGCGGATAGCCGCTGCTGGCAGCGCTGCAGTGCTTCGATCGCGCTGTCCTCGGTCGGCAGGTCAGGCGGCGGTTCGGCCGCAAAGACAGTGCCGGGTTCCAGCGTCAGCTGGTAGTGCGACAAGTGCTGCGGCGCCAACGCCAGCGCTGCGGCGACGTCCCGCTCGGCCGCTTCGGGTGACTGCCCCGGCAGCGCAAACATCAAGTCGATGTTGAAGTTGGCGAGCCCTGCCGCATGCAGCTCCTCGGCGGCCCGCCGCGTTTCATCCGGCGAATGGATCCGGCCAAGTCGCCGCAACTGCTCCGAATCGAAGCTCTGGGCGCCCAGCGAGACGCGATTCACGCCCGCTTGCCGATAGCCCTCGAACCGGCCGCGCTCGATCGTGCCGGGATTCGCTTCGAGCGTGATCTCGATGTCCGCCATGAACGGCAGCAGGCTTCGTGTCGCGTCGAGCAGCGAGGCGATGGACGCAGGCGTAAACAGGCTCGGCGTACCGCCGCCCATGAAGATGCTGGTCAGCGGGCGCTCGTCATCGAGCCTCGCGACCTGCGCCGCAAGATCGGCAACCAGCGCCGCAACATAACGCTGCTCGGGCAGATCGCCCCGCAGCGCATGTGAATTGAAGTCGCAGTACGGACACTTGCTGACGCACCACGGAAAGTGCAGGTACAAGGACAGCGGCGGCAAGGCACTCATGACGTTGCCGAGAGTTGCGTCAGCAACTGCCGCAGCGCCTGGCCGCGGTGGCTGCGGGCGTTCTTGGTCGCGCTATCGAGTTCGGCCGCGCTGCAGCCACTGGCAGCATCGAGGAACACCGGGTCATAGCCGAAGCCGCCCGCGCCGCGCGGCGCCTCGAGGATCCGACCCTCCCAGCAGCCGGTGGCGAGCAGCGGCGCCGGATCATCGGCCGAGCGCAGCAGCACGACCGCGCATTGAAACCGCGCGGTGCGCGCCGCAGTCGCGACGCCTGCCAGCGCCCGCAGCAGTTTCCCGATATTGTCCGCGTCGCCATCGCCTTCGCCGCTGCTGCTCGCATAGCGCGCAGAGTGCACGCCGGGCGCGCCGCCCAGCGCATCGACCTCAAGGCCCGAGTCATCTGCCAGCGTGGCCCGACCGCTGTGCAGTGCGGCGTGGCGCGCCTTCAGCAGCGCGTTGTCGATGAAGGTGTCGCCGGTCTCTGCCGGCGAGTCGATCCCGAGTGCCGCCAGCGAATCAATCTCGATCGCAAGCGGTGCGAGCAGCGCGCGGTATTCGCGCAGCTTGCCGGCGTTGCTCGTGGCGATGACGAGGCGCTGCAAGCGGTCGCTCTCAGGGATCGCGGTGCAGCGCCTCGAGCTGCAGCGCAAACAGCCGCTGCGTGCCGGCGACCGCGAGATCGAGCAGGGCATCGAGTTCGTGGCGGCGAAATGCGTGGCCCTCTGCCGTGCCCTGCACCTCGACGAACGCACCGCCGTCCTTCATGACGACGTTCATGTCGGTCTCGGCGCGCGAGTCTTCCGGGTAATCGAGATCGAGCACCGGCGTGCCCTCGACAATGCCGACCGACACCGCAGCAACCTGGCCATGCAAGGGTGAGGCGGCGATGGCACCGCGTTTGACCAGTGCCGCGCAGGCGTCGACCAGCGCTACATAACTGCCGGTGATCGCCGCCGTGCGCGTGCCGCCGTCGGCCTGCAGCACGTCGCAGTCGAGCGTGACCGTGCGCTCACCGAGCGCGCGCATATCGACGATCGCGCGCAGGCTGCGGCCGATCAGTCGCTGGATTTCCTGCGTCCTGCCGCTCTGCTTGCCCTTGGCGGCCTCACGTGCCGAGCGCGTGTGCGTGGCGCGCGGCAGCATGCCGTACTCAGCGGTCAGCCAGCCCTGCCCCTTGCCGCGCAGGAAGCCGGGCACGCCGTCTTCGATACTCGCCGTGCACAGCACCCGCGTCTGGCCGAACTCGATCAGCACCGAGCCTTCGGCGTGATTGGTGAAGCGCCGCGTGAAACGCACCGTGCGCAGCGCGTCCGCGGTCCGGTTCTCCGATCGGGCCCGCATCACGGCCCCTGCCAGCGCAGCGCCACGGCTGTCGTGTTGTCGCTGCCGTTGCCATTGGCGATGATTGCGCGCTGCGCCAGCTGCAGCAGCGTTGCGCGCATCGAGCCCCCCGTCGCTGCCCCAGCGGCGGGCGGATTGGCGCGGTCGCCAATCCACGCCGCAGCGAGCGTCTCATCATCGAGGCCACCCCAGAGCCCATCGGAACACACCAGCAGCACGTCGTCGGCATGCAGCTGGCGACGTCCGGTCAGCGTCATTTCCGGCAGCAGCTGTTCGCCGCCGATACAGCACTCGACGAAGTTGCGCAGCGGATGCGCATGGGCCTGGCTGGCGGCGATCAGTCCTTCGCGCAGCAGGAACTCGACGTGACTGTGATCACGGGTGCGCTCAGCCACCTTGCCAGCGCGAATCAGATAGATGCGGCTGTCGCCGATGTGCGCGAAGTACGCCGAGTCGCCCTGCACGATACACACCGCGCAGGTGGCGCGCGGTCGCTGCTCGAGCGGCAGCGCGCTGCCGAGCTTGACGACCGCCTCATGCGCGCGGCCGAGACCCAGATGCAGGAAGCCGATTGGATCGAACAGCGGATGCGGCGTATGCCAGAACGCTTCGACCAGCACGCGGGTGGCCGTCTCCGCCGCAAGCGCGCCTTCGGCGTGCCCGCCCATGCCGTCGACAACGAACAGCAGCGCGGCATGCTCGGACACCGCGACGGCGCAACGGTCCTGATTGTCCTCACGACCGCCAACGAGACTCAACTCTGCGTATTCGACGCGCAAATCGCCATCCGGGTATGGTTTAAACTGCGCGGCTTTATAGCACTCGCCTTCGGCAGGCGTCAGGTTTATACGCCGCATGATCAGCAGCATGACCGGATTCGCGCGCCACGAGCTGACCGGTTCGTTCGGGCAGCTGACCTGCGAGCTGCGCAGCGTCAATCATCGTTTCCTCGAGTCAGGGTTTCGCCTGCCCGACGAGCTGCGCGGCGTCGAAACCGAGCTGCGCGCCCGTCTCGGGGCGAGGCTCAAACGCGGCAAGATCGACTGCACGATCCATCTGCGCCCGGCGGGCGGCGGCGCCCGCGAGCTGCAGCTCGATCCCGCCACGGTGACGCAGATCACGGCCCGGCTGCGGGAACTCGCCGCGCTGCTGCCAAAAGGGCCCACCGTGAACCTGATGGATGTGCTGCGCTGGCCGGGCGTGATCCGTGACGAGCCGATCGACAGCGACAGCCTGCAGCAGGCCGGTCTCGAGCTTTTCGATGGCGCGCTGACTGAGCTGGCCGCCGCGCGCGATCGCGAGGGACGCCGTCTGCAAGAGCTGATCGAACAGCGCTGCAGCGGCGTTGCCGAGATCGTCGCCCAGCTGCGCCAGCGTCTGCCGGAACTCGAAACCCGCATGCGCGCCCGGCTCGAGCAGCGCGTTGCGGAACTACCGACGCAGGTTGACCCGGCACGCATCGAACAGGAAGTCGTGCTGCTGTTGCAGCGCCTGGACGTTGCCGAAGAACTTGACCGGCTGCACGGACATATCGAAGAGACACGGCGGGTCATGGGGGCTGCGGAGCCGGCCGGGCGACGTCTCGACTTTCTGATGCAGGAACTGAACCGGGAAGCGAATACGCTTTCATCGAAGTCGCAGGATCTGGACTCGACCCGCT
>Ga0163152_10000023_pt1 | contig 257229 bp, 297 predicted proteins | sample OliLakLV19MP8IB2_FD_148635 | JGI IMG/M metagenome (GOLD analysis project Ga0163152, IMG submission 148635) | Freshwater microbial mat bacterial communities from Lake Vanda, McMurdo Dry Valleys, Antarctica - Oligotrophic Lake LV.19.MP8.IB-2 | ecosystem: Environmental > Aquatic > Freshwater >... | reverse complement strand
GTGCTTTTACATCAGGCGCAATGCGGAATGATTTCTTCATAGATCATATTCTAAGGGTGTAAGGGCCTAGAAGAAGTGTCTGAAGTTTGGGGTACCTTCCACTGTGTTCCAGACCATAGCGGAAAACCTCGTCAAAATTGAAGACGAGTTAGGTCAGGTTCGAACTCCTGAAGATGTAGAAAATACGGGACGGAATACCGAAACATGGGTAGTCAGTCCTGCTCTGCGGAGGCGGAGAGATTCGAACTCTCGGAACCTTGCGGTTCACACGCTTTCCAAGCGTGCGCACTAGACCACTATGCGACGCCTCCGTGGCTTGTGTTATAGCACAAAATCTACTCTGAGGCCGCGTGCCCCAAGAGTCGCTGTACGCGGTCCTCGACCGGAGGATGGGTCGCGAACAATTTGTTCACGAACTTACCAGCGGACGCTCCGAACGGGTTGGCAATGAAGAGATGGGCGGTTGCATGGCTGGCTTTGCGCATGGGAGCAGCGTAGCCACTGATCTTCTTGAGCGCGGAGGCGAGGCCCTCTGGATACCGGGTCAGCAAGGCTCCTGAGGCATCAGCAAGGTATTCCCGTCTGCGAGAGATCGCCAGCTTGATCAACTGGGCTGCGATAGGAGCGAGGATCACGGCCACAATCGCAAGCACCGCGAAGACCGCTCCTGCCTTGCCGTTATCGCGATCTCCTCCACCAAATAGGGACATGCGCAAGAAGATGTCCGCAACGATAGCCACCACGCCCGCAAGCACCACCGCGACCGTCATGACGAGCATATCCTTGTTCTGGATATGCGAGAGTTCGTGCGCGATCACGCCTTCGAGTTCCGTACGATTGAGCATCGCCAGAAGACCGGTCGTCGCAGCGACCACCGCATGCTTCTCATCGCGTCCGGTTGCAAACGCGTTAGGTGCCGGGTCATTGACCACATAGAGTTTCGGCATCGGAAGGCCTGCGGTGATCGCAAGGTTCTCAGTGATCGTGTAGAGGTCGAAGTATTCCTCCCGAGACGCGGGCTTGGCTCCCGTCATCGAGAGCACTAATTTATCGGAGAACCAGTAGCTGCCCACATTCATCACGAGCGCGAGTCCCACCGCTATATAGAGGATAGAGACGTCTCCGTAGTAAAGAGAGATCGCCCAGCCAAGCGCGATGACGACCAGGAAGAATCCGATCATCAAGCCCCAGGTGCGGATGACGTTATTTGAGCGTTCTTGGTAGAGGTTCGGCATTACGCTAGAACGCTACCTTTACCGGCTGGCGTGCTGCTGCCTCTCCCTCCTCTAGCTCGAAGAACTCACGAGCCTTGAAGTTGAACATGCCGCCGACGATGTTGCCTGGGAACTGCTCGAGTCCGGTGTTAAGCGCCATGACCGTCTGGTTGTAGAAGCGGCGAGCTGCCTGGATCTTATTCTCCGTATCAGAGAGTTCGCGCTGGAGTTCCAAGAAGTTGGTGTTCGCTTTGAGGTCTGGGTACGCTTCAGCGATCGCGAAGATGGACTTCAGGGCTCCGGTGAGCATGTTCTCCGCCTGCGCGTGGTCAGCGACGCTCGTAGCGCCCATAGCAGCAGCGCGGGCATTGGAGACATTCTCGAATGCAGTCTTCTCATGCGCAGCGTATCCCTTCACCGTCTCGATGAGGTTCGGGATAAGGTCATAGCGTCGCTTCATCTGCACCTCGATGTCGCTCCAGGCTTCCTTAGCGCGGTTTACGAGAGCCACGAAGCCGTTGTAGGCGGCGATGAGCCAGATCACGATGATGGCGATGGCGCCGAGCACGATGTAGAGGATGGTCATATAGGGTATGCGGTTAGAGGGATAGTATAGCAAATTCCTGATTTCAAGCCATCTACGTTATCTTGAGGCGAGAGGATATAAGTTCTGCAGCGGCAGCCGTGTTCCTCTTTACCATATACAACTCGTAAAATTTCTTTAGGTCATCCATGCTGAGACTATCGATGAGCTTGCGGAGCATAATCGGGTAGGTGCGAGCGTCCTCCTTTCGCATGAGGTCTTGGCTGAGAATCAAGTCTTCGATGAGGAAACTTGCGAGCGCTTTGTGCGCGAGCTCCGGAGCCGGAGCCTTCTTCATGCTTAACACCCGAACGTACTCTCCCATATAATCATTCACTGCTGGCTTGGCACTTAGACGGTACGGCTCTGCTTGCGGGTGGAGCTTCCTCATTTCCTTGCCGATACCCGTTGTGTGTGCCAGCCCATAAAACTCCACTAGATTGAGCGGTGATTTCATCTTGAGCGCAGGATGTTCTTTCGCAACGCGTGTGAGACGCTTGGGGAAATTCTCGATGATGTATTCTTCTCGCGCTGCGTTCGCTGCAGCGAACTCCTTCGCGATACGTTCGCTCTCGCGAAGCGCCTCCTCATATGAGAACGGTCGCTGATGCAGTATCTGATCTATGTTCTGGAACTCTTGCAGTGCCTTGTGGTACCGGACAGTCACTTCCGGAGGCGGAGCATTCGCTCCTGCACGCGCAGGGATATCAGCAAACATGAGGATTTTCTTGGTTCCTTCGAGCCTCTTTAGAATCTGGGAATAAAATCCATCTTGTGTCTCCATGCCCATGGCAGCGGCTTGCGCATGAGTCATCTTCCCGTGCGTAACCGCGTTCATGATTTCCTCGACTTCCGGAGTCCACATGGGTCCATCCAGCACGATTACGTGAGCATCAGGTTCGGCTTCAAGCATTTTATCGACAAAGCGATCCGCATCCGCAGGAGCCAGGTGATATCCGAAGATGCGTGTCATCTTCACCTTCATAGGGTTACGTTACTTTTTACCGAGGTTGAAAGTGAGCATCCGCTCTAGAGGCGATAGTGGGTTCCGTTCTGTCATATGTACTTTTAGTATATCAACGGAAAAGCCCCGCACGAGGCGGGGCTTTCCTTTAGAACATCCCTCCTCCCATGTCGGGACCGCCCTCGTCTTTCTTCGGTTCCGGAAGGTCAGCGACTGCCGCCTCGGTCGTAAGAAGGATCGCTGCTGCAGAAACTGCGTTCTCGACAGCGCTCCTGGTGACTTTGACGGGATCGATGATTCCCTCGTCCATCATGTCGTCCACCATCACATCCTTGAGCGCGTCGTAGCCAGCAGCGCCTTTGCCTGCCTGTACCTTAGAGACGATGTTAGAGACATCATCCTTGCCGCAGTTAAGCGCGATCTGGCGGAGCGGCTGCTCGAGCGCGCGTACGACGATGTCGTAGCCCACCTTCTCATCTGTCGTCATCTTGCCTGGTGCGCCGGCAAGCTTCTTCGCGACTTTTGCGAGCGCAGTGCCTCCTCCCGGCACGATGCCCTCTTCAATCGATGCCTTCGTCGCTTTGACCGCATCATCGATCTTATCCTTCAGGTATTTCATCTCCGTCTCGGTAGCCGCTCCCACGCGGATGACGGCGACGCCTCCCGTGAGCCGTGCGATGCGCTTCTCGATGTTCTCCTTATCAAAGGAAGACTTCGTCTGCTCGATGAGCGCCTGGAGCTGCTTCACCCGGGTTTCGACGTCTGCTTTCTTTCCCTTACCGGAGACGAACACCGTCGTCTCCTTGGTCGCGATGACGCGGGATGCCTTGCCGAGCATCGAGAGCGTGACGTTCTCGAAGGTGAGGCCGGTGTCGCCTGAGATCACCTGGGCGCCGATCACGGCTGCGATATCCGCGAGCATCTCCTTCTTGCGATCGCCGAATCCTGGAGCCTTGACCGCGAGCACGTTGAACGCGCCTCGGAGTTTGTTAACGACGAAGTTCGTGAGCGCCTCTGCTTCGAAATCATCCGCGACGATCACCAGCTCCTTCTTTCCTGACTGCGCGATCTTCTCGATGAGCGGAAGCATCTCTTGGATATTCCCGATCTTGCCGTCGGTAAGGAGGATGGTGGCATCCTTCATCTCGGCCTCCATGCGCTCTGCATTGGAGACCATGTACGCAGACGCGTATCCCTTATCGATAAGGATCCCCTGGACCACTTCGTATTCCAGGTCCATTCCTTGAGACTCCTCGACCGTGACGACTCCGTCCTTGCCGACTTTCTCTACCGTCTCGGCGATGATGGCGCCTAACTCTTCGGATTCAGCCGAGATGGTAGCGACCTGCTTCACATCTGACTTGCCGGAGACCGGCTTGGCCATCTTCTTCAGTTCCGCGACAGCCGCATTTCGAGCCATCTCCATGCCTGAGCGGATGCCCATAGCGTTCGCTCCCTTGACCATGGCGCCGAGTCCCTCGTCGATCATAGCCTCAAGCAATACGACTGAGGTCGTGGTGCCGTCTCCCGCTCCGTCATTGGTCTTGTTGGCGACCTCCTTTACGATCTCTGCGCCCATATTCTCGAACTTGTCCTTGAAAGAGATCTCCTTAGCGATCGAGACGCCGTCGTTGGTGATGCGAGGGCCTCCGTAACCGCGATCGAGTATCACGTTGCGTCCGCGCGGACCAAGGGTCGCCTTGACTGCGCGTGCAGCCATAGCGATACCTCCATGAATCTTCTTGCGCGCGTCGTCTCCGAACAGTACTTGTTTTGCCATAGATAAAATTATTTAACGATTCCTAGTAAATTGGATTCCGGGATGATGAAATGCTTCTCGTTGTTGAGCCAGATCTCTTTCTTGGAGAATTCATCATCGACAAATTTGACCGTATCACCGACTTTGACCGTCATAGGGACGAGCGCTCCATCGTCATAGTGGCCCGGACCCACGGCGATTACCTTGCCGTCCTTGATGGTGATCTTCGTCGAGGAGGTAACGATGAAGCCAGAGGCGGTCACCACCTCTTTTACCGGAAGCGGCTTGATGAGCACGAGGTCGCCAAGCGGGCGGAAAGAAACGTCTTGTTTAGCCATAGTGAGCGTACAATAAGCCTTATAAAGGTTTCGGGAATTCACCCCCTAGTGCTCGCAGTATAAGGAGATGGGTACCGAGCGTCAAACTGGCGTACGTATGAGGTATGATGAGGGGATATGGGAGGACTATACGGATTGGTTGAGCACTTCGGAGGATCAAATGAGAAGCAGTGCATCCATGCTGCCGAACAGGAAGCGCTCGCGCTCGCGCTCGCCTCCTAGCTAAGGGCTGGAAACGCCGAGACTGACATCTCTGCCTTCGCAAGCGCAGTAAAAGCGTCGCTCGAACGCCCATAGACTATGGCCCTCCACCAACTCATCGAAAAGATTCGCATGGGCACCCCTCTTTCGCAGGAAGAACGTCAGCACATGCTCTCGACCATCGATTCAGAACTTCGTCTCGTTCGCGAAAAAGATCCGAAAGCATACTTGGAACTCCTGAATCTCGTCATCAACGCGATGCGACTTGCGTCCCAGCGGCTCGCTGCGTAAGTATGAAAGGCGAGATTCCCTTTCCTTTCGCCGCAGAAGAGGTGCGCGATATACGTAGCGAGATTGACGCTGTGCAAGCCGGAACGTACTCCCCGGAAGAGAGATACTCTTCCGTCGCGCTTGAGCAGATGTACGATCGGACCTATCAATTCGTTACCCGGGCGCGCCATCAGTTCAAGACCTCGGAGGAAGAGGCGTTTTCAAAAGAAGTTATCAGCTATCTCGAGGGACTGAAGCCTGAAGCCAATGCGCTGAGCGCGATCATACTCTCTCAGATATGGAACGATCCTGAGTTCGTGCGTGCACGTCAGGAGATAGCCACGGCGACGGACACGGCTTTTGCACGCCTTAAAGAGACCAAGAATCAGTTTGATCAAGCCTGCATGCTGTGGTTCGCCCGGCAACAGGACCCTTCGGCTCCTTCGCATGCTATCGCGCTGCGCCATGTGCAGATATCCAACCTGAAAGGACTCGTGGTGCCTGGTATCAATTCGATCGCGCTTATCACCGGAGGAATGGGGACTGCGCAAGATGCGGCGTTCCATCTTGCGCGGATCGTGATACAGAAGCGAGATGGCCTGAAGCAGGAAGGCATAGCGCTGACGCGCGAACAGACGCTCGAGATGATCAGGCGTGCATACCGCAACATCGGATTCATGCTCGCGCGCATGGACTTAAACGACGCTAACCTGCTCACGAAGGTCTTATGGGCTCCAGGGAACGAAGGAATGTTCGAGCTCCGTGAAGTAGAGGGGTCCTATGTTCTTTTCTTGGATCCAAACAAGGTCCCCGAGTTGTTCAAGAAACGGTTCGGCGAGACGACCACCTGCCCTGCCATGTATCCCGTAGGAGACTCTCCTGCCGTGGTCCCTGAGTTCTTCAAGTTCGCTATGGGCATCCTTGAGATCTCTCCGGAACTTACCTAGTCCACCTCTATATACTCCTTGTGGAAGACGCGCGGGTCTTTCACTTTCTGGAATTTGCGGAATGCCGTCTCACGCGCGTCCGCGGTAATCACTTCCGTCTCAGAAGAAATGACGCCATCTCCTGAGTCAGCAGCGTGGCTCATCCGATCCCGGCAGAGTTTGCAGGGAGTGAGCGTGATCTGCCGCTGCTGGCTATCGTCATCTTTCTGCGGCTGCGCAACGACGACGAATGCGAGGATCCGTTCAAGGCGTTCTTCGGCGCCGAGCGCACGGTCCATCAGGTATTGCTCGGCACACCACTTGGCATCGTTGGCCGTCGGCTTGGTGTTGGCATCAAAGAGGACTGCCCACGGAGTATCTCCTTCCTTTGCGGGCGTTCGCGTTCCTACCACTACCGCCCCGACATCAAAGCCACGGTACTGCACTGCCAGCCCCCTCGCGTCCTTAGCCAGCGCAATCAGATCCTCGAGCACCCTGCCCTGCATCTCGCCTATCTGCTTTGGAGCTGTGGGGCCATGCGCGGCAAAAAGCGCGTCGGCGATCCCCTGCGCGCGCTCACGTAGTTTTCTGAGGAATTCTTGCTTCTCGGGCGAGACCGCACGCTCGGCCAAGGAGACCTTTTTAGGAAGACCGGGTCGCTCAGGAGATGGCTCAGCCATGCCCCCATTCTCGCACATATGGCCATTGCTTGGCATCCGGACCCATGGTATCCTCGCGGGTACAGATGGAGACACTCAAGGCGATATTGCCCTATATCGAAATTACCCTCTCCCTCCTCCTCATCATCGGCATCGTGCTTCAACAGCGCGGCGCAGGACTAGGCGGAGCCTTTGGAGGTGATAATTTCGCATCGACGTTCTATAAGCGCCGTGGCGCGGAGAAATTCCTTTTTCACGCGACTATCGTTATCGCTATACTGTTCGTCCTTTCGGCGATCGCCGGGTTCCTCGTCTAGAACAATGCACACCCATGCCCCAGTGGTTTTCACGTCTCACAGCGGGCGTTAGTCGCCCTATTGCTGCTCCGATAGCGGCTTTGTCGCGACGTATCAACGCGCTCCCTGCGGGAGACCGCGCGATTGCGCTCGTGCTCGGAGGCTTGGTGGTGTTGTCTGGACTTGCAGGACTCTATGCGCTCGAGCGCTCGATGCTCGTCGAGGTGCCTGCCCGCGGCGGCTCGCTTACCGAAGGAGTGATCGGAAGCCCTCGCTTCGTGAATCCACTTCTTGCATTGTCTGACGTGGATCGCGATCTCGCTCGCCTCACCTACGCCGGCCTCATGGGCATAGGCGCAGACGGCAGCCTCATTCCGGTACTTGCCGAGGAGTACACAATCTCCGAAGACGGAAAGACCTACACGTTCACGCTGCGCGAGGATGCAGAATTCTCTGACGGAAGGCCCGTGACCGCAGACGATGTCGTATACACCGTACAGAAAGCGCAGGACCCGGGACTCAAGAGCCCTGAACTCGCTAACTGGGCGAACATCCGCGCAGCAATCGTCGACGCGCGCACGGTATCCTTTACGCTTCCGAAAGCATACGCACCGTTCCTTGCAGATGCGACCTTGGGCATCCTCCCTGCGCATCTGTGGCGCAACGTCCCGAACGAGGAGTTCCCCTTCTCTCCGAAGATGGAGCGTCCAGTTGGGGCAGGTCCGTTCAAGGTCACCGATGTCGTGCGTGGCGGATCTGGCACCATCGAGAAGTACGTACTGAGCGCCAACGGATCCTACGCGCTCGGTCGCCCGTATCTCGACGAGATAACCTTCGTGTTCTTCTCGCAGGAGATGGAGCTGGAAAACGCGCTTCGCGCCGGCCGCATCGACAGCGCGTACGGCATCCCGACCAAGGGGGCGCTTTCTGCTCCCTACTCTCGCGTCTTCGGCGTGTTCTTCAATGGGAGCGAGAATCCTGCGCTCGCTCGCATCCAAGTTCGCAAGGCGCTCTCTGTCGCCATCGACCGTGACGCCATCATCGAGAATATCCTTGGCGGATATGCGACTGCGGCGTACGGACCGGTGCCGCCAGGAAGCCTGCCGATACGAGAAGAGTCGACCCTGTCGCGCCAAGCGCGTATCGAGGAGGCGTCGGGCGTCCTTGAGGAAGACGGATGGGAATACGACGAGGAGACACGCAGATGGAAGCATGAGAAGGAGGAGCTCGAGCTGGAAGTGACGGTCAAAACCTCGAACGTGCCTGAACTCAAGGCGGTTGCAGCTGCGGTACAGAGCGACTGGCAGCAGCTTGGCGTGCCGGTATCCATCGAGCTCTACGAGCCGGGAGATCTTACGCAGGGAGTAATCCGCCCGCGCCAGTATGAGGCCTTGCTGTTCGGCATGGTGGTGGGCCGTGAGCAGGATCTCTTCGCGTTCTGGAACTCATCTGAGCGCAATGATCCGGGGCTTAACATCGCGATGTATGCCAACCCGTCGGTCGACCAGCTGCTCGCTAAGATCCGCGAAGAGAGCGACGCGGAAGCGAGGCAGGCAGACCTGGAGAGAATCAACGACCTGATCGCGGCGGATTACCCCGCAGCGTTCACGCACGCGCCAGATTTCCTGTACACGGTACCGAGCAGCTTGCGGGGGGTCGCCCTCTCGCAAGTGGCTTCGCCGAGCGATCGTCTCGCGACGGCCGCCGGCTGGTACCTGCGGACGGAGCAGGTGTGGCCTGTGTTTGCAGCAGATAGAAGGTAGTGGGCACAAGAATCTTTGCCCACTTCCCACTGTTTACTGTATTGTGTACCTATCTTATTTATCTCTACTAACTAATCGTTCAGTACTATGACTTCAGCACCAGCCCCTGCTCCAGCACCCGCACCAGCTCCACAGCCTGGTAACGAGCGCACGAGCGCAGAGCCTCGCCGCGACGACGCGCGCCCTCCCTTCCGTGGAGGCGCAGCTCGTGGCGGACGCGGAGGACCAGCTCGTGGCGGACGCGATTCGAGGCGCCCTATGGGAAACCGCCGTCCAAGTTCCTCCTCCACGCCTGTCGCTAAGCGCACAGCCGATTACTTCCCTGAGGCTCCGGCCGCAAACGTCGTTCGCGTCATCCCACTCGGAGGAGTCGAAGAGGTCGGACGCAACATGTGCGTTATCGAAGCAAACGGTGACATCTTCGTCCTCGACGTTGGATTCCAGTTCGTCTCCGAAGACTCGGCTCCAGGCGTCGACTATGTTCTTCCGAACACCAAGTACCTGGAAGTGAACCAGGACCGCGTCCGCGCCGTCATCATCACGCACGGACACCTCGACCACATCGGCGGTATCCCTTTCTTGATGAACCGCTTCGGTAATCCCCCTATCTACACGCAGAATCTGACGGCCGTCATGATCGCCAAGCGCCAAGAGGAATATCCTGAGATGCCTAAACCAGAGATTATTGTCGTCGAGCCACACAGCACGCACACTATCGGCAATACGAAGGTTAAGTTCTTTCCAGTGACGCACTCTATTCCTGACTCGATGGGTGTATCAGTCATGACCCCAATGGGCAACGTCGTCATCACGGGAGACTTGAAGCTCGACCACGAGAACGGCGAGCCTACGCCACACGAGGCTAAGAAGTGGGGTGATCTCGGCAAGGACAACAACCTCATGTTCATCGCCGACTCGACCAACGCAGAGCGTGATGGATTCTCTATCCCTGAGCGTCGCGTACATGAAACGCTTGAGAGCATCGTCCGGACGGTGCAGGGTCGCCTCATCATCGGTACCTTCGCCTCCCAGTTCGAGCGCATGATTCACATCATCGAGACTGCAGAGAAGCTCGGCAAGAAGATCGTCACTGAAGGCCGTTCGATGAAGACCAACCTCGAGATCGCGCAGAAGACCGGTCTTTTGAAGATCGATAAGGGTACCGTCATCCCGGCCACCGAGATCGCTGACTACCCTGCTGATAAGATCGTGGTCTTGGCAACGGGTGCCCAGGGCGAGGAATTTGCAGCCCTCATGCGCATCGCGACGAAGCAGCACAAGAACATCGTGCTTACTGAGCGTGACACGATCGTCCTTTCTTCCTCGGTCATCCCAGGAAACGAGATTGCCGTGCAGAAATTGAAGGACAACTTGTACCGCAATGGCGCATCCCTGATTCACTACCGCTCAAGCGACGTCCACTCAACTGGACACGGAAACTCAGGAGAGCTCGTCTGGATCAATAAGCAGGTCAACGCGAAGTTCTTCATGCCAGCTTACGGCTACTACTCGATGACCGCGTGCCACGCCAAGGCAGTCGAGCAGGCAGGACGCCCTCGCGAGCAGATCATCATCGCTGACAACGGCACCGTGATCGACATGATCGACGGTACAACGCTTAACGTGCACAAGGAGAAGGTTCCATCCGCTCCGCTTATCGTTGACGGCTTCTCGATCGGCGACATGCAGGAAGTAGTCATTCGCGATCGCCAGGCACTGGCTAAGGACGGTATGTTCGTCATCATCGCGACCATCAACCTGAAGACCGGAAAACTCAGGAAGTCTCCGGATATCATCTCTCGCGGATTCATCTATCTGCGCGAGAGCCAAGAACTTCTGAATCAGGCACGGCTTCTCATCAAGAAGACGGTCGAGGATTCTACCGAAGGCATGAACCCAGTGGACCTCGACTACGTTAAGAACACGCTCACGGACACCATGTCGGGCTTCCTCTTTGCGAGGACCAACAAGGCGCCGATGGTCATCCCCGTGTTGATTGGGGTTTAAGTGTCTTTGCGATAGAGGGCGAATTCAAATTGCGTCGCAGGACGCACGATGCGCGTAAGAAACGGGGCTGGAGGTTCTTGTTCAAATGCGACTCGCGTGCGGCGTAGAAGCCGCCCGGTTCCAGCACCCGATCTATCTCGGAGAGCATGTTATAGACCTGCTGTTTGTAGAACCGCTCGTCGAATATCATCGTCGATACAGCAAGACGGAACCGATTGCTCGGCAACGGGAGTTCTTCGATGCGAGCACGGGCTACGGGCAAATCTCCCGTATGTCGTGGCCGTACATCAACGCCGACAGCATCGACACCTTCTTTGAGAAGATGTCTGAGAAAGAACCCGCTGCCCGTTCCTAGCTCAAGCACTTTCCCCTCCTTCGGGAACTCAATCCCTGCATAGGAAAACGCACTGTTCAGCGCTCTCCAGTACTCGGCTGCCTGCGCTTCTGATCCGGTGACCTCTTCCCAGTCATAGCCGAAATTGATGCGCTCCGGCTTCCGCACTTCCCCTGGTAATTTGGGCCGTTTATCAGACATGAAGAAAGTATACCAGCGGTTACCTTGGCAGCCGGAATGTATTCCCGGTCTGCACGATGAGACCCTCCTTAGTGAGAGAGGCGATCTGCGAACGCAGCTGCGTCCTGCGGCTCGACCCTAGCAAGTCGGTAAGAAACGCGCCCGTACGGACTCCCTTGGAAAGCACCCGCACAATGGCCCCGCGTGCCTGCCGTCTCGACCCCTCAAATGGCTCTTGTTTCTTATAGGACTTCGCGCGTGCATTGATGCGGATGCCTGATCGCTTCATATGGCTCCCGTAGTCCATGAGCGCAGAGTGCCATTCCCTGCTTCTCCCTTTTGGTAGTGCTGCTTCAAGAATCAGGAGGATACGCTTGTCGTCTACCTTCCCTTTCCCTGGGAAGAAATGATGCATGACCGCGGTGCGAATATTGGTCTCAATAAATATCGCTTCATTGTTGTAGGCGAATGCGGCGACCGCTCCTGCGGTGTAGGGGCCGACCCCCGGAAGAGACTCTAAGTCTTCTGGAAACTTACCCTTGTACTCTTTAACGACGGCCCTCGCTGATGCCTGCAAGTTCTTCGCCCTGCGGTTATAGCCAAGACCCTGCCACGCTCGCAATACCGCTGCGAGAGGAGCCTTTGCCAGCGCGGCAGGTGTCGGGAAGCGTTTGAGCCAGTCTTTGTAATACGGGATGACGCGCTCTACCTGCGTCTGCTGGAGCATCACTTCAGAAACCAGAATCTTATACGGGTCCTTGGTCTGCCGCCATGGAAGCGCATGCCGCCCTTGTGCCTTGTAGTGATTCCAAACGGTACGCCTGAAGGCGGCGATCTTAGAGCTCGTAGATGACATCCTTGCGCTCGACCACCACTTCCCACAACCGCTTCTTCGCGTGATCGTAGAGCTTCTTGTTCGGGTTGAAGGCAATCGCCGTCTCCACCATCTCGAGCATCGGAATATCACTCTCGGTATCGCCCACTCCAATCGACCCCTCAAGGGTCAGATTCTCTTTCCGCACAGCGCGTTGGAGCACTGCTGCCTTGTTGCGGATGACATCGACATCCTCCACGTTACCGGTGAAGTTCCCGGCTGGTCCGGTCTCGTAGAAGAACCCATAGATTTTATCGAAGCCTAGTTCATACCCGAACCCGTCGACGATGAAACGAGGTGAGTGCGAGATAGCGAGCAGGAAGTATCCTTTCTTCTTGAGTTTTTTGACAAGATCGCGCGTGTAACGGTACACGCGATCCTTCTTCTCCTCGATGACCTCTCCTGCAGTTAGTTCCACCGCCTCGTAGGAGATCCCCTTGATGTGCTTGAGAAAGACGGCGATCACCTTCTCGACATACGCTTCGTAATCGCCTTTGCGGTCGAGCCAGCGCTCGTGCTCGCCTTGATACTCTTCTCGGGCTTCCGACGGGAAGATTCCCTTCTCGATCAAGCGCTCGACTAATTCCAAGAACAAAGACGAGCGGAAGATGGTTCCGTCTATGTCGAACACCGCTACGGGGCGCTTCTTATTCATGCCTGTATCCTATCATTTCGCCTTTGGCCAGCGCTTGCTTGCTTGAGGCCAGATCTTCGAAAGCGGATGATCTACGCAGTCATGCGGGCGGGCGGGACAGACATAGCGGCCGTAGAGCACGAAGCCGTTGTTCACATACTTCCAATCGTTCTTTGGGATGAGCGCTTCTAATTCTTTAGAGATTTTAGTGAGATCGGTCTTATCCGTGAGGTCGAACCTGAGGGCGAACCGCCTGACATGCGTATCGGTTGGAATCCCCTCCCATATCCCATGGAGCTCGCCTAAGATCACGTGCGCGGTCTTGTAGCCGATACCCGGAAGCCGGACTAACTCCGCCTCGGTCTTCGGCACCTTACCATCGAATTCTGTGAGGAGCATGTTCGCAGAAGCGATGATCGCCTTGGCTTTGTTGCGATGGAACGAGACGGAGGATATCTCTTTGTCGAAAGTCGTATATTTTGCTTTTGCGAAATCGCTTACGGTCTTGTATTTCTTCCACAGAGTGGAAGTCACCTTGTTCACCTGCTTATCGGTCGTCTGCGCCGAAAGCATTACGGCGGCCACTAGCTGGAATGGTGTCTTGAAATGGAGCTCGGTTTCTGGGTCTGGGTAGGCCTTCTTGAGGTACGCGACGATTCTCTTAGCGCGCTCCTTCCGAACGACAGACATGCTACTCAGAAAGGAGGTCCGCATCACGAGCGAACGCGAACTTGTAGCAGGTGATGACGATGGCCCCGGCTGCCGCTGCCGTGAGGACGACTGAGAGGAGGAAGCCGATTCCCGGGACGACGCCGATGACACGCAGCACGAGCATGCCGAGCACTGCATGCTTCCAGGTCACCCGAGGGCGCTTGAAGATGCCGCTCATGATCGCGCCTCCGGCGATTACGCCAGCGTACAGGTACGCAAGGAGCATGAGGAGCACGTAGGCGGCTCCGACGACCAGCCCGATGCCGATGCCCGCAAATGAAATCATGAGCACGAAGACCAAGACCGGTGTCGCGATCATAACCGCAAAGCCGATCAGGGTGAGGAGCGCAAAACGCCCGACCGAGCGCGTCACGACGCGATCGACGATGCGCTGTGCGAACGCTGGGAAGAGACCGGCAATGAGCCCTGAGGCGACAGCTGCTGCGACAAGGCGCACCAGGAAGAAGACCCCGAGTCCCGCCAGCGCGAACGTCTCTGCCTCTTCAGTCGTCGGCAAAAACGAGGACGACCCCGTGTAGGTCACTCCGCCCACTACGTTAGCGGAAGCAGGGATAGCCGCTTCCTGCGGAGCGTTGTACTTGAGAGAGCCCATGATGATTGTGCCTTCGCCAAGCGCGAGCCGATCTGACGCCACGACCGTGACATCGCCTGCGTATTCGCCCGAAAGGACGACGTTGGCGCCGTAGACCGTGACCGAGCCACCCGCCCCTCCGCTCAAGGTGACCGTGCCGCCTGCTACACGGATATCCTGCGCCTTGCCCGCAATCGTGATAGAGCCCGCTGCGGCGATGAGATCACCAGCAACTTCCTTCTCGATAAAGAGGCGTCCTCCCACGGCGCGCAGGTCCCCGCCCACCGGTTCGCGCACGTTTATGTTGCCGCCTGCCAGAAGCGCATCTCCGCCCACAGGAGCTGTAAGGACAAGCGTCCCCGCGAGTGCTGCGATGTCTTCAGGAACGCTGGTCGTGACGCGCACATCCGTGCCGAACAAATATGCGTTGTCCGATCGAGACTCGGAAACGATGAGCTCCTCTTCCCCGACGAAGGTGGCGCCAAGCGCAAAGGCCGGGCCGAGAAGCATGAGAACGATGAGCGTCGCTCTCCAGGTCATATAAATTATGGTAGCACAACCGGAGGCGTAGGGACCAATCGCTTCCAAAAGCCTAGGGCGAGGGCGGCGAGGATGAAGGAGATGATCGCCGAGGCTATGCAGTAGACACAGAACGCCTGTATGACCGCTACCTGGAGGTATAGGAAGTACGCAGAGGACAATGCCCCTAAGACGGCGCCGGCTACCAGAGCAAGGGCCCCGAGACGCGATGGCCGGAAGTAGAGGAAGATCCCTAGGGCAAGGATCGCACCATAGAATCCGAGGCCATAGACCGCGAGCGGGACTCCAAGCAGCTTGGAATACGGGCTTTCCGCGACGGTGTTGCAATCATCCAGGCCCTGGATATCACAGACCAGCGGCGTGTCCGTCATAGCGCTCTGGGAGAGGTAGAGGGAGTCAGCCAGGCCGATAAGCGCGAGCGCGATCAATACCGCAAGCAGGACAGTTCGATTCATATTCCTGCCATAGTACACTATTGGGTATGGAACCCGCCCTGGATAACGAGGAGGAGTGGCGCCGGAAACTCAGTCCTGAGGAGTACCGGGTCCTTCGGGAACAAGAGACCGAAGCACCCTTCTCAGGCCAATTCGTCTCCCACCACGAGACCGGCGTGTACAAGTGCAAGGCATGCGGCAATATGCTCTTCGCTTCTGATGCGAAATTCGATTCCGGCACAGGCTGGCCATCCTTCACTGACCCGGCGGTCGCCGAGAACGTCGGCACCCGCCCTGACGATTCATATGGCATGCATCGCACCGAAGTATTCTGCAAGAAATGCGGAGGGCACCTCGGGCACGTGTTCAACGACGGTCCTGCAGAGAAAGGCGGTAAGCGCTACTGCATCAACTCCGTCTGTCTTGCCTTCGAGAAGAAAGAGGGCTAGAAGTGGCAGACCGCGCTTGGGTGCTTCTCGAAGTACCGCTGATGGTACTCTTCCGCGCGGTAGAACGTGGAAGCAGGCGTTATCTCGGTAGCGATGGTCTTGGGGTGGAAGAACGGCTGCACTTCCTTCTTTACCGCTTCTGCCGCTTCCCTCTGCGTGTCGTTTTGATAGAAAACTGCCGAACGATACTGGCTCCCGACATCCGGTCCCTGCCGGTTTAGCTGCGTGGCGTCGTGTATGGAAAAGAACTTCCGGACGAGAATCTCATACGAGACCTTGGAAGGATCGAAGGTGACGCGCACTGCTTCTGCATGCCCGGTCTCACCCGTGCAGACCTGCTCGTATGTAGGGTTCTCTTTGCGCCCGCCTATGTAACCCGATTCCGCATCAATGACGCCAGGAACCTTGAGGAATGCCGCCTCGATTCCCCAGAAACACCCGGCGGCGAAAATGGCTTGTTCGTTCATGCCATCAGTATATCAAACGGGGCTCAATCGATGATCCGGATCTTCTCGAAGTTCTTCCCTTCTAGCCCTTCAAGAGCGATAGGTGCCCAGTCGGTTGACGCGGACCTCGCTTGCTCGGGCGATAGCACGGTCTCGATATAGGAATCTCCTTTCCGCTTGAGCGCACCAACGCCGGCCCAGAACTTAGCGATAGACGTCTTCGTCGTGCCGACCCCTATGGTCTTCGGGAACGGCTTGCTGAAGACCGATATCTTTTCAGGCATCTTGTTATACGGACGGCGCTTGGTCACTGCCATATATGCGTCATGCACGAGCTTGTTCTTCTCACGCCACAGAGGATCATTGAGTTCTTCCGTAGTGGGGTTCGTGTTGAGGTCCATCATCGCCCGTTCTTCCTCAGGAACCTCAGGCATCTTCCCGCCGTTTTCTGCAAGTATCTCCGCCATCCTGGCTTCGAGGTCTGCAGCGAACTCTTCATCGCTTTCGTACCGGGAACCGACCGGAGTCATGGTGAACGTGAGGTTCGTCGGCAAGTGGGGCTTGAGGAAGTGGATGATGCGCTCGAAGCTGGCCTTGTATGCGGCCGTGTCTGCTTTCGGGATATGGTTGAGGCGCTCGACGATTACATCGTCTGAGGAGAAATCGAACCACACACCTGGCGGATACGCGTCGGCGATGGGCTTCAGATACCACGCGTAGTACATCATGCTGAACAGTTCGGCCCAGTCCGCTTCCGGCGCTTCCTCAAGACGCCAGAGTTTATATCCGCCGAACGGGAACATGAACTTGATTGGCTCGTTCCTATCGAGATTCATCTTCACGGCATTGCGCAGATGGGGAACGAATTCTTCGTCCACGGCATATTTGCGGAACTTCTTGGAAAGCACCGTCTTCTCCACGTGCGCGATGAGATCGGCTTCGCCGAGCGACCCCATCGTGCTTGCATCGTGCAGACGCGCAAGACGCTCTTGGAGAAAGGTTTCTGGTGACATACGGAGATGCGGGCAGGACTTGAACCTACGTCTCTTGCCTTGCGGGCAAGCGCCTGAACCACCTCGGCGACCGCATCGGGAAGAGTATACCTAATTTAGCGAAGACCGGCTTGATATACTTTTGGTGTGGATTCCCTCTATCTCTTCGTATTCACCGGGATTCGAACCCTACTCCCCGTACCGATCTAGGACCGCCTCGATTCCCCGCCAGTTTCGTTCCCACTCCACCGCCTCATGGGAAGCGAGTTCTACCGTAATCGCTGGGATGCCGATGGACGCGAGCCACCCTTCAATGTCGCCCGTAACCGGATACGCATCAAATGAGCTCACCGCAGGATACTTAGACGCACCCGCGTATGCGTTCATGACCGCTAGCGTCTCAGGAAGGATACCCGCCTCGCATTCAGACGCATACACGGCGTTCGCCTGGCTGTGAAAGAAGATCGCAGCAACCGGCTGCTCTTCTTGGAAGAAATCACGCAGCGCCTTCGCCTCCGGTTCTGAGAACGCCGCACTGCCAGCACCGACGCTTTTCCCGCGCCACATCGCCTGCGACTGCCACTTGCAAGCGAAGTTGCGGTTCAGGTCCACGCCGTTGGCGTTGAATCGCCCCGCAGACTGGTCGCCTGAGGCGACGTCTGAACGTACGAAGCGCCCTTCTTTTCCAACAATCTTGTAGAGGCCATCTGGGTTGGCCGCTGGGATGACCACGACACGCAGATTCTCAGGCAGGAGCTCAGGGTGTTCCTCGAGGTGATCCATGAGCTCGTAGGCGAGCAGAACGCTGTTCCATTCGTAGCCGCCATGGATACCGCCCACGAACGCGAGCGTCGTGTCGCCAGTGCCGTATGCATACGCCTCGATGGACCGGTTCTCGACCGAAGCCCCTACGACAAAACGCTCGATCGCTCGCACCTCCACCACTGGTTCCTCGACCTGCGGCTCCGCAGGCGTCAGGAAGAACAGAAGGCCACCAACGATGAGAGCCACCACCGCGACTGCCCCTACTATGATCCGCCACTTAGGAGAGGCTGGAAACATTACTCTGCGTAGTAGCTGAGGATGGCGTCGATGCCGGCACGGTTCTTAGACCACTCGGTGCTCGTGTGGTTGGTCAGCAAGACGCTGATGGACGGGATGCCGGCCTTGGCGAGCCAGTTGGTCATGTCACCTGTGATCTTGTAGTAGTCGAACGACTCGTAGGCAGGATAGCCCGATGCCTTAGCATACCGGTTCAGGATCTCGGTCGTCTCCGCAAGCACGCCGTTGTGACAGTTGGAGGCATACACGCCGCCAGCAGACGAGTACCATACGATGACCGCTTCGGGTCCGTTCGCCTGCACGTAGTCGCGGATGGCCTGGGCTTCCGGTTCAGAGAACGCGGCAGTTCCGCCGCTCACCTGCTTGTTCTGCCACATGGCGTTCTGCTGCCAGTCACAATCAAAGTTACGGTTCAAGTCAACGTCATTGCCGTTGAAGCGTGCTGCTGCAGTATCGACGGTCGTGGAGACATCGCTCGCGTCAAAGCGGCCAGTCGTGCCGACAACGTCCTCAAGTCCGTCCGGGTTTGCTGCTGGGATAACGGTCACGCGCACGTTCGAAGGAATCGCAGTGGGGTTCGCCTCGAGGTGATCCATGAGCTCGTAGGCGACAAGTGCCGTGTTCCAAGAGTAGCCGCCGTGAATTCCACCTACAAACAAGAGTTCATCTTCGCCCGTACCGTAGTGGAAGGCGCTGATATCAGCACCGTCCGCAGAGCGTCCGATGACAGTCACGCCATCGTCCTGCTGCGGCGTCTCAACGCTTACAGGGGTCTCAGTAGCCGGAGCCTCCAGGTTCTCTGGCGCAGGCACTGGCGCCTGTCGCAAGAAGAAGTACCAGCCTGCGCCAGCGAGAAGGATAAAGATGAGTATTACAGTGAGTGCGTATTTCATATCACTATCGTATCACAGACACCTGAAAGTGATCTTTCATTACATGGTGAAAAAGGAAGCGTCCTTCACAAGAAATTCACGGAAGCGGTTTCATCCACCGTATTCTTATGTAGTGCTGGCGGGCTAGGATTCGTACGCATTCGTCCCCCCTTCTTCCCTCTTGTGTATAGATTCCTCCTCAAGGCCGAAGTAGTGGCCTACCTCGTGCCACAACGTCTCGCGCACGACCTGCTTGACCATGCTCTGGAACGCGCTGGTTTCCGTATCAGTCAGTTCGCTGGCCTCATCGAGGATAGGGAGCCGATACAGGGTGATCGTGTCCGGCAGCGTCCCTCCGACGCCGTAGTCTGTACCTCGCTCGGTGTTAGGGATGCCTCGATAGATTCCTAGGAGGGTCTCTCCTTCCTGGAGATTCTCCTGTCTGCGCGTCTCCTCATCTGGCTGGTCTTCAACCAGAAGCGCGACATTCGTCACTCGCTCTTTGAACCGCTCGGGCATCGCGTCCCATTCGGAAAGCGCGAGCGTTCTGAACTCTGATTCCTCCATGATAAAGGATAGTATACTAGCCGGAATGGATTTGCCGTTTCTCCACACTACCTTGCCTGAGCTCGTGCAGGCCATCGGGTATGTCGGCGTGTTCCTTATCGTATTCGTCGAGTCGGGCGTACCTATCGGCATCATCATCCCGCTTCCTGGCGACACGCTCCTGTTCTCGGCAGGAATCCTCGCCGCCACGCAAGCATTCGATCTCGTGCCGCTTATCGCGACCATCGTCGTGGCCGCCATCCTCGGAGACAGCGCCGGCTACTGGTTTGGTGCGCGCTATGGACGGAAACTCTTCTGCAAGGAAGACGCTCTCTTCATGAACAAACGCCACCTCGATCGCACCGAACGCTTCTACGAGAAGTACGGCCGGCTCGCGATCATCATCGCCCGTTTCCTTCCGCTGCTTCGCACCCTGGTCCCGATCGCTGCAGGCATCGGGCACATGAGATACGATGTCTTTCTCCGCTATAACATCATCGGCGCATTCATCTGGGGCGTCTCGGTCACGCTGCTGGGCTATTACCTCGGCAGCCTCATCCCGAATATCGATACCTACCTCCTTCCGATACTCCTGGTCGTGATACTTATCACCGTCTTGTCCGCCGTCCGCGAAATCTGGAAAGCCAAGCAAGAACTGAAAGCCGCCAAATAAAAAGACCGCTCGGGTGAGCGGTCTTTGTAACGCAATGCCTTCTGTTAGTTCGCGAGCTCTGCTTCGATAAGCGGCTTCACTGGCTGCTCGTTCGGCCTGCCCGTCGGCGTGTATGGCTGCGCGCCGCTCACGAGCGTCGTGCCGATGATGCTGCCTGGCGTTCCCTTGATACCGAAAGCGACGCCTTCGGCCTGATCCGCAGTGATAGCGGCCTGGTATTTCGCCTTGTTGTCCGTAAGGAGCTTGTTGATGCGGGTAGCATCGAGACCAAGACCAACGGATACCGCATCAAGCCCAGCGGCGTTCAGCGTTACCTCGCCAGTGCTGCCGGTCGCAACGGCCGTGAACCATGCTCCCCACTTGTCAGGATACGCATCCCAGACTGCGCGCGAGTAGAGCGCGGTGTCGATGGATGCCTGTCCCAAGAACTGGTAGTCCTTGTAGACGATGCGTACCTTGCCGTCGTTCACGAATTCCTCCGTGACTGACTTCAAGGTCGTGGACTCGTACTGCTTGCAGAAGCCGCACTGGAAGTCGAACCAGACCGCGACCGTCACCGGCGCGTTGCGGTTACCGACGTACGGAGAACCCTCCGTCTTCACGTCGTTGATGTCGACTGCCGTCGGCGTGCCCTCTGACGGTGCAGGCGTGCCTGGACGACCGTACATGATCGCTCCGGCGATGATAACGAGACCTAGGAGCAGCGCGATCGCTGTTCCGTATTTCTCAAAGAATGTCCCTCCTCCTGTCGTGGTATCAGCCATATATGTTCAGATTCCTAAGTGCTTGGTATGCCCTCTAGCATACCCGCTTACGGGAATCCGACAAATAGGGATTTATGAGACGAAGGTAAGCGCTTTTCCGACTGCTCCTGCGCGGCCTGTACGGCCGATGCGGTGCGTGTAGTCCTCGTAGGACTGCGGAAGGTCGTAGTTGATGACGTGCGAGACGCCGCTGATGTCGAGGCCGCGGGCGGCGACGTCGGTTGCGACGAGTACCTGCACGTGATCGCGCTTGAACAAAGCGAGGGCCTGCTGGCGCTTGCCGTGCGTCTTGTCTCCATGGATTGATTCAGCCTTGATGCCACGGCGAACGAGATCGCGGAAAAGGCGCTCGACACCGTGCTTGGTGCGTCCGAAGACCAGCACCTTGTCAAAGGACGGGTCCTGCAACAGCTCGACTAGACGATCGAACTTCTTCGACGTCTCGACACGGATGACATCCTGGTCGATAGTCGCTGCGGTGTCGCGCGTCTTTACCGATACCTGGACAGGGTCCTTGAGGAAGTCGCCGATGAGGCGCTCGATCTCGCGGCCCATGGTCGCGGAAAAGAAGAGCGTGTGGCGATCTGCAGGCATCTTGCCGAGAATCATGCGCATGTCGTCGATGAATCCCATGTCGAGCATGCGATCTGCCTCGTCGAGAACGACGGTGCGGAAGCGTGCGATATCGAGCTTCCTGCGCTCCATGAGGTCCTTCAGGCGTCCCGGGGTTCCGATGACGAATGATGGGTCACGCTGAAGCGTGCGGATCTGCGGCACGATGTTTGCGCCGCCGACACACGTGACTGAGGCGAGGCGGAGCATCTTAGCGAAGCCCCAGAACTCCTGCTCGATCTGAATAGCAAGCTCGCGGGTAGGCACCATGATGAGGATGCGCTCGTCGCGATTCTTAATCACCTTCTCAACCAACGGGATGAGGAAGGCTCCGGTCTTTCCGGTTCCGGTGTTGGCAAGACCGACGACATCTTTGCCCATCAAGATGTGCGGGATGATCTGGTCTTGGATCGGTGTCGGGTGCAGGTATCCCTTTGCGAGGATGTTGGATTTAAGCTGCTCGCTAATTGGGAAATCAGTGAATGCTACTTCCGGTACGTACGCAATCGTGTCTTCAGCCGGTGTAGCCTTGTTAATGAACTTGGAGATGTCGAACGACGGCTCTGCGCGTCCGCGGCCTCCACGGCCACGGCTTGAAGAACCTCCGCCACGGCTCGATGAGCCGCCACGACTGCTGCTACCGCTGTAGCGGCTAGGGCCTCCGCGGCTTCCGCCGACGGCACGATCGCGCAAGTCGAACGAGGATGCCGTGATTGGCGGCTTCCATCCTACCTGGGCATAACGCATGCCTGCTTCGTATGCGTCGCTCTTTGGCCTGCGGTCATTACGTCCGCGAGAAGGACGTCCACGTCCTGCTGCTGGCCTGCTGCTATTTGAATTCTGATTCATAACTATTATGTAGTGAGACGCGACGTTGGTCGCGCGTGAGTGATATGGGCTCGAAAGGCCGAGCAAGACCCCAACGTCTCGAGAGTTCCAGGGCGATCCGTGTCTGTCTTTGCCTTGGGTCTTGAGTACCTCTCAAGACGAAAACCGGAGTGACGTTGTAGGAACACTATATCACGCTTGTGGCGCTTTCACAAGAGGGAGCCGTGCTACCGCGTACATAGAGGCTAGCAACACGACAGCAGCCAGGTACTGGCTCGGAGCAAGCGTCGTGCCGTACAGGAAGAAATCGATGCCGATAGCAGTGAGCGGGAACGCCAGCTCGACGATGGTCGCGACCGAGGCAGGCGTCGTTCGAAGTCCCCGGTAGTAGATCCAGAGCGCGAGCATGCCGGTTGAGACGGCGATCAGCAGAAGGACCAGGAAATGGTTCATCGTGATGGCGGTAAGGGACGGCCCTGCCCCGAGTGCGAACACGAAGATAAGTGCGATCGGCACTGTCAGGAGGAACCGGAGTCCTGTAACGAAGGTATCGTTATGGCCGAGAAGCGTATAGCGCGAAAATGCGGTCGAAGATCCCCACGCGATCGCAGCGAGGAGTGCGAACAACGCCGCGGTCAGATGCGCTCCCCCGTCACTGAAGTTCACCACGCCGTTGGGGAACGTCACGAAATAACCAGCGACAAGCGCTACCGCTGCAAAGAGGACGTACTTTGCGCTCACCCGCTCACGGAGCACGACGGAGGCGGTCGCGACCGTAAAGACAGGCTGCAGTTTCTGAAGCAGGAAGACAACCGAGAACGGTATGAAGTTCACCGCCAGAAGCGCGGTCGTGAAGAACAGCGTGCCGAGCACGCCAGAGAGAAGCGAGACCAAGAGCATCGCGCCCCATTCTTTCTTCGTGAGTCCTCCCTTCCATGCCTTGATCAAGAAAGGCGAAATCAAGATGAGGCCGATCAGGTGCTCATAGAAGACGATCGTGGTGGGCGGCAGGTCATAGAGCGTACGGCGCAATACGCCGTCGATGCCCCAGAGCACTGCGGCGACGAAGATAAGGAGCGGACCGTACTGCATGACTAGCGTTTCTTACGCCGAAACGCGCCGCGCTCCACCGATTCGATCGCGCCGAACAACACCCCGCTCCCTACGTACCAGAGCATGTGGATCACGATCGCGTAGTAGATGCCGCCTGGGATAAGCAGGATGATGAACGGGAGCATGAAGCCGCCCGTCGCTGCGCTTATCGTGAAGTACGTCACCCACAAGGCCTTCGTCGAGGCGAACATATGCAGATGGGTGATGCCGAAGATAACGGCGACCAGCGGCACAAGTTCTGAGAGCGGGATGCCCGCATCCGAGAGTATGAGAAGGAATATGCCTACTGCGGTCTGCTGAAAGATGACGTCACCGGTCTTCGAGAACAGGAAGCGCGTATCAATGAGGAGGAACTGCTGCTCAGGATAGGCCCTGGAGAGGCGCGCTGGCGTCTGGTGCAGATCTTTCATGCGCTTGTATACCCACGGGTTCACCACGAAGAGCATGAACAGGAAGAACAGTATGGTGAGCGAAGAGCCTGGGTGATAGAGCGCCACGGCTTCCGACGGGAACAAGGCGGCAAGCCCGAACGCCATCAGTACGAAATAGACGAAGGTGAGAAGAGGATTCTTCGTGAGCGTGAGGTGCAAACGGCGGTTAAGCACGTAGATCATCGTCAGGCGGTTGACCATGACGATCAACATGAGGAAGGCTGTCTCTATGAAAAGTCCCATACGGAAAGAATAGCCTATAGTGGCTCCCTTTCAGAGGGGATTACCGGCGGGCCTTAGCTCGCTCGGTTTCGCTCAGATACTGCTTGCGCAGGCGGACGCTCTCAGGGGTGATTTCGAGATACTCGTCCTCGCTCATGAGCTCAAGGCCGCGCTCGATGGTAAGGAGGATAGGCGGGAAGAGGTTGATCGCCTCATCGTTACCCGACGAGCGGACGTTGGACTGGTTCTTGCCCTTGGTCGGGTTCACCATCATCTCCTCTCCCTTGCTTGTGTTGCCGACGACCATTCCTTCGTAGACTTCGGTCGCAGGATTGATGTAGAGGACGCCGCGTTCCTGCAGATACCAAAGCGCATAGCCCAAGGACTTGCCGGCGGTCATGGAGATCATCGAGCCAACCTGGCGCTTCTTGATCTCTCCTGCGTACGGCTTGAAGCCGACGACGCGGGAAGAGAGTATTCCCTCTCCCTTGGTGTCGACGACGAAGATGTTCTTGTACCCGAGAAGTCCGCGGGTAGGACCTTCAAGCGTGAGGCGCACGCTATTGTCATGCTGGACGAGGTTCTGGAGCACGAACGCGCGCTGACTGAGGCGCTCGATGACCGCGCCCTGGTACTCGCTCGGAATATCGATGATTACCTCCTCGAACGGCTCGAGTTTCTTGCCCTCTTCCTCGCGGATGATGACCTGCGGCTGGGAAACCTGCATCTCGTAGCCTGCGCGGCGCATGTTCTCAAGAAGGATAGCGATGTGCAGCTCGCCGCGACCGGAGATCTTGAACATGTCAGTCGAAGCGAAATCGACTTTGAGTCCTACGTTGATCTGGAGCTCGCGCTCGAGATACTCACGCAGCTGGCGGCTCGTCACGTACTTCCCTTCTTTTCCGGCAAACGGAGAGTTGTTCACAAGGAAGTTGACGCTGATGGTCGGCTCATCGATAGCGATCGCTGGCATAGGCTCAATGGTCGTGTCACTCGTAACCGTTTCGCCGATGTAAATCTCAGGGAGTCCTGCGATAAGCACGATGTCTCCTGCTTCTGCGGACTGTGCCTCAACACGCTCAAGCCCCTTGAAGGTGAAGATCTTGGTGAGTTTTCCAGTACGGGTCTCGCCGCTGGGGTTCTTTTCGAACACGTTATCGCCAGGGCGCACGACACCTTGGTAGACGCGAGAGATGGCGAGACGTCCGAGGAAGTTGTCATACCCGAGGTTGAACGCCTGGAGCTTAAGTGGCATTGCAGTCAGTTCGGGAGACGACGCAGGCGGGATGTGCTCGAGGACGACGTCCAAAAGTGCGGTGAGGTCGCGGGCAGCTCCTCCGTTGCTAGGCATGTCCTCGAGTTTGCGGGCAGCAACGCCGTCGCGTCCGATGGCGTACACGACTGGGAAGTTAGACTGCTCGTCGTTGGCGCCTAGCTCGAAGAAGAGCTCGAGTACCTGCTCCTCTGCACGAGCCGGGTCTGCGGCTGGCTTGTCGATCTTGTTCAAAACCACGATTGGCTTGAGGCCTAGTTCTAGGGACTTCTTGAGTACGAAACGGGTCTGCGGCATCGGACCCTCCTGGGCGTCGACGATGAGGAGCACGGAGTCAATCGAACGGAGCACGCGCTCCACTTCAGAGCCGAAGTCGGCGTGTCCTGGGGTGTCGACGATGTTGATCTTGGTGCCCTTGTACTCGACCGAAGCGTTCTTGGAGTAGATGGTGATGCCGCGCTCCTTCTCGAGCGTGTTGGAGTCCATAGAGGAAGCGGACTCTAGGACGGCGCCGGTCTGACGCAGCAAGGCATCGGTAAGCGTAGTCTTGCCGTGGTCCACGTGGGCGATGATGGCGATGTTCCTGATTTCCATAGAAAATCGGCCTCGCGGCCGTTACTTCCCTACCATACCGTATATATAGGTATCGTCAATCAGGTGGTCTTGAGTGTCTAGGACTATGTTGGAACCTTCTGACTACCCTGCGCTATGCCATACTGCTCGCATGAAATTAGACCCGCTGAAAACAGCAGTGCTGGTCATAGATATGCAGAACGATTTCACCGAAGAGGGTGGTGTGTTCGAAATACCCCGTATCCGCGAGGGCTTTCCGCTTTTATCCGGCTTCCTTGAAAGCGTAAGGACTATACGCCTACCAATTTTCTATACGCGCCACACGTATAGCCCCGAAAGCAATGTAATAGAAACGCGCCTGTTTCCCAACCTCGCCGAAGGAGGCCTAAGAGAAGGCACGCACGGCTGGGATATTAACGACGCCTTAAAGCCAGCGCCGGGCGACACCATTATCGATAAGTCACGTTACGATGCGTTTTACAAAACCGAACTTGAGGTGCTTCTCCAAAAACGAAACATAACCAATGTAATTATTGTGGGGACTATGACGGAAGTGTGTTGTGAATCAACTGCACGATCTGCTATGTGTCGCGATTATGCTGTGCACATGGTTTCTGACTTGAATTTTACCCGCGATTCTGGGAAACACGACTACGCGCTTAAAACAATTGCCTCTAATTTTGGGTGGGCTCTTACTGCTGAGGAAACCTTGAGTGCGCTGGGCTAGTATTGGCTGCCTGGGGCGATGTTGGAGCCCTTTTAGCCCGCACCCTTAGAAGACTTCATCCATGAAGCGACCATTGCGTAAATACACACTAATCCAGAAACAACTTGTAGGCTGGCAAATATGGTTTGTTCTAGATAAAAAGAATTGGTAGCCAATGTAGCGTGTGCGAGTAAAAACAAAAACCACCCAAAGGCTTTCTGCTGAATTGCGAGCTGGTATCCACCCCAGATAAAGGAGAGAGAAGAGATAGTTTCAAATACCGTAAGCACGCCGGTAAAGAGGAAGTAGCAAAGAAAGATGGACAGGGCGGTCAGAATAACGTTTATCCAGAATGTCACTCGTAGCGATGGGCGAGTTTGCTTGAGATACCCGTAAAGCATTACGACAAAAAATCCAAACTCTGCCACGGCAAGAATCTTCAAACCAATAGCCCAGAAGTAAAATCCGCTCGTGAGTCCGATCACTATGCCTGACATCCATCCTGATTTCTTCTCAAGAAATAGGAGAACTTTATTAACAACGCTTAGAAGTCCAAGAAATATGGAGACGGCGAAAAGCATATATTAAGCCTAGCACGTACTGGCAGCTCAAACTTCGACCCTCTACCAATGAGAGGCTACGCTCTCTACGCAAGGTTGCCAGTCAAGAATCCTCCTGCCTGTATCTCCCAGAGTTTCTTGTAGAGGCCGTCCTTGTGGCCGACCAGCTCATCGTGCGTGCCGGTCATCACGACCTTCCCGTCCTCGATGAGGATGATTCGATCCATCTTCATAACGGTCGAGAGGCGATGAGCGATAGCGATCACCGTCTTCCCCTGCATGAGTTCGGCAAGAGCGTCTTGGATCAATGATTCGCTCTCAGAATCAAGCGATGACGTCGCTTCATCAAGCACGAGAATCGGGGCATTTTTCAGAATAGCCCTCGCAATCGCGATCCGCTGGCGCTCCCCGCCAGATAGCTTGATTCCGCGCTCGCCCACATACGTGTTGTATCCTTCGGGCGCTTGCGAGATGAACTCCGTGCAGTGCGCCTTGCGTGCAGCCTCTATGACTTCCTCGTCAGTCGCCTCAGGCCTGCCGTAACGAATGTTGTCCATCAGCGTGCGGTGGAACAAGGTTGGCTCCTGCGGCACGAACGCGATTGATTCCCGCAGGCTCCGCTGCGTCACGCTCGCAATGTCCTGCCCGTCTATCGAAATCTCCCCGCCTTTCACGTCGAAGAAACGGAGGATCAATTTAGTGATGGTCGTCTTGCCGGCTCCTGATGGGCCGACCAGCGCGACCTTCTCATGGCTTGTAATCGCAAGGTTGAAATCCTTGAGCACCTCGCGCTCCTCGTGGAAACTGAAATCGACCTGCTTGAACTCGATAACGCCCGAAGGTACCGAAAGCGCCTTAGCGCCCGGCAGGTCGGTAATCTCATGCGGCTCGTTCATGATCTCGACCATCTCGGTCGCATCAGCGAACGCCTCGAACAATTTGCGCAGCGCACGGCTCAAATTCCACAGACGATCGAAAGCAACCAGCATGTACGCCTGGATAAGGAGGAAGTCTCCAATCGTGAGGATGCCTTGAGACCACAGCTGTATGGCGATATAGAAGAGTGCAAACTCAATCAACACCATCAGAACGGTCTGGATGATGTTCATCACCTCCCCTATCGTCCAGGCTTTATACCGCAGCGCCATCTGCTCCTCTGACACCTTCCGGAAGATGCCGCGCTCACGATCCTCCCCTGCGAACGTCTTGATTGTCACGTCGTTTGCGACCGCATCAGAGAGCACGCCGGTCGTCTCCGAATCCTTCTCCGCGACCGCCAAGTGGAATTTCATCATCCATTTGGCAATGGAGATTTGAAGGAAGAGGAACAGGAAGAGCCAGCCAGCGAATGCGAGCCCGAGCATCGGATCTCGTAGATACAGCACGATGCAGATGCCCGTCAGCGATATCGTCAACGGCACGAGATCGTAGACCACCCTATCGAAAAACTCCTCGTATGCACGTACCAGTCGCGATACGCGACGCACCAAAGAGCCGGTGAAGTTATTCACGAAGAAACGGTAGGAGTGATCGACCATATAGGAGTACGCCGACTGCGCCATGTCGTTCATTACCTTCGGCTCTAGGTAGATGCTTGCGGCGATTCCTCCGCGTCGGAACACCTGTCGCATGACCACGATGCCGATAGTAAAGAACAGCAACGAGATCATCGTCTGCACTATCGCTTCTGTCGGCATCGAAGCTGCCACCGCCGTATCAACAATCTTCTTGTAATAGAGCGGGATGAAAAGATCAATCGCGATAGCCGAAGCCGTTAGGAAAACGCTCAAGAAAGCCGCCAGTGGGTAGCGGCTGATGTGCGCCCAGAACACCTTGAGTACGGCGCCGACGGCAAGACTCCTCTTCGTTTTCATGAAGAAACCACTATACCACAGCCTTATCGCAGGTATCGATCGATATTTGCCCGGTGTGCGCTGTAAGTTCTCGCACAATGGATGTCTCCATCGTAATCGTGCAGATAGTAGAAGCACGAAGTCGTTTCAGGCGTAAGTACTGCCGCGATCGACTCAAGTCCAGGGTTCGCAATAGGACCAGGCGGCAGCCCGGGCTTGAAATAGGTGTTGTAGGGAGACTCTAGATATTTGTCTTCTGATTGAGGAACCGGCCACCACGCCCCCTCTTCCCCTCGTATGTACTGCAGCGTCGCATCGATGCCAAGGGGCATGCCTGTTTCAAGCCGGTTCCATATGATTCCGGCGATCAGCTGCATGTCGTGGGCTCCGGCTGCCTCCCGCTCGATGAGCGAAGCGATCGTGAGCACCTTGGTCCATTCAACTCCTTGTCGCGCTGCCTCTTCCAGGAGTGGCTGCGCTTCATGCTCGAATCGCTCACGCATACGAGCTGCGACTTCCGCGGTCGTCTGATCGGTCGCGATGAGATAGACATCTGGGAAGTAGACGCCTTCCTTAGTGTCGGAAGAGAGTTCCGTGTCTACCGTGAGCCATTGCCGCTTCTCTTCTTCCGTCCAGCCCAGGTTCTCGGCGAGGACTTCGGCGATCTGCTCTTTGCGATACCCCTCAGGGATGCGCACCCACGCGAGGCGAGGCGGGCCTGACAGTATCTTCGCGACGGTCCATGCATCCATGCCTGAGGAGAGCTCGTACCCTCCAGGGGCGACTGAGAGACTGCCGGACATCCGGACATACGAGATGCTGAAACCGAACGTATTCTTGACCAGCCCGCGGGCATACAGCGCCTCTGCAACATCGTCGAGAGATTCTTCTGGGGTGACGAGAAACTCTTCTATCTCAACCGAATCCCCTGCCGGGCCGAAGAGGCCTGAGTATCCGAGTGAGAGCAAAACGACGACGAGTACTATCGCCACCACTCCCCGCAAGAGCGGGCGTCGAGCACCAGGGACGCGGGGATGAGAAGAAGACATGCGCTCCTATAAGTATACCGGCGCCTGCGAGAACGCGGGCGCCGGTATCAACATGCGGATAATTACTGCGCTCCTCCAAACGTCATGAAGGTGACGTTATCAGGGAGTACGAACCGATTGGCGTCGATAGCCCACGAAGCGCAGTGGTAGTCGACCGCAGAGGATGCGTCGAGTCCACCCTGGCTTCCAGCCGTCGTGCCGTCAGCACTGACTTGCATCTTTACGCCCTGCGGCATCATGTCACTCCAGGTGTACACGTAGCCGTCCATGCTTATCATGTGCGACTCGATCGTGCTTCCGTTCATCACGCTCGTGAAGTCTCCTCGCATGCGCTCGTTGCCGATGTACACCGTGCCGGACGAGTCTGCGCCTCCGGATGCCTTGAGCTCGACATCGCAGCGATACGCACCATCGCGCATCATGAGATCTGCTAACGTTGCGCTGCCCTCCGCTTCGGTCGCTGGGGTAGCGGCGGTGTTGGTGCCCACAACACCTTCTTCGACTGGCACACCGCCAGGATTACCAGACGAGAAATACCACACTCCTCCGCCGACCACCACAAGCGCGACGACGAGAGTAATCAGCTGTTTAGTTTCCATGGTTGTGTCCTTACAAGTTCGTAATGAGAAAAGTATACTCCCGATACTTCACGCCTCCGCCACTTGTCCCTCAGTATGTTTATAAGGCCGATATGGCTAAAACGTTGAAAACGCTCGCTTTCTGGGATAAACTACCTCTATGAATTCATTATTTTCCGGCATACGCCGGCTCCTTATGGGCGTGCTGCGCGGGATAGCAGGGCTATGGAAGCGATTCCGGAGCATGCGCCCTCGCTATCAGTGGATTATCGGAGGCCTCCTCCTTATCCTCATCATCGCTGCCGTCGTGCTCGGCAGCGGGAAGCCGGCGAGCACCAGCAGTAGCTACGAACGGACCGTCACTCTGGCGACGGTCGCTTCCCTTTCCGGCGGCGGCTCAGGAGGCAACGTGATCGGTACCGTGCGTTCAGTGACCGAAGCGAAACTCCTCGCACAAAACGGCGGCACGGTGCGTCGCGTCAACACGCAAGTCGGTTCATCGGTAGGAGCAGGCTCAGTGCTCGCCGAACTGGAGAATGCGAGCGAGCGAGCGGCCGTATTACAGGCAGAAGGCGCGTATGACGCGACCGTCGCGGCGAACACCGTCACCACTGTGGACGTCACGACTGACATACGCAGTACGTATGCCTCCAACTTCTCTGCTATCGATAGCGCTATCGAGATCCATATCGATACCTTCTTCGGCGAGCCGACTGCGACTGGCCCAGATTTCGTCATCAACTCCAGCGGATCAGATGCTGTATACCTTTCCGAGACGCGTCGAGACATAAGCGACTTCATGGCTGCCTGGCGCAAGAATCTCGCCACCGCGGATTCGCGCCCTCCAGAGTCGCTCCTGCGCGAGATGGAATCCAACCTTTCGACTCTCACGACTTTCATCACCCGGCTCGCAAGTGCAGCCAGCGGCCGAGACTCAGGAGCCACTGCCGCTCAGATGACGAGTCTCGCAACGGCACGCGCGACCATCTCTGGAATCGCAACCGATATCGCTTCCTTGCGCAACTCTTTTGAGGCGCAGCAGACCACGAGTGCAGCCCCTACTGCCAGCGAAGCAAGCGTGAAGCAGGCCCTCGGCTCCCTTCGCCTCGCCCAGGCAGCTCTCGAGAAGACGGTCGTCCGCGCACCGATCGCTGGTACCGTGAACTTCCTCCCTATCCGCGTAGGCGATTACGTGACTTCCTTCATGCACGTAGCGACGGTGGCGCAAAACGGCGCGCTTGAAATCGTCGCTTTCGTATCCGAAGACGAGCGTGCAGCGCTCGAAGTCGGAGGAAAGGTCACGATCGACAATGCCACCCCAGGCGTCATCACCTCGATCGCGCCGGCGCTCGATCCGATCACCAAGCAGATAGAGATGCATGTGGCAGTAGAAGGAACGACAGAGACCGATACGCTGGTCAACGGCCAGTCAGTACGTATCAGCATCCCGACGGTGGTGTTGGCAGCGGATACCCAGAGCGGCACGCTGTTGCTCCCACTGTCTGCAGTGAAGCTGTATGCCGATAGCCGTGTCGTGTTCACCGTCGATGCGGAAGGACGGCTCGTCGCCCAGCCAGTCGTCATAGGCGAAGTACGCGGCGACCGAATAGAGATCCTCTCAGGACTCACGAGCGAGACCCGCATCGTCACTGATGCGCGCGGGCTGGCTGCAGGAGAAAAGGTAAAGATCTCGACCGGCTTCTAGCCACTCTATGACGAAATTCTGGTCCTTCTTCATAGATCGCCATCACTTCACGATCCTTCTCACGATCGTGCTTGCACTCGCGGGCCTTACCGCGGTCTTGGCGATCCCGAAGGAATCCTCTCCAGAAATCCAAGTCCCGCTCGGCATCGTCACGACCATCCTTCCGGGCGCATCGGCAGAAGACATCGAGCGACTCATCACCGATAAGATCGAAGACCGCGCCCTCTCTATCGAACGGGTCTCCAAAGTCACGTCGTCCTCTGGTGCCGGCGTCTCATCGATTTCCATCGAATTCGAAGCGAACGCCGATATCGATAAATCCATCCAGCTCCTCAAGGACGAGGTCGATAAGGTGCGACCCGAGCTGCCGGCAGAAGCGGAGGATCCCATCGTCTCTGACGTTAACTTCGCCGATCAGCCAATCATCATCGCGTCTATCGCCGGGGACCTTGCTCCGGGAGAGCTAACTGCGCTCGGAGAGGAGGTGAAAGATGAGCTCGAGCGTGTGCCCGGCGTTTCCTCGGTCGCGCTTTCAGGCGTACGTGAGCGTCAGGTACAGGTGATCGTGCAGCAGGAGAAGCTGCTCCAATACGGTCTCTCGCTTTCTGACGTCACTAACGCACTCCGCTTGTCGGGCGCTGCCTCGCCAGCCGGCACGATCACCATCGATCACGTCAAATACTCCGTCCGCTTCGAGGCTGGGCTTGAGAGCACTGAGGAGGTCGGTAACGTCGCCATCGCCGGCCCAAGCGGCGCGCCGATCCACATCCGCGATGTTGCGGACATCGTCGATGGTGTCGCCGATCCAGCCACCTACTCCCGCGTTTCACTTGAGAGCTCACCGTCTTCCCCGGCGCTCACCCTTTCCGTATTCAAGAGCCGCGGAGGGAACATCCTCGAGACCGGCACCCAGGTCAAAGAGCGCCTTGAGGAACTAAACGCGACCACGCTTGCAGGCACCGAAACAGTCATCACGTACGACGCGGCCGACGATATCGCCCACGATCTCGCCGAACTCTCTCGCGTCGGACTTGAGACGGTGTTCCTGGTGATGCTCATGCTCTTCGTGACCCTCGGTTGGCGCGAATCGATCGCCGCTGCCCTTTCCATACCGCTCTCGTTCCTGATCGCGTTCATCGGCATCTATGCCTCCGGCAACACGATTAACTTCATATCGCTCTTCTCGCTCATACTCGCGATCGGCATCTTGGTCGACTCAGGCATCGTGATCGTCGAGGCGATCCATACCCGTCTCGTCAAATTCGGTGACAAGCGCGCAGCTGCCATAGCGGCTGTCAAGGAATACGCTTGGCCTTTGATTGCCGGTACGTTCACGACGGTGGTCGTCTTCGTCCCCCTCTTCTTCCTTTCGGGTATCGTCGGCAAGTTCGTTGCTTCTATCCCGTACACGCTTATCTTCGTCCTGCTCGCTTCGATCGTGGTAGCGCTCGGCCTTGTACCGCTGTTTACCATGTACATCATCCGTCCTGAACTCTCTCGCATGGAGCGCATCCAGGAGGAATACAACGAGAAAGCGAAGCGCTGGTACCAGGGTCTTCTTCGTAGCGTCCTCGGAGACCGTAAGAAAGAGAATCAGTTCTTGCTCGGCATGCTCGGCCTCTTCGTCGTCTCACTCATGCTCCCTATCTTCGGGCTCGTGAAAGTTGAGTTCTTCCCTCCTGAAGATATGGACTTGGCTATCATCGAGATAGAGACGCCGCCAGGTACGCCGCTGGCAGAGACCGATCTAGCCGTCCGAGAAGTGGAGGAATACCTCTACGGCGATGAGCGTATTGAATCATTCGTCACTGAGACTGGCGCGGGCAATTCTCTTGCAAGCGGATTCTCTGGTGCGGGCAGTCTCGAGACACGTGCCAACATCACCCTCAACCTCCACGAGGATCGAAAGGACTCGAGCGCTACAATCGTCGCTGACTATCGAGAGAAGTTATCGGCCGTCAGTTCAGCTCGCGTAAGCGTCATGGAACTTGCAGGCGGTCCACCATCAGGCGCTCCGATCCTCGTCACCTTCTCCGGAGAAGATCTAGGTGACCTGACGACCGTCGCTGATGACGCCGCACGTCTTCTCGCTGACATGCCTGGAGCCGTCAACGTCAACGCATCGACCCGTGGCGATGTGCCTGAGTTCGTCGTGCATCTGGACACCGCTAAGGCCGTCGAGCTGGGAGTCTCCCCCGCAACTGTTGGCGCGACCTTGCGAGGCGCCTTGTTCGGCTCCGAGGCCACGACCATCCGCACGGGCGGCGAGGATATCGAAATCCGCACGAAACTGAACCTCAACCCGAATTACAACGACCCGAGTGAAGCGACCCGCGCATCGATCGACGCCGTACGCGGGCTTTCTATCATGGGAAGCAAAGGGCCGGTACCGCTCTCTACCATCGCGACGGTCTCGTTCGAACCCTCAGTGACGACCATCCAGCACGAAGGCGGTGAGCGCATCGCTACCGTTACGGGAGACGTCGCAGCTGGCGCGAACGCTATCCAGATCACCTCCGACTTCACGGCAAAACTTCAGGCCGCGGATCTTCCTGAGAGCGTCACGCTTAAGGTTGGCGGTGAGACTGAGGATGTGAACAAGTCCTTCGCAGAGATGGGGCTCGCGCTCTTGGCCGGGCTCGCGCTCATGCTCGCGATCCTCGTGCTCGAGTTCAACTCCTTCCGACACTCCTTCTATCTGCTTTCAATCATCCCTCTCTCGCTTATCGGCGTATTCTTCGGTCTCATGATCACCGGCCAGGCGCTTTCCTTCACCTCGATGCTCGGCGTCATCGCGCTTGCGGGCGTCATCATCAACCACGCCATCATCCTCATGGACTCGATCGCGAGAATCGGACGGGAGAATCCTGGCCAGACGTTGATTGACGTGGTCGTCGAAGCGGCGTCATCGCGCTTCCGTCCCATTATCCTCACGACCATCGTCACCGTCGTCGGCATGATCCCGCTCTCGTTCGCTTCTGCCTTGTGGGGGCCTCTCGCCTTCGCGATCATGTTCGGTCTCACCTTCTCCATGGCACTGACCCTCTTGCTCATCCCAGTCCTCTATCACCGCTGGCCAGGCAGCTCCGTGAAGAAGCGGTTTAAGGAAAACGGCGGCGCGTCACCGCTACCGCCGTCTGCCCCGAGCACGAGCCCTTCTATTTAAGACTCTTCCAGGTGAAGCCGCGGTACGAGAGATAGCCGGCCAAGAGGACCGCTACGGCGCTCGCCCATAGAGGTACGGTAACGGAACCGATTGTCGCTTCCCATCCGTAGAGGAGACGCATCGCATGCAGGACTGCCACGATCAAGAAGATCAATGAGGTGGTCTGGTAGTAGTTTTTCCTGCTCATACGCGTCGTGTTACTGGTATGGCATGAGTATAGCAAGACGCAGCCCTCAGTGAGGACTGCGTCTGTGGAAGACGGGTTAGGCAGCAGGGCCGCAGATGCGACGTTCTGCTTCCGAGAGATCAGGATGCGGACTTCCTTGGCGCATCTCCTTGTGGCTGCTATTCGTGCGCGGGAGCAAGCCTATCTCGCCTCCATCAATGCTGACGACGGCAAAGAGCGTGTCAGCATCCTTGGTCATAGGTCTTTGACGGGGTTTTCACCGCGAATGATCCGTATGAGGACCATGACGACCGCGATGACTAAGAGCACGTGGATAAAGCCGCCGATGGTATAGGTGCTGACGACTCCGAGGAACCAGAGGACGAGTAGGATAACAGCGATCGTTACAAGCATGCTGAAGTAGGTTAAGTCAGTAATGGGGCTACTGACTTAATACTAGCGATACCGCATGAAAATTGAGTGAGCACCCTCCCGGTGGAGATCAGATATGCGACATCGTTGAGACCCTGACTACTCCCTGGATGTTGTAGATGCGCAGCGGATCGTTAGGAGGAATGGCTGCAAGCGGCGTTACCTGCCCCTCGACGCGAATCCGCTCTCCGGTCGCGAGCGTGAGTCCTTGTTCAGTCGTGAAAACGCTGAAATCGAGCGCGTAGTACAGAGTGTCGCCTACCTGTATGCCGAACGAACATTCTTTCGTACCGCGATTGGGATCGAGGTGCGGCAGGCAGACATACGTTCCGACTAATGAATCCTGGGGCGTTGGAGTGTCTGCAGGAAGTTCGCCGGGCATTGCCGACGCGAAGGAGACGATTTGCCACGACGCATTATGCTTCAGCATAACGACGACCGGGTAGCCAATCGTTTCCCCGCCATACAGAATGTTGTCGCTCGTCATCTCGACGACCACGCCTTCGACACGGTACTCGTTGCTTCCAATCGGAGTGCCAGTCGCTGCGACATCAATGCGATCGGGCCACGGACTGGACGTCAGGCGACCGGGCGCACTCTGCGGGTCCGCTTTCCATGCAGCGAGTGTGTCGGGGTCGACAAAGGGACCATAATGCTCCTCCATCGCGCGGGCGACGTCTTCCGCTTCCCCGAGCAGCGACACGTTCTTCAGGTGCGTGCCGAATTCCTTTACGACCTCTTCCTGTGAGGCTGTCCGGGACAACGGATTCCCGTAGAACTGAGCGTAGTAGACGGAGCCGAACAGAAATGCGAGGCCGAGCGCTATGAACATGAACGTGACGAGAGCGACACGATCGCTTGATTCATGAGTCGAAGTCATACGCCCCAGTATCGCACACGTTGCAGGAAGGCCTAGTGAGGCCGTTTCTCTATGCCGAAGGTGAAGCGGTAGTCGCTCGGGGATATGGATCTGCCAGCAAACGGGGCGGGCTCGACCGACACCAGCGTGATCGTCTCGCTCTCCCTGGTCTCCACGATGCCGAGGATGAACACGCCGTCACTTCTCTGTCCCCCGCTCTCGATGCTTGCGCGTACGCGCACGGTTCCTGCCTGTATGCACGCAACATCAGCTGGGCATCGGCTATCTTCAAGAACCTCGATCGGCGTGATCTTCACACCGAGCCCTGTCTCTCCGGCGCCAAGCCGCGTCTTCAGTAAGACGCTATCGCTCCCGCCCTTGAGCACGAAGAGCGTCGAGAACTCTCCGCGCGTCGGTCCGGTCTCTTCCGTGCCTTCCTCGAGATATCCGCGCTTCACCACCAGCTCGTCGCCTTCCTCAAACAGTCCGACTTCGGTCCCCGCACCAGCCCACCAACAGATGGCGCCAGTCAGTTCTCCAGGCAACAGTTCCCACGAAGAATCCGCGACCGTAAAGCAGCTGCCTTGATAGGTTCCCGCGTCGTAGGTCTTGCCGGCCGCAATCACGGAGACTGAGGTCAGCGGCGCATCCGATTCGTCAGTGCCTGCTGGATCAAACGCCCAGACGACGCTCGAAGCGCTGTCTGGAATCTGCGGCGCCTGAACGACGCCGACATCGTCGTCGCTCAAGCCCTTATAGGTGAAGTACCCGCCGATGAGCACGACCGCAAGCACTGCGACCGTTCCGGCGATCTTCTCCGTCATAGAGGGTTATGCGGGACTCTTCTTCCAGAACGCCTTATCGAGCGACCACATACCTGGGCCGGTGAAGATGAGAGCGATGCAGCCAGCAAGGATGAGAAGGATGAATTCATACCCGCCGGTAGCCATGAAGAACCCTTTGCTTGCATGCACCGTGAGGAGCGCGACGAGGGCGACAAGCGCGAGCGCTTTCGCGACCCAGTGGCTGAGGAACCCGAGGATAAGCGCGATACCGCCGACGAGCTCGAGGGCGATCAAGATCACCGCGAATACTTCCGGCATCGGAAACTGGAGCGAGGCGAGGAATCCTGCCGTACCAGCGACACCTAACTCATTGAGTTTCTGCCAGCCGTGCATGGCGAATACGAGACCTACCGCGACACGGAGGACCAAAGGTCCTGCGCCTGCCCATTTGCTGCCGCAATTGCAATCGATAATGTTTTGCATAGGAATATCCGTTATATAAGGGGTTATGGGTATATTCTAGCCCGCCAAGGCCCTGCGGCAATACGGCCTGGGGGACAGGCAAAAGGTGGGTCTGGTAAAATGGCTGTCCTATGCCCCGCGCCGCCAGCCAAGCAAAACTCTTCGATACTGGGACAAACTTTCCCAACGGGTTCGTCTATCGCCCGAACTTCCTTACGAAAGGAGAGGAAGCGGAACTGGTCGGCTGGTTCGAAGACCTGCCATTTGAGCGCTCCCGGAACGCCGAAGGATACGAAGCCAAACGCCGGGTCATCAACTTCGGGTGGTCATATGATTTTGATACAGGGAAACTGATTCCTGGTCCGCCACTCCCTCCCTTTCTGCAGCCAGTCGCACGCAAGATTGCGAAGTGGCTCGATATACCAAAAGCACGCGTTGCCGAGGCACTCATCAGCGAATACGAGCCAGGCGCCGCGATCGGCTGGCATCGCGACAATGAGAGTTTCGAATCGGTGATCGGCGTCTCGCTTTCCGGCTGGGCCACGATACGATTACGGCCTCTCGAATCAGCGCGGGCTTCTGATAAGCGCGGGACGGCACGCTCGCCGAAAGAAGTGGTCGCGCTCGATGTCGAGCCGCGAAGCGCGTACCTCATGCAAAAAGACAGCCGCTGGAACTACCAGCATTCGATTCCGAAACTTAAGGCGCTGCGCTACTCCATCACGTTCCGCACGCTACCCTCTTCAGTGCGGATCCCGCAGAAGTACCGATGAGATTCACGTAGCGCTTGTGTTTATCGTCCTATAAACAGGAGCACAGTATCTATGAGCCACTGCATCTCCGGAGCGACGATGGGCCAGGTAGCCGCCAGCACTGCCACTGACATCACGAGCATTCCGAGAAGCGCGGTGAGCCTGCTCATCGGGTGAGTTCCATCGAGCCGAGCACCAGCGCATAGGCGACCTTGTGATCCTCCGGCAGCAAGCGGGTCACCGAGACCGCGATGATCTGCTCTCCGTCTACGAACGTGGTCGTCTCGCCTTCGTAGAGGCCCGACCACTGGTTACGAATAGCCTCTTGCCCGGCTACGGTAGTAGAGGCATACGTCCCGTCTCCTAATTTGAAATTAGCGCCATTGGTGGTCGTAACCCATGCGACCAGAGTCTGCTGATCGATGTCGTTTTGGTAGATATCGACAGTAATTCCCGTCGGGCCTTCCCCTCCTTGCGGGGGCGTCGCTTCTTCGGCACGCACGAGGGTTATCGCGTAGTGACCGCGATGAGCATCTCCGGCTTCCCGCTCGGATAGCACGTAGCCTTCGGGATACGAGAAAGAAACGCCGTAGCGTTCGCTTACGTAGGTTTGGGCGGTGTCGTCAGGAACCGCGGGCGCCTTCTCTGCCTCCTGGTACAGGAAATAGGCGAGCAGAATCAAGACAAGGCCGATGAGAGCGAACGGCAACTTATACATATACACAAGTATACCTCGCAGGTACGCGAAGAGTGTGGTGTTTGGTTACCAGTACCAGCCGTAGTAGCTAGCCTTCTGCTTTTTCTGCCGGATGATATCGTCCTTCCACGAATCGTATCGGTCATAGTACCCGCCGCCGAAGCCTACGGAAAACGTGACCGAGCGACTGTTCGGCCGATAGTCGTCATAGTAGTAGTAGTCGTACTCTCGGTAGTATTTCTTGTCGTAACCGCGATCGTAATACGTGCTGTATCCGCGACCATACGAACCCCCGTTCGAACTATAGCCGCAGTAGTAGTTGCACCACGCTTCCGCCGTAGGCGCGAAAGCGAATGTACCGAGCAGAAGCCCGGAGGCGAGAAGTGATGTGATAAGCAGTTTCATATCCCCTGAGTGAGACCGGTAAAATCCTTGGGAACTATACTTCGAAATTCTGAAAAGGCAACGGGTCAGAACGTGACGATCGCCACCGGCTTTGTATCTACAAGATTGAGAAGCACCTTGTCCTTCCGCTTGCTGCCGTTGGAGTTTCGCATGCCTTTTTGGAACAATTTGCATTTCTTCACGTACGCGGCATCCATGAGGAAGATGCGCACCTCGGTGAGCCGGAAGGCAGATTTGCGTACGCGCGACGGCGCCTTGCGCTTTACCCGCTTCTTCTCGTACGCAGAGAGCCCTCCTTTGAGTTCCTTGTGCCACTTCTGGAACGAACGAGATGAATCATCGAAGGTCGCATGCCCTATCGCAAGGATGACGCCTACCTTCCCGGATTTCCGTATCGCCGCATCTATGCCTACCTTATCGTTGGTGATGACTTCGTTGCTCACCTTTCCCCTGGCGTCTATCAAGGGATGCGTCTTGAAATCCCATGCAACCGAATTGAACCCGTCGAAGCCGACGCGCGCATAGCGCGGGCCAGGTATCTCAAGGATGCCTCCTAACTCCTTCTCGCACAGGTATTCGAAATACCAGCCGATCCACTCCATTTGTTTCCACTGGCGCGAGCCTGCGTTCTTCATCTCGAGAATCGAAGCGCGGCCATCCCATTCGTACGGGAGTTTCTGTAGACGCTTCGTCAGGGCATTCGTAACAGCGGCAGTGGTCATAGGACAGAATTAGCATGCAGCGCCGCGAGCCGGTCCGCAAACTTAGGGAACAAGGCTTTGGTAACCGCATGCACCAGACGAACATCATGTTTTACGTTCTCGTTATCCTTCCCGGCGTTCCGCTTCACGACTCGGTTAGTGCGTTCCGATGCTTCGATCTTCGCCACCAGCCGCTTGGAGACCGGGAGATTGTCGAACAACGGAAGTGAGAGAAGCGTGCGTTCAGAGATGGTCATGCCGCCATCGTTGACCCGCCACCACCAGTACATATAACTGCTGTTGAGGAGCAGATAGGCCAGATCCCGGTCCTCTTCGCTGAAGAAATACAGCGTCTTGAACGAGGCGCGGGAGACCGGCCGCTTGAGGGCGGAGATAAAGTACCGCGGAGTCGACGGCACAATAAGCCGCCACGGGGTCGGGCGGTAGGCAATCAGGCTAAGCAGGCTCTTCTTCTGCCGCTTGGCGGTGCGATACAGAGGGACGAGTGACTTTGATACCTTGGGGAAGATATCCGCCTTAGGCTCGATTTCGACGAGGAAGGATTCAATACTTGCGAGGAAACGCGTACGTTCGCTCGTGCGCCAGCGAAGCAGAGGCGTGATCATGAACTTCTTTGCTCCCCCTTTCTTGGCGACGATGATGCCTGCGCGCGTGCTGTTGACCGTGTTCGTGTTCGTCGAACCAAACTTCACACCCCGGAAGATGCTATCGGGGACGTTGTCGAAGCAGTAGACCGTGATCTGGTTCAGGCGTTCGAGGAGCAACTTACGAAGCGGGAAGAATTTATCGCCATGCGTGAACGTCTGGGGGGTGATAGAAACGAACCCGCTGGTCGTCTCGATGGTCCGTTCAAGGAAATACGCATACCTGTCGCGAGCGTCGGCAGTCGCAAAGCGCTTATCTGCAGGCACGACCACATAGGGCGGATTGAGGAGCGCGAAATCGTAGGACGGCAGATGCTTCGAGGCAAGGAAGTCTGCTTGGATGAAGCGACCCTTGATCGAGGCGAAGAATGTCTTGTCGTTCTTCTGAAACGCGATAGTGAAGAGCGTGCGGGCGATCAGTAGCGCGAGCGCATCGATGTCGATCAGATACAAGTACTTCCGTATGAAAACCTCCGGAGTATGCTGAAGCGACACGAGCCAGAACGCGAGGTTGCCGACGCCCGAGCATGGATCGACCCAGACTTTATTCTTAGGAAACGTACCGGTCTGCCGAGCAAGCACCTGCGCGATATCATCTGGCGTGAAGAACTGGCCTTCGCTCTTGCGCTTGTCTTTCTGCACGTACGCGAGCGAGTACTCATAGAGCACCGATATCTCGCCTATCGAGAGCCCGGCAAGCACGTCCTCGTCGAGAGGTCGCACCTTCTTGAACTCAGGTTGCTTGAGGACGTACCGCAGCTCAGGCCGGTTGAGGTGAGCGAGATGGGTTGCTAACACGCGCAGCCATGTGGCGCGCAGACCTTCGCGAGAAAGGTGGTGGTTGAGCGTTTTGAGAGAGGAGGCTCGTACGATTGGCTTGGTGCTGGTCATGTCATCCGCTGGCGCTTGTACGCCAGTGTACCTTTCGGGACGCTGAAAAGCTACCGATCCTATTCTGCCGAATGCTTGCGCACCGAAGGAATCCGCGGGATAGCCGCTGCAGCGACGCCGGCTATGATGGCGATCGCATAGAAGCCGAAGCCGATCGACATGCCGATGGCCGCGCTGAACCACAATGAGGCTGCGGTCGTGAGATTCTTCACGCTGAATCCTTCCTTGAGGATGAGGCCTGCTCCCAAGAAGCCGATGCCGGCGACTACCTGCGACGCTATGCGGGAGGTCGAGTTAGGGTCGACGGTCGCTGAAAGCAGTGTGAATAGCATCGATCCTGCGATGACGAGCGTATGGGTAGAGATGCCTGCATCCTTGCCACGACTCTCGCGCTCGATACCGACGATGAGGCCGATGAGGATAGAGAGGGCAAGGCCTGCAAGGAACTGTCCTTCCATTGGTCCGATGAATTCCATAGGAATATGCTACCACGGCTCTCGTGGCTACTTCCCGCTCCCGTTGCGCTTCCTCTTGATCTTTCGTATCTCTCCGAGCACTTGGCGCGCGGCGTCTTGGACGCCGGTGGAATCCGTGATGGTCATCAGATGCTCTTCCCTCTCCGCCGCCGCAAGATAGAACGCGTACTTCCTGTTGTGCTTGGCTTTTGCATTAGGTGATTTCACCGCCAATGCTCCACGCTCGGTCAGCTCAAGGCGGAGCTGATCTATGAACGGACCTTGCGAGAGCGTTGAGAAGGGCTGCAGCTCCGGCAGAGACACCTCGGGCCACCTTGAGTCTTCACGCCTGGGTGCCAGAGGCAGTACCTCGCTTTTCGATATCAGCGTGGCCTTCGGATTACCACAGTACGGTTCACTCGAAGAGCGCGGCATCACCAGAGAACCCGGACCGTCAAAGCCCCAGAACGCCCATGGGGAACGGTAGAAGAATACATGTATCGCGTCTTGAACGGTGGCGAGCGACGTAGGTCCGATTCTGGCCCTTTGCGGCGTACCATCGTAGGCAATCGTCGTCATGTACTTACCCTCACCATACTCCTTGGTCACGATAGACCCCTCCCATTCGTCAGCTCTGAGAATCCCGCGGCGATTTCTTCCTCGTTCTCAGAAAATACGCGCATGAGTTGTTCGGTCACTGAACTATTCTTCGAGACAGAGAAGATGAAACGCTCTACGAATGCCTTGCTCGCTGCCGGACCACCGTCAATATGGATCGCGGCGACCAGTGCCTCAAGCGCATCAGCGGTCAGACGTGCTTGCGTGACCTCGGCCCCATCATCATGATTGGTGTCTCTCCCTTTATGGACCACCTTGGTCGCATGGACGCGCTCGCGTGATACGCGAACTGCCTGGTCGAGACCGAGGCGCATTCCGATGATAGAAAGGAACACGTTGCTCCTGAGAGCGCTCTTCTGCAATGATTTGTCTGTGCTGGCAGATGCTGGCCCTCCATTCTGATTCACCCATGCGCGGCTATAAGCCTCTATGAGCTTGTCACCAGTGATTTCAAGCGCTTTGTTGTGAGGCATGGGCGGATTGTGCATTTCACCGAAACTGGGAGCCGTGAGTGCGCGCACGAGAAGGTCTCGATTCTTAAACTTGTACCCTATCCGCTTTTGTAACTCTTCGGCTCCCGCAAGGAATTGCTTCTCCTTCTCTTGCGGAGAAGGGTGCGCGCTGCGCAGGAATTCGCCTACAGAATCCATATGCCTATCGTACCATCGACCGTCAAACCGTCGCGAACCGTATGAGATTGACCAGCTGGATCACGAAGAAACAGACATAGAACAAGAGGAGCAGCACGCCTTCGAGGCGTGAGATGTGGTTCCCGGTCCGCGCGAAGGAGTAGAAGATGGCGATGCCTGCGGTCATGAGCGCGGTAGTCATGTAGAACTCGCTGGCTTCCAGGAAGAATGTGCCCGAAGCGAGGGCGACCAGGCCGAAGACCGGCACGTTCATCGCGATCGATCCGAGGTAGTCGCCGAAGGCGATATCCTTGCGCTTCTGCTGCACCGCCCGGACCGCGATGACGAGTTCAGGGATATTGGTGCCTACCGAAAGCACGATAAGACCAATCAGAGAGGACGGGACGGTGAGCAGGTCGGCGAAGTAGATCGTCTGCTGGACCAAGAAGTGCGCAGCAAAGAAGATGCCGACTGCTCCGATCAGGATGCGCCCGAGGTCCTTGTAGAACGCCTGCTTGGTGCGCTGTTCTGCCGGCAGAGGTTCCATCGGGAGCGTAGTGCGCTGCTGATGTATGAAATAGAACAGGGCTGCATACGAGAGCAGCGCGAGAGCTCCTTCGGTCCTCGTGACATTCCCGTCGATGACAAGCAGCGCGGGCAGCAGCGCTACGACGAGCGTAAGGCCGAGGTTCTTAGGGGATATGGCGTGACGCAGCTCGATGCCATTGCTCGCGATCGCGAAAACCGGAAGGATGAGGAAGAGGATGACGAAGGTAGCGCCGATCAGGTTGCCTACAGAAACGCCTGGCGCGCCTGACAAGGTCGCGTTAGTGGCGACCGATATCTCGCTGATCGACGTCAGGAGCCCGAGTACGACGAACGCAACGCTGAAGCCGCTCCGATGGAAACGGCGAGCGACACGGTCGACGGCATTGATGAGAGACCCGGCAAAAAACCATATGATCACCCCCGAAACGATGAAGATGATGAGATTGACGGCAACGATCATGGGCACGGGGCGAACTCGCAATTCGGTCCTGTCCGTCCGACGGCGGAACCGTCAGGACAAAGCATCGCTTCCATCGTACAGGCGACGGGTTCTTGCGGAACCGGTGCGGGTTCAGCTGGCATATCCGGAATCACGCGCACGAAATTCTGTCCTTCAGGACTGCGGCACTGTTCGGGATAGGACTCCATGATGGGATACCCTGCCGCAGCGCATTCCTCAAACGAAGTGATGAGAGCCGGAGGGACAGGCTCTGGGGATTCGTCTTGACCGAAATAATATCCTGCGGCGATACCGATGATCAATCCCGCTGCCAAAGAGAGCAATGTGGTCTTGTTCATCATGAATCGGTAGAGGTGCGGACTGACTTACCGGATGCTCCGGTCCAGTCCGTGAAGCGCCACCAGGCCGGCGTGAACAAAAAGTACAGGTCGTTTGGGCTTTCTCCTTTCTCTTTTTTCTTAGGGAAAGTATCCAAATACGCTTCTCGTAGCGTAGCGTCACCGTCAGCCAGGAGCCGAGCGGTACCGTCCATCTGCAGGGTACGCATATCCCCTTCGTTGGAGCCGATGACTACCGAGGCACGGGTTGTGCCCTTCTCCAGAAGCGGTTCTGATTTCCGGTAGGTCTTGTCGGTCTTAAAGATGAGCGTGAATGGGTCCTTTGCGTGTGCGAAGTGGACAGTAGCCGCATGCGGCGAACCATCCATCATCTCAAGCGCGATGACGCAGACCGGTTGGCTCTTAAGATACTCGAGGATATCGGGAAGCATCCCAAAATCCTATCACGCCATTACTTCTTCTTGGCGACCTTGGTCTTCTTCTGAACCTTTTTGATGGTCGACTTGAGCGATTCAGCAGGGGCGGCGGCTGGAGCAGGAGCCTTCATGCTGGCGATCAAGAGGTCGAGCTTCGCTTCTACGGACTCGAGGCGCTTGGCCATGTCGCCGATGCGGCGATCTTCCTTCTCTGGAGGACGAGAAGAGAACGTGCGAGGAGTGAATTCCCTCTTGCCGAAAGACCTTTCCGAAGGGCGGCTGCTGTCATCCTTTACGAAACAATCGCGGCAATAGACCGGCTTCTTGCCATTAGGGCGGAAAGGAACTTCGCAGGTGTTATTACACTTGCTGCAGGTCGCCTGGAAGCGCTCTGAAGAGCCGAAATCACGTCCTCCGGAGCGTGCTGGGCCGCGTCCGCCGCCAAAGGAAGGGCGCTTGAAACCGCCGCCTGCGCGAGGTCCGTCGAATCGTGGATTTTTCTTGAAGTCTTTCATAGGAGTGATTAGTGTCGATGATTATATCACAGAAAATTAAAAAATCAAAAACGCGCTCTTATGCGTTGCTTCCCGCGAGGTATCCGGTCGTCCAGCACAATTGTAACGAGTACCCTCCTGAAGGCCGCGTGATATGTAGAAGATCGCCGGTAACGTAGAGATTCTCGAATTTCTTCGAGCGCATGGTGCGTGTGTCTATCTCACTCAGCAGTACTCCCCCGTCCGCGACGACGGCGCGATCAAATCCCATGAGCCCGGTGATAGTGAGCCGCAAATCCTTGAGCAGGGTCGCGAGCGCGCGGCGCTCTTCCTTCAGAACACTATGTACCTTTTTCTCCGGATCGACCTCCAGGAGCCCGAGCAGTATCTCGCTCGTGCCTGGAGGGACCAGCTCCTTGAAGACGTTTTTTAAGATCTTGTTCTTGTTGGCCTCGAATGCCTTGGTGATGTGACGATCGAGTATACCGAGATCCATGCCCGGATGCAGATCGATGCGCGCCTCGACCGATCCTTCGTACAGGAGATCCGCCACCTTCCCTGCTGAGTTGAGGATCGTGGGCCCTGAGATGCCGAAGTGCGTGAAGAGCACGTTCCCGGTCTTCGAGAATCCTTTCTTGCCGTTGACGAAGAACGTTATCTTCACGTCCTTAGCAGTGGCACCTGACAATTTCTTTGCCCAGCCTTCCCGTACCTTTAGGGGCACGATGGTCGGCGTCGGTTCTTCGACGGTGTGCTCAAGCGCCCTCAGCCACCCGAAGCCGTCACCGGTAGAACCAGTTTCTGGATGTGAGCGTCCACCAGTGGCGAGGATATAGGAATGCGCGGTGAATACTTCGCTCCCAGCGAGCACTTTGGTTATCTTTCCTTCTGCCCCATCGATACGCGCGACCCCGAGACCCTTACGCACTTCCACCTTCCCGTCCTGCATGTACTTTTCAAGAAGGCGCACCACGTGATACGCATCATCGCTTTGCGGGAACGCGCGCTTATTCGCCTCTACCTTCAGGGGCAGATCACGGGATTCGAAAAACTTGTACGCGTCCTCCATACCGAACTGAGAGAACGCTGAGTGCAGGAAGGGTTCTGCTTTGCCGTACTGCGCAAGCAACGCATGCTCGTCTGCTTCGGCATTAAGGATATTGCAGCGCCCTCCGCCTGAGATGCGCAGTTTCTCTCCCAAGCGCTTGTTGCGCTCGATCAAGAGGACTTTCTTTCCGCGCGCGCCTGCCCGGCCCGCTGCCATCATGCCGGCAGCGCCGCCGCCGATGACAATCACGTCGTATGCAGAGGGATTCATCCCTCCACCATACCCTATGCCTGCTCGTAAGCCGCCTAGAGTGCGGCGGTCTTTCTCCCTTCCTCTAAGTATTGAGAATCATGACCTGATAGCAAAGGTACGCAGCGATAAAGACCCAGGCCGTGTACGGGAGCAGAAGGAGCGCCGCCTTCTTAGACTGTCGATATATGAGCGCCATGAGTCCAAGCATCGAAAGCCCGAGAATGATGGCGAGCCACTCTGCAGGAACGAACAGGTGGAAGTGGAAGAAGACGATGCTCCATGCGAGGTTAAGGACCGTGCTGAATGCTCACCCGATGAAGCGAGGAATTAACAAACATATCTTTCGTGGAATATTTTTGTGCGGAGAATGTGGCTGTGGCATTACAAGCGAAGTGCAGAAAGATCATACCTATTATCGTTGCACAAAAAAGAAAGGTATTTGCGCGCAAAAATATATCCGCGAAGAATTCCTCGCCGACCAAGTAAATGACATTATCAAAAAAGTTTCTTTGCCGACAGAGTGGAAAGAATTCATGCTCGCTGAACTAGATAAGGAACAAGCGAGCAGTTTCCACTCTGACGCCCTTTTCGTTCAAAATTTGAAAAATCAAATCAAAAGTGTTGAGGAGACGCTAGACAAGCTCCTTGACGCTCATTTGGATAGCACAATTACGAGTGAGGAGTATATCGGTAAGAAGCAAAAACTCCTCAACCAGAAAATTGATTTTTCAGAGAAATTGAAGGATTTTGAACGAAAAGGCAATCGCTGGCTCGAACTTTCTAAACAATTCATTTTAGACAGTAACCAAGCCATAATTATCGCTTCCGAAGAAAATCTCGAAGCCAAAAGAGATTTTCTTAAAAAGATTGGCTCGAACCCCCGCCTCGCGTCCCGCTCGCTCTTTTTGGATTTCAAAAACCCTTGGCGAATTCTGGCTGAAACTCCTGTCGCGTCGCTTTGCGACGCTCCGCATTTTGGCGAAAACGGCGATTCTATTTTTTGGCTGCGGGACTAGGACTCGAACCTAGATAACGACCTCCAGAGGGTCGCGTCCTACCATTAGACGATCCCGCAAAGTACATGGCGACAGGAGTCGCCATGTAGGGGCACAATACTTTAAAACACGCTCTCGTTCAACTAGACGAAGTGCCCGAGAATCGCGCCCATCACCAGGAGCGAGACGAGATAGTACCCCGCGTTCAGTACCCAGAGTTTGATGGATTTCCCTTCCCAGAGATAGGAACCGGCCGTCAGAGGGACCGCGAACCCGAGCCAGTAATAGAATGCTCCCAGCATGCCCCCGACCGCTCCTCCTATTCCGGTGTACGCGATCCCGAATACGGTCGCGTGCGCGAGCACATAGGCCATCAGGAGCGAGAGGATGAAGAGCCGATGTTCGCTGCCATCGGAGTCATCTTCATTGCCTTCATGCTCTCGAACGTGAAGCCCATGAGGCGCATCCATGGCTTTTGAAAGAGGGCGCCGTACCAGAGGAAACCGATGAGCACCGCGGCCACACCTGCACCGAGTACTGCCCAATAATTGATAGTGACTTCCATACCTGTTGATTAGGTTACTATCCTTCCATTATATACCCGTGGTATAGTCGAAAACGGAAGACCGATATCACATCAAGAGCGCGACGAGGGACTTGGCCCTATGACTCGCCGGCAACCTGCTTATGGCAAGGTGCCCCCAACCCCGTATGGGGGACGATGCTCACTACATTCATCCCGCATATGCGGGATTTTATTTAACCCAACCAATCCATGTTCCACCTTCTTACCCACTACACCACCGAGAGCGTTACCGCAGGACACCCAGATAAGGTGTGCGATCAGATGTCTGACGCGATCCTCGACGCCTGCCTTGAGCAGGATCCTAATTCTCGCGTTGCCGTCGAGACCTTTGGCAGTCACGGCACGCTTATGATCGGCGGAGAGATTACCACCAATGCGAAGATCGACTGCGAAGCGATCGCTCGGAAAGTGTACGAAGACATCGGCTACACCGAGAAGCTCGACGTTCTCTCCCGCGTGGTATCGCAGTCCCCGGACATCGCGATGGGAGTGGACACGGGAGGTGCAGGAGACCAAGGCATCATGTACGGGTACGCGACCGATGAGACGCCTGAATTCCTCCCGAAGGGAGTGGTGCTCGCGCACGCGCTCGCCCGCAAGCTCGAGAAGCTTCGTACCGACGGTACGCTTCCCTATCTCCGTCCTGACGGCAAGACTCAGGTGACCATAAAGAACGGCCAGGTCATCACCGCGCTCACGTCGACTCAGCATGCCGAAGAGGCGGACCTCGAGGATATCCGCAAGGATCTGATCGAACACCTCTTCACGCCGGTACTCGGAAGCATCGAAGGAATCGAGATACTAGTGAACCCGACCGGGCGCTTCGTACAAGGCGGGTTCGAAGCGGATGCCGGCCTCACGGGCCGAAAGATCATGGTGGATACCTACGGCGGCCTTATGCCTCACGGCGGCGGCTGTTTCTCAGGTAAGGATGCGACGAAGGTGGATCGCTCTGCAGCCTACATGTGCCGCTTCGCTGCCAAGAACTTGGTGGCAAACGGCTACGCGAAGAAAGCCTTGGTATCAGTCGCGTACGCAATCGGACGCGTCGACCCAGTCATGGTGGAAGCATTCGACGACGAGGGGAAGAACCTCTCGGACATCGTGAACAAGCACTTCGACTTCCGCCCGCGCGAGATCGAAAAGCGCCTCGGACTCCGTCGCCCTATCTTCCGCGAGACCGCGGCATACGGGCACTTCGGCGTCGCAGGGCGTCCGTGGGAAGAGATCGTTACGATATAAACACGCCATGAAAAGCGGCCCGGAACTCCGGGCCGCTTTTTGTTATGCCTTCGCGATGAGGAGATGGAGATGCGAATGATCTGGAATCGATCGTTTCTTGCGTGCCGGCTCGATCATGAACTCATAGACCTCTTGCACGTAGGCTTCCTTGATTGCTTCGAATTCTTCTTGTTCGCTCGCGGTAAGTTCGGCATCAGAAGCATGTCGCTTGGGCACGAGCATGTGATGCACCTCAGCGACCAGGTCATACGGGAAGCGGTTCTCGATAATCCTCCACTCCTTGAATTCTTTGAGCGACGGGCTCTTACAGAGCACGCGCTCAGCCAAGCGGCCCGACTGCTTTTCGCGCGTGTATCGTGCTTCAGTCTCCGGCGTGCGCATCGTTCCCATAGAGGGATTCTAGACTCGCTTCGATCGCTCTTGGGCGGCTTTCAAGAACTCAGTGAACAGTGGGTGCGGAGCAAGCGGACGAGCCTGGAGTTCCGGATGGAACTGCGTGCCGAGAAAGAACGGATGCACGTCACGAGGAAGTTCAGCGATCTCCATAAGAACGCCATCCGGGGACTTGCCCGAGAATATGACGCCTGCTGCTTCCAGTCTGGAAATATATTCAGGATTTACCTCGTAGCGGTGTCGGTGGCGTTCTTCTACCGTATCTGAGCCGTATGCCTCGCGCGCGATGGTCTTCTTGCCCAGCTCCGCGACATAACTACCGAGCCGCATCGTGCCGCCGTAATCAGCCGTGGCGATGATGTCTTTCTGCTCTGGCATGACATCGATGATTGGATGCGGGCAGGTCGGATTGATCTCGACGGTATGCGCACCCTCGAGCCCGATGAGGTCACGGGCAATCTCAACCATCGCCAGCTGCATGCCGTAGCAGAGACCGAAATACGGGATCTTGTTCTCGCGAGCGTAGCGGATCGTGTTGATCTTCCCTTCGATCCCCGTCTCTCCGAAGCCGCCGGGCACGATGATGCCGTCATAGGAAGACAAGCGCTCCATGTTCTCCCCTTCCTGGAAGTCTTTGGCGTTGATCCAGTCGATCTTGGCGGTGACGCCTACTTCGGCGGCGGAGAACTTGATCGCCTCGATGACGGAAAGATATGCGTCTGAAAGGATGTAATCGCCCGTATCGAAGTACTTGCCCACGATGCCGATCGTGATCTCAGGACCGCCGGTCGAGACACGAGCGACGAACTTCTCCCATTCCTTCAGGTCTGAGTTGCCGCGCGGAAGGCCCAGCTCGTCGAGGATGATGTTCCCGAAGTCATCCTTCTCGAAGTTGATAGGCACGTCGTAGATGGAATTCACGTCAGGAGCCGAGATGATGTGCTCCTTACGGACGTTGGTCGAGATTGCGATCTTCTCTTTGCGCTTCTCGTCGAGACGTTCGTGCGAGCGAGCGATGATGAAATCCGGCTGCACGCCGTAGCCGTTCAATTCCCGAACCGCGCTCTGCGTCGGCTTGGTCTTCATCTCTCCCAAGGTAGAAGGTACGGGAAGGTAGGAGACCATAACGAACATCACATCCTTCGGATGATGCATCTTGAGGACGCGTGCCGCTTCTATGTAAAGCGCATTCTGGAAATCTCCCACTGTTCCGCCGATCTCGATAACGGAAATCTGGCTGCCGTTATGCGCCGCGGCGGCTTCGATCCTTCGCAGAATCTCATCGCGCACATGCGGAATCGCCTCGACGCACTTGCCCCCATAGGCTAACGCCCGCTCGCGCTCGATCACGACCTTATAGACCATGCCGCTGGTCATGTAATCCTCCGGTCCCAAATCACGTCCGAGGAACCGCTCGTAGTTGCCCATGTCCTGATCGGTCTCAAGACCTGAGCGGAGCACGAATACTTCTCCGTGCTCGGTCGGATTCATCGTCCCCGCATCGACGTTCAAATACGGATCGATCTTCACGAGGTTCACGCCATAGCCGCGGCGATTCAAGATAAGGCCGATCGAGGACGTGGCGATGCCCTTGCCCACGCCGCTCATAACCCCGCCTATTACGAAAATGTATTTGTGTCCCTCGGTAGCCATACGGTTATATCTTGAGGTACTTACGGACCGCAAACCAGCTCGCTACGCCTCCTAAGAGTACGCCTGAGCCCACCAGCACCATGAATATGAACGGGAAGTGCCCGAGATAGTAGTTGAAGAGGTTGAAGCCCCCGAGCCAGCCGCTGGCACTCATGCCGATATACCAGGAAATAGGATAGAACAGCACCAGAGTGATGACGGCAGCGATCAGGCCTGAGATAAGGCCTGTAACGATGAACGGCCCACGAATATACATGTTTGAGGCCCCCACAAGGCGCATGACAGCGATCTCGTCACGAGAGGTGTAGATGGCCAACCGAATCGTAGCGAAGACGATCACTGCGGAGGCAAGAGCGAACAGCAACACGATGATGGTGCCTGCTCCCTCCGTCGCTCGGATTGCCGAGGTCAGGCGGTCGATCACAGTCTTGTTCTGGAAGTAATTGATGCGGTCGATGAGATCAGAAGAGCCTCCGGCGACTGCAGCATCGTCTGAGAGGAACTTCACGATGCTCTCGTACTGGCCCGGATCCTGCGCCTTGATAGCCAGCGAGGCGCCAAGTGGGTTCTCGCCCAATTCCTCAAGAGCCTGGAGGGTCAACTGGTCGTCTGCATGGCGCTCCTCGAACTCACGAAGCGCTTGCTCCCGGGAAGTATAGGTAACGGCCGCTACCTCAGGGAAGGCCGCGATCTGATCGCGCACCGCGAGAATGTCTGATTCCGCTGCGGTCGTGACGAAGTAGACGTTCACGTCCACCTTGTCTTCGATCGCTGCGAGCGTGTATGAAAGGATTGCAGACAGGAATATCAACAGCCCGATGATGACCAGCGTCACGGTCATGATGAGCACGGTCGCAAAGGATACGGAACCGCTTCGTACGAAATTCTTCGCTCCTCCTGCAAACATCCTGCGTAGCATCGTGAAGTTCATAGTCTAGAGAATATAGTGGCCATTCATATCGTCGCGCACCACCTTCCCCTTCTCCATGGTGATGACGCGCTTACCCATCGCATCGACGACTCCCTTGTTGTGCGTCGTGATGATGACGGTGGTTCCCATCTCATTGATCTTCTTGAGTATCTCGATGATCTCGTAGGTGTTTACCGGGTCGAGGTTGCCGGTCGGCTCATCAGCGACGATCAGGTCAGGCTGATTGATGATCGCGCGGCCGATTGCGACGCGCTGTTGCTCACCGCCTGAAAGTTGTGATGGGAAGTGATGCGCCTTATCAGCGAGGTCAACCAGATCGAGGATGTAGGGAACGTCCGATTCGATCTCATCGTCAGCGCGTCCTGCGGCTTCCATCGCAAACGCGATGTTCTCGTACGCGGTCTTGTTCGGAATCAGACGGAAATCCTGGAACACCGTACCGATCTTGCGGCGGTAGTGGTGCATGCTGCTCGACGGAAGCGTGTGGATGTCCACCGATTCGAAGAAGACCGACCCGGCGGTCGGTCGCTCCTGTCCAAGGAGCATCTTGATCAAGGTCGTCTTGCCAGCTCCTGAGTGTCCGACGACTGAGACGAATTCTTTTGGAGCGATCGAGACGGTCACATCCTGGAGAGCCGGTGTGCCATCACGATATTCTTTCGTCACATTGTCGAAGTAGATCATATAACCGAGCTATTCTACCTCACTCTGGGCACTCGCGTCTATGAACGCGTCGATATCTCCACCTAATACCCCCTCTGGATCATGGGATTCGTGTCCTGTCTCGTGGTCTTTCACCATCTTATACGGATGGAGCACGTAGGAGCGACGCTGGCTCCCCCACTCATTCTTGGTAGTCGTGCTTATGGAGCGCCCCTTTGCCTCTGCGAGCCTCCGTTCTTCCTCCATACGGAAGAGTTTCGCTTTCACCAACTCAAGCGCACGTTCACGGTTGGCTATCTGAGTGCGTTCGCTTGAGACATGGGCGGAGACTCCGGTCGGCGTGTGCACGATGCGGACCGCCGTCTCTCGCTTGTTCACGTTCTGACCGCCGGCGCCTCCTGAACGAGCAAACTGGATGTCGAGATCGTCGGGGTTGAGCTCAATCTTTTCTGACGGCGCGATGCGCGGCAGCACTTCGATCATGACAAACGAAGTCTGTCGCTTCGCCTGCGCGTTAAACGGAGAGATGCGCACGAGACGATGCACGCCTGCTTCGTCCTTAAGGCGGCCATACGCTCCGGGCCCGTTGATCTCGATCAGTACGTTGCGATAGCCGCCATGATCATTCTCGTTCGCGTGCAATTCGCGCACCGTCCACCCTTTCTGTACCGCATACCCTTCATACATGCGGCGGAGCATGCGCGCGAAATCTTCCGCGTCATCTCCTCCGGCTCCGGCGAGCACGGCCAGAGTCGCATCTCCCATGTCATGCGCATCTCCTGATCCCCCTTCCTTGAGAGATTGGTATTCGCGCACCAACCGCTGCGCCTCGTCCTTATTGGCCCAGAAGTCAGGCGATGCCATCAGCACCTCTATCTCTTGTATGCGAGGGTTCTCGTCGCTCATGCAGCGAGTATACCGTGCAGCGCGTGTATACTAAATGAGACTTGTGCCGTTTGATGAGAGCAGATTAAAGAAGTTCAAAGGCATCATCGCCGAGCAGGCGGATAGTGATCTGGACACCCCCGAGTTTTTCGAGTTCGCGGATGAGATACGGATACCTATGAACCGCGTACTCGAGAAATTGGGGCACAACCTCTCGAGCCCGCAGGTGACAGCACGCAGGCCCCGAATCGAGCGCGAGCTATTCGAATGGGTCGCTCGTGAGCCGGGCGGCGCTTCCCTCATCAATGACGGCATGATACAGACCTTGTGCGAGCGTCTGCTGCCAAAACCGAAATTGCACTAATCTATGGAGCCAGGGGGGAGGATTGAACTCCCGACCTCTTCGTTACGAGTGAAGTGCTCTACCAACTGAGCTACCCTGGCGCAGTAGAGTTATAGCCTCTCTAGGAGAGGTACGTCAACAATATCAGGGTTTCCTTCCCACGTACGCGACGGGTATACTGTCTGCTATGACCCCAAAGGGCATCCCGACCGAGTTTACCGACGTAGGCAAGCACTACGCAGCCCGAACTCACGAGAAGATGCAGGAAGTCCTCCTACATCCAGAGGCTCCAGGACCTGCCGTTCATTACTACATGATCCGAGGCGGCAAAGACCAGCGCAACGTCACCGTCTGGGAACCAGGCCTCGTAGGCGACGAATACATCAAGACCTACGGCCACTACCATATAGGAGAGCTCGACGAGACCTATTGGATACTCCTTGGCGAAGGCATCATCCTCAAGCAGAAGATGGGCGAGACACCTGACGTCGTAGAGCAGTTCAGCGTGATCCCGGTTACGGCTGGCGACGAAGTCTACATGCCGCCCGGACACGGACACCTCGCGGTAAATACCGGAAAAACGTACTTCGTGACCGCTGACGACAGCCCTGTCCATTTCGATGATCCGGATCCAGCAGGGCTCCCGGGACATGCCGACTACGAGCCAGTGAAGAAGATGCGCGGTTTCGCGTACTACGTCGTCGAGCACGACGGGAAGCCAGCGCTGGTGCGCAACCCTTTGTACAAGGAAATCCGGAATGAAGATCTGGGAGGATTGTCTGTACTTCCCTCCTAAGCAGAAGCGTCAGCCTTCTTCCCGAACACCATATTCTGCGGAGAGCGCTCTCACCAAGGATGTATCATTTGAAAGCGCTTCCTTGATCAAATCCACGCCGCGGTCTATCGCGTTGCCGATAAAAGCCTCCAGGGGTATATCGCGCGAAGTGCCCGCCTGCATATGCTCCATGAGAACGGCAGCATGATCCGCGGAAGGCGGGACACCGAGCCGGATGCCTCTTTGTATATGTTCAAGGAGCGTGTCCATATACGATTCGAATTTTTTTGGATCCCCGAGGATCTGCTCTGAATCGGCGGCAGAAAGAAGCGGCAGCTTCGTGGCCCAGACGAACTCAGGGATGAATGCGCCCGCGATCGGGACAAAGGCGTCCTCGCCGAGCTCAGGAACCCTGAGTGGCTTAGTAACCGGCATACCGAGCTTATTCAGGTCGAACACGAGCTTCGCCGCAAGCGCGCGCCCGTTGCCGTCCATGAACGGATGGAGGATATACGCCCATATCTGGAAATACACCATGGCAGATAGCGCATCCTCGGCGGTGCTCACCTTCTTCAAAAGCTCATCGAACCGGTCGCACAATTCATCCATCATAGGCTCGAGCTCCTTTGCCAGTCCGAGGAACATATATTCCTTGCCTTCATGTCCGAGTAATTCGTATCCGAACCTGAGCGAATGAGGCGCGGTAACGGGTTCTCTCTCCTCCATCAAATCCAACGTCGCCCCATTTGCGGAGGTGCCCGCGCCGGAGCATGGTGCGCCGCCCCAGTATCGTTACCGTGCGTTCCGCATCAAATGGGAAGGCCGTGAGGTACACGTCGTGCGCGGTCTTCGATGGAGCGTGGCGTAGCGTCTGCCGGAAATAGTCCTGGCCAAGATCGAGAAACGCGCGCGAATCTTCCTTCGTCCTTACTTTCGGATTCCCCCTGGTAAAGAGAGCTAGGAGCGCTTCTCCCTGAACGGGCACCGGGCCCTGATCCTTGTCCGCGCCGCGCGTAACGAGGCGATGCAGGAGCGGCCAGAGCCGCTTCGTAGAATCATCTCGTTCAAGGAGCGCCGGCAATGCCTGGATGAAATTCACCCACCCCTCCACCTTCACCGCCTCCTTTGAAGAAAGCAGGTCGCCTGGCCCTTCTTTTGAGGATTCAAATGCTTTCACGCCATCATGCTATCACGCAATAGAACTGGGCGACCTGTCCCCTATTGTCTTGGAGCCGACGCCCGGGATTGAACCGGGGACCTCGTCCTTACCATGGACGCGCTCTACCAACTGAGCTACATCGGCGTCCCCGCATCCTAGCCGATTCCCCCCGTTCTTTCAATATTGCCCCGAAACTTCCCGTGCTTGCGGTAGGTTCTTAAAGGTATACTCTTCCCATAACATATGTGTGGCATCGTCGGATACGTAGGTTCTCGAAACGCCTCCCCCATTTTGATGAACGGGCTGCGCGCCCTTGAATACCGGGGCTACGACTCGGCAGGCATCTATATAAGTGGTGCGGGGGCCATGAAGCGCGCAGGCCAGGTCGCCATGCTCGCTGATGCACTGCCTGCGTCTTTCGAAGGCACTTGCGGCATCGCACACACTCGCTGGGCCACCCACGGCGCACCTACCGAGATAAACGCTCACCCGCATACGGATAACAACGAAGAGGTCTGGCTGGTGCACAACGGCATCATTGAGAACTACGCCGACCTCCGCGACATGCTCCTCAAGGATGGCGTGACCTTCACCTCCGATACCGATACCGAGATCCTCGCCGCACTCGTCGCCAAGAAATACACCAAAGACGTACCTCTCGAAGAGGCCGTCGCTGCAGCATTAAAGGAAGTGCGCGGTACGTATGGCATCGCCGTCGCCTCCAAACGCGAACCGGAGAAGATCGTAGCTGCACGCCTCGCAAGCCCGATCATGCTCGGCATCGGTACCGATGGCTACTATGTCGCCTCTGACGCGACACCGATCCTCAAGCACACCCGCGAGGTGGTGTACCTCGATGACCGCGAGATCGCGGCGCTCACACCTGACGGCTATCGCGTAACCACCCTTTCCCAGGAACCGCTCGAGAAAGAAGTGGAAACGCTTGATTGGGATATCGAGTCCGCGCAGAAGAAAGGCTACGAGCACTTCATGCTCAAAGAGATGATGGAGATTCCGGAGGCGATCGAGAACACGCTTCGCGGACGCCTGGTGCCCGCGAGCGGTGAGGTGAATCTCGGAGGACTTCGCGACGTGCTCCCTCGCATCAAGAAGGTCAAGCGTATCGTCGTGACCGCCTGCGGCAGTGCTGCCTACGCGGGCCAAGTCGGTGAACTCTTGATCGAGGAGTTGGCTGGCATCCCGGTCGAGTCCGTACTCGCCTCTGAACTCCGCTACCGCCGGAACACCATGGACCCTGACGACACCATATTGCTTGCTATCTCCCAGTCCGGAGAGACGCTCGACACCATCGAAGCAATCCGTGAGGCGAAGCGCCACGGCATCCTCACCTTGGGCGTCGTAAACGTCGTCGGGTCCTCTATCGCGCGGGAGACTGATGCCGGCGTCTACAACCACGCAGGCCCTGAGATAAGCGTCGCGTCGACCAAGGCGGTTATCTCCCAGATGACCGTGCTCGCGCTCATCTCAATCCTCCTCGGGCGCAACAACGGCCTATCGGCGCCTGAAGGAGAACTCCTGGTCAAAGAGCTCGCTCGCCTGCCAGACCTGGCTCGCGAGATCCTTTCTCGCCACGAGTCCATACGCGCGATCGCCAAGAAGTACGTCGACACGACCGGCGCCTTCTATCTCGGACGCAAGATGCAATACCCGGTCGCCTACGAAGGAGCGATCAAGCTCAAAGAGATTTCCTATATACACGCGGAGGCCTATGGCTCAGGCGAGATGAAGCACGGCCCTATCGCCCTTATCGAGCCCGCCTTCCTTTCGGTAGTGCTCGCTCCGGATGATTCGATGTATGAGAAATCAAAGTCCAACATGCAGGAGATCCGGGCCCGAGGCGGCAGGATCATCGCGGTCACAACCGACGGCAAGGAAGATGATATCCGCACCCTGGCAGACGATGTCATATCGGTCCCGAAGGCCCATGAGCTCTTCCTTCCTATCCTGACGACCATCCCGCTACAGCTCTTTGCGTACTATGTCGCGCTCGAACGCGGACTCCCGATAGACAAGCCCCGGAACCTCGCTAAGTCTGTGACGGTGGAGTAGGCTCCCACTTCTTGCCCGTAACAATAGCAAGGTACTTGTGCGCCATGGCACTGAAAAAGTCGACGAGCTCGAGCTTTTGGTGAATGGTCATCTTATGATAGCAAGCATTAAGCGCCGCGAGCTGTTCTTTCTGCTCCTGATTAGAACCGAACTTACCCAAGGCGGCTTCAAATTCTGAGAACAGGGCACGGAACTCTTCCGCTTTAGGAACGACCTTGTCCTCAGCAGCGACTCCTCTTCCCCATGCCGTATCGTCCCTGTCGATGAGCTCCTTAAAATGCACGAACGCACCGATGACCACGGTAAATGAAGAGATGCGGAACCGGTTCCTTTCGAACACTTCCTTGAACGCTTCGCCATAGGTTTCTTTGCCTTCGCCTTTGAATTCAGTACGGCGGTTGTGGTCCTCGAAATGGTCGTCACCGGCGTCTTGCCCGAGGAAGAGCGAACATGCATCCGCAAGCCCTTGCATACGCTTGAGGACATCAGGAGGGAGACTCCCGAATACTTCGAGATCCAGTTCAGAGGGTACATCTTCGCCATGTCGAAGAATCTCGAACTTGCATTCGTCTTCGATCACTTTCCGCACGGCAGCGAAAAGATCTTCTTTGGTGCGAAACGGTAACTTGGAGGAAGCAAGATGATCTTTGCGGAACGCTTAAGGGAGTCGATTCTCAAGTCGTTTCGATGCTGCTTCATTTCTAGGCATGGCTATATTTATAAAATATATAGAAAGTAAGTCAACTACCTTTTCCGAGCGACTGTAGCAAACGCGAGTCCCAGCACGAGCGCGACTCCGGCAAGCACGCTGGCCATCAGCCCGAAGCCAAGCGCATCAAAGGAGATACCGATAAGGAGAGGTGCGAGCAAGTTTCCGATGGTTGCAATGCTCTCGAACGTGCTCCCACGTATGCCGTAGCGGTCCTGCGGGCCAAGCGTCGTGACGAGCGATTTGCCGATGACGGTGAAGAGTTCCATCAAGATGCCGAGGAAGAAGCACACTGCCAGCTTCGCGAAGTACGAAGGGAAAACTGCTAGGCTGGTCATAAGGATTGCCACTCCTACGAGTCCGAGCATAAGCAGGCCGTATTTGTTATGCCGGTCAGCGAGTCCGCCGAGAGTGAAGCCGAAAAGGCGCGGGATAGTGCCCACGATCGTCAGCAGCACGATCATCTTGAAATCTGCTCCCTCGATGAACGCGTCGATAGGAATGAAAAGGCTGATGAGGGTATCGATGATGCCCATGAACACGACCAGGAGTCCGAGCAGCTTCAGCCGCGCATCCCAACTTCCCCACTCTGATACCGCGTTGCGGTATGACTGCAGGGTGTGCATCTTCTCCTTCGCCTTATGGATCTTGTCTTTGGGCGCAAGGAGTGCGAATGGCAGCGCCAAAAGGCTGAACGGCACGATAAGGAGGAGGAGGTAGTGTATCGGCACCAGCGTCACGATGAGCATGCTCAGGAGCGCTGCGGCGGTCCAGCCGGCATACGCGACGGTCTCTATGTAGCCGAAGGATGAGGCCAGGTGATTCCGGGCCGTGATGCGGCGATAGTACGTATCGATGCCCGTATTCTCGAGCGCCCATCCGACACCGTTAAAGACCCGTCCAATCACGACGAATGCGCGACACCGGTGGCGCCTGCGAGGAAGTAACTGGCGCCCACCAGAGGATAGAGGACCAGACCTGCGATGATGAGCACTTTGGCAGACATGCGGTCAGCGAGCATGCCGACGATTGGCAGTGAGATCAGGAGCTAGATCTCGAATACGGAACTAAGCAAGCCGGTCTCTGCATAGGAGGCCGAGAATGCGAACAGGAAGATGGGAATCAAGGACTCACCGAAGCCCCAGCCCACCCACCTGGCAGTGCGTGCCCACGCAAGAAGCTTGATGCCCTCAGGCATCTTGTTGGTCTCGTGATGAGAGATATGTTTGCGCCCCGAGATTCGGTGGCGATTACGTATGGGCATACGCGAATCTTAGCAGCACTATCGCTCTATGCTCTTAAGCACCTGCGTATAGAGGCCTTCGACGATCTTCTCTTGGGCCTTCCCTACCTTTACATAGTGATCGAGCCCTGGAGACGCATTGATCTCGAGGATCCAATACTTCCCCGGCTTCGCAGAAAGGTCATCTGCGGTCATCAGGTCGACGCCGCAGAGACGCAGCCCCATATCCTTGGTCAGGCGCACGGCCATCTTCTTATACGCGGGGTGCACTTTGTCCGTCACATCGACGGCATCGCCGCCCGTCGAAAGATTCGCATTATCGAGAAGGTAGATCTTTTGTCCGCGAGCAAGGACGGAGGAAAGACGGAGGCCTTGGTGGCGTAACTTAGTCCGTATGCGCGGATCGTCGACTTTGATTTGCGTATCCCTCTTTATTTTCGCAAACTCTCGCTGCTTCTTCTTGAGCAGGTCTGTGATAGAAGACTTCCCGTCTCCGGTGACATTCAATGGTATGCGCTCGTATGCGGAAATGACCCTGCTGTCGAGGACCACGAGCCGGTAGTCCCGGCCCGAGACGACCTTCTGTACGATCGCGACCCGGTCTTTCTTGAACACGGTGCGCATAGCAGCGTAGAACTCGCGCTCAGTGTGCACGACCGCGACCCCTGTCCCTTGGCTTCCGCTGTTTGGCTTCACGACAACGGGAAAGCCGTTCTTCTTGGCGTGCCGGTAGCCAGCATCAATCGTGCGCTTTGGCATTCCGACTGCTGCTGCCCACTCGTCTGTAAAGAAGGTCTTGCTCCCTGGAACGACGGGGTATCCCATCTTCGCCATGAAGAAGCTCGCGTAGTCTTTGTCGCCGGCGACTTCGGAACCTCCCATCGGATTCACGTCGACGGTGTTGTATCTGAAATAGGATCGCTTGCCGTTCTTGAAGGTGATCTGCCCAGCAATGCCCCACAGAGGCTCTACGAGCACTCGAGCTCCGATACGTGGAGCGATCTTCTTCAGAAGCCGCCCGAGCACGAGTGACTCTTTCTTCTTTTTCATCGAACGGAGTTACCGAGGGATCCGCAACGTCTTGAACGAGGCTTCGATAGCCGCTTTGTACGTACTCCACTCCTTCTCGGACACTCTTGCCGCTACAGAGTAGTAGTAATCAGGTCCGGAGGTGGCGACGACCCAGCTAACAAGACGGAACTTTCCGGAAAGATCCGTACGCTTGATCTCGACGCGGTAGCCACCGGCAGCCCCGAGCGAGACTGACTTCTTGCTCACGACGCTTCCGCTTATCTTCTTGCCAGCGATCGTTGCGCTTCCGGTGTAGAGGGCGATAAGCCGCTCGGTCTGTGCCAGAGGGTTAGCTGCTTCCGACATAGGCACGCCCACGCCGACCTGCAGATTAATGGTCTTCTCCGGATTCGTGAAGAAAACGTACGCTTCAGGCCTCGCATCCTTCAAGATCGTTCCCACCGCCCATCCTTTCGGCGGCTTGATCATAGGAACGCCACCTGCAGTCACATACACGTTAGCCTCAAGCTCCCCTTTCTTCGGTTTCTTCTCGACGAGATCTGGTTTGAGTTTCGAGACTGTGCGAACGCCATCGGCGAATTCGAATCGCTCTATGTTTATGACCGTGTCCGTATCAGCCCGGCACGCGATCTTGTCCTTGAGCGTGTAGCTCTTATCCAGGTGCTGCGTGATATAGAAATCTGACCGCTTTCCTGAATACGAAAGCGTATCGGTATCTGCTCCGCCATCATAGAAGTCATTACCATTACCACAGCTAGGGAGCGGACGGACGGACGCTTCATGGCGAGCCAAGGCTCCCGTCGTGCTATAGGTCTTGGCAGAGGCAGCGTCGGCTACTGTTGGGAGCGCGAACACGATGACCTGCAAGGCTGATAGCAAGAATTTCATTGTGTGAGGTATATAGCAGGCTCTCGGCGTCATCTCTAGAGATCCATCCACACTGCCTCGATATTATTCCCATCGATATCGTGGACGAACGCGGCGTAATATCCCGGACTATATTCCGTGCGGATACCTGGTGCGCCGTTGTCAGTGGCACCAGCTTCGAGTGCTGCCTTGTAAAACGCATCTACCTCCTCTTTGTGTGCAGCCATGAATGCGACATGGACTGCCGAGGACTGCTCTTTCTCTCCTACCCAGAAATCCGTCTTTCCACCCTGCGCAAAGCCAACCACCTTATACTCCTCTACATCCATCTGCACCGCATAGCCAAGGGGCGCGAGCATTGCACGATACAGGTCCTTCGACTTTGCATAGTCTCTAACAGCTACTGATGTGTGAGCGATCATACCGAGAGTATGCCAGATTCACGCCTGTAGTAAACCGAACGACGAAAGCCCCTTCCGGGGCCTTTGTGCGATGCGCAGGCTATTGAACGCTGTTGGAACCACAATTGGTAGTATTCTGAACCGCCCCACCCGCCACGTCTTACACCTCTACGGGATTGATGACCCAAGCGCTTGTGCGCAAGTCACCTTTCTCGTTAAAACTGAACTTCTCTCCATATATGTCTGGGCGCATATCTTCGACCACGAATTGCTTGAGCGACTTCTCCACTGGCTTCTGCAGCAGTCCCTGCACGAGGACTAAGGTCCCCATATATGCATTAAATGCATATCTATGTGGAGCGCTGCCGTATGCATCCTTGAACTTTTCAACAAAGTCAGCCGGCACTGCAGACTCAAGGAGGTATAAATCACTTCCTGCCCCAATGGACTGGATCTGAGATAAGAGTTCAGTTCCCAATTGGACAGTACCGATGACAGGAACCTGTACACCTCTTTCTTTTAAGAATCGAATCAGGTCGAAGAACGAGTCATCATAGTTGTCGACGATAAGTACGTCCGGACAACTGACAGAGACCTCGTCAACTATGGCTGAGAGTACGGCTGTGCCTGCACCGCGCGGAGAGATCTTCGAATACACGATGGAACCTCCCACGCTTTCTGCTGCACTCGATACTATCGTCTGGTGTTCGGTGCCCCATACGTTGTCTCCTGAAATGACAGCGATACGCTTACACGCATTCTCTTTGAACCAGTCAGACAGCACTTCTTGTTTCGTGTCGTTCGAGTACGCGCCTGAGAGTCGGTTTTGGGTACGGACGACCAACGAGTCAGAAGAGGTCGCCGGAGTGAAGTACGGAATCTTCTCTTCCTCGAGCGCAGGAGCAACTCCCTCGATGATGTAGCTCCAGGTAGGGCCGACGATGGCTTGCGGCTTGAATGTTTCGAGCAATTGGCTCAGTCCATCGAGGACCTTGCTTGAGCTGCTCTGATCATCGTGATACCCGACTTCCACCGTTATACCTTCCTGCGCAAGATCACGGACTGCTAATTCAACCCCCTTCCGCATTATGCGTCCGTCGTGTACGGCGACACCTGAGTCAGCAAGTATGACGCCGAGTCGTACCTTACGACCAATCAGACCCTCTTCTGAAGCGTTAGAAGCCTCTTTGCGGGCAGTGATGTGATAGAAGCGGTTATCAGCGACGCTGTACTGGTTCACGATTTCAAGAGAGAAATCATACCCGTACTTATTCAGCAGTTCCTCAAGATACTCTACTGCCTTAGGGTCCTTGTTGGAGAACGCGAGCACAATCTTCCCGTCTTCCGCAAGATACCGCTTCGCATACCTGAGGAATTTATTGAGCACGCCTCCTTCCTTTCCCTGCGTTGAAAATGCGTACACCAGCTCTCCGAAATCAATATCCACGCTTAAATGGAAGGGTGGATTGAAGGATATGATGTCGAAGTAATTCCTGTATTTATACGACAGAGGTTCAAACGCGTCGCCTTGATAGATATCGGTTATCGCCTCGATGTCTAGGTCCTTAGCATTATCCTTTGCATTTCGCACGGCCTGAGAGTTTATATCAACCTGCACCACATGCTGTGCGCCATTCATTGCAGCAATAATGCCCATGGTGCCGTGACCACACGCTATATCCGCGACACGCTTTCCTGCTGACATCTCCTTCGCCTTTCTCGCGAGCAACATCGAACTTCGGAAGCGGTTCGAAGGATACACGTTTGGGAGCACCTTCATTTTTATTCCCTCGATAAGGGTGTAGTAAGGATTCTGATTCTGCCGAATGTGATTGTGGATCTCCTCAGGCGTAAGAGCAGGATAGTAGGCTGAGGAAAAATAGTTATCAGATTTCATCGCAGCTACGGTCTCCTCGATGAACTTCACCGCCTCCTCGCCGTCTTTCGCATAGCGAATATTGGTCTCGAGCTTTGATCGAAGGAGCCCATGCTTCTCAATGAAATCGAGAATGGCCTTGTAGTTGTGCGTATACGATCCGACTAGAACAAGCACTTTCTTCATCTCGCCTATTTCTTGCATGATATGCGCCTCAATGGTCTCGTGCAGAGTCCCGAGACCGCCAGGCAGCACCACGTAGATATCTCCAAGCTCGAACAGCCGACGCTGACGCTCCCAGTGCGTATCATACGCTTCCCAGTACGTCAGTTCGTCATGAGGTTCGGCTCATAGCGATGAAGCCCAATTCCGTGCACCATGCCGCCCTCGGTGTGACACGTGCGCGCAGTGTGGCCCATGAGACCAGTCCGAGATCCTCCGTTCACAAGAATATATTTTTCCTGAGCGAGGAACCGCGCGATTGTCTCTGAGTCTTTGAGAGTAGCCTTATCTTCTATATCCTGTCGGGCACCGAACAGTACTACCTTATAGGGGTAGGATTGTGCTTTGCTCGCGGGGTCCGAGGCCATGGGAACAGACGATTACTATTTGATAGTCCTAACTCTCACTTTCGACTTTCTCCTCAAGTGCACCCTGGCCCTTTACGATGTAGTTGTAAACGCGTTTCTCGATAACCTGAAATTCCTTCACGACGCGACCAATATTTTCAAGGATGGGAAACGCTTCATTATTCAATGCGATGCGCTCAGACTCCGATTCCACTGTATTCACTTCCTCAAGCGAGCGATAGCGTACATCGATAGCCTTGAATGCCTCAAGGTCGCTTGCGAGCTCTTTTACGAGCGCGTAGAGCTCGTCTAGTTCCAGATCGGTGGTGTGCTCCTGGTTGAGAAGGTATTTGCTGGATTTTGTTTGATGGTCTGACATACAGATTTACGGCGAGCGAGTAATGGACAATGTAGAAATTTTGTCCTTTGGGTAGCATATACCGTATAAGAATTACCTCTAGTCTAGAGATAAACCAGAAAGACCGCCTCGTTGAGCGGCCTTTCTGTATCTTCAGGACTTAGTCCTGTTTTGCGCGGTCGACGAGACTTGAACTCGCAACCTCCCGCGTGACAGGCGGGTGCTCTAACCAGTTGAGCTACGACCGCAAACGAAGCACAGTGGGCACTTTAACGGTTTTTCCCTCCCCCGGCAAGTTTCTTGAATACGTCGCGAAACGAGACTAGCGCCCATATCCCCTCAAGCACGAGGAACGGGATTGAGTTAAGAAGCACCGCATACCACACAAGAAATGCGGCTCCGATTAGATTGATAAGATCATAAGCGAATGCTTCCGCATCTAACTTCCCAAGCTCGTTGGCGATAAACGCGATAAGCAGCAATCCTGCCCCAATGACGCCGATCAGTGTCGTTGTATCCATGGAAGGAGTATAGCCCGAATGAGTGCTGGTGGCAGGACTTGCACCTGCGACCTTAGGTTTATGAGTCCTATGCTCTAACTACCTGAGCTACACCAGCAGTGAAAGCACCTTACTATTTTTATGGCCTTACTTCAACGCCTCCTGCAGTCTCGCCGCCGCAGGCTCTATATCCTCAGGAGAGCCCACAGGAATCCACAGCGCCTGGCGCACGACGGTAATCGGATGCTCCTTAGCGAAGAGATTGAGCGGGTGCGTCATGAAGTATTCTCCGCTCTCATGGCGAGCCGCTTCGTAACCGAACAATCGCTCATCAAGCACCATCGCGCCGGTCGAGACCAGGTTCCCGACTGGGTGAGCGGGTTTCTCGATGACCTCCGCGAGCGTTCCGTCAGGTCGTTCTGAGACCACTCCCATCTTCGAAGGGTCCTTGTGCTCAGAGACCAGGATAGACAGCGGATGCGAAACCGCTTCCTGGAGCGCTTCCTTGCCATGGATGTCATCCGCATTCATAAGAAGGAACCGTCCAGTAATGAGCGGGCGCGCGACGGAAAGCGCGTGCGCAGTCCCCGCGGCCATCCACTGATGCACGTAGGTAATCGGACGTCCGCCATAGGAAGCGCCGAGGTGAGCACGGATCATATCGCCCTTGTACCCGATGACGAGAATAATCTCGGTGATATCGGACGGGAGCGCATCGAGGACGTGCTCGAGGATAGGCTTGCCTCCGACTTCGATCAGAGGCTTCGGGAGCGTCAGGGTAAGGGGGCGCATCCGCTTACCCTCCCCTGCGGCCATGATGACTGCTTGCATGCGGGACACTATACGATACAACCACCTGATTCGATAGCAGGTTCCGATGTGCTAAAGTTGAGGCATTCTATGAACGAAGAATTCGACGCGCACGAGGCGTTAGTGCGCGAGCTGATGGATCCGCACCTGCGGGAACAGTATGCCCGGCCCTACAACGACTACGAAGTCGGCATCGTCCCGAAGATACTCGGCTTCTTCCTGGTAGGCTCAGGTACCCTCCTCTACGGCAAGCGCCCGTCCTACGGGAAGTTCAAGGCGATCGAGGTCATCGCGCGCATTCCCTACCAGTCCTGGGAAGTAGCGGCATACACCTTGGTCTCCGCATTCCATGGGAACGAAAAGATGGCCATCCAGCTCTGCAAGACGAGCGCTTTCAGCCGCTTCGCGCAGGACAACGAGACCATGCACGTCACCGTCATATCGCACCTGGCGCGCAAGAAGAAGGACCACGGCCTCTTCCGCTTCACGCTCATTCCTCTTCTCTTCGCGCTCGTCTACTTCTGGGCCATCTACCTCCTCTATATGGTTTCGCACAAGGCAGCCCTTGAACTCAACTACCTCTTCGAAACTCATGCGTACAAGCAATACCAGCAGTTCTTAGATGAGAATGAAGAGATGCTCAAGCAGACTCCTATCATGTCTGATTTCCTCGATTTCTACGGGCGCAGCGCAAAGAGCGAATATGAGTTCTTCGAATCAGTACGCAATGACGAACTGATCCACCGCAACCGCTCCGTCCGCGAACTAGAAGCGCGCCCAGATCGCCTTCGAAAGATAGAGGCGCACGAAATGCTCTAGGCGACTTGCTTAGCCTTCCTTCTTATCACTGAGCTGCTGCTCGATATAGCGTTCTAGATCCGCTAGGTTCTGGAGCATCCGCTTGTGCAGCCGGGACTCTTCTGACGTCAGGTTACGGCTCGCACGTGTGCTCTCCAGGAGTTTTAGGTTCTTTTCCAAATCCTTCTTATAGAGTGAGAAACTTCGGTGCACTTCCTTTGTTACCCCGGTAAGCGAAGGGTGCGCGCCATTCTGAAGCCGGAAGAGACGGTACCAACCGTAGAGAGCCAGGAGAAGCGATATGAGCGATATGAGTGCCATGCCCACTAGCGATGCTCCAAGCGTGAGAGTGAACGAGCCTAGCGTGAGCACCGGCGCATCCATCACTGAAGCGGTGGTCGTGAAGGTTTCGGATGTCTCAGCTGCGTTCCCAGCCTGATCGTACGCTCGCAGCGTGACCACGTGCGCGCCAGCGCGTAGATCACGGACGTTGAGGACGTATTCGCCTGTCTCGTTCGGCTCGAAGGTGTGTGGCTCAGCAGAATCAACGACGGCTTCGTAGCGTGCGATGCCTGAAAGCGCGTCGTCTGCCGTAAGCGCTATACGCAAGGACCGATCGCGTTCATCGTACGTAACGGCATGCGAAGTGATCTCAGGCGCTTGGGTGTCTATGTTGACGCGGTAGGTATACGTATCTCCCCAGCCTGCAGCGCTACGAGCGCGCATGCGGAAATACCAGGTGCCGTCATCAAGCGCTTCTACCGTCTTCTCGACGATCGCATTGCTGTAGGTCACGCCGGGATCGGTATCTGCTGACCTATCGATGCCTAGCTGCACGCCAACGGCACTTCTTGGAAGTACCCACGTGAACGTAGGGCTCGTATCGGAGTACCACCGTTCCGAGTCGGGATGGGTCGGCGAAGAGACAGTGATGGAGGCCAGTCCGGCTGACGACGTAGGTGCGGGGACCGATGCTGGCGTAACGGTCGTAACTGCAGACGTTGCGGGAGCAACTACAGGAACCGGCGCGCTCGTTACGGTCAGCTGTGTTCCTGCCGCGCTCGTGAGTACATCCGTGCCGTATCCGTCGTTTGCGCGTACGGCGGCATTTGAGACGGTGAGCGTCGCAGTGCCAGCACGAACCGCTTGGAACGTCACGGAAATCGCGGTTCCTGCGCTGGACACGCCGGGAGTAGGCACTCCTCCATTGAAAGAGATGGTGCCGGCACTATTAGAGTAGGTTGGCTCTTCGACCCACAGAGAAAAAAGCGAACCTGCTTTGCTTATAGAAACGACTTGCAGAATGCCACTTGGGAAACGAAGTACTGCTTCAGCGTTATTGATGGCCGTTCCTTGTGGGTTGACTGACACACGAACAGTGACGAGATCCCCTGCATTGACGGTAGTCGCAGAAGGTAACGCACTCAAGGTCGCTGCCTGAAGTGAGCCTGGAAGAATGAGTGCCCACATTAACAGCACGCCTAAAAGTAAGCGGGTAGTCATCGCCGTATCCTTCGCCACCAGCTTATCCCTACCACAAGCACGAACGCGACTGGGAACCACAGCAGGACCCAATAGATGATTCCTCCAGTGTCTTCCACGTGCGACGTGCGCGTATTCCCTGCGGCGTCTACTGCACGGACCCAAACAGGGGTCTTCCCTGACTGGTCAGCGAGCACATAGTACCGTTCGGCGGCCTGGTACGGAGCGAGCCATCCTTCTTTCAGCTGGAACGAAACGACGCCGGTTCCCTCATCGCTTGCATAGAACGATACGAAGGATGCCCCATCGAAGAGCGAAGCGTCGCTTCCGACGACCGCGGTGATTCCTTGAGGCGCCGAATGGTCAGCAGCGAGACGTGGGCTCTCTGAACTTGCGTCCACGCTTACAGAGCCCGCTTCGGCATCTACCGCGACGCGCGTACCAGTACCATCGGCCCTGAATCCGGATACGGCTTCGGGCGTTAAGGTGTACGAACCAGACGCGTCGGCAACAAGATACATCGTGAACAGGAGTTCATTGGCGTCAGGCGCGAGTCCTTCGCCTGGAACACCCCCAACGAACGTCACCGTTCGGTCTGAACGGGAGAAAGTTGGCGGGACGGTCCACAAGGCGAGAGCAGAGCCGCCAGTGCCTATGCGGGTCACCGAGAGGCCATCAGGGATGTGTATGGTGCCTTCGACGGTATTGAGGTGCTCGGCTTCAGGCGCGAGGCGCACTTCCACAGAAAACGAGGATCCTTGTCCGACTGGTACAAAAGTGAGGGAGGCAGCGTTAATCGACTGCGGAACAAGCAGGAGGAGCAAGAAAAAGGAGAGGGTGGTGCGAATCATAAGCGTAGTCGTTATCGTGTCCATCGGTACAACATAATCGAAAAGTCGACCGCATCGACTTTGCCGTCTCCGTTTAGATCCACCCGAGGATTAGTAAAAGGTCCAGACGTTTTCCAAAATGCTAGCAGGATCGAGAAGTCGACACCGTTTACCCGGCCATCGCAGTTTATGTCGGCATTTTGCCTGTTCGCACACGTTCCGGTAGGCAGGCTCTCTTCTTCGTCTGTATTACCAGCTCCGCCTCCTCCGCCTCCTCCGCCTCCCGGTGACACTACTACCCCCGTAGCCGTGAATTGCCGTGATGCGCGAGAAATCTCCGTTCCATAGTAGACCGCAACCTTGAAGAAGTAGGTGCCAGTGACCGGCACAGTCGACGTGAGGACCGTATCGAAGTTCTCACCTGGGGCGATGAGCTTTGCGGCCGATCCATACGCGACATCATCTCCCCCTCCGCACGCATTGCCTGAAGCAGAAACGACGCACCATTCGTACTGGTATTCATACGCGACGTCGCCCTCGTTGGTGATGCGAACGTTCGCGCTCACGTTTGGCACCTGCGTGGAATTCATGCTGCTGACAATCACCTGCGGCGGCGCAGTCGTGACGTTCCAGTAATCGTTGCCCGGCAAGGTCTTGCCGGTCTCGACGGTAGCTGAGATGACGCTCTCCCATACGCCTCCTTCGGCGGTCGGGCTCGTCGTATATGCGTACTCATAGGTACCTACGGCTGTGCGCGTCATCGCCGCATTGCTGACTACCACGTTACGGCTCGGGTCGTACACCGTGATGGTCGGGAGATTGAGTGAATCCGTGAGCGTGCTGCTGTAGACGGTCGTGACCGTAGCGAGGTAGACATCGCCAGCTGCGATCGAGCCGAAGTCAGACATGGATACCGTCCATGGCGTCTGCACGTCAGACAAGGTGGCGAGGGAGCCGGAGGTCAGACCAGCACCGGTAAGAGTCCTCGTGCCGTTGGTCCAGACATCAGAAGCGAGCGTACCGAAGCCGGTAAGGGTGCGAGAGCCTGCTGCCCAGACGTTGGCAGGAATCGAGGAGATAGAGGAAGCGATCCCGGCGATAGAACTACCGAGGGATGAGGAAGCGGTCGTAACGACTGTATTTGTATTTGTATTGATCACTGCTGCGAGCGAGGAGGACGCGGTCAGCACCGTGGCGTCAGTATTGCTGTTCACGCTCGCGGTGCCGGCAGAGATTGCTGAAGCAAGAGAAGAGGTGGCGGTCTCTACGTCAGATAGAGTCGCAAGGGAGCCGGACGTGAGGCCCGCTCCTGTGAGAGTCCTCGTGGCTGATCCCCAGACATCGGAAGCGAGGCTGCCGAAGCCCGTGAGGGTCCTGGTACCTGCAGCCCATACGTTGGCGGGGATAGAAGCGATTTGTGCGGCCAACGAGCTAGAAGCGTTAAGTACTGCTGTGTTGGTGTTCGCATTGATAATCGCAGCAAGCGATGTAGACGCAGTTAGCACGGTGGCGTCGGTATTGCTGGTAACTTCGGCGGTGCCAGCCGTGATGGCAGAACCGAGCGACGAAGTTGCGGTCTCTACGTCAGACAACGTCGCGAGCGAGCCACTGCTCAGCCCCGCGCCTGTAAGGGTCCGGGTGCCGTTCGTCCATACGTCTGCGGCGAGCGTACCGAAGCCGGTAAGGGTGCGAGAGCCGGCTGCCCAGACGTTGGCAGGAATAGACGCTATGGAGCTAGCGATTGAGGAGAGCGAGGAACCGAGTGAGGAAGACGCAGCAAGCACTGTGCTGTTCGTGTTGGCGTTGATGACCGAAGCAAGAGAGGTAGACGCGGTGAGAACGGTTGCGTCAGTATTGCTGTTCACGCTCGCGGTGCCGGCAGAGATAGCAGACCCGAGTGAAGAAGTAGCCGTCTGGACGTCAGATAGAGTGGCAAGACTGCCTGAGGTCAGTCCGGCGCCGGTAAGTGTGCGAGTGCCGTTGGTCCAAACGTCTGCAGCAAGAGAGCCGAATCCTGTGAGCGTACGGGTACCTGCTGCCCAGACGTTGGCAGGAATCGATGAGATAGAGCTAGTGATGGACGAAAGCGTGCTGCCTAAGGATGATGAGGCGGCCAAGACGGTTGCGTTGGTATTGCTGTTAACTGCGGCAGTGCCTGCGGTAATGGCAGAGCCGAGCGACGAAGTAGCGGTCTCTACGTCAGACAAGGTGGCGAGAGAGCCGGACGTCAGGCCTGCGCCTGTGAGGGTCCTCGTGGCTGATCCCCAAACATCGGAAGCGAGCGTACCGAATCCTGTGAGAGTCCTGGTACCTGCTGCCCAAACGTTGGCAGGGATGGATGAGATAGAGGAAGCGATTGAAGCGATGGAACTACCAAGGGATGAGGAAGCGGTCGTAACAATTGTATTTGTATTTGTATTGATTACTGCCGCGAGTGAAGAGGAGGCCGTAAGTACCGCCGCGTCAGTATTGCTGTTCACGCTCGCGGTGCCGGCAGAGATTGCTGAAGCAAGAGAAGAGGTGGCGGTCTCTACGTCAGATAGAGTCGCAAGGGAGCCGGACGTGAGACCAGCACCGGTGAGCGTTCGCGTACCGTTAGTCCAAACGTCTGCGGCGAGCGTACCGAATCCTGTAAGCGTACGTGTGCCTGCTGCCCAGACGTTGACTGGGATCGAAGTGATCGATGAGGCGATTGAAGCGATGGAACTACCAAGCGAGGAAGACGCAGCAAGCACTGTGCTGTTCGTGTTGGCGTTTATAACTGCTGCCAAGGACGACGATGCTGTGAGAACGGTTGCGTCAGTGTTGCCGTTGACTGCCGAGACTATGCCAGCAGTTGCGCTGTTGGTATTGGCGTTAACTACCGCCGCAACGGAGGAGCTCGCTGTCTCTACGTCAGACAAGGTGGCAAGCGAGCCGGACGAGAGGGTTGAAGCAGTGAGCGTTCGGGTTGCGGCGTTCCATATGTCAGACGCAATCGCCGTTCCTGAGGTGAGCGTACGAGTGCCCGCGGCCCATATGTCGCTCACCAAGGTACCGAACGATGAAAGCGTACGAGTCGAGAAAGTCCATATGGAGCCCGGAAGCGTGGCTGCGAGCGACGACGATGCCTGCAACACCGCCGCGTCTGTGTTCGGATTCACTGCCGCAGCCACTGCAGTGCTAATGTCTGCCGCTGTCGGCGCCGACGAGGTCGCGATGCCGAAGGTCAGATCTCCTTTAATCAGAGTTCCATCGAGCGCTGACCCACAACTCATGGACGCAGGATACGTGCCCTGCGTCGATGTGGAATACGTATAGTAGTGCCATCCGTTGGCCTGGGCGGTCATGGCACTATCCGATATCACTGCGTATCCTGCAGGCGCCCATATGGATACCGTGCAGGGAGTGGTCGTAGCGACGAAGTCGTCATCATAGACGAAATCCCCGAGGACGATTTCCTGGCCGGGTGCATAGAACGTGATGGCAGCAGCGAGCGCGGAGACACCGCCCGCGACAAGCGCGAGAACGAGTGTGAGAGCGCCAAGCGCTACACGGGTATTATTTTTTCTTCGTGATCGATTCATCGCTAGAAAACGCTCCCCGTAGAGTACGGACTGCCTTCACCAGACTTTCTGCAAGCTGCGGAATCTTCTGGGAGCCGAACAAGACAATGAGCACAACAGCGATGATAATGATCTCTTTGAGTCCAATTCCAAACATAGGTATATATGTGATTTATAAAGGTCGCACCACCAAAGGTGACGTCAGTACGACCTGACGCTTCCTCTCGCGTGCGAGAAGAAGCGTCAGCTCATATAACACCAGTAAAGGAACCGACATGACGACAAGCGAAAGCCCGTCAGTCGGAGGCAGCAACGCTACCACGCATAACGTGACCGCGATCGCCACCTTCCTCCCCCGCGTCAGCAAGCGCCGCGTCAGGATTCCTGCGCGGACACATACCGAAAGTATAAGCGGGAACTGGAACAATAGCCCGAGGAGAGAGGACGTCAGGAGCGTCTGTGAGATGAACCCGCCGATGTCCCATATGTTAGCAAGACCGAGAAGCCCGTTGAACGACGCGACCGCAAAGGCTGCGTAATACAAGACGGCTATGCCATAGAAGAAACCGAGCGCGAAGAGAGCGAGGCTAACGATGAGATAGGAGAAGAATGAGCGACGTTCTTTTCGGGTACAGCCAGGTGCAAAGAATTCGTATCCCTCCCATAGCAATAGAGGGATCGTTGTAACAATCGCGAGGAACAAGCCTATGTCCATTGAGGTAGACAGCAGCCGGAATGGAGACAGCACCGCATACTGCACGGTATCAAAATTGAGCACGGAGACGAGCCATTTAATTACGTAGGGTGAGGCAAAGAATCCAATGATGCATATAACCCCGAAGAACACCGCGACGAACGTGAACCTAAGGCGCAAATCGTCCAGATACGGTCCGTACTCTTTCATGAATGCTGTGAGTTGCTGATTCATAGGCTAGTCGGAAATGATGAAGATGTCTCCTCCTCCGTTATTGGTGATTTCTGGAGTCTCGAGTACCGGATACCCTATGCTGTCCGTCTCAATCAGAATATCGACCGGAGCATTGAGCGTGCCTACTGGCATTTCGACAATGAAGTCCTGTCCCTCGCCCTCTGAAAAATCGATATCGGTAAGCGCCATATGGTTATTCGGTGGTAGTTGCCGACACGTCAACGGCCGGCACTTCCGCGGGGATCACCTCGACCGGTTCGACTTCCGGAACGATTAGCGGCGTTTCTGGCTCAGGTAGTACCTCCGGAGTTGGCTCTTCCGGCACCTCAAGTGGTACTTCTTCCGGTTCCACAATAGGGTCTTCTTCAACCTCCTTCGGCACGTCTTCTATAGTCGGCTCTTCGTCCTGCTTCGTCGGCTTCTCGGCGCCCTCCTCCACGATTGCATCAGGAGCGGGAGCGGGGTTCTCTGGAGCAAGCGTGCCTTCTTGGCGAGCGGCGCGGCGCGACTCCTCTTCCCTCCACAGCTGCGCCGCGTCATGCGTTGAGCCCGGATCGATCACCGAGATTGCTGCCCCGAGCGCTTCAGGTGTCTCGAATTGATAAACAAGGTTGCCGTATCGTATGAACTGGGCTTGATACATAGCGATGTCAACGGTGGGCATTTCGCGCGTTGCGCACAAGATCAGGTCAGTATCGGCATAGTCGCCGCTGTTAGACGAGACGACCAGTCCGTTTGCTTCAAGCACCTTGTCCCCTGTTGCGATAGGTACCATAAGATTAGAGCTGCGTGAGCAGGGCGCGCACCTTTACATCATCGCCAAGCGCCGCAGGCGTATAGCGAATGTAGGTCGTATCGTTCCCTTTATCAGTCGTGTTGTAGGCACCCCATGCCCCGCCATCGTTCGTACTCTTTTCAAAGGTACCTGTTGGGGTTGCGCTGTCGTCAGTTAGTAACAAACTTCCCGACACCGCGTCGTAGAGCCGGATGCGTAGCGTAGGAACGGTGCCGCCAAATGCCGTAGAGAAGCGCCACGCGAACTGTTTGCTTGTGGTGGATGAGAATGCGACGGACGGCTGGTAGTGACTGTCGGTTGTATTGTCTTCATAGACGACACAAATGTTATAGATGCGGTTTGGGATACAGAAGGTGCCGATAACACGGAACTCAACCGCAAATTGTATCGCTACTGCGCCATCTACGCCGGCTAAGTCTCCCGTCCCATCCATCAACGTCCAGGACCCGGTGTCGTCAGTGATACCTGAGGTACGGTAATACAGTCGGTATGGTTCCGTTGGAATCGTCATCTTATCTTCACCGAGGTACTGTGCATTGTTCACATACGCACGCACATACTTGTCTGCGTTTGGCGTTGCCAAGGCGGGCGTGTAGAGTCTCTGTTTTACAGAACCGTCTGCGTAGGTCCAGTCCGCGCCAAGCGGGACCGCGTAGAGATGGTTGGTCGCCGCTGTCGTACCAACGCGACAGATGTACGTTAACCCATCTTCGGACCAAAGGTTTATGATGCCGGCATTGATGCTTGGGTAGGGAGTGGTATCAGAATCAGCAATAGATTGGTCGATTTGCTTACCGTCCATCAAGAATATGTGATCAAACGGGTCGGAGTTTGTGTTGTATTTCGTGACATAGCTTCTAGCGCCTGCAGTACCTGTTGAGGTAACAACCAGGCGGTCTATCTGATCTGAAATCTCAACGCCGGTGAGGGCACCGGTCGCGGCATAGGTACTCGCGCCTCCCGGGGCAACTTCCACCATGGAGTCGGAAACGAATGTTGTTGAGCCGTTAAGAATGTTTGCTACTGCAACACGACAGATACGGGTGCTTGTAGCGAAGTATAGACACTTAACAGTGGCACCGGGGCCGTGGGCAAGAGTTCCAATACGACCGTTATTGGTGGCAGTAGTGTTGCCGGTTACGGTCTAAATTCCCGTTGCATATACGAATGCCGACGTTGTTTTTCCTGAGACTATAGACGCCAGGGCGCTGCGAATGTTGTATTTATAAATAGAGGGAGTCGTGGCGGCCACGCGTTCAATCACGTAGCAATACTGCTGGGTCCAGCTGTCAAAGTCATCCATGGCGATCCCGGAGTTTGCGTCGTTCGTGACACTCGCTGCGTCCGCGAGCCAGTACACGCGCTTCTGCAGGTCAACCGTAGTGGCCGCACTGATGGTGGTACCCGCAACTGAAAAATCATCCTGAGAGAGACCCGGGTTCATATAGAGACCACCGTTTGTTGCCGTTGCGTTTGTGGTCGTGGTCAGTATACGTAGATCTTCAATGACGTATGCCGTTCCGTCGGCAATTGAAAGGTTCGCTGCTACGCCGCCGGTACCAGTAGCGGTCACGTTGTTTTGGATGGTAATAGAGGTGTTTCCGCCCACAGCGTTGATGTAATACCAGGTAGAAATTTGGGTGGGGTCAGTGGATCCAAAGCCAATGCGCGAACCAAACACAATGCGATCCGTGGTCCATGTGGTGGTGGTACCAGTAACGGTAGCGCCAGAAACAGCCACGGTCCCCGTCGTGTATTTCTGGTAGGCAGCTCGTATGCCCGTTATGGTGTGGTTAGTTGCCGTCGGATACGTCAGGGTAATGAACCCTTTCCAGGCGAAGGTAGAATTTCCGCGACGGTATTCAAAGCAGGTGATGCGCCGCGTAGTGCCGGTAGCAGCAGCATCAGCCAGGAATATCCAGTCGATGTTGAAGTTCATGTCTATGACAAACGCAGTTCCTCCAACGATAGTACCCGCTGAACCGTCAAGGGTAATTGCGGTATCAGAATCTATCGCGACAATGTTGTACCAGGTCGTCACCGTAGCCGCATCGGTGGTGCCGAATGCTATACGAGCGCCCACTGGGACCCCCGCGGCATGCCACGCAGTACCTGAGCCGGTGACTGCCGTAGTAGCTACCGCGACGGTGCCAGTGATGTAGTAGCCGGACTTGTCTGACCAGCGCACGACGTGGGGGTATTGTCCGGGAACGGAAACTGAGGTCTCTGCTGGGCGCGCTACCGCTATCCTCGTCGGCCCCGCAAACTTATCAGTCGGAAGAGCGCCGGTCTGCTGGCGTATGAGGTTGCCGAGCACGGTCTTGGTGGAATCGTACTCGTCATACATGACGGTACCTCCGGTGAACAGATGCTCGGTGACTCGTTTTGCCATAGTAATAAAATTACACTTCTAAATAATCCACGTTAATCTGCACGGTGCCTGTCCCGTCAATCACGCAATACAGCACCTCATCGGTCCCTCCTTCCTTATAGTTCGGATGATTATTCATGCCGTAGAGACCTCCCGTGCGCGGAGCAAGATACTTTTCGAAATCGGTGCCGCCGGCCGTGTACCTGAATGAGACGCTGTTCATGGTGGTGTCGAGTGAGAACTTGCTGTTGTAGAGCCTGATCTTGTTCCCTGACGAGGGCGTGTGTACTGTTCCCGAGGCGGTGAGGTTGATGGTCTTCTTCTGTATGCTGTTGCCGAGCAGCATCTCAGCTAACGTCTCCTCAGTCGCAGGACTCACCCGCACGTTGCTTGCATTCTTTACACCGACGACACTTGAAGACGGCGTATTCCCGAGCACCAGTGCATCTGCTCGCTGAGGAAAGAGTGCAGATACGAAGAGCCCGCCAACTATGACCGCAAATCCCTTGAGGAACATACGCTTGCGAACATCCTTCGGCCGTTCGAGCACTTCGACAGCCACTGATTCATCCGCAGACGGCAAAAGTGCCGTCTCTTCGTAAACGGGTGGTTTCTTACGCGACGCTCCAAATATGGGCACTTTCATTCATATTGCAAAGCCATCTGAGCCGAGCGGTTCGGCGTCCTCTTCGCTTCCTGCCCCAGGCTGCTCACTCAGTATAGCCACTAATATTAATAAAATATTCATTTATGAAGAGTCGAACGTGGGGATAGTCTTCTAGGCCTTGAGAGTGACGACGAACGTCGAACCTCCCCCTTCCTTGCTTTCTACCTCAATTGACGCCCCGTGCAGTCTGACCACTTCCCGCACAATCGAAAGGCCAAGCCCTGAGCCTCCTTTCGCAGCGTTCCCGCCCCGGTAGAAGGGCTCAAATACGTGCGGGAGGTCCGACTCTGGGATACCTCCCCCTGTATCGGAAACGGACAAGAGCGCCTTCCGGTTCTTGAGACGAAGCCCGATCGTCACCTTCCCTCCCTGAGGAGTGTGGACAATAGCGTTCCGCACAAGGTTTAAGAGCATTTTCTCAAGCGCAACGGGGTTGCCCTTCACTTTTGTCGCTGGCTCCAGTACATCCAGCACGAGCGTCACCCCTTTTGCGGAACTCTGCGATACTGAGTGTTCATACACCTTCTCCATCACGTGCAACAAATCCGCCGTTCCTCTGAGCGAGCTAGATTTGGAGGCATTGAAGTCAGAGAGCACGAGCAGGAACTGGATTATGCGCGACATATGGTCAACACGGCTCAAGTTTCCTTCGAGCACGGAGGTCGCCTGCTCAAGCGTAAGCGTATCCTTACTGCGCAAGGCAATCTCCGTCTCCGTCTTCGTGACCGTCAGCGGGGTGCGCAGCTCGTGAGAAATGTTTGCGATGAAGCGCTTTTGGAGCTCAATAGATCTGCGCACTGGCCTGAGCGATAGACCCATCAGCAGATACGTTCCCACGGCGAATAGGAATAGGTGGAACACGCGCGCTAACCACCGAACATGCTCAATCTGAGCTGCAATCGTAGCCCCGTCGGCACTCGAAGGGTTGAGGAGCGCCGTGTGGAGGATCTCGCGCGTCGCCGCATCAACGAGTGCCCCCACAACAAAGAACGAGAGCGTTGCGAGCCCGAGGAACAAGAGCGCCGTAAGCAGGCGCGCCCGGTCGATGGAATCTCCCAACGAGTCAGCCTTTAACCGAGTACCCCACTCCGTGAATGGTTTGAATAATTTTTGTATCATAGGGATCATCAAGTTTCTTCCGAAGGTTCCACATATACACGTCAACGACGTTGGTAGGTGGCATTTCCTTCTGTTTCCACACCTTCGTGACAAGCTCTTCCCGGCTAATGGCCCTCCCTCGATGTCGTGCCATATACAGAAGCAGCTCGAACTCTCGAGCGGTCAGCGGTATACGTTCAGCACCATGAAAGACTGCCCGTTGGTCGGGAACGATACGCACGTCGTCGACCACGATTTCCGGTTGCTGCCCAGTGTCTGCGCGACGTATAAGCGCCCGGCTGCGGGCAAGCAGCTCTCCGAACTCAAAAGGCTTAGAGAGGAAGTCGTCCGCGCCCCGATCGAGCAAGTCGATCTTGTCTTCTGTTGAGTCTCGAGCAGTCAGGAGGAGAATCGGGGCATTAACTCCTGTTGCCCGCAAGTCACTGCACACAATCGCACCATCTTCGTCCGGAAGCATCGGATCAAGAAGGATGAGATCGTACAGGTTTCCAGAGAATTCAATCCGTTCCTTGGCGGTAGCCGCATCATGGAACACCTCCACCTCATATCCTTCTGCTCCGAGCCCGCGCTTCAGCGCCCTGGCCAACTGAGGCTCATCCTCCACGACCGCAATTTTCATTAGGGTCAGCTTATCACGTAGCCCGAGGAGGAGCGCATATATAGGTATCTCTGTTATAGTCGCCCTATGAGGCCCAGCACCCCACCTATGGACGCGTCCGCATTCCCTATGCGCATCAATAAGTACCTAGCGCATACGAGCCAGTCGACCCGTGTCGGAGCAGATGACCTTATAAAGGAAGGAAAGGTATTCATCAATGGACGCCGGGCAGTGCTTGGCGACAAGGTACAGGAAAGTGATGTCGTGGAGGTCAAAGGTGGCGCAAAGCGAGCCGCCTCCTATGTCTACTTTGCCTATCATAAGCCGCGCGAAGTCGTGACCCACTCCCCCCAAGGAGACGAGGAGGATATCCGTGATGTCACAGGAGGAGCGCCTGAACTGCGCGATACGTTTCCTATCGGCAGACTCGACAAGGACTCGAGCGGACTCATCATACTCACTAACGACGGACGCGTGACCGATCGCATGCTCAACCCGGAATACGAGCATGAAAAGCAATATGTCGTCACGACGACCCGCCCTCTCCGTGCCAGCTTCAAAGAAAGCATGGAGGCAGGTGTCGACATCGAAGGCTACCGGACCAAGCCCTGTATCGTCCGGGTTATGGGAGACAAGGTATTCAAGATCACGCTCACCGAAGGCAAGAAGCACCAGATCCGTCGCATGGTCGTCGCCATGCACAACGAAGTACGCGACCTCGAGCGCATCGGCGTACTCAACATAAGCCTCGGCTCTCTTCCTAAAGGAGCGTGGCGCAAAATCGAAGGAGCGGAGCTGAAAACCTTTCTCTCTTCGCTTGGACTGTAGCCCTATCTGAGCCGCTCGAACTGCGGGTGCTCGTGGCCGTGCGTGGCGCGGACGCGAAGCTGGGAGATGTGCTTCTCGCGGATATCTTGCAGCTCAACGGCTTCTCGCGTAAATCGGCGCACCAGCGACGCGGCGTACGAGCCGCCTAAGAAGTGCGGAAGGATCACATAATCAGCACCTGCCTCATAGAGCTCGAGGGCGTTATGAATCCTATGTGCGGCCATAATAACGACCGGCCCCTTGGTCTTCCCTGCCCGCTTAGCGGTGGCGAGAATTACAAGGCTCGTCTCGAGGTCAGATACCGTGGAAACAACCAGATCGGCACGCTGGATGTGCATATCCTCAAGCAGATCGGGATCAGTAGCGTCCCCGTATTCATGCGGCACCCCATCTTGCACGAGCTGTTTTATATTCTCTGGGTCATGATCGAGTACTTGGAAACTCAGGCCCTCCTTCTTGAACAGGTCGATAAAATCGTATCCAATCCTTCCACCACCGATCAGGATCACCGGATATTTGGTCGTCCGGACCGCACGTTCGCGGATAATCTTGCGCTCGAAGATGCCCAGATACGGAGCCAGGTACTTGTAAATCGCATCCGAGTAGAGGATGAGGTAGCTGGAGATAAAGATCGTGATGATACCTACCAACGTGACAATGGAGAGCACTTCCGGCACCACCTGACCTAAGGTCACACCAAGCGCGATCAGGATGAGCGAGAATTCACTGATCTGCGCAGCCATCATGCCCGTCTGGAAGCTTGTCTTCTTGCGATACCCGAGCGAGCCCATGATGATTAGCTGCAGAAGCGGATTCCCGATCAGGACGAAGACGGAGAGTATGAGCGCTGGGACCAGGATCACTGTAAAGTCGCTCACCACCATGCGCGTACCGAGCAAGATGAAGAACGCTACGATGAAGAAGTCGCGAAGTGGCGCCAAGCGCGCACCCATCTCGTGCCGGCTCGGCAAGGTCGAGAGAGCGATACCGGCGATAAGCGCGCCGCCTTCAAGAGAGAAGCCTATATGCGCGAACAGTGCTGAGACGCACATTCCCCATGCCGTCGCGAACAAGAAAAGCAACTCTTGGGAGCGCGTGAGATATTGATGCAGATGGCGGATGACGTAATGCGAGACCACGAACACTCCTACGAGCGCTACGAGCCCGAGCAGAATTACGCGGAGCAACTCAACACCGGTCCCTTGTGAGCCCGAGACGAACGGGATTAGGAAGAGCAGTACAATAGCAATCAAGTCCTGAAGGAGCAGAGAGCCAATGGAGAGCTTCACGTACAGTTTGTCGAGATCTCCCTTATCAGAAAGGAGCTTCATGACGATCACGGTGCTGCTGAAGGCAAGCGCGACACCGACATAGAGAGAGGTTACCCAGTCGAAGCCGAGCAGCATGGTGATGACCACGCCCGCCGCGCCCGTAAGCACAACTTGGCCCATGCCGGTCATGATCGACACCAGTCCGTAGTCTCGGAATGCCTTCGGGTTGAGGGTGAGGCCTACGCTGAAGAGCAAGAAAGAGATTCCTATCTGGCTGAATAGCTCGAGCGTCTCGACGTTATTGAAGAGCCCGAGGGCGAACTGTCCTACCAAAAAGCCCGTGACGATGTGCCCGACGATGAGCGGCTGACGCAAGAAGCGCATCAGGAGCGCGACCAACGCCGCGATGCCGAGCAGAAGCCCTATTTCTGCAAAAACGCCTAAATCCATGGGCCCAGTATATCCTACTCACTACCCAGCGGAAGATGAGAGGTGGCCTAGCGGCCTTTCTTTTGAATGAAAAGCACCATGAGCGTATTTGTACAGATCATCGCGATTGAATGGATGGTCGTAGCGATGTTATATGAACCCAGAGACAGCAGAGTGAGTACGTGACGCCCTACGTTCATTCCATAGAGGAGCGGCCTCTCTGTCTCGGGGTGCCTCCAGGTCTTTCGGAGCGTCGGTATGAAGGCCACGACATCGATTGCGACCATGGTAACGACCGAAAGGGTGGGGTCCTTCGTAAGCGCCCAGGGTATAAGCCCCAACAATGCTGCAGCGAGGAAGTAATTATCAATCGCCCGTATATGCCGAGCACCATCTTGGAAAAGATACTTCAGAGACAGAAGGAAGATGATGATCGTGAATCCTTCTGCGATCCCAGTAGGGATAGCGCCGATGCCAGCGCCCTTAGCGAGTCCGCCGAGAAACGTGGTCATGGATACAATCGACCATATGAACCAGGTGTAGGGATGCGGTTTTACCTTGCCCGTAAGCGCATCTCTGAGATAGGAGACATTACCGATGACGGCAAGCACAGATGCAATAATAACGACACCTACCGTTAGATCGGGCATCGGGGAATGGTAGCACTGCCAGATCCAAAGAGACCGTACTGGTTCCTGGCGTCACAATCGTGTTGCGGGGGCCGGAATCGAACCGGCGTCTGGAGGTTATGAGCCTCCCGAGGTACCTCTCCTCTACCCCGCGATGTTCGGCTACTTTATCGCAAAATGCCCTCTTTTTCAAGCATCGATCGTATTGAACTCTTTGAAGACATTGCCGTAATGCTTGATAGCGCGATACGCGATTTCGTCCCGCAACGGCTCCTCGGGATGAGCGGCAATCTGATTGCGGACGTTATGCGCTTCCCATGCGTCGTTTAAGGTCTTGAAGCGCGCGGGGTCCACCCTCTGCAGTCTCTCTGCGACAGAGTCCCCCGGATATCCCTGCTCGGTAAGGACTTCTTCGAGCATGATGTCCGCTTCGACGAGCGCTTGGCGCCAGTCATTCTCCTGCGGGCTCTCGATAAGCGCCATCACATGCTCCCAACGAGAACGATCAGTTTGCCGGTCTGCCTCTTCGAACTCTATGTCCTCATATAGGTGCTCCTCTGCCTTACGGATCTGGTAGATGCGCACGGTCGCGAACACGAGGAACATGAGGCAGAGCAAGGAGACCACGAAGGCGAGAACCGTGATTATGTTCCAGATCGAGGAGAGAAGCGGACCTAGCTGGATAATGCCGACGCTGATCCCTCCTTCTGCTAGCTCAGCGTTGAAGAGCGACTCATAGATGAGTCGGAAGAAGTACTCGAGATTGAGAAAGTGAATCGGTCCAGTAGTTCCCTCGTCCATTCAGTTGATTATAGCGCTTCTTTCGTGACTGCCGCACCGATTGTGAACAAGAGGTCGTCAGCACCAAGAGGCGCAGTGAAATGGATGCCGGTCGGAAGCGAGACGCCCTCGCGCTCTACGTTCCCCATTGGCACCGATATCGCCGGCATGCCCGTAAGGTTCGCCGTTACGGTGAACACATCTTCCAGATACATGGAGACCGGGTCGGTCTTTTCTCCTGAGCGGAAGGCTGGGGACGGCGTCGTCGGGAACGCGATCACGTCGGCCGTGGCGAATGCCTCTGCGTGTTCTTCACGCAGAATACTGCGAGCGATTTCTGCCTTGCGGTAATACGCATCGATATACCCGGACGAAAGCACGTAGGTCCCCAGGAGGATGCGACGCTTGGTCTCAGGACCGAACCCCTCAGTGCGGGAAGCGAGGTAGTTCTCAAGGAGCGAATCCCCAGTCTTAGAAACGCCGTACCGCACGCCGTCGAAACGCGCGAGGTTGGTCGATGCCTCAGCGGGCATGACGACATAGTAAGCAGCAAGCGCATACGGACTGGTCGGGAGCGAGACTTCTACGAGCGTATGGCCCTGTGCTTCGAGTTCTGCGAGCGTGCGGTCGAAGTTCGCTCGCACGTCAGGCTCCATCCCCTTCTCCAGGAGGTGGTACGGGACGCCGATGCGGAACTTCGCCGGCGTCTCCTTTTTCGGATAGGTCGAGTCAGTGATGCTCGTCGCATCAAGCGGGTCAGCGCCGCGCACCGCATCAAAGAGTATCTTTGCGTCCGCGACTGACTTTGCCAGAGGCCCGGCCTGATCGAGCGAGGAGCCGAGTGCGATAAGCCCGTAACGGGATACGGCGCCATAAGTCGGCTTCATACCGACGAGGCCGCAATGTGCTGCCGGCTGACGAATAGAACCGCCCGTGTCCGTACCAAACGATGCCATGCAGATATGAGCAGCCGACGCAGCTGCAGAACCGCCCGAGGAGCCTCCAGGCACGCGCGTAAGATCGAGCGGATTCTTTACTGGTCCGAAAGCTGAGTTCTCGGTGGAGGAACCCATGGCGAACTCGTCCATGTTTGTACGGCCCAAGAAAAGAGCGCCAGCGGCCTTCAATTTTGCCGTTATCGTTGAATCATACGTCGCGCGATAATTAGAGAGAATCTTAGAGGCTGCACTGGCAACGTGCCCTTCAATCAGGATGTTGTCCTTCATCGCAAGCGGGATGCCACAAAGCAGCGGAGCCGCGTTCCCCTCCTTCTCGATGCGAGCCTGGGCGGCGGCGATCGCGACCTCGTCTGCGTCAAAGAGCTCGAGGTATGCATTGAGTGCGACGTTCTTCTCCTTGGCCGCGTGCATGCAGGCGTCCCAGAGTTCGCGGACGGTGCACTCCTTAGTACGCAGCATTCGTGCTGCTTCGGTGATAGTGAGCTCGTTTAAAGCCTTAGTCATGAGAGATGATCTGCGCCACCTTCAAAGTGTTCCCTTCCTTGTCTGGAAACTGCTCAACGATCTTTGCCGTGTACTTCCCCTTCTCGTGCGGTTCACCATCCTCTCGCAATATATTCCTGACGGGCGGAAGCGTGTCGGCACCCGTGCGGGACGCCTTCAGGGTCTCGATCTGACCGACGTAGGCGAGGATGCCCTCGAACTCCGAAGCGAATTTCCCCACCTCCTCATCCTTTAATTCTATGCGCGCGAGCGCGGCTAGTTTCCGTACGTCGTCCGTCGATGCCATTGAAAATCACTCTATCACAGCCCGAGACGCTTCCGGAATTCGGCCTCAGTAAGCACGGGGATCCCGAGCTCATTTGCCTTATCCAGCTTGGAGCCTGGGTTCTCTCCTGCCAGGACGAAGGAGGTCTTCTTAGATACCATGCCCGACACCGTTCCGCCCGCCTTCTTCACGGCAGCCTTAGCGTCATCACGGGAATAGCCAGGGAGCGTACCCGTCACGACGACGGTCTGTCCTTCAAGAGCGTTGGATTTCCGCTCCTTCGCAACGCGCTCTACCTTTATATGTTTGGTGAGCCTTGCGACCAACTCCTTGTTTGCGGCATTGCTGAACCAGCGCTCGACTGACTTGGCGACGATGTTCCCGATGCCTTTGACGCGCATGAGCTCCTCCTCGTCCGCTTGCGAGAGCGCCATGAGCGTATGGAAGCGTTCTGATAAGAGCGTGGCGGTCTCCTCTCCGACGTGATCGATAGAGAGCCCGACTAGGACGCGGTTGAGCGGCACTCGCTTGGAGGCTTCTACTGCGGTAAGCAGCTTCTTTGCCGAGGTTTCTTTGAATCCTGGAAGCGCTACCAATTCGTCATAGGTGAGATCGAAGATGTCATCATAGTCGCTCACCAATTCATGTTGCATGAGCAGTTCAACGGTCTTCTTGCCGAAGCCGTCGATGTTGAGCGCGCTCTTGCCGACGAAGTGTGCGAGCCGGAGCCCCTGCTGGGCGAAAGAACCTTTGACCGCACAGCGATGTGCTGCTTCCCCTGGCACGCGCTCAGTGCGGCCGTCTCCACCGCACAAGGGCGAAGACGTCGGGAACTTCCATTTCTTCTCCTTCCCCGTACGGAGTTCTTTGAGCACTGCGACGATCTCGGGGATGATGTCGCCTGCTTTCTGCAGGATGACCGTATCGCCGATGCGTATATCCTTTTCGGTTATGAAATCCTCGTTGTGCAGGGTCGCGCGCGCGACCGTCGTACCGGCAACTGAGACCGGCACCAGGTGCGCGACCGGAGTCAGTTTTCCGGTGCGCCCTATCTGCAGCCCGATGTCCTCGATGGTCGTCGTCACCTGCTCGGCGGCGAACTTAAGCGCGATGGCGAAGCGAGGTCCCTTGCCCGTGTGCCCCAAGAGTTCCTGCTGCCTGCGCGATTCCACCTTCACGACCACGCCGTCAATCAGATAGTCCTCTTTTTCTCTTGCTGCTCCCTGCCATCGCTTCCAAAATGCGATGACCTGCTCGATCGTGTCAGCGTGTTTGGAATGCTTGTTAACTGGAAAGCCCAGTTTCGCGAGCACGCCAAGTTCCTCTGACTGTGTGGCAGGAAAGGGTTCTGAGAGCCGTTCAAGATCATACAAGAATGCTCCGAGCGGGCGAGATGCTGAGACCGATGGATCTAACTGACGAACGGAACCTGCTGCAGCATTACGGGGATTCGCGAACAAAGGCTCCCCCGATGCTTCGCGCGCAGCGTTCAGTTTCTTGAATCCCGAACGACTCAGATATATCTCCCCTTCGACGATAAGGTCGACCGGACGCTTCAGGGTCTCGGGGACGCTCTCGATCGTGCGTGCGCTGTGCGTGACATTCTCACCGACCACCCCGTCGCCGCGCGTCGCAGCGAGCACCAATGCACCTTTCTCATAGGTAAGGATGGTATGGAGCCCATCAATCTTGAGCTCACAGACATACGTGGGAGCCTCCGTATCCCCTGCCTTCTCAAGCGCCCGGCGCACACGCTCATCAAACGCCCGGATATCCTCCTCATCAAATGCGTCGTCCAAGGACCACTGCGGGATGGCGTGCTTAGTTTTTACCAACTGAGGCAAGGGTTTCCCTGCAACACGACGAACCGCAGACTTTCCAGACACAAGCCCCGGATATTCCTCTTCAAGCTCGGCTAATTGCCGCTTCAAGGAGTCGAGCGCCTCTGGCGAGATCGGCGACTCATCCTTCTCGTGCTGGAGGGCGCGATACTTCTGTATGGCCTCACCGAGCCGTTTGGCGCGATCGCGGATGTCGCGGGGCACCAACATACCTAGTAATTCACCTTAACGCCGCGTTCGATGCGACGAGTGTCTGTCGTGCTGCAGCTGCTGTACCCATTAGCAAAGATGCGGGTCGGCGGGAACTCTGGGTATCCTTTGTAGATTTCGACGACCGCCTGCTCCGTCCCCGGCGCTCCACCCAAGCACGGAAGGATGATGGTGGTCACCTTCGGACTCGACCCTGTAGAGGTGAAGGGTATGGTATTGCCGTTGCAGCTGATCTGCGTAAGTCCCGTAGGATTGGTGCCGAAAGCGTCGGCCTTCTGGTCATAGTAAAGGATGCACTCGAGCGCGCTGTCAGCAGCATAAAAGGCGTATTGCGATTGCTTGGCGGTCGATGCAAGCACAATCTGCTTGTAGGCGACATCAAGCAACGCGAGCGCGAGCGACAGTATCACGGACGAAAGTACGACCGCTATGAGCAAAGTGAAGCCTCGTTGTGGTTGTGGGTAGATCATAGCCAGTCTCGGAGGTTCTCGGTCAGTACTGTCGTAAAGGTGCCCCCGCTCGTTTTCCACGCAACGGTCGCTGAGATTCGGATCTCATTTGCGCTTACAGTCTCTATAGCGATGGTGCGCGTAAACCGGCTTGCGGTTCCACCATCGGGTCCCAAGTCATGGTTGTAGAGCCCGGTGTCACTTAGCTTCAAAGGAGCCACCGTCGTACTTATCTCACCTTGGGTCGGATCAACGATGCAGGGACCTGGCATACACTCGTCGAGCCCCTCTAGCCAATCCGCACCAGCCAAATAATTGTCATCGCGAATGCTGCGGATGTATTCGATGCCTTCTTGGGCAAGTGCGGAGGCGATCAATTGATCGCGCGCAGCAAATGAGTTCGTGAGCGCCCCTTGAATGGCGTTGAACGGGCCCGCGATCGCGAGCGCGAGGATGGTCACGGCGACCATGGTCTCGATGAGAGTGAATCCTTTCATAGGCGTCATATGTCGATGAGGCGCTGCGTCGCGCTGGTCTGGATAGCGAAGGTCGAATCGCGCCCATTCCCCGCCTTCATTGTGCCCTTTATAGTAAAGGTAACCTGCGGCTGATGATCATCTCCCGTCCCGACACCTCGCACATAGAAGGTAAGACCGTCGGTCGCGACGACGACATTGGGATCGGTCAGCGAGATCGCATTTGCGCTCGTGCAGACGCTCGCGCCCGTACAGCGGCCTATAGTTCCGTCGCTCTTGCGCAGATAGGTCACCTTCTCCCCGAGATTGGTATCTATATATGAGAACGTAGAGCAGGTGCCGTTGGTTCCGCCGGTAGCGCCTCCGCTCGTATTGCATCCGTACAAGGTCCCAGTGCGTATCGAGCGCGCCATACTGTCGACGGCGAACGAAAGGTTGGTGACCAAAGAGGTTGTCGCGCGTACCTCGCGATCAAGCGCGATTAGCTTCAGGTACGCGGTCGTCACGAACAGCATGATCATGCTGAAGATGCCAACCGCTACAATCATTTCAAGGAGGGTATACCCGCGCATAGGTGCAGAATTCATCATGGGCAAGTGCTGGTGGCGACTGACACTTGGCCGACTTGCGAGACGCAGACGCCGCGCGTTCCGGATGCGTCCGCGGATTGAATATAGATATGTGCGCTAGTGAGCTCCACGTCGCTCGCGCCGCGCTTGCCGATAATAACGCTCTCGGTGTTCGGTCGCAGGAAGGAGACATGCAGGCTGGTCAAAGGGCTCGCGCTATCAGAGCATGCCAGCGCGCCGCCTGCTGCCGGTTTTCCGCAGAATTTTGACACCTTGAACCCGCGCTCAAAGCGATACGTCTTCATGACCGTATCTGCGCCCGTCTGATAGAGACAATCGCCTGGCTTGGCCTCCGGTCCGCTTGCAGCATCATGTCCGGGACAGATGCCGTCCAGGTCATCCCCCGGCTCAATAGGAGAGGTGTCCGCGAACTGTAGATAGGTATTCCCTGTCGTGAAGTACACACCGTATCCGGCGTTCTGGATCTCCGTGATGCCGACCCTACGGCTTGAGAGCCCAAGAGACTGTGACTCGCGTATGGAAAGCGCGATTGTGTACGCGGTGTCAGTCAGGAGCAGCGAACGGTTGAAGTTCGATTGCCCGACCAGCGCAATCGAGGTGATGATCAGGATGATCGAGAGCACCACGAGCATCTCGACCAAGGTGAACCCGCGCTCCACGGGAAGCGGTGCTAGTAGCCGATGACGAGTCCGAGCGGGTTCCATGAGGTGAAGAAGGCGAGGAGAAATCCGAACGCCATAAATGGCACGAACGGAACCTCTACGCCCATTCTATGCCCTTTCGGACGCCGGACCAATATCGCTATCCCAACTAGCGCCCCGATCCAAAACGAGAACAGCAGGCCAGGGATGGCTTGCGAACCTGCGAGAAGCGCAAGTCCGAAGGCAACCGGCGCATCCCCCAGCCCCATCATGCGACCCTTGGAGAGGAGAAAGGCGAGAAGGAACGCTCCGCCAATGAGTCCTGCAACCAGGAGGGTCGCACCAAATTCAAGCAGATCTCCGGCCGAGAGGACCGCATACTCAAGCGAGAACGCAACGAGCAAAACCGACCCTATCTGCGGCACGATGGTGTGCCTGAGATCATAGAGCACGATGACCGCGAGCACGGCTACCGAGAGAAGGAAAAACAGCAACGGAAGGCCGAGTCCTAACTTCCCGTACGCAAGGATGAACACAAGTGCGAGCGTGGACTCCACAATCGCATAGAGGACCGGCACGCGGGAACGGCATACCCTGCAGCGCCCGTACGAAAAGAGCCACGAAAGCACAGGAATGAGATCATGCACCGCCAGCGGACGTGCACATGAATTGCAACGGGAGCGCCCGGAAATCCACGATTCTCCCGTGTGTAATCGCTCTGCAACGACGCCGGCAAAACTACCGACGACCGCGCCGAGAATTGCAAAGAACGTCGCGAGGGCAAACGACATTATGGGCAAAGAGCGGACGACGCGCCTCCCCCTAAGGCCGCCGTTGCGACAACCACGCCCGAACCGTTTGCATCAACACACCAGTACCCCGTCACAGCTCGTAGTGGCACTGCTGCTGCCCACGTTTGCCCACCAACTCCGATCGCAAAGTAGCCGCCATTGGATTCGTCGATCACTACTGCAAGCGCACGGTTCGCCTGCTGATCAGATATAAAGAAGTTTGCACCACTCGGATTGTGCGCCGGGGCTGCGGAAAGAGGGCTGCCCTGCACGGCGGCAGCCGCACCATAAGTGCCGTGCGCGGAGTGATACAGTTCCGCTTGGTTGCGCACCGTATGCAAGTTCTCCTTCGCAGCGGCATCGATGCCCTTGTTGCGTGCGCTTGTGATGGAGATGACGACTACGGTCGAGAGCACGCCGATGATAGCGATTACCATAAGCAACTCGATCAAGGAGAATCCGCGCTGGGCCATGGCTTTAGTATACAAGCCGGACTATCCTCGTCGACCGTACGTGGGTATAAAAGAAAAGCCCCAGAAGGGGCTTTTCTTCGCACAAGAACAATCGACTAGCTGCAGTCAGCGTTGGAAGCTCCAACGACGCTGGTCGAACTAGTAGCCGCTGCGCCGGTGCTGTCCACACAGTACACGCCACCCGCCTTGAGAGGGGCTTCTGCGGCCCATGCAGTTGCGTTGTCATGGCAAGTCGCAATTGCCGTAGAACCGGTTGTGCCGTAAGTGTTGTTGATCGACGTGAGGCCGGTCGCCTGGCCTGCCGCGAGAACGGAAGAGTAGATACTCTTCACGCCACCGACTGCTGCCGAGGCACATACACCTGCGTAGCTGTTGCTGTTGGTGTCGTAGAAGAGCTCAGCCTGCGCGCGAGCGCCGGAGAGGTTCGCCTTGACCGCCGTGTCAGCACCCTTGTTGCGAGCGGTGTTGAGGGAAGCAAGCACGACTGAAGACAAAATACCGATAATCGCGATAACAACGAGGAGCTCGATGAGGGTGAAACCCTTCATCTGTCCCTGCTGCGTGCGTGAGAATGCTAGTTTCATAATAACTTTGTGGTGGGTTACGCGGCCTAAAAGGATAATATTCCGCTTCCTTCTATTCTACGGGAGTATTTGCTCCCCTTCTGCTTCCGTGTGGATAACGCTACCCGAGCCCGCCTGCGAGGTTGTAGATAGGAATGAGCACCGCGGCAAGCAAGGTACCCACGCCAAGACCCAAGAACACAATCATGAGCGGCTCAATGAGGTCGACGAGCGTGTCAACGGCATTGCTGACCTCGCGACGATAGAATTTAGCGAGTGTAGCAAGGATAGTGCCCAACTCTCCCGTCTCTTCTCCCACCTTGATCATCGCAATCATGATGCCGGGGATTTCTGGGTGCTTCCCAAGAGCGTTTGAGATGGAAGCACCTCCCTTAACCTCTTCCGCGACGTCCTTCAATATGCCCTCGTAGACCGCGTTCTCGACCACCGTTGAGGTAATCTCAACAGCCTCCACGACCGGAACACCCGAGACGAGCATGGTCGAGAAGTTATCGGCGATGCGGGACAGATACAGTTTCTCGTAAAGATCCCCGAGATACGGCATCTGCAGCTTAGCGGAATCGAACATGAGCTGGCCCTCCCTGGTCTGAAGCGATCGGTACGCAAAGAAGCCTCCGATAGCCACCGCGATCAGGAAGAAGGCTCCATAGTCCACCAAGAACTGCGAGAGGCCGATGACGATCTTAGTGTAGAGCGGAATCTCTTGCCCTGACTCGATGAGAATCTGAGAGATGCGCGGGATAACCAGAGTGAGCATGAGGCCCATTACCACGACGAACGTCACGACAACGAACGCTGGATAGATGAGCGCATTTTGCGCCTTGCTCATCACTTCATAGGTTCGGTCGAGATAGTCAGCGAGGTAAACGAAGGTCTGAGAAAGTTTTCCTGACTCTTCTCCGGAACGCACCATATTCACATAGAAGTTGCTGAATACTTTCGGGTGCTTGCCCATCGCTTTGGATATCGGGCTACCTCCCTGAATATCGTCAGCGACCTGCGTCATCACGTCAGCTAAGAACTGGTTGTCGACTTCAGCTGCGAGCAGTCGGAAGATGCGCAGCGCTGAGACCTGCGCCTCGAACAGGGTTGCGACCTGCCGCGAGAGGATGACGACGTCCTTGTTAGAGACTCCTTTGAAGAAATTGAACTGGAAAAGGGACTTCTTCCCTGCCGGAAGGATAGAAGAAACGATGAGCGACCGGCGCTGCAGGGTCGAGACGGCGACGTCCGTCGACAGCGCTTCGATCGTTCCTTCTCGCTCGTGGCCTTCGGCATCAAGCGCCCGGTAGGTAAACAACATATAGGTAGATTATCGCACGGAACCTAGGGGCGGGTATACGCAGGCGGGGATTGCGCCCTACTTCGCGAGGTCCAAGACCTCATCGATGCGAATCTGCGAGACGAACTCCGGCACGTGCGAAACGAGTATCATGGCGCCCTCGTACGAGGAAAGCGCTTTAGCAATGACCGGCAGGTGCCTGAAGTTGATGTGGTTGGTCGGCTCGTCGAGGATGAGAAGTCCGGGCCGCTCGAGCACCAGGCGCGCGAACGCGACCAGGCCCTTCTGCCCTTCTGAGAGAACGCCAACCTTCTTCCCAATTACGTCTGCGGTAATGAGGAAGCCTGCCGCGACCGCGCGCATCTTCTCTTCGTCATGCTTTTCCATAGCGGAGAGCAGCGATTCTCGGACCGTGTGCTCAAAATTCAAGGTCGAGAAGTCTTGGCGATAATAGCCGACCCGCACATCGTCAGCGATCTTGGCTCCGGTCGCCGTGCCGTTGGCTAGCGATTCAAGCAGGCTCGTCTTACCGATGCCGTTGGGACCTTGCAACAGAAGGTGATGGTTCTTCTTGAGAACGATGTCTTTCGTGTGGCTCTTGGGCTTATGCGTCTTCGGGTCGATGGTCGTGTACGAGCTGATGGTAAGCAGGGCGCCAACGATTTCCGGCTGCGCCGGGATAACAAACGGACGGATAGTCTTGTCTTCCTTGCGCACGTCCACTTTGTCTTCTTCCATTTCTTCGATCTCGGTGCGCATCTTCTTCGCGACCAGACGCATCTTGCCTCCTTTCTGCGCAAAGAAGTTCGCCTTGTCCTTGTTATCTTGAATCTTCTTCTCCAGCTGCGCGTTCTTTCGATTCTCGCGTTCGATACGGGCAGAGATCTCTTTCAAGAGATCGAAATAGTTCCCGGTGTATTGCTCCACCTTATGCGTGTGCACGTCCAGGTAGAGGACGCCGTCCGTAAATGAGTTCAGGAATTCTGCATCGTGCGAGATAACGAGACAGCTCTTGCTGTACGCCTTCAAGAAATCAGTGAGGTGCTCGATGCCTGCGGTATCGAGGTTGTTGGTCGGCTCATCAAGCAATAGAAGGTCCGGGTCCTGTATGAGAGCGCTCGCGAGCAGCAAGCGAGCCTGCTGGCCGCCAGAAAACGAGCTCACGACGCGCTCCTTGGGAGCGTTCAGGTTCACGACCTCCAGAACCGCATCTATCTTAGGATCGATGTCATACACCTTCTCCTGGAAGCAGGACTCGAAGAACTCGCGTACGGTCTTGGTGCGCGCCGAGGGAGGGATGACCTGGTGGGCCATGGCGATTGTGACGCCATGCACCACCTGCACCTTGCCGTGCTCAGGCTTGAGCGCTCCTCCAATAAGGTTGAACAGGGTGGATTTGCCTGCCCCGTTCTGACCCATCAGGGTGACCTTCATCCCGCGGCGCAGCGAGAAATCAACCTCGTCGAGGATGGGGTGGTTGTGGCCATACTCGAACGAGACGCCTTCAAAGCGCAATATAGCCTCTCGGGGAGGCGCTGCCTCCCCGTTGTTGTCCTTCTTACCTGCCATTTCCCTCTACCCTACCGCATGAAGCGGTATTTGCTAAATAGCTGATGATCCGAGGCACGCCTTGAGCGTAGTCGTTTCGGTCCATCCGCACGCTCCGCTTGCCTGTCGTTCACACGTTGCGGTCTGATAGCAGGCGTATTCATCGCGGTATTCGCAGGTCGACATCATGCCTGGCTGGTCGCTGCAGATCTGACTTGAACAGCCACCGACATAGCATTTACCCATCACTGGCGCGGGCTGTGGCTTGGAGTCGATGACGACGGAATCCGTCACTGAGAACACTCCTTCGATATCGTATTTCTGCTCGGCGCTCAGATTCTCTTTCGGGGTCACGACGCCCGAGGCGGTAAAGCGCTCTCCGCCCTGTATCTCTGGCGGCATCTCTGACATCAGGTTGAAATCAAGCGCATAGTATTCGCCAGCATCGGTCTGTATGCCGATTGCACACTCCAGCGTCTGCGGCCCTGAGGTGTCCTTGTGCGGGAGACACACCTGCGTACCTGACAATGTCGCACGATACGGCTCGACCGGATTCCCCTGCTGCTTCTCGCTATAGATATAGAAATTAAACGCGTAGAAGAGAGCGATCAGCGCGAGTGCAGCCGCAACACCAATGAGTGTCTTTTTCATAAGGGTTAGCTTAGAGGGATCGCCAGCTTCTTCCTGAGAACGAGAGAAGCAATCGCGCTGATAATCGTACCGAACACGAGCGCCGTGACGAACTGAGCGGCCATATCAATCGCGATGATCGTCGCCATGCTCGCCTCAGGCATCTGATATACCTCAGGCACGTACTGCAGGATCTCCGGATTCACGAGAACGTAGTACGCGAAGAAGATGAACGGAGAGACAATCGCGTAGACGAGCGAGATGCGGAAGCCTTCCGCGAGTCCCTGCTTGAAGGTCATAGCACCCCCGAGGCGTTCCCGATGCGCTCGCACTCCCATAAACCAGATCACGACTGGGGCGACGAACATGAATATCAGAACGAGAGGCGACTTCTGATCGAACGATTCGTCATTGCCGGTAATCATCATCCCAAACAGGCAGAGGACGAGGACACCGCACATAATAAGAGCGTACTTGACGTACGAATGGGCAAGAATGTTCATGCCTTCAAGTATACCAGCCCTACATCTGCTCGATTTCTTTCAAATCCTTGTCCGGAATATAGAGAAGCAGGAGCCCAACGATAATCCCGCCGATAGCCGTCCACGCATGCGAGCCGTCGAACAGATACAGGTCAATCCCGTCGAATACGTACCAAATCCCTCGCCAGATGAGCACGAGCCCGATGACGATGAGCATGTTCTTCGCGAAATAGCGGACGGTCGCGAATACTGAGCGCTTCTTCATATGAAGGGGTAGGAAGCGTTAGAGATACCGCTCGAACGTCTTTTGGTCAAACGCGCGCTCATAGGCGTCCTCTACCGTCACTTCCCCACGACGAACGAGTTCCGCGAGCGATCGGTTCATGTCGATCATACCTTCCTGAGACGAGGTCTGAATGACGGTGCTGATCTCGTGCGTACGCGCTTCACGGATGAGGTTAGAAATCGCGCTGTTGTTGATCAGGAGTTCATACGCCGGGATGAGGCCGCCTGAGATGCGCGGCACGAGACGCTGCGAGAAGATACCGGTAAGCGAGCCTGCCAACTGTACGCGCACCTGGTCCTGCTGACTTGAGGGGAACATGTCGATTATGCGGTCGATGGTCTGTGCAGCGTTGTTGGTGTGCAGCGTCGAGAGCACGAGGTGTCCGGTCTCTGCGGCGGTCACGGCCGACGAGATGGTCTCGCGGTCTCGCATCTCGCCTACCATGATGACGTTCACGTCCTCGCGGAAGGCAGACTGGAGCGCTTGATGGAAATCGGGCGTATCGATATGCACTTCGCGCTGATGGATCAAGGACTTCTTCGGATCGAAGATGTATTCGATCGGATCCTCGATTGTGACGATATGTTCTGCGCGCGTCTCATTGATGCGTTCAAGAACAGCTGCGAGCGTCGTCGACTTTCCCTGCCCGACCGGACCCACGACCAAGAAGAATCCTTGGCTTCTCTGGCAGAACGTCTCTAGGACCGGAGGAAGGTTCAGATCTGTGAAGGTACGGACGCCATGCGGGATAAGACGCATAGCGATGGTGGTCGCTCCTTGCGCGATATAGCCGTTGACGCGGAAGCGGCTCTTATCGGTATGCTCGTATGAAAAGTCGACTGACTGCTCCTTCTGGAATATGTCCCAACGACCTTCAGGCACCATCGTCTTGAAAAGCGCCTCTGTCTCCGCGGCCGTAAACGGTTCCTCTTCGGCGAGCGCAATCAAGGAGCCGGAGCTGCGGATGATTGGACGGGACCCTGCGGAGAGGTGGAGGTCGGAGCCTTTCTGCGCGATAACGGTATCAAGGAGTCCTGCGAGGCGCGACGAGGAGGTCATGCGGGTTTCTCGATTATGAGAAGGGTCTCTGACAAGACTTCCGACGGAATCGCTGACGCCTTGATGATGTATCCGCTGGCGCCTAGTTCGCGCGCCTTCTCGATATCGGTGTCCTGCCCTTGGTTGGAGAGGAAGATGACCTTCATCGTACCCTCGCCTAATTTCTCCTTACGGACAACCTCGAGGATTTCGAAACCGGTCATGCCTGGCATGACGACGTCGAGCAGGAGTACCGCCGGTGCGGGATCTTTTCGGAGAGCAGCGAGCACATCGTCACCTGACTGGAATACGGAAACCTCGTGGCCTGCGTTCTTGAACTTGACCGCGTACATATCGAGCAAAAAGCGATCGTCATCTACCAAATAAATTCGATGGGTCGTCATGTGGCTTGAGCTGGCTCTGGTGCTGAAAGGTCGTCCTCGAGTAATAGTTCGCCGCCGAGCGTGTTCACCTCTTCAAACGGAATCTGCCCGGCGAGCGCTTTTATGATAGCATCCTCGCGCATCGTCAACATGCCCTTTGCGCGCGCAGCCGCATAGACCTTTTCCTCGACCGGCGTCGTCAAAATAACGTGCTCGAGGTCCTTGTCCATGCGCAGAATCTCAAAGACGCCGAGGCGACCGCGAGTGCCGTTCGGGCAATCCGGCGTCTGCTGGGCGCTGTAGATGGTCTCGAACTTAGGCAGATTCTTCCGGTGTTCTGCAGGCAAATCCGCGAACTGCTTGTCCAGAAGGAGCTTCATGCTCTCTGAGATCGGTTCCGGCGCTCCGCCCCCTTCGCAGAGCCGTCGCACCAGGCGCTGACCGATCACCGCGACCAAGGTCGGCGCGATCAGGTACGGGTCGACGCCCATGTCGATCAGGCGGGGCACGGCGCCTGCAGCCGTGTTGGTGTGGATGGTGGAGAACACGAGGTGTCCGGTAAGCGCAGCTTGAATCGCCAGCTGGGCCGTTTCCTTGTCGCGGATCTCTCCCACCATGATGGTGTCGGGGTCTTGGCGCAGAATCGAACGGAGACCTGAAGCGAACGTGTAGCCGATCTCAGGATGCACCTGCGACTGCGCGACGCCTTGGATCTCGTACTCGACCGGATCTTCGACGGACACGACGTTCTGTGTCTCGCGATCAATCTCAGAGAGCATCGCGAACAAGGTTGTCGATTTACCCGAACCGGTCGGGCCCGACATGAGGATGATGCCGTAGGGCGCCTTGATAATCTCGCGGACCACGGCTAGCTGCTCGGCACTGAACCCTACCGTGTCCATAGTCGCGGTCGCCTTCGAGCGATCGAGAATACGCATCACCACCTTCTCGCCGAACTGTGTCGGGAAGGTCGAGACGCGGAAATCGATGCGTCGTCCCTCGACGGAGGTCGAGAAGCGGCCGTCCTGCGGCTTACGCTTCTCGTCCAGGCGCATCTGCGAGAGGATCTTGATGCGAGCCACCACAGCCGGATGCACTTTCTGCGGCAGCTCGAGGGACGTGTGCAGAGCGCCGTCGAGACGGAACCTCACGCGCGTCTTCTCTGGCGTCGGCTCGATGTGGATATCAGAGGCGTTACCTTCCACCGCATAGCGCAGCAGCGTCGCGACGATCTTGGTGACCGGAGCATCGGCCTTGATGATGTCCTCCGCCTCCTTCTTGGTCGACGCCTTGGATAGATCGAGCGCCGGCACTGCCTCTTCCCCGCCTTCGTATTCGGACAACGCCGCCCCGACTTCTCCTGAGAGGTTCTGATACTCGTCTACCACGCGACCGAAATCCGCTTCAGAGATGATGAAGAGCTTGTACGGCATGCCAATCCTGCCGGCTATGAACTGGAGCGCATCCAGGGCCTCGATGTTGTCGGGATCGATGATACCGACTTCAAGCGCACCTTCTGCGATGCCGATGGGCACGAGTCGGTAGTGACGAACGGATTCTTCAGGAACATAGCCGAGCGCGACCTGGTCGATCGGCGTGGACTGCGGCAGCACCCGGAACGGGATGTTGTACCGCTCGCTCTTGAGAGCGAGGATGTCCTCGATGGCGATGCCGCGCGCGATTAGGGCGGCTTCGATAGAAGTACTGCTGTCGCGGGCTTCCCGCTCTATTGCAGCTGAATCACCTGGTTTGAGGATTCCTTTTTCCTGAAGTAGCGAGAGGAGGTTCGTCATGCACGAGGGTCATGCTACTGAGTCCCCGCAGCAGGAAGTCCTTGTAGCGGAGCGAACGGGTCGGGTCGGCCGGTCACCTCAGGCAGGATGTCGGTTCGGATATCGCGGAGCGCGGCAAAGCGCGGGTCCTGGAAGATGCTGGTCTTAAACTCAATCGAGCCGATTTCCGCGGTGAGCGCAAGGAAAGCGCTTTCCGCCTCGGTGCCTGGGGTGCCACTCTCGGAGATGACCGCCTCGGTGTCCCCTTTGGCCATGAACATGTACGCGGCTCCGCCAACGACGATGAGGCCGAGAACGATGAGTATGACGTTGGTGCGAGAGTTGTTGTTCATAGGTATTAGCGTAGCCAATAAATACGGAAGACTATGTCGTACGTGTAGACGCCAGTCGGAGAGTCATCCACTTCGAGCCCGACGAGATCCAAGAGGCGGAGCGAATGCTCGGCTCCGTCGAGGAAGGCGCGGAAGGCGCCATAGGTACCGGTCGCGGATACGGAAAGGGTGAGAGATTCTGCAGGGTTGTTGTTGAGGGGGAGACGGTTCCCGGTGATTCCAGAAGTCACTTCGCTTTCGTCGCTTGCGGCGACGTCGAAGTTCGAGAGGTTCACTCCCGTGCGGTTAGCCAACGCGTCCAGGTCGAGGATCAATTGCACGTTATCGACACCGTCAGGAAGGAAGGACGCGAGCCGCTCGAGATCAGCGGGAGAGAGCGAAGACTTCTCCGCTACCAATTCGCTCTCTTTCTCAGAAAACGCGTCAGCGGCCGCAAGCGCGGTATCGTAACTCTTCACCTGCGCACGAAGCGCGGCGACCTCGCCGGTATATGTCGGATGTATGTATCCAGCGAAAATGCCGATGGCAATCAATATTCCGACGACAGGAAGGAGGCGGGACATCATAGGCCGATTGGTGAAGTAGTAGTGGTCGCAGGCACGGTCGTCGGCGCAAGCGTCGGCGTCGAGCTAGCGGTCGTGGTAGTCGCAACCGGAAGTACTGGTGCTGCCGGAGCTGGAGCCTCGCCCGGGTCCATCATCGTGATGAGCGCTGGCGAGAGATCAGCAGCCAGCTCGAAGGCTACAGAACTGTTGGCATTGACGGTGATCGCGGAAAAGATAGCGCTCTTGATCCGGGGATCAGCACCGAACGCGTTTGATTGCGCAGCGAGCGCATTGAAGCTGCGCGCGACGCCGCTCATCTGGACGGTCGGCGTCCCGTCTTCCGCGAGCACAAAGGTCATCGAGCTGAAGCGGACGTTCGCCAAGGTCGCTCCTTCAAGCACGCTGAGGAACTGGGAGAGAGCGATGTGCTTATCCAGGAGTTGCTGGCCTGCAGACAAGCGATCGCGCATGCGGATGAAATCCTCGACGGTCGAGAAGTTGATGCGCTCCTCTGCTGCCTGGAGCTCGATTGCCTTGCTCTTGATGACACTGCCCAGATATTGCTGGTAGAGGAAGACGCCGACGGAACCTAGGATCGCGGCGCCGAGCACGAAGAACGAAAGCATCATGAAAAGATTGCTGCCGGTAGATTTCGGGCGCGGAGCAACGGTTCGTACCGGTTGCTTAGGGACGAAGGAGGTAGGGATCGTCGGAGAAAGAGCCATAGAAGGAGTATACCAGCACTAGGCGGCGTAAGACCCGAGGCAGGGACAGACGTGTGGAAACAGCATTAGTCCAGTTCCTCCAGCTTGCGCAGCGCGAGCCCGACCGCTACCGCGAACTCGGGACCTATCTCGCTTAGGACCGGACGCATGAAGGCAGGAGCCGCGGTCTTGGCGAACGGATCGGCGATGCGCACCTCAACAGAGAAGAACGAGGTGGCGTAGGCGGCCAGCTCCTTGGTCACTCCTCCTCCTCCGGTCAGAACGAGCGAAGAGACGACCTTGTTGTGCGAGGTCTCGTACTGCATCATCGCGCGCTTTGCTTCCTCGAAGATGCGAGAGAAGACGATCTCGATGGTGGCGCGGTCATAGGCCGCTCCCCCGTTCCCGAAGCCGTGCTCTTTCTTCTGTATCTCGGCTGAAGCAATCGGGAGGTTGTGTGCGCTCGCGATAGTGCGCGTCACGTCTTGACCTCCTGCGCGGATATTGTGCGAGAGCGCGACCACTCCGCGTTCGACGACATACACCTTGGTCGCAGAGGCGCCGATGTCGAGCACCAAGACCGGCTTCACCGGCTCTTCGACGACGGAGCGGATGGTGCTGAATATCTCGATCTCATAGAACGTGGCGTTCAATTTCGCTCCGACCACCACGCTTTGCAAGAGCGTAAGCTCGTCGTTGTGCACCGCTACCAACAGCACCTTCACTTTCGGCGGAAGCGCGGCGCCTTCTGGCAAGGGCTCGGGCACGATGAACCAATCGAGCTGCACCTCAGCAACGGGAACAGGAATATATTTACGCGCTTCAAGCGAGATGATGGTCTTCTGCTCTTCAGGATTGTCGCGGCGCGGCAGCTCGACGAGCGTCAAGAGCGAACGAGCGAACGGAATGGATATGCCAGCATCATTGGAGGTGATGCCTACTTCACGGAGCAAGTCAGCAAGCGCTTCGCCGACTTTGTCAGCCGTGAGATTGGTCGCCGTGCCTATCTCGCTCCCTGCATACGGGCCAAGAGACAGCTCGCCGTAATTCTCAAGGACGGCAGTGCCTCCTTCTCTGCGCAACTGCACGACTTTCAAAGACGAGGAGCCTACGTCGACGCCGATGACGCTCTTGCTCTTCTTTTCCGTCTTGAACATGTCAAAAATCCCCATGCGCAAAGTGTATCATGACCGCATGTACGGGCTCTCACGCCTTTTCGACCTCTTGTTCCCTCCTCGGAGCACGGCACTATCTGTTCGTACGCTCGATCTCTCACGAATCGCTTCGCTAATGGCGCCGACTCCAGTTTCGCCAGAAGCAGACGTCGTCGCCCTGCTGCCGTATCGCGATCCGGCGGTGCACGCGCTTATCGTAGAGGCCAAGTATCACGGGAACGCGCACGCAACCGATATATTAGGCAAGGTGCTTGCTGATTATCTACTTGAGCAGATGGCGGATGCGACCGCGCTCGAACAAAGCAAAATTGCGCTGCTCCCTCTTCCGCTTTCGGGCAAACGGAAGCGGGAGCGTGGGTACAACCAGAGCCAGGCAATCTGTACCGCTGCTCAGAAAATCCTCGGGCCGGCGGCCACAACGGTGACCGAAGTCTTAGAGAGAACGCGTCACACTAGAGCGCAGGCAAGGCTCGGAAAGTCAGCGCGGCACGAGAATATACGCGGAGCGTTTTCCACTCGACGCGATCCAGACCCAGCATACCTATATATAGTCGTGGACGATGTCTATACGACGGGGGCCACGCTTTCCGAAGCGATGAGGTCTCTTAAGGAGGCGGGGGCGACCCGGGTGATGGGCGTCGCATTGGCGCATTAGGCGGGAAATGATAGTTTGTACCCTACGGAGACGTGGCTGAGTGGTCGAAAGCGCCTCACTGCTAACGAGGTAGGGTGTAAAATCTCTCCCGGGTTCGAATCCCGGCGTCTCCGCCAAAATTGAAAATCGTTTTTTGAAGCCGAAATGGGGTCGCGCCGAAGGCGCGACACAAATGCATTCCCCCCAAAAAATCCTGAATCTGAAAGGGTTCGCCACGCTCCGCGTGGCTCAAAAAGTACGGTTCGATCCTTAATTTGAAAGTTCGAACCGACTTTTTTGAACAAATGAAGTTTTTCTTCATTTGTTCGGTCGTTTGCCAATTCCATATTGTATTTCAAAAACTTTTCGGTAAGCTCGAACCGATTATTCGCTTTCTGCTCAAAAGCCAATAATTTCTCTTTGAGAAGCTGTTTTGAGGCAACGAGAGCGTTCTTTGCGTCGCGATATTCTTCGAGCGACAACGCACTTTCAAGATACGCGTTCATCAGCTTCTCAATTTTGGTTTCCAAAAGAGAAATATCGGCTTTTACTGAATCCGCAAAAAGCGTACTCGATTGACTTTCGGATGATTGGTCTTTTGCATTTTCCTCAATCATCCAAGAAAGCCAATCGAGTGGCAAAGAAACTTTTTTGATTTCTTCTTTAATTTGAGAAGTGATGATTTCCTCGCGGACATATTTTTGTAAGCAAGGATTTTTCCGTTTCGTACACCGCAAATAGTTATGACCTTTCTGTGTTTCGGTAGTGATAAAACATCCACATTCTCCACAACGGAAAAATCCTCTATACAAAAATGGTTTCAGTCCTTTCCCTTTGGGTTTAGATTTTCGACTCATCACTTCTTGAACGGAATCAAAAAGTTTCTTTGAAATAATCGGTTCGTGCTTTCCCTCAAAAATCTCTCCGTTATATCTCATCAGTCCCGTGTAGATAGGATTTTTGAGAAGTTTTTGATAATTCGACACTGCAAGTTCCTTTCCGCTTTTTCGCTTCAACCCAAGTTCATTAAATTTGTCACGGAGTTGTCGCAAAGTGAAAGACCCAGACGAATATGCCTCAAATGTTTTCTTTATTAAAGGTGCGATATTTTCATCGGGAACAATCATTCTATTTTCATTTACATATCCAATCGGAGCCATTTGAGGCCATATTCCGTCTTTCACTTTGTTGCGATGACCACGCTTGATATTCTCCGACAAATTGTCCACATAATACTTGGATTGCGAAAAAGCGATTGAGAGCATGAATTTGCCTTGCGGTGTCGGATCAAACCAAAAAGTTGGGAATTTCATTTCTGAAATTACACCAGTATCAACGAGGTAGATGATTTTTCCGCCATCTACCGAGTTGCGAGCAAGTCTATCGGGATGCCACGCCAAAATACCAGTGGCTTCACCCTTTTCCATACGCTCTATCATTTCGTTAAACACAGGACGGCCTGGTATTTTGGCGGTCTGCTTTTCGACAAAGACATCAACAACATCAAGCTGTTCTTTCAACGCGAGTTCTTTTAACTCACTTAACTGGTCAGCGATACTACGGACTTGCCTGTCTTTGTCGTCCGTAGACTTGCGAGTATAGATGAAAAACTTTTTGGTTTGATTATTCATAGAATTGTATTGGCAAACGACGAGCCACGCGGAGCGTGGAAAACCCTTTCAGATTCAGGATTTTTTGGGGGGAATGCATTTGTGTCGCGCCTTCGGCGCGACCCCATTTCGGCTTCAAAAAACGATTTTCAATTTTGGCGGTGTGTATTGGACAAAGTTCGAATGTATTTCGAGCAGAATCCTGATGAGAGCTACTAATCGCACGCTCCGCGTGCGTGGTGGCTTGAAACTGCCTCGTACGCTCCGATTGCGTGGGGATGCGAACCAATGCGCCTCGGACACGCTCGCGGACTCGCGTGTGCAAAGACCAAAAAATTTCCTTGCATTTTCCTCGCGTCTCCTCCCCCCACCCCTCCACCGCGAAGCGGAAAAAGAAATGGAAAGGAAATTTTTGGTTTTGCTTCGCCGTTAGCATAAATATATTATATGGCAGTTTGGAATAATACACAATGGAATATTATACTAAGGAAGTAATGCCTAGAGCAATTTATACAAAAGATCATAATGCAATCGTTGAACGCTTGAAAACAGCGCGTATTGAGTCTGGGCTTGGTCAAGTAGAAGTTGCAAAGAAACTTGGTAAAACCCAATCTTACCTTTCAAAAATAGAATCAGGTCAAAGACGATTTGATGTTTTGCAGTTGAAAGAGTTTGCAAAACTTTACAAAAAACCTCTAGACTATTTCGTTAAATAATTTTATGAAGCGAGAATACTACTCTAACTCAATCGCTCTTTTCATAAAGTCTGATACTAATGAAATTCTCGGTCAGCTAACAAGGAACAGTGATTTTGATGTTGGACAAAGTCAACGAGATGCGTGGATAGAACAAATTAACATTTTGCAAAACATTCTGGCCGATTATTCTGGTTCGATTTATTTTGAATATTCTATTCCAAGAATGGGTAAGCGGATTGATGTAGTTGTAATTACTGGCTCAGTTATTTTTGTTATTGAATTTAAGGTTGGAGATAAAGAATTTTCAACAAGTGCTCTTGATCAGGTTTTGGACTATGTTTTGGATTTGAAAAATTTTCACAGCACTAGTCATAATCATTTTATTGCTCCAATTCTTGTTGCTACAAATGCAAAAAGTGTAAATCCAATTATTTCATTAACTCCACAAAGTGATAAAGTATTTTTTCCAATAAAAACTAATAGTGGAATGTTAAAGAGTGCTATTGATAACACCTTGGCTTTGGCAGATGTTGATGTTATTAATGTTGGCGAATGGGAAAAAGGACGTTATCACCCCACTCCTACCATTGTTGAGGCGGCGATGGCTTTGTATCGCGGTCATTCTGTTGAAAATATTTCTCGAAGTGACGCCGGTGCTATCAATCTCACTCAAACATCAGAAATTGTGTCTGAGATTATTAAAAAATCAAGAGACAAATCACAAAAATCGATCTGTTTTGTAACAGGTGTGCCTGGTGCTGGGAAAACATTGGTCGGGCTAAATATTGCGAATAAACATATTGATAAAGACAATGATCTTTATAGTGTATTTTTATCAGGCAATGGGCCACTTGTTGCTATCTTACGAGAAGCGCTAACTCGCGACAAGGTATCACATGAAAAAGAGAAAGGAAATAAAATTACTAAAGGTGATGCGATGAGAAATGTAAAATTGTTTATTCAGAACGTTCATAATTTCCGTGACGATTGTCTCAAAGATAATAAGCCACCGATTGAACACGTAGCACTTTTTGATGAAGCGCAGAGAGCTTGGAACCTAGAACAGACAGCTAATTTCATGCAAAGAAAAAAAGGTAGGCCAGACTTTAATCAATCTGAACCAGATTTTTTAATTTCGTGTCTTGATCGTCATCAGGACTGGGCTGTTGTTGTTTGTTTAGTTGGTGGTGGACAAGAAATAAACACAGGAGAAGCTGGGATAAGTGAATGGATAAATTGCTTAAATAAATCATTCCCTGACTGGAATATTTATTCGTCCTCACGTCTTACAGATAGTGAATATGGAGCAGGTAAAATTTTAGAGCAAATGAAGACTCACAAGAATTTATTTATAAAAGATGAATTACATCTCTCTGTTTCAATGCGTTCCTTTCGAGCCGAAAATGTCTCCTTACTTATAAAGCAGATTTTAGACATGGATATTAGTGAAGCAGAAAAAACACTGATGGAAGTTAAGTCAAAATATCCAATTGTCATAACACGCGATATTGCAAAAGCGAAAGAATGGTTAAAAAAACAAGCTCGTGGTTCTGAGCGTTACGGAATAGTTGTTTCTTCGCAAGCTGAGAGATTAAAACCTCATTCTATATTCGTAAAATCTCCAGTTGATCCTATTCACTGGTTTCTCGATGGAAAAGATGATGTTAGGTCATCATATTATCTTGAAGACGTGGCAACAGAATTTGATATTCAAGGGCTCGAATTAGATTATTCCTGCGTTATCTGGGACGCAGATTTTAGATACACAAAAAACGGCTGGGACTGTCGATCTTTTGTTGGAAGTAAGTGGAATTACATCAAAAAAGTTGAACGACAAATGTATTTAAAAAATGCTTACCGCGTTTTACTTACTCGCGCTAGACAAGGAATGGTTATTGTTATCCCGCCCGGCGACTCTGCTGACCCAACCCGAAATCCAGAATATTACGATCCAATATTTAGTTATTTAAAAAGTATCGGATTTGATGTAATTTAATTCCTATATTTTATCTATCTAGATTTTCTAGCTTATATCCCTGTTCAACCATCGTAAGTTTATATTCTATATTAATTGCTTCATTAATAAGATTTTGCTGATCTTTTGTGAACATTACGACTATTTCGTCCTGTCTCCTCATTATATCTTTTATATTTTTTGGTTTCTTTAATACGATTATACTTCTGGCGGAGTTTTCAGACTTTGAAAGGTACCCCTTGTCTTTTAGGGAATTGATATGCTCGTGAATAGTAGAAACTGCCTTGAGTTTTAATTTTTTTCGTATTTCTTCAATAGTCGGAGATATTCCGTTTTCAGAAATATAGGTGTTTATAAAGTCAAAGACTTGTTTTTGTTTTTTTGTGAGGTTTGACATATTGCTTTAAAAATTCATTTGCGCTACAATTTGATTGTAACCGAACGGAAGCCGAAAGACAAAGCGAGGTTATCCACAGCCGAGGGAAGCCCAACATATTCATTTTTTTGACAAAAATCACTATTTTATAATTTCAAATTCTACTTTCTTGACAATTTCAAAGGGTTTCGCTACCATACAAATGTAATTTATCAATAATATCAATTTACCAACATGTCCAAACCACTTTCAATAGACGATTTATATACAGACACAGGAACATTTGACGAACAAAAAGTGCTTCAAGCCCTGCAGCAAAAAATTGTTTTCACAAAGGAGAATGATATTTTGTTTACATCTGATCCAACAAAACTTAAGGCGCAAAACGTTATATTACTCTTCGCGCTTGCGAAAAAGGTACTCAAAATTAATTCCAAAATAGAGTCAGATATAATTACAAACGCTGAACTTATAGATAAAACCAAAGTAAACAAGAATACTATCAACGTAAGCATTATGCGTTTGAAAGAAAAGAAACTTCTTATTCCTTCTGGCTCAGGATATGAGATTCCGATGTTCAAGGTCAATGAAGCATTATCATTATTAATAGAACCAAACTAATTATAAACCTATGAGTACAGACTTAATCAAAAAAATCGAGGAGCTTGAAGCACGCGTAAAAAAATTAGAATCTGCTTCTATAACGCAAACGGGAGCTGTGGCGCCTACTTCATCTAGAAAAGACAGAGTGAGTGTTGTCGAATTTATGCGTAGCAAAAATCCAACAACTGCAATGGATAAAACATTAGTTTTCGCTGTTTTTTCTGAAATGGAAAGCGGTAAAGATACTTTTAACACTGAGGATATTCTTTCGATTTGGAGGCAGGCAAAAGAAACACCGCCATCAAACATCAATGACCTCATAAATAAAAACTTGAAGAAGGGTTATGTTGCCGAAGAAAAAACAGAAAAGGGTCAAAAGAAATCTTGGTATATAACAAGAACTGGTTCAGAAATGGTAGAGAAAGGTTTTGAAAAACAACATGGATAAAATTGATAAGCAAACATTAGAATCTATTGATATACATGCCCTATCGGATGTAATGAGTATTGCTCTTTGGGTAATTGAATATACAGGTAGTGATGAGTCCAATTACTTTGGCGCTTCTGAGATTGCTCAGTATATGATAGAGAAACTTGGTATTAGTACATCTCGACAAGCCGTACATGCAGCACTCACTAAAGCTGTTTCAAAAAAATTCTGTCACAAAAACAAAAAAGGTTTTGGTTTGATGAAGCTCGGACGAGATGAGTTATTAAAACAAATTAATAAAGAGACTGTTGTTTTCTTGGAACCAGGGAAGCCTTTTTCTGCTGGTGTGAAAGTAGAAAGTATCTTTACAAAAATGAAAGGCACTATAAAGATAAGTGATCCTTATGTCGATGTAAAAACTCTAGATTTGATTCATAGATCAATGAATGTAAGCACACCAATAAGATTACTTACTGTTCAAGTGAAAGATGAAGCAATGATAAAGCGTGAGATTCAAAAATTGCAGATCGAGGGATTTAATTTGGAAATAAGGAAAGTAAGTTCTAGCATACTACATGATCGTTATTTAATTGATGACAATAATTTTTGGTTATCAGGAAACAGCTTAAATAATATAGGTAAAAAAGAAAGCTTCATTATTATGCTTGGCGGAGATATGAGAAATATCTTGAATCAAACTTTTGATTCTCGTTGGTCTTCGGCTATCTCCTTATAAACACAAGGGAGCCGTCCGCGTTAGTGGGCGGGGCAAGCACATACAGATTTGTTTGTGCCATAGGCACAATCCATATTCTTTGAAATACCACTTAACACTCTCGAAGCCACAGAGCGAACACGCATAACGCCGAAGCAGCCAGCGCGAGCGAATGCGAGCGGGCTATGCGTAGGCGGTTGTGTGTGGTTCGTGGAGGTTAGAGCTACCACCAAACGCGGATACGGGATCGCCTCGGTCGCCGTGAGGGCGGAGAAAAGAGCAAGCAAAAATTTTAAAACAAGATTGCTCTTTTCGGAGACTGAAACGGCGAAGCAAAACCAAAAAATTCCTTTCCATTTCTTTTTCCGCTTCGCGGTGGAGGGGTGGGGGGAGGAGACGCGAGGAAAATGCAAGGAAATTTTTTGGTTTTTGCACACGCGAGTCCGCGAGCGTGTCCGAGGCGCATTGGTTCGCATCCCCACGCAATCGGAGCGTACGAGGCAGTTTCAAGCCACCACGCACGCGGAGCGTGCGATTAGTAGCTCTCATCAGGATTCTGCTCGAAATACATTCGAACTTTGTCCAATACACACCGCAGAATGAAACTTCCGAATCCGAAAGGTGGGAAGAAGCCCGCGCCGAAGGCGCGGGAGTGGGCAAAAGAGCCCGTCGCTCCGCGACGAATTGGGACGGAACGGGTGTGGCGAACTGGACGGATTTGTCACGAAACAAGGGGTTCGTTCCGATTTTTTGGACGAACGATTTTATTTGGTACAAATCAGATGAGGAGGACAAAAAATTGGCTTGTTTCATATCTAAAATCCATTCCCGCAAGGGTTCGACGGCGAAGCCGATGTAAAAAATTTCTCATTCCGAGGGATAGTATTAGCGAAACTTCTCCACGAAAAAGCCGATTTGCAAAAATATCAGTATGAATCAAAAAATCTACTGGACGAAAAACGAGGAGTTGTCGCCGAGGATGTAGGAAAAAAGTTTTTCACTATTGACGGCAAAGAACTTATGCCGAATCTCACCGAAGAAGACACCCGGCGACTTATTGAAATTCACAAAGAAGTAAAAACAAAGTTTATTGAAAGTATGATTGATATTTTTGCAAACCCAGAAAACCACAAAATAAAAACCAAAGAAGGAGAAGATGTTGCTATCAAAAGTGTTTTCCGCAAGTAATGGGAGCAATCCCCACCGTTTTATAATTTTTCTAAAAACGGTGGGGATTTGTGCGCGCACAGGGAGGGTGGGGCAAGCACATAGAGATTTGTTTGTGCCTTAGCACAATCCATAAATTCTTTGAGATACCACTAAACTCTCTCGAAGCCAAAAAGCGAACACACACAACGCCGAAGCAGCCAGCGCGAGCGAATGCGAGCGGGCTATGCGTAGGCGGTTGTGTGTGGTTCGTGGAGGTTAGAGCTACCACCAAACGCGGATACGGGATCGCCTCGGTCGCCGTGAGGGCGGAGAAAAGAGCAAGCAAAAATTTTAAAACAAGATTGCTCTTTTCGGAGACTGAAACGGCGAAGCAAAACCAAAAAATTCCTTTCCATTTCTTTTTCCGCTTCGCGGTGGAGGGGTGGGGGGAGGAGACGCGAGGAAAATGCAAGGAAATTTTTTGGTTTTTGCACACGCGAGTCCGCGAGCGTGTCCGAGGCGCATTGGTTCGCATCCCCACGCAATCCGAGCGTACGAGGCAGTTTCAAGCCACCACGCGCTCCGCGCGTGCGAAGTGGGTTCGCGCAAAGGTTAATACATCACCGCAAATAGAGGCTTCGGCCTCAGACAACGCGCTTGCGCGCCTATCACTTCCATTGGCGTGACCTTCCATTCGCTTAGGGAACTATATACAAAGCTACCCTAGTTAGTGCCAAATAACATAGTATCGTTATCCCCAATATCCGTACTTGACAACCCTTTTCTGATCCTATTAGGATAGGAGTATACGAAGAGCTTCAAGACACTCATGGACTTCCTCGCCTTCTTCAAGGACGAGGACACCTGCCGCGCTCATTTCGAGGCGATACGCTTCCGCAATGGCGACTATTGCCCTTCGCTTATCCCCAGACCTGATATTTCCGAGGAGGCGCTCTCGGGTAAGTGCTACTCTTTCCGTATACTTCTAGCCCCTGATTCCATGCCCAAACTTGCCGCAGGCTTCCTGCTGTCCGTCTTTCTTTTCACGAGCGTTCCCGTTATGGCGCAGACAGGAGACGCCGGCGCACTCGATGCCGCCCGCCAGGACAAAATCGAACAGATCGAAGCGGCGCTGGAGGCGGATCAGAATCATCCGTTTACCCGCTTATGGTGGATCATCACGCACACGTCTTTGACGGGCATGTTCGTAGACCGCGTGTGGGACATGTTCCAAGGTTATAATGCCCAGCGCCAGTACAACCGCGCCACCGACCTCAGGCAGGACCGAGTCAACAACACCATCAAGGAAAGCGGGGTGCAAAGCGGGGTGGACACCAAGAACGGCCTCACTCCCTCGCAAACCCTTCCCACGCACACTGCGCCTAGCAGGCCGACGCCAACCCCGGGAACGAGCGTAAGCGTCCCTTCGAAGGGGGCCGGCTCAGGCGGCACTGTGGCGCCATCTGCACCTTCGACCGGCAAGGAGAAGCCGGAGGAGGAAGATATCAAGAGCAAGGCGGGCAGCGCCGTCATCACTGCGTTCACGGGCCCCATGGAAGGGGTACTCGAGTGGATACAGGGCCTGTTTCGATAGGTAGATAAGAGGGCATCTCCCAACACGCAAACCTCATCGAGGTTCGCGTAAACTCATTCTTCCTGGTATAGAAGAATGATGAATCCTTTTCTCAAGAAATTTTTGTACGTCCTGATTGCGCTCTTCGCGCTCGTCGGACTCTTGTTCACGGGCGTCTTCGTCGCGATGCAGTTCGGCTTATTGAACGTACGTGGCTCTATCCTCGATCGCAACGCCTTCTTCGGCACCACCACGCCTTCAGTACTGAGCCAGCCCTGCATCCAAACGGACGTCAACGTCTGCGACTGGCGGCAGACGCCTGAATGGGTCGTCGTCGAAGGAGGGCTGCGCAAGGACGCTGACGTCATCGAGCGGGTATCTAAAGAAACAGGCGTCTCCGAACGGCTCATCGCTGCAGTTGTCATCCCCGAGCAGATTCGCTTCTTCACGTCAGAGCGCGAAGTCTTCAAGCGTTACTTCGAGCCGCTGAAAATCCTCGGCTCTCTAACACAGTTCTCCCTCGGCGTCTCAGGCATGAAGCAAGAGACCGCTCAAGAGGTCGAGCGGTACGCACTTGATTCCTCTTCTCCATTTTATCCGGGCGAAGGAGCGGGCGCACTCATCGCCTACAATGATCAGATCGGCCAGGAGGCTGAGCTCTATAATCGCCTAACGGATAAGGATCATTACTACTCGTATCTCTACACCGCCCTCTTCCTCAAGGAGATCGAGCTGCAGTGGGAGCGCGCAGGCTTCCCTATCAAGGACCGTCCCGAGATACTCGTGACCCTCTTTAATATCGGCTTCGCTAACTCGACGCCAAATGCCAGCCCACAAGTAGGCGGTGCGGCGATCGAAGCAGGCGGCAAGACGTATTCGTTTGGTGAGCTAGGCGGACAGTTCTACGCTTCAAACGAGCTCAGCGACCTTTTCCCCAAATGATATGAAGGACTTCACGCCTTGGAACGTCAGTCCTCGTGAAGCCATCGATATGCTGTCTGGGACGATGTTAGAACCGAACTACACCACCTAGGAGATTCTTTTCAGTAGCTCCTTATAGGTATCCTTTGTTGCCTGATCAATATCCTTTGTTGCCTGCTCAATGGAAGCATCATTCACGTTTTTCGTGTCGCCTCCGGTGATTCTATTCAGTGCTCTATAGATATCGGCAACGAGCTTAGTCTGAGTAAGGCCAATAATACCTTGCCCGGAATCTTTTATAATTTCTGAAGCCTTGTCTCCTATCATCTCTGTGTGATCTACGCTTAACTTGTTTATGAAAGCGTTCACAGCTGCTCCTTCGCTGCCCTGAGCACCTGAGGGAAATTTATCTAAGTTCCTACTTGAAAGTATACACCGGTTGGCGGGCCAGGATTCGAACCGTACTTAAATCGCGTCCTTTCTCACTGAGAAATGCACGTTGCGCTCAGGGATGCCGCTCTTGCGCAGGCGAGCCCGTACGAACTTACGAAGCCCTGATCCGTTGCGGAACGTGTGCGTCTTCTTCCCTTCGCGTACTTTCCATACTCCAACCGTATCAAGCACATCCATCTTGGAGAGCACCAGATGTGTGACACCGTTCAGGCGAACCGCGCGCTCGAGAAGCTCGATGTCGAGCCAATTGCACTGGCGAGGTCGTCCCGTCGTAGCGCCATACTCCTCCCCGATTTCGCGTATCTTCGGGAATATCGGATCCTTAGGCTCGAACTTCTTCTGACCAACGTAGGTCTCATAGACTTTCGCGATGCCCCAGACGTCACGAACCGTCTTATGCGCAAATCCGTTGAGCAGTGCTCCGCCTGAGAGGCAGTGACTCGAGGTAACAAACGGGTAGTCTCCCCAGTCGATATCGAGACCGAATCCCTGTGCCCCTTCAAAGAGGACGTTGGCCTTCTTTAGACCGCCATGGAACTCTTCGTACATGTCGATTAAGAAGGGCTTGAGAGATTCGACGCTTTCTGCACGAACGCCAACGCGCGCGAACTTGTCGCGGTAGGCCGGACCGATACCGCGCTTGGTAGTGCCGATTTTCTTATCGCCGCCGTCCTCTTTCTTGTGCGCTGCGGTCACGACGTGCGCGTTCTTGGCAACGAAGAGCATGCCCTTGACCTTGATGCCGTGCTTCTCCAGTTCTGCCGCTTCCTTCTTGAGCACGATCGGGTCGACGACGCAGCCCGGGCCGATGATGGACTTTGCACCGAAGAAGACGCCCACTGGTATCTGATGAGTGACGAATTTTACTCCCTTATGAAAGATGGTGTGTCCCGCGTTAGCCCCGCCGTTATAGCGAATAACGTGCGTGTATTTGTTCTTCTTGCATAAAAAATGGGCTACTTTGCCCTTCCCCGAATCCCCGTATTGCAAATCAACGATAATGTCTAGTTTCGTCACGGCATGCGTCAGTATGGCCTATCAGTGAAGAAAAATCAAAGGTAGCATGTACGCGCTGTGGATTGGCCGCCGGAGATCCCTATTTGCTACAATGGTCTGCAGTACCCAATAACCCGCAACGACTATGAAGATTGTTATCATCGTGATTGTCATCGCTATCCTCGGCATCGGCGCCTACCTCGTTCTTGGAGGACAGGCACCTGAGCCAGCACTCGCTCCAGCCAATGAGACCGGAAGCGCTGCCCTCACCCCTGAACAGCCAAGCGTTCCTGCAGTCGGCGCTACCACCGACGTCATCTACACCGCCCAGGGCTTCTCACCTTCGATCGTCACTATCCGCGTCGGCGACAGCGTCCGCTTCGTGAATCAATCGACCCTCGACATGTGGGTAGGATCTGACGAGCATCCGACGCATACAGAATACGACGGCACGAAGAAGGACGACCACTGCCCTAATCCAACCAATACGGTATTCGACCAGTGCAGCTCGGGTGACTCGTATACGTTCACCTTCACCAAGGCCGGCACCTGGGGCTATCACAACCATAAGGTAAAAGAGGACACCGGCACAGTAGTCGTCACCAACTAGCAATGCGGCCCTTCTCCCTTCCGCTTCCTGAGCTCTGCCTGCGACTTGCGGTCGCGGTCGCGTTCGTCTATCCCGCGATAAGCGCTCTGTTTGATCCTGTTTCCTGGTTCGGGTACTTCCCGAAAGCCATCCAGCTCCTGCCTATAGATCCAAGCCTTCTCTTGCACGGCTTCGGCGCGCTCGAGGTACTGCTCGCTCTCTGGATACTGCTAGGCAAACGAGTGTTCATCCCGAGCGTGCTCGCGACTATCGTCCTCATGGCAATCGTCGTCGTTCACTACGTTAACTTCCCGATTCTCTTCCGTGACGTATCGATAGCACTGGCCGCGCTCGCGCTCGCGTTCATGCACAGGAACAAGCCAGCTTAGAGCGCCTTGCTCCCTATATCCGTTCGGTATTGCACTCCTTCAAAGGAAATCTTCTTGGCGGCTTCGTACGCTTTGGCCAGCGCTTCTTTTACATCAGTTCCCGTCGCAACGACATTGAGGACGCGTCCGCCGCTGGTGACGAGGGCGTCCCCTTGCTGAACAGTTCCTGCTTGGAATACAACGACGTCCCCTTCTTCCGCCTCTGCTATGCCGGTAATCGCTTTCCCTTTCTCATACGGCCCCGGGTAGCCAGCGGAGGCCAGCACGACACAGGCTACGGCTCCCGGCTTCCACGAAAGAGACGCGCCAGCGAGACTGCCTTTAGCAGACGCAAGAAGCACTGGAACGATGTCGCTCTCCATAAGGCACATATAGGCTTGCGCTTCGGGGTCCCCGAACCGAGCGTTGAACTCGATGACCTTAGGTCCGTCGCTGGTCAGCATGATTCCTGGATACAAGACGCCGTTGAAGGGACGACCTGCCGCAGAGAGCGCTTTCAACAGAGGAGCGACTATCTTCACGCGTATCTCTTCCATGGTCTCGCTTGAGACCTGCGGAAGCGGCGCGACGACTCCCATGCCGCCGGTGTTGGGTCCGATATCTCCGTCACCTATGCGCTTGTGATCTTGAGAGGAGGGGAACATGAGCGCCTCGGTCCCTGCACAGATGGCGTGCACGGAGAATTCGAGCCCCTCCATATATTCCTCGATGACGACCAGGCTACCCGAAGCGCCGAACTTGGAATCGACGAAGCACTCGCGAAGTGCCGCTTCCGCCTCTTCATGAGTGGTGGCGATGGTGACTCCTTTGCCGAGCGCAAGTCCGCTCGCTTTTACGACAATCGGAAGCGGCTGCGTTTTCACGTATGCAACGGCAGTATCAAAATCTGCGAAGGTTTCGCTCGCAGCAGTGGGAACCCCTGCCTCTTTCATAAGCGTCTTTGCATAGGCTTTCGACCACTCGATCTCTGCGGCGGCACGGGTAGGACCGAACGCAAGAATCCCTACCCCTGAAAGCGTATCGACGATGCCTGCGGCCAGATAGTCGTCCGGTCCGACGACGACCAAATCGATTGAATGCTCGCGACAGAAGGATACGATCGACTGCTGGTCCTCTATCGACAGAGCGACATTCTCCCCGATCTGCGCGGTGCCCGCATTGCCTGGGGCTATATACAGTTTCTCTACCAAAGGAGACTGCTTGATCTTCCATGCAAGCGCATGTTCCCTTCCACCTGAGCCGAGAATGAGAATGTTCATGATTGTATTGCGCGAGCGACTGCAGGTACGACGCGCGCGTCTAAGACGCCGGGGATGATGCAGTCCGGAGTCGGCGTCTCGATGAGCGCCGCGAGTGCTTCTGCAGCACGTACTTTCATCTCGTCCGTTATCCTCCGCACCTTCCCATCCAAGGCGCCCCGGAACACTCCCGGGAATACCAGCGCGTTGTTGATCTGATTCGGGAAATCAGAGCGCCCGGTCGCCATGACAGCGACCCCCGCTTCTTTGGCGACTTCAGGCATGATCTCGGGAACCGGGTTGGCCATCGCAAAGACGATTGGATCTTTGTGCATGGTCTTCACCATCTCTCCTGAGAGGATGTTGGCTTTCGATACGCCGATAAATATATCGGCTCCCAGAAGCGCACTTTCCAGCGTTCCGCCTGCTTGCGCCGATACGATACCGTCATCGATAAGGCTCTGCTTCTCTGAGTTGAGATCCGTCCGGTCTAGGGCGATGACTCCCTTACTATCGACGGCGAGCATCTGAAGCCCCGGCGCATACCGTTTGATGAGCCGCATTATTGCGCTTCCTGCTGCCCCGACGCCGTTGACGACTGCCACGCACGTATTCAGATCGCGCCTCGTCACCTTCGCTGCGTTGATGAGTCCGGCAAGGGTCACGGTCGCGGTACCGTGCTGGTCGTCGTGCATGACGGGGATATCCAGCTCCTCGATGAGCCGGCGCTCGATGTCGAAGCACTGAGGTGCCGCGATGTCCTCGAGGTTAATGCCACCGAAGTTCGGAGCGATTGCCTTTACGATTCTGATAATCTCTTCAGGGTCTTTGGTATCAAGCACCAGCGGCCACGCATCGATCCCTGCTAACTGCTTGAAAATGAGTGCCTTCCCTTCCATGACCGGAAGCGCGCCATACGGGCCGATGTCGCCAAGCCCCAACACTGCGGTGCCGTCGGAGACCACGGCAACGCTGTTGCCTTTGATTGAAAGTTCCCGTGCATCTTCCGGGTGCTCGGCCAAGTGGGTAGATACTTTGCCGACTCCAGGGGTGTAGAAGAGCGCGAAGTCTTCAGCGCTCCGCAGTTCTACCTTGCCCTTGGTCTCTACCCGTCCGCCGACCTTGCGATAGGCGTCGAGAATGTCCTTAGCGTCCATAAAGGACCATACTAGCAGGCAATGCAAAACCCGCGAAGGCATTGCCTCCGCGGGTTTTGACTGGCTGCCTTATTGAGCGAAGAGCTCTTTGAGCATCTTCGACATTGCGTCTAGCTGACCCTTCATGGCGCTGAGAGCACTTGCCTCAAGCTGGTAGGTATTAGGTTCACTGGTCTCCAGCTTGTACCGATAGTTGTCACTGTTGTTGAATTCGACGTAGGACGGCAGTACCGTTACCTTCGCCGAGCAGCTGCCCTTACCTCCATAACCGAAGACCATGAGCGAGTACGTCGTCGTAGTAGCCGGAGAGTAATTAAGGCGACCGCTTACATCCAACTTGTCGCTGCCACCGGACATAAGCGCGTAGGTCGCATTCTTGCTCGTCCAACCAAGTCCGACGCTCTGGCCCATGGTGATTGTTGTCGGGCTCGCAGAAAGGACGCAGCTTGGTGCTGCGAATTCGGTCCGCTCCCTCTTTACCGTAATACTCCCTCTCGTAAGAGGCTTACTGTTGGCGTACTCGCGAAGATCTACTTCATACGTGCCGTCCGCGAGGCTGCTCGTCACCGCGTGTGACCATCGGTTGTTCACGACAGGGACACTTCCGCTCCCATAAGCCTTCTCTCCTCCGGCGATGAGACTGAAGCCGACTGCCGAAGTATTACGGGCAGTTCCCGTGATGGTCGGGAAATTCGTCGGGAAGGTCTTGTTATCAACCGTTCGGGTCGCTGACGTGCCGGTGACGGTGACGGTCGCGGTGTCAGTCACCCTTCCGATATCACTTGTAAATTTCAAGTGATACGTGCCGGCGCTGGTGTAGGTGTGGCTGTGGACCGAAAGCATTGTCTTAGTGCAGTAGTCGCCGTTAATCGCCGTGCTGCTGGTACTTGCAACGGCGCGTGCAGAGGTGCCGTCTCCCCACTCAAGCTGACCCATCCGGATGATCGCGCAGGTCGGGGCGCGGCTTACCACTTGCGCCATAACGGTCGCAGTGAACGGCGCAGGTCCTTGTGCTGGATTGATCACTTCCAAATCAACGTCGATAACCTCCTCTTCCGAGGAGTCAGAGTCTTCAAGGAGCTCTTCCGCATCGTTGGCAAGATCGATTGCTTCTTCTGCATAGTCGATCGCTTCTTCGTAGTCCCCGTCTTCGAATGCCGCCATTGCTTCCTCAAGGAATTCTTCAGCATCGTCAAGCAGCTCGTCTGCTTCCTCGAGATAGCGCTCGGGCGCATTAGCATCTGCAAGGAGGTCCCTAGCCGAATTGATTGCATCATCGGCATTATCGATCGCCTCTTCTGCTTCGTCCTCGCCACCGCCTACTTCATTGAGCACCTTGAATTCAACAGTTGCTGACTTAGGACCAACTGCGCGTCCTGCCGGAGCGATGTCGCAGCCGCTAGCGTTACATTCCCGTAGACGAACATAGACACTGTAGGTGCCAGGGATCGAGTCGTTATTGCCCCAGTCCCACGTGTATTGGGAGAACGGACTGCCGGCTTGGATCGGCTTGAGGAACGATCCGCCGCCGACGGCGCCGACATTCTTCGGATCAGCCTTCTTAAGTTTCACTACGCCCTCGACTACCATGGGGCGAGAAATGCCAGAGGTCATCCACGTGATGTACGTCTCGCCATCGCGCGCATAGGTATCCCCTTGATCAGGCTGTTCGAGCGTGATTCGAGCTGGGCCGGTTGTAGGAGTCGGGAGACTCGGTTCTCCTCCATTCATGGCTGCAATCTGCGCGAGGAGCGCTGCGATCTGCGCCTGAAGTTCGGCTACTGTGGTCGACTGGGCCACAGACGGCGTCGGCATCATAAGAATAAGGATAGATAAGCTGACGCTATCAGCCTATCGCATATTTCCTTTCCCCCGGAGGACGGTGGGGACAGCCGGGGACCTAGAGAGCCGTCACGTCTCCGGCGACCCTGATGCGGATACCGCACTTCTCGTTACCGCCGAGACCTACGAACTTGAATTTGTAGATGGTCGTCTTGGTCGGTGCGACTACCATGCTCCCCCACGGAGCGATCTTCACGTTCCCGGGACCGTAGGACACGATGGACTTGCTGCTCTTCCAAGAGATAGTGACGCTCTGTCCCGGCTGCACGAACTTCGAGGTCGCAGAGAGTTCACAGAGAATATTCGATTTCGGTGGCTGTGCTGCATCCACTGCGAGCGGGGACATGAGCAGAATGAGGGAGAGAACGATGGCGCTGGTTTTCATATGCATAGAGTATCTCGTATCAGACCGATAAATTCAAATCAGAAGCCGGCAGCCGTAAGCGCGGCCTTGGTACGCGGCCCGACAGAGCCAGTCTGCTCGAGACCCTTGCTTGCCTGGAAATTCTTAAGCGCCGTCACCGTACACTCCCCCGCGTAGCCAGATACCGGGCAGCCAATCAGGAGCTGTCCTGCTGGCGGATAGAAGCCTAACTTATGCAGCGCGACTTGAAGCGCATAGATTTGGGGACTCGAGGCACCGACGGTCAGAGAGCCTTCAACCCACGCATACGGGAGCACGAGCGTATCATCGCCCGCGACGGGCCCTCCGAAGAAGTCTTGAACACCACGATACGTCTGATAGGCGAAGTCATCGAGGACGACGCTCCTGGCTTCCGGATACGAGATCTTGGATTCATATATATACGCGTACTCGACCAAAACACTCGCGAACTCAGCCGTGTTGAAAGAGCCGAGTGCGATCAGGTCCTGGTCCGGCACGACGCCGTAGTTCTCGATCGGAAGTGTCGATGTGGCGTTCCAGTGGTTCAGGTTACGCGCGAGCGCCTCGCCAAGCGCGGTGCTTGCTGCTGCATTGCCGAAATGTTCGTCAGGTACGTACACCGCGAAGCCTGAGTGGAGGCCTGGAGCAGAGAGTCCGTGTCCGAGATTATCGTTTAAGTGCACGTGGATAGCGATATCGACCTCGTTCTCATTGCTCCACTTGCTGATGCCGTAGAGGCGCAGGGCGACATCGGTCGCTGCAGTGTTGTGCAGTACTTCAAACTCGCGATCCTCCACGTCTCCGCGCTTCACCAGTTTCTCCATCGCCTTCTTCTTGTCTTTGACGAAGCGCTGTATGCTCCGCCGTGCTTTATCGAAATAGAACGTAAGGTCCGAGTTCCACGCGAGAGCGTCGCGTGCGACGATGACGTCGAACCGTGGGTTGGTTCGTAGCTGAACAGCAATCTTGTTGGCGATGTCGACGGCGATGTCGCGCTCCTTCAAAGAGCGGTACTCAGCGCCTCCGTATGCAGGTTCGTGTCCTGGCATCACCAGGATGCGCACCTTCTCGCCGCTAGCGCCTGCCGCCTGATATTTTGCTTGCAATTCCGCAGTGGTGGTCGTGACCGGGAAGACCTCGTCGGCGGCACGCACAGGAGCGCTTCCGAAGAGGAATGCGATTAGGAGGACGCTGGCGAATAGTGGTTTCATCTCTCTATACTAACGTACGAATGAACGTATCGTTACGCGGAAAGGATGAAGAAACAAAGAAGCCCGGCACTGCCGGGCTTCTTTGTTTCGATTACTTGAGGGTAAAGTAGGAGTCGCTTATGTCTTGCGCGAGCGTCGCGCCGTCTTTGCCGCCTGTCGCCTTGGCACCGATGGTAACGCGAGCCCAGTAATCGCCAGGACCGAGATCATAGCCTCCCGTGCGGATCAGCTTGCCGGTCACCGAGTCCTTGCCGTTTTTTGCCTTCTTGCAGGACTTCTCAACCGGAAACGCGTACATGCCGCCTGCTGCACCACGCTTCTCGAGAACGGTGCAGACGGTGCTTCCCTTAGGAACTCCGGTTGCATTCCACTTTATGGAGAGCTTCTTGCCAGAACCAGCGACATACTTCTCTCCGCCATCAGGCGAGAGCACCTCGACGGTGGTTCCTGTCGTAGTGACCTCAGAGGTTACTCCGCTATCGTTGCGTACGGTCACCTGCGCCGTGCTCGCCTTCTTCGAGATACGCTTGGTTCCTGCCGTGAGATGGCAGCCAGCCGGGTTGCATTCGCGCAGCTCAGAGGTGATGGAGTACTTGCCCGGTATAGTGCTGTTGAGCCCCCAGTCATACGTGTATGAGGCAGTCGTCTGGCCTGCATATACGACGTCCTGACGCGCGCCTCCCGAAGAGAAGCCGACTGACGGGTGCTTGGTATCCTCTTTCACCAGCTTCACGTTGGTGACGATGACCATGTTGCGGGTCACGTCCTTCAGGGCCCAGTTGATGGGCATCTTCTCGGTTCGGTCGACGCTGGCATTCTTGCCTGGGGACACGATTGATATCGTCGGCTTCTTCGTCGCTGCGAGAGCCCCGGAAGGCATGAGCAGGAACGCGAACAGGAGCGCACTGGCGATAATCTTATGCATAGAGTAGAGAGAAGTGGGTAACGACGAGACCATACGACGTTTTTGCGGGGTTGTACATGACGAACGTCCCATGGGTTCTATATACTGGAGACATGCACCCGGACGACCTCCTTGAGAAACATTTCACCCGTTTGAAACCCGACCAGAAAGGAGCACTCGGGAAACTCGGCATCAAGACCATCCGCGACCTCCTGTACCACTACCCTGCTCGGTATGAAGCATCGGGGCCTACCGGCACCATCGCGTGCGCAGCCTACGGATCCGATGTCACCTTGTACGGCACGATCAAGAAGCCGGAGACCAAGAAATCCTGGAAGAGCCGGCGCCCTATGGCAGAAGCGTGGCTCGAGGACGCGAGCGGGCGCATCAAGCTGCGCTGGTTCTCGCAGCCCTACATCGCCAAGATGCTCCACGACGGCATGGTCGTGAAAGCCAAGGGGAAAGTGACCGGATCAGCTGAGAGCCCGTATATCGCGAACCCTGAGATAGATAAGTCTGCGATCCTCCCTGAGAACGTGCACGATAGCCTCTTCGTGCACGGGGACGGTGCAGAAAGCGATCCTTTGTATGCCATCTATTCCGAGAGCAAAGGAGTGTCGTCGCTCTGGTTCACCCATGCGCTTAAGCGCGTGTTCGAGAGTCGCGGACACGAAGCGATCACCGACCCCATTCCGCAAGAGATCCTTGAGCGCTATAGCCTTCCGGGGCTTTCGACCGCCTTAGTCTGGGTCCACGCGCCACGCAAGATGAAAGATTCGGAAGCGGCACGCAAGCGCTTCGCGTTCGAAGAGGTATTCGCGATCCAGCTAGCCGTGCAGTCGAACAAGGTGAAGTCCAGGAAAGAGCGAGCTCTCCCTGTCGACGCGAACCGGAAGGCACTCTCTGATTTCATTTCCTCCTTCCCCTTCCCTCCGACCAATGCCCAGCAACGAACCATCGACGATATCGTCACCGACTTCGAAAAGTCACACCCGATGCGCCGCCTTCTCGAAGGAGATGTCGGTAGCGGAAAGACCGCCGTCGCTGCAGCAACCGCGTACATGGTCGCGTCGTCACACCCCGCCGTCGACCCTGGAGCCAAAGGGATCATAAAGCGTAGGCTCGGCGGCTACTTGCAGGTCGCCTACATGTGCCCGACGGAGATTCTCGCCAAGCAGCACTTCTCAACGTTCGTCTCCTACTTCAAGGATCACCCGATTCCGATCGGGCTTATCACCGGAAACGAGTGCCGGAAATTCCCTTCAAAGATACGGAAAGAAGAATCCACAAAAGTCTCTCGGGCACAGTTCACGAAGTGGGTTGCTAACGGCGAAATTCCTATCGTCATCGGTACGCATGCGTTAGTGTACAAATCGCTGCAGTTCCAGAACCTCGCGTTCGCCATCATCGACGAGCAGCACCGCTTCGGGAAAGCGCACCGACAGAAACTAGTACGCAAAGAAGGCGTCTCTCCGCACTTGCTCTCGATGACCGCGACCCCAATTCCCCGCACGCTCGCGCTTTCCATATATGGAGACCTGGATCTCTCCCTCCTTGATGAGATGCCGGTGGGACGAAAGCCTGTCATCACAGAGATACTCAGCCCTGAGAAACGCGAACGAGCCTATGACCGCGTGCGCGAAGAACTGGCCGCTGGCCGCCAGGCGTATGTTATCTGCCTGCGCATCAACGAGCCGGACCCGACCAAGGAGTTAGCGCTCCAGGCAAAATCCGTGAAAGCGGAAGCCGCGCGACTCAAAAAAGACGTCTTCCCTGCAGCTGAGATCGACATCCTGCACAGCAAGATGCTCCCGAAGGATAAGGAGGAGGTGATGGATCGCTTCTCAAAAGGAGACATCAATATCTTGGTCGCCACTTCAGTGGTAGAGGTCGGCGTGAACGTCCCGAACGCGACCGTCATTCTCATAGAGGGCGCCGAGCGCTTCGGGCTCGCGCAATTGCACCAGCTGCGCGGCCGCGTCATCCGCTCGACCAATCAGGCGTATTGCTTCGTCCTCCCGGAGAAATACGGCGCACAGACTCGAGATCGCCTGAAGGCGCTCGTCACAGCTAAAAACGGCTTTGAGCTAGCCGAGTACGACCTCGCGCTTCGAGGCGCAGGAGAGCTAACAGGCGCCAAGCAATGGGGCGTTTCGGATATCGCCATGGAAGCATTGAAGAACATAAAGATGGTGGAGGCGGCGCGCAAAGAGGCGGCAGCCCTGATCACCAAGGACCCTGAACTGAAAAAATACCCGATGCTCGCACAGCTCGCTGCGCGAGCAGATGAGAACGTGCACCCCGAGTAGGGATGCGCTAAAGTACACATCCACCCGTAGCTCAGCTGGTTAGAGCATCGAGCTTATACCTCGAGGGTCCTTGGTTCGAGTCCAAGCGGGTGGACCCGCATTACGATGTTGCCGGGCGCAACGTCTCGATACGAGCTCGAAGCGTGTCCAGTCGCTCTTGTGCCGCTTCGACATTGCTGCCGAGCTTGGAATCAATCTTGTGCAGATTATTCCAAATCGCTTCGGTCCTCAGGAAGAAATTCCGGGCGCGCTCATAATCCGGCGCGTCTCCGTCGTATACGTAGGATTCCGTGGCCGCAAGCGCGGTATCGAACGCGGTATCGAACGCCGTCTCGAGCGCTGCAAACTCTTCGTGCTCGGGAGTGTTCTCGTTTGCTGCAGAAAATTCAGACCCGAACGCCTCAGCCATATGACTAGTCGATGATGACCTTCACTTCCTGCCCTTCTTCGCGCACCTTCGGTGTAATGCCGTTTATGACGAGCAGCTTCTCAAACTCTTCGCGCTCGATGGTCTCGATCTCGACTAGTTTCTCGCTCATCATGTTGAGCGCCTTGCGATGCGTCGTGAGCACGTCACGCGCTTTCACCTTCGCTTCGTCGATGATGCGGGAAACTTCTGCGTCAATCTTGGCGGCGACTTCCTGCGAGTACGCGTCTCCCGTAACGCGGTCATTAGCGAAGGCAACCGGGCCGAGACGCTCGGACATTCCGTAGCGCAGCACCATGTCGCGAGCGAGCGCGGTTGCGACCGAGAGGTCGTTGTGCGGGCCGGTCGTGATGTCGTCGAACACCATCTCTTCGGCGACGTAGCCTCCGAGCGTGCCTGAGATATCGTCGAGGAACTGTTTCTTGGACTGCATCTTCTTGTCTTCAAACGGGAGCTTGAGCGTGTACCCTGCTGCGCGTCCGCGACTGATGATGGACACCTTGTGCACCGGATCTGCGTACGGAAGGATAGACGACACGAGCGCGTGTCCCATCTCGTGGTATGCGGTAACGCGCTTCTCCTTTATAGAAAGCAGGTGCGACTTCCTCTCGGGGCCGAGCATGACCTTCTCAATCGAGCGGATGAGGTCATACTGCGCGACCTCCTTGCGGTCTTCGCGGGCAGCGAGGATGGCTGCCTCGTTCATGAGCGAGTAGAGTTCAGCGCCCGAGAAACCTGGCGTGCGCTCAGCGATCACGTCGAGGTTCACATCAGGACCAAACGGCTTCTTGCGCGCGTGGATGGTAAGGATAGCCACGCGGTCCTTACGATCTGGGAGATCAATGGTGACACGACGATCGAAGCGTCCTGGCCGAAGGAGCGCTGGGTCGAGAACGTCAGGACGGTTCGTTGCCGCCATGACGATCACTTTCTCGGTCGGCTCGAAGCCGTCCATCTCAACCAGGATCTGGTTCAAGGTCTGCTCGCGCTCATCGTTACCGCCGCCGACTCCTGAACCGCGGACGCGTCCTACGGCGTCGATCTCGTCTACGAAAATGATGGAAGGAGCCGAGCGCTTTGCCAGCTGGAAGAGGTCGCGGACGCGGGACGCACCGACGCCGACGAACATCTCAACGAATTCGGATCCTGAGATAGAGAAGAAAGGTACGCCTGCCTCTCCCGCGACTGCACGAGCGAGCAGGGTCTTACCCGTACCAGGAGCGCCCATGAGAAGGATTCCCTTCGGGATGCGTGCTCCGATATCAAGGAACTTCTTCGGGTTTTTTAGGAAGTCGACGATCTCTGCCAGTTCCTCCTTCGCTTCTTTTGCTCCGGCGACATCGGCGAACACCACACGCTGCGCGGTATCAGACGGGTCGATCATGCGAGCCTTGGATTGCCCGAAGGTGAGAGCCTGCATGCCAGCGCCCTTCACCTGACGAGCGAGGAACCAGAACAGGACGCCGAGGAAGAGGATCGGGATTGCAATCGGGAGCAGCGTCGAAAGCCAGAAGCGCCAGCCGGTCTCTCCGGTGATGGAGATCTTCACGTCAGCCAAATCTCGCGGCTCGACGCCGTAGGCAGCCAGCGTCTCTGGGAGACCAGCCTCAGGGCTCTTCATCGATTCCTTCTCAGTGCCGTCGGCATAGATGATTTTGAGCGTGTCGCCGGCAACTTCAATCTCTGTTACCACGTTCGCATTCACATCGTTTGCGACTTGCGAGAGCGCAATCTTCTTGTCTTCGGCCTGGTTGGTAGTTACGAGCGTGTAGATGCTCATCAGAAGGAGGAACACGAGCACGGTCGAGAGCAGATTGCCCATGAATCCGGAACGTCCGCCTTTGGGCAGCAGACCGCCTCCCCCCTTGCGAGCGGGTCCCTTCCGTCCCTTCTTCGGGGACGGTGCCTCTTTGTGAGTAGGCGCCATAGTAAAAGACACTATACAATAGGAGGCATGGTTATGAAACCGGATTCGCTACTTATAGAGAACAAGAAAGCGCGTATGCGCTTCACCCTGCTTGAGACCTACTCAGCAGGGCTTGAACTCACGGGCAGCGAAGCGAAGTCGCTTCGCGGCAAGCATGGGTCACTCGATGGGGCTCGGGTCGTCGTCCGTGGCGGCGAGGCATACCTCGTCGGCATGACGATCCCTCCCTATCAGGCGAGCAACGTCGCTAAGGGCTATGACCCTGAGCGCGTCCGCCGTCTTCTTCTGAAGAAGTCCGAGATCGCCGAACTCTCAAGCGCAGAATCCAAGAAGGGCTTGACAATTGTGCCAATTGAGGTATATAATAATAGGTACTTGAAGGTGCGTGTTGCTATCGTCAAAGGAAAGGGCAAGGCTGACAGACGGGAGGATCTCAAACGTCAGGAAGCGAAGAGGGATATCGCCCGCGCCCTCAAACGGAAGTAGTCGGTCCCCGCAAGCACGTCTTTTGGTAAGATGTATTTGCGGGGGGTGATCGGCTTTGACGGTCTGCTCTTTGTCACACGTGCGACGCGGTGGAAGCTTGTTGACCACCTTAATCTCGCAAGCACCCAAACTTGCCAAGAACACTCTTGCAAGCGTGAAGTCTCCCTTCTTTACGATGGCTGACTTTGCGTTCGTTCCGGTTCGCGCCTAACGGCACAGACCCGAGCGACATCCAACCGGTTCAGTTCTCGTAGTGTCCGGTTGCGGTGGAATCATCTATGAGATCGGTGCGCGTCCTCCCGAGCGCGTTACCTAAATAAGGGATCAGGCAGGAGTGGTTTCGTTCTGGTTCCTCGCACCCTGCCCCAGCACCTAACCAGGACTATGCGTCGTAGAGTCGGTGATAATGACGGATTCGGACAGGAGTTCAATTCTCCTCACCTCCACATTCATGGATTTTGATGGTGCTTAGCTCTGCAAAGGGCGAGGAAAGCGTGGCTTTTGCTACGCTTTTTCCTTTTACTGTAAAGTTCAAGAACATTTTCCTGAGTGCGAAGTCCAGATCAGTCATGTTTTTGATTTGGCGTAAGGTTTTAGGCAGTTTTTCCATGAGTTCAAGGAACTGCTGGTGAGTAAGCATGCTTACCTTCCCTGAGACGACCTGTGCCTGCTTTTCAACCACCAGCTGCTCAACTTCTTTCAGTTCACCGGTGATTTTCTTAAGGTCGCTCCTAAAAGATGCCTTAACCTCTTCGTCTTCGTCACTAGACAGGAGTTGTTTTGTTCTTTCCAAACGATTCTCGAGTTTTGTTTTTCTTGACTGCAACGAAGCCAGAGCCGAGCGCGCCGGTACTTGGACCGAGTCCTTCACTGGTACGCAGCGGGAGCGATACGAGAATCAGAGGACCGCTCGGAAGCATAGCGATCCCTTGCGTGCTGTCGGTCAGTTCCTCATGGGTGATGAGTCCTTTGCGTGTTGCGAAGTAGGTCGCGACGCTCGAAGAAGACACTTCTTCTCGCTTCTCGATATCGACGACCATGAGCTTGAAGATGTCTCCCTGAGTATCGCTCCAGATCATCGCGTTGATATCGAGGTTCGCAAGCCCGGTATCGTAGATGGTGTCGTCAGCCCAGGCTGGATCGCGATCGCGCGCGTATTCGTACGCTTCGTCCCATTGAGCCCAATCCGAGAGCTTGATCATCTGCTGATTAGAGAACTCCTCAATGGCGTCACTTGCCCGCCGCAAATCCTCCACCATGCCTTCACGCTCGATGTCGAGGTAACTCTTGAGCAAGACCTTGCTTGAGATCGCATAGATCGCCGCAGACAGCGCGACGACGCTCACGATGACCGTCAGGAGTATCTTTGACCGAACGGAAAGACTCTTTCGTTGGTTCGCCATACAGAGGGCGGGTTAGTTTCGTATCCTGGTGCGTTCTCCGCGGAACCGCCAGAATCCGAACGCAAGGATGAGCGCACCGACGACGATCGCACTCCCTCCGAAGAAGCGGGAGGAGGAATCGGTCAGGAAGTGAAGCATCACGACCCCCAATGCACCGATCGAAACCGCGGTGCGGATGTAGGCGAGGAACGTGCGCTCGTTGGCCAAGTCCGTGCGCTCTTCTGCTAGGTAGTCTTTGCGCTCGGAAGAGGTCATAGAGTGGTGCTACTGCTGATTCTACCCCTTACCTTCAGTGTAGATGAGGCTTGTCCCCATTTACTCATGAATACTTCATCTGTCTTCATATAGGGTTCGCTCGGGATATACCAATGTAAGACAACCAAAACGAACGTATGGATAAGAAAGAAGCACGTACAGCATGGATCATCGCGGGAGTTCTCGCGGTGCTCCTGGTTATCGCCGTCATCTTCTGGATGAACGCGAAGAAGGACCTCGACTCAGTATTGCAGGAAGGAAAAGAGGACATTACGGTCATCCGTGACCGTATTGCCGTCGACTGCCGCGCTACCGATACTGCAGCCAAGGAGCGCTGCCAGGATCACCTTGAGGACCTTGAGGATGTCCTTCGGGAATTCTCAGAGGATATAGAGGAGGCACCTGAGCCAGCTCCAGCAGGAGAGGCCGTTCCTCAGTAATAGAAGGAGTGAGAAACACCCCGGACACGATTGTCCAGGGTGTTTCCTTTTCCCCTCCCCTCCGGCTATACTCCCCCTGAACGCTTATGATGCACAATCAACAGACCCAGACCTGGTCCGGCTTCACGGCATAACTCCCCCACTCCGGCTTTCGCCGGCATGCCCGCGCCCCAGGCGTCTTATTTCTTCATTACCTTATCTTCATGACTCATCTATCCGAAAGCGCTGCGCGGAAACTACTCATCGCACTGGCGATCTATATCACCGCCCTTCTGGCGAGCAACACGCTCGGCCTCAAGATCATGCCGTTCCTGTTCGACTCACATCTCTCTGTGGGAATCTTCATGTTCCCCTTCGTGTTCCTCATGACCGACATCGTCGGAGAAGTGTACGGGAAGAAGATTGCGAAGTTCTTCGTACTCGCGGGTATCGTCTCGACCTTGCTCTGGATTGGATTCACGTTCCTCTCGCTTGCGATGCCGTGGTCTGCAGACGGAGGCTGGGCGATGGGCTCGTACGAGACCATCTTCGGCGTCTCGCTGCGTATCGCGATCGCCTCGATCATCGCGTTTGCGGTCGCCGAGTACCAGGACGTCATCTCGTTCTTCTTCTTCAAGCGCACCGTGAAGGAAGGTGGCTTCTGGCTCCGCTCGAATCTCTCGAATCTCTGGTCGCAGTTCCTTGATACCGTCCTCTTCATGGGCATCGCGTTCTACGGCGTCTATGAGACTCCGGTCCTGCTCTCTCTCATCGTCACGTGGTGGCTCTACAAGGTAGCCATGGGCGTGCTGTATACGCCGCTCTCCTACATCGGCATCCGCTTACTAAGAGACAACAATGGAAGTAAAACCGATTAAGACGCGGCTCTTCAAGGAACGCGAGAATCTCGCGGAGTTCGTGGTCGCGCATATCCCGAAGGTCAAAGAAGGCACGATCATCGTCGTGACCAGTAAGATCGTCGCGCTTGCCGAAGGCTGCACGGTTATGATCACAGACAAGCACACTCGCGAGAAAGTCATCAAGGCTGAAAGCGACTTCGCCATCAAGACGCCGCACACGTGGCTCACCCTCAAGGACGGGCTCCTGATGGCGAGCGCTGGAGTGGATGAATCAAACGCGGTTCCCGGCACGATCATCCTGCTTCCGAAAGACAGCTTCAAAGCCGCAGCGACATTGCGCAAACAGCTGCAGAAGCGCTACCGCGTGAAGCGGCTTGGGGTGCTCATCCCCGATAGCCGGGTACTTCCCCTCCGAGCAGGGGTGGTAGGGGTCGCGATGGGCTATGCAGGGTTCGGCGGCATCCGCGACTACCGCGGGACCAAGGACCTCTTCGGGCGGGTCATGAAGATCTCGCGCACTAACCTCCCCGACTCCCTCTCCTCAGCCGCGGTCCTCGTGATGGGCGAAGGGACTGAGCGCCAGCCGTTGGCGGTCATTTCGGGAGCCCCGGTCGAGTTCAGGGAGCGGATCAGCCGGAAGGAGGTCTCTATCCCGCCCAAGGACGATATGTACCGCCCCTTCTACGAGGGCCTCAAGAAGCGCCGATAGCGTTGTCCTAGGCCCTCCTGCGTGCTACAGTCCTCTCACACGTGGCGAACACCGATACGAAGGTCAGAATGAACGGAGAGATTACCGCGCGCGAGCTGCGCGTGGTCGGAGCCCAAGGAGAGAACCTTGGGGTCCTCTCCTTGGAGGCTGCCCTCAAAGTCGCCCAGGAGGCCAATTTGGACCTCCTCGAGATCTCTCCGAACGCGGTGCCTCCGGTTGCTAAAGTCATGGATTATGGTAAATTCCAATACGAGCTGAAGAAGAAGGAGAGCGTAGCACGGTCTAAAGCCAAGGTTTCTGAGACGAAGGAAGTCCAGATCAAGGTGGGCACCGGCGAGAACGACATGCGGTTGAAGGCCAAAAAGGCCGCCGAATGGCTCGCTGAAGGCCACCGGGTCCGTGCTGAACTCTTCCTCAAGGGCCGGTACAAGGGAATGGATGAAGCCTTCCTCAAGACCCGGCTCGAGAAGTTCCTTCTCCTCATCCCGTACGCCTACCGCGTTTCCGAACCGGTGACGAAGTCGCCTAAGGGATTCGCTGGTATCATCGAGCGGGACCCCAAGGCAGCACAGGGAAAAGCGGCACCACAACCAGAACAAAAAAATGAAAACGAATAAGTCATTCTCCAAGCGGATCCGCGTTACGCGCAAGGGCAAACTTGTCGTACGCAAGTCCGGTCAGGACCATTTCAATGCTAAGGAGCGCGGAAGCACCAAGGGCAACAAGAAGCGCGCGCAGGCGTTGCAGTTGGGCACCGCGCTTCGCCGCCGCTTCCTCCCGGGCAAGCCGAACACGAACAACCAATAACTTTTAATATATGCCACGAGTAAAAGGAGGAGTCATCAGCGCTAAGCGCCGCCGAAACGTACTTAAGCGTGCGAAGGGCTATCGCCATGGACGCTCGAAGAAGGAGCGCGCAGCCAAGGAGTCTCTCGTCCACGCTGGAAAGCAGGCATTTGCCCACCGCCGCGACAAGAAGAACGAATTCCGCCAGCTCTGGATCGTGCGCCTGAACGCCGCTGTCCGTGATAACGGCCACAAGTCCTACAGCACCTTCATCGCGAAACTGAAGAAGCAAGGATTCGCGCTCGACCGCAAGGTGCTCGCGACCTTTGCCAGCGAACACCCTGAGGTATTCGCTCGCATCGCGAAGAAAGTAGTGTAAGCAAAAGGTCCCGCTCGGGGCCTTTTTTGTTATACTCCCCCGTATGAAAGCACTCTACCGAATCGGGGCAGCGCTTATCTGTGTTGTCGTCCTCGCTACTGCCGTTCCCGTAGACGCTGCGACGAAAAAAACATCGCAGGCTGTTGTCTCTGATCCTGTCGAGGCTGCAACCGTGAACCTCTACTGCCGCGTGAAGTTGGGCGGAGGAACGTATCTGACCACTGGCACTGGCGTATTCATAAGCGACCGTGGCGTCATCCTCACGAACGCGCACGTCGGCCAGTTCTTCCTCCTTACCGCTCCTGGCGGCAAGAGCAAGGGCAGCTGCAGCGTACGGAGCGGCTCCCCCGTAAAGGATCAGTACCTCGCAGAATTGCTGTACCTCTCTCCGTCCTGGATGAACTCGTACACCGCGGCAGTATCGAAGAAAAAAGAGAATACTGGCTCAGGCCAACAGGACTTCGCGCTCCTCTATGTTACGAAAGCAAAAAAAGGGAAACTTCCTGAACGCTTCCCCGCCGTACCACTCGCAAGCCTCGATAGCATCGGGAAACTCAAAGGTACTGAAGCTGTGACCGTTACTGGCTACCCAGCAGACAAGCTGGACTTCGAAGGGATCCGCGATGAGATAGAGATTCTCAGCGCCTCTGCAGACCTCACGGACATACGTTCGTTTGGGTATACCCCGAGCGATGTTCTCGTTATCGCTCCTTCCAAGGTAGGCCAGTCTGGGGTGTCAGGAGGTCCGGTCGCACAAGCGGGCAACCTCCTTGGCATCGCGACCACCCTTAGCGGAGAGAAGAACAAGGGTCTCAAGGGTCTGCGCGCGCTCAGTCTCGGCTATATCGATCGCGTGGTACGGGTTGAGACGGGCGGGTCGTTCTCCGGTCTCTACGCAGGAAACCTTGCGGAACGCGCAGCCCTGACGCTTGCGTCCTTCCCAGCAGACATCCGTAAGGCACTCGAGACGACGCTTCGCCGTATACGCTAGCCAGGCCTAATTGGTAAGCATAATCGTTATCTGGAAGACCGTAGCGAATACGCTCCACAAGAGATACGGAAGTAGCAAGACAAAGAGAATCTTCGAATACTTGAGCACCTTGAATTCGAGATACAGGAGCGTTCCGACGACAACCAGGATATCGAGGCTCGCTGGCCATAACGCCTCTAGCCCTAGCTGAATGGGAGTGAACAAGAAATTCGCGATCAAGTTCGCAATGAATACGAGCACGAGGGCAACCGGTGCTTTTTTCTTGAATGCGAGGTACACCAGGTATACGAAGGCGATGGCGATCAGGGAGTAGATGATCCCCCACGCGACGCCGAACACCCAATCAGGAGGAGCAAAGAACGGCTTGTCTATGGCTGCGTAGAACTCTTGGTAGGTCTTCATAGAAGTATCTTACCTCGTGCTGGCTGTCTGGGACGAGGTTGGAACCTTATACGTAAGGACGTATTTCCTCTAAGAACGAGGAGAAGTCACGGTACACGAAACCGCTGAGTCCCGCGGCTTTAGCCGCTTCTATGTTTTTCTCTCCGTCATCGATAAACAGAATATCCTCCGCCGGCACCCCACAGCGGCGTATTGCCTCTTGGAAAATCTCTTTACTCGGCTTTATGAGCTTGAGGTCAGACGAGATCAGGAGTGGATTAAATAGATACGCCTTATCCGCTGCAATACGCTCAAATAACGAGCGCGGAATATTGGTAAGGAGTCCGACTACATACTTGCCTTTCAGTTCGTTCTCTATGTACTGGAACAGCTCTCCGTTGCGAACGGGTGCGGCATCGACTGCTTTACGAATTTCATCAACGGAAACTCGAGAGCGCTCAGCCAGCTGCTGCGAGAGATCCTCCTCAGATAATTCTCCGGCATCAAGGATATCGAGCTTCTGCATCCATTCTGCACGTTCTTCTTCTGGGATGTAGGTATCTATAACCTTCTTATAAACTGGCGTTGAGAGGACTCCGAAGAAATCGAAGAGGATTACTTTCATGGAGAAAGTATACCTCTCGTGGCCGCCCAAGACTCGAACTCTTACACAATCACCGTCCCTTTGCGCACAACTCCTTCCTTCGACACTTCCCATATATCTCCCTTCCCAGGGACGATGGCCTTAACGCCCAGGTAATCATGGATGCGCTGCGCCAGAAAGCGCGCTGAAGCCGGCTCTCCAAGCGTGACAAAGAACTGCTTAGCGCGTGGAGTACATTTGCGCGCGAACTCGAGCAACCCGTCGCGATCCATATGCCCGGACCACCCATAGAGGGTGCCGACATGAGCACGGACCTCGACCTCATACCCATCGAGCCGCACTCGCTTGGTCCCATCTTGGAGCATGCGCCCCGGGCTTCCAGGAGCCTGGTAGCCGACCATAAGGAGGGTCGTCTTCGGGTCTGGGAGGTAGCGCTTCTCCCACTTCCCTATGCGGCCTCCATGACTCATGCCGGCCCCAGCCAGGATGATCTTCGGGTCCTTGGTTTCCGCAATGTTCTCGGATTCCTCGCGAGAAGGCGTCATGGTCAGGAACGGGAAGGAGAAGAGATCGTGCTCGCGATGCAATTCATCTTGGGCGGCTGGCTTGAAGAACTTCTCGCCATGCTTACGGTAGATGTCCGTCACTTCGATAGCCAACGGAGAGTCCAGGAAGACCGGGATCTGCGGGATGGCTCCTGACCCCATTAGGTTAGAGAGTTCATAGAGCATGAGCTGCGTGCGCTCTATCGAGAACGCAGGAATCAATATCGGCCCGCCGCGCTTGATGGCCTCGAGGATAGTGTCGCGGAACTTCTCGACACGGTGCGGCTTCTCTGGATTGGTCCTGTCGCCGTATACGCTCTCGATCATCACGATGTCAGCGTCCGGGATGGACTCTGCGTCCGGGAGAAGCGGGGACGGCGAATTGCCGATATCGCTCGTGAAGGCGACCGCGAACCCAGTCTCGTCCTTGATGCGTACGCTCGCTCCGCCGAGGATGTGGCCGGTATCGCGCAGGAAGAATGAGAGGTCTCCTATTTTTGTTTCCGTACGATACGGCACTACGACGATCTGCGAGAGAAGCGTCGTCACGTCCGCCTGCACGTAGAGCGGAGGCAGCTGCTTGTGATCCGCGTTGCGCGCCATGATGTCAGCGCTATCGCGCAGCATCGCTTCGGTGATGTCTTTGGTCGGCGCGGTCATATAAATCGGGCCGCGATAGCCGTCTTTGACCAGTTTCGGAGCGCGCCCGATGTGATCGAGGTGCGCGTGCGTGATCACTACCGCATCGATAGCGATCGGGTCATACGGGAACGCGTCATACATGCAGGACTCGCAGAAATCTCTTCCTTGCTCGATGCCGCAATCGACGACGATCTTGGTCTTCTCGCTCTCGACGAGGAAGTTCGAGCCGGTAACTTCCCCCGCTCCCCCGACGAACGTTATGCGGAGCGCCATAGTGAGAAGCGTGCGACAGAATACGCGATAAGCGCACCGATAGTGCCCATAAGAAGATCGATCGCCGTATCAAAGACGTAGTTCGCCTCACGGAGAGGACCGAGGAAATACTCGAATACCTCCCAGCCGATGATGAGGACGGCTGCGAGGAGGAGGAACGACAGCGGCTTCCAGGCATTCAAGAGCGCAGCCACGAAGACGCCGATTGCAAGGCCGCCCAAGAGGTGCACCGGCACGTCGAGCCAGACGTATTTCCAGTAAAGGAAGTCGGCCATAGCCCAAATGTGGGAAACAGCGAGGAGTGCACTCAGGAGGAGCGCCGCAATGAGCCATCCAGTGCGCATATAACGGCTACTTTACCACGAGAAAATCCCGCGTGATGCGGGATTTTCTCGTGGAGCCATTCCCTGCTGGCAACTTTTTGATGCCAGGTGGGTGTCCGCATAGCGGGAATCGGAACCGAGGTTCACCATCACGCGTAAATATAAGACTCCCTGAGGGTATGTAAGTTGCGTTTTAAGGAATGGCTCCGTCTATAAGTATACTCCTGCCCGATGAAGAGGCTGTGGATTACTCGAGGATACCGTCGAGGTTCACGTCGTAGAGAATCTGCTCGCCTACAAGTCGGTAGGTCAGAAGGTCTTCAGGCGAGAGCCAGAGCGCGATCTCACGCAGCGCCTCCTCAGGAGCGTCTGAGCAGTGTATGAGATTACGAACTGCCCTATCATCGATGGCGGCGATGGAGTAGGAATCGACGGTGAGGTCGCCACGGATGGTACCTACATCTGAGGTCGAGGGCTCAGTGCCGCCGACCAACTTCTTCACGACGCCCACTGCCTGGTTGCCTTCCAAAACAAGCATGACGACCGGTCCGGAGGTCATGAACTTCACCAAGGCGCGGATGATGTCCTTGCCGTATTCGAGCGGTTCTTTATCAACCGACATGCCGGCGGCGGTGCGATCTGCGGCGATGCCTTTCCCTTTCTTCTCAAACCACACATCGTCCTTTCCGTAGTGCTCCCAGAGTTTCTTCTCATCAAGAAGGAGGAGCTTGAGGCAGACCAGTTTCAGGCCCGTGTTCTCGAAGCGGCGAAGAATCTCACCGACGAGCCCGCGCTGGACGCCGTCTGGCTTGATCATCACGAAGGTCCGCTCGTTCTTAGGATGTGCGTTTGCCATGCTTGTATAGTAAAAAATCGCTTTCGCGCTTGTATGCAGGGAGTATAGCGTACTCGCTAAATCACGCCACTTCGCCCGGCCGGCGAGTGATAACCAAGGTCTTGTCCTTCTCAACCAGAATCGTGTGCTCGAAATGAGCCGAGAGAGAGCCGTCGCGGCTCCGATACGTGTAGCCATCAGGAGCGAGGAGCACCGATCCCTTGCCGGCGTTCGCGATAGGTTCAAGCGCGAGCACCATCCCCTCGACGATCTCAGGACCGGTGCCCGGCGTTCCGGCGTTCGCGATCCACGGCTCTTCATGCACCGCACTTCCGACACCGTGTCCGCCGAGCACCTTCACTACGGAGAAGCCGGTGCCCTTGAACGCTTTCTCGGTCGCATGTGAGATGTCGCCGACGCGATTACCCGGACGCGCAGCAAGAATCGCTTCCTCCAAGGAGACCAGCGTCGCCTGCATGAGACGCGTCGCTTCGTCGCTCACTTTTCCCACCGGCACCGTCACCGCTGAGTCAGTGACGAATCCTTTGTGAATGAGGCCGAGATCAAGCGAGACGATATCTCCTTCCTTAAGGATGCGCGGCGCTTCGATCGGGATGCCGTGGACCACCTCTTCGTTGACCGACACACAGAGCGTGGCTGGATACGGCCGTACCCCTCGTTCAGGCGTGTAGTCGAGGAAGGCTGGCACATCACCGCCATCGCGTATCAGCTTCTCTGCGATCTCATCCAGAGTCGCGGTCGAAACACCAGGAGCGACCGCCTTCGCCACCTCTTCGAGCACTACGCCCAGACGCCGACCAGCTTCGATGATGCCGCTTCGCTCTTCCGGAGTCCGGACGATCATTTGAAGCCGAGCTTAGCTTGTATGTCCTCAGCGATCTCGTCCGGAGTCGGAGAGCCATCGATCTCAATGAGTTTCCCTGCATCGCGGAACACCTCGATCGAAGGGTCGGTATAGGTGCGGTACTCGCTCAAGCGCTCCTCGATGGCATGATCGTCTGCGCGGCCGGAGACCTGGCTTCGTAGCTGCAGGCGCCCTATGACATCCTCATCGGACACCTTTATATGCACGGCGGTGAACGGGCGGCCTAGCCAGTTGAGGACGTCGATCACCACTTTCGCCTCAGGTACCTTGCGCCCGAAGCCGTCGAAGATGACGCCATCGCTTCCCGAGAGCCCGAGAACGGACTTCTGGAACAGGTACATGGCAAACCAATCAGGAGCGAGAAGCCCGCTTTCCACCTCTGCGCGCATCTTGCGGCCGACGTCCGTGTCTTCCTTCATCAGGGCGCGGAACAGGTCGCCAGAAGCGATTACCGGCCAACCGGTCTTCTCAGCCAAGAACTTAGCCTGCGTGCCTTTGCCGCTGCCTGGCTTTCCTATCAAGATGATGGTGTTGAAATCCATATCACCGCTACTGTAGCACAGCCCTACGAACTAGTATTCCTTCAACGAAACTTGCGCGTCGATCTTGCGGATGAGGTCGAGGACCACCGTGACGGCGATGAGCATCGCTGTACCGCCGACCAAGATGGCGGTGATGCCGGTTAATCCCTGGATGATGAACGGGACCACGGCGATGATACCGAGGAAGACAGCGCCCGGGAGAGTGACGCGGGAAACGACGTTACCGATGTAGGTCTCCGTCTCGCGTCCTGGGCGTACGCCTGGGACGAATGCGCCGGACTTCTGGAGGTTGTCAGCGACACGCTTCGGCTCGAAGGTAATCGACGTGTAGAAGAAGGTGAACATGACGACGAGCACGAAGTAGACTGCGCCGTGTGCCCACGCGTTTGCGGAGAATGCCGCATACCATGCTGCAGCTCCCTCCATGCCCGCGATACCCACCGCCGAGAGACCCGTAAAGAGTACCTGCGGGAGAAGGATCAACGAGAGCGCGAAGATAATCGGCATCACGCCAGCCTGCAAGAGGCGAATAGGAAGGTAGGTCGCCACGCTCTGCCCGGTCGTGCCACGCACCTGACGAGCGTAGGCAATCGGGATAGAACGCTCCGCCTCAGTGACCGACACCACCGCATAGATAGCCACCAACGAGAGGAGGAAGAAGCCGAGGTAGGCAGGGATGTTCGCTGCAGAAGCAGTGAAGAGAAGCTGGGAGAGGCCTGCCGGGATGCCGGCGACGATACCTGCGAAGATGATGAGCGACACACCGTTGCCGATGCCGAACTCAGTGATGAGCTCTCCGATCCACATGAGGAACATGGAGCCTGCCGCGACCAAGAAGACGTTGACCGCAAACGCGAACGGCGACAAGGAGCTGATGATTCCCTGCGTCTCGAGAAGCGAGAGGAACGCGACGGCCTGAAGGATCGCGAGAGGAATCGTGAGCGTACGAGAAATAGCGATGAACTTGGTGCGTCCTGCCTCGCCCTCCTCTGAGTACATGGCCTTCACCTGAGGGAAGATGACGGTCGCTAGCTGCATGATGATGGACGCAGTGATGTACGGACCCACGCCGAGCATCACGATCGAAAGGTTGGCGAACCCGCCTCCAGAGAATATGTTCAAGAGCCCGAAGAACTGGTTGTTCGAAAAGAATTGCGCGAGACGCACAGGATCAACGCCTGGAATCGGGATAGCCGCGAGAAAGCGGAACAAGGTGAATGCTCCGACGATGAACAGGATGCGGAACCGCAGTACGGGATCCGTGAATGCAAGTACTACCTTCCTGAAAAATCCCTTAAGCATTGAGGATGGAGCCGCCTGCCTTCTCGATGGCGGCCTTGGCAGTGGCAGAAGAAGCGATGCCTGAGATCGAGAGTTTCTTGGTCAATTCACCTGCTCCAAGAATCTTGATCGGCGGGATGCGGCCGCTGCGAGTCGAGATGATTCCCTTTTTGACGAGCACTGCTGGAGTGATCGTATCGCCTGCAGCGAATGCCGCCTCGAGCACGGCGAGGTTCACCGGCTTGTAGTCCTTGCGGTCGATACGGACAGTGCGGCTGCGGTTCTTTCCGTGTCCACGGAGCTTAGGCAGCTTCTTGATGAGGTCGCGCATCTCAGGGCGCTTCTTGTGTCCGGCACGAGCGTTCTGTCCCTTGGTACCGCGACCAGAGGTCTTACCGCGCTTGCCACCGCGTCCGACACGGTCGGTGCTGGCGCGCTTGGTCTTTGCTTTGAGTACGTTTGTTTGCATACGAAAATAGATTACGACTTGAGCGACTTGAGGGCGGCGGCGGTCGCGCGTGCGAGGGTCAGCTTGTTCTTGGAACGAGTGAGAATCTTCGCGACGACGTTTCCGACGCCAGCAAGTTCAAGCACGGTGCGCATCGCAGAACCTGCGACCACTCCACGGCCTGGAGAAGGAATCATAGTGATAGTGACCGATCCGTAGGTGACGGACACGTTGTGGCGGATAGAGCCGTCCTTGGTGCGAGGGACCGTGATCATGTGCTTCTTAGCATCACGAGTCGCCTTATCGATCGCAAGCGCGGTGTCCGCTGCCTTGCCGATACCCACTCCGACACGACCCTTCTTGTCGCCGATAACGACGACCACGCTGAAGGAGAAGCGGCGACCTCCGGCCATCACACGAGCCACACGGCGTACGTCGATGGTCGCCTGGTCGAACTCGCTGCGCTCACGCTCACGGCGCTCACGAGGGCGTCCGCCTCCACGGCGGTCGTTGCGTCCGCGGCCTCCGCGCTGCGGTACCTCAGCGGCTTTCACCTCTGGCTTTGCATCGGCAACAGGCGCCTCTGCGACTGGTGCTGCAGGGACTTCGGTATCGGTCATGGTTGGTGCGTCGGTCATAGTATTAGAAAGTGAGTCCGCCTTCACGGGCTGCGTCTGCAAGCGCCTTCACCTGTGCGGCGTAGGCGTAGCCTCCGCGGTCAAAGACGATGGTGTTCACACCTTTCGCCTTCGCGCGTTCAGCAATCGCCTTGCCTACCGATCCTGCCTGCTTGCCGAGAGATCCCGGGAATTCGCGGCCATGCGCGGTCGCGAGCGTGACGCCCGCCTCGTCATCGATCATCTGTACTGAAATGAAACGGTTAGAACGGAATATAGCGAGGCGAGGGCGTTCGCTGGTCCCCTTGATCTTCGAACGAACGCGCGCATGGCGGCGTACGCGTGATTCCTTCTTTGTAAGAGTCTTAGGCATAGGATGTTATACGGCTTTCTTGCCCTGCTTGCGGCGGATGACCTCGTCGTCGTACTTGATTCCCTTTCCGAGGTACGGCTCCGGTGGTTTGACCGCACGGACTTCTGCAGCGAACTGGCCGACCGCCTGCTTGTCAGAGCCTTCGATCGTGATGTTGTTCTTCGCGACCGTCGCGGTCAATCCTTCCGGAACCTTGAGGGTGACCTGGTGCGAGAAGCCGACAGAGAAGACGAGGTCCGTTCCCTTCTGCTCTACCTTGTACCCGACTCCCGTGAGGATCAGGGTCTTCTTAAACGGCGTCTCGACGCCCATGATCATGGTGCGGACGTGAGCTGCGAACGTGCCGGTGAGCGCGCGGGAAAGTTTCGACGTGTTCTTAGCAGACACCTGTACGCCCTCAGGAGTGACCTCGATCATAACTGACGAGTGTACCGGGCGAGACAGGGTCGCCTTGCTTCCTTTGACGGTGATCATGCCATCAGTCGAAGTGACTTCGACCTTAGCAGGTATGGCAATTGGCTTTTTGGCGAGTCGTGACATATGAAATTACCAGATCTCGAAGAGTTCTTCGCCTCCGACGCGTACCTTACGAGCCTCCTTGTCTGCGAGGATGCCCTTCGGGGTCGAAAGGATACGAGCGCCCATGCCGTTTTTGACGCTGTGTGCTTCGCGGCTTGAGACATAGAGGCGGCGACCAGGCTTGCTGATGCGCTTCACGTCCTGGATCTTGTGGACCTCACCTTCGTACGCGAGACCTACTTCGAGCATCTTGTGCCCGCCCTTCTCCTGCGTCTCGACAGAGGCGACGAAACCGAGCTCCTTCAGTTTCTTCGCGATGTCCTCGAGGTGCTTGGAGTGCGGGAGGGATATGGAAGAAGTACCGATCGCTCCGGCATTCTTAAGGCGGATTATGAAATCTCCTACGCGGTCGCTTACCATGATGCTTTCTTTACGCCTGGGATCTTGCCTTCGCGGGCGAGGATACGGAACTGGATACGGGAAAGGCCGAACGCGCGGATATAGCCGCGAGAGCGTCCGGAGACGGAACAGCGGTTCTTGATACGGGTCGGGGAGGAGTTCTTCGGGAGCTTCTGGAGGCCCTCATAGTCACCGGCAGCCTTAAGAGCCGCGCGCTTTACAGCGAAGCGGTCTGCCAGCTTGATGCGCTTGGCGTTCCGGGCGAGTTGTGACTTTTTGGCCATATAGAAAAAGAGCTCCGAAGAGCGTCAAAGCAATGTACCAATAGTGGTGCTGAGTGTCAAACTAGGCCGTATTCCCTAGTCGCCTGATTTGAGAAGGGCTCCAATGAAGGGTTCCGCGGTGTCAAAAAGCCTGTATTCCTTGAAGGAACCGGTTAGAGCCGCTTCCAACTCCGGCTTGGTGGGGCGCAGGGACTGGAACACCAGGAGGCGGTCCCCGGCTCGTATACCCATAGATTCCAGGGTCGGAGTCGAGCGCTTGAGCGTGACCCAGACCTTCACCTCGTCAGTTACCTCCTGTGCCTCGATGTCTTCGACTGGATCAAGGCCGATCAAGCGAAGTTTCTCTGCGGTCATAAGTTCAGCAACGCCTTTGTATATCTCTTGAAGGGCTGGGATGTCGGTGCGTTCTCGCATCTGCGCATTGATAAACACGCTTCCGTCCTTTCCTGCGATTTCTTTCAGAAGCGAGAGTACTTCGTCCGGATTGGAGTTGCTATACGTGAGACCGAGAGACACGAACCTAGGAAGTGCTCCTCCTTTGAGACCGTGCGTCAGTCCTTCGAAGGAAGAGCGGAGTGGCTGTACGTCTATCCCTTGGCCGGAGGCATGCTCTGCTGCTCGTTTGAGGTACTGCTCGCTTATATCTACGGGACGGTAGGTGAATTTCTTTCCTGCACGTTTGGCCGCATCAAATATGAACTGTTCCTTATGTTCTGTGCCAGGTCCCAGGTCTATATACTCGAATTCATCGGGGAGTTCTGCGACGATGCGATCAGCAATCCTTGCGAGATATACGCGCTCTGGGGCTGTAACGAGGCGATGATAGGGCGTATCAGTCTCTTGGGCGGTATCGTATTTGTCATCCTCTCCTGGCATGTACATGAGGAGCGGATCTGAATAGTCCACTTCCCTGGAACCGATCCTCTTGAGGCCTGCGAGGGCGCGTTTCTGGAACCATACACGCGAGAAATCTTCCGTCTGTTGGCGCAGATGCTCCATGGGAATCAGTATAAATGAAATACGCCCCTTCCGGGGCGTATTTCGTCCGAACAAAAAAGTTACGACGCCTTAAACGGGATGCCAAGGTGCGTAAAGAAGGCGAACGCCTCCTTCTTGGTCTTGGCGGTCGTGACCACCGTGATCGCGACGCCGAACACGTCCTTCAAGTCCTCGTCTGAGGTCTCAGGGAAGATCGTGTTCTCCTTGATGCCGATCGTGATGTTGCCCATATCGTCCACGGTCGAGGTAGGGATACCGCGGAAGTCGCGGGTACGAGGGAGAGCGACGTGGATCAGCTTGTCGAGGAAGTCGAACATGCGTGCGCCGCGGAGCGTGGTCTGGAAGCCGACGATGTCGCCTTCGCGGAGCTTGAACTGCGCGATCGACGTCTTCGCAGCGCGAGGAGACGCCTTCTGGCCGGTGATGCGGGCGAGCTTCTGCTCGATGAGCGCCTTCTTCGCCTTGTCAGCCTTTCCCACTCCGGTCGAGACGATTACCTTCTGGATGCGCGGAGCCGCCATCCGGTTGGTGTACCCGAACTGTTCTGAAAGTGCCTCGAAGGCTGTCTGCTGTCGCTGTTTGGTCATCATAAAATTTTATTTGAGGGTGGTCTTGCTCTTCTTGGCGACGCGTACGATCTTACCGTCCTTCTTCTCGCGGCCGACGCGCGTGGGCTTCTTGCTCTCAGGATCCATGAGCATCACGTTTGACGCGTTGATCGATGCTGGGTGCTCGACGATGCGGCCGGACTGTCCGCGACCGGACTTCTTGAGGTGGCGCTTGACCATCGCCATGCCCTCGACGACGACACGGTTGAGGCCCGGGATGACGGTCAAGACGACACCCTCCTTCCCCTTGTCCTTGCCAGAGATGATCATGACCTGGTCGCCCTTCTTGATCTTCATCTTCGCGACCGCATTGCGGTTGCGGAAGACCTCTCGCCTCTTGCGAGACGCGTATGACTTCTGCTTTGTGTCAGTGAATTTCCTCATACCTATACGATTTCAGGGGCGAGGGACGCGATGTTCTGCCACCCCTTCTCGGTCAACTCACGAGCGACCGGTCCGAAGACGCGGTTACCCCTCGGACCCATCTCCTTTCCCTGCTTCTCGATGATGACGACCGCGTTGTCATCAAAGGCAATGTACGAACCATTCGCGCGGCGGTACGGCTTCTTCTGGCGGACGACGACTGCCTTCACGACGTCCTTCTTCTTCGTGGCCTTGCGAGGCTCAGCCGTCTGGATAGACACGACGACGACATCGCCCAACTGCGAGTAGCGGCGCTTGGAGCCTCCGAGCACCTTGAAGACGCGAGCGATCTTGGCGCCTGAGTTATCTGCAACGGTCACGATTGAGCGGTCTTGGATCATAAAGTTATGCGGAGGCTATCTTGAAGCGCTTCAACTTCGAGATAGGGCGGCAGCCAACGATGGTGACCTCGTCACCGACCTTCGCGGTATTGCCCGGGTCATGCACCAGGAACTTCTGGGTCTTGGTCTGGAACTTCTTGTACTTCGGGTGCTTCACGTAGCGAGAGACCGCGACGGTAGCCGTGTCCTTCATCGCCGTCTTTACGACGACGCCTTTGAAGGACTGAGGGCGAGGGGTAGTAGTTTCCATACTTATTTGCTTACCTTGGCCCTAGCGCCTAGTTCCGTCAAGATGCGAGCGATTTCCTTGCGGGTTGCAGCGAGGTCATTCGGGTTCTTAGCGCGCGCTCCAGCAGCCTCGAAACGGTGCTTGCGAAGTTCCTTACGTTTCTCCACAAGCATCTTTGTGAGCTCTTCGACGTTCTTATCCTTGATGATTGTTTTCTTTGCCATACGAAAATATTAGACGCGAGTGACGACGGTCGTCTTAAGAGGAAGCTTGGCTCCTGCACGACGCATCGCATCACGAGCGACCGCATCAGCGACGCCATCTAGCTCGAAGAGCACGCGACCTGGGTGCACCTCGAAGACGAAGTGCTTCGGATCGCCCTTTCCCTTACCCATCTTCAGCCCATCAGGCTTCTGCGTGATCGGACGATCGGGGAAGATGCGGATCCAGAGCTTACCTCCCTTTCCGGTTACGCGAGTGAGCACCTTACGAGCAGCCTCGATCTGGTTTGAGGTGATGCGCTGCGCGGTCGTCGCCTTCATTCCGTGAGAACCGAACGCGACGGTCGTACCGCGCGTATCTGGGCGCATCATCTTAGCCGGGCTCTTGCGTCCCGTCTGCCACTTCCTGTGCTTTACCTTTTTTGGAAACAACATATCGATTTATTATGCGCGCGGAGTTGCGGCTGGGGCTGCGCCCTGGCGGTTCTTCTCAGCGAACTGGTCGCCCAAGTAGATCCAGACCTTGATGCCGATCTGTCCGTATGGGAGGTGCGCCTCGTGATGAGCGTAGTCGATGTTCGCGCGGAAGGTCTGAAGCGGGATGCGGCCGCGCTTGATCTGCTCGATGCGGGACATGTCAGCGCCTCCGAGGCGTCCTGAGATGACGATGCGTACGCCGATGATGTCGCGGACTGCCATGACCTTCTCGACCGTGCCCTTCAAGACGCGACGGAACGGAAGGCGCTTCTCGAGTCCTTCAGCAATCATCGCGCCGACCACAGCTGCACTGGTCTCCGGCTGGCGGATCTCCATGATATCTAGCTTGATAGCGCGGTTTCCTCCTGGAGCCACCTTCTGGATGACGGCGCCGAGTTCCTTGCGGAGCTTGGTCGCATTCTCTCCGGAGCGTCCGATGACGAGACCCGGACGAGCAGTGTGGAGGATCACGCGGACTTCTGCGACTGAGCGCTCGATCTCTATGTCAGAGACGTGCATGCCCTTCAAGCGCTTGGTCAGGAAACGGCGGACCGCCTCGTCAGCAGCGACGTTTGCGCGGAAATCTTTCTTGCCCACAGCGAACCAGCGGCTCTTCCAATCACGGATGATGCCGAGGCGGTGTGCGTAAGGATGTACGGTATGTGTCATATGAAAATTATGCGAGCTCGACGGTTACCTGGCTCTTGCGGCGGCGGATCGGCGCTCCGCGACCCATGGCGCGAGGCATGTACTTCACGAGCATACCGGCTGAATCAACGCGAATGTTCTTGATCTTGAGCTGGTCTGGGTTCTGTCCCTGGGACTTCGCGTTAGCGGCAGCAGACTCGATCAATTTCTTGATCGGAGCTGCGGCACGCTTCGGGAGGAATGAGAGCGCAGCCAAAGCGTCAGGGATTTTCTTTCCCTTAACGAGATCCGTTACAAGGCGAACCTTGCGTGGCGGCTGATTGTGGCTGGTGAGTGTTGCTTTCATACCTTATTTCTTCTTGGCAGGGGCTGCGGCTGCAGGCTCCTTAGAGGCCTTGGCAGCTGCGATCTCGCCGTCCTTCTTCTTCTGCTCCAGCTCCTTCTGCATCTTTCCTCCGTGGCGGATGAACTTCTTGGTCGGGGAGAACTCTCCGAGGCGGTGGCCCACCATGTCCTCGGTAACGAGGACATCCACATGGCTCTTTCCATTGTGAACGCCGAAGGTGAAGCCGACGAACTCAGGTGCGATTTGCGAATTGCGGGCCCATGTCTTAATCACCCCAGCTGATGCGGGTTTCTTATCCTTGACCTTCTTGAGGAGTTTTACGTCCACATACGGTCCTTTCTTGAGTGATCGGGACATAGTGTTAAGCAATGAAAAGCCCGCGTCGCGGGATAGGAGAAATCTATAGGAAATAGGCGAAAGTGTCAAACTTCGGCCCCTTCCCCGGCTGTTTTCATGAGACACCCATGGAAAAGAGGTACTATGAAGGGATGCAAAACGACAAAAAACTCATGATCGGAGGGGTGGTACTGATTCTTATCATCATCGGGCTCGCCTTCTGGTACATGGCCACACACCCTGCCCCCGAGCCGGTCCCTGTGAACCCCATAGGACAGGAGCCCCAGGGCCAGCAAACGGGCTCTATCGTGGAGAACGAGCAGTATTACGAGGTGGAGGCGGTGTATCCGGCCACGACCCCGCTACGGGCAAGCGCGGGCGCACAGGCAGACACCGCGGCCGTCTCCGCGATGCGGACCTTCGAAGCCAATGCCATCGCGTCGTTCAAGGAACAAAACCAGCTCGCGACCCTTACGGCCGCGGAAGCGGAGATGTTCGGGCTTGGCGATGAGCGCAAATACGCGCTCGGCATCGACTACGAGATGCGCACCTCGCCTACCACGGTCTCCTACGTGTTCATGATCTATGAGGACACCCTTGGCGCGCACCCCAACGGCTACTATCGCACCTTCACCTTCGACCTCGCAACAGGCAAGGGACTCCTGCTCTCAGAACTCTTCGCTCCTGGCGCTGATTACCTCGGCATCCTCTCTGAGAAGTCGCGCGCCTCCCTGAAAAATACGTTGGACGACACTCCGAGCGACATGCTCGAGGCCGGCACTACCCCGGACGAGGACAATTTCCAGAACTTCTATCTGGACGGAAGCGTGCTTGTCATCGTCTTCGCACCGTACCAAGTAGGTCCGTGGGCTATCGGGACGCAGGAAGTGCGGATTCCGAAAAGTGATCTAGACGGAGTGCTGAAAGCCAGATACCAATAACAAAAAAGCCCCGCAGATGCGGGGCTTTTTTGTTATCCTTTCTTGCCGACTTTGCGACGAGAAACGATGTGCGTGTTGGAGTACTTCTTCGGCGTACGGGTCTTCTGTCCCTTGCCGGATGGCTTGCCCCACATGGTCTTCGCACGGCGGAGACCGCGACCCTGACGTCCTTCACCTCCTCCGTGAGGGTGATCTACCGGGTTCATAGCAGTACCACGGACCGTAGGGCGGATACCCTTCCAGCGTGAACGTCCTGCCTTTCCGTATTTAACGAGGCGGCTCTCTTCGTTGCCGACCGAACCTACCGATGCCCAGCAGAGGTCAGAGACCTTGCGGACTTCAGTCGAAGGCAATTTGATCTGCGCGTACCCTGCGTCATGCGCGATGACTTCAGCGTAGTTTCCTGCAGAACGAGCGAGACGTGCGCCTGCGCCTACCTGCAGCTCGATGTTGTATACGAAGGTACCGGTAGGGATCTTGCCCAAAGGAAGGCGGTTACCTGAAGTGATAGGCGCATCAGCAGAGACGATGAACGTATCGCCTACCTTCGTCTCCTTCGGAGCAACGACGTAACGGCGCTCGCCATCAGCATAGAGCGCAATCGCGATGAGCGCGGTGCGGTATGGATCGTACTCGATGGTCTCGATCTTAGCTGGGATGTTCTTCTTGTTGTACTGGAAATCGACATCGCGATAGCGCTTCTTGTGGCCACCTCCCTGGTGACGGGTGGTGATGCGTCCTGCCGCGTTGCGTCCTGCCTGATTCTTCTTGGACTTCAGGAGGCTCTTGGTAGGGCGGTCGCCAGACAACAGCTGCTTGTACGGAAGCGTGGTCATGTTGCGACGGCTCTTGGTATACGGTTTGTAGGTTTTCATAGGACTAGTTATGCAAGCGTGATGGTCTCACCCTTCTTGAGGTAGACATAGGCCTTGTGGCGGCGAGCACGGTAGCCGACTCCGCGCTTGTTACGCATCGGCTTAGGCTTGCCCGGCATGTTCACGATGTTGACCTTGCGAGGCTTGACCTTGTAGATCATCTCGATTGCAGCTGCAATCTGCGTCTTGGTGGCTTCAGGCGGGACCTGGAAGACATAGACTCCAGACTCAGTCGAGATCAAGGCCTTCTCGCTCATCCACGGAGCCTTGAGGACGCCTTCGAGGCGACCATCATTGACCGGCGTGCTTTTGACCGCCGCGGTCTTCTTCGTCTTCTTCTTGGTGGTAGTAAAGAGTCCCATAAATTATTTCGTGAGTTTGCTGGACAAGATAGCGAAGGCATCCTTCGGGCTCTCGATGATCAAATAGCGGCGGGTCATGATGTCTACCGGGTTCAGGTTCCTGACTTCCTCGGACAATACGTTGCCGATGTTGCGGAAACTCTTCTTGGTGCCCGCATCCGTGTTCGAAAGCGCGATGAGCGCTGCGTTCTTATCCTTTTTGACGAGCATCGGCATGTCTGCGGCCTTAGCGATCGCGACGAGAGCGTTCTTAGCGGCACTGGTCTTAGGCGTTGCAAACGCGAGGCTGTCGACGAAGATGACTTCGCCGTCCTTGTACTTGCGGGAAAGGACCGACATGAGCGCTGCTGCGCGCTGCTTGCGGTTGATCTTCACCGAGTAGTCGCGCTCTGCGCGAGGACCGTGGGTCGTACCTCCACCTACCCAGATAGGAGAGCGGTTCGAGCCGTGACGAGCGCGTCCCGTACCCTTCTGCTTCCATGGCTTCTTGCCTCCTCCGGATACTTCTCCGCGGAACTTAGCGTGGGCGACCGTCGGGCGGGCGTTTGCCTGCATGCCGGTGACGACCTGGTGTACCAAGTCTGCGTTCCACTGCACGCCGAAGATCTCTGGCGGAAGGGCGATAGTGCCGCTCTTCGCTCCGCTCATGGAGAAGATCACTGCCTCGCCTTCGCCAGCAACGACGGGCGCCTTCTTGGGTGCGCGAGGAGCCACTGCCTTCTTCGCAGGTGCGGCCTTCTTGGCTGCTGGTTTCTTTACGGTTGTCTTTTTGGTAGTTGCCATACGAAAATTATGCTGCGATTACCTCTACCAGTGAGCCTCGTGCGCCTGGGATAGCGCCTGAGATTATCATCTCGCCAGCCTTAGCGTCTACGTGCAGCACGCGGAGGTTAGTGACCGTAACGCGGTCGCCGCCCATGCGTCCACCCATGCGCATTCCCTTAGCGACACGACCTCCTGCGCGGCCTCCTCCTCCGATCGAGCCCGGCTCGCGCTCAGAGTGCTTCTGACCGTGTGAACGGCGGCCTCCGTGGAAGCCATGGCGCTTCACGACGCCTGCGAAGCCCTTACCCTTTGACGTGCCGACGACGCGGACAGAGTCGCCTGAAGCGAATGAGTCGAGGGTGATCTCTGAACCGACTGCAAATTCTGCTGGATTCTCTACGGAAAACTCCTTGAGCACCTTGAACGCCTTGCCGTGCTGAGGCTTGTTGAGGCGCTTGGTGGTCTGCGCATCAAAACCAACCTGCACAGCGGCATAGCCGTCCTTGGACTCCTTCTCCTTCACCTGCGTAACGACCACCGGACCGGCCTTGAGGACGGTTCCAGCGTGCACGATCCCTTGATCGTCGAAGATCTGGGTCATGCGGTCTTTGCGGGCGAGGATGAATTTCATGGAAAAAATAAAACGCGCTAGCAATAGCGCGTAGAGGGTCACCCCTTTCCGGCCATTGGTCCCTCCGAGGAGGTACGTAGCGATTCGGCGACTATACAGGGGGGCCCGGAAAGATGCAAGGAGCCGCCCTATCCTCTCTTGATCTGGTAGATGGAGTTCCTGGTCTGGAGGTACACCAGGTCCTCTACTTCCCAGCTGCGCACGACGCCGCTCGTGTGGTCCTCAGGACGCGGCCCACACACGAACTCCTGGTTCTTTTCTATTGCTCCCATTTTTCCCGGGATACGTGGGCCTACTTCTATCATCTTGTCGCCGACGAAGTCGACTTTCTGCATGATGATCGGCTCATTGAGCTGAGGCGGGCGCGGTCCACGCTAGCTTACATTGAGCAGCTGAGCGTCCTCCGACTCGTCACGCGGTGGCTGTTCCATTGGGGGTCTGGTCATACGAAAAGTCTACCGCAACGATGAAAATACGTAAATCTCATTGTCGGCTGAAGGACTACGGGTGCCGGAAATCAGAGACGCCGGTCTTAGGGTCACTGATATGTCCGGACAGACGGGTGTGGAGCCAGGTATCGGAGGCGGCTTCAACCCCATGAGCCACCCCTCGTGGCGCCTTGAGTACCGTTCCCGGTACGTAGGGAAGACGCTCATCGCCGATAAGCGCGACCCCTTTCCCGGCAGCGATGGTGAATTCTGAATCGATAGTGTCGTGGATGTGCGGAGCGTACAAGCCTGCAGCAAAGCCAGCATATTCCTCAACCGTGCCGTCCGCATTCTCTGCGACCGTGATGATGACGATTCTCTCCTGGTCAGCCGTGAACACCCGGTGCGGCAGCCGCGCCACCTCTTCCGGAAGGAGAGCAAGCAAGCGACCTGTTTCTGTCTCCTGCGTTCCTTTCTGTTTTTCTCCGTCCTACATATAGGTAAAAGTATATAACGAAAAACCGCCCCATTGCTGGGGCGGTTTTTGTTGAGGCCTGTTATTAGACCATCTTCACGTCGATCGTGACGCCTGACGGAAGGTTGAGATTCGTGAGAGCCTCTATGACCTTCGGATTCGGCGACATGATGTCGATGAGTCTCTTGTGGATGCGCATCTCGAACTGCTCGCGGGCGTCCTTGTGGACGAACGTCGAACGGTTCACAGTCCAACGCTTTATCTCAGTCGGGAGTGGAACCGGACCGACGATCTTCGCTTCGAAGCGATTCGCCGTATCCATGATCTGCTTTACCGAGAGATCGAGGATCTTGTGCTCGTAGGCGCGAACCCGGATGCGGAGCTTAGCCTCTGCCGGAGCAGAAGCGGCTTCTTTCTTCAGGGTCTTTTTAGCTGCGGTTGCCATACGAGTACTGGTAGGGGCTTACGCCGTGATCTTAGTCACAACGCCTGCGCCGACCGTCTTGCCGCCTTCGCGAATAGCGAGGCGCTGCTTCTCCTCAAGCGCGATCGGAGCGACCAGCTTCACCTTGAAGGTGACCGTGTCGCCTGGCATAACCATCTCCTTGCCGTCTGGAAGGGTCACTTCGCCGGTCACGTCCGTAGTACGGACGTAGAACTGAGGCTTGTAGCCCGAGAAGAACGGCGTGTGGCGTCCGCCCTCATCCTTAGAAAGAATGTAGACTTCTGCCTCGAAGTCGGTGTGAGGCGTGACTGCGCCGGTCTTTGAAAGGACCTGGCCGCGGTGCACGTCTTCCTTCTTCGTTCCGCGGAGGAGAATACCTGCGTTGTCGCCGGCCTGTCCCTCCTGGAGCTGCTTGTTGAACATCTCGATACCAGTGATGGTCGTCTTGGTCGTCGGCGCCATGCCCACGATCTCGACTTCCTCACCGACCTTCACGACACCGCGCTCGATGCGGCCCGTGACCACGGTTCCGCGTCCTTCGATCGAGAAGATGTCCTCGATAGGCATAAGGAACGGCTTGTCGGTCTCGCGCTCAGGCTGAGGGAAGTAGGAATCCATCGTGTCGACGAGTTCCTTCACCTTCAATGCCCATTCGTTGCCGGCATCCGTCGCCTCAAGAGCCTTGAGACCGGATCCCTTGATAACTGGAGAGTCAGTGAAGCCCTGCTTTGCAAGGAGTTCCTTGATCTCTTCCTCGACGAGAGACACCATGTCTGCGTCGTCGACCATGTCTACCTTGTTCAAGAAGACGATCAACTTCGGCACACCAACCTGCTTAGCAAGCAAGATGTGCTCGCGGGTCTGAGGCATCGCGCCGTCAGTCGCTGCAACCACGAGGACTGCGCCGTCCATCTGGGCGGCACCGGTGATCATGTTCTTGATGTAGTCAGCGTGTCCCGGCGCGTCGATGTGAGCGTAGTGACGGTTTGGTGACTCGTACTCTGAGTGGTGAAGAGCGATCGTGATTCCACGAGCCTTCTCCTCAGGAGCGTTGTCGATGTTCTCGATCTTCTCCGCGCGGGCCTTGTAGCCTGCTCCAGAGTTGAGGTTAAGAACGTTCAAAATTGCTGCAGTGAGCGTGGTCTTACCATGGTCAACGTGACCGATGGTTCCCACGTTCATGTGCGGCTTGCTGCGATCAAATGCATCTGCCATACAAGTTGTAAGTTACTAGTAGCTACCTATTAATTGCTTGTACCGCTTCGCCTGTCCCTGTTTCCAGAGACGACCAAGGCGTCGGACGGAATAACCCGCGCGACGCCTTTTTGCAACCGGTCCCTTTTGAAGGGGAACGTTTTCAAAGAGCGCCGTACCGCGTTACTGCTTAACCTACAGGATGCCCGGGGAGGGGTCAACCCTGAAGCCTAGCTGTGGACGACGGGGATAAGCCCGCCCCCTACTTCACCACCCGGAGATAGGAGATGCTCGCCGGATGCGGGTGGCGTTCGCCACCTAGCTTAAGCTTCCCGTCAGCGCTTACATAGTCAGGGTAGATGAAATAATCACCGCCCTCAGGTACGTTTGGCACAAGCACGCTGTAGGTCTTGCTGACATTCTCGTCAGGTCCTGGGGTGTGCGGGAAGGAGCCGAGCAGTACGGAAGTAGCATCAGTCTCGCGGGCGAGGTATGCCCTCACCATCCCCGCAGGCGCAGCAGTCATAAACGCGATCTGCGCGGGTTTCCCTACCGTCCATACCGGAGGATTGTAGTACGCGCTGCCTGCGCCGCTCAGGATGACATGGTAGTCGGTCCCGTCATCCTTAGGGGTCTTCAGGGTGAGCTTCTTAGTGGTCTTTGCCTTGGAGACTTTCACTATACTTGCGATCGGCTGGTGGCCGAGCGAGTCAGCGCTCACGATCTAGGTCTTCCCCTGTTCAAGACCCTTGAAGGTCGCCTTCCCTTTCTTAAGGATCACGCGCTGGAGTGTCTCTCCTGTTTCTGGATCATGCAGGCCAACCCCGACATCCTCTGCCCCTTTGCCGTACAAGCCTTTATCGGCTTTGACCGACACCGAGAGGGTGCCTTCCTTGACCGCGCCCTTCTTCGCGAACACGAAGGTGCTGAGAGAATATTCCATCAACGGATACGCCGCGTGCCACGTCTGCTCGCTTGAGGTGACTGCGATCTCATAGACCCGGCCGCCATAGGACGCCATGATCGCCTGGCTCCGGTTCTTATACCCCCCAGAAATCCAGGTAAATTCAACGAGGCGCGCAGGTGCTCCCCCGAGCGTAGTCTTCGTATCCGATACTTGCGCATAGTTAGAAAGATCCTTTTTAAGGGTCTCTTTCTTGATCTTTACGTAGCCCTCTAGGCTTTTCTTGTCGGTGGTGCCGAAGTCCACATCAGTCGTCATGACGCGGAATGACGCATTCCGCTCAGGCGCATAGAACGTGGTCATCTTATAGACCCCGTTGCTGGTGACCTCTTTCGTAAACCCGAATGGCGGGCGTACTGACCAGTTCTCCGTGGTATTCGTGACGAAGGCCTCTGCGGAGTATGAGAACGAAGGGAGGACGAACGAGAGCACGAGGAGCCCGACGGAAAATACCTTCATACTAAAAATTAGTTCCCGGCGAGGCGGTCCTGCACGTCACGTATATTTCCCTGTCGTTCGAATTCTTGTACCGCCCCGGCAAGGTCGGCGAGTTCTATCGCCTGCGCTCCTGCAGTTTCGCCAACCGCCTTCATTTCTTGTTCGATCTTCTGGATCTCTGCTTCATGAGCTGCGACTAGATTCAGGTATTCCTGATCCTGCGCAGACTCTTCATTGAGGCCCGGAATCTCAGCGAAGTCCGCATCGATATCTTCCTGGATAAGATCAGAGAGTTCGCGCACATCAATCGAGCTAAGGGTGTCCTTGCTGAGGATGGAGAGCGCGCGCTTTCGCGTCTGCCCGGAGTTCGCTGCTCTCAACGCGAGCGCGGAGCTCGTTTTGCTTGTCGGACGACAATGTCATATGTCTATGATTCTACCCCACGCAAGAGGCCCATTTTCGCTCGGATTGCCGCAGCCTTCTTCCTAGCCTCTTCTTCCTTCTTCTCTGCGCCATTGAGGCGGATCGTGTCCTCTCCGTCCACGATGTCGTGGTCTTTAGGACCTTGTACGAAGAGCACTTCTCCGGCCATAACGCTATTTCCTCGCAGCGATGATGTCCTGCGCGACGTTGCCTGGCACCACCTCGTAGTGATCGAATTCCATGGTCATGGAACCGCGTCCTTCTGTCATAGAGCGGAGCGTAGTCGTGAAGCCGAACATCTCGGAGAGCGGCACCTTGGCGTGAATCGCCTTGTTCATGCCGCGATCCTCCATGCCCTCGATAGCGCCGCGCTTTCCGGAAAGCGAACCGGTGATATCACCCATGAACTGCTCAGGAACGACGACTTCGACGTTCATGATCGGCTCGAGGATAACCGGCTTTGCCTTCTGCGCTCCTTCCTGGAACGCCATGGATGCTGCAATCTTGAAAGCGATTTCCGAGGAGTCCACATCGTGGAAGGATCCGTCGTAGAGATCGACTGACACGTCCACCATCGGGTAGCCGGCGAGAATACCGCGGGTCATAGCCTCGCGGATGCCCTTCTCGATCGGGTTGATGAATTCTCCCGGGATCGCGCCTCCCTTGATGTTGTTGATGAACTCGAAGTGATCCTCGCGAGTCACGTTCTTGGCGACCTTCGCATCCGGATCGACTGGCTCGAGGTGCTTCATGCGCAACTTCACGTGTCCGTACTGACCCTTACCTCCGGTCTGCTTGATGTACTTACCTTCGACTTCGGAGTTGCCCATGATGGTCTCGCGGTATGCCACCTGTGGCTTACCGACGTTCGCTACCACGTTGAACTCGCGCTTCATGCGGTCGACGAGAATCTCGAGGTGCAATTCACCCATGCCCGAAATGATAGTCTCCGCAGTCTCCTCGTCAGAGGTAACCTTGAAGGTTGGGTCTTCGTCCGCGAGTTTGCGGATCGCCATACCCATCTTCTCCTGGTCGGCCTTGGTAGCCGGCTCAATGCGAAGCGACACCACTGGCTCTGGGAACTTAATCTGCTCGAGGATGATCGGATTATTCTCATCACAAAGCGTGTGCGACGTCTTTGTGTCCTTGAGTCCCACCATCGCAGCGATTTCTCCGGTGAAGACCTGCTCCACCTCTTCGCGCTTGTCAGCCTGAAGGCGAACGATACGTCCGACACGCTCCTTGCTACCGGTGTTCGCATTGTAGACATAGGAACCTGCCGTCACGCTTCCTGCGTAGACGCGGAAGAAGGTGAGTGCTCCGACGAACGGATCGGTCTGGAGCTTGAAGGCGAGTGCGGTAAACGGCTCGCTGTCTGAGGCAGAGCGGGTGACTTCCTCTCCCGTGTTCGGGTTGGTTCCCTTCACTGCTGGCAAGTCCAAAGGAGACGGGAGGTAGTCGACGACCGCGTCGAGCACCAGCTGCACGCCCTTGTTCTTGAGCGCGGACCCGGTGTAGACCGGGAAGATCTCGTTGTTGATCACCGCCTTGCGAAGCGTTGCCTTCAATTCCTCAAGCGAAGGCTCCTTGCCCTCGAAGAATGCGGCCATCTGAGCCTCATCGTGCTCGACGATGCGCTCTACCAATTCTGCGCGGTATTTCTTGGCTTCCTCCATGAACTGCTCAGGCACTTCCCCTTCGATCACCTCATCGCCCATCTTGCCGGCGAAGGTGAAGGACTTCATTGAAAGGAGGTCAACGACGCCTTCGAAGTTTCCTTCGGCTCCCATCGGGATCTGCGCGCGAACCGCCTTCTTTGAGAGACGGTCAAGGATGGACTGGTAGGAATCCTCGAATGAGGCGCCTGTACGGTCGAGCTTGTTGATGAAACAGACGCGAGGCACTTTGGCTTCGTCTGCGTAGCGCCAGTTCGTTTCTGACTGCGGCTCGACTCCTGCGACGCCGTCAAAGACGACGATAGCGCCGTCAAGGACACGCATCGAGCGCTTCACCTCGGCGGTGAAGTCGATGTGCCCCGGGGTGTCGATCACGTTGAAGCGGTACTTCTTGGCAGTGTCCTTCTTATCCGGCTCGTTGGTACGGGTCCAGAAGCAGGTGATGGCAGCCGCCGTGATGGTGATGCCGCGCTCGCGCTCCTGCTCCATCCAGTCGGTGGTCGTCTCTCCCTCGTGCACCTCTCCGATCTTGTGCTGGGAGCCCGTGTAGTAGAGGACGCGCTCAGACGTGGTGGTCTTGCCTGCGTCGACGTGGGCGACGATACCGAAGTTACGTACTTTCTCGAGTGGATAATCGCGATTCATAGGGGATATAGATAAATAAAAAGGCGCGTGATGCGTTACTCGTAAGATACTGAAATTGGACTCAAAAAGCAATGCCGGTACTATAGAGGCATGAGAGAAGACGCCATCGAGCAGCCCCGGAGCCCTAAGGAGGAATTCAACGCAGAGTTGCGCGAGCTCAAGCATGAGTACGAGCACTCGGTCGTCGCGCTTGAAATCGAGATAGACACCCTCAGTCTCGAGGGTCAGCTCAACCGCCAAAACGAGCTACGAGAAGCGAAGGAGGCGATGCAGAAGAAAATCATCGGAGCGCTCGCTCGAGGCTGGGCCCTGCATGCAGGCACAAGCGACTGGAGGGTGGTCGCGTCCAAAGACAGCACGCTGGTCCCCGGCATCCAGTACCGCGCAGAGTACGAACTCGACCCCAATGACCGCTACTGTCTGCGGCTTTCGTGGGCGGAAACGAATCCCCTCAAGGACCCGAAGACCGGCATCAAGCAGCCCCGCGAAATGTGGACGTTGATGCTCAAGACTTCCCGGCAAGCAGAGGATCCTCACTCCTATCCCTTCCCCGAACCGTATTATCTTCACTTCCAGACCCGCAAAGGAAGCGACCTGGTGACCGACGTCCGTCCTGACGTGCTTTCAGACCAGGAGAAGATATGGACCCTATCTCGCGGCATCAAGGCATTCGTGGCAAAGCATCCATCGGAGTAGCCGCGCTCTGGTACCATTAGGCGTATGAGCGAGACTCCTCGTCACTCAAATGAAGCCTTGGAAGCATTGCGCACCCGGGTGAGTAACGTCCACGAAGTGTACGAGAAGACATTCCTTCCGATACTCGAAGAACTGCGAGACCTGCAGACGGCCCATACGTCCGAGGACTCCCTCGACCACAAAGAGATCGAGAGAGTGGAGAAAGCGCGTAAGGGAACGGAGCAGGAGATGGAGCGCCAGATCACGAACGCTATCGTGGATGCGTTCTCGCGCTACGCCGGAGCCGGCGAGTGGGTGAAGGAAAAGCGGGACGAACCCCCGACGCCGACGAGCCCGTCGGTCTTCCATTTCCCCATCGGGAAAGACTACGCGCTACGCCTTGCTCTTTCTTTTGGCCAGCAGAGCACGAGGCCTGATGGCACCCCTTACAGCAAGGAGTACTGGACGCTCCTCATCGAGAGCCCCTCTGCTACTGCCCCCGAAGGATTCACGCAGCGGTTCCCCGGCCAATATCTGCTCGCTTTCGAAACAGAATCCGACAAGCCGCCGCTTCCGATCGATGAGTCCGGCTACCTCACCGCAGCAGAAAAATCGCAACGTCAGTTCGCGCTCGGCACCGGTATACGGGCGTTCAAACGGAGGCTCGGTTCGCTATAAAAAACCGCCCTTTCGGGCGGTGCTGGCTTACCAGGCGAAGTGGGCGAAGGCCTTGTTGGCCTCGGCCATGCGGTGCATGTCGTCCTTCTTCTTGATCGCCTCGCCTTCGTTCTTAGCGGCCATCAAAATCTCGTTTGCGAGCTTCTCTGCCATAGGCTTTCCCTTCTTCGCGCGAGCGGCGTTGATGAGCCAGCGGTAGGCCAGAGAGACGCGGCGCTGTTGAGGGACTTCGCGAGGAACCTGGTAGTTAGCTCCTCCGACACGGCGTGAGCGGACTTCCATCAAAGGAGAGACGTTGCGGATAGCGGTCTCGAAGGTCTCGAGCGGATCCACTTCTCCCTTCTTGATGATCTCGAGGGCATCGTAGACGACCTTGCGAGCAGTGTCCTTCTTGCCGTCGAGCATGACGGTGTTTATGAAACGCGAGATAGGCTCTGACTTGTAGGTCAGGTCTGGCTTGCGAGGATGCTTGTTCTTTATCGGGCGTCGCATGATTACTTAGGCTTCTTAGCACCGTAGCGAGAACGGCCACGGCGGCGCTTCTCGATGCCTGCGGTATCAAGGCGTCCGCGGACGATGGTGTACTGGACGCCAATGTCCTTCACGCGGCCACCGCGAAGCATGACCACTGAGTGCTCCTGGAGGTTGTGGCCCTCTCCCGGGATGTAGGCGGTGACTTCCATACCGTTGGTAAGGCGTACGCGAGCGATCTTACGAATAGCAGAGTTCGGCTTGCGAGGGGTCTTGGTGGTCACTTTGACGCAGACGCCGCGCTTGAAGGGAGCAGGGTAGAAGGTCGGGCGGTTTTCAAGATGGTTGAAGCCACGTCCAAGAGCCACCACCTTTGATTTGCGGGTGACCACCTTGCGGCGTTTCTTCTGTAGCTGGTTGATAGTAGGCATTTCCAAATGAAAACTCCCCCGTGGGAGTTAGGCCTAATATATAGGAGTGCCCTGGGAAATGCAATAACGGCCTAGGATATAGGGTTACAGCGCCTCCTTTACCTTCTCGAACCAGAGCGCGTACCCTGCCGAAGAGGGGTGGAGTCCATCTGGGGCGAGGTAGTAGTTCGGACGGCGCAAAAAGGGATCTTTGAGGAGCGGCATATACAGGTTCACGTACGTTCCTCCTGCGCTTTCGACTGCAGGAGTGAAGGCTTTGTGGTACGCGAGCGTGAGCCACATATGGAACGGACGAATCGCGTGAGGAAATATGGTCGCGCCTCCGACATTCCCTGCTGAAAGCACCACTACCTTCCCTGCTTGCGGGAGCGTCTTCAATATTTCTGTAAGGCGCGGCGCGACCTTCTTTGGATCATTGCCTGCAAGGATGTCGTTGCCGCCGATGTGCACCAGGACGAGATCATAAGAATCACACTTGGCCTTCGCTATCTGCCCTGGCAATTCCTCGACCGCAGCGCCTGACACCGCGTAGTTCTCCGCGTAGGTCGCTCCTATATATGCTGCAGTGAGACCTGCGACGGTATCTTCAGGCTTCTGCGCTCCGACTCCCACTCCGGTCGAGTCTCCGAGCACGAGCATAGTCTTCGCGTAATCCGCGCTTTCATTACGATACGGCGTCTCGATCTCCATCAGACGCTTCGATGCCTTGGCTTTGAGAAGCGTGTTGCCGGCCCAATAGCATACGAGCGCGAGAATGACGACGACTGCGGTGACCACCCAGAGTTTCATATGAATAGCCTAGCATTTAGAGCCCTATTTGTTTTCGGTATACGGCAACTATGAGAGCGATATTCGCCAGGAGCAGATAGATCTGGAACGCTGAGTTCTCGATATTCCAGACCGGAATCGACGGGAGCACGAGAAGCACGGCCACGAGACCTGCCACATACATTATCTTCGTCTCGGTCTCAGGATACTTCCATGCCTTGATGATGGTCGGCAGAGCGGCAAAGCCGTCAGCAATCGCGAGGAATAGAATTGCCAACACAGGAGAATCTGCGAGCCACCACAACCCGAGTGCGAACACAGCAAACGCACCGCAGAAATAATCGAACAGGGTGAGTTTCCAATAGCTTTGCTTGTTCACAAAGGAGGCGAGCAAGACAATTAGCGGGATGAGTCCTGAAATGAAAACGCGCACGGTTGCCCAGACATCCGCGCCAGCAGAAATCGCTGCGCCGCCTCCAAGTATTGGCGCGCATGCCCACAGGAAGTACGAAACACGATTGGGTTTGGTAGTGCCCTTCAGGGTATCCCGTATATAAGCGGTAGCGCCGCCGATGCTAATGCAGGCGCTCAAGAGGACGAGCCAGTGTACGAAAGCGATCTCGAGGAACATACAGGCTAGAACTGACCGAAGCCCTGCTCTGTCTCGCGTTTCTTATTACCTTCCGCGATGCGGTTGTCTGTCTGCCGCTTGCCCGTTCATCTAGCAATCGCTTCCGCATCCTCAGCGTATTTCGCTCCGGAGAGATTCTGCCTCATCGCTGCTGCCATCGGTCGCTGCCGGAGGTCGTCGATGTAATCCCTACGCGAGCGACCGAAACTGTCCTTGCTCCCTGATTTAGACGCTGATGCCGTTGCGTCTTGCACCGGCTTTGCCATATTCGACGCGGCTTGCATCAATGGCAACTAACCGCGTATCCCGCGCCGCGCCTGTGAAAGCCCCATTGCTCCGACCTTCTTTCCTGCGGCGTGTTCCATATTGGTCACCACGATGAGCGCGACTACTCCGAACGTGATCGCCGGAAGCGAGTTGATAATAGGGACCAGCTCCGCGACGAACACGCTCATGTAGATAAGAAACCGCATCGCAAAGGCCTTGGCTCCAGGGCTTCCATCAGCGCCCACCACCGCGGCAAACCACATCCAGAAGAACATCTGAGCGACCACACCTATGACCCAAGGAAGGATGAAGGCGAGAGCCGAACCCACGAAGCCGATCACCTGCCCCAAAATCGGGATGACCTGCGCCGCGTTGAGCACATGGAAAAAGGTAGCCAGGAGCTGGAGCGCATCGAAGAGGAGCGCGACGGAGATCAACGCCATCGCATGAAGGAAACTTACGCGAGGCATGGCTTGCTGTGCCATAAGTGTACGGCTAGCTGCCGAGGCGGGTCTTCTCTTTCTTGATCGCCAGGAGCTGGGACGGGTCAGACGTGATGATCTGATCCTCGGTATAGGAAGCGACGATGCGGATCGCGACGTGCTTCAGTCCTGCGAAGAAGAGGCCCTCGCCCACTCCCGACTCGAGCAGCAGGAATTTCTCTTCCTCGGTCAAGCTGAAGGTATCCTTGAGGATATCGATCGTCGTCGGGGACTGCTTAAGGAGCAGCTGGATGGAGGAGTTGGTCAGGATCGGGCGGCCGTACGGACTGCGCAAGAAGTCTTCCACGTCCTGCGTGATGGTCGAAACGCCCAGATAGTATTTGCGTCCACGCTTAGCGAGCGAGTACAGGAAGGACGCGGTGTCTTCCGACTTCATCATCCACCAGGCCTCGTCGATGACGAGAAGGCGCTTCTTCAGCTCGTGACGGACTGCATTCCAGATGAAGTGCGTGACGATATACATCGCGACCGGTTTCAGTTCGTCCTCCATATCGCGCACGGAGAACACTACGAACTGCTTGCTGATATCGACGTTGGTCGGCTGGTTCAAGAACCCGCTCCAGGTACCGTGCGTGTATTTAGAAACGCGGGTGACCAGAGACTGGCTTCCTTCCATGCCCGAGAGCACGCTCTCGAAGTCAGATAGCAAAGGAGCCGGCATGTTGGTGAAGTCCGCTTCGCCGGTGATGTCCTTGAGAGCATAGGTCTCAGTGATCGCCCGGTCGATGATCGCGTCTTCCTCTGGCGTGAGCCCGCCGAGCATGATGCGGAAGAGCCCTACCAGGTTGATGGTCTGGCTGCGGAGGATGTCGGACGGCTCCTCGTCTTGCTTGACCGGGGGCAGGTCGAACGGATTGATATGGTACTCGCCCGAAAGCGAGATGTTGAAGAGGCGCCCGCCGGTCGCTTCTACCAGATATTCGTACTCGCGCTCAGGGTCGATGACGATGACCTCGGTATCGAACATCAGGGAACGGAGAATCTCCAATTTGATGGCATAGGATTTTCCGGAACCGGACTTCGCAAACACGACCGAGTTGTAGTTCTCGAGCGAGAAGCGGTCGAAGAGAATCAGGGAAGCATTGTGGCGGTTGATGCCGTAGAGAATGCCGCGGTCGCTCGTGAGGTCGAAGGATACGAATGGGAAGATTGAGGAGAGTGGGCTCGAGTTCATCTTCGAGTTGACCGAGAGTTCGTCGATCGCCAACGGAAGCGTAGAACGAAAACCCTGTTCCTGCTGGAACAAGGCGGGCTTGGTGTAGACCAGCTTGGCGTCGAGGATCCCCCGAATCTCTCCTTCTATCTTGTCCAACTCCTCAGGAGAAGAGCCGTAGATGGTGATGTAGACTCCCACGTCGAAGAGGTGTTCCTCGGCCCGCTGGAGCTGGTCGCGCAGGTTCTCGAGGTCCTGGAAGGCGGTGTCGAGCATTGGGTCGCGCACCAACCCCTTCTCTTGGCGCTCAGAGATCTGGCTACTGACTTCGGCTACCTTACGCTGGAAGTTACGGAGCGCGGAGCCCGTATCGACGGGATGGATATGGATGCCGATATCAAAGACGCGCGCGAGGTTCACGATCGGCGTGAACCAGCTGTCGGTCAGGTAGCGGGGGTACGAAATCGTATAGAAGGAGCGGGAGAACTTCTCGCCGAGCGCGAGCGACTTGGCCTCAACTTTAAGCGCCGCCGGTGCGATGGTGTCTGCCAGATCGAGCGCTCCTTCAGCATAGATATCGATCGGCACCACAGGCGCGATCGACGTGTTCGCGATCTCTGGCTGCTTCTTGCGGTTGAGGAAGTCGAGGAGTGCCATAGGTTATTGAGGGGTGAGCCGGAGCGGCGTATCCAGTTCGCTTAGGTTAAAGGAGCGGTAGAGCAGCTCGATGATCTCCTCGGTGCCAAGTGGTACCGCGCGCAATCCCGTCGCGGAGATGCCTCCAGCGACCAGCGACATACGCTGCTCTAGCTGCACGCGATGCTCGTCGAACGATTCGGTGGCGGCCTCTGCAGCGGTCTGTTTCTTACCCATGAACGGAAGGTTCTTCACGAGACTGCCTGCGATTGCTGGCGAGAACGGTACGACGATGTAGAAGACCTTCGTCATGATCTCGGATCCCTGGATGAAGTTGCTGATGAACTGTATGTATTCGCGCAGCTGGATGCGCATGAGCTCGGAGGACTGAAGGTTCAGGCGCTCATTCAGGAGTGTGAGGTATGGCCGGATATCCATCTTGCGAGAGTGGATCGCAATCTCGACGGAGAAATCGAGTGTATTAAGGAAGGTCTGGAAGCCACCGATGATGGCACGCTGTTCGTCGCTTGATTTGAGCGCGAAGTTGAGCGACGAGCACATGAGTACGCCGCGGTACCCTCCGTCCTTGAGGAGAATGACTCCGTTTCGTATCTCTTTCACCGGGACGAATGATTGTGTTGGTTTTGAGTCGGGCATAGCTTATTGCGGAGTGGTCCTCGTATCGAGCGAGTGAGCGAGCTCCTGGAGCCGGCTCGTCGTGAGGCCGAGTTTCTCTCGCGGCGGCGGGGCCTCGCCTAACGACATCTTAGTGTCCCTGATCTTCGTGATCTCTGCCTCCGTCTTCTTCTCCTTGCGCCAGAGATACAGGCGGCGACCGAGGTAGTAGCCGATGCCCGCCTCAATGACATCAATGAACGGCTTGCCGTTCACCTTATAGAAGGCGAGCGCTGCTGCGAGCGCTGCGACGGGGAGCGCCAGGATGACGCCGATCGTAAACGGGAGGTAGCGGATGAGGCCCACGGAGATACCGGCACCGCCGGCCAGGTAGATGAACTGCCTGAGGGTAAGCGGCCCGAAAATCTTATCCTCGACTTCAATGAACTGTGGTACCTGATACTCCATTGCTACATAGTATAGCAAGCGGAACGGCAGCGAGGCGCGTTTTCCCGCGCTTATTCAACCGGTTCGCGATACGGATCTGATGAGTGTATCGGCTTAGGACCAGTGAACGGCACATTAGATGCTTCTCCTGGCCGCTTCTTCGCAGGAGCCTCTGGTGCTTTTGGCTCCGCAGGGACAGGGACGGCGGTTGCTGATGCCGCCTTGACTGGCGGAGGCGGAATCTGCGGTGCCTTAGGTGCAGGAGTCGGGATAGGTGCTGCTGGCTTAACCACTGGAGCAGGGGTTGGACGCACGGCTGGAGCAGGTGGTACTGGCTTCACTGCCGCTACGGTGATAGGCGCTTTTACTTTCGGTGCATCCTCCTCTTTCTCAAGCAGCTTCTGAGCTGCCGGAGCGGCGAGCCGGTTGATCGGAGGAGCCGGTGGCACGACCGCCGCGGGGCGCACGGAGGCTTTCGGCTTGTCTGGAACCAGCGCTTTTACCTTTGCCCGGAGCGGGAAGAAAATCGCCTTGTTCACTTCCTGCACGATCGGCTCAACGAGGTCGGCAGGAGTCTCCTGCACGAGGCGGAGGTTGGTCGCAAATTTACTCGGATCACTCATACCAAGGATGGCGAGGGCGATCTCGTTTGAAACTCCGCCCATGACGTCATCTGAAAGGCTGAGGCGCGACTTCAGGTACCCGGTGAATTCGGCTAACTTACCGGAATCGATATATTCGCGAATCGGCGCTGGCGCCTTGTTGTACGCGTCCTTGAGAATTTCTTTTGGGTCTTGTTCATCCATAGGCCTGAGTATTAATCTGCTGCCGGTTGGACGCCAGGTGCAGGCGGGGGCGCAGCAGCTTGCCGCTTGAGTATACTATCGGTATTTTTTGCATCACGCATTATTGCCCTTTGGGCAAGCGCTCGATATGCCTGAGCGAGCATGAGCTGCGTATGGGCCGCACTGGCTGCAGCCAAGTCGCCAGCGCGGTAGGCGGCGGTGAGTGCCTCCTGAGCCTTCGTCGCTGCAATGGTTGCTTGCGTGACGCGTTTTAGCTGAGCAGCAGAAGCGGGCGAATTGTTATCGGTCGGGTCGCTGGGGGTGTCTGACTGAGCAGCAGGAGCGGGCGAATTGTTATCGGTCGGGTCGCTGGGGGTGTCTGACTCTGCTGGTGAAGCGCCGGCGGCTGGCCCGCGGGCGTTTTTGACATCGATGCTGGCGTTTTTGACATCGAATCTGACATTCGGCGGCATATCAGGGGGGCCGGGATGAAGCGGAAGATGCGCAGTACCGAGATTCGATGTGCGGTGGTCGTCACGTTCGCGATGGTCATCGGGTTGTGGGGGGCGGTGCTTCTTTTCGAAAATACGCTTGGTCGCCCACTTGATCGTCCGCTCTGCGCCGTGAGCAGCTAGCTTGCTTGACAAAAGAAGCGCCGCAACGAAGAAGCCGATGACGATCGCGAAGGTGACGACCGCACCCATGAGCGTTATGTCCCCTGAATCGAAGGCTTGCGAAAGGCTGCCGGCCTGGAGCGGGCTCGTATCCATGATCTTGAGCCCGATGAAAACGAGGAGCAGGAAGATAGGAGCGAACAGCGATTGCTCCATCAGCGCACTCCACCACCGTTCCGTAATGTCTTTGAGAAACGGCACCGCCATTCCGGCGAAGCCTATCGGAGCAGTGACCATGATGATAGACAGGACGATGACACGGATCAAGAGCATGACGCCTGCTGCCAGGAATACGACCGTGAGCATGATCGAGGAGAGCATGAGGCCGTACAAGGTCGTTATCATATTGATTGAGTAATCAATGTCGGCCACACGCAACACATTATAGTCAGGGGGCTCGAATACCGCGGAGAGGCCTGAGGTACTCATAATCCGGGCCGTCAGTCCGTAGTTCTTGGCGCAATTCTCACTGCTGGTCTGCGGCGGACACTCTTCTACCACCGTCGACTGAGCATTGATGGCCATGCTGAGGCCGTTTGAAACGTCGATGACCGCCTCTGTGGCGAAGAGGCTGAAGTTGAGCAGCGCCGCGAAGATGATGAGGTGCGGCAGCGTCTTCTTCATCGTATAGTTCTCCAGGTTCAGGATGGTCGCGATGCCGATGAATACGAAACTGAACAAGAGGAAGATATTGCCCACGTCACGCAAGATGCCCCAGGCAATCAAGATGCCTGAAGAGTTGCCGAAATTCTCCGCGAACTGGAACACCGTCTCGATGAGCATCCAGTTGAAAAACCCCGCCGCGAGGAATAAGAAGAAGTTGACGAGGTGGAAGAAGAGATACGAGAGACCGATGAATGGCTGCAGCACGAGGCTGAAGATGCCTTGCGCTGGCGACCTAACGACAGTTGAAACGACAGTTGAGATCTGCTCGCGCAGGAAATCAATTTGTTCTTCCTGCGTGGTACATCCGCCGGACCCCTCGCCAAAGATTATGTGCAGGCTCCCTTGCGGACAATGGATTGCGAGCGCAGGTTGCGGAAGTGCAAAAGAAGCTAGCGCGACGAGCAGGAAAAGCGCTCCGAGGATTCCCTTTGTATGAAACCTTGTTTGGGTAGTATCCACGGCATCTAATCGGTAGAATCACACGCAGTCTCCTCGAGAGTCGTCATCTGTACGTACAGCGTGTCCCCCAACTCCGGATTAGACGATGCCTGCGTGACCGCCTCGCCGATTTCCGTATTGCTAGGTCCCGTATTAAGAAGCAGGCTATACGCCTCAGACGCAGCGGCCGTCTGTCCTGGCTGCCCGAGCATGGTACGGATGCGCTCTATCTCTGCTATGGCGCTCGCTGCGTCCGCGATGGCGGCGTCCGCGCGTGCGATAAGCGGTATGACGTCGCTGTTGAGGACCTGTTGGTTGGTGCCCTTGGATAGACAGCTCTCAAGCTCGGTCTTTGCTCCGAGCGCGGCGGCGCGTATCTTCTGCCAGCTGCCTCCATATGAATTAATCTGCGTCTCGTGATCATCGAGCTTTTCTGCGAGCGCGGCGTTCGCATTAGTGTTGGTGTTGGTGTTCTGGCCTATAGAGTCGGTGAGCGAACGCCCGCCTCCGGCCGTGGACTCCGAAGAGCCAAGGAGGCCGGTGCCGCCGATTACCTGCGTAACTAGCTGCGAGACCAGGGCGCCGACAATCTCGTTGATGGAATCGGCTAGCTCCAACTGACGCAGACCGGAACCAAGAGTGTGCTCTAGCTGGGCCTCGATGACTGATCCTGGGGTGTTGATGGTGTGCCCGAGACATGCGTCGGAATCCTTAAGCGGCGTAGAGGTCGAACCGCTTGCGTACTGCTTGCAGTCTCCACGCCATGAGAGGAATCCATTGCCGGCTCGGAATTCCTCGATGCGCTGGTTTACCTGAGAATCGAGTCGATCGATGAGCTCGTCGTAGGCGGCGAACCGCGAACAATACGGGTTGTTTCCGCAAGTGTTGTTCGCTGCGCTAAATGCGTTCCATCCTCCCTGCGAGAAATCACCGCTCAAAAACGCTTGGGAATTCTGGCTGAAGTTGTCGAGCGTATACCGCAAGCGAGCTGCGAGACGGTCACCGCTGGTATAGAGGTAGTAGCCGGCGATGATTCCTTCGCCAATACTTTCGGCAAAGGGGGATTGGATCATGTCGCCCTTGCCCGTATCTGTAAGAAGATCATTGAGGAAGTCGGTCGCCACCGCGTCCCCTAATTGGCGGAGGTTGGTGTTGAGATCAGTCGCAAATGCAGGAGATCCTTCGAATCCGGAGTTGACCCAGTTGACGATGCTCTGGGTGAGCGAGTTCACGACCGCCTTGGCAGCGGCCCATGCGATACCGTTTAAGACCTGGTAGACGAAACTTTCCTCCGCCTCAGTTCCTTCTATGGTGACGAGCGTTGCTTCTGCTACCGGCGCGGTGACAGGGACGAGCAGTGGGGCAGCTTCTGCGCGCTGCGGAGCAACCACCAGAGGAGAAAAGAAGAAGATACCGATCAGGAGTCCGGCGATGGTATTGCTTGCCCTTCTGTTCCAAACGGTGCTCATGGCGTTGGTGATGAACGGACGATGCTCAGGATAACGGCCCCCGGTTCGCCAGCTACCGGCTCGCCTTCAGACATGATAGCGCTTGAGAGAACGCGAAGCGCGCCCATGAACTCGCTGGCTGCTGGCTGGTAGAGCGAAAGGGCACCGAGCACGAGCAGCGGGTCCTCTTTATAGGAAGCCACGGCGTTCGTCGCCTTGGCGAGCGTGTCGTAGGAACGAAGCAGCTGGAGGTGCTGCGCTGAAAAACGTACCGGTGCTACGACAGAGGCGAGCGCGTTCGCTTTGTTCGCATACATGCGGGCGAGCGCGTCGAGCTTCGCTTTCGCGCTCTCGTCACCGACTTCGATATAATCTTGCGCCAACGCAAGCGGGCTCGCAGCGTTATCGGGAGACTGGTACGCAAGCATCACTTGCTCGACAGAGGCAACGTACGTATCGGTGCTGACGCTCGTCGACTGACGGACGGACGAGAGCGTATACGAAGATTTCAGATCTTCGCTCGCCTTCGCGCTGAAATCCCGGAGCAAGAACGAGACGAGCGCCTGCTGATCAGCAGCAGCCATCGGCTGGCCTCCGCTTGCATTCATGTAACTTTCTAGGAATACGCGCGAGAATTTCTCCGTAAGCGAAAGCGGAGCCGGAGGACTCCCTGGGAGTGTCGAGGAATCGACCGCCTCTGGAATCTCTTCAGACTCGAATTTAGGCTTCACGAGGCCTGCAGCTACCGCGGCGCCATCGTTCATGCCGTCTTGCACGGACGAAGCATCGTCAGGGTCAGTGCCGTAGAGCGCTTCTTGCCAGTCTGGCAGACCGTCAGCATCCGTATCTTTAGCAGCGTATGCTTTCAGCAATTCTTCAGTGTCCTCTGCGCTCACTTCACGTAGGCTTCCCGGACCCGAAATGAAGAACGCAACGAGCACGAAGACGGTGGAGACTCCGAGAGCGACAAAGATGCTTATAGCGCGGAGAGAATAGGCCATATAACGTATATAAATAGTATCACGCCACTCAGCAAAGGCTCAGCGCGTATACCTTATATGTGTATTAGGAAGAAAGGTGTTCTGCGATGACTTTCCAGGCAGGCAGCGGCACCTCTTCCGGGCGTACTTTTTCGGTCAGCGACGCTGACGCGAGCGCGGCTTTCACGGCCCCGGAGTCAGCTAGCGCCTCGAGATTTTTCGCCAATTGCTTCCGTTTGTGCATAAACCCCGTACGTACGACCTCAAAGAAGCGCTCTTCCTCTTTCAACGAAGCGAAATCGCTGTGTATATCCATGATAGAAAGGACCGCCGAGTCGACATTGGGCGCCGGCCTGAAAGCGCCGCGAGGTACGGTGAAGCGGTATTTGGGCGTCCCGTAGGTCTTAACGGAGATCGACAACATGCTCTCCTTCTTGTCCCGAGCGATACGCACAGCAACCTCCTTCTGCACGAGCAAGGTCATGGAAGACGGCTTCCGTTTCGCGGTCAGAAACGTACGGATGATTTCGCCGGTGATGTAGTACGGGATATTAGCGACTAGCTTGTAGTCTTTCAGGGTATCGCTATCGAAATTGCGGATATCCTCGTTCAAAACGGTCAGCCGCCCTTCCTGTATTTCTTGCGCGAACGCTTCAATCAGTACCGCAACTAGCTCATGATCTGCTTCGACGGCGACCACGCTTCCCGCGCGACCAAGCAGAGCGCGCGTCAGCATCCCGGTTCCCGGCCCGATTTCAAGCACCGTGTCCGTCGGATTCAATTCGGCCGCATCAGCGATGCGTTCCGTGATGCGCCGATGCATGAGGAAATTCTGCCCGAGAGATTTCTTCGGACGCATTTATTGTGATGTACCAAAGATAGTAATCGTGCCAGTTACGGGCAAGACACCGCAGGGCGTGCCGGCCGTAAGACAGACGCCGCCGCCGACAAAGTTACCGATGATGAATGCGCCTGGCTTATAAAACGAACCGAAGAGAAACGGCGTCGAGATGCCTGGCTGCATGAGATAGGTGCCCGGGATTGGCCCGACGACGGTGAGCAGCTGCCCGGCGCTGCAGGTGCAAGGCACCGATACGGTTATTACTCCGCCGAATGGAACGCCGAAGGCGTGTGCGGGCGCAGGGATCGAAAAGACAACCGCGGCTACTAACGTGATGGACGCGAGAAGTTTCATAGAAATAAGTATAGCAGAATTAGTCGATGACATATTCTTCATTCCCGTCCGCATATTCGACGAGTGACGCGTCGATATCGCTGAGAAATGATGAGGCCTCCTGCAGATAATCAGTCCCGTAGATGCGACGCACGCGAGCGAGGGTCAGGTACAGGCGCTCTCGAGCGCGTGTAACCGCGACATAGAAAAGGCGCCGCTCCTCTTCCTCATCGCGCTCTTCGTCATTCATGCCTTCGTGCGGGAATAACCCTTCTTCAAGACCTGCGACGAACACCGCATCGAACTCAAGGCCCTTGGCTGCGTGCACGGTCATGAGCGTCACGCCCGTCTTCTCTTTCTTGCGGTCGAGCTCGTCTTGATCGCCGGCGAGCGCCGCTTCGGCGAGAAACGACGCGATACCTTCCATGCCCGGAAGATCGTCGTGGCGGCTCGCCAAGGTCGCGAGTTCCTGCGCATTCTCGAAACGTTCCGCATCCTCATCGGTTCCTTTCTCAAGAGCCGCACGCATGCCACTTTCCTCGATCACCATGCGCACAAACGCTGAGGGCGTTGCTGTTTGCGCAGCCTGGTTAAGCCGCGCGAGCGTGCTTTCGAACGCTTCGACTTTCGAGCGCTCCCCTGCGCGTAGGTCATCGCGTTTCCCCGCGAGCAGTTTGCCGATCGTGGTTTTCCCGATGCCGCGAGACGGAGCCTGCACCGCACGCATGCGATCCGCTTCACGCGTCGGGTCGAGCGCGAGACGCACCCATGCGATCACGTCTTTCACTTCCTTGCGATCGAAGAACTGCGTGCCGAGCAATTTGTACGGAACGCTCTCGGACAAGAACGCTTCCTCGATCGCACGCGATTGGAAGTTCGTGCGGTACAGCACGGCGATCTTTTCCGCAGACACGCCACCCTGTATCAAGCGTCGTGCTTCAGTCGCGATGAACCGCGCTTCTTCTTCTGCTGTGTTGGCTGCATGTACGCGAATCGGCTCTCCGGATTCGTTATCCGTTACCGATGACTTCTCTTTGCGATTGCGATTCTTCTCGATGATGGCGTTCGCCGCGTCGACGATGTTCTTGCTCGACCGGTAGTTGTGCTCGAGCACGACTGTCTTCGCGTCAGGATACGCATGATCGAACTCGAGCAGGTTCTCGATGGTCGCTCCGCGCCACGTATAAATCGTCTGATCGATGTCGCCGACCACGAACAGGTTCTTGCGCGTGCCGCACAGGAGCGCGGCTAACTTTCCTTGCAGCGCATTGGTGTCCTGATATTCGTCGATGTGGATATAGTGGAACCGCTCCTGTACCTGCGCACGCACGTCATCGTGATCGCGCAGCAGCTTCACGGGAAGCGAGATGAGGTCATCAAAATCAAGCGCCTTCTCTTTCTTCAATACTTCCTGATAGCGCAGCCATACTTCAGCTGCAGTGCGTGAGCGATAGCCATCGCGGGAATGCTTCTCGAAAAACGCGGGAGCATCGAGTCCGTCGCCCTTGGCCTTACTGATGCGCGACAGAATCGCACGCGGCTCGTACTCCTTCGGGTCCATGTCCATCGCCTTGAGCGCGCCCTTGATTGCTCGGATAGAATCATCGCGATCAAAGATGGTGAAATGGCGAGGGATGCCCATCGCGCTTCCGTAGGTTTCAAGCAATTCACGTCCGAGGCCATGGAACGTAGCGACGAACGGGAGCGACCCGCGCTTCCAGGTAGCAATCTCCGTCCCGAGGGACTTCCCGAGGCGCTCTCGCATCTCGCGCGCAGCTTTATTGGTGAACGTAACGGCGAGTATCTTCTCGGGAGCGATTCCTTGGCGGATCAGGTGATAGATGCGGGTGGTGAGGACCTTCGTCTTCCCTGAGCCTGCGCCCGCGAGAACCGAAACGGGACCATCGACGGCGAGCACTGCTTCTTTTTGTCGCTCATTGAGGCCGTCGAGGTACTGCATCAGCGCACTATAGCAAACGGCGCGTGATATAATTATTTGCGTGAAGCGTCCCTCAGTTCTCCTTCTGGTGCTTGGGGTCATCGTGGTGCTCCTCCTTATAGCAGCGGCCTTTTTCTTCCTGAACCGGTCGGGTGAACCAGGGACCGAGCAAGCCTTCTTCCCTTCCTCAGGCGATCGCACGTTCTCGGCTGCGACCTCGACCCTCCGCTCTTCCGAACAGGCGTTCTTTTTCCCTGATCATCCGGAAGATATGGAGGATGCGGAAGTAACAATTCCCGTCTCTAATTCTGGAACGAAGCCGCCGACGGCTTCTGCTCCGAGTAAGCCGAGAACCCCCTTTGATATCATCGCCGATCTGTATGCGAGATTCCGGGGCGGCCCCACTGGTAGCGCGGGCACGAGCGTCAGTACCAACGGAAGCGGCACGGGTGTCCCGTATGCCCCGACCGATGGAATCGGAACGACGTATGTCCCCGGGCAAGGTTCTACGGACTCTTCCGACTCTTGGATCGACGGGAGGCCAAGCGGAGGGGACGACGAGGACCTCTTCAGATTCGATCCGGAGACCGGGGATTTGTGGGTAGGAAACGTGCATTTCGTCTTCCGGGGCGGCGCCCACCTCCCAGACAACTCGACAAGCGACGTGGTCGGAGACCCGGATAACATGGTCGCCGGCACGACGATCGGCGTACTTATCGGCTCATTGTTCGGAGATCCTGGACTCGGGCTTGCGATCGGCACGGCGCTCGGGAGCAACCTCTATGACGGCTTCACCTTGCAAGACTTCGACATCTCGTTTGATGAAGGTATGCCCTCGTTTGGCGGCAATAGCCTAGGCGGAGACGAGGAAGGCGAGGGCGGAGAAGGAGGGGAGGGAAAAGGGTTCGGGGGGGCCGTGACCGGCACTGCCGAGTGCACCTGCTCTGTGGATTCGTACAAGTTTGAAATCAGCGGGACGTCTCAGTACACAGGGACCTATGTGGTAACGGCAACCACTGAGAAGTATGGAAGCAAGAAGACGGTAGGAAACTTCAACGTCCTTGGCCTCTATACGGAAGGAACGGGGTCTGGCCTCTGCATGAGGTACGTCGGAGAGAGCTGCGAGGAGGTCAATATAAGTAAGGGACTGATAACCCAATATTCGAGTTCTGAGGATTAAAACGGCCTACAATAAGGCTATTTCATGCTGTCCACATCTTCATCTGCCGGTCATTGACCCTTCGGGGTGGGCGGGTATAATGCCCTAATCGGAAGACACGGATGCACGAAAGAAATGGCCTAGGTAAGCCATTTTTGTATATATCTGAAGCGCCAGACCAAGTCCCTACCACTCTCTGATCTCATCAAAATCACACACAAGAATCTCTCGCAGCGGGAATCGGGTTCGTAGAATTATTTGGGCTCTCACCGGTTTGGCGGCCGTAGGTACGGCCTCCCTCGCTGTTGTTTCTACCCTCCCGACTACCGTAGGAGCGTTTTGGCCGTTCTCGATCGCCTCTGCCCAGGAAGGCGGCGAGCCCCCTATCCTCCACGACGAGACCCTTCCTCTCCTGAAGGCCGCTATCAACTCAGACCCGAACCCATCCAAGGGAGGCTGGGAGATCGCTATGAGCGAAGGCTCGGCACTCATCGCCCACGCGGGTCCTGAAGGCACCCTCCCGTACCGCGAGAGCGCGAACAAGAACGGCGCCATCTCTTTGTATACGGTCCGCGAAGGCGATTCGCTCTCAGAGATCGCAAGCATGTTCGGCGTTTCGATGAACACCATCCTCTGGGCTAACGACCTCCAGAGCGCGAAGCTGATTCGCCCGGGCATGGAACTTCTCATCCTTCCGATCACCGGAGTTAAGTATGAGGTAAAGAAGGGCGGCACCTTAAGCGACATCGCTAAGAAGTTCGACGTCCCGGTCGAAGATATCGCCGCGTTCAACGGTCTTGATTCGAACGCTACGCTTGCTGCGGGCCAGGAAGTCATCGTGCCTGGTGGAGAGATAGCGAAGACTACTTCGAAGTCTTCTTCTGGCACCACCACGAAGGTGGGTACCGTCTCCAAGTCCCTTCCTTCGACTTCCGGCTACTTCGCGAACCCTGTTCCAGGAGGACGCCGCTCGCAGGGGATCCACGGATACAACGGCGTTGATATCGCAGCACCGAGCGGCACGCCGATCTACGCTGCTGCAGCCGGAACAATCACGGTTGCTAAGGGCGGAGGCGGATACAACGGCGGATACGGAAATTACATCGTCATCTCACATGAGAACGGCATGCAGACTCTGTATGCGCACATGTCATCGCTCGCCGTCTCAGGCGGCGCGGTCGACAAGGGCGAGCTCATCGGCTACATAGGAAACACAGGCAAAGCGACAGGTAACCATCTGCACATCGAGGTGCGCGGAGGGAAGAACCCGTTTTAAGTAAGGTCTACGAACAGCGCGCACTTTAGTGCGCGCTGTTTTTTATTTCTTCTTCGCCTTCGCTTCCTTCACACGGTATCGTACGATCTTTCGTATGAGGGCGAGGGGAAGCGGCTTGTCGTGAGGAAACGAAACGGATGATTTGCTCGTCTTATATGCAGCCAGTTCTTTCTTCAGCGCTCCAACCGCCGCCGGCAAGACGTAGAGGCCGATATGCTTGGCGTACCCTCCGAAATAAAGGAGTGGGCCGTTCAACCTATAGGACGGCATGCCGTAACTCATCTTCTCTTCGGCCTGCGGAGCCTCTTTCTTGACGATGCTCCTGATCAAACGTAATCGACTCCTCACTGCCGGTGCATGCGCGGCGATGTACTCTGATACCGTTTTGGATGCGGTTAAATCCACAGATTTATCTTACCTTATCGAGCAAGCGGCCTGGGACGATGTTGGAACCTTTTCGAGTATAAAGAAATACTAATTTCTGGGGCACTCTTCTTTATCATTACAGATGTGAAATACACTAGCTCCCTTTTATCTTTTCCTCAAGAATCGTTCGAAGTTCCTGTGTACCAGGTGCGCTGCTCATCTGACCGCCATTGAAAGCGCTCGCCTTCAGAAGCGCTGCACACTCTGCAAGAGAGACATTATCATTTATATATTTCCGAGCTCGCTCAAGACGTTCTTCAAGAGACATGCGTGCAACTTCGTTCTTCAATTCTTCGGGCGAAGCGGTCTTGTAGTTTCCAACGCTCGCGACGAATGCATTTCCCACAGCTTTGCACGTCGCTCTCCGTCTTCACCAACATGCTTTCCTCCTTCAATAAAAGGGACGTCGAAATTCATTTCGGCTTTTTGGCTCATAACAAATATATGGTTGGGTAAATCTTAAATAAGGGTAGCACTTATTGGGCAACCACCCCAGGATAGTTGGCAGACCAGGATTCGAACCAACCCGTCTTAGATTGATTTCACAGTAGAACCGCGCGCGTAGGGCGCGGTTCTTGATTTTATACTGGTGCTACCGGAGTCTGCGAGAGAGTGCGGTACGCGTGCATCATCGCAAGGATGGATACCGGGATGGACACAAAGAGCCCGACCAACAGCACGATCATGCCGAGGATGTTGATACCGAGGATAGCAAGGCCGAGCACAAAGAGGCGCCAGCGGTTCCCTCGAGTGATCCGAGCGCTTTCTTTCATGGCTTCGATAGGGCCGAGGCCGCGGTCCATGACGAGATAGAGCGCCATACCGAACACGAGCGAAACGATGACGCCTGGGATGATGAGGAGGATGAGGCCCACCACGAACACGACGCCGAACAGAAGCGCCGTAAGCACGTACTTCACGAACGGGTGCGGCGTCCACAGATCCTTGAGGCGGAGAGTTTCGACGCTGTCATGGGCTTTCAAGTAGAACTTGGTGACTCCCATGTAATTGAGCACGATCGATACATACGCTCCGATAATCGTGATAGCGAGCAGGAGGATGCCGAACACGAGCGCGAGCGCGTTCTCGGCGTTCATCTGGACACCAACGTTTAAGAAGCTAGAAACCAAGTTGAAAGCGAAACTGACGAAGAACAGAACGAACGCCGCTTTGACGAATATCCACGGGCGTTTCTTGAACGTATTCTAGCCGAACGAGAGGCACTCCTTGATGGATAATTTCATGTTGGTACTAGTTAGTCTGTAAATGCGCCTTGCAGGTCCGTGCTGCGGGATCGGCGTTGAGGCGTGCTGCCTCTATTTCCTCGCCCGAAACGGTACAGATGCCGTAGGTTCCGGCATCGATACGTTCGAGCGCAGCCAGCACTCCATTGTACCTAATTTCTAGGTCTTTTAGGATTGCCGTGTTGGCTTCGTAGCCCTCAATCAGGTCAGCCGCATCGTTAGGATCAGACTCCTGCCGGGTCTCGGGCGGGAGCGCTTCCCAGTCGTTTGGATTAGAAGGGTTCCTGCGGCCGAGCGTGCCTAGCTGCGTCTCGAGGTGATTCTTCTCTTCCGTGAGTCGTTGCTTGTAGTCGTCAGTATTCATGTCCGGCACTGTAGCACACTCGTGCGCCCCTACCAGCTAGTTGGACTTCGTCGCGGCGAGACGCTCAAGGAGCTGCGTGAACGCCGCTTCGTCGCGCGCGATCACCAAGGTCTCCTTGTCGCGATAACCATAGAGCAAGACCGTGCGGCCTAGAGAGTCCCGGAGCGCACGCACGTCGCGGCTTGCTACCACATCATCCTCAAACACTGGCGGAGGAAGCGGTGCTGGCGGCGTAGAGGTCGCGGTCGTCGTTGAGACCGGAGGAGCCGGGTCAGGGTGGAGCGGATACAGAGGCGCGAGATTGGTCGCGATCGTGTCCTCCCATTCGAGCATCCCGGCGAAGGTACGCTCGAAGGAGGAGACACGGAGGATGAAGAATGCGCGCGTTTCCTCACCGGCATGTATGACGCCGACCGTACTCTCGTCGAGGACGTTACGCAGCAGGATGTCCGGCGCTGGCAGCGCGAGCGCACGAATAAGGACGCCTCCTGGCTGTGGGAACGTGACGACGGTCCCTTCCTCGGTAGTGCTTGAAGTGGTGACGTACGTAATGAGCACGTTTCCTGACGGAAGCGGCTGCCCCACGGCCGCTGCAAGCGAGAGCATGAGGCTCTCTCCTGTACCGATCACCTGCTTCCGAGCATCAGCAAAGACAAGCGACGGCACACTCTGCTCGGTCGGGACGATCGACAGGTGGTTAGCCCAACGATACGCGGTGTAGATACCGACAATGCCGAGAAGCACTAGCATGCCCGCGACGATGAAGAGTACGCGATTCTTCGCCTTAGCAGTAAGGGTATGCGACGGCGTGCTTCCTGCGTCCTTCTCTGCAGCGAGCACGGAGAATACCGACGCGTTCTTCTCGTCTATGTGTTCAGCGAAATCGCTCTTGTAAGTATGGATAGGAGCCGCCTTCTCTGCAACCGGTGGCTTCGTTAGAGGAATGGGCGTTACACCAGGAGCGGGAGCGGCTGCAGGAGAAACGGGCGCAGACGCGGGAGCCGTCTGACGGACTGCCTTGATTTTCTCGCGCAGACGCTCGAGTATCTCGTTGCGAGATTCTTTTTCCGCTAGCGCCGGAGCCATCAGTTTCTCGGTCTCCGACTTTACCGGAGGGGGAGGAACAGGAGCCGGTGCAGGCTTCGACTCAACAACTGGCGCTGGAGGCGGAGGCAGCACCACCGGCTCCATGCTTTGCGGTGGTTTCTTGCCGGTAGCCATCGCCACATCTTTGGCGAAGGTGCGGACATGGGAAGCGCGCGCAACGCTTCCGGTATCAGGTGCTGCTGGTGTCGGTTGGTCAGCCACGATACTTCATATTGTACACGCAGGAGCGTGTATCTTCCCGGAACTTATCCGCGGGAGGTCATCGTGAAGCGCTTCGGGTCCTCACACATGTCGGTGAAGGCGTGCGCTGCCTCTCGCAACTTGGAAGATGAAGAACGGCCAAAGGAGATGACCTCCACCTGGCAGCCTTCGTTCATATCTAGGTACTCGATCAGAGGAACGAAGTCGCCGTCGCCACTGGCAATCACGATGGTATCCAGTTTCGGAGCCATCTTCACCGCGTCGATAGCAAGTCCCACGTCCCAGTCTGCTTTCTTGGCCCCATCTGAGAAGATCTGGAGGCCTTTGACCTTGGTCTCGATGCCCATCTTGGTGAGAGCCTCGAAGAAGCCTGACTCGTCGCCGCTCTCAGTCGAGATGACGTAGGCCACCGCTCGCACGAGGACGCGACCTCCCACGGCATCAGCCAGGACGTTGGCGAAGTTAACGCGAGCCTTATAAAGGTGCTTGGCGCTGTGGTAGAGGTTCTGCGTGTCTATGAAAACCCCTACACGCTGCGCCGGATGTTTGATTACCGGCATATAGATTGTATGTAAAACGCTTATAAAAATGGAGCACTCTGCCCCCGCATCATCTTACCACCTGCGAAAGAAGAAACCGCCTCGAGGGCGGTTATCTTACTTCTTGAGCCCGAGCTTCTTGATGACCGCGGTGTAGCGGCGCTTATCATTCTTCTCGAGGTAGCGCAGGTGCGTGCGGCGGTTAGCCACCATCTGCAGCAATCCACGGCGGGAGTGCAGATCCTTCTGGTTCTTCTTGAGGTGCTTGGTGAGCTCCTCAATCTGACGAGAGAGAACGGCGACCTGGACGTCGGCTGAGCCGGTGTCCGTGTCGTGTCGGGCGGCGCTTTTGATGGCCGTCGCTTTTACGCGCTTGGTAAGCATGATAGGGAGGATTCTAGCACATCTTTACAAAAAGCGCAAGTGTTTCCTAGTAGGTTTAGGGCTTCCGGGGAGCGAGGTTGAACTGCAGCTTCTCTATGAGGTCCTGGAGCTGGGAGAGTACCGCCTCTTGGTCTGCTGGGGCCATGTTAGGGACGGCGGCGCCGATGTCCTCGATAGTGAGCTCGGTAAATCCCTGGGTGGCGACAAAATGCACGAACTCTGCCGGATGGAGCGCTTGGAACTCCTCTGCGACCTTACTTCGATTCCCAAATCATAAGATCTAGCTTGGCGGCTAGCTCCCCTGGGGTAGGGCCGCTACTCTCCCTCTCTGGTGTTTGTTCAGTCATAGGTCGGATTATGGTTTCTTAAAACCCTCGAGTGCCTTGAGCAACTCCATAGGAATGGTGAAAACGATCGTGTTGCTTTGGTCAGAGGATATATCGTTGATCGATTGCAGCGTACGGAGGTGGAGCGCGCCTGGGACTGCTGAGAGCATCGCCGCCGCCTTTGAGACGTTCTCTGCGGCAGCCAATTCTCCCTCGGAGTTGATGATGACCGCCCGCTTCTCACGTTCAGCCTCTGCCTGCTTGGCAATCGTGCGCTGCATGTTGTCTGGGAGCGATACATCCTTCAATTCAACGTTCTGCACCTTGAGCCCCCAAGCGTCCGTCTCCTTGTCGACGATCTCACGGATGCGGTCAGCAATCTTGTCGCGACCGGAGAGAAGCTCGTCGAGAGTGACTTCTCCAACGATGTTACGCATCGTTGTCTGTGCGTACTGGGAGATAGCCGCGCGGAAGTCCTCTACCTCAATAATGGCCTTCTCTGCATCCGCGACCTTGTAGTAGATGACGGCGTTGACCTGTACTGATACGTTGTCGCGAGTGATGGCGTTTTGATCGGGGACATCAATCGCCTTGGTGCGCATGTCCACCTTCTGGAAGGACTGGAAGACCGGGATGATCACGTTCCAGCCTGGGCTCATGATTCCTGAGAAGCGGCCCATAGTGAACCGGACGCCGCGCTCGTACTGGTTGACCTGCTTGATAACCGCGATGAGCACCACAATCCCTATCGGAATTAAAAACGATATAAGTAGTTCCATATACCCACAGTATACAACATGGCATCTCATAGAAATATTGTACGAAGTGCTACACTTTCCGCATGGATGCAGAGAGCCTGAAGCGGCAATTCCTCGAATATATCGAGATAGAGCGAGGGCGCGCCGTGAAGACCATCGAGAACTACGACCACTACCTCTCCCGATACTTCGCTCAGATGGGAATCAAGAATGTCTCGGACATCACCGATGCAAGCATCCGCGAGTTCCGCATGTGGCTCAATCGCCAGCCAGGAGTCACGGGCTCAATGAAGCGCAGGACGCAGAACTACTATCTGATCGCCCTGCGCGCCTTCCTGAAGTTCCTTCGCAAACGCGAGATTGATTGCATCTCTCCCGAGCGGATCGAGCTGGCGAAACTCCCTGAGCGTTCGCTCGACCTCATTACCTCAGCAGAATTGGGTCGCCTGATGAAAGCGACTGAGGGCACGGATGAGAAGGCGCTTCGTGACCGCGCCATCCTCGAGCTATTCTTCTCGACCGGGCTTCGCGTCTCGGAACTCTGCGCGCTTGATTCGGATCTCGATCTCTCCCGCGACGAACTCTCCATCCGCGGAAAGGGCGAGAAGGTGCGAGTAGTCTTCCTCTCCCCTGACGCCAAAGATGCCGTTCGCGCGTATCTCAAAGGCCGCAAAGACATGGAAGAAGCATTGTTTGTGAACATCCCGACGGTCGGAAAGAAAACACCGGGCCGCCTGACACCACGCGGGATCCAGTTGATGATCAAGAAGTACGCGACGAAGGCTGGCATCACCAAGAAGGTGACCCCCCACGTGTTACGACACTCGTTCGCGACTGACCTTTTAAATAACGGAGCTGACATACGAAGCGTGCAGGCCTTACTCGGCCACGCTTCTATCGTGACGACTCAGATCTATACGCACGTCACTGATGCGCACCTACGAGAGGTGCACAAGAAATTCCACGGGAAGAGCGGAGGCTGATCTTACCCGGCAACTTTCTCCAATCCCGCATAGAGATTGTCTTCTATCTCAATCTCGCCAGAAGACAGGGTTTCTTGCGTCAGCTTGTTCCCTCGCTCTCCAGGAACATATATCTCCTCTATGCCCGGCAGCTTCTTCGTCGATTTTACTTTCTCTATCATCTGAGTGACTCCCTTTTTCATCGCCTCGGCTCCCATGAACAAGTCAGGGTTGACCGCGAGTATGAAATGGCCGCCCCAGTTCCCGGCGACATCTCCAACGCCCGTGAAATAAGCACCCATGAGCGGGCCAGTGAATGCCTGGACCATCATCGAGAGTCCGGAACCCTTATGGCTTTGGTCGAAGCTGCGGATCGATCCCCCGTCCAACACATCCGACGGCTTGATAGTGGGGTTCCCTTCCTTGTCGTAGGCGATGCCTTCCGGAAGCATGCGCCCGGCCGTATCTGCCTCGACGACACCGAAATACGCCATCGCAGCCGTCGTCATATCGAGCACCATCGGTTCCTTCTCAGACGGGACGGCGATTGCCAGAGGATTAGTACCGAACACTGCTTCCGAAGAACCTTCTGCGGCGACCGTTTCCATGGAGCCCGCAAACACGATGCCCGCCAAGCCCGCATCAGCGATCTTCTTCGCATAGAACCCGAGCGCACCCGAAGACGTATTGATATGGTTTATACCGACTATCGCAATGCCGCTCTGTTTCGCTTTCTGTATAGCGAGATCGGTCGCCTGATTGACCACGACCATCGCATGATTCTCCGTTCCGTTGATGAGTGCGGATACCGGGCTCTCTTTCTCGATGGTGATCGTTCCCGCATTCGCCGACTTCGGAATGCCTTTGCCGATTAGCTTCACGATGCCCTGGTTGTTCCCTCGCAGCTGCGCGTACAGGAGGACCTCTGAGATAATGACGGCTTCTTCCTGCGTGTAGCCGTACCGCAGAAGCGCCTTGTTGATCAGGACATTCAAGTCTGTAAGTTGTACTTTCATGGATTCTTAGTGATTTTCCCTCGAAGAATAATTATAACCATAATCAGGCTCATGAGGAGTATCTCCACCTGAAAGAAGTATGTGGCAATCGAATAGGTCGAGAGCGCCGCAATCGCAAGTACGTTCCTGATAATGCTGATGGTATACAGCGAGGTCGTTTCGCTCGTGGGATCCTTCAGTGTTTTACGGATGGTCGGGGCGAAGGCGAAGGCATCAATAAGCGCAGCAGCGACTATCGATATGGTCGGGTCGTTCGTGATAATCCATGGAATGATGGAGGCGAGCCCTGCGACAAAAAATACCTTGTCAGACGTTGTGACGTCCTTGCTCCCTCGCCCGGACGAAAGGATCGTTATGTAAATCGTTGCGACTGCTCCTATGCCGGTTGCCCAAGCGCCAGGACCTCCGCCCGCAACCCATTGACCAAGAAACCCGACCACCATAACGATTGACCATAGAACCCAAGTGAACACATGAGGCCTGGTCTTTCTCTTTAAGATATCCCGTATGTACGGAACGTAGCCGACAACCGCAAGTATGGCGGCGATACCGCCTAGGTATTCCTTGATGTATTCAATGCTGATGACTATACCTTGGCAATCGTATGCACCTGCGCGCTCGTCGGCAACGCCCTGCCTGACGCATTCAGGAAGTAGACGATCGCCCAGCGTGCAGCGTCATCAGAGACCGTATCTTCGGATGCCTGGATGACGTCATGCCACGCAGCCGGGATCTGCCCACCTGTGAGTTCCGGGAAATGGAAGCCCGGCATAAAAAGCGCGGTCCCTTCTTTGTGCACCACCGAAACCAAAGAGGCATCATCCTTCCCTACTCGGAGCCCAGGGGCACTCTCTGCAAGCGCGAGCGTGCAGCCTCCGCGATCATAGTGCGCACGAGCCAGGAACTTCCCCATGCCGGTGGCGTCATATTTGAGGAACCGGAGTGCCCGCTCAAGCGGCCTGCCTTCTTGCACGAAGGAATCATATAGTCCGGGAAACTCAGGATCCAGTTCGGATAACACCTTCCGTGCCGCCGTTTCCGCATGCTCGAATATCCCGTGCGCCGTATCGAGGAATGCGGCTACTTCTGGTGTGGTCTCTGCGATCGAGCGCAAACGCTCGCGAGCATCAGGGTGGTAGTGGAAGTATTCCTTATAGTCTCTGTTCCCCACTTCCCCGTCCTTCTCGCCTTTCGTACGAACATACCCGACCTCTGTTCCCTGCGGGTCAGCGGGATTCCGTAGAAAAAATAAGGAGTCCTTAGTCTCTTGCGGGACCATCAGGAACTCGAAGAAGCGCTCAGCAGCTCCGACGAAATCTGCGCGCGAGAGCGGGAACGGGATGGCCGCATAGGCACTGTCCTTTAGTCCGTCTGAGAGCGGGGTTCCCATTTGAGCGCCAGTATAACAAAAACACCCGGTCTCAGATGAAACCGGGTGTTTTAAGGATCTACTGCTTATGCCTGCTTCTTCTTGAAGCGCCTGAAGGCGAACCATCCGCCATAGCCAAGGCCGGCGATGATGGCTGCGATGAGCGCAAGGAGCCATGAGCTAGCTGCGTCGAGGCCGAGCGCTGAGAGCACGTTAGCCAAGAGAGCATTCTGATTCTCCTCGGTAGGAGGTACGTCTCCGCCCTGGAGCGTCTCGTCATCTCCGCCTCCTACTCCTCCTTCGTCGCCCTCGCCAGCGCCAGCATTCGCTGCTGCGGCACCCCCGAAGAAGTTGTTGACGACCGTCTCAACCTGCTCGGTGACTTGGTCCTCCACTTCTTGAGAGCTGTTGTCATTGCCGCCAGGAACGCGGTTGCGAGTTCCGCCGCTACCGCCGCCGCTGCCCTCCTCTTCTTCCTCAGGAGCAGGAGTAACCTCCTCTGCTTCGAAGTCGTAGATCGTCGTCTGCGTGTGCGACCCGATGGTGCGCACAAGGACTGCGTTGTCGAGATAGCCGCCCACTCCCTCGTCGCTTCCGCCTTCGCCCGTATCGCCGATATTCATCGCGATGACGCGGATCGTTGATCCTGCGCTAAGCGTATCCATGTCTGCTGGTGAAGCCGGGCAGGTGAATGGGGACGCTTCTGCTCCGCCACGAGTGGTAACCGGATACGACTGGGTAGGATCGAACGAAAGCGTGGTCCAGCCCGAAGTCGAACCTGAAGCCGCGACGATGTTGTAGCGACAGTCATAGAACTTGAGATCGTCTGACACTCCGAAGTTCGCATACACGTTCATGTAGAAGTGCTCGGCGACCGTATCGCTCGGGTTATCAATCTGGAAATCAAACGACATGCTGTCTACTTCCGCGACTGGTGACTGAAGGAACAGTTCTGCGATGAACTTGTCGCTCGTACCATTTTCAGTGTTGGTGATCGGCGCTACATGCAGGCTTCCCTCTCCAATCTGATGGATTCCATCGAGGAACTCGAAGAACGTCACCGTGAAAGGATCGCGGTTGAACATCCAGCCAAGATCGTTCTCAGCACTTGCCGTGTCTCCTGTCACTACTTCAGTGTTGGTATCAGAAGTCGGAGTGACCGGACCGCTACCATCAACATCGTAGTAGTAATGCACGAGTGCGCTCCACGGACCTACGTTGCCCGGGACATCAAACGCGCGGACCCAGATGGTCACGCCGCCCTGCTCAGAAAGCGCTGGTGAGTGGTTACGCTCAGTCGCCGTCGTCTGTCGGCAGCCGCTGACTGGCGTACTGTTAATCTCGGTCACGGTAGGGCAGGTGCTGCCTCCGAACGTGTGCCCGTCATCGTACGCGTACGCGATTTCATACATCCCAATGCCGGAGTCGTCGGTCGCCTCAGTCCAATCGTTGAGGATCGGAACCGTGGTGAAGACCTGCTCGGAAGCCGGGAAGACGATCGCGGGCGCTGTCGGAGGGACCGTCTCAGGATTGTCGATCGTGAAGAGGCGGGTAAGGCGCTGGTTCGTATCTCCGCTATCCTCGGTAGGGTTGAAGATGAAGCAGTACTCGCCGTTGTCTACGGTAGTAGTGTCGATCGACGCGAGGAAGTTCTCGCCATCCCACGCAAACGGCGTGTTCTTGCCGTCGACGTTTCCGAACACCGTGCCTGATGTACAGCTGCCTGCGCGCACTGCCCACTGCACGCCATCGTTCCCGTCTCCGTTTTGGTCGACGTATACCGCCTCAAGATCCGTGCTGCCCATCACTACCTCTGCCTCGGTAGGCTGAAGGATGGCGCTCTCAGCTGGGACAGGAGGAACATCGGTATCGAGCGTTACCGTCCAGATATCGCTCCAACCGCTTACGTTTCCTGCCTCATCTTTAGCCTGGACCTGCCAGTACCAGGTGCCGTCTGGGGCTCCGCTCGAGTGGATGGTCGGAGTCGTTAACTCGCCTGAAGTCCAGAGACCGTTGGTGAGCGTGCCGCCTGACTCAGTGCCGTCGAGTGATGAGTGGAACACGTAGGTTATCGGGCGAGGTCGGTCATCAGTCGATGCCTGCCATATGAAGTCGAACTCGTTGGTGCCGAGCGTTGAGCCGTCCGCAGGGCTAAGTAGTATCGGCGTCGACGGAGGGGTCGAATCGGCAGGAGCCTCGTTGTACGCGACGCAGTACGTCGCGTCGTTTTCAGGAACGAAGGTCAGCTCCTGGTTGTCGTTAGTACCCGACGTGTCTGCATCGCCGTCACAATAGAAACCGAGTGGCTCATCAGCTGGCAATTGCGTGCCCGCGCCGTCCGTCTCCATGACGAGATAGCGGCCAGTCGCCTTGAGGGTGACTGAGAGTTCCCCGTTGCTATCGCTCACTCCCGCTTCGGTGATAGGAGCACCGAGTTCAGGGTATGGAGCGTTCGCATCGGTTTGCGTGCCGTGCACGTAGCCGAAGGCAGTTCCCGCTGCCGGGAAACACGTGGCAGGAACGATTCCTCCAACGCCGTTTGCTGCGCGGGTTACCGTCGTGCCAGGAAGGCACTGGTAGCTCATCACCTCAAGCGTGCCTACTGCGGTCGTGTACTCGATTTCAGCTTGATCGATAGCGAGCCATGAGAAGTCGGAGTCGATGAACCAGCCGTAGCGGTTACCGCCGACCGTCGAACCGATGACATCGGAAGGATCCGTGCGCACCCAGCTGCCAACCGGAGTCGGGTTCCCCTTCTTATATAGATTCAGTGTTACCTCAAGAACGCCGGCAACATCCTTTAACTCGTGTTCAAGCGTGTACCAGCCGGATTGCGTGAGGCTAACAGGACTGTTCCCTGGGTTGCCTGGCCAGCCTGGAGCATTGTTGCTCGCGCTTGCGAGCCACTGGCCGTCAGTACTTGGGTCCGTGCCGAGGTGGAAGATGAAATCACGGCGGTGGTTGCCAGACGTATCGCTGATTGCAGAGGAGAAATCAAAGCGATCATCAGCTCCTCCGGACGCGAGCGACATATCAAGGTAGACGTCAACACGAGTATCGTAACCGCCTACTGGGAAGACGGACTTGTACCCGTCCCAGCGCGTGAACGCGTAGCCGGTGATCTTCCCGTGGAAATTACCGACGCTCGAAGCGATGCCATCGGTTCCGCTCGAGACACGCTCTACCTCAGTATCGACGCTGTTCGTGAACCAGATGCCGTTGTAGCCGACTTCAGGGTCGGTAGTCTGCACCTCCTCGAAGGAGGTGACGATGAAGATAGTGAAGTGGTCGAGCTGCGTGACTGTAACGGTGTCCTCCGAAGTGGAAACCTCTACGTTCTCCTCCTCAACGGCGGTGACGCCATCCTCTATATGATCGACGCTCTCGGCATAGACCACCTGTGAGACGGTCTCAAGGCCTTCGGGCACAGGAAGTTTGAGGTCATAGGCGAAGCTGCCATTCTCCATGTTCGAGGTGATGTCATAGGCGATGGCGCTTACCGCACCGAGCGCCTCTACCTGCTCATCGGTCAGGGTGACCTCCTCGATAGAAAGGCTGCCTGGAGTTTCTGGCAGGCTGGTGAAGGTGACCTGGACTTGATCGTTCCCTTCATAGGAGTAGGTGACGCCAAGTTCTACCTTCTCAACGTATGTAGCGTTGCTCGGCTCAGGAGTCAGCGGCACGACAAGGTCCTCGATAACGCGATCTGCGAGATCGGAGAGCAGGTCGACTGATTCTTCAACATTCTGCTCTCCCGAAACAGTGTCGTCTGTAGGGACGATTTCATCGACTGGAGTCTCATCGACAATCGGCGCCTCTTCAACAACAGGAGTCTCGTCGACTGCTGGGGTCTCTTCTTCTTCCTTTGTAACTTCAGACGCTGGTTCCTCCGTTGCTGGCTCCGACTCTTCTGCCACTGCAGCCTGCTCGGTCGCAGCGTCAGACCCGTCGGTAGACTCGGTCTGGGCGAACGTCGCCATCGGGAAGGATGGAACGACAAGCACGACTGCCAAGAGTGCTGCAACGACGCGCCTGGTCAACTGGATATAAAAATTGCCTTGAAAATGGTTCATGGTGATGTGATATTGCGCAATAATAATAGAGCGACCTAAGTCTACTCATGTGCTTGTGTGCCCTCCCTGCTCGATTGCCTGCTTCTAAATTCAGTATCCGGTTATACCCCCCAAAGTCAATGCGCCTGCTAAAATGTCCTCATGAAGGTAATCTCATGGAACGTCAACGGAATTCGGGCCGTGCATCGGAAGGGGCTGTTCCTTCCCTTCCTGAAAAAGCATAAGCCGGACATCCTTTGCCTCCAGGAAACCAAGGCCGAGAAATCCCAGGTAGAAATCGACCTTCCTGGGTACGAGGAGTTCTGGTGTTCGGCTGAAAAGAAGGGGTACAGCGGCACCGCCATTTTCACGAAGACTACCCCGCAGAATGTCCTTTTCGGGATCCCCGAGGATTTAGGCCAGAAATACGGCCTATCTACTGATGGATACGGCGACCCCAGCAAGGAAGGGCGAATCATAGCCGCAGATATGGGTCCTATATATGTAGTGTCGGTCTATACCCCGAATGCAAAGGACGACCTTTCCCGCCTATCGCTCCGACATACACAGTGGGATCCGGCCTTCCTCGAATACATGAAACGGCTCGAAAGAGAGAAGCCGGTTATCTTCTGCGGGGACCTAAACGTTGCACATACCCCGGACGATCTCGCTCGCCCCAAGCAGAACGTGGGAGTCAAAGGATTCACTGATGAAGAACGTGAAGGCATCCAATCCATTGTAGATAGCGGGTTTGTCGACACCTTCAGGATGTTTACCGAGGGGAACGGCCACTACACGTGGTGGAGCCATTTCGCCAATGCGCGCGAAAGGAACGTTGGCTGGCGCATCGACTACATCTTCGCGTCAAAGAAACTTGCATCCAAAATAAAGAAAGCAGAGATACACGCTGACGTGCTGGGGTCAGACCACTGCCCTGTCTCGATTACCCTATAGGACATAAAGGACACTATCCCCACCTGTGTCCTTTACAATGTCCTTTATAGGTTTATCCTCAAGGAAGGTTCAGTTCTTTCACAGATCTTTCTTTCTGCTTATCGTTCCTCCAGGCTAACGAACCGAGGCGTATTCTCGAAAACCAAGTGAGCCCTGAAGGTTCTACGTGAAAGCAGAAACAAGAAGCCGTCGGGTAACCTATACTCCCGGAGACCAGCCACATTTTTGCCACCGCCCCTTTTTTGGTCTTCAACAGGTTCGACGGCTTTTTGCTTTATATACGTTCCACGTGGAACGTTTCACGTATAAAAGGGCTAAGATACGTGGTGTTTAGCCAGTATCTTCTGAAGTTCCTCTTCCTCTTTCTCCTCCATTTTCTTCTTTCCAGACTCTCCAAGTTCCTTTAGCCGATCTTCAGGGAGGTTGAGATATTCAGTCGTTTTTGCATCCAAGTACTCCTCAGCATTACGAGCAGGGTCTTCTAGCACCTCCTCTAGTAGGGCGTTCAGTACCCAGCCAATCTTGGGGCCTGGTTCCACGTGGAACTCTTTCATGATTCGGCTACCGTCGGTCTTAAGCATCCCTACGGAAATAGGGTCCCTGAGGGCTTCCTCTACCATGGCCTTGTACTTGCGGAAGCGGAATGGCTGTTCTTTAGGACGGCCGGTTCCTATACGATCGCAGATACGTAGGTTGAGAAGGTCATCGATATTTTCCTGACCGATATTGGCAATGGTGCGACGGACGGCCGAAAGGGTGACCTGATCCGGGTCCGAGAAGAACATGTGCCACCTCACCAGTTTTCTAACTTTCTCTATAGTTTCACGTGAAAAGCGCATATCCTCGAGCGCCTTCCTGGCCACGCGTCCTCCTACCACCTCATGCCCGTGGAACGTCCAGTCCTTCTTTTCATCAGACCACCGACGAGTCTCGGGCTTAGAGATGTCATGGAACATGGCGGCGAGTCGGAGGTCCAGATCCCACCCCTTATCAGCAGCGTGCTGAAGGGCGCGCAGATTGTGCTCAAAGACGTCATAACTATGTGCTTGGTTCTGATCAACCCCGATGCCGCGGGGAAGGTCAGGGGCGATATGCTCGAGAAGGCCTAGCTGCTGGCAGAGAACCAGAGCCATCATCGGCTGACTAGAATTCAGCGTCTTCACGAACTCATCTCTGATGCGCTCCTTTGAAATATGGCCTAGATTATGGCTTTTTTTCTGTATTGCCGCAGCAGTCTCCGTATCAAGAGCAAATCCGAGTTCCGCGACAAGCCGTATTGCACGCATAAGACGCAACGCGTCTTCTTCAAATCGTTCTTCAGGGTCACGGACAGTCCTGAGTACTTTGGACTCGATGTCCTTTTGTCCTTTATAAGGGTCTACGATTTGTCCTTTAGATTCATCGAGCGCAATCGCGTTAATCGTGAAATCCCTGCGAGCCAAATCTTCTTCGAGGCTTTGGCCGAACTCCACTGCGTCCGGCCGGCGCTTATCCGAATACCCAGTCTCGGTGCGATACGGGGTGACCTCTATGACCCTCAGGGTAGGGTCTTCCGTTTCTACCTTGACCCCAACAGTCCCAAAATCATTCTCATAGAAGGAATCGGGAAAGACCTTCTGGATTTCTTCTGGCGTGGCATTGGTCGTGACGTCCCAGTCCTTGGGGGTGCGATCGAGGAAGAGATCCCGGACGCATCCGCCGACCAAGTAGGCTTCAAAGCCTGCCGCCCGAAGCGCTTCGGCGACCGATTTCACTTCGTTCGGGACGCGGAATTGCATGTGAGCATTCTACCAGCACAATGTGATAATGTGCCTCTACGCTCCCGTGGTGAAACGGATATCACATCAGTCTTCGGAACTGCGGTTCCAGGTTCGAGTCCTGGCGGGAGCACAAGGTATACTGGAGGGATGACCAACGCCTTACGGCACATCCTCCACGTGAACGGGTTGCTTGCTAATAAGCGACCCGCGTAACCACCATGAGCTTACAGAGTGTCGTGCGGAAATTTCAAACGCCTGTCTACGCATACGATAAGGCCGTCATCGAAAAACGCTGCCAGGACCTGAAGAAGAATTTTCCGGGCGTTAAGATCTTTTACGCTATCAAGGCCAACAGCAGCCCGGAACTCGTTAAGATCATCCGCAAGCAGGGGCTCGGTATCGAGTGCGTTTCCCCAGGGGAGATCCGCGCAGCGCAGGCAGCAGGAGTTCCGAAAGAGAAGATTAGTTTTACTTGCTCCAACCTTATGGAGCGAGATCTCGTATTCGCGTCGAAGAACGCCGGGTACGTGCACATAGATTCCCTTGGGCAGCTGGAGATGTGGGGCAAGAAGAAGCTCGGAAGGGAAGTGTCGCTTCGCATCAACGAAGGCATCGGTGCTGGGCATCATCATCACGTGGTCACCGGAGGCCCTGACAGCAAGTTCGGCATCAGTGAGAAGGATGTGCCTGCTGCGCGAAGGATCGCAAAAAAGTACAGCCTCACGATCATGGGCGTCGAACAACACATCGGCTCAAACGTGCTCGATAAGGATGCGGATATTTTCCTGCGGTCGGTACGTAAGCTGCTTGCAACCGCGCGCAGCTTCCCGGACGTCAGGCACGTAGACTTCGGCGGCGGCTTCGGCATCCCGTACAAGCCGACTGACAAAGCACTGAACCTGGTCAGGCTCGGCAAGAAATTCATGCCGCTTATCCAAGAGTTCTCCGAAGAGCGGGGAGGAAAGGTGACCTTCGCGCTCGAGCCAGGACGATTCGTGGTTGCAGAATCAGGAACCCTCCTCGTTTCCGTCGTCGATATGAAGTCGACCAGCAAGCATGATTTCGTAGGAGTGAATTCAGGCCTCAATCACCTGATACGCCCGGCCATGTACGGCTCTTACCACCCGATTGAGAACCTCACCCGTCCGAAGGCTCCGAAAAAGTCAGTCACCATCGGAGGGAATATCTGCGAGTCCGCCGATATATTCGCGGCACACCGCAAGATCCCGGCTCCGAAGAGGGGCGATGTGCTTGCGATTCGCACGGCAGGTGCCTATGGCATGAGCATGGTCTCGACCTACAATCTTCGGGAACTTCCGAAGGAAGTACTCATGGAAAAGGGGAGCATCCGGAACATTTCGTTCTCTCCAGAGGCCCGGATTCGCTCTAAGAAATAGAAAAAGGCATCACCCTTGGAATGAAGAGACTTCATTGTGGTATGATGCCAGCCGTTGCGGATATAGTTTAGTGGTAGGACGGCTCCTTGCCAAGGAGCAGGCGGGAGTTCGATTCTCCCTATCCGCACCAGGCCAAAACAGCCCAAAAAGGGCTGTTTTTTGTATTTTAAAAACGGGGAGAAACCTGTGGATACTGGGGATAAAGGACAAAAAGACATTTCTTAAAATTTCGCTCAGTCCTAATAATACCGAGCAAACGAGCCATATTTCTTTCGGTCGTCTTATATGAATGCTTCTTCATGTTTATGGACATGGAGAACCCTGGTGGAAAATTCGGCAGCGAGCGCGAGCCGTGCTAGGATGCGCGACACGGGCCGTAGTATACCGGTAGTACATCTGCTTTGGGAGCAGACTGACCGGGTTCGATTCCCGGCGGCCCGACCAATAGTGAGAGTTTAGAACGAATCCGAGACCTCCTTGAGAAGACGCGCTGCGTCATCTTCATAGTCAGCGATAAGCGTCGTCAGATTGCCCCTCAGATACGCATCGAGGTCTTTGCCCGTGTCGCTCTTGAAAGAGCGGCGTACGTGATCGATCGTATTGGCTTGTAGATCCCTAAGAGAGAGGTCTGAACGGACGGTGCGCGTCGTGATAACGCCTATGAAACGATTGTCGTCATTAAGTACGCCCCCACCTGACGATCCTTGCTGGGCCGCTGCCCCAGCGTTGACTGAAAAGAGGTCTACGTTAGTCGGTACGGAGAAGTCGTACGTCTCTTTGATGGAGCCGAAGGTGATAGTGGGGTAGAGAGCAGAGCGGATCTCAGAACTGGTGAGGAACTCAGCCCCGTATGAGCCAATAGATACCTTGTCCCCCGACTCAATGCTGCTCCCGGCGGGGGCAAGCCGGACGGCAGGGAACGAGGAGGGAAGCGCCCCCGTGAGGCTCCGATTGATCGCCAGGAAGGCGAAATCATTCTCGCCGGTCCCCTTGGGGTTGCTTGAGATGATGGTTCCGGGGTTCTCCTCTACCCAATCGGAAGAGAGGTAAATCAGTTCTGCGTCATAGGCATTCTTTGCCGGGCTTCCTGTGCGGATTATGCAGTTGCCTGCATCTTTCTCTGGGTAGTCTTCAAGCAGGAAATGCTGCCCGACGTGGGCCACCGTCACGATGATGCCTCGAGCATCAATGATGACGCCGGTTCCGGACGTCCCCCTGAGCCCGTGTCCTTGAGCTGGGGTGCAGATGATATTGACCAAGGCGCCCTTCAGAAGAGCGGTCGTTAAGATGTTGGCATTAGGCTCGACAGGAAGAGGCAGCGGTTCGCTCGGTGCAGGCTCCGGAGTATGGATTACCGGCGGCTGAGCGGCAGGGCGCTCAGGCGAGATGGCAGGGGAGGGCCGTGGAACCGCCGTTCGAGTCGGGACGGTCGGGTTGGTTGAGGTACTTATGGTGTCTTCGGCGCTCCTGATGAGATCGAAGATCACTTCCTCTATGGTCGGCGGCCTGACCCCTGGGTTCCAGTTCTCAAGCGCCGGCATGGGCGGCGGGACAGTAGCCACTTCCGGGCGCTCCTCACCACCGCCGAAGAGAACGGCCAAGAGACCGAACATGAGAGCGGCTCCAGTGGAGAGGAGTTCCTGGATCATATCCGTACGCTACACAAGGTACGAGTTCGGCACAAGCACGCTATGCCTTATCGAAGGCAGGCACGCCTTGTTCACTGCTTATGAAATGGAACGCCGGCCCTTGCCCAGTGCCGAACATAATCCGGTCGCCCGGGAACGCTTCAATCAACCCCCATCCATTATCAAAAAGTATCGGCTTCTCTACATCAAGGACATGTCTATCGGACATGCCTTCTTCTCCGTTACCGAACATGCCGTTTGGAATCCAGAAAAGAGGCGCATCCTTTATGGCCTGTTTTAATACCGAAGTTTCTATGTAGGTGAACTCCAGATCTTGCTTAGTGCGTTCTGACGTCCTTCGGACAAGGTCTCCGTCTTCAAGGCGCTTCGAGGAAGATGGCTACTCGGGGTCGGTCATAGAGGTAAGAGTATAGGGCACACGAATAAGGCGCAAGAATGCGGTTTGTGGTATCCTCGCCCCTGAAGCGGGATTAGTTTAATGGTAGAACATCAGTTTTCCAAACTGAGAGCAGGAGTCCGATTCTCCTATCCCGCACCGAATCATTTCTCCACTTGTAGTCACGCATCCTTCATCTGGTCCCGTGGTATCTTTTACTAAGTACGTTGAATCGTGCTTGTACTTTTTACCCGCATAACAGATTTACTGATATGAAAAGCAATGTACTAGGAAAGGTTGGTGCAGTCTTGGTCGCCGTCGCGATGGCGATTTCGTCATTCGCGCTTCTCGCGCCGATGACGGCTAAGGCAGCCAGCTGTAACTTCACGCGCGACCTCACAGTCGGCGTTAGCGGAGCAGATGTGCTTTGCTTGCAGCAGTACCTCAACGGTGCTGGATTCAAGATCACCGCTTCTGGTCCGGGGGCTCCAGGAAGTGAGACCAATCTCTTCGGAGGCCTTACCCGCGATGCACTCGCACGCTGGCAGGCAGCAAATGGAGTAAGCCCAGCAAGCGGCATGTTCGGCCCTCTCTCCCGCGCGAAATACGGTGCGGTAGTGGGCGAGGGAAGCCCGATCGTTCCGGGCCCAATGACGACTGATGAAGTACGCGCACGTGTTGCGATCTTGGAGGCAGTCGCTGCCTACCAGGACGCGCTTGATGATGACCGCGATGAGGATTCTCTCGCTGATGCGATCGACAGTCTTATTGACGCGTTCGTAGCATTCACGAGCAAGAACTACACCCAGGCCATCGTGATGGCAAACGACGCTGAGTCCTACGCCAACGATTCTGTTGACGACGACAGCGACGATGATGACGATGACAACAGCAGTGATGCGGACGAAGGCGATGCTGAGGACGCTATAGCCGACGCTGAGGACGCTATCGATGATGCACAGGCAGCCATCGATGACTCAAACGCTTCCGGTAGCGACATCAACGATGCTGAAGAGCTCCTTGAAGAAGCAGAAGATTTCCTCGCAGACGCGGAAGACGCGTTTGATGACGAGGAGTGGGATGATGCGGTAGATGCAGCTGAGGACGCTATCGACAGCGCCGAAGAAGCAGAGTCTATTGCCAACGAAGATGAGGATAACGACAACGATGCAGACGAGGGTGATGCTGAGGATGCGCTTCAGGATGCTGAAGACGCTATCGACGAGGCCCGTGAGGACCTTAACGACTCCAACGCAAGTGCGAATGACTATGAGTCCGCAGACGAGCTTCTCGATGAGGCAGATGACCTCTACGAGGATGCTGAGGATGCGTTCGATGACGAGGACTGGGATGAGGTGGTTGACCTTGCCGAAGAGATCATGGATCTCGTCGATGAGGCTGAAGACTACATGTAATCCAGAGTTCGGTACTGCAAAAAGCCGCCCACGTGGGCGGCTTTTTGTTTTCCCTAGACAGGCTTCATACATAAATCTTCCGGAAGGAGTACCATGACCCACATGGAACCCCTCGCTAACCGCCTACGCCCGACCTCGCTTGATGAATTCGTCGGGCAAGAGCATCTCGTCGGCCCGGGCAAACCGCTTCGAGTTGCCGTTGAGAAGAAACACCGCTTCTCTTTCGTGCTCTGGGGACCGCCCGGAACCGGGAAGACCACCCTCGCGCGCATCTATGCCAAAGCACTCGATGCGGACCTCTTTGAACTCTCTGCGGTCTCCGCAGGCAAGGATGACATTCGGAAAATCGTGGACGGCGGTGCACGCTCCGGCAAACTTGCGCTCGGGAAACCGAAAGTATTGTTCCTCGATGAGATACATCGCTTTAACAAGAGCCAGCAGGATTTCCTGCTGCCATACGTGGAGAGCGGGGAGCTGACCCTTATCGGAGCGACAACCGAAAACCCTTCCTTTGAGGTAATCCCGGCGCTTCTCTCCCGTTCGCGGGTGTTCGTACTCGAGCCCCTAAGCGAAGAGGCCCTGAAGGCTATCGTGAAGCGAAGCAAGATAAAAGTGAACAAGGAGGCGTTCGAGTGGCTCCTCGGCTATGCCAATGGCGACGCACGCAAGGCTCTCACGATGCTTGAGGGGGCGCAGACGCTGTATGGGGAAGTGACCGCCGATACGCTGAACCAGGCACTGGAGTCTCCTCACCTGCGCTATGACAAGAAGGGAGATGAGCACTACGACACTGTAAGCGCGTTCATAAAAAGCATGCGGGCCTCGCAGCCTGACGCAGCGATGTATTACCTGGCCCGTATGACGGAAGCGGGGGAGGATCCCTTGTTCATCGCCCGCAGGATGGTGATCTTCGCCTCTGAAGACATAGGGCTCGCACAGCCAACGGCCCTCGTCGTCGCTAACGCGGTCTTCCGCGCCTGTGAAGTGATCGGGTACCCAGAGTGCGCCATCAATCTCGCGCACGGCGTTGCGTATCTTGCGAACGCTGCCAAAGATAAATCAGCATATGAGGCACTAGGGAAAGCACGGGCGGACGTACAAGCGTATGGGAACCTGCCAATCCCGAAGAACATACGGAATGCGCCTACCAAGCTTATGAAATCCCTTGGGCACGGGAAAGGATACAAGCGATACGACACTGAAAGTTATATGCCAGAGAAACTGAAGGGTAAGACCTACTTCGGGGAAGACCAGCCTTTCTGAAAAACAAAAACCCCGGGAGCGTCCCGGGGTTTTTACGTAAGAGACTCTTACTTAACCGCGTCCTTGAGCGCCTTTGCTGGGCGGAACTTCGGAGTGCGGGTAGCTGCGATACGGATGGTCTCGCCGGTGCGAGGGTTCCTTCCGGTGCGAGCTGGACGAGCCTTAGCAACGAAAATGCCGAGGCCTGCGACCGAAACTTCAACTCCAGACTTGAGTCCTTGTACGACTGCGGCGATGAAGGTCTCAACGGCGCGCTCTGCGTCGGCCTTAGTGCCGCCGAGAGTGTCCTGAACTTTCGAAACGATGTCTGCCTTGTTCATGATGCTCTTCTTAACTGGTAATCCCCGCGCGCCGTGTGGGGCAGTGGGTATGTATAAAGTATAGAAAATACGCCATTTTACGCAATAGCACGAAAGGACAACAAAAAATCCCTCATCAGAGGGATTTTTCTGCTCTATGTCAACTCTGTTAGCGGGCAAACTCTACGACGCGGTTCTCTTTGATGACGTTCACCTTGATTTCGCCTGGGTATTTGAGTTCGCTCTGCACGCGCTCAGCGATATCGCGCGCTAACTTGTGCATAGCAAGGTCGGTGACCTTCCCTGGGTTCACAAAGATGCGAATCTCGCGTCCTGCCTGGACGGCGTAACTCTTCTCAACCCCTGGGAAGGTCATGGCGATGCGCTCAAGGTCGCCAAGGCGCTCGAGATACCGCTCCACGGTATCGCGGCGTGCTCCAGGACGTCCTGCTGAGACGGCGTCAGCCACCTGCACGATGATGGACTCCGGGGTCTCGTATGGGTATTCCTCGTGATGCGACTGCATCGCCTGAATGATCGCCTTATCGACACCGAATTTCTCAAGGAGGCGGCGGCCGATCTCGACGTGCGTTCCCTGGACCTCGTGATCGACTGCTTTGCCGATATCGTGCAAGAGCGCTCCTGCACGCGAGATATCGACATCAGCGCCGAGTTCCGTCGCGAGCATGCCTGCCAAGTGCGCCATCTCGATCGAGTGCTGCAAGACATTCTGTCCGTAGCTGGTGCGGAAATGCAGGCGGCCGAGAAGCGTAGTGAGGCGCGGATCAAGGCCTAGGACGCCCACTTCGTATGCCGCTTGTTCTCCCTTCTGCTTCACGATGTCTGCAATCTCTTGCTTTGCCTTCTCCACAATCTCTTCAATCTTGGCTGGCTGGATACGACCGTCAGCAATGAGGCGCTCAAGAGCGATCTTCGCAATATGCCGGCGGAGAGGGTCAAAGGACGAGAGCGTAATCTTGTCAGGAGCATCATCGATGATGACGTCCACGCCCGTCGCGCGCTCGAACGCCTTGATGTTGCGTCCTTCCTTACCAATCACTTTTCCCTTGATTTCTTCAGAGGCGATAGACACCGAGAGTGTCATAACTTCTGCATTGACCGCGTTGCCCATGCGGTGGATTGCGCTGATAAGCAGCGTACGCGCCTTCTCCTCGAGCTGCTCGCGTCCGTGGGCCTCAAGTTTCTGGAGGCGAGAAAGCAGGGATTCCTCGCTGATTTCCTCGACGTCTTTCATGAGTGCTTCGCGCGCCTCGTTCTCAGACAAACGTCCGAGACGTACCAGCTCAGCGCGGCGCTCCTTCAGGAGCGTGTCTGCTTCCCGCTTGGCATTTACTGCTTCGTTCTCGCGCGCCTTCACCTTGTCTGCGTCCTCCGCGACTCCGCGGGCCAGATCGTCCAAGAATTCCTCGCGCTTGGCGAGGCGCTCTTCCTTCTCTTCCAATTTTTCTTCACGCTCTTCGAGAGGGGAGAGACGCTCCTCCTCGACTGCGCGTGCGCGGTCTTCCGCCTCTTCCAGCACGCGCTGTGCGCGCTCTTTCGCCTCAAGCATCTTCTGCTTAATCTCCAATTCCAAAGACCCACGCTGAGAGAGCGTAATCAACCACCGAAGCACGTAGCCCAAGGCTATGCCGGCGAGACCAGAAAGAGCGAGGAGCCCGAGAACAAGTTTGATGGACATAGGCGGGTAATTAGTTCCCGCCTTCCGCTACCCGTGCGGACTTTTCTGAATGGTTAGCGTTTCAAAGTCTGAGTTCATAGTTCGGGAGGGAAGGCGGCGTTTCAATCAAATAATCGTTCGGTCGTGACTGCGTAATGCGATTATAACACGAAAATGAGATAAGAAAAACGCCGCAGATGCGGCGTTTTTAGCGAGGATACCGCTTGTCGCGAAGAATATCTTCGGACTCGAGCTCGGTAACCCTGCTCCCGATCTGGCCGGCAGCGAGTGCGATATCTCCGGATTTGACGCGACCATTGAAATTTCCTTCACTATCCATGAACCCTTCAGTGCTTGGGATGTTCATTACCTCCTCAAGCTGACCGTTTGAGAGATTGTACCGCTTCGATATTTCTTCCCGGAACCGCTCCCTGATAATTGCATGGAAGCCTGCGGGTTTTTCCACACCGTCTTTGATGAAGGTGCTTACGCACACATCTTGGAAGTTGAACGCTGCGCGAGTGATATGAAGCTTGGGTTCCTGTTCTCCGCCACGGACCTCGTATACGTCGTGGCGAAGCCGTTCGCGATCAGTCATGCTTATTTGCTCTTGAAGACGGTGTCGACGAGTCCGTACTTCTTCGCCTCATCCGCAGTCATGAAGTAATCGCGTTCCACGTCCTTCTCGATCTTCTCGACCGTCTGGCCAGTCGACTTAGCAAGAATCTTGTTCAGACGGTCGCGTGTCGCGAGGATGTGCTTGGCCGTGATCTCGATGTCAGTAGCCTGTCCCTGCGCTCCGCCCCATGGCTGGTGAATCATCACTTCAGAGTTCGGTAGTGCGTAGCGCTTACCCTTCTCGCCGGCAGCGAGGATAACTGCTGCTGCGGAGGCAGCCATGCCGACACAGACGGTGGAGACCGCCGGTTTCACATGATTCATCGTGTCGAGAATCGCAAGGCCCGCAGTGACCGAGCCGCCCGGAGAATTGATGTAGAACGAGATGTCTTTCTTCGGATCTTCTGATTCGAGGAAAAGCAGCTGCGCGATGATGAGATTCGCGACATCATCATCGACGCCTCCGCCGAGAAAGACGATACGGTCTTTCAGCAGGCGCGAATATATATCATACGCACGTTCACCGAACGAGGACTTCTCAACAACCATTGGGATTAACATAGAGGCGCGTGGGTTAGTGGTATTCCGTTCCATAGTGAGGGAATGGTAGCAAAAAAACAGCCCCGCGCCAAAGCGCGGGGCTGTTTTTTAGTCCTTACTCTGCGTCAAACGCAGCGTCCAGTTCTGCATACGCTTCGTCGAAGTCTTCATCAAATTCGTCGGATGACTCCGCGGCGAGATCGGCTTCTATCGCTGAGGGCTCGGTAGAGTCTCCCTGCGCTTCAAGGGACTCAATGACGGCCTCTTGAGAGATGGTCAATGTGTGGCTTTGCCATACGTATACCGCGCCGATGACGAGGAGCGCGAGTATGATGACGAGGACGACCATCGTTCCACTTGAGGCAGCTGCGCCTGCCTTGTTGTTTAATTCAATTTGTTTCGGTTCCATGGTCATAGCAATTAGGATTCAGTCTCACCAGCTTGCGGCTCTGCATGCGGGAGTGCTCGAACTGCCTCCATAAGAGCCTGGTGCGCTGCGCGTATAGCAGCCTTTGCACGCTCTGCAACCGGCTTCACTTCCTTAAGTGCTTCGCGAGGAGTCTCGGAGGACAGCGCTGCCTCAATACCATCGCCCACTGCCTCGACTGCCTCTGCGGCATCCTCGATAGCGGCTTCTGCCTCAGCCAACTCTACCTTGGCAGCCGCAGTGTCTGCGCCACGCTCATCAAGCAAATCGATGCGCGCCTGGATGCGATCGGCGAGACTTGCGAGCCGATCAAGCATCGCGTTGAGTAGGCGAATCACATGGTCTGCCCGTGCGATAACGCGTTCTTTGATGTTCTCTGTAAGTTCAGCCCGTTTAAGAGCGGTACTTGAAGCAAATGCTGCCCGGCGTGCCGTGATGTTTTCCTTAATTTCATGGCGACGTTCTACACTATTTTCTTTCATCTCTGCCCGGCGCTCAAGGGCGTTCTCCCTGGCTTCTGGAAAGAGGAGGGTAGGCCGCGCGCGCTCACTATCATTGGCCGTTCCCGTTTCCTCGGCAGCTACCGGAAGGGCAGTCACCAGAAGTCCGACGAGAAGCAGTGCTGCAAGATATCTCGTATGCATATAAGTACGTTACGTTAGCAAGAGCGTATACGGACAGTATACCTCTCCTTCAGAGACGGCCTGGGATGCGCGTGCTTACGGGGTTTCCTCTGCTGACGGCACAGTCTCCTCTTGCGCGACGCGCTCGCCCCATACATAGAACGCGCCGATTACGATGACGGCCACGATGATGCCGAGCGTGATCAGGGACCCGAAAGAGGACTTCTCCTTTGAAGACACCGCCGGTGCGGTCGCGAGGGTATTCGGTTCGTTCGTATCTTCAGCCATGGTGGTTCACTAGATGATGAATATACAGGGAGTATATAACCCTGGTAGGTAAAGAAATAGTGAAGAGCGGGTTAGGAGCCGTTGAGGTAGCGCAGCAGCACGAGGGCGCTGCGTTCTTCCTGGATGGTGCCATCCAAGCACATCTTCTTCACGGTCTCTCGGTCGAAGGCCTCCATGCTGATGTCCTCCGCCTCCTCGACGGTACGTTCGGCGTCTACCTGCGCGCGCTCCAGCGGACTGAAGTCATGCGCTACGAAGTAGAAGAGGTCCCATTCGATGGTCGTCCCGGCCACAGAGCGGTGGACGAAGGAAAGATCTTTCACGTCGATACAGGCTTCCTCGCGGGCTTCTTTCACCGCCGCTTTCTTCGCCACTTCCTGCATATCGATGCCCGACGCGAGTGCTGCGCTATATTCCTCAAGCGTATCGAATACCTTCCCGCCCGGAAGGCGATAGTCGTAGCCGCCTACTTCGTGACGCTCTTCGCGACTGAGAAGGATAGTATCGCCCGCAGGGACGATGAGCCGTACACCTGGAGAACGGCGTGCTTTCTCGAATACCAGTTTCTTCCCCGCCTGCTCGACGTCGAACTCGACAACCTCAACGATCTTTCCTTTGTACTTGCTGCGTTCCATTACGTAATCTCTCCCTTCTTTTCTTCGTATAGTTTGCACGCTCGCTCGAAGGCGTCTTCTGCGTCCTTCTTTCCTTTGAAGCCTTTGATGACCACCTGGTGCTCACCCTTGCTGCCCTTGAGCTCCTTGTACGTCTCGAAGAAATGCTGTATCTCGCGGAGCGTGTGCTTGTTGAGGTCTTTCAAATCCTGCACGTCTTCCCAGCGCTTGTCGTTTACCGGTACGCCGATGACTTTGTAGTCGTTCTCCCCACAATCCATCATCTCCATGAGCGCGACTGGGCGCACCTTAACCAATATCCCCGATGGGATAGGGAAGGTGGCGAGCACGACAACGTCGAGCGCATCGCCGTCATCCCAGTACGTCTGCGGCACAAAGCCGTATTCGCATGGGTACGCAGCTGCGGAATAGTTAGCGCGATCGAGCTTGATCATGCCAGTCTCCTTGTCGATCTCGTACTTGTTCGCCGATCCCTTAGGGACCTCGATGATAACGTTGATTGCTTCCTTTTCGCCCGCAGGAATATCGTGCCAGAGGTTCATGCTCGACATCGTATAGCGGTTACCGCTTACCGTCTAGTCTATCTGCCACGGGAAGGCAATCACTTCGGGTACCTCTCTCAAGAAGTAATCTGGGACGACTTCAGTTGTAGGGAGCGTGTAGAGACATGCGGTCCGTACGGTCGCACCTTCATGCTCGAGGAATTCTTTCGCAGCGCGGAGGCTGCTACCGCTTTCGAGCATATCCTCGACCAGCAATACCTGTTTCCCTTTCATGCCACCGAGGACTGCAGCAGAGACGACACGCTTCGTCCCCACACGATGCGATTGCACAGCGTGCACTTCTTCAATCTTAAGCAACTTTGCCAGGAGTACCGCTGGTACAAGGCCGCTACGCGCGACGCCGACGAGTACCTCTGGGGTGTAGTCGATGGTCTTCGCAAGCGAGCGCACTTCCTGTTCGAAGGTAGGCCAATCCATCGGCTGAGTATATACAAAAACAGCCGTCACAAGACGGCTGTTTTAACGGATCAAAAGAATCTTATGCTGCGTCCCTGGACTCCTTTGCGTCCACCACTGATTCGTTCTCTCCGTTGGTTGCGAGTTCCTCTTCTGCAGGAAGCACGGTCGGCGCTTCTGCTTCCTCAAGGACTACCTCTGCAGGAGCCTCAGTCGGCTCGACGCCGGCTTCCTTCGCAGGCTCTTGGGTCTTCTCGATGACCGAGACGCCTTCGCCGTCGCTCTCTGCCACGTTCTCGCCGCCGGTCGAAAGGATATCGATGTTCCAGCCAGTGAGTTTCGCTGCGAGGCGTACGTTCTGTCCGCCACGCCCGATTGCCAGAGATTGCTGATCCTCAGAGACCGTAACCGTCGCGCGGTGCTCGTCTTCATTGAGGTCAACCTCGATGACGGTAGCAGGGGAGAGGGCTTCCTTGATGAACGCCTTCTGGTCCTCGCTCCACTCGATGATGTCGATACGCTCGCCGCCGAGCTCAGACATGACCGTCGAAACGCGTACGCCGCGCTGGCCGACGAGTGATCCGACTGGATCAACGTGCGGATCAGTAGACGCAATCGCAATCTTGGTGCGGCTTCCTGGCTCACGAGCAAGGCCCTTCACTTCGATAGCGCCGGATGCAAGTTCCGGTGCCTCCAGTTCAAAGAGTTTCACCAAGAAACGTGGGTGCGAGCGGGAGAGGCGGAGGTACACGCCGCGGAATCCTTCGTCCACTGCGTGGAGATAGGCGCGGATGCGCTCTCCTGGGCGATAGCGTTCACCTGGAATCTGTTCCTCGTAGGGGATGAGGCCGGTTGCACGGCCAAGATCCACATAGAGAGCCCCGCGCTCAACGCGCTGGACGATACCCGAGACGATCTCGCCCTTCTTGTGCCCGAACTCATCGAGGATAGAGAGTTTCTCAGCCTCGCGAATCTTCTGGATGACCACCTGCTTGGCAGTCTGGGCAGCGATTCGGCCGAAGTCGTCCTGCGGCTCCAGAGGGAAGATAATCTCCTCGCCGAGCTCTGCTCCGCGCTTGATCATCTGTGCGTTCTTCAAAAGCATGTGCTTCTCTTCGTCAAAGCGAGGGAGTTCGCCTTCGGCGAGCCCTTCGTTCTCGTTCTGCCATCCGCCACGGTGCGGCTGCTCGACTTCCTCCTCTCCTTCCTCAGGGAAACGGACGAGAGTGTCGTCAACGACGGTCTTCACCTGCTCGAAGCCCACCGTTCCGGTGTTCATATCGAGCTTGGCACGGACGACTTGTCCGCGCTTTCCGTACTCCTTCTTATATGCGGTGGCCATGGCGGCCTCGATGGCCTCGATCATGGTCTCCTTTGAAATGCCTCGGTTCTCGAATTCGACGAGAACGGTTTGTATAGTTTTTAGATCCAACATACCTTTCTTTATTTAGTTGTCGCCCGGCTCTCTAAAAAGAAATGCCCGCAAAGCGGACATTCGATACCATATATATACCAATTTGTGAGGGAAAAGCAAGAGCTCCCCTCGGGCGCGCCTACCCGGTGATGCCTTTCATACGTGAGAGATCGCCCAGGAAGGCTAAATCCTTCGCACGGCTGCCCTCCATGAAAAGCGTGTGGTATTCCTCACGTTCCTCATCGGTCATAGATTTCGTCAGCTCGCGAATGAGTCGTTCAATCCTCTGGCGGTCCTCAAGTGCTCCGGAAAGAGAGCCTGCCATGGCGGCGGTGATGAGGGTCTCGGTCAGCAACGCGTCCGCCAACTCGTCGCTTACAGGTTTGTTCTCCACGAGAAGCTCAATGACCTCGTCGGCAAATCGCGTATCCGTTTCCGCCAGCTGAGACTGCACTTCCGTTGGAGGATGCAGTTGCTTCAGCATCTCGGCCACCGGGAGGTGCTTAGCCCCGAGCGTCATGAGCGCGTTCAAGGTCGTTAACTCTTTTGTGTGGTCGCGGGCAGCGCGAGCGAGCGCAGGACCGATTTGATCGACGATCACCCGCTCGCGCTCTTTGGTTTTCCCGAATAACTTATCCATTCGCGCGACGAGGAGGTTGCGCGCAGGAACTCGACCCCAATGTTTCTATATTACATCTTGGGGAAATAGTCCTATCTTTCCTAACACCTCTCGTTCTTCTAGACTGGAACTTTCCGGAACGTCAGCGAATGCTACTGCCTTATTTGTATTGGCGAGCGCGGCGAGCAGGGGCTCCATAAAGCCCATCTCTCCACCCTCTGCTTTAAACTTTACTTCCGCCCGGGTTTTAGCGCCGGTCGCAATATCGTTGAAGGCGCGCTCCACCTTCTCCGACCAATTGTTAACCTCTGGGATGAACACATGACATGCCGAGATGAGTGGAACAATCTCCTTAGCATCGTCTTCATTCCTATGGAACGTCAGGTACAGGACGAAGTTGAGGGTCTTTAGATTCGGATACCCATGCTCTCGAAGATAGGCGACAAGCGGGGAGGGAGGGCCTTCGTGAGATTCGAACTGCTGGGATTGTTTTTCCAGTGACATGAGAGAAGTATATACAATCTTCGCGCTATACTCTTCTATAGCTATGAAGGTCTCCGAAAAAGAGCTGAAAGAATTTATTCTTGACTCCGGCCTGGTGTCCCGCAAGGATGTCGAATCCGCGGAGACGGAAGGGAAAGAGCGCAAGCAATCAGTAGGCGACATCCTCGTCTCCCGAGGCACGCTCACCGAAGACGCCCTCCGACGCATCAAGGCGTACGTGCTCGGTATACCGTTCGTGAATCTCAAGGACCGGAAGGTGGACGCGGAGGTCCTTTCCCTTATCCCCGAACCGATCGCACGCACGCACAACATCATCGCGTTTGATAACAAGAACGGGGAACTACAAGTCGCGATGCTCGATACGGAGGATCTTCCTGCGATAGATTCGGTCAGGAAGAACACTGGACTCAAGATTCTCCCACGCCTGACCGACGAGGAATCAATCAAGAACTCACTCTTGCAGTACCAGAAGTCTTTGAAAGAGGAGTTCGGAGACCTGATCGCGACTGAGGCGGGAAAGATCAAGCTGATAAAGGAGTCCGACGGTGTCGAGCACTCGGGGGAGGATCTCAAAAAGATGGCAGAGGACCTGCCGATCATCCGCATCGTCGACACCCTGCTTCGTCACGCCATCGTACAGAAGGCATCCGACATCCATATAGAGCAGCTGGAACTCGAAGTGCTCGTACGCTACCGCATCGACGGCATTCTCCATGACGCGATGACACTGCCTAAGGCCGCGGGTCCGGGCATCGTCGCTCGCATCAAGGTGCTAGCGAATCTCAAGCTCGATGAGAAACGCTTGCCGCAAGACGGGCGTTTCAAAATGGAAACTGATGTCGACAAGGTATCGTTCCGCGTGTCGCTTCTCCCGACCTACTTCGGCGAAAAGATCGTCATGCGTTTGCTTCGTGAGACGGGAGAGGGTTTCACTCTTGAGAAACTAGGCTTCCACGGCGAAGGTTTGGAGCAGATCCACAAAGCAACGCGCGCGACGACCGGCATCATCTTGGTCTCGGGCCCTACGGGTTCCGGCAAGACCACGACCCTCTACACGATCCTCGATATCTTGAATACGCCTGACGTGAACATCTCAACGATCGAAGACCCAATCGAGTACCAGATGCCGCGCGTGAACCAGACGCAGGTGAACCCGACCATCGGCTTCTCGTTTGCCAACGGACTTCGAGCGCTCCTTCGCCAGGATCCGAACATCATCATGGTGGGAGAGATTCGCGACGGCGAGACGGCGGCGCTGGCGATTAATGCTGCGCTTACCGGCCACATCGTACTCTCGACCATCCACACGAACTCGGCCACCGGTGCAATACCTCGCTTAATCGATATGGGGGTCGAGCCGTTCCTGCTCGTTTCCACTCTCCGCGTCGTGGTCGGCCAGCGCCTCGTGCGCCAGCTAACTGACGGTAAGGAACAGTACGCCCTTGATAAGGCCGAGCGCGCCAAGGTCACTGGCGAAGATCACTTCGAGGCGGCCCTTAAGGCGCTTGCCGAAGAGAAGCTCGTGAAGGCAGGGACCAAGCTTGATTCGGTTCCGTTCTACAGGCCGAAGGGCGAGGATTCTGATGCGGGATATTCCGGACGTATCGGTATCCACGAGACGCTCACCGTCTCTGCCACCATCCGCGATTTGATCATGCACGGCGCGACAGGAGATGCGATTGAGGCCCAGGCGCGCAAGGAAGGCATGCTCACCATGCTCGAAGACGGCATCTACAAGAGCGCGAAGGGAATCACCTCGCTTGAAGAGGTGCTGCGTGCGGTGTCGGAGTAACGCATGCTCGAGGAATATAAGGAGCGCTCCGCCTGGAACGACCACCTGGATTCGGTACACATACGAAGCGATATCCTGGTTACTAATCGCGTCCTCGCGTTGCTCGGTGACGTGCGGGGTAAACGCATCCTTGATGCGGGATGCGGCAATGGCAAGATGAGCCGCTTGCTTGAAAAAGCAGGAGCGTCAGTGGTAGGGGTTGACGTGGTACCCGAACAGATCGACCGCGCACGCCGCGCGTCTCCAGAGACCATCCGATACGAAGTCGGAGATCTTGTACATCTCGATGAGCTCGATCTTCCAGGAGATTTTGATCTTGCCATTTCTCTGATGACCTTCCTTCATCTGGATTCGGTGCAGTTCGGCCAAGCGCTCAAGCAGATTAAGGGCCTCCTTAAGAAAGGAGGGACATTCGTGTGGGCAGATGTGCACCCCGGACGATACCCCGAGGGCGAGCGGATTGAGGGTGCGCTTCCAACGGTCGATGGCCGTAAGATCGATCTTACGTTTTTTTCACACTCGCGTGCCTTCATCTACGAGGCATTCGCGGAAGCGGGATTCGAGATTGTTCGTACGTCAGAACCGCTACCGACGCAGTAGGAAATCGAGCGCTACCCCATGCTTTTCCCGACAGATTCTGCCCAGCCGGCGTATCTCATCTGTGAGTGGCAAGCAGAATAGCCCTTATGCTGTCTCTCCCAGGCTCCTACGTCGATACGGATACTTCGGTTACACAAAACAACACCCGCCACACGGCGGGTGTTGTTTTGCACAGATGCGTCTGCTGAATCTGTTTCCCGATTAGGAAGGATTCGTGAGAGCAACTTGGCTGGTCTGAAGTTGGTCGAGCAAGTCAGACCAGTCCAGGACATACGCCGATCGAGACGTATCATCCGTTGGACTAGTACCGAACTGCAATGCCGTTGCCTTCATCCCCGCAAGTACTGTACTGGTGGTGCCAATATCCTGGTACACGATAGCGGTGAACTCAACCGTGATCGATTTGTCTTCGTTCACGACGTAGTACTCGTTATCGGCACCGCTGTTGACCACGGTATAGCTACCAGAAACAGTGTGCGTCCAGCTAGAGATCGTGGTAGAAGCGTTCCCAGCATCAGCGGCTGCAAGGAAGAATTCCTTTGCTGCATCTGCCTCGTCGTCTCCGTTGAGGTAGATGGTGCCGCCGCGTGCGGTGAGCTTCATCTTAATCTTTGCTGTTGCCGCTTCTGCAGGATCATTACCGTTTGCGATTGGCGTGATCGAGGTCGAAAGCACGTCGACCTCGGGAGCGACTGTGTAGAAGTGCTGCTCGTTGCCGTTCGCAGAGCCAGTAAGGTCGGCTGCACCAATATCCTCGCCTGACTCGTCTTCAGCGTCGATCGTATTCACTGCAAGGCTTGCAGAGAGCGAAGCGCCGCCATACGGACTCGAGGTCGCTGACTTACCGATGAGGCGGAACTCCATAGTGTCTCCTTCGTCGATCGTTATATCAAGATCGTCGAACGTAACGGTCTGAGTAGTCGCGTTTGCATTCGCGACATTCTGAGTCTCATCCTCGTTGTCCCACTCGAGCATGAGCTCGCTGATCATGTCTTCAACATCTGCCCCCATCGCAACGAGGTCGAATGGCAAGCCGAAGAGCGTAATGTCAGAACCGTCTGCCTCGAGCTCAAAGACGAGAAGCGTTATTTCGTCATCTTCGTTCTCTACAGTCACGATGCCTTCGTCAGGGTTCTCATCGCTGAGCGATGCCTTGAACTCAAGATCATTTGCTGATGCAAACGACTCAACCGTAAAGGTCGTCGAGAACGATGAACTGTCATAGGTGTCATCGACGCCGTTTGGCGAGAGCGCACGAATGCTGTTGGCAGGAATCCTAACGGTCCATCCCTTACCCTCGTCAGCGCTGTCAACGTTGTTGGCAGCTGAGACGGCAACCGTCAATTCTCCCGTATCTCCTTCGTCAATCATGCCCTTGAGGCCAGTGAAACGAAAGGTATACCGATCAGCGTTGCGGTTGTACGCCGCATCGTCGACGTCCATGCTCTTGAGCTTCTTGCCATCAAGCATGACTGAGACTTCAGTGATGAAGTCCTCGAGATCATCGCTACCTGTCGGCGTGTTGATTTCGACGACGACACGCTCGATGGTCTGGTCGGCATCAACTGCCTCGATTTCAATGCCGAGTACTTCGACATCGTCTTCACCTTCGCCAACCTCCTCGTTATTGAGAGAAGAAAGCTGGTCGAATTCATCAAGATATCCCTCCTCGTTCGAGGAAACAGAACCTCCTGTGGATCCTCCAGTGCTGCCTCCAGTTGAGCCTCCACCTGACGGAATGCCCGCCATCGCGTTCACCTTAGCCCGCGTGAGCGGACCGAAGTATCCTGCTGCTGGAGAGATACCGTTTGCTGCCTGGTAGGCGGCAACCGCAGCCTGAGTCTGGGCACCGAAGTAGCCAGTTGCTCCTGCTGGGATAGAGTATCCCTTGCTGATAACCCAGTTCTGAAGTGCTGTGACCTGGGAACCCGTCGAGCCAATCGTGAGATCGGTCGTAAACACGACACCGACGACAGCCCCGCCCTGAAGAGCGGAGAGCTGCGCAATGAGCGCATTGACTTGAGCCTGAAGCTCCTCAATCGTCGCGGCGCGCGCTGCTGGAGCGAACGACGCGAACGACATCGCTACAAGGCCGAGACCAGCGACGACTGCCGCTATCTTTGCCACGAGCTTTGAATTAGTAAGTGTCATAATTATAGTTATTTGTTACGTAATAAGGAATTGCTAATGCTTGAACATACGCCGTGGCGTAGATGCTCACTAGGTAAGACACCAGAGCGCCTGGTTCTTTACACCCACCCCCTGGAGTCCTGCGCTATACATGTAAAGAAATTGCGCGTATCGTGTCTTTAATGCAGGAGCGTGAAGATATTCGGAAGCTCTTTGAAGACGCGCACCAGGAATTCTTGGAACCCTTGTTCCGGTACTTCCTCTACCGGCTCGGCGATCCTGACCGCTCAAAAGAGCTCGCGCAGGAAACCTTTATGCGGGCATGGACGTATGCGGCCAAAGGAAGAGCAATCAAGGCAATGAAGTCGTTTCTCTTCACGACCGCAAGCAATCTGTTCAAGAACGAGCTCCGGGCGAAACGGCCGGTTTCCTCTCTCGACGAGCTAATGGAGGCAGGGGTCGAATTCGTTTCGGACACTGCTTCTCCTGAGAATCTCACAGAGGCGAAGCGTCTGCTGCACAAGCTCGAGCTACTGAGCGAATCGTATCGAGAAGTGCTGCTGCTTCGTTTCGTCGATGGACTTTCGGCCCGAGAGATAGCAGACTCTCTCGGACAGACCGAAATCGCCGTTGCCGTCAGAATCCATCGCGCGCTCAAAAAACTCCGAACGCTTCACGAATCTAACCTATGAAAAACACGTTCAAACATCTTCGAGACTCTTTTGATACTAAGCTGCCCTCGGCAGAGCGTGACCGGCTGCGGAGCGAGTTTCATACCTTCATGGACCGGCACCCCATCGCAGCCGCGCCGCGACTCATTCCGTCTCCGTACGCCTTTGCCCGATTCGGAGCAGTGTACGCGGTGATCGTCCTCATTCTCGCGACCACGCCCGTCCTGTACGCGGCTGAACGCTCGTATCCAAACGATTTCCTCTATTCCATAAAAACCGACGTTCTTGAGGCGGCCTTCGTTGGGGTCGCGTCGCTTACGTCTGATGAGGCTGAAGCAGATGCGAATACCTCTATCGTGAGTCGACGCCTGATTGAAGCAGAAACCCTTATCGCACGTGACGCGATGGAGCCCGAGGACGCCCTGCAGCTAAAGACCCGGATCGAGGCGTCCGTACGGAAAATACATGCTCACGTGGAGCAAGCGACGCAAAAAGGCCAGCTCGAGGAGGCGTTTGAGACCGGATCCGAGCTTGAGAACGCACTCGAGGCGCACGAGTATATACTTGATGTACTTACGGAAAACGAAGAATCGAACACTATGAATAGCGATGAGCTGCTCCAAAGCATCGAAGGCTTGGGAGACCATACCGAAAACATCGCAGACAACGTGGAAGAAAAGCTCAATAAAGAATCTGAGACGGAAACCGACCTGTATTTCTCAGGCATCGCCGATGAAACGCGGATTGAGATTGAAAGCCTGATCAAAGCCGTAACGGCGGCGAAAACTGCGAACGGAGACTTGGTAGACGATGCGGGCATGTTCCTCAAGCTAGCTGAAGCCTTCCGCAGCGAAGCGCTACTAGACCGCGCGGAAGGGAGAGGCGGCCCCGCACTCTCCAACATGCGCCGCGCACACGAGAGCGCTTCGCAGGGACTCATTCTCATGAGGTCCGGCAATTCCTTAGAACAAGAATAGGTGCGAACGCCGTCATGTACTACGTCTACCTGATTGAGTGTGACGATCAGAGCATCTACACCGGCATCACGACCGATGTAGACCGCCGATTTGCTGAGCACCAAGCGGGAAAGGGCGGACACTTCACCCGCTCTCGGAAAGTAAAGAAGGTACTGTACACCGAGAAACAGCCCGACCGCAGTTCCGCACTTAAGCGCGAAGCGGAAATCAAGTCCTGGCCCCGCGAAAAGAAACTCGCGCTTGTAAACTCCTAGCCCGAAACGCATGATACGATACGTGTGAATGAAATTCCGCGTCACCCTAAAGAAGGAAGACGGAACGACCCAGAAGCGCGCGATTGAGGCGCCGTCACGCTTCGCGGTCTACGAGATCATTGAGAAGGAAGGCGGACATGTCGTAGCCGTACAAGAAGGAGGGTCGATGGCGCTCCCGTCGTGGGCGAACTTCAAGCTCTCAAGCGGTATCAAATTCGAAGAGCGCATCATCCTCACGAAGAACCTGTCAGCGATGCTCGCAGCGGGGCTCACGCTCTCACGCACGCTCTCGGTCATCGAGCGTCAGACCAAGAACAAGTTCCTTAAGGTCGTCGTGACGGATCTCGAGGAAGGAGTGAAAAAGGGAGACGCGTTCCATGAGGCGCTCGCCAAGCACCCCGCAGTCTTCTCCAAGCTCTTCATTGCGATGACCAAGGCCGGCGAAGAGTCCGGAACCCTTGCCGAGGCACTTAAGGTGGTCGCACGTCAGATGGATCGCTCTTACAACCTCGAAAAGAAAGTGAAAGGCGCGATGATCTACCCCTCAATCATCTTGATGGCAGTGATCGTCATCGGCGTACTCATGATGATCTACGTCGTGCCAACCCTGTCAGCGACCTTCGCTTCTCTCGGGGTCGAATTGCCTGCGGCGACCAAGGCGATCATCGGCGCGTCTGACTTCATGGCCAGCAACGCCGTGCTCACCCTCGCCGGGGTCGCGGCATTTTTCATCCTCATGTTCTTCTTTTTCAAGAGCAAGCCGGGAAGCGCCCTTCTACTTGCGGTTGCGCTTCGCACTCCGGTCATCGGAGACTTGGTGCGCGAGACCATGAGTGCCCGTGCGGCACGCGCGCTCGCATCGCTTCTGGCGTCTGGCGTCGAGATGCTCTCCGCCATCGGCATCGCTGAAGAAGTAGTGGGGGACAACAGGTTCGGGAAAGTCGTGGGAGAAGCGGGGGTGCGCGTTAAGAAAGGAGAGTCCTTGTCCGTAGCCTTCTCCGAGCACTCAAAACTCTATCCAGTATTTGTCGTCGACATGATCGCAGTGGGAGAAGAGACCGGAAAGGTTGCTGAGATGCTTGCGCAAGTCGCCGACTACTACGAGACGGACGTCGAGGACCGGACGAAAGACCTCTCCACCATCATCGAACCGATGCTCATGCTTTTCATCGGCGCGGTCGTGGGCGTCTTCGCTCTCTCGATGATTTCGCCTATCTACTCGCTCTCCGACAAGATTTAAGGCGTAGTGCGTTATCATAAGCGGATGTTCTCCATGCGCGGGATGTCCTTGGTCGACGTGATAGTCGGGAGTGCCCTCGTCCTCATGGTCTTCCTCGCGTTCTTCGCTCTACTGCGATCGTCCTTGCTAGTCTCGGCTGTGGCAAAAGCAACCGCGGGCGCTACCGCTGTTACTAATTCCCAGATGGAATACGTGCGTTCCCTGGAATATACGTCCATCGGCACCGTCGGCGGCATCCCGGCCGGCCCTATTCCGCAATACGCGACCACGACCCTGAACGATATCGATTACGTCACTCGTACCTTCATCGAATACGCTGACGACCCTCGTGACGGGTTTGCGGGGGCGGACAGTAACGGCATCACGACTGATTACAAGCATGTACGAATCGAGGTTTCCTACACACTGCGGGCGCAAGCTCGTTCCGTATCCCTGGTGAGTAACGCGGCGCCGCCTTCGATCGAGTCGACTACGGGCGGCGGTACGCTTCGTGCAGTGATCGTCGATGCGGTTGGTCTCCCTGTTTCAGGGGCTTCCGTGCAAGTAGTCAACGCCAGCACGAGCCCCACCATCAATGTGACCACCTTTTCAGATATCGCCGGCGTCGTTGATCTTCCAGGAGCTCCTGCATCAACGCAGTATCAGATATACGTATTGAAGTCCGGTTATTCTTCTGCACAAACCTACGCGAGAGATGCAAGCAACCAGAACCCGACGCCGGGATACATGACGATCGTTGCGAACCAGACGACGACCGGCACGTTCGCCATCGATCTTCTCTCAGCGTTCACGCTCCGCACGTTCTCCCCGATAGCGCCTAACGCATTCACCGACGGCTTCGATGACGGGGCAGGGCTCGTCGATAGCGACAACACGACTACTGGCGGCAGCGCGCTTACGCTCTCTGGAACTCCAGGCGCATATCCTGCAAGCGGAGACGCGCGCTCGACAACGACCGCGCCTGCATATCTAGCTCAGTGGACGAACGCTGACGCAGCAATAACAGCCCCAGTAGGCACCGATGCACACTTCTCAGTTGCAACAGGCGATGGCGCGCTGATTCCAGACGCTGCGCTTCCCGGTAACAGCACCGGTTTCATGGGTACGGTCGACCTTTCTTCGCTTTCAACGACCACGTACCCTTCGCTCTCGCTCGTAGCGGCGCTCTCTTCAAGCAATCCGCTTCTGACGCCCTCACTTTCAGACTGGACGATTGCGTACGAGGAAGGGCCGGTACCACTGCCGAACGTCTCCTTCACCCTCACCGGAGCGAAGACCAAGGGGTCTACGATTGCTGGCGATCCAGTCTTTAAGACCATCATCGCGACGACCACCGACGAGACAGGGCTTCGGTCGTCCTCACTTGAATGGGATTCATACGACCTCGTCATTCCTGGCTACACGACGGAGAGCGCCGCGCCTGAGCCCCCATACGAGGTGCTGCCCGGTACCGCGCTTGATGCGATGCTTATCATCTCCAATTGAGTATGAGAGCCTTCACCCTCGTCGAGACCTTGATTGTCATCGCCATCGTCGGAACGGCGGGGCTTGCGCTCAATACAGCGCTCGTCGACTTCTACCGCCAGAATACCTACGTCTTCGAGTCCACGACCGCGCTTGAAAACTCTCGGCGTGCGCTGCAAGTCTCGCTGCAGAACTTGCGCGAGGCTTCCTACGGAGAAGACGGCGCGTACCCGCTCCTCGCCGTCGCCACTTCGAGCATCACGTTTCACTCTGATGTCGACGGCGATGCGCCGGTCGAGAACGTGCGCCTCTATCTTTCTGGACAGACCTTCTACCGCGCGGTAACGAACCCTTCCGGGAATCCTCCTTCCTATACGGGGCTGGCGGCGACCTCGACCGTGATTTCGTACATCAGGAACACGGGAGCGACCCCAATCTTCCGGTATTTCAACGATGCAGGAATCGAGCTGACCGGCGCGGTCGATATAAGCGAAGTTTCTCAGATCCAGGTGCACATCGACATCGACATCAACCCGAACCGCGCGCCGGAGATATTCACGCTGACCGGACGGTCGACGCTGCGAAACGTGATACACCATTGATATGAAGACTGCACACCGAGGCTACTTGATGTTGCTGGCGATCGTGTTCGGCGCGATCTTCCTGACCGTGCTCGGAGCGCTCTCGAGTTTCATACTTACTGAGAACAAGCTGCAGAACGCGGGGCACGCGCAAGCACGCGCGCTCGCGATTGCTGAGGCAGGGCTCGAGTACTATCGTTGGTTCCTCTCCCATTACCCTAATGACCTGCAAAACGGCACCGGTGTCGCGGGTCCGTATGTCGTCGACTACGATGACCCTGAGGCAGGAGATGCGGGGACGTTCTCGCTTTCCATCACCGGCAACACCTCCTGCGGGCAGGTGACGTCGATAGACATCAGCTCGACTGGTACCGCTGTCGGGAGCCCGGGCGCGTCGCGCACCCTGTACGCCCGCTACGCTCGGCCTTCGGTCGCTCAGTACTCCTACGTGCTTAACGATTCAGTATGGGCTGGTCCTGACCGCGTCATCTCCGGCCCATACCACAGTAACGGCGGCATACGTATGGACGGCACCGCAAACTCGCCCGTTACAAGCTCGCTGTCTTCCTGGAATTGCACGAGCCGGTACGGATGCTCGCCAGCTAGCTCGACGGCATCCGGCGTGCTCGGCAGCGGCCCGAACCAAGATTTGTGGGGCTGGCCAGTGCCTCAGGTAAACTTCGCCGGCATCTCAGCTGACTTTGGTACCCTGAAGACCAGCGCGATCGCAAGCGGTATCTACTACCCTCGCTACAGTTCCGGGACGAGCCTGAACAGCGAAAACTACTGGCGAGGCTACCGTCTGACCTTCAATGCTAACGGGACGGTAACGGTGCGTCGCGTCGACGACCTTACTAACCTTGCCGTGACGCGCCTGAACGCCGCTGACGACACGGATGACTGGGCACTCATCGCCGACGATGACGCGTACGAGACCCGCACTATCCCTGCTGCCTGCGGCCTCATCTATGTCGAAGACCACGTATGGGTGGAAGGAACGATTCCGAGCAAGGTGACACTAGTCGCCGCTAACGTCGTGAACTCGGGAGTAGCCCCTAATGCTTACCTTTTAAATAACATCCAGTACGGCGCGACCGATGGCAGTGATGGCTTTACGCTCATCGCCGAACACAACGTGCTCATCTCTCCTTCGTCTCCTAATAACATGACCTTAAATGGCGTGTTCATCGCCCAAGACGGCGCCTTCGGCCGCAATGGCTACGGTTGCTCAAACGCATACGAGCCTCGGGGATCGCTCACGATTCTCGGCACCACGGTCTCCAACAAGCGCACTGGTACTAAGTGGATTGGCGGCTGCACGGCCGGTTACCAGACCCGTATCGATGCCTACGATCGCCGGCTCGCCAATGACCCGCCGCCGTTCACCCCCATCGTCTCGACTGACTTCGAGTTCGTGGAGTGGAGGGAGGAATAGAGGAGGGTGATAAGATAGGAACAATGCTCGTCGTCGGAAACTGGAAGACGTACGTCCGTACGCGGGAGAAGGCTAAGAAACTGCTCGCAGTCGCTAAGCGCCTCGCTGTCGGCCGTAAGATTACGATTGTCATCGCTCCTCCTGCGCCGTACCTTGGACTTCTTGCAGGAAGCAAGGGAACCGTAGCGCTCGCCGCTCAGGATATCTCTGACTCTCTCGATACTATCGAGACGGGAGAAGTGACCGCGCCACTATTAAAGGAGCTCGGCGTGAAGTACGCAATCATCGGACACTCCGAACGCCGTGCTCGCGGCGAAACCGATGCGCTTATCGCTGAAAAGGTGCGGTGCGCCTTGGTTCACGGCATTACCCCTATTCTCTGCGTCGGAGAACGTGAGCGCGATCACGATGCGAAATACCTTGCGTTCATCAGAGGGCAGATCACTTCGGCGTTTGCAGGCGTCTCTCCAAAAGACCTGCTTGATGTCGTCATCGCATACGAGCCAGTATGGGCGATAGGAAAGACAGATGCAGATGCGATCCATCCTGCGGATCTCACCGAGATGGTGCTTTATATCCGTAAGGTGCTCGGAGATTTCATACCAGGGAAGGGAGCCGCAAGAGTGCGGGTAATCTACGGAGGCTCAGCCGAACCGGAGAATGCGCGTGCGCTTGCCGGAGGCGGAGGCATCGACGGGTTCCTCGTCGGGCATGCGAGCGTCGACGCGACCATGTTCGCTGGCATCGTAAAGGCACTCAAATAATCCATGCGTTCGCTTACGGACCTACCGAATCTCCACAACGTACGCGTACTATTACGTGCGGCACTCAATGTTCCTGTTGAGAACGGAAAAGTAATAAATACGTTTCGCTTACGCGGCGCACTTCCGACCATCAATTACCTGCGCGAGAAGGGGGCTCGTATCATCCTCATCAGCCATATCAGCGGAGAGGGCACTGAATCCCTAAGACCGATGTGGGAGGCGATGAAGGAATTCCTCCCTGACGTGCAGTTCTCCGCCGACATCATAGGGAACAAGGCGCATGAGGCCGTCGCTGCGCTGTCTCCTGGCGACGTACTCATCCTTGAGAACCTCCGCCAAGATGCCCGAGAAGAGGGTAACGATGACGAGTTTGCAAAAGAACTCGCGAGTCTGGGCGAAGTGTTCGTCCAGGACACCTTCGATGTGTGTCATCGCAAGCATGCATCGGTGGTAGGCGTCCCGAAATTCCTTCCCTCATACGCAGGATTCTTGGTTGAGAAGGAAGTGAAAGAACTCTCTGGCGCGCTGCATCCGGTCCCTCCTTCGCTTGCAGTGATCAGCGGCGCGAAGTTCTCGACCAAGGAGCCAGTGATCAAAAAACTCATCTCGACTTACGACCGCGTCTTTGTCGGAGGAGCGCTCGCAAACGACTTCCTCAAACAGGCCGGGAATTCAGTCGGCGCGTCTTTGGTATCCGATGCTAATGCAGAAGAGATTGCAGAACTTCTAGAGAACGAACGCGTGGTCATACCAGTCGATGTGATTGTGGCGACCCCTGGGAGCAAGCGCGAGGGCGGGCGCATCGCGAAACTAGATGACATCAAGTCCGTCGAGGCGATTCTCGACGTTGGTCCGGAGACTAACGCGCTTCTGGCGAGCCTCGCGAAGGAATCCAAGACCATCCTTTGGAACGGACCTTTGGGTAATTACGAGAACGGCTTTGCCGAGGGCACTGAGGCCTTGGCACGGGCGGTTGCTGGAAGCGGCGCTCGCTCGATCATCGGCGGGGGAGACACCGTCGCGGTCATCGAAGACCTCGGGATTACGAATAAATTCTCTTTCATGTCGACCGGCGGAGGCGCCATGCTCGATTTCCTCGCCGAAGGAACGCTACCGGGCATCGAAGCCCTCTCCTAACAGCGCCTCGGGCGCTGTTTTGCTACAATGCCTTTCTCATGTTCTCTTTGCATAAGCCCTTAGATGAAGAAATTCGCTCTGAACTCGCGGCTTATGACGATCTTTCCGCCTCCTTGCTAGCCCGCAGGAACGTCACGTCGGCCAAGGAGGCCGAAATGTTCCTCAACCCCTCGTATATAGAGCATATCCATGACCCGATGCTCCTCAAGAACATGCCCAAAGCGGCAGAGCGCCTCGCAAAGGCCATAAGCACTAAGGAGAAGATCGCCATCTGGAGCGATTACGACTGCGATGGGATACCTGGAGGTGTTCTCTTACATGACTTCCTTAAGAAAGCGGGGGCGAACTTCGTGAATTACATCCCGCACCGCCACCAAGAAGGGTACGGAGTGAACAAAGAGGGTCTTGAGAAGTTAGCGAAAGGCGGCGTTACCTTGGTCGTCACCGTTGACTCAGGCATCGTCGACAACGAGCCGGTCGCGTTTGCAAACACGCTCGGCATGGAGGTCATCGTGACCGACCACCACCAGCCAAGCGCGGTCCTTCCTCCTGCCTATGCGGTCGTGAACCCTAAACAGGAAGGGGAGACGTATCCGTATCGCGAACTCTGCGGCGCCGGCCTCGCCTGGAAACTCGTCTGCGCGACGCTGCAGCACGGATTTGAAGGGCGCGAAAAGATAAACGAAGGCTGGGAGAAGTGGCTTCTGGATATGGCGGGTCTCGCGACCATCGCAGACATGGTCCCGCTTACTGGCGAGAATCGGGTTATCGCGAAATACGGGCTCATGGTCATGCGTAAATCTCCGCGCATCGGATTCGTTAAGTTATGTAAGGCAGCCAACGTGAAGCAGAACATGATCACGGAAGACGATGTCGGATTCATGATTGCTCCTCGGGTAAACGCTGCATCGCGCATGGGAGATCCCTGGGATGCATTCAATCTCTTCACGACCGAAGATGAGAACGAGGCTGATAGACTCGCAAAACTCTTAGAGAAGACCAACCGAAGCAGACGTTCAGTAGCAGCGGGCATCAAGCGCGCTGTGCACGCGCGCTTGAAGGAGCGCGAAGGGGAGTTACCCGCAGTCATCGCGATGGGAGACCCTGAGTGGCGTCCGGGGCTTTTAGGCCTCGTCGCAAACGGCATCGCCGATGAGTTCCAACGTCCCGTATTCCTCTGGGGACGCGAAGCGACGATGACCGCAAAAGGTTCTTGCCGCGCAGGACGCAAGGAGATCAACCTCGTGAACCTAATGAGGGCGACGGAAAACACCTTCGTCGAGTTCGGCGGGCACATGCAGGCAGGAGGATTTTCTGTACACGAAGAGGCAGTCTTCTTCCTTGAGGACCGCCTCTCTGCAGCGCTCGCGACGCTTTCATACGATACGGAGGATGCTTCCTCTTTGGCAGACGCGGAACTCTCTCCTGACCAGGTGACAACGAGCGTCCTTACAAGCCTTGAGCGCTTTGCTCCGTATGGCATGGGGAACCCGAAACCTATCTTCGCGCTTCGAGATGTAACGATCTCTGAGGTCTCGTGGTTCGGAAAGGCTGGAGAGCACCTCAAGATAAAGATCGCTCGCGATTTCGAGGCTCCGCTTGATGCGGTGTGCTTCTACGCCAAGCGGGAACTAGGCCTTGCATGCACCATGCTTGAGCCAGGAAGCAGGACAAACGTCCTGGGGTCCCTCGAGCGCGACCAGTTCGTCCGGGGACGCCCTGTGCGGGTGCGTATCACCGCAGTGGTGTAGCATAGCGAGAAATGCACTACACCATCCAGGCAGACGGGGGAGCCAGAGGTAATCCCGGTCCGGCAGGCGCCGGTGCGATTGTATGCAACGAAGCGGGGGACGTTGTCCTCTCGGTCTCTGAATTCCTGGGGCACACAACCAACAACGTTGCCGAATATACGGCAGTGCTCCGCGCGCTTGAGGGTCTCGCACAGGTAGCCGGTGCCAGCGAGGCAGAGGTGCGGGTCGAGATGGATAGCGAGCTGGTGGTGAAGCAAATGCGCGGGGAATATAAAGTGAAGCACCCAAACCTCAAGCCGCTTGCCGCAGCCGTGTTCCAAGTGCTGGGAGCCTTCAAGTCCGTCTCCTTCTCTCACATCCCGCGCGCTAAGAACGACCGCGCTGACGCGCTCGCCAACAAGGCGATGGACCGCGGGTCCTGACGCACTATGCGAGGCTACGTGTTCTTTACGAGCGCGTTCTGTTTTGCCCTCGGCATCCTCGCCGCTTCTCTCTTTCCGACTCCGCTACCGGCCGCAGGATTCGTAGCTGTACTAGGTATCGTGCTCTTGTGCGTTTACTTGATCGCGAAGCGCTCTCCGTACCTTTATATAGGAATGTGCGTCCTGCTTCTCGGTCTTGGTATGGTCCGCGTCGCGTTCGTGCCGTCCATACTGCCGGAAGCATTCCACCAACTTATCGATACGAACGTGACGCTGGAGGGCCGCGTCGTTGCAGACCCTGATGTGCGCGAGACCACGCAGCGCGTCACCATCAAAGTTACCCACGAAGGGACTGAGGCGAAGGTGCTCGCGGTCGCCGAACTCTTTCCAGAAATACGGTATGGGGAACAGGTACGCGTAACAGGAAAGATGGTGCGGCCAGAGCCCTTTGATACCGATGGCGGCAGAGTATTCCGCTACGATCAGTTCCTCGCCAAGGACGGCATCTTTACGCTCGTGGAAAGGGCGTCGCTGGAAGTGCTCGCTCCGAGAGCAGGAGTCGCTGCGAACGTGCGCGGGTTCTTCTCGGACGTGAAGGAGGGATTTCTATCGTCGCTCTCGCAAGCACTCCCGGAACCGCACTCTTCGCTTGCGGGCGGCCTGGTCGCAGGAGGGAAGCAGGGGCTCGGCACGGGACTCCTTGATGCATTCATACGTTCAGGGCTGGTGCACATCGTCGTATTGTCCGGCTACAACGTTATGATCGTCGCCGAGGCGGTGATGCGCGCACTCGCGATATTCCCACGACGCATCGCCGCGTCTGCGGCGGTACTGACCATCGGAATGTTCGTGCTCGCTGCAGGAGCAGGTGCTGCGAGCATCCGTGCGGGGCTTATGGCCGGCATTGCGCTATTCGCTCGCGCAACCTATCGGACGTATGACGCGCTCCGGGCACTTACGCTTGCAGGCGTACTCATGCTTCTTTGGAATCCACTCTTGCTCGCGTACGATCCGGGCTTTCAGCTCTCGTTTGTCGCGACGGTAGGTCTCATCCTTGGCGCGCCGCTTATAGAGACGAGGCTTTCCTCTATCAAAAATGATTTCTTCCGCGATATCGCCGCCTCAACTATCGCCGCGCAGATAGCGGTGCTGCCGTTACTGCTATATCAAAACGGCCTCTTCTCGGTCATAGCGCTTCCGGCAAACCTACTCGTGCTTCCATTGGTACCTCTTGCGATGGCAGCATCAGCTCTAGCAGGACTTGCAGGATTCCTTGTGCCCTCACTGGCTCCCGTCGCGGGACTGCCTGCCTACGCCCTCCTTTCGTACATCATCGCGGTCGTCGAGAGTTCCTCGGCGCTCCCTCTGGCTGCCTTCTCTCTTCCCGCGTTCCCGTTTGCCGTCGTGCTTCTCGCGTATGCGGGCCTCGTATATCTCGTATGGAAATATCGGGCGCTTATCCCTCTGCCTTCTGAGAGCGTGCGTCTGCTACGGTCCAGTTGACGTTCTCAAGGAACGCATCGACATACGATTTCTTTTCGGCAGGGACATAGTCGACCATGTACGCGTGCTCCCAGAGATCCAGGGCGAGGATAATCGGGAGGCCAGAGAGCTGGCCTAACTCATGGTCGTTCACGAACGAGGTGTGCAGGACGCCCACGGACTGGTCGTAATACACGACCACCCAGCCGATACCGCGCGTACCCGCTACCTCCTTTATATGTGCGATGAAGTTATCCCAGCTGCCGTATCGCTCTCCAGCGATCTTTCGTAGGGTGCCATCTGCATCCGCGACTTTCGGGCCGCCTTCGAACTGCTCAAAGTAGTACTCGTGCATGCGCATCCCGTCGAACTCGAATCCCATGCGGCGGCGCAGCTCATTGATGGTGAACGCGTTTTTTTTTGCATCTTCCTCTCGCAAACGCTGGATGGTCTCGAAGATGAGGTTCACGTGCTTTACGTAGCCCTCGTAGAGAGCGAGGTGCACGTCTATCTGCTTTCGGGAAAGTCCGCTCAGTTCTGGCAAATCAAAGGTGCGTACGGTGTAGTTCATGACAATCGGTTAGTGTGGCTCCTCCTAGTATAGCGCTTTAGCTGATGAGGGGTCTGTGAGTATGATGACCTGATGCCCGGACCACTTTCAAAGCGTCAGATCGCCTGGATTGCGATTGGTGCGCTTTTCTTCCTTCTACTCGTATTGGTGGTCGTGCTCGCACACCGGGACCGGACGTTGCGCGTCTCGTTCCTTGATGTCGGACAGGGCGACGCCATCTTGGTCGAGGGACCAACCGGCATCGACATGCTCGTCGACGGCGGCAGGGACCGCTCGGTACTACGGGAACTCCCGAAGAAGATGGGTATACTCGATCGCTCCATAGATATCGTTGTTGCGACGCACCCGGACGCCGACCACATCTCAGGACTTGCGGACGTGCTCGAGCGTTATTCCGTGTCCTACGTTATCGAGCCAGGGGTAGAAAGCGACACGGGCCCATCGCGACGATTCGAATCCGCGATCGCGGCAGAACCGAGGGTGGAGCGCGTGCTTGCTCGCAGCGGACAGCGTCTCCTGCTTGGCGGGGGCGCCTACGCTGACATCCTCTACCCAAGCCAGGATGTCTCTAACATCGAAACCAACGACGGCTCTATCGTGATGAGAATCGTCTACGGAGATACGGAGTTCCTGCTGACCGGCGACGCACCGACATGGGTCGAGGACCAGGTGGCGGCTGATTCAATCCGCAGCGATGTCCTCAAGGCGGGGCACCATGGCTCTCGCACATCGACGAGCGCCTTCTTCCTCTCGAAGGTGCAGCCTTCCGTTGTGATTGTCTCGGCAGGGAAGGACAACCCCTACGGACATCCGCACGCTGACGTGCTGGAGCGCATCACGGCAGCTGGCGCGCAGATACTCTCCACGATTCAGGAGGGGAGTATCGAGTTTGAGAGCGACGGGATCACTATCCGGGAGAAATGAAAACAGCGCCCGAGGCGCTGTTGGTTACTTCTTGAGAAGTCCTGCTTTCTTGAGGGTGGCGAAGGCGCCGTTCTTCTTGATGTGGCGGAGGCCTTTGACCGAGATGTCGACGAGGACGGATTTCCCGAGTTCTGCGACGTAGATACGGCGCTTCTGGAGGTTAGCGTGGCGGCGCACCTTCCCGACAGGGTTGTACTGGGTAGCACGGGTACGGTTCGAGTACCGACCGCCTACCTGCGTGCTCTTTCCGGTGATTTCACATTCGCGTGCCATAGTCGTCGTATGCTAGCATAGCGGGAGCGTTTTATGCAAACCGACCTCGAAACCAGCATTTTCACCATCGTGGTGCTCATTTTCTCCATCATCCTCCACGAGGTGGCCCACGGATACGCTGCGAATGCCCTCGGAGACCCGACTGCCAAGCTCTCGGGAAGGCTCACCATGAACCCTCTTCCCCATATCGATCCGATCGGCTCTGTCCTTCTCCCGGGACTCCTGGTCCTCACCAACGCCGGCATACTCTTCGGGTGGGCAAAGCCCGTCCCCTATAACCCCTACAACCTGCGCAACCAGCGCTGGGGAGAAGCGATCGTGGGCATCGCTGGTGTCGCCGCCAACCTGCTCCTCGCAGTCCTCTTTGCGGTCATCGCCCGGGTAGCGTACGGGTCGGGTGCCATGGTCTTCGGCGATCTCTCCTCGATCATCGTCTTCGTTAACCTGTTCCTCGGTCTCTTCAACCTGATCCCGATCCCGCCGCTCGACGGCTTCACGGTGCTGCGAGGGATTCTCCCAGGGCGCCTCGCCATCTCGCTCCGCGCGTTCGAGGAGCGGATGATGGCCGGTGGCATGTTCGCGCTCTTCCTGTTCTTGATCGTCTTCTCGTATTTCCTCGCCACGCCGTTCTACGGCTTCGTATTACAGGTGTTCAGGGTGCTGGTCGGGTAATCCCCCTCGTGTCCGGAGGCTCCTTCCCTGGTTGCTATACTTCTGATATTAGCCGCTAGCAGACATCATTCATGGAACTTACTATTTTCTTGTCCAAGGTATTCGGGCTCTACATGCTCATCGCGGGCATTGCGGTCCTCTTCAACCGCCGCCACATCATGGCCGGAGTCATCGCGATCGCTAAAGAACGCTTCGCCCAGCTGGTGGCCGGTACTATCGCGCTTTTCATGGGTCTCTTGATCGTGAACCTCCACAACGAGTGGTCCACGCTCCCTGCTAGCCTCGTGTCCCTGGTTGGTTGGCTCGGCGTCCTTAAGGGAGCCATCTACCTCTTCTTGCCTGAGGCGAAACTGACCAAGCTCATGCACGCGCTCACCGAGCGTTCCTGGTACACCATCGACGGGGTCATCGCGATCGTTGTCGGTCTCTACTTGGCAGGCTTCGGCTACGGCTGGTTCTAGATTCACAGGACAAGAGGCCTTGCGGAGGCCGCGAGGCGCTATACTATAGGAACATGTTGTTCCTTCGAGCTTCGTCGGCGCTGCTATTGTTTGCCTTGGTCGCACTGGTTGCGCCCGTACCTCTCGGCGCGCAGATTCCGGCGGCTGACACGATCTCGATCGTGCTTACCCCCGCGTATCCGAAGCCGTACGAGATCGTTACGATCTCACCAAGAAGTACGGTCGTGAATCTTGCTGCCAGCGCAGTGACCGTGTCCGTGGATGGAGCGGTCGTCGAGGAGGGAAGCGGAACCAAGCCCACTGCCGTGCAGCTAGGAGGAGCCGGCACCCGAACCCTAATCCGTGTATCGGTCAGGGACTCCGAGGGGCAGACGTACGTGAAAGAGCTCACGCTGCGTCCTTCCGACGTCGCGCTCGTGATGGAGCCCGTGTCGACCGCGCATCCGTTCTACCAAGGCGGCTTGCTCGTCGCTCCAGAAGGCCGCGTGCGTATGGTCGCCATCGCCGATTTCCGCAGCTCGCCTGGCACCATCATTCCCCCTGCAAGCCTGGTCTACACATGGAAGAACGGCGATCGCATCTTGCAAGATCAATCAGGCATCGGCCGCTCGGTCCTTGATGCGACCGCGCCGCTACGCTACCGTGACGCCCGCATCAGCCTCACAGTAACGACACAGGACCGCACGATGGTGGGAGCCGCCTCTGTCACGGTCTCGCCGGTCGATCCTACCGTCCGTGTGTACCGCACGGGCCCTCTACTCGGCCCTTCGTACGAAAGCGCGATCACCGATACGGCGGTGATGACCGGAACCGAAGATACCTTCCGCGCCGTCCCTTACTTCTTCTCCAGCACTCCAGCCTTCTTGTGGACGGTCAACGGAACGGGGAGCGAGGCTGATCGCGATCTTACCGTCCGCGTCACCGAGCAAGGGAGGGGCACGGCGCGCATCGGCGTTACTGCGCAGCTGCCCGGCGCCGCGAAGTCTGCTTCTTATGCGTTCCCTCTTGAATTCGGCGGGACCGGATCAACTAATATTTTCGGCATATGAAATCCATCCTGCTCTACGGAGGACTGCTCGGACTTTTGATACTCGCGCCGCATCTTGCAGCTGCTGCTGAAGGGTTCGTACCGCTGACGCAGATCCCGGGCATCACTGATGTCGCTAATTCCACGACACTGCCGGCCTTCCTCAACAATGTCTACCAGATCTGCATCGGTGCAGCCGCGGTGCTCGCCGTCTTGCAGATCATGCGCGGCGGACTGACCTACATGCTCGGTGACAGCGTCACCGAGAAGAAAGAGGCGAAAGACCTTATCACCATGTCGGTTGTCGGCCTTCTCCTGGTACTCTCTCCGGCGATTGTCTTTGGTTTGATTGACCCTCGCATTCTTAACCTCCAGCTCAACTTCGACGGTCTTAAGACCGAGGCACCGACGGGTGCCGGCGCCTAGCTGTAACCAACCGAACTTCGACCCACGATAACTATGACTAGCAACCGACGCATCATTATCATCGCAGGAGCAGTCGTCGCGCTTATTGCGGTATTAGTCGCGATCTATTTCATATTCTTCTCGAGATCTTCTGGAGGCCTCGAGGTGGGCGGCGATCCTTTTGGCGGTACAGGTGCGGGTGACATAAGTACCGACGGGGAACCGAGCGTTCTCGAGGGCGATGTTGATTTCTCTGGTGAGGCGGGAACAGAGGTTGGCCCGCAGCTGGTACGCATCACTGACGCACCGGTCGCACACGGCGTCGCGTCAATTTTTATTCCTGAAATCCCAGCCGCTACTTCAACTGACGGCACCATCATCCCAGCAGTGCCGCCGGACATCGAAGTACGCTTCGTCGAGCGCAGAAGTGGAAACGTGTACGCATATCGCGCGCACGGACGCACCCTCACGCGTATTTCTAACCAGACGATTCCGGGAGTGCAGGAGGCTGAGTGGGTGGCCGACGGATCTCTGGCGTACCTACGCTTCCTTTCAAACGATACCGGCACCGAGCACATCGAGACGTACGCCCTCCCTGCAATCGAAGACGACGGCTACTTCCTCGAGCAGGATCTCGCGGGTATCGACGCGACCAGCACGACGGCAGTACTCTCGCTCAAGAGCACCGCGACGGGATCAATCGTCACCGTCGCCCGACCCGACGGCAGCAACGCGCGCAGCGCTTTCACGACAGCACTCACTGATATCGTCGTCGCCTTCTTCGGACGTAACTATCTCGTACACACCGCCGCGTCAGCGAGCGCAGACGGCTACGTGTTCCAAGTGACGGACAGCGGGGCGTGGAGCCGCCTCGTTGGGCCGCTTCGTGGCCTTACGGCGATTCCAAGCCCGACCGGCTCCACCATTCTCTACTCCTACGTGAGCCGCGGAACCTTAATCACGCAGGTGCTTGATGTGGCGAGCCGGGTATCGACGCCTCTTCCGATCTCGACCATCGTTGAGAAATGCGTGTACGCGCGCGATGGCGCGACTGCCTACTGCGCGGTACCGAAATCGGTTGCAGGAACTCTGCCTGACGATTGGTACCAGGGGGCTTATGCGTTTTCAGACCGCATCTGGAAGATCGATCTCGCCTTGCGAGCTGCGATTCTGCTAATCGATCCTTCGGAAATAGCGGACATCGATATCGACGCCGTCGCGCTCACGCTTGATCCGCTGAAAGACATCCTTACGTTTACGAACAAGCGAGACGGCTCCCTTTGGGCCTACGATCTCTAGTCTGCTACGACTTCTGGCGGCGGGGCGTTGCGCATCTTGCGCGTGATAAGAATCTCCTGAAGGAGCGTGAAGAGGTTGCTCGCGATGAAGTAGAGCGCGATCGCGCCTGAAGAGAAGGCGACGAAGCCGATGATAAGCGGGAGCATGAACCGCGCCTGCAGCGCCATCGCACGACCGAACTCTTCCTGCATGGACGCCGGGGTTGAGGAGGTATTCTTCGGCGGCACAGGGATGGCGACGGTGGCGTGCGCGTACTGAGTCGCAGCCGCGATCACGGCGAGGATAATGCCTGAGCCCCCGATTGGGAGGATGCCGAGGAACAGCACGGAGATGACTTCCGGCACAGGGACGAAGGAATAGAGGAGCGGGAGGTCTACCTGCATCAAAGACTCGTTTTGGAATACCCAGAACAAAGCGATGAGCACGGGAATCTGGATCAGGATCGCAAGGAAGCTCGCGAACGGCTTCACGTTGTACTTCTTGTAGAGCGCGAACATCTCCTTCGCCTGCTTCTCTTTGTCGTCCTTGTACTTCTCCTTGAGGATCTTGAACTCGGGCTCGATAGCCTTCATCGCCTTTTGCGTCTTGATGGCCGCGACCGTAAGCGGGAGCGTGACGACCTTTACGATAAGCGTAAGCGCGATGACAGCGAGCCCGCCGTCGCCGTTAGGCAGGGCCCCTACGAGGTAGATGAGGAGGTTGTAGATCGGAACGTATAGAAATTCGTGGAAGAAACCCATCATATATATGTATTAGGAGCGAAAGGTGCGAGTAAGCAAGGTTGAGAGTTCTTTGGCCAGCTCTGAAAAGGGAAGCGAGGAGCTCCCCGTACGAGCATACGCTACTAGGGCCTGGTCCGGCGAGCACCAGGGCCGCATGACCGAGAGCATCCGGCGCTTCAGCAGGTGCCGGGAGACCGATAAGCGAGCCACTTTCTTGCTTACGACGACGGCACAGCCCCCGTGGCCTGGGGCCGCCGGACTCGCCATTATGGAGAAGTGGGTGCTGGAGGCACGGGCGCCCGGGACGACAGGGAAGGTCCTCCGGGTGAGGTGCTCTCGGCGCGGCAGCATAGCGGCCTACTTGGACTTCTTAACAGTGAGCTGCGCGCGTCCCTTGCGGCGGCGGCGAGCAACGACCTTCTTGCCGGCGGCAGATTTGTTGCGGGAGAGGAACCCGTGGGTCTTCGCGCGCTTGCGCTTCTTCGGCTGGTACGTTCGTTTAGGCATAGTTTGGTGGTCTACGGTTTGTCCACAGGATACTAACAGTTTCCCCACACGGAGGCAAGAAGTGACGGGAAGGTAAACACGCGTATACTGTGCCAACGATGAATAAGTCTGATCCTCGCGAACTCTGGGAACACGTGCTTTCGCAGGTCGAACTCTCCATTTCTCCGGCAAACTTCAATACCTGGTTCCGTGAGTCCTCCATCGTGAAGATAGAGGACGGCATCGTGTACATCGGGGTGCCGAGCCAGTTCTTCCGTGACTGGTACCTGAAGAAGTTCCACGCTCTTTTGCTCAAGATCATCCGCGGCGTGTCCTACGAGTTCCGCAATATCGAGTACATGATTGTCAAAGACGCCTCGAGGAAGCCTCGGGAGCAAAAGCGACGCGAGCCGAACATCGAGATGCCCCTTGATGAGTTCTATATCAACAAGAGCGACAACCTGAACCCCAAGTACACCTTCGATACCTTCGTGGTGGGCTCGTTCAATGAGCTGGCATACACGGCCGCACAGGCCGTGCTCAACCGCCCGGGCATCACGTACAACCCCTTGTTCGTGTACGGAGACACTGGGCGCGGTAAAACGCACCTTATCCAGGCGATAGGGAATCATTTCAAGAAACTGTACCCGACCCGCAAGGTGTTTTACCTGACGTCGGAGAAGTTTTCGGTCGATTACACCGATTCCATACAGGCTGGTAACGCGAATCGCTTCAAGGAGAAGTACCGGCAGTACGATTTGCTCATCATGGACGATATCCAGTTCCTCGCGAAGAAAGAGAAGACCCAGGAAGAGCTCTTCCACCTCTTTAACGCGCTCCACGACAACAACAAGCAGATCATCTTCTCCTCTGACCGGTCCCCGCAGTCCATCCCTGATATCGCTGACCGCGTCCGAGGGCGCCTAGCCTCCGGCATGACGGTCGATATCTCAGAGCCTGATACCGAGAGCCGTATGGCCATCGTCAGGCGCAAGGCGGCCTCCCACGGGGTTACTCTCGGGGAGGATGTCATCGAGTACGTCGCCACCTCGGTCTCGGGCTCTATCCGTGAGCTGGAGGGGGTCATCAATAGCGTGGTCTGTCACACCCAGGTGAAGGGGGTTCCCCCAGACCTGGCAGAGGTCCGGCAGTCCTTGAGGGCGTTTTCACGGCCTACTAAGACGGTTTCTGTGAAGCACGTGGTTTCTAAGGTGGCTGAGTTCTACGGCATCGACGAGGAGAGCATTTATGAGAAAACCCGCCGTAGGGAGGTGGTTAGGCCCCGCCAGGTGATCATGTACCTGCTTCGTGAGGACTTCTCTGTGTCCTACCCGACCATAGGCTCAAAGCTAGGTGGGCGCGACCACACCACCGTCATCCACTCATGCGAGAAGGTGAAGCGGGAAATCGTGGATGACACTGAACTTGCAAAAGAGATTCAGGACATTCGCGGGTTGTTGGTATAGTTGTGTATAAGGTATGGAAAAGACTCAAGTAATCATGTGGGTAAGAGGGGGGAGAACACGGGTTCGATCGGTGCGCCGTAAGAATTTCCGAGTAGTGTCCGGATGTATCGGCACGTTCTCCACACCTTTTCAGTTCGTCGGTTGTTCAGATGCGTCGTATCTACTTGGTGACAAACGTTTTCCACATATCAACAAGACTAATAAGTGAGTATGGTTATTACTTTAAATAAAAAAGAATTCGCAGAGATAGTGGGGATGGTATCTCGTTTCGCTGACAGGCGTTCAGCTACTCTCCCTTCTCTTTCTGGTATCGCGATCGTTGCTGGAGATGATGGAATCAAGGTTCGCGCCACCAACCTTGAGACAGGGGTTGATATTCACATAGAAGGAACGATAAAAAACCCTGGGGCAATTGTTCTCCCTTCTACTATCCTCCGGGAAATCTCTTCCTCCTTCTCTGGAGAGGGTCAGGTGACTATCGAGCACTCTGGAGACACGGCGATCATCAGTTCTGGGTCGGCTAAGAGCATAATGAAGACGCTTCCGTTTGAAGATTTTCCAACCCTGCCACTCCCAGAGAATCCTAAGACAACTTTTTCTATCTCAGGCACTTCCTTAAAATCACTCATTACTACCGTCGCTCCTTGTGCCTCTACATCGACGATCCGTCCTGAATTAGCGTCCATACTCATTTCTTCGGAAGGAGGAGTACTTAAAGCAGTCGCAACCGACTCTTTCCGTCTCGCTGAAAAGAAACTCTCGGTTAAGGGAAAGGTCGCGCCGTTCTCCATCCTTATCCCTGCGAAAAACGCTCTCGACCTCGCACAGACCATTCCTGATGGTGAGGTGGATGTGCTTATTGGCGAGCACCAGTGTGCGGTTGTTTGGGAGAAGAGCACCCTCACGACCCGCCTCGTGTCTGCAGCCTACCCCGATTACACGCAGATTATTCCAAAGTCCTTCTCAGTCGAGGCGACCATTCTCCGCAAGGATTTCGAAAGCGCTCTGCGCCGCACCGCCGTCTTCTCCGACTCCTTCCAGAAGGTCCGGATGGGATTCGACGTATCCGGGAAGAAGCTCGCCCTCTCTGCACATAACGCTGATGTCGGAGAGGCGGTAGAGCCTCTCTCTGCGTCACTTTCTGGAGAGGCCCTCGAATTGTCCTTTAATTACCGCTATCTCCAGACCCCACTCCCACTCATCTCATCCGAGAGCATCACGTTGTCCGCGGGGGGCATAGGTAGGCCACTTATCGTGAAGGGGGTAGGAGATACCTCATTCTTGTACTTGGTGATGCCGATGAACCAGTAAGAATCCACGCACCTATGCCGGACGAACGCATGAGTCGTTGGGAGAAAGGGGCGGAAAAAACAATGGTCACACGCAGGTCCTTTGAGGATCAGGCGGGGCTCATGAATCTCAGCCCCGAGGATTTAAGAGGAAAAGTGATATTGGTACTGGGGCCGGGGAAGAACTTTGAATTCGAGAAGGGGGCCGCAGAAGCCGGAGCAGAGCTGGTTGTCCCGCTCGCGTTCTCGTACGAAAAGCACGAAGATCTTGTAAAAGTCTCGCGGCAGTGGCCCGCATCAAGCCAGTGAAAGGGCTGTTCCAGCAGCTCCCGCCAGCGATAAACACGTTTGATCTCGTGCTGTCGGTGCACGGCTTTCCGGAGTATGCGTACGATCATGACAAGCTCTCTCTCAAGGAAGGAGGCGAGCCTCACCTAGACAAGGAAACGATGCGCACGGCGATCACCCTCATCGCTCCCGGTGGTGAGGCGAGATTTTTCCCTACTTTCGCAACCGAACTCAAGATAGTCGAGGCGATACAAAAGGAGTTTCCAGGAGAATTTACGCTTGAGATGCCAGGCTCGCACCCGAGCCTCATGATTATAAAGAAGCTGGCGGCCTCTCTCGAGGAGGAGAACTACTGACCAGTAAATCCGGTCTCGTTGAGAACTCGTAGCGGATACTCCCACGCATCAAACTGCGCGTCCCGCTTCGAGGTTCCTCCACCTAGCGGGTTGTTTTTATCTACCCAGTACAAAATGTCGTGCACACCATCCTCGTCTGCATAGACGCCCCGAAGCGCCGGAGGCGCGTTCTCAGGAATACCTCGAGGCTCGCTGAAGAATTCCTTAGGACGAACCGCCAGAGCTTTGTCCATGAACGCGCGCCACATAGGAGCAACGACATAGCCCGCGGTCTCGTGCACCATCGGCGTGTTGTCATTGTTACCGGCCCATACGCCAACTGCGATCGACGGTGTGTAGCCAACGGTCCACGTGTCGCGGTATTCGTTGGTGGTACCGGTCTTAGCAGCCACATCGAAGCCAGGGATGTTGAACGGGTTATCCGGACGATACGACGGAATGCGGGCCTGGTTGTTGGAGAGCATCGAGGAGATGTCGCGCGCGACACCAGAATCGAGCACCATCTCAGGATGCGGCTCGTATTCCTCGAGCACCACGCCCTTCGTGTCGGTGACCTTGATGACGGCAACTGGGGCGACGCGTACACCGTCGTTGGCAAACACGCCGAACGCACTAGTTAGCTCGAGTAACTTCACTTCACCGGCTCCAAGAGCGAGCGAGAGGCCGTACTCCTTGGCATTCCCAAGCGTACTGATGCCCATGCGGCTCGCAAGCGCGATAGTCTCGTCGATGCCCGCCAGGTAGAGGGTCTTCACCGCCGGGATGTTGATTGATTGGGCAAGCGCGGTCGTGAACGTCATCGGGCCGCGGAAGTTGTTGTCGAAGTTCCCCGGCGAGTAGCACGGATAGGCGGCGTTGAAGTTATCGGCCGGGCTGCAGGCGGTTGAGAATTGGGTAGGAAGGTCGAAGATGATGGTCTGCGGTGTGAAGCCTTTCAAGAGCGCGGCTGCGTACACGAACGGCTTGAAGGAAGAGCCGGGCTGGCGATTAGCGATCGCGATGTTGTAGCTGCCATCGATCTCGTCGTTGAAGTAATCACGAGAGCCGACCATCGAGAGTATCTCTCCAGTCTTTGGATCAAGCGCGACCAGGGCGGCGTTCGTTGCGCTGAACTTCTCGACGTTGGCGGCTCCATATTCGGAAACAATCACTTCCGCCTCGTGCTGGAGTTCTGCATCCAAGGAGGTGACAACGGCAAGTCCTTCGTCAATCACTGCCGGCCCGTATTTCTGCTCCAGATATTCACGTACGTAAAAGACGAAGTGTGGAGCGATGATAGAGGAGTTAGGCTGAGGGCTGAACGTGACGACCTCCGCCTTGGCTGCCTCGTATTCTTCATCGTTGAGATAGCCAACCTTCTTCATGCGCTCGAGGACGAGCTTCTGGCGCGTATCGAGGTCTTCACGATGGTTGCCGTACGGAGAGTAGTAGGTTGGAGACTGAGGAAGCGCGGCAAGGTAGGCTGCCTCTGCGACGGAAACTTCCCGAGCGCTCTTGCCGAAGAAGGCGCGTGTAGCCGCCTCCACACCATATAAGGTGCCGCCGTACGGCGTGTTGTTGAGGTAGAGCTCAAGGATCTCGTCCTTGGTGAACTTCTGCTCTAGCTTAAGCGCGAGCGCCCACTCGTGGATCTTGCGCGGGATGCTCTTCTCGCCAGTAAGCAGCGTCATCTTCACGACCTGCTGGGTGATGGTGGAACCGCCCTGGCTGAATGAGCCGGTCGAGAGGTTTACTAAGACCGCGCGGAGGAAGGAAAGAGGGCGGACGCCTCCGTGCTGGTAGAACGTGTCATCCTCGATTGCGATTGCCGCATTCCGGATGTTTATGGACATGCTGTCCAAGGGGACGATGTTACGACGTACATCGGTATTGAGGTCATAGAGCACCGTCTCGCCCGTGCGGTCGTAGATCTTGGTCGACTGGGTGACCTTTCGGTACGAAAGGGAGTCGAGATCGGGGACCGGGGTCAGCGCTACGATCAAAAGCAGGACGCCGCCGATTACGAGACCAATGCCGACAGCGACGAAGAATCGTCTGGTGATGGGGTGGGTGCGGCGCCTGCGAACCATGGGGGAATGCTAACACAGCGTGCGTGCGGCAGGAACGAAAAAGCCCCGCAGAGCGGGGCTTTTCAGGATTAGAAGGCGTCCTTCTCTTCTCCTTCGAGGGTGTTTTCAACCGCCTCGTCTTCATCTTCTTCGTCCGCCTCGTCTTCGGTCTCTACCTCGTCGTCTTTCAATTCATCGTCCATGCGCCTGTAGAAATTATCCTTGTAGTATGCCCCGCGTTACGGAGTGCCTCTATTTGACCAGACTCGTGGTTCTTTGCAACCGGGGACAGTGCCTAGTGGGGAAAACGAGAGGTAAGGGCGGCGATGCCTATGGCGATAGCGTCCAATTCATCATCAAGGCGCTTCTTGGGAGGAAGGGCCAGAAGGAGGGGGATCATCTTAGCCACAGCCTTCTTATCAGCGGCGCCGTTGCCTGTCACGGCGACCTTTACCGTCCCCGGGGAGAGTTCGACTACCGGGAGGCCGGCGGTACCCGCTGCTGCGAGTACAGCGCCCCTGGCTTCCGCCACTCCCATAGCGCTTGATTTATTGTTGCTGAAGAAGAGTTTCTCGAGGGCAAGGAGTTCGGGCGCATACTCGCGTATGGCTCCTTCGGTGGCAGCCCTGACTTCAGCGAGCCGTTCTTCCTGCGGACCCTTGGCAGGGATGACGCAGTCACTCCAGATAAGGACAGGTTTGCTTGCGGATCCCTCGATGACAGCGATGCCGAGCCGGTCGTAGCCCGGATCAATCGCCAGTATTCTCATAGCCGTTGCCGTTGGTGAATACTTCCTGCACGTCATCGTGCTCGTCAAAGAGGTTGAGAATTTCTCCTAGCTTCTCTTCGTCGCTCGCAGCGACTTCCATCTTCGGTTCGTTAGCGGCATAGCGACCATCAGGAGTTTTGGTAAATGCCCACGCGGCGCTTCCCGGAGCCCCGAGGTCGTAGCCGTTTTTTGAAAGCAGATGTTTGACCTCCTGTGTCGTGCGGTTCTTGTTGTCCGTGACCGCAACCGCGATGATTGCGACACCGCCAGGACCATAGAATTCATACGCGACTTGCTCCAGATTCCCACCGTCCTTGCTTGCGCCCCTAGCGACCGCGCGCTCGATGTTGTCTTTAGGCATGTTCACTGCCTTCGCGCGCGTGATAGCGGCAACGAGGCTTGGAGCGGAAAGATTGCCTGCCGCCTTCTTGGACTCAAGAGCGATATCCTTGGCAAAACGCGCAAATACGCGAGAGCGGGCCTGGTCGGTGACGGCCTTTTGCCGCTTGATCTGGGACCATTTTGAGTGTCCGGACATGGCTCTACTATAACAAATAAGGCACAAAGATTGATTTGGCCGCCCGGGTATACTCTCACTCAATGAAGGTATACGTCATCAGGCACGGGCAGACGGAGCTCAACGTTCAAGGGATCATAAATGGTTCCCTGCACGACACACTAACCCTCAAAGGAAGGGAGCAGGCGAAAGAAGCCGCCGCAACACTTCCAGAAACCATACGTCGCATCTACTCCTCGTCGCTCGATCGCGCTAAACAGACGGCAGAGATTCTCAATGAAGCGCGAGGAGCGCTGCTGACCTTCCATGATGAGCTGCAGGAAGTAAATTTCGGTGATCTCAACGGCACGCCATTTCTGGATGAGCAAAAAGAAAAGCACATGGCACTCGATTACGATTGGCGCCCTTCAGGCGAGTGCGTCGAGGACGTGAAAGTCAGGGTACTACGTCTCTTGAAAGAGGTCGCAGACAACCACGAAGACGGCGAGGTATTGATCGTCGCGCACGGAGGCATCGTCCGGCTCCTGCATCTGCTTGAACATGGCGAGCGCATGGGAGCAATCGATAACGCTTCGCTCCATACGTATGATCTCGACAAGATATTAGGCAGAGCATGAACAAGCATCACTCGCTCAATTACATAGAGTTTCCGGCAGAGGACCTCGCGGCGGTGAAGAAATTCTATAGCGCATCGTTCGGATGGGTATTCACAGATTATGGACCTGAATACATGGCTTTTAGTGACGGTGTTTTAGAAGGAGGATTCACCAAAGGAAAAGTCTCTGGAGACGCCGGACCGCTCGTGATTCTCTACTCAGAAGATTTACCGGCATCACTAGAGACCGTACAGAAAAATGGAGGCACTATTGCGCAGCCTATCTATGACTTCCCAGGAGGGAAGCGTTTCCACTTCGTTGACCCTGCGGGCAACCATCTTGCCGTATGGTCGGACAAATAAACTCTAGACACCTAAATACTCCTTTCCTTTTTGCGTGAGCATGCGCCCGCGAGGTCCGCGCTCGACAAACCCAAGACGAAGTAAGTAAGGCTCATAGACGTTCTCGAGTGTATCTGGATCTTCGTGGAGGGCAGAAGCAAGCGCCTGTATACCGGCAGGACCACCTTTGAATCCCTTTCGCAGGGTCTCAAGATACCGCTTGTCGTCCTTAGTAAGCCCGAGCGCGTCGATACCGAACAACTGGCAGGCGAGATCGCAGACTTCAGGAGTAATCTCTTTCTCGTGCACCTCGGAATAATCGCGGACGCGTTTCAAGAGTGCGTTTGCGACGCGAGGAGTGGCGCGGCTCCTGCTCGCGATGCGCTCAACGACAGAATCCGGTGCAGAAAGCCCGAGTACGCGGATGGATCGCTTGATGATGGAGCGAAGGTCTTCGTCGGAATAGAAATCCAGCTGATAGACGCCGCCGCCGAAGCGGGAACGTAACGGCCCTGAAATATGCGAGACACGAGTGGTCGCCCCGACAAGCGTGAAGCGGGGAAGCGCTAATTCAACGGTGCGGGCAGAAGGTCCTTTGCCCAAAACGAGATCAAGCGTCCCGGACTCAAGCGCAGGGTACAGAAGTTCTTCCACCTTACTTCCGAGCTGGTGGATTTCGTCGATGAATAATACGGAACCAGGTTCGAGATTCGTAAGGATAGCGGCGAGATCTCCTGCGCGCTCGATAGCGACACCTGAAGTGCTCTTGATCGGCTTATCAAGCGTGAGCGCGACGAGGTGTGCGAGTGTTGTCTTGCCGACGCCAGGAGGACCATAGAACAAAAGATGCTCCGGCATATCGCCACGCTTCTTAGCCGCCTCGAGCACGACCTGAACGTTGGCTTTTACGTGTCCCTGACCGACATACTCGTCCCAAAGCGTAGGGCGCAGCGCCGAATCGAGCGCTTGGTTGCGCAGAGCGTCGTCTTTAGGGGGTTCTAGAGGGGTACTTGACATAAAACCAGGGTATGCTAGTATCTAATTATACCTCAGTTCGGAGAGGTCACGGAACCGAAGGGTTCTTTTTCTTTGCAAAATCATCGTGCGCATCACCCTCTAGGCAAGGTCTGACGGCTTAGGGCGTCTCCCCAAGGATCTTCTGGTGTCCACCTCGTTGTGGAAGTGCTGGAAGTCTCCTCAGGCGTTTCGTCTACTTTCTCTTTATTGAGAAGGAGTGCCTGGAGGGTAATGCGCAGGATTTCTATACAAAACACGCCTTTCTAGAGGGCGTGTTTTTATTTTATTCTTCGAACGCTAGGTAGGAAGATCGACGACGCGTCGCAATTCCTCGAAGGTCGTCTTGCCTTGGAGAATCTTCAGAATGCCGTCTTGGGCCAATGTCGGGTACCCCTGACGGAGCACATGCTTGGAGATATCGTTCTCGCTCGGGTTGTCACGTAGGAACTCGCCTAGCTGCTCGTCCATGAAGATCGCCTCGTGGATGCCCATGCGTCCCTTGTAGCCAGTGCTTCCTTCGCCATCAGATACTGCGTCGTAGACCGTGTCCATCGAAGCTGGGATAAGGGAGCGGTCCGTGAGAGTCGAGAGTACCGTCTCGACCACCACCTTCTCCTCAGGAGTTATGGGGCGGGCTTTCTTAGTCGCTTCATCGAGCGTTCGCACGAGGCGCTGTGCCATCGCGACGGTGACCGCAGAGGCGAAGACTTTCGGGTCGATGCCGAGATCCACCAGGCGAGGGAAGGTGCCCGCAGCGTTGTTGGTGTGAAGCGTAGAAAAGACGAAGTGTCCCGTGAGCGCTGCCTGCATAGCAGTCTCCGCAACCTCCGCATCACGGATTTCTCCCACCATGATGACATCCGGGTCTTGGCGCAGCACCGAGCGCAGTCCTGAGGCGAAGGTGTAGTCTTTACCAACCTGTGTCTGGACGATGCCTTGCACGTGGTACTCGACCGGGTCTTCGATCGTGACGATCTTGATTTCAGGCGAGTGGATTTCGCGCATGAAGGTGTAGAGACTGGTCGTCTTTCCGGAACCGGTCGGACCGGTATTGAGGAGCATGCCGGTAGGGCGGCGAATCTCGTTCTTTAGCTTAGAGAGTAGCTTGTCGTTGATGCCGATCTCGCCCAGAGCCTTCTGGATGGTGCGTGGATCGAGCAAGCGCAGCACGACCGATTCGCCGTAATTGCCCGGGATGACTGAGGTGCGGATTTCGATCTCTGCGCCGTTTAACACCACGGTGAAGCGGCCGTCTTGTGCGCGGTTGTCGACGTTCAATTTCAATCCTGAAAGGAGCTTGATGCGCGAGTTCAGGTAGCGATGCACGTTGTTATCAAAGGAGAACGTATCAGTCAGGATGCCGTCGATACGCAAGCGGAGCCGCACGTCTTCTTCTTCAGGCTCGATGTGGATGTCAGACGCCTTCATCACGAACGCAGCGGCCAGCACCTGCTCGAAGATCTTCGAAACCTGCGCGCCTTTCTTTTCCGCAAGCGTTGTCGTGAGGCGCGCGCGCAGGGCTGCAAGGGTCGTTAGTTCCTGAGAGAGCTTGGTGAGCTCGTCGCCGGAGATGTCGAAGGTCCCCGTTTCGCTTGAGTGCGCGTAGGCCAAGTCGGCGTAGCGGGCGATACCCTTATTGATGCTCTTGGTCGACACGAGGAACTTCGTGAGGATGAATCCTCGGGATTCGAGATCCGCGAGCAGGGGATCGACTGCCGGATTGCCCGGGTTATGCATAGCGACCGAGACCTGCTTTGCGACCTTCGCAAATGCGATGGCCTGTGCCTCCTTAGCCTTCTCTTCGGGGACGAGGCGCAGGGCCTCGACGCCTATCGGCACCACGCCCAGGTCCGTATAGGTGAGGCCGTACCTGCTTGAGAGTACCTGCGCGAGATCCTCCTCCTCTTTCTCACGGAGCGCCGCTAATTTCGCGTCTTGCGCTTCGTTATCAAATTTCGCGTGGGGCATAGCCCCAATAGTATCGTGCTTTGGCCCAGTTGGTACAATAGGCGCTATGGAGAAGGCCCTTGCATCCCTGTCTGATTTGGAAGCCGAGGCGCACGCCCTGGTCGAACGCCTCGTCCCTAACGAGGGAAAGGCGACCCTGGTCACGCTTTCAGGAGACCTTGGCGCAGGCAAGACCGCCTTTACTCAGGCAATTGCCCGGGCGTACGGGGTGTCCGAGACTGTCACGAGCCCGACGTTCGTCCTCGAGAAGGTGTATGCGCTCCCCGGAAGTAGCGGCTTTACGCACCTCATTCATATCGACGCGTATCGGCTGGAAGGGGGAGATGAACTCAACGCTCTGGGCTGGAGCGCGCTCATGAAAGAGCGCGGTAACCTGGTCATGCTCGAGTGGCCGGAGAACGTGAAAGAAGCGCTTCCGGAAGCGGACATAGCGATACGTCTCGAGGCGCAGGCAGACGGATCACGCACTATCTCGTATGGCTAAGCAAGCACGAAAGCGCCTCGTCCTCCTGGACGCCCACGCGATCATCCATCGCGCGTACCATGCGCTCCCGGACTTCACCTCACCAACCGGAGCACCAACCGGTGCGCTGTACGGGCTTTCATCGATGTTGCTCCGCATCATGGCGGACCTGAAGCCTGACTATGTCGCCGCTTGCTACGACTTGCCTAAGCCGACCATCAGGCATGAGGCGTACGAAGGATACAAAGGTACGCGCGCGAAGACTGACGACGCGCTCATCGCCCAGCTCAAAACTTCCCGCGATGTCTTTAAGGCATTTTGCATACCTATATATGAGCGCGAAGGCTTCGAAGCCGACGACATACTCGGAACGATCGCTTTTATGCTCAAGGACGATCCGACGACCGAGGTCATCATCGCTTCGGGCGACATGGATTGCCTGCAATTAGTCGAAGGCGATCGCGTGAAGGTGTATACCCTCAAGAAAGGCATCAACGACACCGTCATGTATGACGAGAAGGCGGTATCTGCGCGCTTCGGGTTCCCGCCCGCCCTCATCCCTGACTGGAAAGGGCTCCGCGGAGATCCTTCCGACAACATCAAGGGAGTGCCGGGAGTCGGTGAGAAAACCGCAACTGATCTGGTCTGCAACTTCGGCAGCGTCGAGGATATATACAAGAAACTGAAGAAAAGCGAGTCGCCGTTTCTTGAGAAGGGTATCAAGGCGCGCATGATCAAGCTGCTCAAGGAACACGAAGAAGACGCGACGTTCTCAAAGATGCTCGCGACCATCAGGCTCGATGCGCCCATCGCGTTTCAGCTGCCGGATGCGGAACAGAACGCGACCTCGCGCGGCAAGAAGATACTCGAACTTTTTGATGAGCTGGGCTTCCGCTCGTTACGTCCTCGCGCTCGAGCGCTGTTCTTCGGCGGGGAAGACGACGACGATGACGATGTGGAAGACGAAGAAGAGGTTGTCGAAGATGACATTCCCGAGACCAGGCTCACGGAAGCCAAGGTCATGCTCTGGCTCCTGCATTCGGACTTCTCCAACCCGACGCTGGATGACGTGCTCGCATTTACGAAGACCCGTACGTTCGATGAGGCGTACGCGGAACTCGATAAGAAGATAGCGGAGACCGGACGCTTGAAAGAGGTATACGAGCATATCGAGAAACCGCTCGTGCCCCTGTTGCAGCGGATGAAGGAACATGGGGTCTTGGTCGATAAGAAGGTGCTCGCAAGGCTCGCTAAGACCTACCGCTCAGAACTGGAGGAAATCCAGGCCCGTATATACAAGGCGGCAGGGCACGAGTTCAATATCAGTTCTCCCAAGCAGCTAGGGGTGGTTCTCTTTGATGAGTTGGGACTCGTCGCTAAAGGACAGAAGAAGACGGCAGGCGGGCAGCGCTCAACCAGGGAATCAGAGCTAGAAAAGATCCGCGATCTCCACCCGATCGTTGCGGACATTCTCGAGTACCGAGAGCTGCAGAAACTGCTCTCCACGTATATCGAGAGCATGCAGCCGCTTCTGGATAAGGATGGCCGACTCCATGCGGATTTCTTACAGGCAGGCACGACGACCGGACGCATGGCGAGCGCGAACCCTAACTTGCAGAACATCCCGATTCGCAGCGACCGAGGTCGCGCGATTCGCAAAGCCTTTGCTGCGCCGGAAGGATGCGTATTGGTCGCGCTCGATTACTCGCAGATCGAACTTCGCATCGCTGCGATACTCTCCGGAGATAAGAAGCTGGGGGACATCTTCAGAAGCGGACGCGACGTACACCAAGAGGTCGCCGCGGCAGTCTTCAAGGTGGACCCGGAAAAGGTGGATGCCGAGATGCGTCGGAGGGCCAAAGCAATCAACTTCGGCATCCTGTACGGCATGGGCGTGAACTCGCTGCGAGGGGCGCTCGGCACGACGACTGCAGAGGCGCACCAGTTCTACGACGATTATTTCAATACGTTCAAGACGCTCGCTGAGTATCTGGAGAAGACGAAAGGCTTCGCGCGAAAGAACGGATACACCGAGACGTTGTTCGGCCGCCGCCGCCAGTTCCCGGAAATGAAGTCGCCGCTGCCGTACGTGCGTGCCCAAGCCGAGCGCATGGCGATCAACGCGCCTATCCAAGGCACGCAGTCGGACATCATCAAGATGGCGATGGTACGGATCGATGACTATTTGAAAAAAGAAGGGAAGGACGAGAATGCTCACTTGCTTTTACAAGTACATGACGAGCTGGTCTACGAGATGAGTGAGACGCGTGCTGGGGAACTCGTTCCAAAAATCAAAGAGATCATGGAAAGCGTCGTACCGCCCGGAGATGCGCACAACGTTCCGATTATCGCAGAAGCGAAGAAGGGCCCGGATTGGGGTACCATGGAGCGGATATGATCTATCTCTTCCACGGATCAGATGCTGGGAAAGCGCGAGCCAAAGCGTTCCAGTGGATTACTGCCGCACGCGGCAAGCAGCCGGACGCTCCTTATATACGGCTCGACGCGAGCACGCTCTCGGCAGCTTCGCTCTCCGAGGCCGTCAGCACGCAAGGGCTCTTCTACAAGAAAAGCCTGGTGCTGATCGATGACCCGTTCGCGCTTGCAGACTCTGGCGAAGTATTCCTTGAGCACCTCGACCTGCTTTCCGAGACGCAGAATATGGTGATTGTCATCGCGCCCAAACTCCTTGCCGCGCGCGCGAAGAAACTGGAAACGAAAGGGGAGAAAGTATTCAAAATCGATGCGACCGAAAAGAAAGTCCGCGGCTTCAATAGCGGGCTCGTCAATGCGCTGGCAGCGAAAGATGGCAGAGGTCTCTGGAAGGAAATCACTAAGTCCCTTCGACAAGGAGATGCTCCCGAGATGCTCCACGGCCTCCTGCACTGGAAGGCGCGCGACATGATGCAGAAAGGGAGCCCGAAATGGGGGAAGGACGGTGCACGGAAACTATCGCGAGAGCTAATCGAGCTGCTGAGTGATTCCCGCAGCGGAGATCTTGAATTGAAGTTGGCGCTCGAGCGCTTCGCTCTCTCCATATAAGTATGCGCAAAGAAGAGAGGACACTTCGTCTCAGACTCGAAGTGAAAAACAACTAGTCCGCCCGCCAGGGCTCGAACCTGGGACCGTCTCCTTAAAAGGGAGCTGCTCTACCGACTGAGCTACGGGCGGATGTGAACAACCTACCACCTCCACGAGGTGTTTTCTAGTACGCGAGCACGTCGACCGTCTTTCCTGACGCATCGATGAGCCGGATCGTCTCGTGGCTCTCGCGCCATAGTTCCTTGCTCGCGCCGATGAAGATGCGCCACGTGTCTTGAGCGAATCCTTCCACGTCACGGTATTCAGCAACGCAGGAGTTGTAGTTGAGCTCATCGAGAAAGTCCTCGCACTCATTCGAGAGTTCTGATGGAGCGTCGGAGATGACCGAGCAGCGCGGGAGCTGCCACGTATAGGACGAGCACTCACTGTCGCCTTGGTCGGCATAGCGATGCTTGAATTCCTGTTGCGGGGAAGGGCACATCTGGGAGAGTTCAGGAGAGAAGGATTGGAACTCCCCCAAGTACCCGGTACACAGGCTTTCACGGAACGACGTGCCAATCGGCGAACGTCCGCTCGTGATGACGGCGGACTCCCCAGGCGCGAGCGTGATAGCAATCGAAGGGTTCACCGATCCTGAACGAGGAATCTCGACGCCGCCTGGGATCACGGCACCTATCTTGCTTGCGGCGCTCTCGAGCCGCCACCCGGTCAGCACGATAGGGTCGCCGGCACGGCGCGAGACGTCGATGCTGACGTACTCTTTGTTTGCGCTCGTATTACGCGGACCGCTCGGGTTCCGGTTGAGCGTGACGAGTCCGCGGTACTCGCTGGGCTCACCAAACGACGAGAGGTCATCAATCTGCTCTTCAAGCGTGGAGAGCCCGACGCCCGAGCTGCTCCCGCTTCCAAGCGGAGACCATCCGCGCCCGAGGCTGTACGGCTCAGCAGTCTCGCCAGGTCCGTCGATCGGGTGTAGATAGGGCCCCGAGAAGGAGATTGGCTTAGCCGGTCCGCCGGTCATCACCCAGAGAATGAATATGAAGATCAGTATCCCGAAGAACAAAAACGCATTTCCGCTCATGTTCGTATGATAGCAGCTAGGCGCGCATCTTTTCGAGCTCTTCGCGCGCAACCTTAGAGTCGCTCCAAGGAGTCTTCAGTCCCGCCGCACCCATGATGAATGGGTCGGTACCTTTGCCGGTAATCAGAACTGCATCTCCAGGACGAGCGAGTGAGAGCGCGGTACGGATTGCGTCCCGCCGGTCCATGATGATGTGGGGAGCCCGCTTCATGCCTTCGGCCATGGCAGCAACAATCTGTACTGGGTCCTCATCATACGGATCCTCATTAGTAAGGACGACCTCGTCGCACGCCTCGTCCGCGATGCGCCCCATCTCCGGACGTTTCCATGAATCGCGCCCGCCGCCTGTGTTCCCAAGAACGCATATCTTCCGATGCCCAGGGTATGCAGCGTACAGAGCCGAAAGGGAGTCTGGTGTGTGCGCGTAGTCGACGACGGTGATGAATTCCTGTCCTGCCTCCACGCGTTCAGCGCGCCCAGGGATTTGAGCGAGCTTGCCGAGCGCGCGAGCGCTCGTTCCGTAAGGGATTCCGAAAAACCAGGCGGCTTTCAGGGAGGCGAGCGCGTTCAATGTCGAGAAGGCTCCTGGGTGCGGGAGCGCGAAGCGTGCTCCTTCGTATTGGAATGAAACGCCGTCGCTTCCCATGGATAGTCCGGCTGCATCCGTCAGCTCGAAAGGAATGCGCTGTTCGACCGAGAGCTCGAGGAACCGCTTGCCGTACTCGTCGTCCGCGTTAGCGATGATCGCACGTGGCCGCTTGTTCGAGCGCTCAAGCGCGCGGCCGAGTCGGAACTTGGCCTGGAAATACTGCTCGATTCCTCCGTGCGATTCGATGTGCTCGCGTGCGAGATTGGTGAACACAAGCGCATCCATGTATGTAAAGAGATGCCGGTATTGCAGCACGCTCTCACTCGTTAACTCCACGACCGCGTGCGTGCACCCCGCCCGCTCTGCGTCATAAAAGAATTTCTGCAAGAAGCCGCGCCCGGGCAGCGTCATCTTATGTAGGTTGGGTTTCGATTCCTTCCCGATCTTGAAGTGAATCGTGCTTGAGAGCGCGACCTTGTTTCCGTCCTCTTCGAGGATCGCGGTCAACATCTCGCAGACGGACGATTTGCCTTTGGTGCCCGTGACGCCGATGACGATTAGTTCCTTAGCAGGGAACCCGTACCAGACCGCGCTACCTACTGCCCAGAAGAAGTGGTACGGCTTCAGGAGCGCGCGATATACGCTACGTGGAAGCAAGGACGAGAGAAGCGCCTTCAGTCTCTGCATGCTAGTGAGGGCCGCCTGATAGAGCCGCCTTCAGGCGAGCGTCCTTACCGGTGACCGTGCTCGGGATCCCTGCAAGCGCGCGCCGGGCTTCACGTTCGGTGTAGCCGAGCGCGACAAGCGTATCAAACACATCCGCGTCCTCGCTTTCGTGCGCCTCGCTCCCGCCGATCTTCTCGGATAGTTCGATCGCTAGTTTCTCAGCCGCCTTCTTCCCAAGTCCAACAACGCGCGTCAGGTAGGCGATGTCTCGCTTGGCGATCGCGCCTTCGAGCGCTTCGCGCGGCGCGCGGCGGAGCAGGGAGAGTGCGGTCTTCGGACCGACTCCCGAGACCGACAAGAGCATCTCGAAGAACCGCATGTCGGCCGTGTCAGAGAAGCCGTAGAGCTCGACTCCGTCTTGCTTGAAAGCGAGGTAGGTCTTGAGATGCACCGAGGAGCCGACGACGAGATCGGCAGGAGCGGCCAAGGAGACGAACACGCCCCATCCGGCCACGTCGACGACCGCACCGTCAGACTCGACCGAGAGCACTGTGCCGCGTATCTCCCGTATCATTGCTGTATATCCTAACATTTGCGTGAAAAAGCCGGATAGCGTACTATGCCGCGACATGGCAATCACTAAATCAGCAAAGAAGGCACACCGCGCTTCCCTGAACAAGTACGTGTTCAACCAGCGCCGCAAGAAGGTCCTCATCTCCGCTACCAAGGAGGTCAGGAAGCTCGTCGCTGCAGGAAAGCCTGCGGACGCGGCAAAGTCCCTGGCTGCCGCCTACCAGGCGATCGACAAGGCAGCAAAGCGCGGCGTCATCAAGAAGAACGCTGCCTCCCGCAAGAAGTCACGACTTGCCGCCGCTATCAAGCGCGCAACCGCGTAACGAACCAACCGCCCTCTGGGCGGTTTTTTATTTAAGCCTGCCGTTGTCAGCAAGCATCTTCGCTGCATCTCGGAACAGCATGTTCATAGCATCGCGATGCCCGTCATGCTCGGGGAATGCCTCGACACCCGACCATCGATGGCGGGCTAGGTTGAAAGTTGCCTCAAGTCGGTTGAGGGAGTCTTCCGAGATCGACCCCTCTGCTTGCTCGCGAGTACAATCGGCGAGCGCCTGTCCCATTGGACCAGCGCCGAGATCCTCGAGGCCCTTCTCGACGGTCTCTTGCGAGACTTTTGGAGCAAGAAGTCGCTGTATCCGGGAGAGGAATCGCTCAGGCATAGAACCACCACAGCACTTCGGTGCTCTCGGTAGGAATCGAACCTACATTTTCTCCTTCGGAGGGAGATGTCCTATCCATTGAACGACGAGAGCGGTAGGAGAGTTATAGCACTTTCACCCTCGTTTCAATATCGTCGGGAATCTCGAATTCCTCTATCACGCTGTTCTTGATATGGCCCTCAGTGGTGCCATGGAGGTAGTGGCGGAGGACTTTCACTATCCCGGCAGAGGTAACCACAAGCGGTCTCCCGCCTTTTGCTCGCATGTCAGCAAGACAGGCGAAGAATCGCTTGGCTACCTCTTCTGCGCATTCGCCTCCGAATGCTCGATAGTCGTACTGCTGCGAACGGTCCTTCTCCCAGAAGTCTCCAGCGAACGCAGGGTCGTCGTATCCTTTCCCTTCGAGAGACCCGAAGTCGCGCTCGCGCAACCGCGCGTCGTAGATAACAGGAAGCCCGCGCTCTTCATTGAGGGCCTCCGTAGTTTGGCGGCAGCGAAGCAGATCCGATGACCATATTTCCGTGCACTCAGCCGGAAGGGTGGCACGAGCAGCGCGTGCCTGCTCGAAACCTTCTTCGTTGAGGGGGACATCTTGTTGTCCAGCAACCCAGCGTTCCTTGTTGGCCGTTGTTTCGCCGTGTCGCACGATAGCGATGCTAAAGGACGGCATACAGTGTGCTCCCGGTAGGAATCGAACCTACATTACATCCTCCGCAAGGATGCGTCCTATCCATTGAACGACGGGAGCGTCGAGTTGTTATAGCACAGAATCAGAGACGCAAAAACTCGATGAATCGGTCGAGGAACGAGTGCTCGTGGTTGCCCTCGGGTACGTGCTGAGAGACGTAGGTGTAGATCAACAGCGGATCGTGCCCGACGATAGGAATTAAAAGATGCGGAGAGAGGATATGCCGCGTCTTGACCGAGAGGGCGGGGGGGAATTCAGGATCTAAGTACTCGAGCACGGAGAAGTGCAGCATGTCCTCGAACAGAAAGAGGTCGTCGTTTATCGCGATGCCTTCTTCGAATACCGTGAAGCGGTGCACGCGTACGCGCTTGGCTGCCTGGATGGCGATCGATCCTGCACCGGCGGCAATCACTAACGCCAGCAGGATGTTGTTGAAAAGGACGGACGCGACGATCGCCGCGGTCGCGAGGATGCCGAGCGCCCAATACCAGTCGGCGTTCTTCTCGCCGAAATCGTATTCCTTACCTTCCCACTGAAATACCGCGGTGCGTGCCATAACTACCGCAATAATACCACCCCACGGAGGCCTATTCGTACTCGATAGTGGCTGGTGGCTTCTGCGTGACGTCGTAGAGGATGCGGTTGACGCCGCGTACCTTGCCTACGATGGCGCTTGATATCTTCTCCATCAGTTCCGGCGGCATCTTATGCCAATCTGCGCTCATGCCGTCGACCGAGTCGACCGCACGCAGCGCGATCACGTATTCATAGGTACGCGCGTCCCCCATGACGCCCACCACCTTGAGAGGGAAGAGCGCCGCGAATGCCTGCCAGATCTTCTCGTATTCGCCGGATTTCTTCAGTTCCTCTATATAGACGGCGTCTGCGTTACGGAGTACCTCAAGCCGCTCGGGGGTGACTTCGCCGATGATGCGGATGGCGAGCCCTGGGCCCGGGAACGGGTGCCTCCAGATGAGTTCCTTTGGAAGGTCGAGGGTGAGCCCGACACGACGCACCTCGTCCTTATATAAATCTTTAATCGGTTCCAAGACCTTCAAGCCGAAGCGCTCAGGAAGCGTCAGGTTGTGGTGGCTCTTGATTTTCGAGGCGGCTTTGCCCGTTGCGGCCGATTCGATGCGGTCCGGGTAGATCGTGCCCTGTGCGAGGTAGCGGATAGGGTACTGAGAGAGCTCCTTCTCGATGGTCTGCTCGAATACTTTCACGAACGTGTGGCCGATAATCTTCCTCTTCTCTTCGGGATCAGTGACGCCCTTGAGACGAGTGAGGAATATGTTGCTCGCGTCGACGACGTGAAGCCCTTTGAAGCCGTGCTTCTTGAGATACGTTGAGACCTGTTCGACCTCACCCTTGCGCAGCACGCCGGTGTCGACGAAGACTGCGTGTAATTGGTTGCCGATTGCCCGGTGCAGCAAAGTCGCTGCAACAAGCGAATCAACGCCGCCCGAGATGCCCACCAGCACGTGTTCTTTCCCGACCTCCGTCTTTATATCTTCGATAATCTTCGCGCCCACTGATTTTATCTTCCAATCCTTCTTGGCTTTCACGATATCGAACAAGAAATTCTTGAGGATCTCCATCCCATGTTTGGTGTGCGTCACTTCCGGATGGAACTGGATGCCGTAGAAGTTACGCTTCGCATCCATGAATCCTGCGTATTTGCATGAAGACGTCGATGCCGTGGCGGTGAATCCTTTGGGAAGGCGCGTTGCTTGGTCGCCATGGGAGAACCACACGACCTCTCTTGAGGCGAGCCCCTTGAGTACGCCTTTCTTAGAAGTGATCTTTATATTCTCTTTGCCGAATTCGCGCTCCTTGCCGGGCGTCACTTTCCCTCCGAGCAGATGCGCCATCGCCTGGTGTCCGTAGCAGATGCCAAGCACTGGGATGCCAAGCGTGAACACTCCTTTGTCAGGAAGGGGAGCGCCCTCATCGAGTACGGACATCGGGCCTCCGGAGAGGATGATGCCCCGCGGGGAGAGGCTCTGTATCTCTTCGAGAGAAGCGGTTCCCGGGAGAATCTCTGCGCTGACGCCGAGGTCGCGGACGCGTCTGGCAATAAGGTGGGCGAACTGGCTCCCGTAGTTGAGAACAACAATCATGACCTACATTAGCATATTGGCTCGTATCCTGGAAAATGCGGGCTGCTACAATACCCTCATGGAAAAGCGTCGGCGCTCCGCAGCAGAACTCCTGGTCGCGTGCCTCGAGCAAGAAGGGGTGACGCATATGTTCGGCGTTCCGGGCGAAGAGAACCTTGCGTTTCTTGAAGCGCTCCGCACTTCTTCGATACGCTTTATCGTTACGCGCCATGAACAAGCCGCGGTGTTCATGGCGACGACGCTCGGAAGGCTTACCGGGAAGGTGAGCGTCGCGCTCTCAACGCTTGGCCCCGGTGCGACCAACCTCATGACCGGTGTCGCGTACGCGCAACTAGGTGGCATGCCGCTCATGGTTATCACTGGCCAGAAGCCAGCACGCAAGAGCAAGCAGGGAAGATTCCAGATTATCGATGCCGTGCGCATGATGGAGCCAGTCACCAAACTTTCTCGCAGCATCACCTCTGCTGACCGCGTGCCATTTCTCGTGCACGAAGCAATCGCGGTTGCGGAGCGCGAACGACCAGGCGCAGTGCACCTGGAGTTGCCCGAAGATATCGCGGAAGAAGAAACGGAGGCGACGCCGATCGTATCTGAGAAAGTTCGTCGCGCTATCCCGAGCCCGAAAGCGGTTGATATCGCTCTCGAACTGATACAGAGCGCGAAGTCTCCGCTGCTGATCGTCGGCGCTGGCGCCAACCGCAAACGCATCCGCAAGCAGCTCGCTCGCTTCATTGAGAAGACGAACATCCCGTTTGTTACCACCCAGATGGGGAAGGGGGTCGTGGATGAAACTTCCAAGCATTACATCGGCACGACTGCGCTGACGTCAGGCGACTATGTCCATAAGGCAATCGACCGATCCGATTGCCTAATTGTGCTCGGACACGACACGAGCGAGAAGCCGCCTGCGCTCTTCTCTGCAGAACGTCAGAAGATCATCCATATCAACTTCTACCCGGCTGATATCGACACCGTGTACGTGCCCGACCAAGAAATCGTAGGCGATGTTTCCCATGCGCTGTGGGAGATGACCGAGAAAGTCAGCACACAGGCATGGGACTTTTCGTACTTCCATAAGGTGCGTGAGGCTCTAATGGCCAACATAGGCCGTGATAGCGGTAGGGGAGAATTTCCGCTGGCGCCCGAGCGCATCGTCGCAGACATAGGTCGTGCGCTTCCGGCCGACGGCACCCTTTCTCTTGATAACGGTATGTATAAATTATGGATCGCGCGTAATCATGCGGCCAAGGAACAAAACAGCGTGCTTTTAGATAACGCGCTTGCGACCATGGGCGCCGGGCTGCCAGCGGGCATGGCAGCAAAACTTCTTGATCCAGAAAAGAAGGTGCTGGTCGTTGCAGGCGATGGAGGATTCATGATGACGCTGCCTGATCTTGAGACTGCCGTGCGTCTCAATCTCGACATCGTCGTACTCATACTCAATGACTCGGGCTACGGCATGATCAAGTGGAAACAGAAGGAGATGGGATTCGATGATTTTGCGCTGTCGTTTGGCAATCCTGATTTCGTGAAGTTAGCTGAAAGTTTCGGAGCGCACGGACGCGATATCACGAGCGCGGACGAGCTGCTTCCCGCTCTTACCGAAACGCTCGAGAAGAAAGGCGTGCACATTATCAACTGCCCGGTCGATTACAGCCGGAATAGCGAGGCCTTGGGTTCTGCGCTCAAAAAGGAACTCGAAACTATATAACGTATGGCAATACAAACCCTCAATCCTGCGACCGAAGAAGTGCTGAAGACCTTTGAAGCGATTACCGATGTGCAGCTGGAAACCAAGGTCGCGCTTGCGCGCGCGGCGTTCATGTCTTGGAAAGGTACTTCGTTTGCAGAACGCGCAAAACTGATGCGCGGGCTCGGCGACTACCTGCGCGCGAACAAGGATCGGTTCTCAGCGCTCCAGACCATGGAGATGGGGAAGACGAAGAAGTCAGGGAATCCTGGAATCGAGAAGTGCGCCGCGCTTTGTGAGTACTATGCAGACAACGCAGAGGCGATGCTTGCGGCAGAACATATCGAAGCGGATGGAGAAGAGCGCTATGTGCGCTTCGATCCGCTCGGCATCGTTTTGGGCGTGATGCCTTGGAACTTCCCGTTCTGGCAGGTGTATCGCTTCGCCATCCCTGCGCTCATGGCCGGGAACGTGGGGCTGCTCAAGCACGCGTCTAACGTGCCGCAATGCGCGGAGGCCATAGAAGAATCGTTTCGCGTCGCAGGCTTCCCGGAAGGGGCGTTCCAGAATCTCTTGCTGCCTGCTGCTCGCGTCGAGAAACTTATCCGTGACGACCGCATTGCCGCGGTGACGCTGACCGGAAGCGAGAAGGCCGGAAGCGAGGTTGCTCGCGTCGCAGGAGAAGAGATAAAGAAGACGGTGCTCGAGCTAGGCGGCAGTGACCCGTTCATCGTGTTCGCGGATGCTGATATCGATAAGGCGGCAGCGATGGCGATTACAGCTCGCATGCAAAGCAACGTCGGGCAGAGTTGTATTTCTGCAAAGCGCTTCATCATCGAGGAATCCGTTGTCGACGCATTTACGCAGAAAGTTAAGGCAGGCTTCGAAGCGCTCGTCGTCGGAGACCCGACTGACGACTCGACGGATGTCGGACCGCTTGCGACGCTGCAGATCCTAAAAGAGGTTGAGGTACAGGTGAAAGCGTCGGTAGAGAAGGGGGCTACGATTATTTGCGGCGGCGTCCGGCTTGATCGCCCTGGCTATTTTTATCTGCCGACCGTGCTCAGCAACGTCCGCAAAGGCATGCCGGCATACGATGAAGAAGTATTCGGCCCGGTCCTTTCCATCATTACGTTTAAGACGCAGGACGAGGCGGTTGCGATTGCCAACGATACTCGCTATGGCCTCGGCGCCACCATTTTCACGAGTGATATGGAGCGCGCCCACCGCCTCATCCCGCAGATAGAGGCAGGCAATGTGTTCGTGAACAGCCTCGTGAAGTCAGACGCACGCACGCCGTTTGGCGGCGTTAAGAAGTCTGGGTACGGCAGGGAACTCTCAGAGTACGGGCTGCGCGAGTTCGTGAACGTAAAGAACGTCTGCGTGGCGTGAGCAGTTTGCGGGTCCGGCGCTTATCCGACCCTCTCCGTGGTCCCTGCGTGGGTGCGTTGTAATATAGAGAGGTACATACATTAGTTACTTTTCTTTCTATGACCTCTAAAAACCTATTCGCAAAGATTGTCGCCGGCTCGTGCGGGCTCATCATGCTCACTCTTGTCGTGGGGATGACCGCGCCTAGCGCAGCCCTCGCACAAGCAACGGAAACATCCAGCAGTGGGGCAGGCTGATCAAATACGACCGGATCTTCTGCAAACACGATGAGCGGTCTCGTCACTATTATCGCGGCGTTGAATCTTATGAATCAGGCTCTCCCGAACCTCAGCACCGTCGATCTCCCGTCATTCCAGAATATATTAACCAATATCCAGACCGCTCTGGGCAATCTCACTGGAGGATCCCAAGAGGGCACCAATGCTATTGGCGGGAAGGGGCCGGCAGATCTCATGCCTGGTACCGGAGTCTCCTATCCAGGAGCGCTAGGATCTGCCGCAAACCCGCTAAGCAATGGCGTGGATGACACAGACGCGCCGAGCAGCAACCAAGAGACTCAAAGCAATCCGTACGGATTTGAGTATGATCCGTCAAAAGCAGCGAACAACGTAGATAACCAGCCAAACTAGGCGTTATCCGACACTGCTGCCCGCGCGCTAAAAGTCACCAAGGACGAGTGTTCTAAAAAATCCTTTTCTGTCTGGAACAAAAGTGTGTGTTCCAAGGAAATTTTTGTGAGCATGCGCATGCGGGTTGCGGGTCACGAAGAACGGAACGTTCAGGTCGAAGAAGAACCCGCAGGATTTCTGAATGCTAACGGGAACCTGCGCGCGGTAGGGAAGTCTCTGCACTAACTCCGTAAACCAGCCAAACGGCACGCTGTGCGGGGAAGCGAAGGTGAGTATCTTGTCGACCTTCTCATACGTATGGTCACTCAAACAATGGGCGAGGATTCCTCCGAAGGAATGGGCAAGGATAATGAAACGATCGTCGCTCTGTTCGATGTACGCATCGATTTTCTGGATGAGCTCCGCATGTTTCGCGGTCTCCGTGAGGCCGTAGAGGAGCGGGAAATGGACCACTTCCATTTCGGTCGCCTCTGAAACGTCTTTGATGAACCGTTCCTTGAGACTGAAGTTATGTATGCCCTGGATGAAAAGAATCTTGAGCATTACGTAGCGGTGATGTATTAACCTTTGCGCGAACCCACTTCGCACGCGCGGAGCGCGTGGTGGCTTGAAACTGCCTCGTACGCTCCGATTGCGTGGTGATGCTAACCAATGCGCCTCGGACACGCTCGCGGACTCGCGTGTGCAAAAACCAAAAAATTTCCTTGCATTTTCCTCGCGTCTCCTCCCCCCACACCCCCACCGAAAAAGGAATTGTAAGGAAAGTTTTGGTTTTGGGATTGCGACCGAAGGGAGCGTGCGAGGCGCAAAGATTATTAGTCAAAATCATTCGGATTTTGCTCGAAATACATTCGAACTTTGTCCAATACACACCGCAAAAATTGGAAATCGTTTTTTGAAGCCGAAACGGGGTCGCGCCGTAGGCGCGACACAAACGCATTCCCCCCAAAAAATCCTGAATCTGAAAGGGTTTTCCACGCTCCGCGTGGCTCGTCGCTTGCCAATACAATTATGAATAATCAAACCAAAAAGTTTTTCATCTATACTCGCAAGTCTACGGACGACAAAGACAGGCAAGTCCGTAGTATCGCTGACCAGTTAAGTGAGTTAAAAGAACTCGCGTTGAAAGAACAGCTTGATGTTGTTGATGTCTTTGTCGAAAAGCAGACCGCCAAAATACCAGGTCGCCCCGTGTTTAATGAAATGATAGAGCGTATGGAAAAAGGTGAAGCGACTGGTATTTTGGCGTGGCATCCCGATAGACTTGCTCGCAACTCGGTAGATGGAGGAAAAATCATCTACCTCGTAGATACTGGCGTAATTTCAGAAATGAAATTCCCAACTTTTTGGTTTGATCCGACACCGCAGGGAAAATTCATGCTTTCAATCGCTTTTTCGCAATCCAAGTATTATGTTGATAATTTGTCGGAAAATATTAAGCGCGGACACAGAAACAAAGTGAAGGAAGGAATATGGCCTCAAATGGCTCCGATTGGATATGTAAATGAAAATAGAATGATTGTTCCCGATGAAAATATCGCACCTTTGATAAAGAAAACATTTGAGGCCTATGCAACTGGAAATTTCACTTTGCGCCAACTTCGTGACAAATTTAATGGACTTGGATTGAAAAGAAAAAGCGGAAAGGAACTTGCGGTGTCGAATTATCAAAAACTTCTCAAAAATCCTATTTACACGGGACTGATGAGATATAACGGAGAGATTTTTGAGGGAAAGCACGAACCGATTATTTCAAAGAAACTTTTTGATTCCGTTCAAGAAGTGATGAGTCGAAAATCTAAACCGCATAGCAAAGGGCTGAAACCATTTTTGTATAGAGGATTTTTCCGTTGTGGAGAATGTGGCTGTTTTATCACTACCGAAACACAGAAAGGTCATAACTATTTGCGATGTACCAAACGGAAAAATCCTTGTTTGCAAAAATATGTCCGTGAAGAACTCATCACTTCTCAAATTCAAAATGAAATCAAAAAAGTTTCTTTGCCTCTCGATTGGCTTTCTTGGATGATTGAGGAAAATGCAAAAGACCAATCATCCGAAATCCAATCGAGTACGCTTTTTGCAGATTCTATAAAAGCCGATATTTCTCTTTTGGAAACCAAAATTGAGAAGCTGATGAACGCGTATCTTGAAAGTGCGTTGTCGCTCGAAGAATATCGCGAAGCTAAAAATAAGTTAGTGAATCAAAATCAGCTTCTCAAAGAGAAATTATCGGCTTTTGAGCAAAAAGCGAATAATCGGTTCGAACTTACAGAAAAGTTTTTGAAATTCAATATGGAATTGGTAAACGACCGAACAAATCAGGAAAATACTCATTTGTTCAAAAAAGTCGGTTCGAACTTTCAAATTAAGGATCGAACCGTACTTTTTGAGCCACGCGGAGCGTGGAAAACCCTTTCAGATTCAGGATTTTTTGGGGGGAATGCGTTTGTGTCGCGCCTACGGCGCGACCCCGTTTCGGCTTCAAAAAACGATTTCCAATTTTTGCGGTGCGTATTGGACAAAGTTCGAATGTGTTTCGGTCAAAATCCGCAGGATTTTGATTAATAATCTTTGCGTTTCGCATTGGCCGCTCGTCTACGATCACAGAGCTTCTACGGTGTTTGCTCAGTATGGCTTTGTTTGGGTCTGTGGTAGATTTTAAAGAGAGGATGTTTGTATTTAATTACTTGTTCTTTTTTGACGGGAAAGCCAGATTATAAAAAGTGCTCCGATGATAACATACACCCACATAAACGAACGGGGAGATGTATTTGGTGCGAATGCTAATGTTTCTGGCGGCACACCGTCTTTTGCTAAAGCATCTGGCGTCAAAGCAAAAATCGCAAAGCGGGTAAGGTGATTTACAGAAAATGTTGCGCTGATGTTATCAAAAGTCGCTTCGGGAATATGAGTCCACTCACTCACGCTATCAGCAAGATAATATACACCCAGGTCTTTCCTGCCACGCAAATCTTCTGGCACAATAAGCGTGATTTTCAGTGGAGCAGAAAATTCGCGAATTTGATTTCCTTTATCATCTCTTGCGGTTACATCAAATACCGCTCCCAAGACATTCGCCTGATTGAGCGATGGTAAGCGCTCTGCTACAGACTGCTCAATGAACAGTGTTATTTTAAAAGCATTTATTGCTCGCGGTAATTCTATAGATACCGCTTGTTTCTGTTTCGCGCTTGTCATCTCTGGGGTGCTGAAATCCCAGACTAAAATACCTGTTTGATTTGGCTCGATGACTAGTGGCGCGTTATAGCTTTCAACATGATTGGCATCAGTGCGTAATAGTGGCTCTGTTCTTCCTATTGTTTTATAAAATTCGGTGATGCGATCGCGAATGGAAGCAGGTGTTTCAGGCGTAGGTTCTAATTTTGAAATATCAGGAATTGCTGGCGTGTTTGTTTTTAAAATTGACGGAACTGGTTCGGATGCGGGAATAATCGCAGGGGTGGGAGCTGGTGTCGGTGCTGTGACTGGTTGAGTGGGCGTCGGTGTTGGTGGTATATAACCACTTCCGCCACCGCCACCTCCGGACGTTGGTGGTGGAGTTTGAGCTATTGGTCGCCAATCAGTACGCACATCGCAATATGTCGGACAATCAAAAGTCAGCGTGCCGATAAGGTCGCTGGTGGCAGTGCCTGAAAATTTACCAGTACTTGTGTTGATGGAAACCCCACTAAAGTGTATCCAACCAAGTTGCTCGCCCCATGCGTAGCCGGACAATACACCCTGTCCATCATTTAAAACCCCTCCATTAGTTGGATCAAATTTTATCCAACCATTATTGGTTGACCATGCGTAGCCAGAAAGTGTGCTGTCTCCAACGGTAAGATTTTCAAAATTTATATAGCCGACATTATTACTC